>Ga0105240_10000013_pt1 | contig 483458 bp, 448 predicted proteins | sample KBSC54metaG_FD_80426 | JGI IMG/M metagenome (GOLD analysis project Ga0105240, IMG submission 80426) | Corn rhizosphere microbial communities from Kellogg Biological Station, Michigan, USA - KBS C5-4 metaG | ecosystem: Host-associated > Plants > Roots > Rhizosphere > Soil | place: Michigan...
AACCTTCAATCAGCATCGCAGCCAATCCAGGAAACACTAGAGCGAAAGTCGTCGTCGCCAGCAGCGCCGCCGCCCTCGTTCAGTGAGTGGGCTTATAATCCCACCCAACGAACCAAGTCAACAAGCGATTTTGAAAAAAATCGAAAAACAAATAAGTGATTGATTCGCATGATATATTTATGAAGGGATGCCGGGCTCCGGCTGAAGATGCGGCGAAGACGCCCGCGCATCCCTTCCCTGGCATGCTCACGCTACCCAATCGGGCGCCGCTGGCGGCACAATATCAGGTGGATCATCGGCAACGTCCCACAAGCCCTATCATCTGCACCATAGATTTCTATAGGAAACGAGGCCCCCAAAGAGTGAATATCGCCCGGTTGATTTGACTCGCCTGTCATAAATATGCACATCTTCGCCCCCAGCCTGCGGCTCGCATGAAGGAACCGGATTTCGATTGGCATGATGACGGACAAGATGATGCTCCGATCGCTCGGCAACGAGCCGCCAATCCTGGCCGATGGCAGGCGGGCGCCGGATCGACGCGAGGTTTCCTTGCGCTGGCTCTCGGGCACCTTCCTTACCGGCGTCACCTCGAGCATATTGATGGGCGTCGCCTTGTTCGCAGCGCTCGACGGACGACAGCAACTGGCTATTCCGGCCGAAGCCTATGCGACATCGGACAATCACGATGCCTCAGATGATCAGGTCACCCGCGGCGGGCGCCTGATTTCCACCGCCATCGCGTCCAAGCCGTCAGACCGCAACATTCTCGAAGTATCGACCGTTGTGAAAGACGGCGACAAGGAGGTGGTGCGTCGTCAGCCCTTTGCCCATGTGAAGATCGCCTTGGCCACCAATCGCATCGCCAACGAAAGCTATCCGCCATTTGATCCGCTGGCGATCTTCTCCGCCGATGAGAATATACCGCCGCCGGCCAACCGGACCGGCGCGATCTACGGATCGGATGTTGAATCGGAGGTCAGCCTGAAGACGGTGCCCTTTCCGTCCAAGGATATTCCCTTCCAGCTTGCCGGCTCCATGTCGCTCGACGAAGTCGAAGAGAATGTACGCTCCAACGGCTCGGTCCTGACAGACGGCAATACCCAGCTTTCGGCACTCTATTATGTCGATCCGCGCCGTTTCGCCAACGACGATGCCGATGTCGACCTGACAGCCGGCCTGACCGCCCGCATCGTCGAGGAAAACATGTCCGTCTCCCCCTCCCAAGCCGTGACCGCGCAGACACAGGAGTTTGCCGACGACATCATTCCGGTTCGGGAAAACATGCCGATTGTCACGGCCCTCACCAATGCCGGCTATCTCAAGGCGGATGCCGACGACATCACGGCAAAGATCCAGCCGTTCTTCGGCTCGTCCGATGTTTCCGCAGGCGACGTGCTTCGCATCGGCATCCTGCAGAAGGGCGAGCAGGCCAAGATCATCCGCGCCAGCATCTACCGCGGCACCAAGCATTTGCTGACCATCGCGCAGAACGATCGTGGCGATTTCGTCGCCGGCAGCGAACCGCATATGCTTGACGCCATCGCCACCGCCTTCGACAACGACGCGCCCCCGTCTGTGGCCGGCCGCGATCTGCCGAGCGTCTATGACGGCATCTATCGCGCAGCGCTTTCCTACGGCATGAACAAGGAAATGGTGGCGCAGATCGTCAAGCTGCTTGCCAGCAATGTCGATTTCCAGGCGCAGCTGAAACCGGCGGATTCGCTGGAAGCCTTCTTCTCGGTTGCCGATGAAAACGGCCAGGCGACAGCCGATTCCGAACTGCTCTTCGTCAACGCCAAGTTCGGCGATACCGTGACCCGCTTCTACCGTTTCGAAGATCCGGCCGATAATTCGATCGATTATTTCGATGACGGCGGCAAGAGCATCCGGCAATTCCTGTTGCGCAATCCTGTTCCGACCGGCGTGTTCAAATCCGGCTTCGGCATGCGACGCCATCCGATCCTCGGTTTTGCGCGCATGCATACGGGCGTCGATTGGGCTGCGCCCCGCGGCACGCCGATCATCTCCGCCGGCAACGGCATCGTCGAAAAGGCCGGCTGGGATTCAAGCGGCTTCGGCAATCAGACGCTGATCCGTCATGCCAATGGCTACGTCTCCTCCTATAACCATCAGAGCGCCATCGCCAAGGGCATCGTGCCGGGCGCGAAGGTGGTTCAAGGACAAGTCATCGGCTTCATCGGCTCGACCGGCCTCGCGACCGGCCCGCACCTCCACTATGAACTGATCGTCAACGGGACGAAGGTCGACCCGCTGCGCATCCGCCTTCCCGGCGGCAAGTCCCTCGAGGGCGAGGCTCTCGCCAAATTCCAGGAAGAGCGCAAGCGCATCGATACGCTGCTCAGCGACGACAAGTCGAAACAGGTCGCAAGCAAGTAGCCCTGAAGGCTGGGACATCCCGGTCAGCGGGCAACCAGTTAGGCCCGAACGGATTCCATCCGAACAACCAGTTCCGCCATGAGCTCATCCACCGCCTTGAAAGCCGTATCGACGACGATAGGCCCCGAGCTCCAGCTATCATAGTTTCGCGTAACGACCTCGTCCCAGGTCGGATTCACAAGGCCTTCGATATCAACCTCGCGCGTTTCCACGCGCCGGCGATGCTCGATCCTGTCGGAACAGACGATCTCCACCTCGATTGACGGCACGCTCGCCCGCTGCGCGACCTGCCTCCAGGCTTCGCGCGTCACCGAAATGGGATTGACTGTATCCGCAATCACGGTTCTTCCCAGTTTCAGATTGTCTTCGGCGACCCCATAGGCAACCATATATCCGGCAGGTCCGACATCAGCTCTCAACATACCGGAATTCCGCAACGCCTGCTCGATCGTGTCGAGCCGGACGTGCACACCGCCCAACCGCTGCGCCAGCGCGCGCGCAATGGTGGTTTTTCCGCTGCCCGGCAGGCCACCGAAGATAACAAGCATGGTTTCCTCCGTCCCTCTCCAAACCCGCGCCAGCATCACAGAGGAGGCAGGGTCAGGCAAGCAGGCTCTCAAAAGCAAGATGGCGGCCGAAAGGCCGCCATCCGCATTTCATCAAACATTCTCGACCTTATGCCGCCTCGTTCACCGCATGGCGCGGGCGGAACAACAGCCTGTCGGAACCGCTGGTGACCTTGACCAGCGAGCCATCCGGAATCTGCCCGGAGAGGATCTGTTCGGCGAGCGGATCCTGGACATATTTCTGGATCACCCGCTTCAGCGGCCTTGCACCATAGGCGGGGTCGTAGCCCTTGTTGGCGAGCCAGTTGCGGGCATCGTCGTCGAGCTCGAGCGTGATCTTGCGCTCCGACAAAAGCTTCAGCAGCCGCTCCAGCTGGATATCGACGATCGCGCCCATCTCCTCGCGCTTCAGGCGATGGAACAGGATGATCTCGTCGACACGGTTCAGGAATTCCGGGCGGAAATGCGACCGCACCACATCCATCACCTGTTCGCGCACCAGATCGCTGTCATCGCCTTCCTTCAGCTGGGTCAGATATTCGGCGCCCAGGTTGGAGGTCATGATGATCATGGTGTTGCGGAAGTCGACCGTGCGGCCCTGGCCATCCGTCAAACGCCCGTCGTCCAGAACCTGGAGCAGGACGTTGAAGACATCGGGATGCGCCTTCTCGATCTCGTCGAACAACACGACCTGATAGGGTCGGCGACGGACGGCTTCGGTCAGCGCACCGCCTTCCTCATAGCCGACATAGCCGGGAGGGGCGCCGATCAGCCGGGCCACGGAGTGCTTCTCCATGTACTCGGACATATCCATGCGCACCATGGCCGTATCGTCATCGAAGAGGAAGCGGGCGAGCGCCTTAGTCAGCTCCGTCTTGCCGACGCCGGTGGGGCCGAGGAAGATGAACGAGCCGATCGGCCGGTTCGGATCCTGCAGCCCGGCGCGCGACCGGCGGACGGCACGCGATACCGCCTGAACGGCATCGCCCTGGCCGACGACCCACTTCGCCAGTTCGTCTTCCATCCGGAGCAGCTTGTCGCGTTCACCTTCCAGCATCTTGTCGACCGGAATCCCGGTCCAGCGAGAAACGATCTGGGCGATATTGTCGGCGGTGACCACTTCCTGCACCATGGAATCGCGGGCACTGTCCCGCTCTTCCGCAGTTTGCAGCTCCTTCTCCAGCTTCGGGATCACGCCATAGGCGAGCTCGCCGGCACGCTGGAATTCACCCTTGCGTTGGGCGGTCGCCAACTCGTTGCGGGCTTCGTCAAGCTGCTTCTTCAGATCGGCGGCAAGACCCAGCTTCTGCTTTTCGGCTTGCCAGCGCGCCGTCAGCGCATCGGCTTCCTCTTCCAGCGAGATAAGCTCGGTCTCCAGCCGCTTCAGCCGGTCGGCCGAGGCCTGGTCGGTTTCCTTCTTCAGCGCCTCACGCTCGATCTTCAGCTGGATGATACGGCGATCGAGTTCGTCGAGTTCTTCCGGCTTCGAGTCCACCTGCATGCGCAGGCGGGCCGCAGCTTCGTCCATCAGGTCGATGGCCTTGTCCGGCAGGAAACGATCGGTGATATAGCGGTTCGACAGCATGGCGGCGGCCACCAGGGCGGCATCGGCGATGCGGACCTTGTGGTGCTGCTCATACTTTTCCTTCAAGCCGCGCAGGATCGAAATCGTATCCTCGACTGTGGGCTCCTCGACCATGACGGGCTGGAAGCGTCGTGCGAGAGCCGGATCCTTTTCGACATGCTTGCGATATTCGTCGAGCGTGGTCGCGCCGACGCAATGCAGCTCACCGCGGGCGAGCGCAGGCTTCAACAGGTTGGAGGCATCCATGGCGCCGTCCGCCTTGCCTGCGCCGACCAGCGTGTGCATTTCGTCGATGAACAGGATGATCTCGCCGTTTTCCGACTGGACCTCGTTGAGCACGGCCTTCAGCCGCTCTTCGAACTCGCCGCGGAATTTCGCGCCGGCGATCAAGGCGCCCATGTCGAGCGCCATCAGCTTTTTGTCTTTCAGCGATTCAGGTACGTCGCCATTGACGATGCGGAGCGCCAGGCCCTCGACGATCGCCGTCTTGCCGACGCCGGGCTCGCCGATCAGCACGGGGTTGTTTTTCGTGCGGCGGGAAAGAACCTGAATGGTGCGGCGAATTTCGTCGTCACGGCCGATGACCGGGTCGAGCCTGCCTTCGCGAGCCTCGGCGGTGAGGTCACGTGCATATTTCTTCAGTGAATCGAAGCCCTGCTCCGCATTGGCGGAATCGGCGGTACGACCCTTGCGGATATCATTGATAACCTGATTGAGCGTAACAGGCGTCACGCCGGCCTTCTTCAGCGTCGCGGAAGTAGAAGCAGACGACTCGATCGCCAGTGCCTGCAAGAGGCGCTCGACAGTGACGAAGCTGTCGCCCGCCTTCTTTGCCGCATCCTCGGCGGTGGCAAATACCTTGGCGAGCGGCTGTGCGAGATAGACCTGGCCATCGCCGCCGGAAACCTTCGGCAACTTGGCAAGCGCGGCGTCATTGGCAAGACGGGCAGCCTTGGCATCACCGCCGGCGCGTTCGATCAACGACGCGGCCATGCCTTGGTCGTCGTCCAAAAGCACTTTCAGAACATGTTCGGGTGTGAACTGCTGATTACCCTGCGCAAGCGCATAGGTTTGGGCGGATTGCAGGAAACCGCGCACCCGCTCGGAGTATTTTTCAATATTCATACTGGACCTCCATGGATCGGCCTGCCCTAACCGGCGCAGATCGATGATTGAGATTGAGCCCCCTCAAGAGGCGGACCCCGCCTTGTCGCTGTTGGGATTTACGACAAGGCAACTGAGGAGAATATGGGAGGGTATCTAAGGACTTTAAAGGGCGGCAAAAGCGAAAAAAGTGAGGGATTTGCCGGGTTGAGCTGCGTTGACCCAAAGGCGGAAGATCGCAGCGACATCGGCCTCTGCAAAGCAGGAAGGACATGTCATCCGCGAACGATGGCGCGGATTCCCCTACCCGCGTTGCTCTCATCGGCAAAACGGGCAACCACGTGCAAATGAACATGAAACACGTGCTGCCCTGCAACGGCTCCGACATTCCAGCCGAGAGTGAAGCCATCCGGGTCGCAATATTCCAGGTGAGCCTTTGCCATTGTCAGCATTTCGCCCAACCCGGCCCACTCCTCGGAGCGGATATCGAAAGGGCTTTCCGCATGCCGACGCAGGATGATCGTGACGGCATGCGGCATTTCCGGATCGATACTGCCGAGCATATAGAAGGAGCGGTTGCCACCCAGAGGCTCATCGGCGAGCAATTCATTCCCCAGACAGAAACGGCAGCCGGCTTTATCAGTCGAAAGCATCAAATTTCTCCACTCGATATGCCGGAGAAGGACAAGTTCCGTTTCGGAAGCGAATGATAACGGCTCCGGAAACTTCTGGCCGTACTCTGAGAAAAAAAGGAACCGAAAGCAGAAATGGGAACGGCGGCACTTTCAGCACCGCCGTTCCCATTTCAGTATTTTGACCGGCTTCCCCTGACGGGAGGTCGTCTTATTCCGATGCAGCGTCGGCCAAAGCCGGGGCGTCGCCCGCGGCGGCCTCGTCCTTCCCTTCCGCATCAGCCGCGCGGCGGGGCTGGCGACGCGGGCGGTTTCCGGCATTGCGGCGGCGCGGCTGGCGCTCGGCGGCTCCGCCGGGAGGCGTCTCTTCCTCGATCGCCACCTCGGCCGGGATGCCTTCAATCACCGGCTGCGGTCCGGTGCCGTCGACAACCTCGGGTTCCGGTGCCGGAGCGGACGCAACGACGGGAGCATGCTGACGAACCGGAGGCGGAGCCATCTGCGGCTGGTCGTCCATGTCGTTTCCGTCGATATCGTCCATATCACGGTCGCCCGCATCGCGGTCGTTATAATTATTCTGATCGTCGCGCTGAAAACGCTCCTGCATCTGCGCCTGGGCGCTGGCGATAATCCGATTGTAATGCTCGGCATGCTGAAGGTAGTTTTCAGCCATGACGCGGTCGCCGGAGCTGTGTGCGTCGCGAGCCAGAGCCGCGTACTTCTCGGCGATATGCTGAGCGGTTCCGCGAATCTTCACATCGGGACCGGAGCTGTCATAAGTCCTGGTCAGCGGATTCGAGCCTTTGCGGTTGAAGTTGTTATTGTTGTTGTTATTTCCGCCGCCGCCGCCGTTGTTGTTACCACGCCCCCGACCGCGCTTGTTCTGCTGTCCTGGCCTCATAGATCCTTCACCTGAATTCTCTTCGTTGGGATAAAATCATACACGACACCTGCCGCCGCGGCTCGGATACTTCCGAGCCAGGGCCTGCGTGCCGCAAGCAAACTGCGCTTTAGCGCCGGTCTGCCGCTCGACTACGTCAGATTAACTGATCACGCATTGGGTTATCTTCAACCTTTGACACTCTTACCAAAGAGCGGATCCCCGAGGCCTGTCCAAGATAGACGAATCGTCCCGTCTATTCCCGGCCGCCCAACGCGTGAGCGCAACCTATATCGCTTCCTCAGGAAATCCAAGCTTTTTATTTGCGATAACAACAGGGGGCCTACAAACCTGCAGCAACGTGTCGCGTTACCGATGAAATTGAAACACAAGCACCCGGTCGTTCTGGCCGTAGTCACGAACCGCCTCGACAAGGAGAAATCCTGCTCCTTCAAAAACCGAAGTCACCGTTTCACGCTGATCGTAACCGATCTCTACCCCTATCTTGCCGTCCGGGTATAGAAACCGCGCCGCATCCTTTGCGATCGCCCTATATGCATCCAGCCCATCAAGGCCCCCGTCAAGGGCCCCGGGAGGATCGAAATCCTTTACTTCTGGAGCGAGAGTAGAAACGACACTGGCCGCAATATAGGGCGGATTTGAGACAATCACGTGAAATCGTTCGTGGATGGCACCAAACCAGCTTCCTTGCGCAGTCTCGAACCGCGCCGCCAAGCCATTTCGCTCCGCGTTCCCGCGGGCAGTCTCCAGCGCCTCAGCGGAGATATCGGAACCGACGCCCGTCGCTTGCGGGCATTCACGCAGCAGGGCCAGACAAATGGCCCCCGTTCCCGTTCCCAGATCCAAAATGTGGACATTCCCAAGCTCGGATTGAAGGCACCGCACATGCGGCAGCATGGTATCGACGAGGATTTCGGTGTCGGGACGCGGCTCGAGCGTGGCGGGCGACAACCGCAACGGCAGACCGTAGAATTCCCGCTCACCGAGGATTCGGTAAACCGGCTCATGGTTCAAACGGCGGGCGACCGCCGCCCGCGCCGTCGTCACATCATCCGGCAGCACCGCCTCGGAACCCCGTGTCACAAGCTCCGTCGATGAAAGGCGGAGAAGCCCTCCGACCAGGATGCGCGCCTCGGTGGCGGGATCATCGAGGTCGGCCGCCGCAAAGCTGGCGCGCACCTCCTGCAGGAGCCCGGCTACGGTCGACCCCTGCCCGCCGCTCATGCCTGTTCGCCAAGCTGGGCGAGCTGGCTCGCCTGGTAATCCGCCAGAAGCGCATCGACCACCTCGTCGATCTCGCCTTCCATCATCCGGTCGAGCTTGTAGAGCGTCAGGTTGATGCGGTGATCGGTAACCCGTCCCTGCGGGAAATTATAGGTGCGGATGCGTTCGGATCGGTCGCCGGAGCCGACCTGACTCTTGCGATCGGCCGAGCGTTCGCTGTCGGCGCGCTGGCGCTCCATGTCGAAGAGACGCGAGCGCAGCACCTGCATCGCCTTGGCGCGGTTCTGATGCTGCGACTTTTCCGAGCTCGTTACCACGATGCCGGAGGGAATATGAGTGATGCGCACCGCCGAGTCCGTGGTGTTGACGTGCTGGCCGCCGGCACCCGAAGAGCGCATCGTGTCGATGCGGATATCCTCGGCGCGGATCTCGATATCGATTTCCTCGGCTTCCGGCAGCACGGCGACGGTTGCCGCCGAGGTATGAATTCGGCCGCCCGCTTCGGTCTCCGGCACGCGCTGCACGCGATGCACGCCGGATTCGAACTTCAGCCGCGAGAACACGCCCTTGCCGCTGATGGTCGCGATGATTTCCTTGTAGCCGCCCGCCTCGCCTTCGCTCGCCGAGAGAACTTCGACTTTCCAGCCATTGTTCGCGGCGAAGCGCTCATACATGCGGAAGAGATCGCCGCCGAAAAGCGCGGCTTCCGAGCCGCCGGTCCCGGCGCGGATTTCTAGGATCGCGCTCTTCTCGTCGGCGGCGTCCTTCGGCAGCAGCAGGATCTGGATTTCCTGTTCCAGCACCTCGATCCGCTCCTTGACCTCGGGCAATTCCATATCGGCAAGATCGCGCATCTCGCGGTCGACGGACTTGTCGGTGAGCATGGCTTCCAGATCCGAAGCCTCGGCAATCGCCTTCTCATAGTCGCGGATCTTGGCGACGACCGGCTGCAATTCGGAATATTCGGAAGCAAGCTTCACATAGACATCCGCGGCGGGACCGGCGGACATGCGCGCCTCGATTTCACCGAAACGGCGCTCCAGCTCGCGCATTTTTTCAACGGGAAGCTTGGCCACCCTAGACTCCAATTCTTCTTATTATATCTGCTGTGATGTGATGCGCATGATCTCGTCCGGACACCGCTTACGGTCTTTCGGGATCACACGCTAAAGCGGAATATTGTGACTTTCGGCGAAACGCACAAGGATATCGCGCATCGAGGTCGTCGGACGCTTATCGTTCAGTGCCTCCTCCATGACGGTCGAGAGGGCCTGAAGATCGAGCCCCAGAAGCATCGCCTTGACCGGACCGATCGAGGCCGGCGACATCGATACCGAACGGAAGCCGAGGCCGAGCAGTGCCATGGCCGAAATCGTCTTGCCGGCCAGTTCGCCGCAAAGCGTCACCGGCGTCTTGTTGCGCTCGCCGGCCCGCACGATATCCCGAAGAATACGCAGGAACGGCCGGTCGAGCGGATCGAAGCGATCCGACACGCGGGCATTGCCGCGATCCACCGCCATCGAGAACTGGAACAGATCGTTGGAACCGACCGAGACGAAATCGACTTCCGCCATCAGCTCGTCCAGTTGCCAGAGCAGCGCCGGCACTTCCAGCATGGCGCCGAACTGCAGCTTGCGCGGCAGGCTATGCCCGAAACGGGAGAGATGCTGCACTTCCTTCTGCAACAGCTCGCGCACCGCCTTGATCTCGGAGACCTCCGTGACCATCGGCACCATCAACTTCAACTCGCCGTCGGCCGCCGCCTTCAGCATGGCCCGCAGCTGCATGCGCAGCAAGCCCGGGCGATCCAGGGAGAGACGAATGGCGCGCCAGCCGAGAGCCGGATTCTCTTCCTCATGCGCGCGGAAATAGGACACGACCTTGTCGCCGCCGATATCAAGCGTTCTGAAGGTGACGACGCGCCCGTCCGCCTGCTTTAACACATTGCGGTAGAACGCCTCCTGCTCATCCGCCTTCGGCATGGTGGAAGCGATCATGAACTGCAGTTCCGTGCGGAACAGGCCGATGCCTTCGGCACCGGATTCGGCAAGCTGCGGCAGATCGACCAGCAGGCCGGCATTCATCTGCAATGAAATGCGCTGTCCGTCCTTGGTGACCGGCTCGACCGAGCGCAACGCGCGGAACTGCTCCTGCCGACGGGCGCGAAAACGCACCTTTTCCTCGTAGGAACGCTGATGATCGGCCATCGGCCGGAGATGCACATGGCCACCATCGCCATCGATGATGACCGAATCGCCGTTTTCCGCAAGGGCGACGATCCCGGTCGCCTGGCCGATGACTGGAATGCCCATGGCACGGGCGACGATGACGACGTGGCTCGTGACGGCGCCCTCTTCGAGCACCAGGCCGCGAATATTGGCACGGGGATAGTCGAGCAGCTCGGCAGCACCCATGGCGCGCGCGAAGATGATCGCATCGTTCGGGAAACCTTCGGCGCTTGTGCGGCCCGAATGGCCGATAAGCTGCCTGAGCAGCCGATTCGCCAGGTCCTCGAAATCGTGCATGCGCTCGCGCAGATAAGGATCGGTCAGGCGCATCATGCGCGCCTTGGTATCGCTCTGCACTTTTTCGACAGCGGCTTCCGCCGTCAGGCCGTTGCGCACGGCTTCTTCGAGCTTGCGCACCCAGCCCTGGTCATGCGCGAACATGCGATAGGTTTCGAGCACCTCGCGATGCTCGCCCTCCATCGAGACGTCGCGGCGCGACAGCATGTCGTCGATCGAAATACGCAGCGAACCGAGCGCTTCGGCCAGCCGGCGGATTTCCTTGTCGGCATCCTCGTTCAAGAGGTTGGTGACGACGATGCGCGGCTCGTGCAGCACGACATAGCCGAGGCCGATGCCTTCATTGTAGCAGTCGCCGTCGATGGTGACCGAGCGGGTGAGATCGAGTTCCAGTCCCGGTTTGGTGATCTTCTTCAGCTCGCCGGTGGCGATCATTTCGGCGAGCACCATCGCCGTGGTTTCGAGCGCTTCCAGCTCTTCTTCGCGATAGTTCCGGCTTGCCTTGTTCTGAACGACGAGAACGCCGAGCGACCGGCCGGTGCGCAGGATCGGCACGCCGAGGAAGGAATGGTAGATCTCTTCGCCCGTTTCCGGCAGGTAGCGGAAGGCGGGATGCGATTGCGCGTCGGACAGGTTGAGCGGCTGGGCGGAGGCGGCGATCGTGCCGACCAGGCCTTGCCCCATCTTCAGTTGCGAAAGGTGGACGGCTTCCTTGTTGAGGCCCTCTGTAGCATAGAGCTCGAGTACCCCGTCGGCGCGCAGCACATAGACCGAGCAGACTTCGGCGACCATGTTGCTGGCGATCTGGCGAACGATCCGGTCAAGACGCTCCTGCGGCTCCAGCGGCTCCGCCATCAATTCGCGCAGCCGCTTGAGCAGAACGCGTGGACCGCCGGATAGGTCTCTCATTGCGTCTCTAGCTCCCGAATCAAGATGTCATGCCATTCTTGCCCGCGTCTGAGCCGGCCGAAGCTTGCCTCCGTCGCGGTCCGTCGTCAGCAGTCCTGTATCAACTCTTATCCAGACCGTAGCAGGAATGCAAAGTCCTGACTGCCAGTTCCGCATAAGGACCGTCGATCAGAATGGAAATCTTGATTTCTGACGTCGTAATGGCCTTGATGTTGATACCTTTTTCGGCAAGTGCCCGGAAAGCGGTCGCGGCAACGCCAGCGTGCGAACGCATGCCGACGCCGATGACCGAAACCTTGACCAGACCTGATTCGTTTTGGATCACGTCGTAGCCGATCTTTTCCTTGTTCTCGCCGAGAACGCGCAGCGCCTTGTCGACATCGCCCGAGGGAACCGTGAAGGTCATGTCGGTCTTGGAGCCGTCCTCGGAAATATTCTGGACGATCATGTCGACATTGATGTGGTTTTCGGCCAGCGGCCCGAAGATGGCGGCGGAAACGCCCGGCCGGTCGGCAAGACGGCGCAGCGAGATCTGGGCCTCATCCTTGGCATAGGCAATGCCGGTGACTACTTCCTGTTCCACGATTTCTTCCTCGTCACAAATCAGCGTTCCGGGCGGGTTCAAGAGATCGCCCATGCCCGGAGCATCGGGATCTTCAAAAGAGGAGCGCACGAAGGTGCGAACCTTAAAGACCATGGCCAGCTCGACCGAGCGCACTTGCAGCACCTTGGCGCCGAGCGAGGCCATTTCGAGCATTTCCTCGAAGGCGATCTTCTTCAGGCGGCGTGCCTTCGGCTCGATGCGCGGATCGGTCGTGTAGACGCCGTCGACATCGGTATAGATATCACAGCGATCGGCCTTGACGGCAGCGGCGATCGCCACCGCCGATGTATCGGAACCGCCGCGGCCAAGCGTCGAGAGGCGGTTGTCCGGGCCAAGCCCCTGGAAGCCGGCGACGACAGCCACCTGGCCTTCTCCCATGCGGCGGATCATTTCGCCGCCGTCGATTTCGAGAATGCGCGCCGCGCCATGCGCATTGTCGGTGCGGATCGGGATCTGCCAGCCCTGCCAGGAGCGGGCGTTGATGCCCATGGCCTGCAGCGCGATCGCCAGCAGGCCCGATGTCACCTGCTCGCCGGAAGCCACCACCGCGTCATATTCGCGCGCATCATAGATCGAATGATCGGCACCGGCGACCTTCGGCATGTTCTGGACCCAGCCGACCAGCTCGTTGGTCTTGCCGGACATGGCGGAAACGACGACCGCGACCTCATGGCCGGCGTCGACTTCACGTTTCACATGGCGTGCGACATTCTTGATACGGTCCAGATCCGCGACGGACGTTCCGCCGAATTTCATCACGATGCGTGCCATGTGCCTCTACCAGTACCCGGCGCCGGGCGGCCGAAATGCGATAAGCCCGGCATGCAAAATCGCCCTTCCGGTTTGGTAGCCGGAAAAGCTTGATCTCAATGGGGGCGTCTCTTAGCGAGTTTGGCAGGCGGGTGCAATAGCTTGGCACAGCCGGCGCCCCTAAAACTAATCCCTAATACTCCACTTTTAAGCTCGACCACATCTTGTCGAGGATAGTCCCTTCCTTGGGGATATTTTCCTTGTTGGAGAAGGTGGCAACGAGTACGCCGCCATCCGGACGCCCTGTAGCCACGATCTCATAGTCCATGACATCATTTTCCGTTGAGGTTTCCGCCTTGACGCCTTTCAGCACGACCCCGCCGGTAATTGAGCGCTGCGTGGCCTGCTTCGTTATCTTGGCACCGGCGTTGATGCTTTCCTGAACCATCTGCTGCAGCACGAAATCCGTGATGCTTGAAGGATTGAGTCCCTTGTATTCCTGCACGATGATGCCGGTGCCAATCGGCGTTATCAGCGCATATTGCTGCACGGTGCCGCCAAGGTCAGTCTTGGCGACAGAGAACTGGCCATCGTGATCGAAAGAGAACTTGGTACCGGTGAACGTCACCGTTTCGCTGCGCTGCAGCGCCACCGAGAGCTTGCGTCCATCCTTCATCGTCATGTCGAGCGTGTCGCCGGGATTGATTCCCACTTCGACGCCATCGATGGTCAGGCGATAACCCTTCCCGTCTCCGGCCTTCGCCGGCGCGACCGCGAGACAGGCAATTGCAATTGCCGCCGCAAAACATAGTGGTCTCATAAGGAACTCCTCCATAAGTCGGCCGATCGAAATCGATCCGGCTCTGCAAGTCCATTTGACAGCCCCGGCGATTGATCGGCCATGCGACGGTTCACTGTCAACCACCGTCCAGCCGCTCTCACCGATCGGGACAGCCGGCGGACAGCATCTAAGGCCCGGCCCTTGACATCGGCCGCCGATCGTCCGACTTCACATCCGACAGATTATTCCTCGCAACCGTCCGAACGAGTGGCGCGGCACAGACCAGGGAGTGAGCCATGACCGAAGCGGCGAAAAGCACGATCGACCAGAGCGAAGTGGACCGTTTCTCCGCCATGGCGGCCGAATGGTGGAGCCCGACCGGCAAGTTCAAGCCGCTGCACAAATTCAATCCCGTTCGCCTTGCCTATATCCGCGATCACGCTTGCGAAAACTTCGGCCGTGATCCGAAGAGCGGCCGGCCTCTGGAGGGCCTGCGCGTGCTCGATATCGGTTGCGGCGGCGGATTGCTGTCGGAGCCGATGGCGCGCATGGGTGCCTCCGTCGTCGGCGCCGACCCCTCCGAAAAGAATATCGGCATCGCCTCGACGCATGCGAAGTCCTCCGGCGTTGCCGTCGACTATCGCGCCGTCACCGCCGAGCAACTGGCCGAAGCCGGCGAGACCTTCGATGTCGTGCTGAACATGGAAGTGGTCGAGCATGTTGCCGACGTCGAGTTCTTTCTGTCGACCTGCGCGAAAATGGTGCGGCCCGGCGGCCTGATGTTCGTCGCCACCATCAACCGTACGATGAAGGCGGCAGCGCTTGCGATCTTCGCCGCCGAAAACGTCCTGCGCTGGCTGCCGCGCGGCACGCACCAATATGAAAAGCTCGTTCGCCCGGAAGAGATCGAAAAGCCGCTCGCCGCCGATGGGATGGACATCATAGCCCGCACCGGCGTGTTCTATTCGCCGCTGCAGGACCGATGGAACCTGTCGAAGGATATGGATGTGAACTACATGCTGCTGGCGAAGCGGCCGGGCTAAAGCCATTATCTGCCGAAAGCAGGCAATTTGGCCTAGACTTTCAGCGCCCTGACATGCGCCAGCAGGTCGCCCTGGCCTATGGCATTCAGGGCAGCGATTTCCTTTACCCGGTCACGGTCGATCTCTGCGGGATGGCCGTCAGGGCCGTAGGGGTGCTTGAACGAGAAGGCGCGAGCGCCAGGCCCGTTGTCGTGAAGATGTTCCAGCCGCTCGACACCGTCTCTCCATGCCGGAACCGTATCGGCATCCAACCACCAAAGAACCAGCGGCGGCCAGCTTTGCCTGACATTCCAATGCCGAGCATGCTTCAAGGCATCCGCATGCACACCGCTATAGCTAAACGCCATCAGCGATTCGATATCCGCCCAGAGCGATAGCGACGACGGAGCGGTCGCAAAGCCGCTACCCGCGATGAAGCGCGGAAAGATCTGTTCGCCCCAACAGGCTATGCCAGGCTCACCTGCATAACCGGAGCGGCCGATGAAGCCATGGGCCCGAGCCGCCGCCTCGAAATTCGCCGCTTCCCGGAGGCGAAATCCTTCCACGTCGGGACTTTCATAAGCCGCGACATGCAGCCCGAAATTATACATGGCGAGATGCCTGCGGCCGTCTGCCGGCATCAATTGGTATCGTCGGGCAGGACGGGGATGGCGGCGATTTCGATACCCTCGTCGACAAGAGCCTTCGCCTCGTCCGGCGTCGCCTTGCCGATAATCCCGCGTGCATCCGCCTCGCCATAATGGATCTTGCGGGCCTCTTCGGGAAATTTCGTGCCGACATCCTCGGCATTGGCTTTGATGGCTTCGACCGCTTCCTTGAGCTTGGCCATCGCTTCCTTACGGGCAGCATCCATGGCAAGCGTCTGCATCTCGGTCTTCTTGCGCGCGGTAGATACAGACGGCGCCATCAGGAGCTTTGAAATCGCGGCCGAATTGCAGACGGGGCACGTCAGGAAACCGCTTTCGACCTGCCGGTCGAAATCGGCACTTTCCGAAAACCAGCCCTCGAACTCGTGGGCATTGTCACAACTAAGGGAGTAGCGGATCAAGCAGCGACGCCTCCAGCCGCCGGCGTCGCGATCTTTTCCAGCGAAAATTCACGCGCATTCTTCAGGTTTGGAATTTTGTCATGGGCTGCTTTCACCGCCGCGATATCGATCTCGGCGATAACCACCGCCTCGCCTGTGCCGCCGGCGGATGCCAGCACCTTGCCCCAGGGATCGATGATCATCGAGTGACCGAAGGTCTCACGGCCGTCCTCATGCTTGCCGGCCTGCGCGGCAGCGATGACGAACATGCCGTTCTCGATGGCGCGGGCGCGCAAGAGGATTTCCCAATGCGCCTCGCCGGTCTGCCTGGTGAAAGCGGCAGGGACCGTCATTACTTCGGCGCCGGCAACAGCCTGGGCGCGGAAGAGCTGCGGAAAGCGCACGTCGTAGCAGATGGAAAAGCCGAGCTCGGCAAAGGGCAGCGACGTGATCCGTGCCTCCGATCCAGGCCGATAGACCGCGCTCTCGCGCCAGCTTTCGCCATTGTCGAGATCGACGTCGAACATATGGATCTTGTCGTAACGGTTGACGAGCTTGCCGTCAGGACCGAAGAGGAAGCCGCGATTGGCGATCTTGCCGTCGTCGAGCGCGATGGCTGTCGAGCCGATGTGGAGGTAGATGCCGAGTTCCTTCGCCAACTCGGCGGCAGTCTTGACGATGATGTCGCCTGCCTCATCGCGCAATACGGCGCGCAGACCGGGTCGGTCCTTCTGCACGGCGCCCGTCATCTCCGGCGTCTGCACATAGACAGCGCCCTGCGAAGCGCCTTCACGGACCAGACGCGCCATGTCGGCTGCGTTCTTCACCGGATCGACACCGGAGCACATCTGAATGGCGGCGGCTTTGAAGGTCATCGTCGTCTCCCTTGCGAAGCGGTTCAGGCGGCGAGCATCGGATCGAGCTTGCCGGCCCGATCGAGCGCATGGATGTCGTCGCAGCCGCCGACATGCTCGCCATTGATGAAGATCTGCGGGAAGGTCGAGCGGCCGTTTGCCTTTGATATCATCTCCTGGCGCAGCTCGGGCGAATAGGTTGCGTTGTGCTCGACATAATCGACGCCCTTGGATTCGAGCAGCGATTTCGCCCAGGCGCAATAGCCGCAGAATTCACGCGTATAGATAACGACGGATGTCATGATCCACTCCGGAAAAGTACAGGTTCACAGTCATATAAGATGGCCGACGACCCTTGCAAAGGTCAAAACCGTCACATCCGCCGCACCGGCTTTCTTCAGGGCGCGTGTCGCCGCCGCCACCGTCGCGCCGGTGGTGTAGACATCGTCGACAAGCACGACGCGCCGGCCGAACACATCGCCCGCGCGATGCTCTGACACCGCGAACGCCCCGCGCACATTGTCCTGCCGCGCCTTGGCGCCAAGACCGACCTGCTGGCTCGTGCGCTTGACACGCAGCAGCGTCGCCGGAAGCAGCGGCTTGCCTGAAAGGCGGGCAAGATGGCGGGCGAGTTCGGCTGCCTGGTTGTATTTGCGCGCAAACAACCGCGCCCGATGCAGCGGCACTGGGATTATGGCGTCGCAAGCGGTGACCATGCCGTCGCTGGCGCGCAGCATCCAGCCGGCCATCATCGGCGCCAGATCGGTACGATCGCGATATTTCAAGCTGAGAACGAGGTCGCGCACGATGCCGTCGTGAACCGCGGCGGAACGCAGCCGGTCGAAAACCGGCGGGTCGGCGATCGCCTCGGCGCTGAGGATCCCAGCGCCGAGATCATGGGAAAACAGGCTGCCCAGGATCTCGCAATAGGGCCGCTCGATGAACCGGATACCGGACCAGCAGGCGGGACAAAGGCCGCGATGCGCGCCAACCGAAACCCCGCAACCGGGACAGGCAGGCGGATAGACCAGATCGGCCAGAGCCAGCCAGGGCCTTATCAGCCCGGACCGCAATTTCGTTAGCGTGATTTCGCGCGCCATCATCCCCATATGATTGACACTAGCTTTTTCCCGCAGGCTTTGCGAAGGGAAAACGTGCGTGCTCGCCACGCCCCGCCGAAGTGATGATATTGCAGGAAACCGCCATGGAAATCGTGTTCGACCAATCGCTGCTCGCTGCCCGCAAACACCGGGCGCTGCGACAGGGCGACGCCAAGGCTGCGTTTCTTCTCGACATCGCGGCGAGCGAACTGGCGGAGCGACTTGGTGTCATCGAACGGCATTTCGACGAAGCGGTGGAGCTTCACGGCGCGACCGGCATCGCGGCGCGCCTCGCGCTGGCGACCGGCAAGATCGGCCATCTCAGCAGGATCGAAAGCGAGACGGGCTTTGCCGCACCCGGCGAGACCTTGATCGCGGCGCCGCTCGAGGAATTGCCGCTCGAAGCCGAGTCGGTCAATCTTGTCCTCTCTCCCCTCAGCTTGCATGTCACCAACGATACGCCTGGCGTTTTCATCCAGGTCCGCCGCGCGCTGAAGGCCGACGGCCTTTTCCTGGCGGCGATCCCGGGCTTGGGAACCCTGCAGGAATTGCGCGATGTGCTGCTGGCAACCGAGATCGAACTGACGGGTGGAGCCAGCCCGCGCGTCATCCCCTTCGCCGATGTCCGCGATGTCGGCGGCCTTTTGCAGCGTGCCGGTTTTACTCTGCCCGTCATAGACGCCGAGACCTATACAGTGCGCTACGACAATCTGTTCGCGCTGATGCGCGACCTGCGCGCCATGGGCATGACAAATCCGCTTGCCGATCGCAGCCGCAAGCCGCTGACACGTGCCTTTTTCCTGCGCGCCGCCGAACTCTACTCTGAGCGCTATTCCGATGCCGACGGCAGGATTCGGGCCACCTTCTCGATCATCTATGCATCCGGCTGGACGCCGCATGAAAGCCAGCAGAAGCCGCTTCAGCCGGGTTCGGCGAAGGCACGCCTGGCCGATGCGCTCAAGGTCGAAGAGCACAAGCTCAAACAATAGTCCGTCAGTCGAGGCGAATGGAGCGGGCGGCCGCTTCAATTCCCGGAAGCGGACGAATTCTGAATCGTGTTGGACAATATATTGAAGGCGCTCGCAAGGCTCCCGCCGAAAGCGCCGACACCACTGATGATCGCCGCGGACATGAGGGCAGCGATGAGGCCGTACTCGATGACCGTTGCACCGGTCTTGTCATTGAAAAAACGCCGTACAGAACGCATACGCTCAAAGCTCCCAGCCCCAGCATTGGACATCAACATCTCGTGAATCCGATGCTCGTCATGGCATCTGGCAGGCTATGCGTAAGCTCTATTGGCAGCCGCTGTCGGCTCCGTACCCCTGAACGATGCAGACCGAACCCGGCTCATGCTGCAGCACACTGCGGCGGATGGTATAACGCTTGCCGTTTTCAGTCTGTGGGATCGAACCGGTGGTAATATTGTCGAGATCCGGTGCACTTGCAAGCACACGCGACTTGGATTTGTCGGAGAGCATTGGCGTCAGGATAAGCGAAAGCGCGACCGCCGCCGTACCGAACAGCAAAGCGATATTCAACGCGCCCGTCTTGCGCGACGTGGAATAGGACTGCTCTTTTTCCTGAACAGCTTTCCAGAAATCGTCGTCCATTGTGTCAAGCCTTCTCTAACGCACCCAACAACCGCTTGATTGAGAGCATTGAATGCCAGAAGGTCATAAACGATCCCTTAATATCCACATGCAAATTAATGAGGCGTAATATTCCGGGACAGCGCCCGATTCGGGCTATAGGCCTGATATTAAATGGCTAATTTCTGTTAACCATACTTGCCGGATGCCATCTCTGAGCGCGCCAAATATGTGCGCTGCAAACTCGAACAAGACCCGGTGCGTCATCAGGCGACAAACTCCTCTCAGAATAGCACGCCAAAGAATAGTTATAAATAGATTACACCAATAGATTGATATTGACACCCACTCGCGCGAATGCGACGCATGACAAAGATACTATTCTCATAAGTTGTGGCGGAGCTGACATGTGGTGGGGTTGTTCAAAGCGGTCGGCGGCCTCGTTGTCGCCTTCGCGATCGTGTTGGCCGTCTCGATGCTTTTCATCGGTGGCATCGGCGGCTTTGTCGCGGGGCTGGTCGCGGCGCTTTTCTATGCATTTTGCGGTGCCGTGATTTTTACCTTCGGATTGATGCTCGAGCATCTAGAGGCAATCCGCCGGGATTCAGCCAGACAATCGGAAATGCTGACGGAGTTGCTCCGGAGAACACCGAAGACAGAGCCTTCCCATCGAGAGGCTACGGCGAATAATCTCGATCAGCTCGCTCAGGCGAACTTCCGCTTCAAGGAAATCTAACCCTAAAGCAGATCCTGCAGGAATGGGATCAGCGGCTCATCGGCCGGCGGCATCGGATAGTCGCGCAGGGCCTGCGGCCGCACCCATTTGATCGCCTGCCCTTCCCGGCCATGCGGGATGCCATCGTAACGCCGGCAGATATAGAGCGGCATCAGCAGATGGAAGGTTTCATAGGTGTGGCTGGCGAAAGTCAGCGGTGCCAGGCAGGCAATCTTGGTCTGGATACCGAGCTCTTCCTCAAGCTCGCGCACCAATGTCTCCTCCGGCGTCTCGCCGGCCTCGACCTTGCCGCCGGGGAATTCCCAGAGACCGGCCAGCGACTTGCCCTCGGGCCGCTGCGCCAGAAGAATCCGGCCATCCGTATCGATGAGCGCGCAGGCGGCAACGAGGACGATCTTGCGGCCAGCTTCGCTCATGCTTCCTCCGAAGATTGCCAATAGCAATAGCGATAGGCCTCGCGGAATCCGAAGCGGGCATAAAGCGCCAGGGCCGGCTCGTTGTCGGCGGCGACCTGAAGCCAGGCCGTCTTGGCGCTGCGCATCCGCGCCCAACGCAACGCCGACGTCAGGATTTCGGCCCCCAGCCCCTTGCGCCGATGCTGCGCCGAAACGGAAACCGACAGAATACCGGCAAGATCATTATCCTGTACGCAAAGTGTCGTCGCCACGGGTCCGGCATCGTCATTTTCGATGACGAAGAGACCCGACGGCGGCTTGATGCTGCTTACCACCTCGGCCAGCGCGGGCTTCAAGGCCGGATCAGCCCCATCAACCAGCAGGCTGGCATCGACGTAGCGGCCGACGTCATGGCTCGGAAGATGATCGAGCATATCCGGCAGCTCCAGATCGACCAGATCGGCGATCATGACGAGCGTCTCGTCGAACCGCGTCCAGCCGCGCTTCTGCAGGAGATCGATGAGCTGCGACGAGGCGAGCGGCGTCTCGCGCACCACCATCGGCCTGCCATAAGCTTCGAACTTCCGCTGCGCCTTCGCCAGCCGGATTTCGAGATCGCGATGATCGGAGGGGTCGAGCGGCACCACCGAATTGAGCCGCTTCGACGGATGACCCGCCGTCAGCCGCACCTGCCAGCTGCCATCATACTGCACGGACGAAGCAGGCCATGCCCGAAAGCCAACAGCTTCGAGCCTGCGCACCAAGGGCAGCTTGTTTATCGTGGACTGCGCATGCATCAGCGGGATATCAGCTCCGGTAGTCGCCATTGATGGCAACATATTCCTTGGTGAGGTCGCAGGTCCAGACCGTCGCGCGGCCATTACCGAGGCCGAGATCGACCTTCACGGGAATATCCTGCTGCTTCATCACGTTCGACGCCGCCTCCTCCGAATAGGAAGCGTCGCGTTCGCCGTTAACGGCAACGCGGACATCGCCGAACCAGATGGCGAGCTTGTCGCGATCCGCCATCTCGCCGGCCTTGCCGACCGCCATGACGACGCGGCCCCAATTGGCGTCTTCGCCGGCGGCCGCTGTTTTGACCAGCGGCGAATTGGCGATGGAAAGCGCAATGCGCTTCGCGGCAGCGTCATTTTCGGCGCCGGTCACGGTGATCTCAAGCATCTTGGTGGCGCCTTCGCCGTCCCGGACGACCTGGATGGCGAGGTCCTTGAGGAGTTCGTTGAGTGCCGTGCGGAACGCCGCAAGCTTCGGGTCATCGGCGCGGTCGATGCGCGCCTGTCCGTCAGCCGCGGCAGCGCCGGTGGCAAACAGCATCAGCGTATCCGAGGTCGAGGTATCGCTATCAACAGTCATGGAATTGAAGCTCGGACCGACACCATCGGACAGCAGCGCCTGCAGCGCGGAAGAGGAAATATCGGCATCCGTCACGACGAAGGAAAGCATCGTCGCCATATCGGGGGCGATCATGCCCGCACCCTTGGCGATGCCGTTGATGGTGACCTTGACGCCATCGATCTCGGCGCTGCGGGTCGCAACCTTCGGATAGGTATCCGTGGTCATGATCGCCTTGGCCGCTTCGAACCAGAAATCGCTGACGGCATCCTTCGCCATGGTGTCGAGCACGCCGGCAAATTTGGTCGCGTCCAGAGGCTCGCCTATGACGCCTGTCGAGGCGAGATAGACTTCGTTTTCACCGCAACCGACGGCAGAGGCAGCGGACTTGGCGGTCAGTTCCGTCGCCTGGCGGCCCTTCAGGCCGGTAAAGGCATTGGCATTGCCGGAATTGACGACGACGGCGCGAGCGCTGCCATGCGCCAGGTTCGCCCGGCAGAAATCGACGGGAGCCGAGGGGCACTTCGAGCGTGTGAAAACGCCGGCGACGGCTGCCGGCTTGTCGAAGACCATCAGCAGGACGTCGGTCCGGTTCTTATACTTGATGCCGGCGGAGGCCGTGGTCATGCGCACACCGCGAAGGGCAGGCATGGAAGCGAAGGTTTTGGGTGCAAGCGGAGAGACGGAACCGGACATGAGAGCCACCTGATAGTGAAAGGCCCGGAAAATCCGGGCCCTGATGATCTTGCTTGCGACTGCTTACTGCTGCGGCTGGGCGTCAGGCGAGACGGCGTCGTCCGCCGGTGCTGCGTCCTGCTGCTTCTGCGCATCCTCATAGGCCTTGCTGAGCGCCGGGTCGCTGATGGCGACCTTGCTGTCCTGCTTGGCCTTGTTCAGGAGTTCAAGATACTTGTCGCGCATGACGAGCTGACGAACCTGGTCCTTGACCTGATCGAACGGCGGTGGCGGAGCCACGCGCTTGTCTTCGACCTTGATGACATGCCAGCCGAAATCGCTCTTGACCGGAGTCTTCGTATAAGTGCCAACCGGCAGGGCAAAGGCAGCGTCTTCGAATTCCTTGACCATGCGGCCATGGCCGAAATAGCCGAGATCGCCGCCGTCGGCCTTGTTCGGATCGGTGGACTTTTCCTTGGCGAGTTCGGCGAAATCCTTGCCGCCGTCGAGTTCCTTGATGACTGCCTTGGCTTCATCCTCGGTCTTCACCAGGATATGGCGGGCATGCACTTCTTCCTGCTTCGGAAGGGCGGCGACTTCCTTGTCGTAGCGGGCCTTGACTTCGGCATCCGTGATGGCGTCGGCAACATGCGCCTTGAAATAGGCATTGTGCAGCTCGCGGTCGCGCAGATAGGCCATGTGAGCCTGGAAGTCCGGAGTCTGATCGAGCTTCTCGGCGGCGGCCTTCTGCGAAAGCAGCTTCACGTCGATCGAAGCCGAAAGCGCGGCGACCTTCTTCTGGTCGTCCGGAAGTTGGCCGAGCTGCGGATCAAGATTGGCGATCGCCAGATTGAGTTCGGACTGATGGATTTCAACGTCGCCGACCTTGGCGACAACGGGATCCTGGGCATCAGCCGCAAAGACAGGCCCCTGGAAGGTGATGATTGTTGCGAAAGCAACCGCAGCAAGTTTGTTGTACTTCAACATAAAATAACCCTTCGGTGGTCTCGACCGGCTCGACAGTTATGATTCCGGCGTGAAAAAGCCTTCAGCAGGAGAATGTGGCCTTTGTGTATCGGCCAAATCCCGTTGACATCAATCGACCCCCCTCTTATCTGTCACGCAACCTCGCGTCCAGAACAGTTTCCGGCCGTTTTGTGCTAAACTCCCGTTTTTTTGGGAATGGATAAAGCAGGATACGGCAGGATGAAATCTCAGAAAGGACCAGTAACATGGTCAGCCTAGGTGGAATTGCCCGCAAGTTGTTCGGCTCGTCCAACGACCGCCGCGTGAAGTCGTTCCAGCCGAATGTCGTTGCCATCAATGCGCTCGAGCAAGAGATGCGCGCGCTGTCCGATGAAGCTTTGACCGCCAAGACGGTTGAGTTCCGCCAGCAGCTCGCCGATGGCAAGACCCTCGACGACCTCCTCGTTCCCGCCTTTGCGGTGGCCCGCGAGGCATCACGCCGCGTTCTCGGCATGCGACCTTTTGACGTACAGCTCGTCGGCGGCATGATCCTTCATTCCAATGCCATTGCCGAAATGAAGACCGGCGAAGGCAAGACGCTCGTGGCGACCCTGCCGGTCTATCTGAATGCGTTGGCCGGCAAGGGCGTGCATGTTGTCACGGTCAACGACTACCTGGCACAGCGCGACAGCGCCACCATGGGCCGCCTCTATGGCTTCCTCGGCATGACCACGGGCGTCATCGTCCACGGCATGTCCGACGACGAGCGGCGCGACGCCTATGCCTGCGACATCACCTACGGCACCAACAACGAGCTCGGCTTCGACTATCTTCGCGACAATATGAAATACGAGCGCGGGCAGATGGTCCAGCGCGGCCATCCCTTCGCCATCGTCGACGAAGTGGACTCCATCCTGATCGACGAAGCGCGCACGCCGTTGATCATTTCAGGCCCGCTCGACGACCGTTCCGATCTCTACACGACGATCGACGCCTTCATCCCGCGCCTTTCGAAGGAAGATTACGAAATCGACGAAAAGCAGCGCTCGGCCAACTTCTCCGAAGAAGGCACCGAGAAGCTGGAAAACATGCTGAGCGAGGCTGGCCTGCTCAAGGGTGAATCTCTTTATGACGTCGAGAACGTCGCGATCGTCCACCACATCAACAACGCGCTCAAGGCCCACAAGCTCTTCCAGCGCGACAAGGACTATATCGTGCGCAACGATGAAGTCGTCATCATCGACGAGTTCACCGGCCGCATGATGCCGGGCCGCCGCTATTCGGACGGCCAGCACCAGGCTCTGGAAGCCAAGGAACGGGTGCAGATCCAGCCGGAAAACCAGACGCTGGCGCAGATCACCTTCCAGAACTATTTCCGCATGTACGGCAAGCTCGCCGGCATGACCGGCACGGCGTCGACGGAAGCGGAAGAATTCGGCAACATCTACGGCCTCGACGTGATCGAAGTGCCGACCAACCTGCCGATCCAGCGTATCGACGAGGACGACGAGGTCTATCGTACGCATGAAGAGAAATTCAAGGCGATCATCGCCGAGATCCTGGATGCTCACAAGCGCGACCAGCCGGTGCTCGTCGGTACCACATCGATCGAAAAGTCGGAACTTCTCGCCGACCTCATGCGCAAGCAGGGCTTCAACAACTTCCAGGTCCTGAACGCCCGCTACCATGAGCAGGAAGCCTACATCGTCGCCCAGGCCGGCGTTCCCGGCGCGGTGACGATCGCCACCAACATGGCCGGCCGCGGCACAGACATCCAGCTCGGCGGCAACCTCGAAATGCGCGTCGAGCGCGACCTGCACGATGTCGAGCCCGGTCCGGAGCGCGACGCTGCGATCGCCAGGATCGCCGAAGAGATCCAAGTACTCAAGCAGCGGTCGATCGCCGCCGGCGGTCTCTACGTCATCGCCAGCGAGCGCCATGAAAGCCGCCGCATCGACAATCAGCTGCGTGGCCGTTCCGGCCGTCAGGGCGACCCCGGCCGCTCGAAATTCTACCTGTCGCTGCAGGATGACCTGATGCGCATCTTCGGCTCCGACCGCATGGACGGCATGCTGCAGAAGCTCGGCCTCAAGGAAGGCGAAGCCATCGTCCATCCCTGGATCAACAAGGCGCTGGAACGCGCCCAGAAGAAGGTCGAAGCCCGCAACTTCGACATCCGCAAGAACGTTCTGAAGTATGACGACGTGCTGAACGACCAGCGCAAGGTCATCTTCGAGCAGCGCGTCGAGCTGATGGACGCGACGGATCTCACCGAAACCGTCGGCGACATGCGCCACGACGTCATCGAGGATCTCGTCGCCAAGCATATTCCTGAACGCGCCTATGCCGAGCAGTGGGACGCCGATGGCCTGAAAGCGGCGGTCGCCAACTTTTTCGACATCGACCTCCCGATCCACGACTGGGTCAAGGAAGAGGGCATCGCCGAGGACGACATTCGCGCACGCCTGACGGAAATCACCGAAAAGGCGGCCACCGAAAAGGCTGAGCGTTTCGGCCCCGAGATCATGACCTATGTCGAGCGCTCCATCGTCCTGCAGACGCTGGACAATCTTTGGCGCGAGCATATCGTCAACCTCGACCATCTGCGTTCGGTCATCGGCTTCCGCGGCTATGCCCAGCGCGACCCGCTGCAGGAATACAAGGCCGAGGCTTTCGAGCTGTTCCAGGCACTCTTGAACAACCTGCGCCAGGCCGTGACAGCCCAGCTCTCACGCGTCGAGCTCGTGCAGCAGCCGGCCGAACCGCAGACCCCTCCGATGCAGGCACGCCATATCGACGCCACGACAGGCGAAGACGAGTTCGCGCCGTTTAGCCTCGCAAGCGAAAGCTTCGTGTCTCCGGAAAGTCGCGACCCGCAAAACCCGGCAACCTGGGGCCGCGTCGGCCGCAACGAGGCATGCCCCTGCGGCTCAGGCAAGAAATACAAGCATTGCCATGGCGCCTTCGAGAGCACCGAAGTCGTCTGACATATCGTTGCTTTTGAACATCAACAGGATGCCGCCTTCGGGCGGCATTTTTTGTTGCGGTGAGCCGCCATCGCTTATGTCGCTTTCAAAGGTTATAAAGAACTGATTCTTAACTCTCCTCTGCCAAGACTATCGCAGGTTGATGTCATATTTAAAGTATTGCGTATCGATGATGGCGGTCTTTCAAACAGCAGAGAGAATGCTGCCGTCCGCATTGCGGACTGCGCTATCGCCATATCTGCATAAACTTGCCGACCTTCTCACGGGCCACGACGAAAAGTCCGTTTCGCAGCGCATGGCACTGATCGCCTTCGCCATCCGCATTGCTGGCGCAGCACTCGCCTTCGTCTCGCAGATCGTCCTCGCCCGCCTGATGGGCAGATTCGAGTATGGCGTCTTCGTCTTCGTCTGGGTGTTGATGATCCTCTTCGGCAACCTCGCCTGCTTGGGCTTCCCCACCGCCGTCATCCGTTTCCTGCCGCAATATGAAGCCAGCGGCAATCATGACGCCGTCCGCGGCCTGAATGCGACGGCGCGCCTGTTCGTCGTCGCGGTCTCCGGCGCCCTGGCGCTGATCGGCGCGATCCTGCTTTATGCCTTCAGCGGCAAGATCGAGCACTACTACGTCATGCCTGTTTTCCTCGGGCTGATTGCCGTGCCGATGATCGCGCTCGGTGACGTTCTGGATGGTACGGCGCGCGCCAAACACTGGCCGATCATGGCCTTGAGCCCGACCTTCCTGATCCGTCCGACGCTGATCCTGCTCTTCATGCTCGCCGCTGTCCTTGCAGGCGCACCGCGCGATGCGGTCACGGCAATGGCAGCGGCGCTGGCAGGCGCGTTTACGAGCGTCCTCCTGCAATACCTCGCCGTGACTTTGCGCCTGCGCCGCCATTATCCGAGCGGCGCGAAAGCCACCGAGTTCAATGCCTGGCTGGCGGTCGCCTTTCCGATATTCCTGGTCGAAGGCGTCGGCTATCTCCTTACCAATTCGGACGTCATCGTCGTCGGGATCTTTCTTGATCCGGAGGAGGTCGCCGTCTATTTCGCCGCCGCCAAGACCATGGCTCTGGTTCATTTCGTCTATTTCGCCGTCAAGGCAGCCATCGGCCCGCGCTTTGCCGCCATCATCGCCGAAAACGACCGGTCCAAGCTCGCCGCCTTCGCCACCGAAGCAACGCGCTGGACCTTCTTCCCGGCGCTGGCCGTCGGCCTTGCCGTCCTGGCGGCCGGGCAGTTCCTTCTGTCGCTTTTCGGCGCTGCCTTCGCCGAAGGTCAGGTGGTGATGGCCATCCTGCTTGCCGGCATCCTCGTCAAGGCGCTGGTCGGTCCCGCCGAAGTGCTGCTGACGATGGCGGACAAGCAGATGCTCTGCGTCTATCTCTATGCTGCCGCGCTCGTCGCCAATATCAGCCTCAACGTCATCCTCATTCCGCATTTCGGCATCGAGGGTGCGGCCATTGCCGGTGCCGCCGCCATGGCGGTCGAGGCCCTGCTTCTGCATCTTGCCGTGCGCCATGCGCTCGGCATCACGCTATTCGCGCTCATCCGCCGCCCGGCGGCACTCGCAACGACGAACGGGGCTCTCTGATCATGGCGCGCCCTCCCTTTACCGAAAGTACCGACAGCCAAGTGAATGCCCTGACGCATACGCTTGCATCGCTGCATTTCGAAACGCCGAAGGCCGAGGCCCGCGCCGAAGTCGGCCGGGCCGGGCGTGAACTTTGCCTCTATCCCGGCAAGCTCGGTTATGAGCTGCAGGACGAGTTGGACTTCCTGTCCAATCGCGCCATGGAGCCGAACGTCTTCTTCTCCGGACGCTTCCTGGCGCCTGCCATGCCGCGGCTCGAAGACCGGCAGGTACGGCTCGCCCTGATGCGCGACAACAGCAGTACGCGCAGCCGCATGCGCCTGCTGATGCCCTTTACCGTCGACAAGCCGGGCTTTGCGCTCGGCCCCTCGATCATCCGCGTCTGGTCGAATTCGTTCGGCCCGCTCGGCACACCACTGGTCGATGCGGAGGATGCCGGCGAAACGCTCGACAATCTTTTCGAAGCGCTGGCCCGACAGGAACTGCACCTGCCGACCACGCTCGTACTTCCAGATATCCGCCTGAACGGCCGTTTCGCGCAGATGGCAAAGGTCATTGCCATCGGCCGAAATCTGCCCATTGCGGTCGCAAACCCCTTCCAGCGCCCGATACTCGACAGCAAGGACGATGCGCTTGCCTATCTGAAGCGGACGATCTCGAACGCGCATCTGCGCGAAATGCGCCGGCAGTGGCGTCTCTTGGAAAACCAGGGCGAGGTCACCTATAGCGTCGCCCGCCAGCCTCGCGACGTTCACCAGCGCATGGAAGAATACCTGGCGCTCGAGGCAAGCGGCTGGAAGGGAAAAAAACGTTCGGCTCTGGTCACCGATCGCCATCATGCCGCCTTTGCCCGCGAAGCGATCTCCAACCTCGCGGCCGTCGACGCCGTGCGTATCCACACCATCGATCTCAACGGCAAGGCTATCGCCTCGATGATCGTGCTGATCATGGGCGGCGAGGCCTATACCTGGAAGACGGCCTATGACGAGGCCTATGCCCGCTATTCGCCGGGCAAGCTGCTGATGGCCGAGTTGACGGAGTGGCATCTCGACGATGCCAACGTCGTCCGCTCCGATTCCTGCGCGGTGCCGGATCATCCAATCATGAGCCGCTTCTGGCACGAGCGCGAAGAAATGGGCACGCTGATCATCGGCCTCGCCCAAAACGGCGACCGCGACGTCCGGCAGGTGGCCACGCAATTGCACATGTATCGCAGCACCCGCAACATGGCGAAACTGCTGCGCGAAAAGATCCTGTCGCTTACGAAGCGCTAAAGCAATTCCAGCAGAAGTGCGCAGCGGTTCTGCGTCCGGAATTACGTGAAAACAAAGAGATAGGGCATTTCCGTGACTCCGTCTAAGACGGAAATGCTCTATCTTCGGCGGTCGCCCGCTCGCGCAGCAGGCGACGGATCACCTTGCCCGAGGTCGTCAGCGGCAGCGCGTCGACGAACTCGATCTCGCGCGGATATTCATGCATGGAAAGCCGCGTCTTCACCCACTCGCGGATCTCCACTGCCAGCGCCTCGCTCGGCTCGCGACCGGGCACCAGGACGACATAGGCCTTGACGATCTCGGTCCGCACCGCATCCGGCTTGCCGACGGCCGCGGCAAGCTGCACCGCCGGATGGCCGCCAAGGCAATCCTCGATCTCGCTTGGGCCGATACGATAGCCGGAAGAGGTGATGACATCGTCGTCGCGGCCGACGAAGGAAACATAGCCCTCGGTATCCTGCCGGCCGATATCGCCGGTCAGCAGCCAGTCACCGGCGAACTTCGCTTCCGTCGCCTTCTCATCCCGCCAATAGCCAAGAAACATCACCGGATCAGGTCGTCTTATCGCGATCTGCCCGCTTTCGCCCAAGGCGACCTCGACGCCATCGGCATCGACGACCGCAATCCGATGTCCGGGCACCGGCTTTCCCGTCGCGCCGGGGCGGCTGACACCGAAGGCCGCACTGGACGACAGCACGAAATTGCACTCCGTCTGGCCGAAGAATTCGTTGACGCTGATGCCGAGCGCCGAGCGCGCCCATTCGAAGGTCTCGCGGCCGAGCGCCTCGCCGGCCGAGCCGATGGTGCGCAGCTTGAGATCGTAATGCGCCCGGGGATCATCGACGGCTTTCAGCAGTCTTAGCGCCGTCGGCGGGATGAAGGCGTTGCGCACGCCCATTTCGGCCATGATGCGGAAAGCCGTGTGCGGGTCGAACTTCTGAGCCGGAGAGGAGACGACAGGCACGCCGAGCATCAGGCTCGGCAGCAGGGCGTTCAACAGGCCGCCGGCCCAGGCCCAGTCGGATGGCGTCCAGAGCTTGTCGCCGGCTTGCGGAAAGCCCTCATGAGCGAACTGCATGCCGGGAATATGCCCCGGCAGGACGCGATGGCCGTGCAGCGCGCCCTTCGGCGGCCCGGTCGTGCCTGACGTGAAGATCATCAATGCCGGATCGTCCGGACCCGTATCGGCCAGCTCGAAGAGCGGCGGATGTGCGGCCACCAGATCGGCAAAGCTTGCGACATCTTTCTCCGCACCGTCGATGCTGATCACCTGCACCAGCTCCGGCAGCCGGTCGCGGATCGGCCGTAGCCGCTCGAGGCCGAACTGGTTGGTGACGATCGCGGATGCACCCGAGACCTTCAGCCGATATTCCAGCGCCTCGGCACCGAACAGCAGCGCCAGCGGCAGGGCGATCGCCCCCATCTTGTAGATCGCCACATGCGCCACGACCGTCTCGAAACTTTGCGGCAAGAGCAGCGCCACCCGGTCGCCGGCGCGGACCCCGAGTGCCGAAAGCGCATTGGCGAATGCGGCGGAGCGATCCCGCAACGCGCCATAGGTCATGGAGAGATGATCGCCGTCCGGATTGAAATGCTGCAGGCAGATCCGATCGGGCTCGCTTTCGGCCCAGGCATCGCAAACGGCGTGCCCAATGTTGAACCTCGCCGGAATTTCCCAACGAAAATCGCGATAGAGGGCTTCGTAAGTATCACGCGGGGGCAATTTCATGCGGAATTCCGAAAAATGGTGCGGTGCAGCTAACACCTGTCACCCCAGGGGTTCAAGGAAACATTTGAAATTCCCGTCTTCCCCGCCGCGCGAATCGCCTTATTTATTGAGTAATATTTCGAAGCTCTTCACGAACAGATACACTGATCGGCGGCTTTGCTCCGCTGGCTTACCCTTGGTGACGCATCCACTTTGCCTGCCCCTCGGCGGCAGAGCGTTGTTGCGCCGGATACTTGAACGGACGGAGAATATCGATGGAATACGTAAAGCTTGGCAGGACCGGTCTTGAAGTCTCGCGCATCTGCCTGGGTTGCATGACCTATGGCGACCCTGACAAGGGCACGCACGCCTGGTCCCTGAACGAGGAACACAGCCGTCCGCTGCTGCGGCAGGCGATCGAGGCCGGCATCAATTTCCTCGATACGGCCAACACCTATTCCAACGGCTCGTCCGAGGAAATCGTCGGCCGCGCCATCAAGGATTTCGCGCGCCGCGACGACATCGTGCTCGCCACCAAGGTCTTCAACCGCATGCGCCCGGGTCCGAACGGCGCCGGCCTTTCACGCAAGGCGATCTTCGACGAGATCGACAACAGCCTGCGCCGCCTCGGCACCGACTATGTCGACCTCTACCAGATCCATCGCTGGGACTATACGACGCCGATCGAGGAAACGCTGGAAGCGCTGCACGACGTCGTCAAGGCCGGCAAGGCTCGCTATATCGGCGCCTCCTCCATGTATTCCTGGCAGTTCGCCAAGGCGATCTACACCTCGCGCCTCAACGGCTGGACCGAATTCGTCAGCATGCAGAACCATCTGAACCTGCTCTATCGCGAGGAGGAGCGCGAGATGCTCCCCTTTTGCGAGGACCAGAAGATCGCCGTCGTCCCCTGGAGCCCGCTTGCCCGCGGCCGCCTCACCCGAGATTGGGACGAAGCGACGGCACGCACGGAATCGGACGAATTCGGCAAGACGCTCTACACCCAGGCTGTCGACGCCGATCACAAGATCGTCGACGCCGTCGGCGCCATCGCCAAGGCCCGCGGCATCGCCCGCGCGCAGGTCGCCACCGCCTGGATCCTGCAGAAGAGCGCCGTCACCGCGCCGATCATCGGCGCTTCCAAGCCCGGCCACATCACGGACGCCGTCGCTTCGCTGGCCGTCAAATTGACGCCGGAAGAGATCGAGGCACTGGAATCGCCCTATATCCCGCATGGTGTTGCCGGGTTTAAGTGACCGGAGATTTTGGAGCTGGTCAGGCGCATTCACCGGTTCAGCATCGGACTTGCCTGGCCCCTGCGCCCGCATATGCGCGCAATCGCCTACGGGCATGCTGGTGCAGCAAGCTCCTTCTCCCCTCGGAGAGAAGGGGTTCCGCCGCAACGGTACCGATAAACCCGCGGCAAATCGCGCAAAAGTTATTTCACCCGCCGGTCACAGTTGAGTCATAACGGGATGAGGTTCCCCCTGCCCCCCGAGGACCGCTCATGACCACAGTTCCCTTCATAGCGCGGCGCTTTCAATCGACCGCGGCCTACTACCTGCGCTATCGCATCCCCTATCCCGACAGGCTGATTGACCGCGTCGCCGAGCGCAGCGGCCTGAAGCCTGGCGACCATGTGCTCGACCTCGGCTGCGGCCCCGGCCAACTCGGCATCGCTTTCGCGCGGCTGCAGGCCGCCGTTGTCACCGCAATGGATCCCGAACCGGAAATGCTCGCCGCCGCCGAAGCCGGCGCTCAGGATGCCGGCGTCGAAATCACCGTACGCCAGGGTTCCTCCTACGATCTCGGACCTGATATCGGCAAGCTGCATCTCTGCGTCATGGGCCGCTCCTTCCACTGGATGGACAGGCCGGCAACGCTTGCCGCGCTGGACAAGCTGATCGAGCCTGATGGTGCGGTCGTCCTCTTCCACGATAAAAGCATCCTCGCGGAACCGGACTGGCGCGGGATCGTCGAGCCGCTGGCGGAAGCCTATTCCCCCGAACGCAACGCCGACCGCCTGCTGCGCAAGAGCAAGGCCTGGGCGCCGCATGAAGCCATGCTGCTGGCCTCGCCCTTCCGCAATCTCGAACGCATCGGCATCGTCACGGAATATACTCGGGATATCGAAGACATCGTCGGCCGCGTCTTCTCGATGTCGTCTACCTCGCCGCAGGCGCTGGGCGACAAGGCGGCGGATTTCGAAGCGGCGCTCCGCGCGGAACTGCTTGCGGCCGCACCCGACGGCAAGTTCAAGGAGATCGTCGAGGCGAACGGGCTGCTCGCCTTCCGCGACTAGAGCAATTCCAGGAAAAGTGCGTAGCGGTTTTCCGTCCGGAATTGCGTAAAGAAACAAAAGATAGAGCGTTTTCGCGATTCGAAGAAAAGCGAAAACGCTCTATATAGTCAGCCTTCGTCTTTACCCGGCGGAGGCGTCAGCTCCTGCCGGGTTGCCGACAGGAATTCCTGCGACAGCGCCGGATCGTCCATCGCCCGCGCCAGGATGACGGCGCCGACCATGGCCGAAAGGCTGGCAAAGGCCTTGCGGCGGCGGTCCTCCGGCGCTTCGCCGGGAACGATCTGCTCGAGGACATCAACCAGTCCCATCAGGCCGCCGGTAAAGGTCGATTGCATTTCGGGGCCATGACGGCTGACCTCCTGCGTCAGTGCCGCGAAGACGCAGCCGGTCGCATGCTCGACGACGTTGCGATGCGAGAGGTAATGGGCAAGCAGCGCTTCGAGCGGCTGCCCCGGCGAGCTTGCCGCCACTTCCTTCCAGCGCTCGAGCGAGCGCGACACCAGCGCCTTGCTCGCCTCGCAGGCCAGCTCGTCCTTCGATTCGAAATGACCGTAGAAACCGCCATGCGTCAGGCCGGCGGCCTTCATGATCTCGGCAACACCGATGCCGTCAAAGCCCTTTTCGCGAAAAAGCTCTCCCGCGACCGCAAGAATCTTCTCGCGGTTCTCGGCGAATTTTTCCCGGCTCACTCTCATCAAAAAACTCCATCAGAGCTTCAATAAATATGAATTGACAATTTATATGATGGCCATCATCAATACGCAACAAATATGATTGCAATCATGTAAATGCCTTTACACGAACGTTCAAGCCGGGAGAGCGGCACGGCGCTACAAGCGAAAACGGCACCCCCGGTCTTTCGCCGAAAAGCGCTCCCACCGCTCGCCCATCCTGACGCCAAGACACGAAACTTTATTGGAACGCACCCATGGTCTCCACCGCACTTGCTTCGACGCTCGCCCGGCGTAACATCCATTATGGATGGGTGGTCGTCGGCGCCACCTTCCTAACCATGCTCGTCACGGCCGGCGCCATGGGCGCGCCCGGCGTGCTCATCAAACCGCTGCAGGACGAGTTCGGCTGGAGCACGTCGTCGATCTCCTCGGCGCTCGCCGTCCGGCTGTTGCTGTTCGGCCTGATGGGGCCTTTCGCCGCCGCCTTCATGAATTATTTCGGCGTTCGCAAGGTCATCGTTTTCGCGCTTGCGACCATCAGCGTCGGCTTCATCGGTTCGCTGTTCATGACGCAGGTCTGGCAGCTGCTGCTCTGCTGGGGCATCATCGTCGGCTTCGGCACCGGGCTGACAGCCATGGTGCTGGCGGCGACCGTTTCGACGCGCTGGTTCACCAAGCACCGCGGCCTGGTCATCGGCATGCTGTCGGCGAGCTCCGCCACGGGACAGCTCGTCTTCCTGCCGCTGATGGCCGAGCTGACGACGCGCTACGGCTGGCGCGCGACCGTGATCTTCGTCTGCGGCATGATCGTCGTTGCCGCCTTCATCGTGCTGCTTTTGATGCGTGACCGCCCCTCGGACGTCAATCTGCCGCTGGTTGGCGAGATCCATGTCACCCCTGCACCGCTCGCCACCAAGAACCTGAAGGCCGCACTCGCCTCGCCCCTGTCGGTCCTGAGGGAGGTATCCACGACCTCCACCTTCTGGATCCTGTTCGCCACCTTTTTCATCTGCGGCCTGTCGACCAACGGCCTGATCCAGACGCATTTCGTCACGCTCTGCGGCGATTTCGGCATCGTCCCGGTCGCAGCCGCCAGCATGCTCGCCGTCATGGGCATCTTCGATTTCTTCGGCACGATCGGCTCCGGCTGGCTGTCCGACCGCTTCGACAATCGCTGGCTGCTCTTCTGGTATTACGGCCTGCGCGGCCTGTCGCTGGTCTACCTGCCCTTCAGCAACTTCACCTTCTACGGACTGTCGATCTTCGCCGTCTTCTATGGCCTCGACTGGATCGCCACCGTGCCGCCGACCGTCAAGATCGCTGCCGATCGCTTCGGCCGCGAAAAGGCCGGCCTCGTCTTCGGCTGGGTCTTTACCGGCCACCAGCTGGGCGCCGCAACCGCCGCCTATGGCGCCGGCCTCACCCGCACCGAACTCAACACCTACCTGCCGGCCTTCTTCGTCGCCGGCGCCTTCTGCCTGCTTGCCGCGATCCTCGCGATCACGCTGCAAAAGTCCGGCTCCGCCACGAGGGGCCCGGCCCTGGCCCACTAGGCTCCGCAACGCAAAAGCCCATGGCGTCCACCCACGCCATGGGCCAAACCGCAACCCTGCGGAAACACTCGCAATATCTGCCGCACCCGGCTTGCGCGCCCCGCCGATCACATGCTAGACAGCCGCCTCGTCAGGATCCGTTGCCCCATTGGCGGAATTGGTAGACGCGCTCGACTCAAAATCGAGTTTCGAAAGAAGTGCTGGTTCGACTCCGGCATGGGGCACCATCTTTCAGGCAATGCAAGCTGCCTTCACACTGGTACACGCGCAGCGCTTCAACAAAAACTCCCGTTCGGCTGCCCAGATTACTGCACGAACCCTTGTTCGGCCATGCATCCTTTAAATGTCTCGTTTGAGGCAAAAGCACCGGCAATCCAGTACCTGCCGGCAATTACCTGCGTGTCGGAAGCTCGACCACTACAGATTGCTTTTGCCCGCTCAATTTGCCCTTGCTCTGTAGATGAAACGCGGTGCCAACCATTAGATGCGCTGCCGTTGCATCCGGCGAAGATCGCCCCCATAATTACGATATAAATTGCGCGCATTGATACCTCCCGAGATTCTTGACCTGAGGTTTCTATTCATTCTTTCTAAAACACGCAAAACGGGAGATTCGCGCAGTCTTCCCACGAAAGCAAGATGGCGGTATCTTTGAACGCCAAACTCCCCACCATCACGAAAAATTTTGATTTTGTGCGGCTTCCGTCACCCGGCGACCATTTACAGCCATAATCCTGCCCCCTAAAGGTTTGCAACGCAGCAACAGGGGACCTCATGCTTCGAAGACTTTACGACTGGACCATGTCGCTCGCCGGCCGCAAATCGGCGGAAATCTGGTTGGCTGTTATCGCCTTCGTCGAGAGCTCCATCTTTCTCGTGCCCGCGGACGTGCTGTTCCTGCCGATGTCGCTCGCCAAGCCCGAGCGCGCCTGGCGTTATGCGCTGACGGCAACGGTCGCCTCGGTACTCGGCGGCATTGCCGGCTGGGCGCTCGGCTATTTTGCCTTCGAGGCCATCGCCAAGCCGATCCTGGAATTCTACGGCAAGCTCGACGCCTTCAACCAGATGAGCGCCGGCGTCACCTATGGATGGGTGGTGCTGCTGCTGATCACCTCTGGCCTTGCGCATCTGCCGCCGATCAAGGTGGTGACCATCCTGTCCGGCGTCGCCCATATCGATCTCGGCCTGTTCATCGTCTCGGCGATCGTTGCCCGCGGCGCGCGCTTCTTCTTCCTGGCCTTCCTGCTGCGCCGCTATGGCGAATCCATCCGCCATTTCATCGAGAAGCGCCTCGGTCAGATCACCATGGCCGCCGCTGCCGTGCTGATCATCCTCTACCTCATCTTCCATTATGCCCTGGCGCGCTGACCAAGGAGCCCCCACGCATGTCCACGACCTCGCCTTCCCGACGCGCCGGCCTTAGCTATAGCGTGCTGCTGACGCTCGGCATGATCGTCGTCATCGGCACGGCCCTCGGCTTCCAGCATATCGGCGGCTACATTCCCTGCGCCCTCTGCCTGGACCAGCGCCAGCCCTATTACTATGGCATTCCGGTCGCCATCGCCGCCGCGCTGTCGGCCGTCGCCGGCATGCCCTCCTGGATCACGCGAGGGCTGCTGGCCATCGCTGGCCTGATGATGATTGTCGGCGGCGGTATCGGCGTCTATCACGCGGGCGTCGAATGGCATTTCTGGGCAGGACCGACGACCTGCTCGACGACGGCCAGCAGCATGACGCAGAATGCCGGCGACCTCTTGAACGAGCTCAGCACCGTCAAGGGGCCTTCCTGCACGGAAGCCGCCCTGCGCATCCTCGGCCTGTCGATGGCCGGATGGAATGTGATCGCCAGCATCATCCTGGCCGCAATCGCCTTTGTCGGCGTGAAGAAGGCGGCCTGATCTGGCCGATCGGCAGCATCTTTCGTATGCCGTTCCTCCGATACCCCCTCTGTCATTGTCGTGACAAAGGGGGGTGACGCGCTCCGCGAAAACGCCCACGAAAGAGGCGTCATCCCTTACGGCTGCAGTTCCGAATCCCAGTAGAGATAGTCGAGCCAGCTGTCGTGCAGGTAGTTCGGCGGGAACAGGCGGCCGTTGTTGTGCAGGTCCTGCACGGTCGGCTGATAGGGCTTCTGCGCCGGGAACATGCCGGCCTGCTTCGGCAGCTTGCTGCCCTTGCGCAGATTGCACGGCGAGCAGGCGGCCACCACGTTCTCCCAGGTCGTCTCGCCGCCATGGGCGCGCGGGATGACGTGATCGAAGGTCAGGTCGTCATGCGAGCCGCAATACTGACATTCGAACCGGTCACGCAGGAAAACGTTGAACCGGGTGAAGGCGGGATTGCGGGATGGCTGCACGTATGTCTTGAGGCAGACGACGCTCGGCACCCGCATCGAGAAGCTCGGCGACGATACGCAGTGGTCGTATTCAGCAATGATATTCACACGGTCAAGGAAAACCGCCTTGATCGCGTCCTGCCAGGACCAGAGCGACAAGGGGTAATAACTCAGCGGCCTATAGTCAGCGTTCAGGACGAGCGCCGGTAAGGACTGCGGGGAGACTGCAATCGTCAAGGAACCCTCCTGATCGATTCGGCATCTGCACCTGTATATTAGGCCGGTTGTTACAGGATTGTGAAGTCCAATAAATTCAGCGCATAAAGGCAAAACCAAGGAAACGCAGGTTAAACGATAGGCAGCGCATCCCGCCGGGTTTTCGCGGCGTAATAGGCCCAGAAAAGCCGGGCCGCGACCGAGCGCCAGGGCGCCCAAACTGCCGCTTCCAGGGCCAGAGCCTTGGCCGGCGGCCGTTCTTTATAGCCGAAAGCCATGCCGACGGCGGCCTGCAGCGCCACATCGCCGACCGGAAACACATCTGCGTGACCAGCACAAAACATCAGGTAGACCCCGGCCGTCCAGGGGCCGATTCCCTTGATGGTCATCAGCTCGGAGAGCGCCTTCTCCGGTGATTCGTCGCAGAGCGCATGCAGATCGAGGCCGCCTCCAACGACGGCATCGGCCACGCGCGCCAAGGTATCATGCTTGATTCGCGACAGGCCGAAGGCTCGCCAGGCGTCCGGCTCAAGGCCGGCATAGCCATCGGCGGTCACGCTTCCCAGCCGTGCCGTCATCCGCCCCCAGATCGCATCGGCGCTGGCGCGCGATACGACCTGCGAGACGATGATATGGGCAAGCCCCTCGAAGCCCGGCTCGCGCAGCCGCAGCGGCACCGCGCCCGCCTCTGCGGCAACGGGCCGCAGGCGCGGATCGAGCTCCAGCAGGGCGGCCAATCCCCGTTCGATATCGCCATCGTCGCGAATGATCTGCATGGCGTCTCGTAGTCTCCGGTTCAAATTCGTGGCAGAAGAAAGCATGATCGAGATATCCCGTCAAAAGCCGAAATTCCGCTTTGCCCCGAGCCCGAACGGCCCGCTGCACCTCGGTCATGCGCTGTCGGCCATCCTCAATCACGAGATGGCGGCCAAGGCCGGCGGCGATTTCCTGCTGCGTATCGAAGACATAGATCAGGCCCGCTGCACACCCGATTTCGAAGCCGGCATCTTCGCCGATCTCGCCTGGCTCGGTCTTCGCTGGCAGGAGCCGGTGCGCCGGCAGTCCGAACATTTTCCGGCTTACCAGGAGGCCCTGCAGGCACTCATCGGGCGCGGCCTCGTCTATCCCGCCTTTCTGACGCGCGGCGAAGTCAAGGCCAGGGTGACAGCCTTCGAGGCGGGCGGCAGGCCCTGGCCCCGCGATCCGGACGGCACGCCGCTCTATCCCCCTGACGATCGCAAGCGCGACGGTGCGGAGCGGCAGCGCCTGCTGGAGGCCGGCCTCAGGCATGCCTGGCGTCTCGATATGGAAAAGGCCATGGCGGCGACGAATGGGCCGCTCCACTGGCGGGAAAGCGGCGATGGCGAGAGAGGCGATATAGCGGCCGATCCGGCAGCCTGGGGCGACGTCGTGCTGTCACGTTCCGACGCGCCGTCGAGCTACCATCTTTCCGTTGTCGTCGATGACGCCGTGCAGGGCATTACCCATGTCGTGCGTGGCCTCGACCTTTTCCACGCCACCTCGATCCACCGCCTGTTGCAGACCCTGCTCGGCCTGCCCGAACCGCTCTATCACCATCATCGCCTGGTCCTCGACAGCGACGGCCGGAAGCTTTCCAAGAGCATGGGCGATACCGGCATTGCCGAATGGCGCAGGCAGGGCCTGTCACCGGCGGAGCTTCGCCGCCGCATCGGCCTCTGACGACGCCTTTTCCGCTGCGCGGCTTGCTGCTGCCTTGCCGAACAGCAGGCGCCGCACCCGGAACTTCATCAGCGCGGCGTTGATCTCCGCCCCCATGATGAAGATCACGGCGAGCATATAGAGGAAGATCAGCACGATCATGACAGATGCCAGACCGGCATAGGTGGCGGTATAATTGGCGAAGGTCGAAAGATAATAGGCAAAGAGCAACGCGCCGATCGACCAGAAAACCATCGTCAGCACCACGCCGGGGATGACGTCGAGCAGGCGGCGCCGACCGGCCGCCAGCCACAGATGCAAGATCAGCAACCCGGCCAGCAGCAGGAAAATGGTGCCGTAGATTCGCCAGCTGAAGACGATATCAAGGATATCGGCCAGCGCCGGCACCCATTGCCTGGCATAGTTGACCGCCAGCGGCACGGCGACGAGCAGGATGCTCAGGATCGCGAAGATCAGCACCGCGATCAGCACATAGCCGAGACTGGCAAGACGATTGAAATACCAGGGCCGCGTCTCCAGCACGCGGTAGGCACGGTTAAGGGATATGCGCAGCGCCTCGACGCCGTTCGAGGCGAAGTAGGCGGCCGCAAGCACCGAGATCGTCAAAAGGCCGCCGCGCGGGATCGTCAGCACCTGCACCACCTGATCCGCCACGGGCTTGGCGATCGCCTCCGGCCAGGTATCGAAGATGAGATGCACGGCCGTGGACGAAAACTGGCTCGCGCCGAGAAAGCTTGCCAGCGCCGTGCCGAAGATCAGAAAGGGGAAAACCGCCAGCAGCGTCGAAAGCGCCACATGGCTTGCCATGGCGAAGCCGTCATCCTCGACGAAATGAAACACCGCATCGTAAACCACCTTGTAAACCGTCCGCAGGACTGTCGGCATTCCATCTCCACTTGACCTCGGCATTCACCCGCCGGTTGTCGATTGTGTCGGCCCCCCAAATATGGGAAACGAGTTTCTGTTTGTACAGGAAACATCCTATGACAGAACAACGCATTATCCTGCTAACTGGTTGCTCGTCCGGAATCGGCGCTCACTGTGCCCGGGCGTTGCAGACCGACGGATGGCGCGTTTTTGCAACCGTGCGCAGAGAGGAAGACCTCGGCCCGCTCGAAGCCGACGGCATTGAAGCGCTGCTCATGGATTATACGCGACCAGAGACGATTTCGTCCGTCGTGGCAACGCTGCGTGAACGGACGGGCAACCGCATCGACGCTCTCTTCAACAACGGCGCCTACGGTCAGCCAGGGGCCGTCGAGGATCTCACAACCGAAGTTCTGCGCGAGCAGTTCGAGACCAACTTCTTCGGCTGGCACGAACTGACGCGCCAGGTCATTCCGCTGATGCGCAGGCAGGGGCATGGCCGCATCGTCAACTGCTCGTCCATTCTCGGGCTCATTCCCTATCGCTTCCGTGGTGCCTACACGGCCTCGAAATTCGCGCTGGAAGGTCTGACGATCACGCTCCGGATGGAGCTGCAGGACAGCGGCATCCATGTCAGCCTGATCGAACCCGGCCCGATCGCGACGCGCTTCACCGCCAATGCGCTCGCAAAGATCCGCGAGCATATCGACCTCGAAGGCTCGGCTCATGCCGCTGAATACCGCCGGCAGCTGCGGCGGCTTGATGGCTCGGGTCCGATCAGTAAACATAAATTGGGGCCCGAAGCGGTCTACGATGTGTTAAAATTGGCTTTGAATGTGAAAAATCCGCGTCCACATTATCTTGTAACCATCCCTGCCAAGCAGGGCGTCCTCTTGAAAAGGCTATTGCCGGCTAACCTTTTCTATCGTCTGATGCGCCGGCTGGATTAGAGCAATCCCAGGAAAAGCGCTGAGCGGTTTTCCGTCCGGAATTGCGGAAGAATAATGAGAAAGAGCGGATCGGAGAGCCCAGGAAAGGCTGAACTGCTCTGAAGACAAGGATGGAGGAGCCATGTCGACCGTTACTTATATCGCCGCCGTCATTGTCATGGGCCTCGTCGCGATCGTTCTCGTTCGCGGCCTGCTGAACATGATGAAAGGCGATAATCCCAACCGTTCGAACCGGCTGATGCAGCTGCGCGTCCTGCTGCAGGCGATCGCAGTCATTCTGATCATGCTCACGCTCTGGCTGACGGGCGGCGGGCGCCCCGCCTGACAACAGGAAGACGATGGTCAAGCTCAACAAGATCTACACCAAGACCGGCGATGACGGCACGACTGGCCTCGTCGCCGGCCCGAGGCGGCTGAAGCACGATCTGCGCGTCGAAAGCTACGGCACCGTCGACGAAACCAATTCCGCGATCGGCGTCGCCCGGCTGCACACGGCCGATATGCCCGATCTCGACGCCATGCTGATGCGCATCCAGAACGATCTCTTCGATCTCGGCGCCGATCTTTCGACGCCGGAAACGGATGAGCCGCCGGCCTACGAACCGCTGCGCATTATCGATCGTCAGGTCGAACGCCTCGAACACGACATAGATGCACTCAACGCCGATCTCGAGCCGCTGAAGTCCTTCGTTCTCCCCGCCGGCCGCCCTGCGTCCGCCCATCTGCACCTCGCCCGCACAATCGCGCGGCGCGCCGAACGCCTTATGGTGGCGCTGTCCCGCAGCGAGGGCGAGCGCGTCAGCCCGGCGGCGCTGAAATATGTCAACCGGCTGTCCGATTTCCTCTTCGTTGCCGCGCGTCATGCCAACGACCATGGGCGGGCCGATGTGCTCTGGGTTCCCGGCAAGAATCGGTAGCGGGACGTTTCCCACACTCGGGGCGCATTTTTATTGACGTTAACGTAAACGTTATTTACACCCCTAAAGCAATTTGCCTGTCTGCGGCATGGAAGCGTTGTAATTGGGAAAAAAACGCGTATCCATGTCGCCATTCGACAAACGGAGCGGCGCTGAACAGGCCATGGTCTGGAGCGCAGTGTTGAAGGAAGGACCTCATGAAGATTCTCGTCCCCGTGAAGCGGGTAGTTGATTACAACGTCAAGATCCGCGTGAAGCCGGATGGTTCGGGCGTTGAGCTTACCAACGTCAAGATGTCGATGAACCCGTTCGACGAGATATCGGTTGAAGAAGCGTTGCGGCTGAAGGAAGCCGGCAAGGCCGAAGAAGTGGTGGTCGTGTCGATCGGACCTGCCAAGGCTGAAGAGACGCTGCGCACGGCGCTTGCCATGGGTGCGGATCGCGCCATCCTGGTCGAGACCGACGATGCCGTCGAGCCGCTCGCCGTTGCCAAGATCCTGAAAGGTGTCGCGGATGCGGAGCAGCCCGGCCTGATCATCGTCGGCAAGCAGGCGATCGATGACGACTCGAACCAGACCGGCCAGATGCTGGCTGCCCTTCTCGGCACGGCGCAGGCAACCTTCGCCTCGAAGATCGAGATCGGCGACGGTAAGGCCCAGGTCACCCGCGAAGTCGATGGCGGCCTGCAGACCATCGAGATCAAGCTTCCGGCTGTTGTCACCACGGACCTGCGCCTCAATGAGCCGCGCTATGCCTCGCTGCCGAACATCATGAAGGCCAAGAAAAAGCCGCTCGACAAGAAGACGCCGGCCGATTTCGGCGTGTCGACCGAGCCGCGCCTGAAGGTCCTGAAGACGGAAGAACCTGGTGGCCGCAAGGCGGGCGTCAAGGTCAAGTCGGTCGCGGAGCTCGTCGAGAAGCTCAAGACCGAAGCCGGCGTCCTGTAAACCAGTCCGAACGAGGAGTTAGACATCATGGCCATTCTTCTTCTGGCTGATCACGACAATGCACACCTCTCCGACCAGACAGCCAAGACACTGACGGCAGCGACCAAGATCGGCGGTGACGTCCACGTGCTCGTCGCCGGCTCGGGCGCCAAGGCTGCCGGCGAGCAGGCTGCCAAGCTTTCAGGCGTCTCCAAGGTGCTGGTTGCCGAGGATGCGTCGCTTGCCAACAATCTCGCCGAACCTCTGGCAGCGCTGATCGTTTCGCTGGCCGGTTCCTACGACACCATCATCGGTGCGGCCACCTCGGTCGGCAAGAACGTCCTGCCGCGCGTTGCCGCCCTGCTTGATGTCGCCCAGGTCTCCGAGATCATCGAAGTGGTCTCTTCCGATACCTTCAAGCGGCCGATCTATGCCGGCAATGCCATCCAGACCGTGCAGTCGACGGACGCGAAGAAGGTGATCACCGTGCGCACGGCCTCCTTTGCCGCAGCTGACGCAAGCGGCAATGCCGCGATCGAAAGCATTTCGGCAGCTGCAAACCCCGGTCTTTCCAGCTTCGTTGGCGATGCGCTGTCGAGTTCCGACCGTCCGGAGCTGACCTCTGCCAAGATCATCATCTCCGGCGGCCGCGCGTTAGGCTCGGCCGAGAAGTTCCGCGAAGTCATCCTGCCGGTTGCCGACAAGCTCGGTGCCGCCGTCGGCGCATCGCGCGCCGCCGTCGATGCCGGCTACGCGCCGAACGACTGGCAGGTGGGCCAGACGGGCAAGGTGGTTGCGCCGCAGCTCTACATCGCCTGCGGCATTTCCGGCGCCATCCAGCATCTGGCCGGCATGAAGGACTCGAAGGTCATCGTCGCCATCAACAAGGACGAGGAAGCCCCGATCTTCCAGATCGCCGACTACGGCCTCGTCGCCGACCTCTTCGAAGCACTGCCGGAACTCGAAAAGGCGCTTTGAACGCGCCTATCGATCTTCTCGCAGTTGCGAGAGACTGGAAAATCGTCTCTTATAGGTCTATCAATCTTGCCGGGCTAGAAATAGCCCGGCAAATTTGTGATGTAAAACATAGCGCACCGCCAAGAGCGCGCCGCCGGGGAGTTGGCAATGAGTTCGCTGAAGACGATCGGTATTATCGGCGCCGGCCAGATGGGTTGCGGCATCGCCCACGTATCCGCCATGGCCGGCTACAAGGTCCATATTTACGATCTGTCACAGGATCGCATCGAAAGCGGACTTGCCACCATCAATGGCAATCTTGCCCGACAGGTCACCTCCGGCAAGACCAGCGATGAGGACCGTAAGGCCGCACTTGCCCGCATCACCGGATCGAACGACCTCAACGATCTCGCCCAGGTCGATCTCGCCATAGAGGCCGCGACCGAGGACGAAAGCGTCAAGCGCAAGATCTACGCGCAGATCTGCCCAATCCTGAAGCCCGAGGCACTCCTCGCCACCAACACCTCGTCGCTGTCGATCACACGCCTCGCCTCCGCCACCGACCGGCCCGAACGCTTCATGGGCATTCACTTCATGAACCCGGTTCCGGTAATGAAGCTGGTGGAATTGGTGCGCGGTATCGCCACCGACGAATCGACGTTCTCCGCCGCCAGGGAATATGTCACCTCGCTGGAAAAAACGATCACCGTCGCCGAGGACTTCCCGGCCTTCATCGTCAACCGCATCCTGCTGCCGATGATCAACGAGGCGATCTACACGCTCTATGAAGGCGTCGGCACCGTCGATGCCATCGACACCGCCATGCGGCTCGGCGCCAACCACCCGATGGGGCCGTTGCAGCTCGCCGACTTCATCGGCCTCGACACCTGCCTGTCGATCATGCAGGTGCTGCATGACGGTCTCGCCGATTCGAAATACCGCCCCTGCCCGCTGCTGGTGAAATATGTCGAAGCCGGCTGGCTCGGCCGCAAATCCGGCCGCGGCTTCTACGACTATCGCGGCGAAGTGCCGGTTCCGACGCGGTAAAACACCCTCGCCCCAACGGGGAGAGGGTCGCGCGACAGCGCGGAGTGAGGGGGCATTACCGGGAATGCCAAGGTGTTCCCCCAGTAGATGAATATAAATGCGACGCACGGCCCCCTCATCCGCCCTTACGGGCACCTTCTCCCCGCGGGGAGAAGGGGGAAATATCAAATTCCGGCCGCCGCCTTCACCAGCTTCTTCGCATCGTCGCTATCCCATACCGCCGGCCCGTTCATCGCCGATAGCAGGCAGCCCTTGTCGTCGATCAGCAACGTCACCGGCAGGCCGAAGGCCAATCCCTGCTTCTTCAGCACATTGAACACGCCCATCGTGTTGTCACGGTAATAGCCGAGCTTGTCGATGGCATATTCCGTGCGGAACGCTTTCGGCTTTTCCTCGTCGCCCGTGTCGATGTTGACGGCGACCACCTCGAACTTGTCGTTGCCGACGCTCTTCTCCAGCGCATTCAGCGCCGGCATCTCCTCGCGGCACGGCACGCACCAGGTCGCCCACACGTTCAACAGCACGGTCTTGCCGGCAAAACTGCCGATCGAAAGCGGCTGCCCGTCGGGACCCTTGAAGGACACATCCTTCAGCGAGATCGGCGCCGGCGGCACGCTCATGGCGGCAACCTGCCCCCTGGTGAAGGGCGTCAGAGCAGCGGCGCGATCCTTGGCAGTCCCGCATTGATCGGCTGCGGCCGTTTCACCAATGCCATTGCCATACCCTGCCTCCTTCACGTATACCGCTGCCGCACCGGCGATAACCCCAGCGACGGCGGCAAGCATAACGAGTTTCATGGACGGCAGACCGAACGGCTTCTTTGCTGTCATTTCATTCTCCAGGTGGGCATCTCATGACTGACGGCACGGACACCAAATCCTCCAACCAGATGTGGGGCGGGCGTTTCGCCTCCGGCCCCGCGGCAATCATGGAGGAGATAAATGCCTCGATCGGTTTCGACAAGAAGCTGTTTGCACAGGATATCCGCGGCTCAATCGCGCATGCCGACATGCTCGCCCATCAAGGCATCATTTCCACCGAGGATAAAGACAAGATCGTTCACGGCCTGAACACGATCCTGTCAGAGATCGAAAGCGGCAATTTCGAATTCTCCCGCCGCCTCGAAGACATCCACATGAACATCGAGGCGCGGCTCGCGACCCTGATCGGCCCGGCTGCCGGCCGGCTGCACACGGCCCGTTCGCGCAACGACCAGGTGGCGCTCGATTTCCGCCTCTGGGTGAAGGAAGAGCTGCAGAAGTGCGAGCAGGCGCTGACTGGTTTGATCGCAGCCTTCCTCGACCGCGCCGAAGAACACGCCGAAACCGTCATGCCGGGCTTCACGCATCTGCAGACGGCGCAGCCCGTCACCTTTGGCCATCACTGCATGGCCTATGTGGAAATGTTCGGCCGCGACCGCTCGCGCGTGCGCCACGCCATCGAACACATGGACGAATCGCCGATCGGCGCCGCAGCGCTTGCCGGCACCGGCTTCCCGATCGATCGCCACATGACGGCCAAGGCGCTCGGCTTCCGCGAGCCCACCCGCAACTCGATCGACACCGTCTCCGACCGCGATTTCGCCATCGAATTCCTGTCGATCGCCGCCATATCAGGCATGCACCTGTCGCGCCTTGCCGAAGAGATCGTCATCTGGTCGACGCCGCAATTCGGCTTCGTGCGCCTGTCCGACGCCTTCTCCACCGGCTCGTCCATCATGCCGCAGAAGAAGAACCCGGATGCGGCGGAGCTGGTGCGCGCCAAGACCGGCCGCATCAACGGCTCGCTGGTGGCACTTCTGACAATCATGAAGGGTCTGCCGCTCGCCTATTCCAAGGACATGCAGGAAGACAAGGAACAGGTCTTCGACGCCGCCGAAAGCCTGGAACTGGCGATCGCCGCCATGACCGGCATGGTGCGCGACTTGACGATCAATACCGCCCGCATGAAGGCCGCCGCCGGCTCCGGCTATTCGACCGCGACCGACCTCGCCGATTGGCTGGTGCGCGAAGCAGGCCTGCCTTTCCGCGATGCCCATCATGTGACGGGACGCGCCGTGGCGCTTGCCGAAAGCAAATCCTGCGAGCTCGCCGAACTGTCGCTGGAAGAACTGCAAGGAATCCATCCCTCGATCACCGACAAGATCTTCGACGTGCTGACGGTCGAAGCCTCGGTTGCCAGCCGCAAGAGCTTCGGCGGCACGGCGCCTTCGGAAGTGCGCAAGCAGATCGCCTTTTGGCGTGCCCGCAACTGAAAAGACTGACGAAAACGCACCCAAACAATCAGGGTGCACAAACGCGGGAAACTTCGCTAAGAAGGGTGACTTTCGCGTTTGTCGCCCAAGAGGATTTCGATGCAGATCAACATGCCGCATATCATCCGCCTGACCGTCGTGCTTTCGGTCGTCGGCCTTGCCGTCGTCGGATGTGGCCGCAAAGGCGATCTCGACCCGCCGAGTGCTCACGCGACCAAGGGCGGCGACGTCTCCAAGCCGACCAAAGAGCCCAGCCCGGACAAGAAGTTCTTCCTTGATCCGCTTCTCTAAATAGGCATCGATCGTGAACCATTTTCAGTATCGCGACGGCATCCTCTATGCCGAGGATGTTCCGGTTCCCGAGATCGCCAAGGCGGTCGGCACCCCTTTCTATGTCTATTCGACGGCGACGCTCGAGCGCCACTATCGCGTCTTCTCCGAAGCCTTCAGCGATGTCGATGCCATGGTGTGCTACGCCATGAAGGCCAATTCCAACCAGGCGGTACTGAAGACGCTCGGCCGCCTCGGCGCCGGTGTTGACGTCGTCTCCGTCGGCGAGCTGCGCCGCGCCCTAGCTGCGGGAATCCCGGCAAACCGCATCATGTTCTCCGGCGTCGGCAAGACGGCGCAGGAAATGGACGTCGCGCTCGAAGCCGGCATCTACTGCTTCAACGTCGAATCCGAGCCCGAGCTGGAGGTTTTGAACCAGCGCGCCGTCCGCGCCGGCAAGATCGCGCCCGTTTCCTTCCGTATCAACCCCGATGTCGATGCCCGCACGCATGCGAAGATCTCGACCGGCAAGAAGGAAAACAAGTTCGGCATCTCCTGGGAGCGCGCCCGCGCCGTCTATGCCCGCGCCGCCAGCCTGCCCGGCATCAATGCCACCGGCATCGACATGCATATCGGCAGCCAGATCACCGAGCTGCAGCCTTTCGACGATGCCTTCAAGCTGCTGCGCGATCTTGTGGAAACGCTGCGCGGCGACGGCCACGATATCCATCATGTCGACATCGGCGGCGGCCTCGGCATCCCCTATCGCGACGACAACGATCCGCCGCCTTTGCCCGATGCCTATGCGCAAATCGTCAAGAACCAGCTGCGCGGCCTCAACTGCAAGATCGTCACCGAGCCCGGCCGTCTCATCGTCGGCAATGCCGGCATTCTGGTGACGGAAGTCATCTATGTGAAGGATGGCGGCGACAAGAGCTTCGTCATCGTCGACGGCGCGATGAACGATCTGATCCGCCCGACGCTTTACGAGGCCTATCACGAGATCCGGCCGGTCGCGATCACCGCTGCCAATGCTCCACGCATCAAGGCCGATGTCGTCGGCCCGGTCTGCGAGACCGGCGATTATCTGGCGCTCGACCGCGAAATGGCGATGCCGAAGCCCGGCGATCTCCTCGCCGTCAGCTCCGGCGGTGCCTATGGCGCCGTGCAGGCCGGCACCTACAACAGCCGGCTTCTGGTTCCCGAAGTGCTGGTCAAGGGCGGCGAATTCCATATCATCCGCCCGCGCGGCACCTATGAGGAGCTGATCGGGCTGGATTCCATCCCGGCCTGGCTCGAGGGATAATCGGCTTTGCTCGGGATTTCGGGCAGCAAGGGCAGACCCATCCGTCCCTGTCCGATCGATCACGTTTCAGCGAAGTCCGATGAAAAAGCAGCCTTTGGCACCGCTTGCCCTCGTCTTCGCCACAAAGAATGTTATCTTTGTTCGAATGGCGTCTCGCCGGGCGCCGCGAGCGCGGGCGTGTGGGATGCCCGGCCATTTCCAACGGGCAACTAGCCATCAACGTCAGATCGGGAGAAAACCGGACCGATGACCAGCCCCAGCAACCCTAAGAAGGGCGCTTTCGCCACCCGCCCGGCGCTGGCGCGCATGGTTGCGGTCAAGCGTCTGTTTGCTCGGCTCGTGCTGGTTTCCGAGCAGCTGCTGCCGGGGCTGCTGCTGCCGGCGTCCATTATTGCTCTCTTCCTTTCAGCCGCCTGGTTCGGCATTTTCCGCATCGCGCCCGATGTCCTGCGCTTCCTGCTGCTCGCCGTCTTCGCCGTCGGTTTCGCCATCTCCCTCTATCCGCTGCGCCGCCTGTGCTGGCCGAGTGTCAGAGAGGCCGACCGCCTGCTGGAGGAACGCAACGGCCTGGCGCACCAGCCGGTCGCCGTGCAGGAGGACGAGCCGGCTTTCGACACGCCCTTTGCCCGCGCACTTTGGCGCGAGCATCAGACCCGCATGGCGCAGCGTATCGCCGCATTGGATGCGGGCCTGCCGAGGCCGGATATCGCGCGTTACGACCGCTTCGCACTACGTGCCATTCCGGCCTTGCTGCTGGTGACCGCCTTCAGCTTTTCCGGATCCAATGGCGGCGGCTCGCTGAGCGATGCCTTCACGGCATCGACCTCCACATCAAGCAATCCGGATGTCCGCGTCGATGCCTGGGTCACTCCGCCCTATTACACCGGCCAGGCGCCGATCTATCTCACAGGCAACGTCGCCAATGCCAGTGACAATCTCAACGTGCCGCAATTCTCCGAACTCACGGTGCGGGTTACGGGCGCCTCCACGGATGAAAAAGTGTTGTTCCAGGCAACTGGCGCCGACAAGGGCACCGAGGTTCCGGAACAGGTCGCCGATGCCGGCAATCAAGCCCCTGCCGGTAGCGGACCGGCGGCCCCGCCCGTCGCGCAGCCGGTGGTCAATAACGCCGCCAACGCGTCCAGCACCGATGCAATGATTGCGCGCACCCATGTTCTCAAGCTCGAAAAGGGTGGCGAACTGACGGTCAACGGCAAGTCCTGGTCGTTCAAGGTGATCTCCGACAAGCCGCCGGAAATCACGTTTGACGGCATTCCGCACGCGACCGCCAACGGCGCGTTGGAACTCGGCTTCAGGGTCAAGGACGATTACGGCGTCGAGGAAGCCCATGCGGAGATCGTGCCCGTCGATTCCGATCCCTCAGCGACGCCGCTCTATGACCTGCCGGAATTCAAGCTGGACATTCCGCGCCGAGACCGCCGAAATGGCAAGGGTCTGGCGAGCCACGATCTGACGCAGGATCCGCTTGCCGGCAAGCGTGTTCGCATAGCCCTGGTCGCCAAGGACGGCGCCGGGCAGACCGGGCGCAGCGCGCCCTATGAGATGGTGCTGCGGCCGCGCAATTTCAGCCAGCCGCTTGCCGCTGCCGTCGCCGAGGAACGCCAGGTCTTCGCGCTCGATACCCGCAAGATGCCGGAGGCGATCGAACTCAATAAATCGCTGACCGTCCGGCCGGAAGAGACCATTTCCGATCTCGGCAACTATCTGGCGATCAGATCGGCCCTGACGCGCATGAAGCTCGCCAGCAGCGAAGCCTCGCTGAAGGATACGGCCGACTATCTCTGGCAGATCGCGCTCGGCATGGAAGACGCGCAGCTGACCGATGCGGAAAAAGCGCTGCGGGATGCCCAGCAGAAGCTCTCCGACGCCTTGCAGCGCAATGCCTCCGATGACGAGATCAAGAAGCTGACGGCCGAGCTGCGCAAGGCGATGGACGCCTACATGAAGGAACTGGCCGAACGCATGCGCAACATGCCCGCCCAGCCCAACCAGCGTTCAGCCAATATTCTGCGCCAGCAGGACCTGCAGCGCATGATGGACCAGATCGAAAACCTCGCCCGCTCCGGCAATCGCCAGGCAGCGCAGCAGATGCTATCCGAGCTGCAGCAGCTGATGAACAGCCTCCAGGCCGGCAAGCCGCAACCTGGGCAGCAGCAACAGAACCAAGCAAATGACAAGATGCGAGAGCAGATGGACAAGCTCGGCCGCATCATGCGCGATCAACAGAAGCTGATGGATCAGACCTTCAAGTTCGATCAGGCTATGCGCGACCGCATGCAGCGCGGCGACTCCAACGAGGACGGCGATGGCCTGATGGACCAGCCACTGCCCAATCTCGGTGACCAGATGCGCCCGGACATGGGGCAGCGAAATCAGGATCAGCAACAGGGCCAGAACCAGCAAGGCAAGAAGGACAGCGACCCCACCGACGGCATGACGGCCGACCAACTGCGCGATGCCTTGAAGCAGCTGCGCCAGCAGCAGGACGACCTCGCCAAGCAACTCGGCGAACTCCAGAAAAACTTGGGTTCAATGGGGATGAAGCCGAACCAGAATTATGGCAAGGCTCAGCAGGAGATGAAGGGCGCATCCGGCCAGCTGACCGAAGGCAACGGCGAAGGCGCCGTACAGGGCCAAGCCCGTGCGCTGGACGCCTTGCGCAAGGGCACCCGTGACATGATGAACCAGCTTATGGCGCAGATGCAGCAGCAGGGGCAGGGCCAAGGCCAATTGCAGGGGCAACCGGGCCAGGGTAATCAGAACGGCCGCGATCCGCTTGGCCGATCGCGCAACAACGACGGCAACTTTATGGACAATCCGGACGGAGACATGGTGCCGAAGATTATCGACGCCCAACGCGCCCGCGAAATCCTCGATGCCATTCGCGAGCGGCTGAGCAACAATCCTTCGCTAAGCGAGGAACGGCGTTATCTGGAGCGTTTGCTGAATCTGGGGCAATAAGACAGGCAGCGCAGATCAAGCAGCCAATGCGCGGGCGACGGCCTTGCGGATATCCGGCAGCGCAAAGGGCTTGGCCACGACATCTACGATCTTTTCCATAAGGTCGTCGGCGCGCTCGCGCTGCTCGGCATAACCGGTCATCAGCAGGATCTTCATTCCAGGCCAGGTCGAATGCGCCTGATGCGCGAGCTCGATGCCGTCCATGACCGGCATGCGGATATCCGAGAGAAGCAGGTCGAAACCGCCCTGCTTGAGCTTTTCCAGACCTTCGGCGCCGTCGGCCGCTTCTTCGGTCTCGTGGCCGTCCAAGCGCAAGGCGCGGGCGACAAAGGTGCGAAGAGAGTCCTCGTCTTCCGTAATCAGAATTTTTGCCATGGTCTGTGCTCCGTGGTCCATCATGTTCCGCGACAGAAATCACCAGAATTCCGTTTGCGATAGGTAAACGACGGGGGGATGATTAGGCTCTGTGGTTAATGAGTCGTCATCGCCGGAGCAGAATGGGACAGCCGGGCCGACTGCCCCCATTAACGCAGATTACGGGGTGGCGTCGCCCAGGACCACGCCGACGAAGGGCAGTTCGCGGAAGGCATAGGCAACGTCCATACCGTAGCCGACAACGAAATAGTCGGGGCATTCGAAGCCGACATAATCGGCCTCCAGCTCCTCCTGGCGCTTGACGCTCTTGTCCAGCAGGACGGCGAGCGTCACATTGCGGGCGCCGCGCTCATAGAGCAGTTCCTTGGCAAAACGCAGCGTACGGCCCGATTCCAGAATATCGTCGATCAGCAGCACGTCGCGATCCCTCACATCGCTGTCGATGTCCTTGACGATGCGCACGCCCTGGGAGACCGTGCCCGCGCCATAGCTCGAAAGGGTGATGAACTCGACCTCCGGCGCCAGCCCCGTCTCGTGCAGCGCGCGCAACAGGTCGGCGGCAAAAATGAACGAACCCTTGAGGATCGCGATGACGAGGAGATCCTTCGTCGGTCCGCTGGCGATTTCCTTCGCCATGGCATGATTGCGCTCGGCAATCTGCTCGGCAGTGAAAAGCGGCTCGATGTTCTTCCCGCGTACGACAGGCATTGATTGGCATGCTCCATGGCTGCTGCGGCGCTCGGCCGCCGATCAAGCACAAGCCCGTAGCACAATCGGCAAGCCTGACACACCCCCTAGAGCCGGATGATTTTAGGTCGAATCGACCTAAAATCTGAATCCGCTCTCGAATCAAACAGGTAGAGCGTGATGTCGCCCGAAAACAGCTTACACTTTTCGGCATCACTCCCTAGGGCATGAAGGAAAGACGAACATCCGGCGTTTTTCCACCAGGATGCTGCAATCGTGTGGAAAATCCGCGGCTTTCATGCGGCCCGAGACGGTTCATCGGCGCATTGACGACGACGCTTCGCACCAGCTGGTCGCCGGCAAAGAGATCGGCGCGCATCGACGGTATCGACAGGGTGGCACCGCTCGCATTCTCGATGATGCCATTCAGTGTCAGGACGCGCATGCCGTTCTCGTCGCGCGGCGTCAGCGTCACATGCGAGAATTGCAGCGGTTCGCCCGCCGCCTCGTTCGGTGCGCCGGACAATCCGGAAAATCCACCGGCAAGTCCGAAGACGAGCACGGCAAGGGCGACGATGAGCGCCACGAAGCAGCGCCGCGATGCCTGCTGCAAAACGCCTTCGGCAAAACGCAAAGCGGATAGGGTTCGCGAGAGGACATTCCCACGCTTCGGCCGTGACGGCGCTTTCGATCCGGAGGGACCGTCGTGGCGCATGTTGACGCCCGAAGCGCTCCTGCCGCGGCCGCCAATGACGGTCACGAATTCGGCATCGATGATATCCTGCTTCGGCACGAAACGGTGCGACTGACCCGAACCAGACCCAGGTTCGGGCGGAATGAGGTCATAAACCAGCCCCGCCTGCTGCTGCCGGTGGCGAAAAGCGCCCATGATGACCTCCCTTTGCGGTGATCCACATGGTTTCGACGCCCATTGCTAATCTGGGCATTGAAACGAATCCTGCCCAGTCGTAAATTTTAATGGTTAATGCTTCGCAAAGATCGCCATGAATGGGGCGCCTTTCCAGAAAAATTTACCGGCTGTTAATGCCATTGGTTAACAAGTCGCCTGATTGAACCCTGCGGAAGACTGGACTGCCCGTTGATTCACTTTGAGAACGTCGGTTTGCGCTACGGCATGGGTCCGGAAATCCTCCGCGACCTGAGCTTCGACATTCCGAGAAAATCGTTCCAGTTCCTGACCGGACCTTCCGGTGCCGGTAAGACGACTCTGCTGCGGCTGCTCTTCATGTCGCTGCAGCCGACCCGTGGGCTGATCCGCATGTTCGACCGGGAGATTTCCTCGATCCCGCGCAACGAGCTGCCGCTCCTGCGCCGGCGCGTCGGCATCGTCTTTCAGGATTTCCGGCTGCTCGACCATCTGACGACCTACGAGAATGTCGCCCTTCCGCTGCGTGTGCGCGGCAAGGATGAAAGTTCCTATCGTACCGATGTGTTGGAACTGCTGAAATGGGTCGGCCTCGGCGAGCGCATCAACGTACTGCCGCCGGTTCTGTCAGGCGGCGAAAAGCAACGCGCCGCCATTGCGCGCGCCCTCATCGACCGCCCGGAAATCCTGCTCGCCGACGAGCCGACAGGCAATGTCGATCCGCCGATGGCACGACGGCTGCTCAACCTGTTCCTGGAGCTCAATCGCCTCGGCACTGCGGTCGTCATCGCCACGCACGACCTCGGCCTGATGGACCAGATCGAGGCTAGGCGCATGATTCTGTCGGGAGGGCATCTCGATATCTATGACTGAGCCCGCGCCCCGCAGGAAAGCCCCGAATGCCAAAGCTGCGCAGTCGCAGCAAACACCCCCCGCTCCTCCGCCGGAGCGGAAGCGGCCGGAAATGCGCGTGCGCCCCACCGGGCCGATCGTGCCGTCCTCCAATATTCAGGGCAACGCGCTAATCGTCGTCATCGCCATCATGGCCTTCCTCGCCTGCCTCACGCTCGGCGCCGTCAGCATGGTGCGCGCGACGGCGGCAAGCTGGGAGAGCCAGATTTCCCGCGAGATCACCATCCAGATCAAGCCGGACGACAATCTCGACATGGAGAAGGCGCTGGTCAGCGCCCGCGACATCGCGCTGAGCTTCGTCGGCACCAAGTCCGGCCAGATCGTCGACGAGGCGGCAACTGCGCGTCTTCTCGAGCCATGGCTCGGCGCCGGCCTGGACATCAAGGAATTGCCTGTCCCCCGCCTCGTCATCATCACCATCGACGAGACGCACCCGCCGGATTTCGAGGCGATGCGCGCCCTGCTCAAGGCGCAGATCTCGCAAGCGACGCTGGACGACCACCGCACCTGGGTCGACCGGCTGGTGTCGATGGCGCACACAACAGTCCTCATCGGCACCGGCGTGCTGCTGCTGGTCTTCACGGCCATGGTGCTGACCGTAGTCTTCGCCACCCGCGGCGCGCTCTCGGGCAATCGCCACATCGTCGAGGTATTGCACTTCGTCGGTGCCGAGAGCACCTTCGTCGCAACCGAATTTCAAAAGCACTTCCTGAAGATCAGCCTGAAGGGGTCGGCAGCCGGCAGCGGCCTTGCCGCCCTGTTCTTCGCAAGCGCCGGCATCCTGCAGAGCCGCACGATCGCCACGCCGCAGACCGACCAGGCAACCGCCCTTTTCGGCACTTTTTCCGTGGGCGCACTCGGCTATGTCGGCATTCTCGCAACCATGATCGTCATCGCCCTGCTCACGACTCTCACGGCGCGCTTCACCGTCATGCGCACGATCTACGAGATCGATCTGATCCGTTCCGATCCCGGCAGGGCCGACGGTGTGCAGAATTGACGCCGCGGTGAGTATTTTTTGCTGTCCGTCAGCCCGTTCCTTGCCGCAATTGTCGTATAGTACCGAATCATGAGCATGGATCTGTCGACTCGCAAGACCGTGAGTTCGCAGTCGATGCGGGAGGAATCCCGCAGCGATAGACCTGTGCGTCGTAGCTTGTTCCGGCGCCTCCTGCGCTGGGGCGGCTTCGCCTTCATCTTCCTCGCCGCCATCATTTTCGGCGGCTTCCTGCATTTTGCCGATTCGATCACCACGCTGAAGCCACCGCTCGAGCCCAAGGCAGACGCCATCGTCGTGTTGACGGGCGGCTATCAGCGGATCGACCAGGCCGTCGAATTGCTGCGCTCCGGCGCGGGCCACCGGCTGCTGATATCTGGCGCACATCCCACCACGACGCCGTCGCAGATCCGCAGGCTGACGCAGAGCTCGGTCGGTCTCTTCAATTGCTGCGTCGACATCGGCTATGACGCCATCGATACGATCGGCAATGCACGCGAAGCGGCAAAGTGGATCCACGCCAAGGGCTATAAGAGCGTCCTGGTGGTGACGAACAACTACCACATGCCCCGCAGCCTCGCGGAACTGAAATATGTCGATCCCGCGACGGATTTCATTCCCTATCCGGTTGTCAATTCCGATTTGAAGACCAAGAACTGGTTCACCGACCCGAATGCGCTGCGCACGATGATCTCCGAATATGCCAAGGTTCTCCTCACCGGCGCCCGCAATCTCACTGGCCTGGGGCGTCCGGTCGGTCTGCGCTCGCAGGAACAGAGCGACGATCCGGACTGAGATCTCCGGCCGCACACGCACCGACTTTTTATTGACGCCGTAATCGTGTAGGCAAGCCTTAGGATGCCGGCGCAAGCCGGTGCATTGGGAAAGTCTTGATGATTATCTTGCGTTCGGTCCTGTTCAACACAGCCTTCTATACCAATCTGATCATTCGCATGATCGTGCTGTCGCCGATCTATTTTCTGATGCCGCGCAAGGCTGCATATGCAATCCCCAAGGCATGGGCGAAATCCAGCACCTGGCTGATGGAAAAGATCGTCGGCACCACCTTCGAGATCGAGGGCCTCGAGAATATCCCCAAGGGCAGCTACATCTTCGCGCCCAAGCATCAGTCCTTCTGGGACACCTTCGCGCTGCTGCCCTATCTCGACGATCCGGTCTATATCCTGAAGCGCGAGCTGATGTGGATTCCGTTGTTCGGCTGGTATGCGGGGAAGCAGCGCATGATCCCGGTGGACCGAGGCGCCCGCGGCAAGGTGATGTTCGACGTATTGAAGCGCACGCGGGAAGAGCTCGCCACCGGCCGCCAGCTCATCATCTACCCCGAGGGCACCCGCCGCCCGCCGGGCGCCGAACCGGTCTATAAATACGGCATCGCCCGCATGTATCGCGATCTCGGAATCCCAGTCGTCGCCGTCGCCATGCATCCCGGCCTGTTCTGGCCGCGCCGCACCTTCCGCAAATATCCAGGCCACCTCAAGGTGCGCATCCTGCCGCCGATCCAGCCCGGCATGGATCCCGACGCCTTCTTTGCGCGGCTGATGGAGGAGACGGAAAAGGCGAGCGACGAACTGCTGGTCGAAACGATCGCCAACAATCCGCATCTCCCCGTCCCGCCGACCGCAGCACAGCGTCTGGCGGAAATCGGCAAGGCAAAAGTGACCACTGCGGCGGTTTGAACCGAAGGCGGCCGCATCACGTTGAAGAACGGCCTGTCAGGACGCTTCCCGCATACGCTCGATTTCACCGGCGACATGCTCGAGCCACTGATCGCGAATCCCCATCTCGCGCAAATGCGTCAGCGTGTTGAAGACATAGGCATCGTTCGGGCCGGACTGGCCGCTGGCGGATTCGACGATATGAGCGGCCTCTATGGCGTCCAGCGCGCCGGCATATTGCCTGTGATCGCGATCGACGACATAGGCGACGGAGATCACGCGCCGGCCATCGGCGAGCCGGATCGGCGCTATCCTTTCCAGATAGACATTGGTGACCAGTTCACGCTCACGCAGATAGGCCAATACCTCGTCCCACGCAGCCGTCGAGACGCGAAACGCCATGCCGCGGCAGGAGCCGCCACGATCGAGACCGAGGACCAGGCCGGGACTGGCCTCTGTGCCGCGATGGACCCAGGAACGAACGCAAAGCGAGCGGCGGTAGCCGAAAATAATGGCCTCCGCCTTTTCCTCATAGTCGAAGCCCGGATTCCACATGAGCGATCCGTAGCCAAACACCCAAAATTCGTCCATATCCAACGCCAAATCAGTGTGAAACTTCAGTCCAACCATTGGAGAACAACATGGCAGCGTCAAGCCAGAGCGTAGCGACCGGTCGAGGTAAACGTCTATCGCTCATCCTGATAGGACTGTTGGTGGTCTTGGCCGGGCTCTATACCGGCGGGTGGTATTACGCGACCAATATTGTCAAAACCAATGTGCTGAAGGCGCTCGGTCAGCAGAACAGCGCCGGCATTGCCGGCAAATGCACAAACATGGCCTTCAGCGGCTTCCCCTTCTCCATGGGATTGACCTGCGACACGGTGACCGTCGACAATCAGACCCGAGGTGTCTCTGCCAATTTCCAAACCCTCAATGCCTCGGCGCCGGTCTATCAACCGAACCATGTCAGCTGGAACCTGAAATCACCGGCCGAGTTGCGCACCGCCGAAGGGCTGGCGGTATCGGCCGAATGGACGGATCTGCAATCGAACCTCGTTGCCAAGGGGCGTGGCGTCGCGCGGAGCCAGACAGTAATCGAAGGTCTGAAGGCAGCCATCGTCTCCTCCGCCACCGGCCAGAGCGCCGATGTGACCGCCGCCCGCACCGAGATGCACGCCAGCCAGAACGGCAGCGACCTGGATTTCGCGATCGGCATCGAGAATGCCAATGCCGTCATCAAGGATTTCCCGCAGACGCTACCGACCGCCTCGACAAGCGCCAATGTGACGCTGACCGGCAAGGCCGGCCTGCTCGACGGCACCGACCGGGAAGGCCTTCGCGGTGCCGCAGGCGTGCTGCATCAGGCCGTCATCGATATCGGCGACGGCCGCGTCATGACGTTGTCAGGCCCTTTCAATTTCGACGATCAGGGACTTCTATCCGGCCAGTTCAAGCTGGAGATCAATCAGATCGGGCCATGGGGCGATAGTCTGACGGCAACGCTGCCGGCGGCCAAGAATGTCATCAAGACCGCCACTAAGCTGCTGAAGGCGCTTGCAAACGGCGCCGACAAGGTTTCCGTCGACCTGACGGCCGATCGCGGCCGCCTCGCGCTCAGCGGCTTCATCCCGCTCGGGAAGATCCCGCCGATCTGAGGATCAACACCTTCTCCCCAAGGGGAGAAGGAAAAGCCGCTACTTCTTCGCATCCAGAGCATGACGCCCGAAATCCGGTGCGTCGACGTCCTGGCCCGCCTCGACGATCGAGCGGCGGATGGCGCGGGTGCGGGTGAAAAGTTCGAAGATCTTGTCTCCCTCGCCCCAGCGGATCGCCCGCTGCAGGGAGGCGAGATCTTCCGAGAAGCGCGACAGCATCTCCAGGATCGCATCGCGATTGTGCAGGCAGACATCGCGCCACATGGTCGGATCGGACGCGGCAAGGCGGGTAAAGTCGCGGAAGCCGGAAGCGGAATATTTGATGACTTCCGATTCGGTCACCGTCTCCAGATCGTCGGCGGTGCCGACGATGTTGTAGGCGATGAGATGCGGCAGGTGCGAGACGATCGCCAGCACCTTGTCGTGATGCTCAGGATCCATTTCGTCGACGCGCGAACCGAGCGTCTCCCAGAAATGCCGGAGTTTCCGGATGGCTGCCTCGTCGGTGCCCGGGATAGGCGTGAAGATGCACCAGCGCCCTTCGAATAGCCCGGCAAAGCCCGCATCCGGCCCGGACTTCTCTGTCCCCGCCAGCGGATGGCCGGGAATGAAATGCACGTTGGCGGGCATGTGCGGCTGCATCTGCGCGATGACGGAAGCCTTGGTCGAACCGACGTCGGTGACGATGGCGCCCGGCTTCAGATGCGCCGTGATTTCCTTGGCGACGCTTTCCGAGGCTCCCACAGGCACGGAGACGATGACGAGATCGGCGTCCTTGACCGCCTCGGCCGAGGACGGCGTGTAGCGATCGCCGAGTTTCAGCTCCTCGGCGCGCTTCAGCGTCTCGGCGCTGCGCGTCGAGATCACAATTTCCTTGGCAAGGCCCAGCCGCTTGATGTCATGGGCGATAGAAGAGCCGATCAGGCCAATGCCGATCAGCGCGATACGGTCGAACTGAACGCCGCTCATGCCTTGCGCCCCATGAATTCGGTCAGCGTGTCGATGAGGCCGAGATTGGCCTCTTCGGTGCCGATGCTCATGCGCAGCGAATTCGGGAAGCCATAGGCGCGCACGGCCCGGACGATATAGCCGCGGCTGGTGAGGAAATCATCGGCCTCGGCGGCGCGCTTGCCCTCGCTGTCGGGGAAATGAACGAGAATGAAATTCGCGACCGACGGCGTCACCTTGAGGCCGATGGCCTCGAGCGCACCCGTCATCTTCTCGATCCAGAGCGTGTTGTACGCGACTGCCGTCTCGGTGAAGGCCTGATCGCGAATGGCCGCAGCGCCCGCAGCGATGGCACCGCTGTTCATGTTGAACGGGCTGCGCACACGGTTGACCGCATCGACGATATCGACCGGCGCGTACATCCAGCCGATGCGAAGCGCCGCCAGGCCATAGATCTTCGAGAAGGTTCGGGTCATTACGACATTCTGGTTGGCCGAGACGAGCTCGAGACCGGCCTCGTAATCGTTGCGGCGAACATATTCGGCGTAGGCAGCATCCAGCACGAGGATCACATGCTTCGGCAGACGCGCATGCAGGCGGCGAATTTCGCTGACCGCAACATAGGTACCGGTGGGATTGCCGGGATTGGCGATGAAGACCATCTTTGTCTTCTCCGTGACGGCGGCAAGAATGGCGTCGACATCGACGGTGCAATCCTTTTCCCTGACCGTAACCGGCGTCGCGCCGGCAGCCATGATCTGGATCTTGTAGACCAGGAAACCATGCTCGGTGATGATGCCTTCGTCGCCGGTACCGAGATAGGTATGGCAGAGCAGGCTGAGCAGCTCGTCGGAACCGTTGCCGCAGAGAATATTGGCGACGTTCAGCCCATGCACATCGGCGATTGCCTGACGCAATTCCTTGGCCTGCCCGTCCGGATAGCGCTCCAGATGCTCGGCCGCGCCGCGGAAGGCCTCGATGGCCTTCGGGCTGGCGCCGAGCGGCGTCTCGTTCGAAGAAAGCTTGAACACGCGCGCAACGCCCGGTGCATGCTCCTTGCCCGGCACATAGGCGGCGATATCGAGAATGCCGGAACGCGGGACAGGCTTGCTCATTTCCATGCTCATGGGTTCGACCTTGGGAAGGGCCGGAAACGTCCGGCTTTAGACACCCCGTCGCATTAATGCGGATTGACAAATTTGTCGAGTGTTTGCGCCGCCGGCGGTCCTGTCAGGCGCCGTCGCGCGTCGTCGGTATGCCGCGCGGCGCAAGAACAGGCACGAAGACGCGGCGCGAGGCGCGGACGGCGACAGGCAGGCCCTGATAAAGCCGCTTCTGCGCCTCGACGATGATGACGCCGGAGAAAGCGGGCCACAGCGTGCGCCCTACCCTTTCGAAGGCGCGGCGCAGCCGCAGCACCGTGCGCAGCTTGGAGGGCGGGAAGAACAGCGCTTCGGCCGTCGCTCCCGGCGTGAAGTTGGTTTCCCGCAGCAGCGAGGTGAGCTGGCCGCGCGAATAGGGCCGGCCGGAACCGAACGGCGTGTGCTCCATGCGCGCCCAGACACCCCGGCGGTTCGGCACGGCGATCACAAGCCGTCCACCGGGCGCCAATACCCGCCACAGTTCCTTCAGCGTCTCGCGCGGGCTCTCGGCGAATTCAAGCGAATGCACCATCAGCACGCGATCGATCGAACTGTCAGGCAGCGGCAGCTCTTCATCGAAGATCAATGCCGTCGACGATGCGGAGCCCATCGGCCAGTTCACCGCGCCCTGCCCCGCCGGCATGAAGGCGAAGGTGCGCTCGGTATCGGTGCGGAAGCGGTCAAGATAGGGAACGGCATAGCCCAGGCCGACGAGGCGCTCCTCCGGCATGCGCGCCCAGATGGAGGAAAGTGCCATGGCAATCGACTGCTCCGCCAAGCGTCCGAGCTCGGAATGATAGAACTGACGGAGATCGACAATATCGGCGTGCATCGAAACAAATGTTATCAGCCGAGCGTTGGACTTCAAGGCCGAACAGCTTACATTCTGTCTCAACGGAAAAGACGAGGACGATTTCGATCATGAAACCATTGGAATTAGAGGTATTTATCTGCCGGTCCGACAATTTTGGCGTGTTGGTCCATGACCCTGAAACCGGATTGACGGCATCGATCGACGCCCCGGAGGCGGATCCCATTCTGAAGGCGGCAGATCGTCGCGGCTGGACGATCAGCCACATCCTGACAACCCATCATCATACCGATCACGTCGAGGGCAATCTGGCGCTGAAAGAGCAATTCGGCTGCGAGATCATCGGCCCGATCAACGAGGCCGTCGCCATTCCCGGCCTCGACCGGGCCGTGGGCGATGGCGATACGTTCGAATTCGCCGGTCACACGGTCAACGTCATCGAGACACCGGGCCACACGGCCGGCCATGTCTGCTATCACTTCGTGGACGACAAGCTGCTTTTTGCCGCCGACACGCTGTTTGCGCTCGGCTGCGGTCGGCTGTTCGAGCGCATAGCGGCCGACATGTGGGCCTCGCTTCAAAAGCTTGCCGTATTGCCGGATGAGACCGCAATCTATTTCGGCCACGAATATACGCTTTCCAACGCCCGCTTCGCGCTCACCATCGATCCCGACAACGAGCGGCTGAAGGCGCGGGCTGCCGATATTGAAGCGCTGAGAGCTGCGGGCAAGTTCACCATTCCGACGACTTTAGCTCTGGAGAAGGAAACCAACCCCTTCCTGCGCGCCGCCGATCCCTCGATCCGCCGTCACCTGCTGATGGAAAGCCGCAGCAACGAAGAGGTTTTCGCGGAAATCCGCAAGCGCAAGGACAATTTTTGATGCAGGTGACAGCGATCATCGAAACGCTTTCCATGCAGCGGCATCCGGAGGGCGGCTGGTACGTGCAGACCTTCCGTGACGAACAAGGCGGCGCGCGCGGCCACTCCACCGCAATCTACTATCTGCTGGAGGCGGGCGACCGCTCGCATTGGCACCGGGTCCGCGATGCCGCCGAGGTCTGGCACTATTATGCCGGTGCGCCGCTCGCTTTGCATCGATCCGCCGATGGCGAGGCGAGCGAAACGCTGGTGCTCGGCACCGATCTGGCAAGAGGCGAGCGTCCGCAGGCGATCATTCCCGCCAACTGGTGGCAATCTGCCGAAAGCCTGGGCGAATTCACGCTCGTAGGTTGCACGGTTGCTCCCGGTTTCGAATTTTCGAGCTTCGAGATGGCTGCGCCCGACTGGAAGCCCGCCTCCGCCTGAAAACCCTTTACCATTCGTTGACATCGCGCAGGCCCAAAGCGCCGGTGCGATGCCGACCGTCTTGAAAAAGCGTCACGCTGCGTCAGCTTTACACGGGGAGAGAGAATATTGTTTCATCTGGAGGAGGCTTTTTCGTGCGTTTGTTGTTCCCTTTATTCATCGTGGCGGGTTGCGTCATGAGCGTTCCCGCCCTTGCCCTTGACGCGCCCGCCTCACCGCCGGCCGATCGCCCGCTGAAAAACTTCGTCACCTCGGTCGAAAAGGATGGATCAATCACCTTCCGCCTCTATGCGCCGGCGGCAAAAGCGGTCTCCGTCGTCCTTGGATCGTACGATCCGATGGCCATGCAACGGGGTGACGATGGCACCTGGAGCGTGAAGACCGAGGTACTGAAACCCGATCTCTATGAGTATTATTTCAATATCGACGGCTTCCGCAGCATCGACACGGGCACCAATGCACCCAAGCCACAGCGGCAGGTCAATACCAGCCTCATTCTGGTGCCCGGCAGCATTCTCGATACCCGCAATGTGCCGCATGGCGACCTGCGGCTGGTGACCCTGCATTCCAAGGCACTCAAGTCGGAGCGGCAGATGTATGTCTATACGCCGCCCGGCTACACCGATTCATCGAAACCGCTGCCGGTGCTCTATCTCTATCACGGCTTCGGCGACACGGTGGGCTCCTGGGTGGCGCAAGGCCGCGCACCGCAGATCCTCGATAACCTTCTTGCCGAAAAGAAAATCGAGCCGATGATCGTGGTCATTCCTGACACGGAAACCGACGTGCCCGAAGCGATTGCCGAGAATTTCCCCGGAGCCGACCGTCGTAAGGATTTCTATCCCGCCAACGCTGAAGCGGCCGATCGGGAGCTTGTCGAAGATCTCATCCCCTACATGAAAAATCACTACCGGGTGCGCAGCGATGCGGACGGCCGCGCCGTGGTGGGTCTGTCGCAGGGCGGATACCAGGCGCTCGTCTCCGGCCTATCGCATCTCGGCACTTTCGGCTGGGTCGCGACCTTCAGCGGCGTCAGCACGACGACCGTGCCGAACAAGGCCGTCGATGCCGCGCTGAACGAACCGGGCAAGGTCAACAAGGCGCTGCAATTTCACAGTAACGGTTGGAAGCAAGGATCAGGTCGTCGGCAAGGATGTCGCCGGCCTCAAGGCGACGCTCGAGGAAAAGAAGATCGCCCACGAATACCATGAGTATCCGGATCTCCAGCATGAGATGGACGTCTGGCGTCCGTCGCTCGCCGCGTTCCTGGAGAAGGTCTTCAAGAAATAGCCGACACCGGTTGCGGCGAAAATTACTCCGCTGCTTCCGCCTGCGCCGAACCGGCATTGTCTCGGCGCAGGATCATGCGGTGCGCCGCGAGCACAGCCCCGCCGGTCACGAGTAGGCAGGCAAATGCGATGCCCCAGCTCGGTTCCGCGAAGCCGAAAAGGGTGAGGATCAGCGTCGACAGCAATGGCGCGGCATAGCTTGCCGCGCCGAGAATCTGGATGTCACCGTTCTTGATGCCGAAATCCCAGGCATAGAATGCCGCACCGACCGGAAAGAGGCCGAGGCCGAGCACGGCGATCCATTGCGTCGGGCTCTCGGGCCAGAGCGTCTCTTCCAGGCCGAGGTGGCAGAGGAACGAGAGAATTGATGTCACGAGGCAGAATATGGTGACGACATCGGTCGACACCGCCTCGAAACGGCGGGTGATCAGGGAATAGCCGGACCATGTGAAGGCACAGAGCAAAGCCGCGCCGTAACCGATTGCATAGGCGCCTTCGAAATGAAAGCCGTTGCGGCCGACGATCAGAACCGTACCCGCCAACCCCATCAGCGCGCCGAGGATGTGATACCAGCGCAGCCGCTCACCTGGCAGCAGCGCCGAACCGACGACGATCAGCAGCGGCCAGAGATAGGCAATGAGGCCCGCTTCCACCGCCGGCGCATGACGCAGCGCAGTGAAATAGAGGAAGTGATAGCCGAACAGCCCTACGATGCCTGTTATCCAGACTTTGGCCGGCTGACGCAGCAGCTGCAGGCGCTCGGGCCTCAGCGCCAAGACGACGATGCCGGGAATGCTGCCGATGGCGAAGCAGACGGCAAGCAGCTGAAACGGCTGCATCTTGCCGGATGCCACCGTCAGCAGCGCCAGAAACGACCACATCACGATGGCCGAGAAACCTGTCAATGTCGCACGAAATTTCAACTCTGCCCCCAGCCTGGTGCCACCGACGTCCCCAGGCCCGCTAGAGCAATACCAGGAAAAGTGCGCAGCGGTTTTCCGTCCGGAATTGCGTAGAAATAACGGCTGAGGCGGTCAAGCGATTCTGTGAAGCGTTTGACGACCTCAGCTACCGTATTTCACGGCGGTTATCGTCACCGTCCCGTATTGCGTCGGGATGCGGACGTAGACCGGAGCATATACATTCATGGTATCGGCCTTGGCAAACCAGATCTCCATATTGTCGCTCTTGGCAAGATAGAGATAGTCTTTGCGGGTGCTCTTGTAGCCGCTCTTCGGCGTGAAGCGGACACCGCAGGCGATGGTCTTGCCCTTGAATCCGTCGGTCGAGAACGGGTGCGATCCCTTCGGCGACAATTTCAGATCCATGCGCATCTCACCATCGAAGACGGCCAGGGTCTGGTTGCAGAGATTGAGGCTGGGCGTGATCGGAAAGATCATGCCGGAAATGGGATCGAGCACCGACTTCAGATCGCTCACACTCAGCGGGATCCAGCTGTCCGACCGCTTCGGCTCCGGCACGATCGTATTCGATGTCACATTGCCGTTGGTGTAGGCGACATCATAGGTGCGTTCTTTTTTGCCGTTTTTGTAGAAGAGCGAGTAATGCGTGGCCTGCAATTTATTATCGCTGACGACGCCGGCTACATCGGTCTTCGCATCGATCGAGGTAACGAGATCCGCGAGGCCCGCGGATGTGATATCGCCGCGGATCGTGAATTGGTTGCCTGTAACTTCGGTCTTGAAATCCGCCCTGGCAATCGGCAGGCCGGCGAGTGAAACGCGATACTGTGTTTCATGCCGTAGCATATCGGCCGACGCCAGGGATGGCATCGACGCGACGACGGCCGAAATAATAAGGCACTTCCGAATTTGAACCATGATCAGGGCCTTCAACGAGGATCAAGCAGGATATATAGATACTTTACCTGCTTGGTGCGACCGCAAGAGAACAGCAGCTTTTTGACGGAATTGCGGGAAAACACAAGGTTTGGCTTGACGCGGCCGGTCGCTCTGACTATAGAAACGCAACTTTCCAATTATGGCCTGTTGGATTGCGCGTCGGGTGTTGCCCGGAACGACTATCCGATGGCCAAGAAAAACAAAAGTAGGTGTTTCATGTCCCGCATGTGCGAATTGACCGGCAAGGCCGTCCTCGTGGGCAACAATGTCAGCCACGCCAACAACAAGACCAAGCGTCGGTTCCTGCCGAACCTTTGCCAGGTCACACTGATTTCAGACGTTCTTGGCCAGCGTTACCGTCTGCGCGTTTCCGCTGCAGGGCTTCGTTCGGTCGAGCACCGTGGCGGCCTTGACGCTTTCCTTCTGAAGGCAAACGAAAATGAACTCAGCATGCGCGCCCGCCTGCTGCGTCGTCAGATCATCAAGAAGACCGCTGAAGCCGCAGTCGCTGCCTAAGCTCTAGCGCTTCGAGATTTCATACGGGCTAAAAGGCTTGCACGGATCACATCCGGACAAGCCTTTTTCCATGTCCGGTTTTCTTCAACTGGTGGCATCTCCCAGGATAAAAAAATGCTGACGGCACGTCATACCCTTATCTACGTTCTGCTGATGACGCTGGTCGTCGTCGCCTCTAATATCCTTGTGCAGTATCCGCTGCAGGCTCAGCTTGCCGGCATCAACCTTGCGGATATCCTCACCTGGGGCGCCTTCACCTATCCCGTCGCCTTTCTCATCACCGATCTGACCAACCGCCAGTTCGGCCCGAAGGCCGCACGCAAGGTAGTGTTCGCCGGTTTCGTCGTCGGCGTCGCCCTGTCGTTCTTCACCGCACAGCCCCGCATCGCGATCGCCTCAGGCTCGGCCTATCTCGCCGGCCAGCTTCTCGACATCTCGGTCTTCAATCGCCTGCGCCGCATGGCCTGGTGGCGCGCGCCCCTGTTCGGCTCGCTGATCGGCTCGATGCTGGACACGCTGATATTCTTCTCCTTTGCCTTCGCGCCCTTCTTCGTCTTCTTCGGACCGAACGATCCCTTCGCGATCGAATGGGCGCCGATCCTCGGCGCGTTCTCCACCTCGGCGCCGCGCTGGATTTCCTGGGCGATCGGCGATTTCTCGGTCAAGGTAACCGTTGGCCTCGTCATGCTGCTGCCCTATGGCGCGCTGATGAACATGCTGAAGCCGATGCCGCAAGCCCCGACCGCGTGAACGGGCGATAATTCACGTCCGAACCGCTTCTAGTTCTGGCTGACGATGCTTTCGTCGCTCAGGCGGAACTCGAGCATCAGGCTGCGCTGCAGGATGGAGTGATTGTCGTCCGAAACCAGAATAAGGTGCAGGGTGCCATCGGCCGCGCGGAACACGTCGATCCCTTCCATATTGTCGATCTGTTCTCTGGAATTGGCCTCGAAAATCACCTTGCCGTCCACGACCGCATCCGGCCTGATATCCGCGCCGGCAATACGGCGGATGCGCATGCCGAGACCATGGGCCAGTCCGAAACGCCGCTCCAGCAGCAGCAAATCCCCGTCGGGCAGAAACACGCCGTCGCTGACATCGAAGCTATCGTAATGCCGCACGGTGAAGCGGCCCTGCAGCGGTCCGTCAAGGATGGCCGCAAGCATGTTGCCCTGATCATCCAGGCTATCCTCCGCAACGATGACGGCTGCTCCGGCAAGCGGGCTCGACTGTGGCGCGATCATCAGGGCTTCGAGGCTGCGATTGGCGCGCAGCTGGCGCCTCGGAATGAGGATGGGGATGGTGTCGTCCGGCGGCGAGGTCTCGAAACCCGGGTCGGGATAGGTATCGACGCGATGATGCTGCTCGTAGCTCACGAGGACATGGTCGCCGCGCAAGGCCAGCCCCTCGGCATCCATCGCCCCCTTGCCGGCGTCGGTGTCCCCATAGCGGTCGATCATCGGCATGATGCGCGCCTCGGTGATACCCTTCAGCCGGCCCTTGTCGTCGCGCTCGATGGCGCCGGTCAGCCAGTGGCCGGTATCCAGTACCGAGATGAAATGACGTTGATCGGGACGAAAGCGGATGGCTGAGATCGCACCGAGGAGCGCATTGTCCGAACTGAGTTCAAGACCGCCGACGAATTCCAGCGCCCCGAACTGCGTTTCCTGCGAACCCGGCCTCAAGGTGGAGATGACAGTGGCGCGAATATCGGCCGGAGCGCCCTCGTCGCCGGAGCTGCAGCCGACGAGCAGCGCCAGCATGGCTATCAGGCCGACGCATCTCATTGCGACCGGCCGGCCCTTGGAATCGGTATTGTCGAAAGGAAAGGGCATCGGCCGCGAGGCCGATGCGACAGAAAGCCTGAGCGGGCTCAGCTTGCGCGGCGCATGCGCGACCGCGGCATGCTTGTCTTATCCTCGAACAGCGATGCGAGCTGCTCGGTCATGGCACCAGCCAGTTCGTCGGCATCGACGATGGTGACGGCGCGGCGATAGTAGCGCGTCACGTCGTGACCGATACCGATCGCCAGCAACTCCACGGGCGAGCGCGTCTCGATCTGGTCGATGACCGCGCGCAGATGCCGCTCCAGATAATTGCCCGGATTGACCGACAGCGTCGAATCGTCGACCGGCGCGCCGTCCGAGATCATCATCAGGATACGACGCTGCTCGCGGCGGCCGAGAAGGCGGTTATGCGCCCAGATCAGCGCCTCGCCGTCGATATTCTCCTTGAGCAGGCCTTCGCGCATCATCAGGCCGAGATTGGCGCGTGACCGCCGATAGGGTTCGTCCGCCGACTTATAGATGATGTGGCGCAGGTCGTTCAGTCGGCCCGGCGTCTGCGGCTTGCCGCCGGCCAGCCATTTCTCACGCGCCTGTCCGCCCTTCCAGGCCTTGGTGGTGAAGCCGAGGATCTCGACCTTGACGCCGCAGCGCTCCAGCGTCCGCGCCAGAATGTCGGCGCAGGAGGCGGCAACCGTGATCGGCCGCCCGCGCATGGAGCCGGAATTGTCGATCAGCAGCGTCACGACAGTATCGCGGAATTGCGTGTCGCGCTCCATCTTGAAGGACAGCGCCTGCATCGGGTCGATGATCAGGCGCGTCAGGCGTGCTGGATCCAGATACCCTTCTTCCAGGTCGAAGTCCCAGGAGCGGTTCTGCTGCGCCATCAGGCGGCGCTGCAAACGGTTGGCAAGCCGCCCGACCGCGCCCTGCAGATGCGCAAGCTGCTTGTCGAGGAAGGCGCGCAGGCGCTCGAGCTCGGCCACGTCGCAGAGCTCCTGCGCCGTCGTGGTCTCATCGAACTCTTCGGTGTAGACGTGATAGTCGACTTTCTCGTTGAAGTCGGCGAAGGGCGTGTTCGGACGACGGGTCTCGCCCGGCGTTTCCGAATCCTCCTCGCCTTCCTCGCTCATATCGTCGTCGGAGATCTCACCGCCGTCCTCGGTGGCGCCGTCGTCCATCTGCTCGTCGGAGGCTTCGCTGTCCTCGGCCGGGGCCGCGTCCGAGCCTTCGTCTTCCTTGACGTCGTCGTTATCCTGGTCTTCGCCGTTCGGCTTGTCCTCTTCGCTCTGCTGCTCGTCGCTGTCCGGCTCCGACTGTTCGTCGCCATATTCCTCGGCCATTTCCATCGCCGTCAGAATATTGCGGACGACGCGGGCAAAGCTTTGCTGGTCGTTGATGGTCGAAAGCAGATTGTCGAGCTCGCCGCCGGTCTTGTCCTCGATGAAGGAGCGCCAGAGGTCGAGCACCTTGCCGGCGCTCTCCGGCGGCTTCTGGCCGGTCAGCTTCTCGCGCACGATCATCGCCATGGCTTCGCCGATCGGCGCATCCTCACGCCTCTCGATACCCGAGAAATTCGCCTTGGCGTATTTCTCCGAATTCATCGAGCCGATGTTGGCCGCGACACCGCTCATTCGCAGCGAACCGATCGATTCGACGCGCGCCTGCTCCACGGCATCGAAGATAGCGCGCGCATCGGCGCCCTGCGGCGCCATGACGGCGTGGACGCGCGCGTCGTGACAAGCCAGCCGCAGCGCCATCGAATCGCCGAGGCCACGCGTCACCGCCAGCTCATGCATCGTCGGCCGCTTCGAGAGCTCCGGCAGGCGGATGCGCTCGCCGGTCATCCCCGGGCGTTCGTTGGCGAATGCCACCTCGACTTCGGCATCGCCCGCGATCGAGCGTACGCAGCCGGTGATCGCACGGCGCAACGGCTCCATGTCCACCGGAGCACCCGGCTTCGCTTTGGAATTGTCTCCGCGACCTGACATGATGTGTGGGTTCTTCCCTAGGCTTCGAGCACGATGTTGGCAGCACTTTCCTTCAGCTCGATGCCGAAGGCGCGCTGATAATGCTCGGCGACCAACGGCCGCTCCAGCTCATCGCACTTGTTGAGGAAGGTGACACGGAAGGCAAAGGCGACATCGCCGAAGATCTCCGCATTCTCAGCCCAGGTGATAACGGTACGCGGGCTCATGACGGTCGACAGATCGCCGTTCATGAAGGCCGCACGCGTGAGGTCGGCGACGCGCACCATCTTGGAGACCGTGTCGCGGCCCTTGTCGGTGCGGAAGGACTTCACCTTCGCGAGCACGATGGCGACTTCGTTGTTGTGCGGCAGATAGTTCAGCGTCGTTACGATCGACCAGCGGTCCATCTGCGCCTGGTTGATCTGCTGCGTGCCGTGATAGAGGCCGGTCGTATCGCCGAGACCGATGGTGTTGGCGGTCGCGAACAGGCGGAAGGCCGGGTGAGGACGAATGACGCGGCTCTGGTCGAGCAGCGTCAGGCGGCCCGACGATTCCAGCACGCGCTGAATGACGAACATCACGTCCGGGCGGCCGGCATCATATTCGTCGAAGACGAGAGCGACGTTGTGCTGATAGGCCCAGGGCAGGATGCCGTCCTTGAATTCGGTGATCTGCAGCCCGTCCTTGACGACGATCGCGTCCTTGCCGACGAGATCGATACGGCTGACATGGCTGTCGAGGTTGATACGCACGCAAGGCCAGTTGAGACGCGCGGCAACCTGCTCGATGTGCGAGGATTTGCCGGTGCCGTGGTAGCCCGAGATCATCACGCGGCGGTTATGGGCGAAACCGGCGAGGATGGCGAGCGTGGTCTCACGGTCGAAGAGGTAGTCGGTATCCAGATCGGGCACATAGGCGCCGCCCTTGCTGTAGGCGGGAACGCGAATGTCGGAATCAATACCGAAAACGTCACGGACCGAAACGGTGGTGTCGGGAATCTCGGAAATATCAAGGTCAATCTTGCTCATCATGTCTCCAGGGCGGGTGGCTCTCACCCAGCCATATCAATCTCAGCCGCTTTATCCGAAACGCCGCAGCTTTATTGCTCGCATCCGTTCGGTCGGAACAGCGGCGATACTTCTCCGGGACTAAAGCAAAATCTCGGCACGATGAAATGATCGTTTGCGAGCATCCTTGAACAGAGTCCCGGACAAGAAACGCCGCGTCCGGAAAGTTGGCCGAGGTGCAGCCAGCCAAATGCGCACCCTGCCGCGGTTGCCCACGGCTTCAGCCGATTTGGACCATACCTGATTGAAGGCGGAGAGCAAGGACAGGAATTAACAAAAACCGTTCTGTTTCAATAATTGATAGGCCTGTATGACCGCGCGGAAACGCTCCTCGGAGCCACGGTCGCCGCCATTGGCATCCGGGTGGTGCATTTTCACCAGCTCCTTGTACCGGCGCTTGATGTCCGGCGCAGAGGCATTGGCGCCGAGCCCCATCGTATCGAATGCTTTCGCCTCCAGCGTTTTCAGCTTGCGCTGCTCCGGAAAACGCGGACCGCTGCCGCGGCCATCGCCATCTTTGACGAAGCCAAAGGGATCACGAACCCGGGTATAGGCGCCAGAGCGGACTTCCGACTGCAGGGGACTGTGCTTCGCCGCCTTGTTGACGCCGACGGTCCAGGTCGGACGATGGCCGGTAACGGCTTCCTTCTGATAGCGCGCGATCTCCCCGTCCGAGAGGCCGGAGAAATAATTGTAGCCCTTATTGTATTCCTTGACATGCTCGAAGCAGAACAAAAAGAACTGCCCTTCCGCATTGCGCCCGACGGGTGCGCGATGCGTGCCGTGCTTGTCACAGCCGTCCCATTGGCACGTCGGCGGGCCCTGCTCGGGTTCCTGCGGGCGTTTGCGGCGGGTTCGAATGCGATCGAAGTATTTTGAATCAAGTCCCATAGTGCCCTAATTATGGGGCCTGGATTAGCCCACAACAAGAATTGACAAATGGGAATGTTGCAGGCTTTGTGGGAACCTTTTTCGCGAAGAAGGACGAAGCGGGAACATGGAAACGACACTGCAATCCCGCATTGAGAAGAAACTCAATGAAGCCTTCGCGCCAGAGCGCCTTGTCGTCATCAACGAAAGCCACCTGCACGCGGGCCACCAGCCCGACATGACCGGAACCGGCGAGACGCATATAAGAGTTCGCATCGTCTCCGCCAAGTTCGCGGGCATGCCGCGCCTCGCACGCCACAGGGCGATCAACGATCTTCTGAAGCCGGAATTGGATGCCGGATTGCACGCGCTTGCCGTGGAGCCGGCTGCACCCGGAGAGGCGGTGCGCTGGTAATCCCGCAGGAGATGGCTCTTATTCGGGCTTGTTCTCTTCCATCTCCGCGGGGCGAATGCGCAGCTTGGTGATGCGGTTTTTTTCCCGCTTCATGACGATGAAGCGTTTTCCGTAGAAGGTGAAGGCTTGCCGCTCTTCGGGAATGGTCATCGATTCATGGATGACCAGGCCGGCAATCGTCGTTGCTTCCTCGTCAGGCAGGTTCCAGTCAAGCGCGCGGTTGAGGTCGCGGATAGGCACGACGCCATCGACCACAATCGAGCCGTCGGCCTCCTGCCGCACACCCTGGATGTCGATATCGTGCTCGTCGGCGATATCGCCGACGATCTCCTCCAGAATATCCTCCAGCGTCACGATGCCCTGCACCTCGCCATATTCGTCGACGACGACAGCGAAATGCTGCTTGCGGCGCAGGAAGGCGTTGAGCTGATCCTCCAGATTGGTGCTGTCGGGCACGAACCAGGGCTTCTGTGCGATCTTGACGACATCGAGGTTCTCCGGCTCGACATTCCGCTCGGCCAGCGCCCTCAGCAGATCCTTGGCGTGAATGACGCCGATGATGTTGTCGATCGTGCCGCGCCAGAGCGGCATGCGCGTGTACGGGCTGTCGAGGATGGCGCGCACCACGACTTCGGACGGGTCGTCGGCATTGATGGCGCGCATCGCCGTGCGGTGCACCATGATATCGGAGAGTTCGAGTTCGCCGAGGTCGAGCACCCCGCCCAGGCGGTCGCGGTCGGCCTTGACCACCGACCCTTCCCGGTGCAGCAGATCCACCGCGCCGCGCAGCTCGTCATGCGCCGACAGCATCGAAACTTCCTTCGAGAGGTTGATGCCGAAAATGGCAAGGATCCATCGAACGATGGCATTGACGAAGCTCGATACCGGACCGACGACGGCGACGAAGAGCCGCACCGTGCCGGCGACATTGAGCGCAAAGCGATCCGGCGTCGAAATGGCCCAGCTTTTCGGCAGCACTTCGGCGAATATGACGAGGATGACAGTCATGGCGACCGTCGCGAGCGCCACGCCCGAGTTGCCGAACAGGCCGAGGAAGACGCTGGTCGCCAGCGACGACGACAGGATGTTGGCAAGATTGTTGCCGATGAGCAGCGCGCCGATGAGCCGGTCCCGGCGCTCGATCAGCCGACGCACGATCCCGGCGTCCTCGTCGCCGTTTGCCTCCAGCGTATGAATGCGGCTGCGCGAGACGGCGGTAAGCGCCGTTTCCGAACCGGAGAAGAAGGCCGACAGCAGCACAAGCACGAGGATCGAGATGATCTCGGGCCAATATTCGAACAGTACAGCCAGCGTGCCCTCGACCGTCATCAGGGATGCTTTTCCTTCAGGAAACTCAGGACTTCGGAGGACGGCACGTCGTCGGCGACAAAGGACTGGCCGATGCCATGGGTCAAAATGAACGTCAGCTTGCCGCTCTTGACCTTCTTGTCCTGTGCGATCGCATCCATCAGCGTTTCCGCCGGCGGCAGCTCGCCCGGGATATCGCCCATCCGGGTCGGCAGGCCCACGGCCTTCAGATGCGCTTCGACGCGTTTCGCATCGTCGGCGCTCGCTAGGTTGAGACGCGTGGAAAATTCGTGCGCCAGCACCATGCCGATCGCAACGCCTTCGCCATGCACCAGCCGACGGCTGTCGTAAGCGGTAGCTGCTTCCAGCGCGTGACCGAACGTATGACCGAGATTGAGTAGGGCGCGCGGCCCATTTTCGCGCTCGTCGGCAACAACGACATCGGATTTCGCCTGGCAACTCCTGGCGATCGCCTCGATGCGCGCCGCGCCGCCGGCAAAGACATCTTTCCAGCTGGCCTCGAGCCAGGCGAAGAAGTCGGGCTTGTCTATCAGGCCATATTTGGCGACTTCGGCATAGCCGGCGCGGAATTCACGCTCGCTCAGCGTATTCAGCACGTCGATATCGGCAAGCACGAGATCCGGCTGATGGAAGACGCCGATGAGGTTCTTGCCGTGATGGGTATTGATGCCGGTCTTGCCGCCGACGGAAGAATCCACCTGCGACAAAAGCGAGGTCGGAACCTGAACGAAGCGAACGCCGCGACGCACGATGCCGGCTGCAAAACCGGCGAGATCGCCGATGACTCCACCGCCAAGCGCAATCACGGCATCGTTGCGCTCGACACGCGCGGTCAGCACCGCGTCGCAGACCGTCATGAGATGTTCGAAGCTCTTGGTCTTCTCGCCGGCCGGCAACACGAGGCTGGATGCCTGGATGCCCTCAGCCTGCAGGCCCGCGACCAAGGCGTCGAGATAGAGCGGCGCGACGTTTTCGTCCGTGATGATGGCAGCCTTGCGGCCCTTCAGCCGTGCGGCGATCTCGCGCCCTGCTCGGGCGATCAGGCCGGGGCCGATCAGGATGTCATAGGCGCGCTCGCCGAGAGGCACGCGCACGAGGCGTTCTGCGGAAGCCGCCGTGATCGCATTCATGGTGTTTTGCTTTCTGCTTTCTTTCCCTCGGCAATGGCGGCAAGGACTTCCTTGACCATGGTCTCCTTGCCCACATCAAGGGACAGAACCGTGAGATCGGCTTCCGCATAGATCGGATAGCGCGCATTCATCAGGTCCTCGAGGGTCTGTTTTGGATTCTCGGTTTTGAGCAGGGGACGCGTGTCCCGCTTGTTGATCCGTTCCCAGAGCACGTCGAGATCGGCCTTCAGCCAGACGGAAAGACTGCCGCGTTTGACATGAAACCGCGTGCTCTCGTTGATGAAGGCGCCGCCGCCGGTCGAGACGACACGCGGCCCGCCCTTAAGAAGACGCTTGATCACGCGCGTTTCCAGCGCCCGGAACTCCTGTTCGCCATAGGCCGCAAAGAGCTCCGTGATCGTCATGCGCGATACGCGCTCGATCTCTGCATCGGTATCGACGAAGGGGATGCCGAGTTGCTGGGCGACCAGCCGGCCGATCGAGGACTTCCCCGCCCCCATCAATCCCACGAGGACAAGATTGCGCTGACCTAGCGCGGCGCGCGCCCTGTCTTTGAGGCTCTCTGCAAGGGTCAGGACTTGTTCACTCATCGGCCCATTCACAATTTCTTTGGAAACGGTATCGTCAAATGCGCCTGTAGCGTCAAGACGCCGCGGCGTAAACATGTCTGCAATATCCTTCAGCTAACGCTTGGTGGGTATAATTGTTACGTCGCCGGACTTATGACTGGGACGAGGAGAGTTTCCGAATGCCAACCCTGTTTCGCTTCCTTGTCATCTGCGCGGTCATCGGCGGATCGATATATGGGGCAATGTGGGCGCTCGTGCTCTTCGTCGATCCGCAGCCGCGCGAGGTGACGATCCGTATTCCGCCGGAGCGCATAATCCACCGGTCACCGGTTCGTTGAAGCCATGAATGCGAGGGCTGGGGTGAGAGATCTGAGCCGAGCGCATCTGGAAGCCTTCCTGGAGATGATGAGCGCCGAACGCGGCGCCGCAGTCAACACGCTGCAATCCTATGAACGCGATCTCGAGGATCTCCACGGCTTCCTGTCCGAGCGCAGCGTCCGCCTGACCGAGGCGGGGCCGAACGATCTCGGCGCCTATCTCTCCGGCCTCTCGATCCAGGGCTTCAAGCCTTCGTCACAGGCGCGGCGGCTTTCCGCCATGCGCCAATTCTACAAATTCCTCTATGCGGAAGGCCTGCGCACGGACGACCCCACAGGCATCCTCGACGCGCCGAAAAAGGGCCGTCCCCTTCCGAAAACCATGGGCGTCGACCAGGTGACGCGTCTTCTGACCCAGGCAGAAGTGGAAGCGGCAGCCGAAGGCCCCGACCAGCTGCAGCGCCTGCGCATGCTTGTGCTGCTGGAACTGCTTTACGCCACCGGCATGCGCGTGAGCGAGCTCGTTACATTGCCGGCCAAGGTGCTGGACCACGAAGGGCGCTTCCTCATCATTCGCGGCAAGGGAAACAAGGAACGGTTGGTGCCGCTGTCGCAGTCGGCCATATCAGCGCTGAAGGCCTATGGACGGCTGCAGGCCGACCTGGCGGCGAATGCCAAGCAGCCTGCGCCTGAAAGCCCGTGGCTCTTTCCCGCGGCGTCCAGGCAGGGCTACTTGCCGCGCCAGGTCTTTGCGCGCGATCTGAAGGATCTCGCCATTCGCTCCGGGCTGACGCCCTCGATGATCTCGCCGCACGTCATGCGCCATGCCTTTGCAAGCCACCTCCTCGCCAACGGCGCGGACCTGCGCGTGGTGCAGGAACTTCTCGGCCATTCGGACATTTCGACCACGCAAATCTATACGCATGTGTTGGAAGAACGCCTTCATCAGCTCGTGCAAACGCATCACCCCCTTGCCAAACAGGCCAAAAAACAGGAATAGGACCGGCACAAGGGTTAAACCTGCCGTCGCTCGTCACGCGCAAAAGGATCGGAAACGCACCTCATGCACAATTATCTGGACTTCGAAAAGCCCATCTCGGATCTCGAAGGCAAGATTCACGAGCTCAAGAAACTGGCGAGCGAAGACGAGAGCATCGACACGTCAGACGAAGTGGGCCGGCTTGAAATCCGTGTCCGCGAGGCGATGGCCGACATTTATTCCAAGCTCAATGCCTGGCAGAAGACGCAGGTCGCCCGTCATCCGCAGCGTCCGCATTTCGTCGACTATGCCGAGGCACTCTTCACGGAATTCACGCCGCTGGCCGGCGACCGCAAATTCTCCGAGGATGCCGCCATCCAGGCGGGCTTCGCCCGCTTTCGCGGCCAGCCGATCGCCATCATCGGCCAGGAAAAGGGCAACGACACCAAGAGCCGCCTGAAGCACAATTTCGGCAGTGCCCGCCCCGAAGGCTACCGCAAGGCGATCCGCATCCTTGAAATGGCCGACCGTTTCCAGCTGCCGGTCATCACCCTTGTCGATACCGCAGGCGCCTATCCCGGCGTCGGAGCGGAAGAGCGCGGCCAGGCAGAAGCGATCGCCCGCTCCACCGAAATGTGTCTTGGCGTCAAAGTGCCGATCATCTCCGTCGTCATCGGCGAAGGCGGCTCAGGCGGCGCCATCGCGATCGCCACCGGCAACCGCGTCTATATGCTCGAGCATTCGATCTACAGCGTGATTTCACCCGAAGGGGCGGCCTCGATCCTGTGGCGCGATTCCACCCGCGCCAAGGAAGCCGCCACCAACATGAAAATCACCGCCGAAGACCTGAAAAGCCTCGGCGTGATCGACGGCATCATTCCCGAGCCGCTCGGCGGCGCGCATCGCGATCCGCAGACGGTGATCGCCGCTGCGGGAGACGTGATTTCCAACGCGCTTGGCGAACTTTCCAGCCGTTCGGGCGAGCAGCTGCGCAGCGACCGCCGCCAGAAATTCCTCAACATCGGTCGCAATCTCTAAAGCGCATTCTGAAAACGTGATCGCGAAAAGCGGGAATGAGGCCAAATCTTGGCCACATTCCTGTTATCGAAGCTTTTATGGCAAAGAAAAGCTTGCGGCGCTTCGCGGGCGCGTCATAGGCTGGTAAGGAATTTTCAAGTATAAGCCATCTATGATTCCGTTTCATGCTTCGAAGGGGAGCGGCGAAACAGATCGAGCTGCCGCTCTTCGCATTTATGGGCCAAGTCAGAATGCGCATTCGTCACCTTGCTTACATCTTCCTGATGACGCTGGCACTCGCCGGCTGCAACGACGCGTTGGATACCGCGTCGATCGACCTGTCGAAGGTGACGAACAAGGTCGAACAGCCGCTACCCAGCCATATCCTTGCCGACATGGCGAAAAAGGGCATGGACCGCAATTCGCCGATCATGATCCGCATCTTCAAGGAAGAAGGCGCGATGGAGATCCTGAAGGCGAACCAGAACAATCGTTTCGAAGTGATCGCCGCTTACAATATCTGCGCCTGGTCCGGCCGCCTGGGCCCGAAGGTCAAGGAAGGCGACCGGCAAGCGCCGGAAGGCTTCTATATGCTGACGCCGGCCAATCTCAATCCGAATTCGAAATACTATCTCGCCATCAATACCGGCTTTCCGAACCGTTATGACGCAGCCAATGGCCGCACCGGCGCCAATCTGATGATCCACGGCGCCTGCTCGTCGTCGGGCTGCTATTCGATGACCGATCAGCAGGTGCTGGAAATCTATGCCTTCGCGCGCGACGCCTTCAAGGGCGGCCAGAAGGCCATTCAGCTCGAGGCTTTCCCCTTCCGCATGACGGCGGAAAACATGTGGAAGCACCGGCTCAGCCCCAATATCGAATTCTGGAAGATGCTGAAGGTCGGCTACGACAACTTCGAAGTCACCAAGCGACCGCCGGAAGTGGAAGTCTGCGAGAAGAAATACGTCTTCAACCAGCAGGCCAGCGGCCCGTTCAACGCCGGCGGCAAATGCCCCGTGATGACGACGCCGCCTGCCTTGCAGATGGCGCTTGCCACCTACGACAAGCAATATCAGGCCGATTATGCTGCGGCCACGAAGAAATATAGCGACATGGCCTGGTATGACCCGACCGAAGCCGAGCGCAAGGCCGTCGTCGCCAAGCAGCGCAAGGGCCACGATCTTGCCTATGCTCCCACAGGCACCGCGCTTGCCGCCGGCAAGATGATGAAGGTCGCCGATCTCGAGTCGATGATGTCCAATCAATCGGCGCAGCAGATTGCACGCGGCGGCACCGTCGCCAGCCCGACGACGACGGCAAGCATCCGCCTGGCGACATCAGCTCCCGATGCGGCGGCACAACAGACCGGCGGTCCGCTGGTTGCGGCCAACATTCCGGCGAATGTCCCGATCCCGATGGCCAATCCGATGAGCCCGGTCGTCTATCCGTTGGCCTACGCGCAAAATCCGGCTGTCGAAACCGCACAGACCGAGCCGGCAAAGAAGCCGCCGTTCTGGAAGTTCTGGGCGAAGAGTGAATAGTTTCGACGCCGAGATCTACGATCTGCGCGGACTGAAGTGCCCCTATCCGGCGATCAAGACGGAAAAGCGCCTGCGCGGCATGCCGAGCGGCGCCACCTTGACGGTCGAAACGACCGATCCCCTCGCCGTCATCGACATTCCGCATCTCTGCAACGAAAAGGGCCATGCCCTGCTGGCGAGCGAGAAGACGGAAAGCGGCCATCGCTTCGTCATCAGCAAGGGGTGATCCATTGTCGCCGCTGGACCATCCTGGCGGTGCGAGGATGGCTTCGCTCTCGCCTCACCATGAGGATGAGGGTCGTTCGGCCGTGTTTTGGTGACGACGAATTTCGCAACAACGCGAGTGGATCAGCCTCACCCTGAGGTGGCTCCCAGGGCCCTCGAAGGGCGAGGCAGGTTGCTTGGCACCTAGAGCGGCTACGCGTTTCATGGAATCGCTTAACCGCTCTATATTATTGTTTTTACACAATTCCGGACGGAAAACCGCTGCACACTTTTCCTGGAATTGCTCTAGAACCTCATCCCCGGCACCGCCAGTGGATTGTCCTGAAGTGCCGCCCGATCCGGCATATCGACCTGCGGCTTGCTGAGAAACGCATCGAACAGGCCCTTCACGAAATCCTGCGGCAGATCCTTGGTGATGATCACCATGCGCGTCCGCCGGTCCTGAGGATCGGGCCAGGCAGGCAGGCGCACCGGCGGATGGAAGATATTCTGCACGCCATGCAGCACGACCGGACGCTCCGGCCGGTCGGACACGGCAACGATCGCCTTCATGCGCAGCAGCTTTTCGCCATGCGCCGAACGCAAAAGATCGATGAACATGTCCAGCGCCATCGGATCGATAGGTTGGGTCTCAACGATCGAGAACGACCGGATCGATCCGTCATGGCGGTTCACGTCATGGGCGTGCTGATGCCGATGGCCATGATGGTGATGGCCGTGCTCACCGTGATGATGGTGGTGATGATCGTGGTCGTCGTGGTGATGGTGGTTATCGTCGGCCTCCAGCTCGTCATGCAGCCAGCGGCCGACATCGGCGATCTTCGACGCCGGGTCGTAGAGACCGTTGATGAGAATGGCGGCGCGTCCGGCCTCGTCGCTGTCGGCGTTCAGGATCTGCGCGCGCGGATTGAGCGCCCTCAGCCGGCCTTCCAGCAGGTTTTCGGGTGTTGCGCCGGCAATCCCGGTCTTCGAGACGATCAGGCGGTCAGCGACCGCCACCTGCTTGCGCGCCTCTTCATGGTTGTCGAGCGTCTGCAGCCCGTTGACAGCATCGACGACGGTAATGACGCCATCGAGATCGAAATTGGCCGCGATGATCGGATTGCCCATGATCGACTGCATGACAGGAGCGGGATCGGCAAGACCTGTTGTTTCGATGACGACACGCTTCAGCGGCCGGATACGGCCGGTCTGCATGGCGTCCATGAGGTTCGCGAGCGTATCCACCAGCTCACCGCGCACCGTGCAGCACAGGCAGCCGTCGGACAGCTCGATGATGGAATCGCCGGAGCTCTCGACGAGCAGATGGTCGATGCCGACATCGCCGAACTCGTTGATGATGACCGCCGCATCGCGCATGTCCTCATCCTTGAGGATGCGGTTGAGCAGGGTCGATTTACCCGCCCCGAGAAAGCCGGTCAGGATCGCGACCGGCACTCTTTGCTGCGAAACGCTCATGGTTCCAATCCGATATCAGAAAGTGGGACGCGGCATAGGGATCGGCACATTGTCCGCCGCCCGACCGGAGATGGCAATCTTGTCGCCCTTGATGGCTTTGTCGCCCTTGGCGGTGGCATCGTCCTTGTCGCCCTTGCTGGCGGTCATGACGTCCTGGCCACCGATCAGGCCGGCATAGATGAAATTCGGCTCGTGATCCATTTCATGGATATAGGGCGACTGTACCTTGGTGCGGCCGAACGGATCGCGCGTTTCGCTGCGCGCCTGCGCGCCCTTGGCGCTGCAGATATCGGCGGTAACATCGGCGACCTCGGCCGACTGAGGCGTGTCGGGCCGCAGGCTTGCCAGCGTCTCCCTGCCGGAAAGCTGATTCTGGAAACCCTTCTCCAGAAAATTGGCGGAATCGTCGGCGCGCGCCGCTAGGCTGTCGGTGCCGAGCACGACTGAGATCAGCGTGCGGCCGTTGCGGGTCGCCGATGCGATCTGGTTGAAACCGGCAGCACAGATGAAGCCGGTCTTCATGCCGTCGGCGCCATCGAAGCGGCCGATGAGCATGTTGATGTTCGGCACCTGCTTCACGCCGTTGGTAAAGCCTTCCAGCGCGAAATAACCGGCATATTGCGGAAACTCGCGGCGCAGCGCGACGCTGAGAACGGCAAGGTCACGCGCCGTCGTATATTGCCCCTTGCCCGGAAGGCCGTTCGGATTGATGAAATGCGTGTCACGCATGCCGAGGCGAGCTGCCTCCGCGTTCATCCGCGCCACGAAGGCCGGCTGCGAACCGCCCACGGTCTCGCTGACCGCCATGGCAAGATCGTTTGCCGATTTGACCAGCATCATCTTCAAGGCATTGTCGAGCGTCATCTTCTGCCCGGGCTTGAAATACATCTTCGCCGGCGGCTGCGCGGCGGCGAGCTTCGACATGACGACGGGCGTATCGAGATTGATCTGGCCGGACTGGATGGCGCGGAAGGTGACGTAACTGGTCATCAGCTTGGTGAGCGAGGCGGGATACCAGCGGCGGAACGCCTCCTGCTGGTCAAGCACGCGCCCGGTGCCGACATCGACGAGGATATGCGGGTTGGCTCCGGCCGTTTGCGCGGTCGACAGGAAAAGCATGGATGCGGCTGCGGCCACGGGAACGAGCCGCAGGGCGGCATACAAACGATTCTGCTTCGTCGGCACGATCTATCCTTCAGAGGTCCGGAATTTTCTCGAAAGCTTCGTCTATTTAACCTATATGGCTAGGAGAAGGCAAAGGCGATTGACGACTTTATTTCCCCGTAGGCGAGACGCTTTGGCATCACGACCTTTTGATCGTGCGTGATATTGGAAGATGCGCTGCGCCGGCCAAGGCTATGCGACGAACCGATGAGTTGAACCAGAACAGATATTGAGCAGCAGGAACATCAGCATGCCGATCTTGAACAGAGCCGCAGAACTCCAGGGCGAAGTGACCGAATGGCGCCGCTATATCCACACGCGGCCGGAGCTTCTCTATGCGGTTGAAAATACCGCCGCTTTCGTCGCTGAAAAACTACGCTCCTTCGGCGTCGACGAAGTGGTGACCGGCATCGGCCGCACCGGCGTCGTCGGCCTGATCCGCGGCAAGGGCGAAGGACGCACGGTTGGCCTGCGCGCCGATATGGACGCGCTACCGCTCACCGAGATCACCGGCAAGCCCTGGGCTTCCGAAACACCGGGCAAGATGCATGCCTGCGGCCATGACGGCCACACCGCCATGCTTTTGGGTGCCGCGAAATATCTCGCCGAGACCCGCAACTTCAACGGCAATATCGCCGTCATCTTTCAGCCGGCCGAAGAAGGCGGCGCCGGCGGCGACGCCATGGTCAAGGATGGCATGATGGAGCGCTTCCAGATCGCCGAAGTCTACGGCATGCACAACCTGCCGGGCCTGCCCGTCGGCCACTTCGCCATCCGCAAGGGCCCGATCATGGCGGCAACGGACGAATTCACCGTTTCCATCAAGGGCGTCGGCGGCCATGCCGCCATGCCGCACAAGACGATCGATCCGATCGCCATCGGCGCGCAGATCGTCTCCAACCTGCAGCTCATCGCCTCGCGCAGCACCAATCCGCTGAAGTCGGTCGTCGTCTCCGTCACCACCTTCAACGCCGGCAACGCGCACAACGTCATCCCGAGCGAGGCGAGCTTTGGCGGCACGGTGCGCACGCTCGATCACGAGATGCGCGATCTCGCCGAACAGCGCTTCAAACAGGTCGTCTCCGGCATCGCCGCCAGCCACGGCGCGGAGGTGGCGATCGAGTTCCACCGCAATTACCCCGTCACCTTCAACCATGCCGACGAGACCGACCACGCCATCGCCATCGCCGAGGAAATCGCCGGCGCGGGCAATGTCGTCCCCGACATCGACCCGATGATGGCCGGCGAGGATTTCTCCTACATGCTGCTCGCCCGCCCCGGCGCCTTCATCTTCGTCGGCAACGGCGATTCGGCCGGCCTCCACAACCCGGCCTACGACTTCAACGACGAAGCCATCGCCCACGGCATTTCCTACTGGGTGCGGCTCGCCGAACAGCGCCTCAACGCCTGAGACACATCAACCATTTCCCGTGCGCCTACCCGGGCGCGCGGCACAGCAAAAGCGAATTGTCCCGAGGACGTAAAAGGGCTTGGCTTCGGGCCTTTGCTTTTGTATGGATCATCTCAAGTGGTCTCGTAGCTCAGCAGGATAGAGCACCAGATTCCTAATCTGGGGGTCACGCGTTCGAATCGCGTCGAGATCACCATTTCACTTATCTTCTCTCTGACGCGACCTCAGCAGCCTTTGCGTCAATACCACAGTCAGGTTATCTTTCATCTATGACGCGAGTGATGGTGATCGGCAATGCAGGCGGCGGAAAGTCGACGATGTGCAAGGCGTTGAGCTCATCACATGCTTTGCCTCACCTCGCAATCGACAAGATTCAGTGGAAGCCGAACTGGGTCGAGGCATCGCAGTCCGAATTTGCAGCGTCCCATGACGCCTGGCTTTCGCAAGACCGATGGCTGATCGACGGCTACGGATCGTGGGAGTCCGTTCAACGTCGCATGAATATGGCCGATACGATTGTCTTCGTCGATCACCCGATATGGGTTCACTACTGGTGGGCCGCCAAGCGCCAGGTGAAGTCGCTCTTCCTTGGCCGCGCGGACGGACCTGACGGATGCCCCATGTTTCCGGTTACCATTCGTCTCTTCAAAATGATGTGGTGGCTGCATCGGGAAATGCGCCCAAAACTGCTTGCCGCGATCGAAATTCACCGCGGACGGGCGCGGATCATCCATATTCGCTCACCAAAAGAGCTTGCCGAGTTTGCCGCCAATCCAAGATAGGCAACCAGATAGCTGTCTCCACATGTCGCTCTTGCAACTTCGCCCCTGAATTCTGATTGTTATCTGTCGTCTGGATATGGCTGGCATCGAAGTGTCGGAAGGGGAGTAGGAATGGCAGAACACCAGGCCCCAACTGCTCCGACCAACACCGTGGTCCTGATTGAGCCGAGCTTGCTCAACCTGCAAGGCTTTGAAGAGGCACTTGCGCGGGGATGGTCACCTGATCCCAGACGCCAGCAAGACAAAGTCTACGCTGAAGCCGAACTCGAGATGCTCAGGCATGACAGGGCAGGTTTCCTGAGCCGCCTTATATCCAGTGAAGTCATCGCCACATCGGTATCGAACCGAGCGCCTCAATATCTCGCCATTCAGCCATTCTGGATCTGGGACGGGGGTTTCTGCGGTTACATTACACTTCGCCATCTGCCCGGAACAACTCGATTTCCGCTGCATGTGCCGGGTCATGTGGGTTACTCTATAGTTCCCTGGAAGCAGGGCAGAGGATATGCCACTCAAGCGCTGCTGCTCCTGTTGCCAATCGCGGCGAAAACCGGCCTCGCGAGAATAACCGTCATCTGCAACGAGAATAATCTCGCCTCAAGGCGGGTCATCGAGAAAGCGGGAGGCATGCTCCAGCGCACAGGCACCGATCCATCGGATTCCCCGGACATAACCAAGCTGTTTTTCGACCTACCGACTACGCATAATTAAAAGCATCAGATGCGTCGCGAACCCGCGTCGGGGGGACAAGGGCACAAGCAGCACCTCACCCCACCGCGATCCTGTTCCTCACCAGCCTGACGCCGGGGATAGACTCCGCCACCGTAGTCGCCCGCTTCACCTCCTGCTGGGTGGCGACGGTGCCGTCCAGGCGGATCTCCTGGCCGGCGGCGGTCACCGTGACATCGGACGCATCGATCCCGCCGGCGACGGCGAGTGCATTGGCAACTGTGGACTCCAGTGCCGAGCGTCTGGACTGCTCATTTTCCAGATCGAGCTCCATGCCGTGAAATGTCGCCGCTTTGAAAACCATCCATTACCCTCCGCATCCGAGTGGACGGAAAACGCAGCACTTCGCATTTGGTTCAATAATTGGCTAAAAATATCATCGAATCAGTGGTTTCGCCTTAAACGCGCATTGGCGGCCGGATGGGGTTGCATGGCATCACACTTGCCGCTTCCCGCGATCCCCTGTAGAGCCTTAGGGAATTTCGGCAATATGCGGATACCTGAATGACCACCGGCAGTAAGGCGCGGCGCCGCCTGACGATATTGGGTTCGACCGGCTCCATCGGCCAGAATACGCTTGATGTCATTGCGCAGTTGGGCGGACGCGAAGCTTTCGACATCGCCGCGATCACCGGGCATGACAATATCGACCTTCTGGCCGAGCAGGCCAAAGCCTGTGGCGCTGCTTTCGCCGTCACCGCGAATGAGGATCGCTATCAGGCGCTGAAGGACGCGCTTTTTGGCACCGGCATCGCTGTAGGTGCCGGCAGAAATGCGCTGATCGAAGCCGCCTCCATGCCATCGGACTGGGTGATGGCGGCGATCGTCGGCACCGCCGGCCTTGCGCCGACACTGGCGGCCGCCCGCCGCGGCGCCGATATCGCTCTTGCCAATAAGGAATGTCTCGTCTCGGCCGGCGAACTTTTCGTGCGCGCCGTGGCCGAAGGCGGCGGCCGGCTGATCCCGGTCGACAGCGAGCACAGCGCCATTTTCCAGGCGCTGGAGGACGATCAGCAGCACGCGGTGGAGCGCATCATCATCACCGCATCCGGCGGCCCCTTCCGCACCTGGTCGCGCGAGCAGATGGCCAATGTTACGCCGACGATCGCCCGCGCCCATCCCAATTGGTCCATGGGCTTCAAAATCTCCATCGGCAGCGCCTCGATGTTCAACAAGGCGCTGGAGATGATCGAGGCCAAGCACCTGTTCAACGTGCGCCCCGACCAGATCGAAGTTGTCGTTCATCCGCAATCCGTCATCCATTCCATGGTCGGCTACAGCGACGGTTCGGTGCTGGCGCAGCTCGGCTGTCCCGACATGCGCACGGCGATCGGCTATGCGCTCACCTACCCCGCCCGCACCAAGCTCAGCGTCGATCGGCTGGATTTCGCCAAGCTGGCGCGGCTGGATTTCGAGGCGCCGGACGAGGTTCGCTTCCCGGCATTGCGTCTTGCCCGCACCGCGCTGGAGCGCGGCGGCCTGCAGGGGGCGATCATGAACGCGGCCGAGGAAATCGCCTTCCATGCCTTCGTGGACGGCCGCATCGGCTTCCTGGAAATGGCCGATATCGCCGAAGCCGTGATGGACGAGATGATCGCGACCGGCAGCGCCGAAACCATGGATGCCGTCTTTGCCGCCGACGAGGAAGCCCGCAGCCGGGCTGCGGTGCTGATCGCCCAGCGGGAAAAAGCGGCATAAACATATAGCCAACAGTGCCCTCCGGACAGATCACTCCATGCCACTTCACCTCGAAACTCCGCTCCTCGAATCCCGACCGCTCAGCGAGGCGTCTGGCCGCTCCATCTGGCTGAAAATGGATGCGCTGCAGCCGCCCGGCTCCTTCAAGATCAGGGGCATCGGTGCCGCCTGCGAACATCATGCCGCAAACGGAAAGCGACGCTTCGTATCCTCCTCCGGCGGTAATGCCGGCATCGCCGTCGCTTATGCCGGGCGGCGCCTTTCCATCCCGGTATCGGTCTTCGTTCCCGAGACGACGACGGACCGGGCGAAGGCTCTGATCCGCCAGGAAGGTGCCGAGGTCTTCGTACACGGCCCATCCTGGCAGGAGGCAAACGAACGCGCGCTCCAAGCGGTCGACGCGGAAACCGCCTTCATCCATCCGTTCGATGATCCGCTGCTCTGGACGGGCCACGCGACGATGATCGACGAGGTCGTCAGGGCAGGCATCCCGTTCGATGCCGTCGTTCTTTCGGTTGGCGGCGGCGGGCTGCTCGCCGGCGTTTCGGAAGGGCTTGACCGTAACGGTCTTCAAACTATTCCGATCATCGCCGCCGAGACGGAAGGCGCCGCGTCGCTCGCAGCCTCTGTAAAATCAGGCAAGCTGGTGGAATTGGCCGCCATCACCAGCATCGCGACATCGCTCGGCGCCCGAAGGGTCTGCCAGCGCGCCTTCGACATCACCCGCAACAGGCAGGTCGATTGTGTGGTTGCCGATGACCGCGCCGCCGTCGACGCCTGCATACGCTTCCTCGACGATCATCGCACCCTCGTGGAACCGGCCTGCGGCGGCGCGACCGCCACGCTGGCGCAGCTGCAGAGCTGGCAGGCAGCCTGACCGCGCGACATGTCTTCACTAGACCTGCCACGAGCGCTTGGCGCCGGTGCGTAAGCTAAATTTTACCGATTTATTTCTGCTGTTGCCATTCCCGATATCGATCGCTAGAGAGGAATTCCGGCCTCACTTTCAAAGGATTAAAGATGCCGGACTTTCCCACACTCGTTCTATTCGCCGCCGCGTCGCTGGTACTGACTGCCACGCCCGGGCCCGATATGCTCCTCATCGCGTCACGCAGCGTCAGCCAGGGCCGCTCAGCCGGTTTCCTCACCTATGCAGGCATAGCGCTCGGGACCTATTGCCATGCCATGGCAGCCGCACTCGGCCTGTCACGGCTTTTCCTGACGGTGCCCGTTGCCTATGAGATCGTGCGTTGGGCCGGCTGCGCCTATCTTCTCTATCTGGCCGTCAAGACCATCCGTTCGCAAGGCTCGGCTTTCGCTCCATCCGCCGCACTCAAACAGCTCTCTGGAAAGAGGATATTCATCGAGGGACTGGCGACCAATCTTCTCAATCCGAAGATGGCACTCTTCGTGCTGGCTCTGTTTCCGCAATTCGTCGACCCGCATGGCGGCTCGATGATCCTGCAGATGGCGCTGCTGGCCACCATTCTGAACGGGATAGGCTTCCTCGTGAACGGCTCCGTCATCCTGCTCGGCAGCCATATCCGAGGACGTCTCTCAGCAATCAAGCGCGTACCGAAATTGCCGCAATATCTTTTGGCGACGGTTTTTGCTGGCCTGGCATGCCGCTTGGCCTTGGCAAGCCGCAACTAACCGAATTTGTGTGGGAGGTCCTTGCGGAAATGCCCACGCATTTCCGCAATACTAGATGCAACTAGCAGCTTTACGCGACCGCCCTTGCCAACGCACAGCGCGACCACAGCGCATGCAGCGCGCCGACCAGATGCTCGATATCGCCATCCGAATGCAGCGGCGTCGGCGTGATGCGCAGGCGCTCAGTCTTCTTCGGCACTGTGGGATAGTTGATCGGCTGGACATAGACGCCGCTGTCGAGCAGCAGGTCGGAAATCCACTTGCACTTGGACGCATCGCCGACCAGGACCGGCACGACATGGCTCGGGTTCGGCATGTGCGGAATGCCGGCGGCATCGAGCTGGGCGCGCAGCCTGCGCACACGATCCTGATGGCGCATGCGTTCAAACTGGCTGACCTTCAGGTGCTGGATCGAGGCGACGGCGCCAGCGGCAAGCCCCGGCGGCAACGAGGTGGTGAAGATGAAGCCCGAGGCAAACGAGCGGATGAAATCGCACAGCGCTGTTGATGCAGCGATATAGCCGCCCATGACGCCGAATGCCTTGCCGAGCGTACCCTCGATGACGGTCAGACGATCCATCAGGCCTTCGCGCTCGGCAATGCCGCCGCCGCGAGGGCCGTACATGCCGACGGCATGCACTTCGTCGAGATAGGTCATGGCGCCATACTTGTCGGCGAGATCACAGATCTCCTTGATCGGGGCGATATCGCCATCCATGGAATAGACGGATTCGAAAGCGATCAGCTTCGGCGCCTTCGGATCGGCAGCCTTCAGCTTCGCCTCGAGATCGTGCAGGTCGTTATGCTTCCAGATGACCTTGTCGCACTTCGCATAGCGAATGCCTTCGATCATCGATGCATGGTTCAGCGCATCGGAGAAGATGATGAGGCCGGGAATGCGCGCGCCGAGCGTGCCGAGCGTCGCCCAGTTGGAAATATAGCCCGACGTGAAGATCAGCGCGGATTCCTTGCCGTGCAGATCGGCGAGTTCCCGCTCAAGCAGAACATGGTAGTGGTTGGTGCCAGAAATATTCCGGGTGCCTCCCGCACCCGCGCCACAGTGATCAATCGCCTCTTTCATCGCCTCGATCACTTTCGGATGCTGGCCCATGCCGAGATAGTCGTTGGAACACCAGACGGTCACTTCCTGCGGGCCATTGGGCGTATAGCGTGTCGCGCGCGGAAAATTGCCCCGGCGGCGTTCCAGATCGGCGAACACACGATAGCGGCCTTCATCGTGCAGGCCGTCCAGCTCACCCTTAAAAAATGCTTCGAAATCCATAATCTGCTCCAGAACCATGCAACCGTTTTTCATAAATGCCGGTCTGCACGTCAACCCCTCCGTATCGCTTTCGCGCGCCACTGCGGCAATTGGCCCATAATTTTGAACAATTCCAGACAAGAATAAATGATCACGTCAAATTGACAATCCAAACCATGACCGAAACGAAGGAGCCGGAGCGGCGGTTCAAGCCGCCCCTCCGGCATGTTTCATAGCGGACCTATGCGGCAGCCACGGCGCGCTTGGCCATGACCTTGACCAGATTGGCGCGGTATTCCGCCGTCGCATGCAGGTCGGACAGCAGAGCCGCGGGATCGACGGTCACGCTCGTGATGGCATCCGGCAACCAGTTCGCCGCAAGTTCCCGTTCCATGTCGGTTTGACGGAATACACCGTCCGCGCCGGCACCCGTGACCGCGACGCGCACGCCTGCCTCGCTCCTGGCGACGAAGACACCGGTCATGGCGTAGCGCGAGGCCGGATTGGGGAATTTGGCGTAACCCGCCTTTTCCGGCGCCTCGAAGGTGACGGCGGTGATCAATTCGCCGCCTTTCAACGCCGTCTCGAACAATCCTTCGAAGAAGTCTTCAGCCGCGATCTGCCGTCGGTCGGTGACGATGGTGGCGTTGAGCGCCAGCATGGCGGATGGATAATCCGCCGCCGGATCGTTGTTGGCGACGGATCCGCCGATCGTGCCCATATGGCGGACATGCGGATCGCCGATCATGCCGGCGAGCTCGCAAAGTGCCGGACAGACAGAGCGGATCGCAGCCGAAGAAGCAACCTCGGCATGGGTGGTCGCCGCCCCGATGGTGACCCTGCGACCGTCGACACGAATGCCCTTCAGCGAGGGGATATGCCTGAGATCGACGAGATCGCTCGGCGAGGCCAGACGCTGCTTCATGGTGGCGATCAGCGTCATCCCACCAGAGACGTATTTGCCCTCGTCGGCGTCAGACAGAAGCTTGACGGCCTCGTCGACCGAGGAGGCGCGGTGATAGTTCGTTGCGTACATGATCTTCTCCTCCTCTCTTCAAGCCACGGCCTGCGCCGCTTCCCACACCCTGAGCGGCGTGGCCGGCATGGTAAGCTTGTTGTTACCTATGGCATCGGTGATGGCGTTCATCAGCGCCGGCGGCGAACCGATGGCGCCCGCCTCGCCGCACCCTTTGATGCCCAGTGGATTGTTCGGGCATGGCGTGTTCTGGTGCGAGATCTTGAAGGACGGCAGGTCGTCTGCACGCGGCATGGTATAATCCATGAAACTTGCCGTCAGGAGCTGGCCGCTCTCGTCGTAATGCACGGCCTCCAGCAGCGCCTGGCCGACGCCCTGCGCGATGCCGCCATGCACCTGTCCTTCAACGATCATCGGATTGATGATGTTGCCGAAATCGTCGGCCGCGACGAACTGGATGATCTCGGTCTTGCCGGTTTCCGGATCGACCTCGACCTCGCAGATGTAGCAGCCGGCCGGGAAGGTGAAATTCGCCGGATCGTAGAAGGCGGTTTCCTTCAGGCCCGGCTCCATTCCGGCCGGCAGATTGTGCGCGGTATAGGAGGCGAGCGCCACCTGAAACCAGGGAAGCGCCTTGTCGGTGCCGGCGACCTTCACTTCGCCATTCTCGATGACGATATCGCTTTCGTCGGCCTCCATGAGATGCGCGGCGATCTTCTTCGCCTTCGCCTCCACCTTGTCGAGGGCCTTGACCACGGCGGACATGCCGACCGCGCCGGAGCGGGAGCCATAGGTGCCCATGCCCATCTGCACCTTGTCGGTATCGCCATGGACGATGGAGACACTGTCGATCGGCACGCCGAACCGGTCGGCGACGAGCTGCGCAAAGGTGGTCTCATGCCCCTGGCCGTGGCTGTGCGAACCGGTGAGCACTTCCACGGTGCCGACTGCATTCACCCGGACCTCGGCCGATTCCCACAGGCCGACACCGGCGCCGAGCGATCCCACCGCCTGCGATGGCGCAAGACCGCATGCCTCGATGTAGCAGCTCATGCCGATGCCGCGCTTCATGCCGCGCCGGGCAGCCGCCGCCTTCCGGACGGGGAAATCGTCCCAGCCTGCCTGTTGCATCGCGGCATTGAGCGAGGCTTCGTAATCGCCGGCATCATAATTCATGATGACAGGCGTCTGATGGGGGAACGAGCGGATGAAGTTGATCCGCCGCAGTTCCGCCGGCGAAATCCCAAGTTCGCGGGCAGCCGTTTCGACCGTGCGCTCGAGCACATAGGTCGCTTCCGGACGCCCGGCGCCGCGATAGGCGTCGACCGGCACGGTGTTGGTATAGACAGCACGGACATTGGCATGGATCGCGGGGATGGCATATTGGCCCGACAGCAGCGTCGCATACAGATAGGTCGGTACGCATGAGGAGAAGAGCGACATGTAAGCGCCGAGATTGGCGATCGTGTCGACCTTCAACGCCGTGATGCGGTGCTGCGCATCGAAGGCCATCTTCACCTTGGAGACATGGTCGCGGCCATGCGCATCGGTGAGGAACGCTTCGGTGCGATCGGCCGTCCATTTGACCGGCACGCCGGTCTTCTTCGACGCCCAGAGGCAGACGATCTCCTCGGGATAGATGTAGATCTTCGAGCCGAAGCCGCCGCCGACATCGGGCGCTATGACGCGCAGCTTGTTTTCCGGCGCGACATTGTAGAAGGCGCTCATGACAAGCCGCGCCACATGCGGGTTCTGGCTCGTCGTATAGCAGGTATAGTGATCTTCGGACGAATCGTAGATGCCGAGCGTAGCGCGCGGTTCCATGGCATTCGGCGAAAGCCGGTTGTTGTAGATCTCGATATCGGTGACATGCGCGGCCTCGGCAATCGCCTTGTCGGTCGCCGCGGCGTCGCCAAGCTCCCAATCGAAGATCAGATTGCCTGCGGCTTCCGGGTGTATCTGCGGCGCACCGGCTTTCAGCGCGTCCACGGCTTGGACGACTACCGGCAGTTCCTCATAGTCAACCACCACGGCCTCGGCGGCGTCGCGTGCTTCGCCAAGACTGTCGGCAACAACGATTGCAACGGCATCGCCGACATAGCGAACCGTATCGACCGCCAGCGGCCGCCACGCGCCCATCTTCATCGGCGAACCGTCCTTGGAGTGTATCATCCAGCCGCAGATGAGGTTGCCGATCCCATCGGCCAGCAACTGCTTACCTTCGAGCACACCGATCACGCCCGGCATCGCCAAGGCCGCGGCCGTGTCGATGCCCTTGATCTTCGCATGCGCATATGGGCTGCGGACGAAATAGGCATATTTCATGCCCGGCGTCACCATATCGTCGGTGTAGCGCCCCTTGCCCATCAGAAATCGCTTGTCTTCCTTGCGCGCAACCCGCGCACCAATGCCTTCAACGCCCATCACATCCTCCATTGGGGTTCCGGGGCCGGCAAACGCCAAGATAGCAGTCCAGGCGCTTCGCCAGACAATCTCGGTGAAATTCTATTCGGCCGCCCGATTGGCGGCGTGCATTTCGGCATTGGCTGACAGCACCGCCTGGACGATATTGTGGTAGCCGGTGCATCGACAGATATTGCCTTCAAGCTCGCTGCGCACCGTCTTCTCGTCCAGCGCTCCGCCATGACGGTTGATCATGTCGACGGCCGTCATCACCATGCCCGGGGTACAGAAGCCGCATTGCAGGCCATGATGCTCCTTGAAGGCGGCCTGAACCGGATGCAGCTCGCCATTGGCGGCCAGACCCTCGATGGTTGTGATCTTGGAACCGGAAGCCTGCACGGCCAGGATCGAACAGCTCTTGATCGACTTGCCGTCCATATGAATGACGCAGGCACCGCACTGGGTCGTGTCGCAACCGACATGGGTTCCCGTCAGGCCAAGCTTTTCCCTGATGAAATGGACAAGCAGCGTACGATCCTCGCACTCGCCGCTGACCGCACGGCCGTTCACCGTCAAAGTCACTTTTGCCATATTTTCCTCCTAGCCTCTCCTCCAGAGGCAAAGAGCATCATTTGACTTTTTTGCAGTCCAATCAACCTCTACTTTAGAAACGCGGCAGATTTTCTACGCCGCACCGAGTGTTTTATTGTCCGAATAAGAAGCCGCCTTCGTTCAGCAACAAAAAAACTGTTCGCGCCCAATGGACAATCATATTTTGCACGATATTTTCCATAGTTGCAGGACTGACAAAGACAGCCCATCGTGGTGGAGCTGAAGAATTGGGACGACGTTGCCGTGTTCGGCTTAACTAACGTTGGAGAGAGTAAATGAAAAAAGTTCTTATGCTCGCATTGATCGGCTTGTCCATCGCAAGCTGCACCCCGACTGAACAGGGCGCTGGCATCGGTGCCGCATCCGGCGCCATCATCGGCGGCGCGGTTACCGGCAATGTCCGCGGCGCTGCCGTCGGCGCGGCCATCGGCGGTGTTTCCGGTGCCGTCATCGGCAGCGTCCAGGAGCAGCCCGGCCAGTGCTACTATCGCGACAGGTACGGTCGTCGCTACATCGACGATTGCCCGCGCGGCGGCTATCGTGGTGGCTACGGCGGCTACTGATCGATCCTCGATCGAGATACCGAAGTCCCGGACCACAAGTCCGGGACTTTCTGATTCCAGCCAGGCGAAATGTCTTGGCTTCGACATGGCGGCGGCAACTCTTGCGCGTCGCCGCGAAGCTCGCCCAAACATGCAAGAACCCCACCGAAAATCCGGGCGTTCGCCCCTCGACGGTCATCTTTTCCAGGTTTTTGACTCCAAAACGGTACACCTGAGGGGCTTTTGCCTCTATGGTGACCGCGCGTTAACCCGGGGGAAACGTAAACCTGAGTAAGTTCTCATGTAACCGTAAAGCGGCGTATGCATAAAAGAACTGGACCGAGGAAGAGTATTGCGTATCGGCAAGCAGGAACCGTTGCAGCGGTTGCGGCAGCGCTTGCGCTCGGGCCCGTTTACGTTGAAAACGCCTTTGCTTTCAAGATTTTCGGCATAAGGCTATGGGGCAAGGACGACACCGCGGATCAGGTTTCCGACCCCGTCCGCTACACGGTCGATCTGAAGGCGGACAATCTCGACAAGGATCTGAAGGAAGCCTTGAGCGGTAGCTCGATGCTGATTTCCGACAAGGACAAGCCCGTCTCCGGCGACCTCGGCGTTGTCGTCAAGGCACGCGACGACCGGGACCGGCTCGTCGCCACGCTCTATGAAAAAGCCCGCTATGGCGCCGTGGTCACCATTACCATCAACGGCACCAGCCTCGACGCATTGCCGCCGACGCCGACCTTCGATCGCTCAAAGCCCGTTGCCGTCACCATCAGCGTCGATCCCGGTCCGCTCTTCAAGCTCGGCAACATCAGCTTGCTCGGCGATGCCGCCGGTCTGGACGCATCGCGTTATGGGCTGGTGCGCGGTGGAGACGCAAGCTCGCTGACCATCCTGAAAGCCGCAGACAAGATCGTCGCCGACTTCAAGAATGAAGGTCATCCGCTTGCCAGGTTGAACAAGCGCGACGTCGTCGCCGATCATGCGACCAATACGGTCGATGTGTCGATGAGGATCGATAGCGGCCCCGTCGCCCCTTTCGGCAATGTTGCCGTCACCGGCCAGAAGTCCGTCGATCCGGATTTCATCAAGCGCTACGCCCGCATCAATGAAGGCAAACCGTATTCGCCGGACGAGCTGAAGAAGGCCTCGGACCGCCTGAGAAAACTCGGCGTCTTTTCCAGCGTCACCATCCGCGAGGCCGACAAGCTGGCGCCGGACGGCAGCATTCCCACGACCATCGAGGTATCCGAAGGCAAGCAGCGCTATTTCGGTGTCGGCGCGCAATATTCCACCATCGATGGCTTCGGCCTGCAGGGCTATTGGGGACACCGCAATCTGACGGGACGCGCGGATTCGCTGCGTATCGAAGGATCCGTCTCCCGCCTCGGCGAAACGACCGATATCGGCCAGCTCGACTATACCGCCGGCATCACCTACGTCAGGCCCGCGACCTTCTATCCCTCGGCAACCTTCACCACCGGGCTGAAGATGCAGAGCCTGCATCCGGATGCCTATGATGCGAACACCGTCACGGCGAGCGCCGGTCTTGCCTACGAATTGAACGATCGGGACACCGTCTCCGCCGGCGGCGAGGTAAGCTACGAGTCGGACACGACCGACGCCTTCGGAAAGCACAACTATCTGACGGTGGCGATCCCGCTCGAATACGTTCGCGACACGCGCGACAATAAGCTCGACCCGACGGAAGGCTACCGTGCCTCGGTCCTGGCAAAGCCGAGCTATGAAACAATGGGCGGCACGGTGTTCAGCTCCTTCGAGGGATCCATCACCGGCTATCAGGGTGTCGGCGCCAACAACAATGTCGTGTTTGCCGGCAAGCTTGCCGTCGGCTCGCTGCTGGGTGCGAACAGTATCGAGGATATTCCTGCCACCCGGCGCTTCTATGCAGGCGGCGGCGGCTCGGTGCGCGGCTACGGCTATCAGGAAATCTCGCCCTACAACTCCAACGGCGATGCGCTCGGCGGACGCTCCTATGCGACAGCCTCGTTTGAAGCCCGCGTGAAGATCACCGACACGATCGGCGTCGTGCCTTTCGTCGACATGGGCAGCGTCACCGACAGCACCTTTCCGGACTTTTCCGATCTGCGCATTGGCGCGGGCGTCGGCCTGCGCTACGCTACGCCTTTCGGTCCGATCAGGCTCGATGTCGCCGTTCCGTTGAACAAATATAACAACGGCACAGCCTATGGCATCTATGCCGGTATCGGCCAGGCCTTCTGACCGAACTTACAGTTGTCGCGGACGCTTCAGCACACGGTTACAACACTGAGGTTACTATCGCTTTCATGAGCATATTGATTCGAATTCTCGGGAAATTGGCACGCTGGATCGCCTACGCGGTCGTGGCGATCCTCTTGCTCGTGATCGCGGCTGTGCTCGTTGTCGGCCTGGTACCTTCCGCAACCGGCTATGCCGTCGACCAGGTGGCAAAGCTCGCCTCGACACCCGACCGCACCATAATCATAGCAGCGCCTTCGGGGCTGCTCAGCGGCAATCTGAAAGTCGGTTCGATCACGGTCGCAGACACGAAGGGCGTTTTCGCCAAGGTCCAGAATCTCGCCGTCGACTGGTCGCCGGTATCGCTGCTGACAGGCACATTCCATGCCGATCGCGTTGCGGCAGACGTGGTCGACTTCCAGCGCTTGCCCGTCTCGACGACCGCACCCGCACAGGAACCTCAAGCTGCGAGCAATAGCAGCAGCGGCTTTTCCCTGCCGATCGCCATCGATATCGGCGCCATCGCTCTGCCCGACCTCCGCATCGGACAGGCGGTTACTGGACAGGATTTCGTTCTGGCTGCCGATGGCAAAGTCAAGGCCAATAGCAGCAGCATCGGCCTGACACTCAATGCCAGCAGGCATGATGTGCCCGATGCCAAGCTCTCCGCCGACATCGCTTTTGCGCCAACCGAAAACCAGTTGAAGCTGAAGACGCAAATCTCCGAACCGCGCGACGGCATGCTGGCGGGTCTCCTGCACCTTCCCGGCAGTCCGGCCATCAATATCGACCTCTCAGGCGAAGGCCCGCTTTCCAACTGGGCCGGCAAGCTGCAGGCGGCACTCGACGGCAAGCCGACGGTCGCCATCAACGGTCATCACAGCCTTTCCGCCGACGGCCTGCACCATATCGACGTCAAGGGCGGCGGCGACGTGGATTCGCTGCTGCCGCCAACCATGCGGCCTCTCTTTACCGGCCAGACGACCATCGACCTCTCGGCAACCTTCGACGGCAAGGGCAAGATCGACATTCAGACCGGCAATCTTGCCACCGGCAGTGTCGTCATCGCCGCCTCCGGTACGCTCGATCCCGCCGGCAACAACAGCCTCAATGCCAATTTGATCGGCACCTCAGGCCCCGTGGATTTCCGCTGGCCGATGGAGGATGGCGAGGTCCGCGCCCTGATTTCACGGGTCGATATCGCGCTGACGGGGGCAGCGCAATCGGTGAAGATCGATGCCAAGGCCGCGCTCGACAGCGCCAGTGCGCCGCAGGGCCAGATCGGCCAGGTGAACTTCAGCGCCAGAAGCGATGCCTTCAATCTGGCGGCCATGTCCGGGCCGCTGCAACTGCGTCTCGTCGTTGGCCAGACGGCCTTCCTCAGCCCGGATCTCAATCGGCTGATCCGTGCGCCGATCTCCTTGACCGCACCGCTGCAGATTTCGCCTGACACGATCGGCTTCAACAACACGACGCTGGAAAGCGCCAGCATCGGCGGCACCGTCAACGGCAAATATACGCTGTCGACAAAGGCGCTGACGGGCAATTTCAAGCTGTTCGCCCTGCCCGGCGTGCTGCCGGACAGCGTATCGAACAAGTTCGAAGGGACGATTTCGATGGAGGGCCAGGTTGGTGGCACGGTGCCGACCAAGATGACACTCTCCAATCTGGCGGTGAAATCCAACGTTGCCGAGATCAGCGGCAATGTCGCGCTCAACGACCAGTCGCTGACGTCGGATCTTTCCGGCAAGCTGCTTGATCTTTCCAAGCTCATCCCGAATGCCGAAGGTCAGGCCGACATCGGCCTCAAGGCCAAGGGGCCGCTCACCGCGCTCGGCATCGATGCGACGGTAAAGGCCGTCAACGTCAAGCTGGCCGGACGGCTTCTCGATACGCTCGATATCGACGTGACCGGGACCGCCGACCCCAAGGCTCCGCAGGCAAACATCCAGGCGAGCGGCGCGATCGACGGGAAGCCGATCCGCATCAACGCCGACGCCGTTTCCAAGGACGACCGCACCAGCATTCCCTCGCTATCAGCTGAAATCGGCGCGAACAAACTGCAGGGCAAGCTGGATTTGTCGCCGAGTTTCGAACCATCAGGCGCGCTGACATTCGATCTGCCCGATCTCGGCCTGCTCGCGGCGCTCGCCGGGCAGAAGGCCGAGGGCGACCTCAAGGGCTCGCTCGATATAGCGAGCGCCAACGGCAAGATCGGACTGAAGGTGAACGCCAACGGCAACGGCATCCGCCGCGACGATCTCGTCATCAGCAAACCGGCCGTGGCGCTCAGCGTCAACGACCTCAAGGCATTCTCCGCCAATGGCAGCATCCGTGCCGCCGCTATTGCCTCCGGCTCCAACCGCATCGCCGATCTCGGGCTGACCTTCACCCAGCAAGGCAGCCGCACGGATTTCGATCTGAAGTCGACCTATGACAACGCGCCTCTGACCGCGAGCGGCAATGTCGAAACCGCCGGTGGCCAGACCACAATAAGCCTGGACACTTTCGCCGGTGCGCCGCGGACGATACCGGTAAAGCTCGCCTCGCCGACCAAGATCGTCGTCAGGGACGGTGCGGCCGCGCTGAACGGGCTGACGATCCAGACAGGCGGCGGCTCGGTCACCGTCGACGGCGCAGCCGGTCAGGCCCTGAACATCAACGCCAAGATCGCCAACCTGCCGGCGAGCCTCGCTAATGTCTTCGCGCCGACGCTTTCAGCCGAAGGCGTCATATCCGGCACGGTGACGGTTACCGGCAAGGCCACCTCGCCTGTCGTCGCCTTCCAGACCAATTGGTCGGGCGCGGCAACCAGCCAGACGAAATCCGCCGGCCTTGCGCCGCTCGGCATCAAGACTGATGGTAAATTCGCCGACAATGTCGTCACGATCAACACCAACCTGACCGGCCAGAATGGCCTGGCGCTCAATGGCGGCGGCACCGTCGCCATCGCCGGCAGCAAGGCAATGTCGCTGAAATTTTCCGGCAATCTGCCGTTCGATGCCCTTGCCGGCCAGCTTGCCGCCCAAGGCATGGTCATGACCGGTACGGCAAGGATCGACATGCAGGTGGCAGGCACGACGGCAGCTCCCGCCGTCACCGGCACGATTTCCACCGACGGGGCCAAGCTTGTCGATGTCCGCCGAAACCTGACCCTCAACGGCCTCGCCGTGACCGTGACGCTCGACGGCAAGCAGGCCGTCATCTCGCGGCTGAGCGGCAATCTCGCCAGCGGCGGCAGCATATCGGGCACTGGTACGGTCGGCATCACCCCGGACGGCGGCTTCCCGGCCGACATTCAGGTGAAGTTCAACAACGCGACCTATGTCGACGGAACCCTGGTGGCAGCAACCGTCAACGGCACGCTCGGCATCAAGGGTCCGATGCTGACAGCCCCGATGCTGACGGGCAATCTCAGGATCAACAAAGCGTCGATCACCATTCCAGAAAAGCTGCCCGCCTCGCTGTCCGAGATCAACATCAAGCACAAGAATGCTTCGGCTGCGGTCAATGCCCAGTTCAAGGACCAGAAGCCGGAAGCGCCGAGGAGCAAATCGACGACCCTCGGCATCGACCTGCAGCTGGAAGCGCCATCGCAGATTTTCGTGCGCGGCCGCGGCATCGATGCCGAACTCGGCGGCAACATCTCAGTCCGCGGCACCGCGTCAGAACCGGTCGTATCCGGCGGCTTCACCATGCGGCGCGGGCGCCTGACCATCCTCAGCCGCCGGCTGGATTTCACCGACACCAGCAAGATCACTTTCGGGGGAGACCTGATCCCGGCGCTCAACATGGAGGCCACGTCGTCGGTGAGCTCCACCACCATCACCGTCGATGTCACGGGTCTCGCCACCGATCCGCAGATCGGCTTCTCCTCCTCGCCTGCCCTGCCGCAGGACGAGGTGTTGGCGCAGCTGATCTTCGGCCAGTCCATGTCGAAACTATCGGCCATGCAGATCGCCCAGCTCGCCGATGCCGCAAGCCAGCTGGCCGGCGGTCGCTCCACGTCGCTGTTCGAAGGCCTTCGCAGCCATCTCGGCGTCGACGATCTGGACATCTCGACGGATGCGAACGGCCAGGCGCAGGTCGGAGCCGGCAAATATCTGAACAAGCGTACCTATATCGAGCTGCAGCAGGGCGCCGCCAACAAAACCAAGGCGATCATCAATCTCGATGTCGGGCGCGGTGTGAAGCTGCGCGGCGCCGCGGGCTCGGACGGCGCCGGCGAAGCCGGCATCGTCTACGAGCATGAGTATTAGGATCTAGAATCCGAGCTTGCTGGTCTTCAGCAATATATTGGATTCCGTTGTGTTTATGCCATTGATCAGCCGGATCCGGCGCAGCGTCTCATCGAAGGAAGCGAGGTCGCGATCCTCGAGTTCGGCTATGAAGTCCCATTTGCCGTTGGTGCTGTGCAGCGCCCTCACCTGCGGCAGGCCGCGAAGCTGGTCGGCGACCTTGTCCGCCAACTTGCCGAGCACCTCGATGAGCACGATGGCCCTGACGCCGGCGGCGCGGGTTTCGTGGCCGGTTCGGATGGTGAAGGCGGCGATGGTGCCGTTTTCCACCAGCCGCTCTATCCGCGCGGCGACAGTGGCGCGCGAAGCGCCGGTTGCCGCTGCCAGGGACGAAACGGAGATGCGCGCGTTGTTGCGCAGAGCACTGAGGAGGTCGCGGTCAAGGTCATCCATATGCTTATCATTCTGGTAAATCGCATTGATCAATCTGTCGAAAGCTAATCTATTTTCGACAATTTTCCATCTTTTTGCTGTCACGCAGACAATCGATAATGCGGCCCGACAACCTCTTGAGCGGTTCAGCTCTTCACCGAATCTCTGAACCACTTTATCTCATTGTCTTCACGTAATTCCGGACGGAGGCCGCTACGCGCTTCTCCTGGAATTGCTCTAACCCCTCGGAGCGACGCCGATGAATACGCAATCCACACCCATTACATTGATCGGCGTTCCCCTTGAGGAAGGCTCCGGCCGCCGCGGCGCCGGCATGGGCCCGACGGCGCTCCGTATCGCCGGCATCGAAACGACGCTGATCGAACTCGGCCACCGCGTCACCGACAGCGGCGACCTGCGTCCCGCTCCCGCCGCCGACCTGCCGGAGCATCCGCATGCCCATAACCTGAAGATCGTCGGCGCCTTCACGCGCGCGCTCGAGGCCAAGGTCTATGATGTCGCATCGTCCGGAAGCTTCCCGCTGATCCTCGGCGGCGACCACAGCCTCTCCATGGGCAGCGTTTCCGGCATGGCGCGCCATGCGGCGGAGGTCGGTCGTCCCCTCTTCGTCCTCTGGCTGGACGCACATTCCGATTTCAATTCGCCCGCCACATCGCCATCGGGCAATATTCACGGCATGCCCGTCGCCTTCTTCTGCGGCGAGGCCGAAATAGCAGGCGTTCTGCCGGCAGGCAGGCCGTTGGTCGATCCGACGAAGGTTTTCCAGGTCGGCATCCGCTCCGTCGATCCGCACGAGCGCGAGGAAATCCGCGAGCATGGTGTCAACGTCTTCGACATGCGGTCGCTCGACGAACAGGGCGTGGCTGCCATCATACGCAAGGTGCTCGATACGGTCAGCGCCGCCAACGGCCTGTTGCATGTCAGCTTCGACGTCGATTTCATTGATCCTGAGATAGCGCCTGGCGTCGGAACGACCGTGCCGGGTGGCGCGACCTATCGCGAGGCCCATCTCATCATGGAAATGCTCTCCGACAGCAGCCTGGTTTCGTCGCTCGATCTGGTCGAACTCAATCCCTTTCTCGACGACCGTGGCAAGAGCGCCCGCGTCCTCGTGGAAATGGCGGCAAGCCTCTTCGGCCGGCGCATCTTCGATCGTCCGACAAGAGCGGCGTAGCCGCGCATTTTCATGATCCCGAACCAACATAGTCGGGATCATGCCCGTTTCGGCGGACAGGTACGTTTCGTCCTCTTACTGTCGAAACCGCTTGTATAGGTTTAGGTTTAAGCAATGTTCTTGCTCTATCGTCACGCTAATACGCCGAATCTGGCGTCACGTTTCAAATGGGAAGAACGTTCATGGCCACGATCAATTCCACCAGCTTCAGCGGCGATACTCTGGAGATCATTGCCTTTCGCCTTCATGAGCAGGAGTTCTGCGTCAAGACCACCACGATCCGCGAAATCCGCGGCTGGGCGCCGTCCACGCCAATTCCGCACGCGCCGGCCGATGTCATCGGCGTCATGAACCTGCGCGGCTCGGTCATCCCGATCATCGATCTTGCCTACAAGCTCGGCATGCAGAGCACGGTCGCCAACGAGCGCAGCGCCATCGTCGTCGCCGAAGTCCATAACATGGTCATCGGCATGCTGGTCGATCGCGTCTCCGACATCCTCACGATCGCCTCGAGCCAGGTGCAACCGGTTCCGGAAGTCACGGCATCCTTCGACCGCGCCTATTGCGAAGGCATCATCGCCACCGAGAACGGCATGATCTGCTTCCTGAACCTAGCCAAGATGTTCAAGGAAAGCGAAGCGGAAGAACTCGCCGCATAGTTCTAGCGGAACGTCCCTTTTTGAGAACCGTCACCTTCTCGGTGGCGGTTTTTTATTTCGCATTGAGATAGCTCCACCATCGATTCTGGAGCGAGGGTAAAAATACAATCTAAACATTCCGGCGAAGCGGATGCGCTACATACGCCTGCCAAATCGCTCTCCTTGCAATCCCGGCGAGGCTCCTCTATTTTTCGCTTGGGCACATGAACCAAAAGGAGGTTGCCTATGACATCGCGGGACGCCTGATACACGACTACCGTGACTACTGCCTTTCCAAAGGCATCGACTATGCATGCTTTCAATCCGTACGGCCGCACGACGATACCACGCTCTTCTGCAGCGCTGGCATGCAGCAGTACAAGCCGCTCTTCACCAATCATTCCCATAAGGGTACCCTCTCGAACAGTCAGGCTTGCCTGCGGATGGGAGATCTCGACGAGATTGGCGACGGCACACACTTCCTCCACTTCACAATGCTTGGGCTATTCTCCTTCCGGGAGATGACGCTGTCCGATGCCATCGAGTTCTGGCTTGAATTCCTTGCGCGATCCGGGGTGTGGCCGGACCATGTCACGATCCATCCGGACAGGATCGACCAATGGACGCCGCTCTATCGCGGTCGTATTCCCATCGTCGTGGATCCGGAATGTATGTGGAGCGACGGCAGCGTCAGCGGATACTGTACCGAGTTCTACAAGGACGGGATCGAGATCGGCAACATCGTCAATCCGCTCGGCACCTGTATCGACGCCGGCTTTGGAGCTGAACGCCTCGACATGCTTGCAAACGGGACCTCGCCGGAGAACGCTCTCGAGACGCTCTGCAGCACGGTTCTAAAGATCATCGAGAGCGGCTACCGTCCGGGGAACAAGGAGCAGGGCTATGTGCTTCGCAAGCTCCTGCGCCGGGTCCACTCCCTCGGCGGCTCGCTGGACCACCCGTTCTTCCAGGAAGAGGTGGAGCGTCAAAACCGCCTCGTTCGGAAGTATGAGCGGCTCCGTCACAGCTATCCCGACAAGTCCATCGAATGGTGGTTCGACACCCATGGCATCGACCCGGAGACGATTTCGTCTTACGGAACCTGATGCAACGATTTGGGTGTCCCGCAAGTCGCATTGACGAACGGGACACCTAAAACCAGGAGCCTTGTCTCTGCGGACTCTTCCTTGGCAGCGGAACCGAACACCTACACGCTCCAGCCAGCCGCCCCAGATGGCGGCGGAGGAGCCGAGCAGCACGAAGAACAGCGTATAGATCCAGCCGAGATCGCTGACGCAACTCCTCCTCATTTCAAAGACCGGCACTTACACCTTAGCGGGAATCGTATTCGCGGACGGATTCCCCCCTCTCCATCCCATCATCCTCGTCAACCTGTATGCTAAGCCGGTTTTACTTTTTCGGCCGGCGCCGGCCTGTGGATCAGCGGGGCCGCCTCCAGCACGAGAGGGCTCAACCCGCTATCGCCATGGTCGATGAGCTCGAAAAGCTGACGCCGCATGCGCGGCTCCCAGAATTTGTTGATATGCGTGGCGACACCGTTCACCGCTTCGCTTGCAGGCTGCGTCTTGAAGAAGGTCGCGATCTGGTTCGCCATATAGATGAGCTTCGTTTCGGTCTTGCCGTGAGGCTTGTCGTCAGGCGACATCGGCGATGCTCCCCGTAATAATGCGATGCGGATGGGTGAAAATCTCGAAGTCGTCGCCACGCACCAGCGCCACAAGCGTCATGCCGGCCTCGTCGGCCGTGCGAATGGCGAGCGCCGTCGGCGCGGAAATAGCGACGAGCACTGAGCTGCCCAATATGGCAGCCTTCTGCACCATCTCGACGGATAGCCGGCTGGTGACGGCCACCACGCCGTCCGCTCCCTTGCGACCGGAGCGGATGACGGCACCGCAGAGCTTGTCCAGCGCATTGTGCCTGCCGACATCCTCGCGCACGGCAAGCAGTCCTTCTGCCGGGATATAGAACCCCGCTCCATGCACGGCCCGCGTCTCGCGGTGCAGCGGCTGGGCGTCATTGAGGAGAGCGATGGCGCGGACGATATCCTTTTGCGACAGTGACAGCGCAACCCCGGAAACATCCGGCACCTTGCGCACCGCCTGCTCGATCGATTCGATGCCGCAGAGACCACAGCCGACGGGACCCGCCATATGCCGCCGCCGGACACGCAACGCGTCGGCCACGTCATCGACCAGCGTGATCTGCACATCGATCCCTTGCTCGTCCTCGATAGGCTCAACGGCGGCGATCTGGTCGATATTCGTAATGATGCCCTCTGTCAGGCTGAAGCCGACAGCAAAATCCTCGAGATCGGCGGGCGTTCCCATCATGACGGCATGCGAGGAGCCGCCATAGGAAAAGGCGATCGGTACCTCTTCGGGGACAATACGCAAACCCGAATTGATGACGCCGTTGCGGCGCGCGGTTTCGGGGACGGTGGTGGTGGGGGTGAATTTGGTCATTACCGGGTCTCCCCTTCTCCCCCTCGGGGAGAAGGTGGTGCGGAGCGCCGGATGAGGGGGGCAAGGAGCGACAGCTCCGCGCGCAAGCGAAGGGCAGTTCTAACCACGCGGAAACACCCCCTCATCCGCCCTGCGGGCACCTTCTCCCCGAGGGGAGAAGGGGAAAGCATATCCATCGTCACTCAGCAGCCTCCATTTTCCCGGCAATACGGCGAGACTGCCGGGCCTGCTCATCATAATCGACCTGCCACTGAGACGGGCCGTTGGACGGCGAGACCTGTACCGCCGTCACCTTGTATTCCGGGCAGTTCGTCGCCCAGTCGGAATAGTCCGTCGTGATGACATTCGCCTGCGTGTCCGGATGATGGAAGGTCGTGTAGACGACGCCCGGGGCGACGCGGTCGGTGATCAGCGCCCTGAGCGTCGTGTCGCCGGAGCGGCTCGTCAGCTTGATCCAGTCGCCGTCGCGAATGCCGCGCTGCTCGGCATCGTGCGGATGCATCTCCAGAAGGTCCTCTGCGTGCCAGACGACATTCTCCGTTCGCCGCGTCTGCGCGCCGACATTGTACTGGCTGAGAATGCGTCCGGTCGTCAGCAGCAGCGGGAAGCGCGGGCCGGTGCGTTCGTCGGTCGCGACATATTCCGTGCGGATGAACTTGCCCTTGCCGCGCACGAAGCCATCGACATGCATGATCGGCGAACCAAGCGGCGTCTTCTCATTGCAAGGCCACTGCACCGAGCCCATTTTTTCCAGATAGTCGTAGGAAACCATGGCGAAGCTCGGCGTGGTCGCAGCGATCTCGTCCATGATCTCGGACGGATGCGTGTAGCTCCAGCGCAGACCCATGGCCTGCGCCATCTTCTGCGTCACTTCCCAGTCGGCATAGCCGTTGCGCGGGCTCATGACCTTGCGCACGCGGTTGATGCGGCGCTCGGCATTGGTGAAGGTGCCGTCCTTTTCGAGGAAGGTCGAGCCGGGCAGGAAGACATGGGCGTAGTTGGCCGTCTCGTTCAGGAAGAGATCATGGACGACGACGCATTCCATCGCGGCAAGGCCGGCGGCGACATGCTTGGTATCCGGATCGGACTGCAGGATGTCCTCGCCCTGGATGTAGAGGCCCTTGAACGTGCCGTCGACGGCGGCATCGAGCATATTGGGGATGCGCAGACCCGGCTCTTTGTCGAGCTTCACGCCCCAGAGCTTCTCGAAGATATCGCGCGTCGCATCGTCGGAGACGTGGCGATAGCCCGGCAGCTCATGCGGGAAGGAGCCCATGTCGCAGGAGCCCTGCACATTGTTCTGGCCGCGCAGCGGGTTCACGCCGACGCCGGGCCGGCCGATATTGCCCGTCACCATGGCGAGATTGGCGATCGCCATGACGGTCGTCGAGCCCTGGCTGTGTTCGGTGACGCCGAGGCCGTAATAGATCGCGCCGTTGCCGCCCTTGGCAAAAAGGCGAGCGGCACCACGCACGAGATCGGCGGGAACGCCGGTGTATTTTTCCGTTTCCTCAGGGCTGTGCTGCGGCTCGGCGACGAAAGCAGCCCAATCCTCGAATTCGGACCAGTCGCAGCGTTCGCGGATGAATTTTTCGTCGAACAGGCCCTCGGTAACGATGACATGGGCGAGCGCCGTCAGCACGGCAACATTGGTGCCGGGCTGCAGCGGCAGGTGATAGCTCGCCTCGACATGCGGCGTGCGCACCAGATCGATGCGGCGCGGATCGATAACGATGAGCTTGGCACCCTGGCGCAGGCGCTTCTTCAGGCGCGAAGCGAAGACCGGATGACCGTCCGTCGGGTTGGCGCCGATGACGAGGACGACATCGGAATGCTCGACGCTGTCGAAATTCTGCGTGCCGGCAGAGGTGCCGAAGGCCTGACCCAGGCCATAGCCTGTTGGAGAGTGGCAGACACGGGCGCAGGTATCGACATTGTTGTTGCCGAAGCCGGCGCGCACCAGCTTCTGCACCAGGAAGGTCTCCTCATTGGTGCAGCGCGATGAGGTGATGCCGCCGACGGATTCGCGGCCATACTGATATTGAAGACGTTTGAACTCGGTGGCTATATGGGCAAAGGCTTCGTCCCAGGTGACTTCACGCCAGGGATCGCTGATCTTTTCGCGCACCATCGGGTTGAGGATGCGGTCCTTGTGGGTCGAATAGCCATAGGCGAAGCGGCCCTTGACGCAGGAGTGGCCGCGATTGGCCTGGCCGTCCTTCCACGGCACCATTCGCACCAGTTCCTCGCCGCGCATCTCCGCCTTGAACGAACAGCCGACGCCGCAATAGGCGCAGGTGGTGACGACCGAATGCTCCGGCTGGCCGATAGCAATCACCGATTTTTCGGTCAGCGTCGCCGTCGGGCAAGCCTGCACGCAAGCGCCGCAGGAGACACACTCGCTGTCGATGAAATGCTCATGCATGCCAGGCGAGACGCGCGAGCCGAAGCCGCGGCCCTCGATGGTCAGCGCGAAGGTGCCCTGCACCTCTTCGCAGGCACGCACACAGCGCGAGCAAACGATGCACTTCGAAGGATCATAGGTGAAATAAGGATTGGACTCGTCCTTCGGCATCCATTTCAGATTGATGTCGCCGCTGTTGCGCGCCTTGACGTGATTGTCGCCCTCATAGCCATAGCGTACATCGCGCAGGCCGACCGCACCGGCCATGTCCTGCAGCTCGCAATCGCCATTGGCGGCGCAGGTCAGACAGTCGAGCGGATGGTCGGAGATATAAAGCTCCATCACGCCACGGCGGATATCCTTCAGTCGATTGGTTTGCGTGTGCACCACCATGCCCGGAGAAACCGGCGTCGTGCAGGACGAAGGCGTACCATTGCGGCCTTCGATCTCGACGAGACAGAGGCGGCAGGAACCAAAGGCATCGACCATGTCGGTGGCGCAGAGCTTCGGCACCTTTATGCCGGCTTCCATCGAGGCGCGCATGATCGATGTACCCTCGGGCACGGTAATCGGACGGCCGTCAACGGTCAGCGTCACCATGGTTTCGGAGCGGGAGGCGGGTGTGCCGTAGTCGATTTCTGGAACGAGAGACATGGGTCTTACTCCGCCGCTTCAATCAAGGGAACCGGAGAGAAATCCTCCGGGAAATGGGTCATCGCGCTCATGACGGGATAGGGCGTGAAACCGCCGAGCGCGCAGAGCGAGCCGAACTTCATGGTGTTGCAGAGATCGGCGAGCAGAACCCTGTTCTTCTCGGGCTCGATGCCGCGGGCGATCTTGTCGGCTGTTTCGACGCCGCGGGTCGAGCCGATGCGGCAGGGGGTGCACTTGCCGCAGCTTTCGACCGCGCAGAACTCCATGGCAAAGCGCGCCTGTTTCAGCATATCGGCGGTATCATCGAAGACGACGATGCCGGCGTGACCGATGAGGCCGTCCTTGGCGGCGAAGGATTCGTAGTCGAAGGGCGTATCGAACAAAGCGCGCGGGAAGTAGGCGCCGAGTGGTCCACCCACCTGCACGGCCTTCACAGGTCGCCCGGTCGCGGTGCCGCCACCGATCCTGTCGACGATATCGCCGAGCGAGAGGCCGAAGGCCGTCTCGTAGAGGCCGCCATGTTTGACGTTGCCGGCAATCTGCAGCGGGATCGTGCCGCGCGAACGGCCCATGCCGAAATCGCGGTAGAAGGCCGCACCCTTGTCCATGATGACGGGTACGGAGGCGAGCGAAATGACGTTGTTGATGACCGTGGGGCAGTTGAACAGGCCCTTATGGGCTGGTAGCGGCGGCTTGGCGCGCACGATGCCGCGCTTGCCCTCGAGGCTGTTGAGCAGCGCCGTCTCCTCGCCGCAGACATAGGCACCAGCGCCGGTACGGATCTCCATATCGAAAGCCTTGCCCGAGCCGAGAACCGAAGCCCCGAGAATGCCGGCTTTCCGCGCGATTTCGACCGCTTCGGTCATCGCGGCGATCGCATGCGGATATTCCGAACGCGTATAGACGAAGCCCTTGGTCGCGCCGGTCGCCAGGCCAGCGATCGCCATGCCCTCGATCAGCACGAAGGGATCGCCCTCCATGATCATCCGGTCGGCGAATGTGCCGCTGTCGCCCTCGTCGGCATTGCAGACGATATATTTGCGGTCGCCCGGCGCATCGAGCACGGTCTTCCATTTGATGCCGGTCGGGAAACCCGCCCCGCCACGGCCGCGCAGGCCGGAGTCCGTGACGTCCTTGACGATGTCGGCCGCTGCCATGCCGATGGCGCGGCGTAGACCCCTAAGGCCGCCATGGGCCTCATAATCTTCCAGTGAAAGGGGATCGGTAATACCGCAGCGGGCAAAGGTCAGACGGGTCTGCTCTTTCAGGAATGGGAGGTTTTCGACCTCCCCAAGACAGAGCGGATGCTCGCCGCCTTCGGCGAGCCCGGCATCGAATAGTGCGGGAACATCCCTGGCCTTCACCGGCCCATAGCCGATGCGCTTGCCGCCGATCTCGACTTCGACCAAAGGCTCCAGCCAGAACATGCCGCGCGAGCCGTTACGCACAATCCGCGCGTCGAGGCCGCGTTTGGCGACTTCCTGCGCAATGGCCTCGGCGACCTTTTCAGCCCCGAGCGAGAGGGCGGCGGCGTCGCGCGGAACATAGATGGTCAAGGTCACTGGCGCGCCTCCTTCACGAGGTCTTCGGCGCTCTCGTCGTCAAGCCGCCCATAAAGCTCGCCATCCAGCATTGCCGCCGGCGCGCAGGCGCAAAGCCCGAGACAGTAGACCGGCTCGAGCGTGACATCGCCATCCAACGTGGTCTGATGAAAATCGATGCCCAGCAGCTGCTTGATGCGTTCGGCAAGAGCATCGCCGCCCATCGACTGACAGGCCTCGGCACGACAGAGTTTCAGGACATGGCGGCCGGCGGGATGGTCGCGATAATCGTGATAGAAGGTCACGACGCCATGGACTTCGGCGCGCGAAAGGTTGAGTGCCCTAGCAATCAGTGGCAGCGTGTCTTGCGGCACGTAGCCGAACTCTTCCTGAATCCCATGCAGGATCGGCAAAAGCGGCCCTTCCATCGACTTCATGGTGTCGATGATAACGCCGGCACGGGTCGCGATATCGCCCGCGCCCAAATTCAAACTCATAAGCATCCTCCTGCGCATAACCCCGAAAACCGCTGGCGATTTTCGGAAATGCTTATGCGGCATTTCCTCCGTGGGTGCGCGATCGACGCACGCTGGGACAAAAGTCGCAGGGAGGAGGCCAAGGATCAATAAGGCAGTCCCGTCGTTCGATAGAAGATTTCTATCGATCCTTATCGCCTTCCGCGAGCAATCTCGCCTCATGCAACAGGGCCGAGACGAGCGGTGTGAAAGGCTCGCGATGCGTGGCGACCAGGCCGACGAGATGTTCGGCATCCGGCTCTGTGATCGGGATCTTGCGGATATCGGCCGGAAAGCCGAAGGAATCGGCGATATTCTTCGGCATGATGCTCGCCCAACGTCCGGTCTGGACATGAGAAAAAAGCACGATCATCGAATTGGATTCGAGCGTCGGCTTCGCCACGGTGCCGGCCTCCGCCAGATGCCGGTTGATGATGCGGCGGTTCTGCATGTCGGCCGTCAATAGACAAAGACGAAGGTCGCCGACTTCCTTCCAGGTCACGCTCTCACGCTCGGAAAGGGGGCTGCCCGCCGCGGTGATCAGGTGATAGCGCTCGGCATAGAGCGGTACGCTGGTGACGCGGCCAAGCGGCTCGTTCTCCAGATAGGTGATGCCGGCATCGATCTCGAGATTTTCGAGCAGGCTCAGAACCTGCAGCGAGTTGCGCGATGTGATGGAGAAGGTGACATCGGGGTGCCGCTCCTGGAAAGGCGTGGTGATCTTCGACACCATGGCAAGCGCCGTCGGAATGGCGGCAATGCGGATATGGCCGGCAAGGCCCTTGCGCGCCGCCCGCATCTCCTCGCGCATGGTTCGGCTGTCGCCGACGATGCGCCTTGCCCATTCCAGCACGCGCTGCCCCTCCGGCGTCAGCCCCTGAAAGCGCGAGCCGCGACTGACGAGCATGACGCCGAGCTGATCCTCCAGCTGCCGGATCGCCGCGGACAAGGTCGGCTGCGTCACGCCGCATTCCTCGGCGGCGCGGCCAAAATGCTTCTGGTTGGCAAGCGCGATGAAGAATTCCAGCTTGTCGATCATTCAACTCTCCCGAATGAGACAGTTAAATGGGCTGGGCCGTCAGCGCAACATTGGAAAAAGGAGTGCGGCAAAGGCCGGATCACCGCACCCCACGGGCAATCACGCGCCGCCGCCGATTTCGAAGACGGTGCGCCGATTGCTGTCATCAAGAGGCCAGGCATTTTCGACGTCGGAAAGTGGAACGGTTTTGGAGGCAATCTTGAAGTTTCCCGGCACTGTTGCCCGGAGCAGCTCGGCGGTCGCGTTGATGATGCGGTCGAGAGCGATGCTTCCTATGCCGCTGCCCATCAGCGTGATGGCCGACGACCGCAGCACGGCGCTTGGCAGGCTTATCTCCGCACCGCTGATCGAGCCGACCTGGACATAGCGGATCGGTACCGCATCCTTGCCGGCCTTGGCTGCCGCGATGAGAAGGCTTTGCGCACTTTCACCCCACAAATAGTCGATGACGATATCCACGCCGGACGCGAACTGCTCCTTGAATGCATCTTCCAGAACCGATTTATCCTGGACGAGCGGAATCGCCACATCAGCGCCAAGCCCTTCCAGATCCTTGAGACTGTCGGCATTCCGGCCTGTCGCGATGACTTTGCTCGCGCCGAGATATCTAGCGATCTGAACAGCCAGCCGACCCGAGGTCCCGGTTGCGCCGTTGATCAAAACGGTCTCTCCGGATCTGAGCTTTGCCCGCTCTTGATAGGCCGCCCATGACGACATTCCGGGATTGGCAATAGCCGCCGCCGTGACATCATCGAGCTCCTCGGGCAGTTCAACGCACTGGGCGGATCGCACCGCGGCAAGCTCAGCCATGCTGCCATAAGGTGCGTTCGGCAGAACGAAATAAACCCGCCGACCGTCGTCAAGCCGTCCCACACCGTCGATCCCCACGATGAAGGGAAATTGATTGCCGGAACTATAATGCTTTCCCGACGCCCGGCTCTTCACGACCTGGCTGATTGCGGCGGCCCTGACGGAGACAAGCTTTTCATCAGCGGATGAGACAGGCGCCTTGAAATCACCAAAGACAGGGACTCGTCCCGCGTCCAGTACGATTGCAGCTTTCATCGCATATTTTCCTTTTTGATCATCCATGTTATGTGCATAATGCACGCATAAAGGAGACGAGCGATGGCGTCAAGAAATAATGTGCAAAATACACATATACAGCAGCAATTCCGGAAACTCCACGCAGCAGTGCTGGATATCGTCAGCGTGATAAACCGACCGCAGCGCGACGAAGTGCTCATCAAGGAGGCCGGAATTCCGCTCGAGCGGGCGCTTTTTCCCCTGCTGGTCTCAATCGAGCGCTTCGGTCCGATCGGTGTCGTCGATCTGGCGGATCGCATCGGCCGCGACTACACGACCGTCAGTCGCCAGGTCGCGAAGCTTGAGAGCCTCGGTCTCGTTGCGCGGCAGGCCGGTGCTGCGGACCGCCGTGTGCGTGAGGCTGTTATTGCACCAAAGGGAAAACTGATGACGGACGCGGTGGACGCCGCCCGTGACAGGATCGGCAGTGCGATCCTTGGAGCTTGGGATATCAACGACATCGACGAGCTTGTCAGGCTCATGCGAAAATTTGCCGATGCGTTGAACGAGGATCCCCCAACTGCGTAGGGGCGACAGACCGGTGGGTGCAAGTTCAGGTAGTCGAGAGACTATTTCGTCCAGATCCTGGCCGGCTCGCAATCGCTACCGCAGTCATTTCGCTTGCGGCAGTGCCTCTCCGGAAACTCTTAGTAACCCATCTCGCTACCGGCAGATAAACCTTCAATGAGCGCTATGGCGCCTTGTTCGCCAGAAACTGCATTTCTTGCGCGGGCCGTTTTTTCCAGAAGCTTCGCAAATTCGCTCAACGACACGCGATCGGCACGAAGCATTTGCCGGATCACCGGGTCCCGCAAAACTTCCGACATCGTCATTTCACCATTCTGCACGGACTACTCTCCTTCAATGCCATGAAGGCGTATTAGCGCTCCCGCATAACACTGTCGTGTCGTGCAGTTGACGATACGATGATGAATTGAAGGCCAAAACGAGGCTTGGAATGTTTCCGAGCTTCTTGTCGCCGTTCACCTCGGCCTATAGGGCAAAAAATTCGCCGCACCCTACGTTCCGGGGAAAGCGGCGGCATTCCGTCGTCAGCCGACACGCCCGACAGAGACGATCAACAATCGCTCTGACAGAAGGCCTCCTGCAGCCAATTGACCACAGTGCAGATTTCCGAACGGGCGACGGCATAGTGAATGAGCCGCCCCTCACGGCGCGTATCGACCAGCTTTTCCAGCCGCAGCCGCGCCAGATGCTGGGAAACCACCGCCTGCGGCAAGTTAAGAAGTGCTTCGAGTTCCATCACGGTTTTTTCGCGCTTGGCGAGCATGAACAGAATCACCAGCCTCGTCTCATGCGAGAGCGCTTTCAGCAAGACGCTCGCACTGCGCGCCTTCCCTGTCATTTCCTCGATATTATGCTCTGCGGCACCGCCTTGCGGTGGAGACGACGACATATCACACAGCCTCTAGTGAGAACTAACATAGGGATATGCTTATAATATTATGAATCCGCAAGTTGATTCAAAAAACACGGAGACCAAAAAAGGTCCGATTTCTCAGCAGATAAGCTGCCCCCCATTGATCTCGATCACCTGCCCGGTGATGTACCCGGAGAGCGTCGGTGCGGCGAGGAAAAGATAGGCGGGGGCACAATCTTCCGGTGTACCCAAACGCTGAAGCGGAATCGACCGGCGCGTCTGCTCCAGTTTCTCCCTTGAGGAGTAACGCTCATGGAAATCGGTTGATATCGTGCCGGGCGAGACGCAATTTACCCGGATGTCGTCGGGCGCCAGCTCTCGCGCCAAGGCCTTCGAATAGGTGGCGACGAAAGCCTTCGATGCGGAATAGATGGCAGAGCCGGGGCTGCCGCCGGTCAGAGCGGAAATCGATACGGTGTTGACGATCGCGGCTTGCCCTGCGGCCCTGAGCAGCGGCAACAATCCTCTCGTCACCTCCATGACAGCGGTCTGATTGAGGTGGACGATTCTTTCATATTGCTCGTCCGTCACTTCGCCTGCGGGAAAGCGGCCGACCATGGTGCCGGCATTGTTGACCAGCACATCGACGCGATCGAATCGCTCGCTGGCGGCGCTGACGAAATCCCGCGTGCCGTTGCCGGCGGCGAAATCGCCTGAGATCAGAAAGGCGCGGCGGTCGGTTTCCGCCTCCATCAGGAAATCGGGCAAGTCGCGCGCGGAGTCGCGCCCGATATGGACGAGAACGTGGGCACCGCAATCGAGAAACTGCCTGGCCACTTCCAGCCCTATGCCGCGACCGGCGCCGGTGACCACGACGTTGCGATTTTCGAACAGCTTCGGATGAAACACGACGATCTCCCCAGTCACACAATCCGCGCGTCGGTAATTGCGGAATTTTCACTTTATCATATGATGACAAAAAAACGAAAGAAAGGGAGCGAAGATCATGTTTCTATCCGGACGCCAGACGGAGATACTCGACATCGCCAAGGCGGAGGGGCGCGTGCAGGTGGAGGAACTGGCGCTGCGCTTTTCGGTGACGCCGCAAACCATCCGCAAGGACCTCAACGATCTCTGCGACGGTCGCGTGCTGTCACGCGTGCATGGCGGCGCGATCTTTCCCGGTGGAACCGAGAATGTGAAATATGAGGCGCGCCGCTCGATCGCCGCGCCCGAAAAACAGGCGATCGGTCGCGCAGCCGCCGGCCTCATCCCGAACAACAGCTCGCTTTTCATCAATATCGGCACGACGACGGAAGCCGTCGGGGAGGCCCTGCTCGGCCATCACGAGCTGATGGTCATCACCAATAACATCAATGTTGCCAATAAGTTGCGGATATTCCCATCCATCGAGGTCGTCATTGCCGGCGGCGTTGTCCGCGGTTCCGATGGCGGGATCGTCGGCGAGGCAGCCGTCGACTTCATTAAGCAGTTCAAGGTCGATTACGCCGTCATCGGCGCCTCGGCTATCGATGGCGATGGCGCGCTTCTGGATTTCGATTTCCGCGAAGTGAAAGTGGCGCAGGCGATCATCGCCAATGCTCGGCATGTCATTCTCGTGGCCGACAGCACCAAGTTCGAACGTACCGCTCCGGTGCGCATCGGGCATCTATCGCAAGTGCACACTTTCGTTACCGACGAATGTCGCGTCGAATCCGTCCGGACGACCGCGGCGGAGCATGACGTTCGCCTCGTGGAAACCTCCCGCCGACAGATCTGACCGGCTCGCTTTCTGTCAAAAAACGTTCGTTTGACATTCGTATCTATTTCGTTTTAGATGGATTGATTTTCGAATTTCCATCTTCACGAGATGGGCTGACCTTTGCGGAGGGGCGGGTGAGCGAACAGATCTACGACATTTTCGTTATTGGCGGCGGCATCAATGGTTGCGGTATCGCCCGCGACGCGACCGGACGCGGCTACAAGGTCGCCCTCGCCGAAATGAACGATTTCGCCTCCGGCACATCGTCCGGCGCCACCAAGCTCATCCATGGCGGGCTGCGTTATCTCGAGCACTACGAATTCCGTCTCGTGCGCGAATCCCTGATGGAGCGCGAAGTGCTTTGGGCTATGGCGCCGCACATCATCTGGCCGATGCGCTTCGTCCTGCCCTATCACAAAGGCGGCATCCGTCCGGCCTGGCTCATTCGCCTCGGCCTTTTCCTCTACGATCATCTCGGCGGTCGAAAGCTGCTGCCGCCGACGGCGACTCTCGATATGAAGACCGACCCGGCCGGCAAACCGCTGAAGGCGCTCTTCACCAAGGCCTTCGAATATTCCGACGGCTGGGTGGATGATGCCCGAATGGTGGTGCTGAACGCCCGCGACGCTGCAGACCGCGGCGCCACGATCATGCCGCGAACGAAGGTGATTTCCGCCCGCCGTGAAGACGCGGTCTGGACAATCGAAACGGAAAACACGATCACCGGCGAGAAGCGTTTGTTCCGGTCGCGCCTGCTGGTCAATGCCGCCGGCCCCTGGGTCGATCACGTTCTGTCCGACGCCTTCGGCAAGAACCAGGTGCACAATGTTCGCCTGGTTCAGGGCAGCCACATCATCGTGCGCAAGAAGTTCTCCGATCCCCGCGCCTATTTCTTCCAGAACCCGGACAATCGCATCATCTTTGCCATTCCTTACGAACAGGACTTCACCCTGATCGGCACCACGGATCGCGACTACAAGGACGACCCGAAGGACGTGAAGATCAGCGACGAGGAAACCACTTATCTGTGCAATGCCGCCAGCGAATATTTCAAGGAGCCGGTACGAGCAGAGGATATCGTCTGGACCTATTCGGCCGTGCGCCCGCTCTACGACGACGGCGCCTCGAAGGCGCAGGAGGCGACGCGCGATTACGTGCTGAAGGTCGAAGGCGAGGAAGGCCAGGCACCATTGCTCAACGTCTTCGGCGGCAAGCTCACCACCTATCGCCGTCTGAGCGAACATGCGATGGAGAAGATCGGCGAGGCCATCGGCCTCAAGGGCACGCCATGGACGGCCAAGAGCTCGCTGCCGGGCGGCGACTTCCCGGCCCGCGGCTATGATGCAGAAGTCGCCAAGCTGAAGTCACGCTATCCCTTCCTTGCCGATCAGCATGCGCGCCGGCTGGTGCGCCGTTACGGCACCCGCGCCAGCATGATCCTCGCCGGCGCAAAGACGATCGCCGATCTCGGCCGCTGCTTCGGAAGCGATCTCTACGAGGCGGAGGTGCGCTATCTGATGGAACATGAATGGGCCTATACGGCCGCTGACATTCTCTGGCGCCGCTCCAAGAAAGGCCTTTACCTTTCGAAGGAAGAAGCAGTGGCGCTTGACGGTTACATCGCCGAGAGCCGAGTCCACGCATAAAGCTCTCGCCTCAATCTTCGGGGTCGAGCAAGCGCGGGCCCGCCCCCTCTTCGGAAAGCCTGTCCCAGGGATTTCGCAGCGGACAGCTTTCCAGCGAGAGGCAGCCGCAACCGATGCAGCCGTCGAGCTGATCGCGCAGGCCTTGCAGGCGCCTGATCCGGGCATCGAGATCACTCTTCCATAGTTCAGAAAGCGCTTTCCAATCGACCGCCGTCGGCGTGCGCCCCTGCGGCAGTGCCTCGAGCGCCGCCTGAACGTCGGCAAGGGGAATGCCGACCCGCTGCGCCACCTTGATGACGGCGACCCTGCGCAGCACCTCGCGGGGATAACGGCGCTGGTTGCCACGGCTGCGATGGCTTTCGATCAGCCCCTTCGCCTCGTAGAAATGCAGCGCCGAAACCGCCACGCCGCTCCGCGCCGCCACCTCGCCGACCGTCAGCAGCCTGGAAAATTGATTGGGCTCGATTTTTTCCATGATACGCTATTGACCTCAACTTTACTTGAGGTCTTATAACCCGAGCTCCAAACCGCGTAAAGCAGGAGCAAGGCATGACAGAATCAACCCGGCTGGCGATCGTTTATGGCAGCACGCGTCCGGGCCGCCTATGTGACCGGGTGGTCAATTGGGTCGCCCGGGAACTGGTGCACTACCCCCTCATTGAGATCGACATTATCGATCCCCTCGAATTCGATTTACCGTCCCAACATGAGCGCGAGCACGCTGGAGTCGCCGCGCTTTCCGCCCGGCTTTCGCGGGCGGACGCCTTCATTGTCGTGACGCCCGAATACAATCACAGTTTCACGGCCTCGTTGAAATTCGTGCTCGATCTCGTCTACGAGCCATGGCACGGCAAACCCGTCGCCTTCGTTTCCTATGGCGGCATCTCCGGCGGCCTGCGCGCCGTCGAGCAGTTGCGGCTAGTCTTTGCCGAACTGCATGCCGTGACCGTGCGCGACACCGTGAGCTTCGCCAACCCCTGGGGCAGGTTTGCCGAGGACGGCTCGCTCGAAAATCCGATCGAGGCGCGTCAATCGCTGGTTCGATTGATCGCGCGGCTGAACTGGTGGAATGCCGCCCTGAAACCGGCCCGCGTCACCCGCCCCTATCGCTCGGTCGCTGCCTGATCATCACGCGCAATATCCGAATCCGGTCTTTCGTTTCTGGCAGGTGCGAAAGGCTGGTTTGACGTCCGGGCCCTCCTCCACCACGGACCCGGACGTCTATCACTCGCCGGAGCGAGACACAGTTGGCGCATAATCGCGACGATACTTGCCGATACCGCATCGATGGCTTAACCCACTACGGAGAAGATTTCGGCGGGGAGGCTGATGGATAAGACCGCGCGCCTGGGAGGAGCGGATTTCATGCGCGCCGTCGCATGTCTGATGGTCCTCGTTCACCATCTCGTGCTTCGAATGAATTTCTACAAGATCCCTCCGAGCCTGGATCTGACCTTCATATTGGCTCGTTTCGGCAATCACGGCGTCTCGGTCTTCTTCGTGCTTAGCGGCTTTCTTCTCGCACGTCCCTTCTGGCTGGCTCTGGATAAAGCCCAGCCGCTGCCTTCGCTGAAGATTTACGCGATGCGCCGAGCCGCGCGCATCCTTCCGGGCTTCTGGGTCGCCCTGACGGTCGGCTTCGTGATCAGTTTCACGATCTATGGCTTTCCGCTCGATGCGGAGCTCGTCAGCCGCTATGTCGCCGGCTTTTTCCTGATGAGCCAATGGCATTGGCGCACCTTTTTCCCGGTACAGGGCGACGGGCCATTGTGGTCGATCCCCTTCGAGACGACCTGCTATGTCCTGTTGCCGATTGGCTTTCTGCTGCTGTTCAATGAGAAGCTCAGAGCGCGCTCCGCTCTCGTCAGTCGCCTGCTATGGATCGGCATCATCGCGGCCGCTCTGATCGGCCATTGGCTGATAGTTACCTATCTTCCAACGGACAGCGCCGGGCGGGGATGGCAATATGGCTTTCAGGGCGGCGCCAAGGAATGGATGCCGCGCTACAACCCCATCGGCTTCTTCGCAATATTTGCGATCGGCGCACTGGCGGCCGGAATCCAGACCATCGTCCCCGCCCACCGTTCGACAATATACGATGTCATAGGCGCGCTTGCGATCATCATGGGTGCATGGCAGCTACCGCAGTCGATCGGCGGTCCAGGAGAAGGCTATGCCTGGCTCGGTATTCCCTATCAATTCCCGCTGCTTCCGCTGGCTGTCGCCATCGCTCTTTGCACTCTGCCGCAATCGCTGTTGCTGGCAAAGGTGCTCGACAACCGCGTAAGCCGCTATGTCGCCACCGTCTCCTTCGGTGTTTACATCTGGCAGGATATCGTCCTGACGCTGATGCCACAGCTCCTCCCCTCGTCCTTCGGCTCAGGCTCGGACGACGTGCTGGGCGGTTGGATAGTCTCAAGCCTGATCGCAACCGCCATCATCTTCGCCATCGGCACGCTAAGCTATATGCTGCTGGAACGCCCCGTCATCGATTGGGCACGGACACGAGAAAACAGAGCCACCCGACCCGCCACTGCGTGACGGGCCGGGGAGAATATCATCGCGGAACGGAAGCGCCTCAGACGCGCGTCGCCTTCAGACGCTCCTCATCGAGAACGATGCCGAGACCCGGCGCTTCCCCGAGATCCAGCCAGCCCGCTTCGTGCTTCAACGGCGATGCCATCGGATAATCGCGGCGCGCCTCGCTCCATTCCGGATTGTCATAGGGATATTCGAGCCAGGCGACATCGCCGACCCCTGCGCTCAAATGCGCATTGGCAAGAACGCCGATGCCGTTCGTCCAGGAATGCGGGGTGAACTGCACGCCCGCCTCGCGCGCCTGATAGACGAGCCGCCGGCAACCGGTAATGCCGCCAACGAGCGCCACATCGGGCTGCACGACATCGAAGGCGCGCTCCTCGATAATGTCTCGGAACTCATAAAGCTCTCGCGTCATCTCGCCGCCGGCGATGCGCAGCGATGTCGCCTGCTTCAGCTCCTTCATGCCCTTGCGGTCGGACCGATGCAGCGGCTCTTCCATCCAGTAGACGCCGAGACGTTCCAGTTCTCTCGCCACCGTCAACGCATCCTTGAACGTCCAGGAGAGCGTCGTATCCCAGGGCATGCGCCAGCCCTGATTGCAATCGACCATGAGCTCCAGCCTGTCGCCGACGCGGGCGCGGATCGCCTCCAGCGCCTTGACGTCTTCGCGCCAGCCGCCACGGCCGCCTGCCGACGAGGAGAAGCGCACCTTCATCGCCGGAAAGCCTTCCTCGATGTAGCGCTCGGCCTGATCGGCCATTGCAGACGGTTCGCGCAGCACGCCGGAGGATGCATAGAGCCGCACGCGGCTGGCGCGGCCGCCCAGCATGCGCCAGACAGGCTCGCCGGTGACCTTGCCGGAAAGATCCCACAGCGCCAGATCCATCGGCCAGCAGCGGCCATAATGGAAGTTGATATGCGACAGCACTTCATAGTGACGCTCGAGATGCCGGGGATCCTGCCCGATGAACAGATCCTCATGGCCCTCGAAGCCCTTCATGAGATCGCCAGAGCCGATGCCTTCGCGGCCCTCGTCATCCCTGACGCGCACGATGGTCGCATCGAAGTGCCGGCGCGGGCGGCCGTCCCAACTCGCCTTGAACGCCGGCTCGAGCGGCAGGCGATGATTGGTAATCTCAATGGAAACGATCTTGCTCATGGTGGCTCCCTCTCCCCAAGCATGATCCCGAAACGCCCGAAGCCGCTTTCGAGACCATGTTGATTTTTATGTCTTAGCCGAATTGCTGCCAGATGGTCTTGTAGTCGCAATATTTGTCGATCGCATGCACCGAGCGGTCGCGCCCAAAACCAGATTGCTTGAAGCCGCCGAAGGGTGTGGCGAAGTTCGACATGTCGTAGGTGTTGATCCATACCGTGCCAGCATGGATCGACTCGGAAAGGCGATGCGCCCGATCCATATCCTTGGTGAAGACGGCGCCGGCAAGCCCGTAGATCGTATCGTTGGCGATCCCCAGCGCTTCCTCTTCCGTATCGAAGGGAATGGCGGCAAGCACAGGCCCGAAGATCTCCTGCCGCGCCAGGCTCATGTCGTTGGTCATGTCGACGAAGACGCCCGGCGAGACATAGTATCCGCCGGTCTCGCTCAGAACACGCTCGGCTCCGAAGGCCCGGCGCGCGCCTTCCTTCTCCCCGGCCGCAATCATCGCCAGCACCTTGTTCATGTGCTCTTCCTCGATCAGCGCGCCGATCTGGGCGCCGGGATCGAGCGGGTGCTTCAGCGCAATATCCGAGCGCGTCACCGCCTCGATCTTCTCGATCAACTTGTCCTGCACCGAGCGCTGCACGATCAGCCGCGTCGAGGCATGGCAAGTCTCGCCGGAATTGTAGAAGCAACCCCAGGCGGCAGCGACCGCGGCCGCATCGAGATCGGCATCCTCGAAGACGACGAGCGGCGACTTGCCGCCCAGCTCCAGCGCCACGCGCTTGACGTTCGATTGCGCCGCATAACCCATGATCAGCTTGCCGACCTCGGTCGAGCCGGTGAACGCGATCATGTCGACATCCATGTGCAGCGCCAGCGGCTTGCCCGTCTCCTCGCCGTAACCGGTCACGACGTTGAGAACGCCGGCAGGCAGGCCCGCCTCGAAGCCAAGTTCGGCCAGGCGGATCGCCGAAAGCGAGGATTGCTCGGCCGGCTTCAGCACCACGGAATTCCCGGCAGCGATAGACGGCCCGAGCTTCCAGGCATCGATGATCATCGGATAGTTCCAGGGCGTGATCGCGCCGACCACGCCAATCGGCACCTTGCGCACCAGTGCGCGGGCATTCGGGCCTGTCGGGGCGATCTCGTCATACATCTTGTCGATCATCTCGCCGTAGAACTGGATACCGTCGGCGCAGAGGCGCACGTCGACACCAAGCGACGCCATGACCGGCTTGCCGACGTCAAGCGTCTCCAGCATGGCAAGCTCATCGCCACGGGCACGGATCAGCTCGGCCCATTTCAGCATGATCCTCTTCTTTTCCAGCGGCTCCTTCTTGCGCCAGACACCACTTTCGAAGGCGGCGCGGGCGGAAGTGACGGCGGCGTCGATATCGGCGGCATTGCCGCGCGCCAATTGCGCGCCGGGCTTGCCGTCCATCGGGCGGATGCGGGTGAAGGTCTCGCCGGAAGAGGAAGCGCGAAAGGCGCCGTCAATGAAGTGGCGCCCCTCGAGCTTCAGGCCGGAGAGAACATTTTCCCAATAATCGCGTGTGTATTCCTTGGTCATCTCAGATTCCTTTCGGCAGCGCCATGACGGCGGCCGCAAAATGATCGATGTCGGCATCCGTCACATCGCGGATGGTCGAGCGCCGCATGGGCTGGTTTTCCGGCGCGCGCATCTCGCGGGCAAGATCGGTGGCATCGAACGGCTTAAAGGCTGATGGCAGCGACCGCGTGATCCCGCAACGATCCATCCAGTCGGAGACGAAGGCCGGCAGTTCGGCGGCATTGGCCACGCCGCAAGCCTTTGCCGCCGCATTCAGTTCTGGCGTATCGGCTTCGACCAGCCAGCCAAGCGTCGCCTCGAAGCCGAGCGCGGTCGCAAGACCATGATGGACCGGCGCCAGGCCCGCCAGCGCATGGCTGACATTGTGGGCGATCGCCGTGCCGCAATTGTCGATGGCGATGCCGGCAAAACAGGAACCGAGCAGCACATCGCCACGGGCGGCGATGTCATCTGGCTGCTTGACTGCCGTCTCCAACGCGCCTGTTATCAGCCGCAGCGCCTGATGCGCATAGAATTGGGCGCCGCGATGGGTGTTGCGGTTCGTCGCCGCCTCGAAAGCATGGATGAAGGCATCAAGGCCGCACCACGCCGTCAGGTTGGCCGGCAGCGTCTTCGTCAGCGCCGGATCGAGGATGACGAGATCCGCCTTCGTCTCCGGACCCCAGATCCAGAGCTTCTTGCCTTCCGGCCCGGCAAAGATGTTCGTTGCCGAGGTCTCCGAACCCGTGCCGGCCGTGGTGGGCACCATGATCTTCTTCAGCGGGTTCTTCGGCAGCGGGTTGGCGGCCAGTGCGTAGTGCATCGGGTCCTTGCCGGAGGCTGCGCAGCAAGCGACGATCTTGGCGATATCCAGCGCCGAGCCGCCGCCGATGCCGATCACCATATCCGCGCCCTCGGCGACCTGAATGGCGGCCTGCAGATGCGCGAGTTTCGGCTCGCCGGAAAAGTCCGAGAAGACCTGCGTCTTTACACCGGCTTCCGCGAGCTCAGCGCCGATCTTGCCGGCAAGGCCCGACTGCGCCAGGAAAGCGTCGATGACAAGCAGAACGGCTCCGACGCCATCGAAGGATTTGACTGCTGCGGGAAGGTCGGACAGGGCGCCGTCGCCGAAACGAATGTCTGGGATGGCGGAAATGGAAAAGGACACGAGGGATCCCCTGATAAATGCGGCTGATATGATGTCGTGATCCTGCATCACAATTTCAGATCTTCAAATCCGGGCAATTATCAGGAATATTGATGATCTGAAGTTATGGAGAGCCCATGCTCGAGAAAATACCCCTGGAAGCCTTCCGCGTCTTCGACGCCGCCGCCCGCGCGATGAATTTCTCCAGCGCCGGCCGAGAGCTGAACATCACCCAGGCCGCGGTCAGTCGCCGCATCAAGGGACTGGAGGACCACCTCGGCGCGACGTTGTTTACCCGGCGCGGCCGGAACCTGGCACTGACGCCGGAAGGCGAACGGCTGTTCCAACGTGTACGCGCCACGCTGGAATATCTGGAAGAGAGCCTGGAGCCCTTCCGGGCCGGCACGGGCGAGATTATCTCGATTGCAGCAAGCGGCTCCATCTCGCATCTCTGGCTCGGACAACGACTGAGGGATTTCGGCAAGGAAAGCCCTGGGATCTCCGTGCGCCTGCTGACGACAGACGTCCATTCCGAACTCGCATCGGAAAACAACGATCTCATCATCATCTATTCCACCGGCGAGCATCCGCGCTGGAGCCTGACGCCGCTGATGAAAGAGGTGCTGGTGCCCATCGCATCACCAGACTACCTGGCAATTCGCGGATTGAACCCGCAGGCATTGACGTCGGTTGATATTGCCGCGCTTGATCTTATCGATTACGAGCGTGCCAACGCCCACTGGATCAGCCTACGTCAATGGTTCGGCCGTATCGGCGACCCCTTGAAAGGTAAGCTGCCGAGACCGCGCCTTTCCTTTTCGACTTATATCATGGCTGTGGAGGCGGCGCTTAGGGGCGAAGGCATAGCGCTTGGCAGTCTCGGCCTTGTCGAAGAGTATCTGCAATCCGGTGCGCTCGTCACCGTCGGTACCGACCGTGTCGAGAGCGGCTTCGGATACTATCTCGGCGCACCACGCTTCCGTTCGCTGTCTCCGGAAGCGTTGCAGTTGCACCGGTTCCTGCTGCGCGGACAACAGGCCTGATGCGATTTTGGGAGGAATATCCCCGCTGCTTCCGCCGTGAGAAGTCGGAGATTTAAAGGGGTTGCGGTCGCTCACCACCCGCCCTCGTGGTTCGAGGGCGCTTACGCGCCACCTCACCATGAGGGCTAACCCGTTATGCCAGACCTCATACTCGACAAACCTCACGCCATTGGAACTAGCTTATGCTACGGCGCCCGCGCCATTCTCACCCTGAGGTGCGGAGGCTCCTGAGCTTGTCGAGGGGGCGAAGCCTCGAAGGGCGAGCATGGCCCAAGGCCCTCTGACAAAAAAAGCGGCCCAGAGGACCGCTTTCATCTCAACTATTGCATCCGGATCGCATCAATCCTGCGGGATCGAGCCGCGCAGATGCGAGAGTTCCATGATGAAATGCTCAAGGCGCGATTTGTGCTCGTGATGCTCGGCATCTTCAAGCTCGGCCTTGGCAGCATTGATGCGGCGCTCCAGCTCGTCGCGGCTCATGTCCTCGACCGTAACGGCGGATTCGGCCAGTAGCGTGCAGCCCGTCGGCAGGATGTCGGCGAAACCGCCGAACACGACGTAATCCTGCTTCTTGCCCGAGGCCAGGTGCACCTTGACGACACCTGGTTTGATGGTGGTCATGGTCGGCGCATGATGCGCCATGACAGTCATCTCGCCTTCCGAGGCGGGGATGACGACATCGATAACCTGCTCCGACAGGAGCAGACGCTCCGGAGAAACCAGTTCGAAATTGAAATTGTCAGCCATGACCCGTCACTTCTCGATTGTCTCATTCGCAAGGCAAGGGCGCGCGGACAATGCCGCGCGCCGATGGATTGGCCTTAGGCAGCCAGCTTCTTGGCCTTTTCGATCGCTTCTTCGATCGAGCCGACCATGTAGAAAGCGGCTTCCGGCAGGTGGTCGTATTCGCCGTTGACCAGGCCCTTGAAGCCCTTGATCGTGTCTTCGAGCGCAACGAGCTTGCCCGGCGCACCGGTGAAGGCTTCGGCGACGAAGAACGGCTGCGACAGGAAGCGCTCGATCTTGCGGGCGCGGGCAACGGCCAGCTTGTCTTCTTCGGACAGTTCGTCCATGCCGAGGATGGCGATGATGTCCTGGAGAGCCTTGTAACGCTGCAGGGTCGACTGGACCTTACGAGCGATTTCATAGTGCTCTTCGCCGACGACCATCGGGTCGAGCATGCGCGAGGTGGAGTCGAGCGGGTCAACAGCCGGGTAGATGCCCTTTTCAGCGATCGAACGCGACAGAACCGTCGTCGCGTCCAAGTGGGCGAACGAGGTGGCCGGCGCCGGGTCGGTCAAGTCGTCGGCCGGAACGTAGATGGCCTGAACCGAGGTGATCGAGCCCTTGGTCGTCGTGGTGATGCGTTCCTGCATCTGACCCATGTCAGTGGCGAGCGTCGGCTGATAGCCCACGGCCGAAGGAATACGGCCGAGCAGAGCCGACACTTCCGAGCCTGCCTGGGTGAAGCGGAAGATGTTGTCGACGAAGAACAGAACGTCCTGGCCTTCATCGCGGAAGTTCTCGGCAACCGTCAGGCCGGTCAGAGCGACGCGGGCGCGGGCGCCCGGCGGTTCGTTCATCTGGCCGTAAACCAGGGCAGCCTTGGAGCCTTCGCCGCCGCCATGCTTGTTGACGCCGGACTCGATCATTTCGTGGTAAAGGTCGTTGCCTTCGCGAGTACGTTCACCCACGCCTGCGAACACCGAGTAACCACCGTGCGCCTTGGCAACGTTGTTGATCAGTTCCATGATGAGAACGGTCTTGCCGACGCCTGCGCCGCCGAACAGGCCGATCTTGCCGCCCTTTGCGTAGGGTGCGAGCAGGTCGACGACCTTGATGCCGGTGACCAGGATCTGGCCTTCGGTCGACTGCTCGACGTAAGACGGCGCGTCCTGGTGGATGGAGCGCTTATGGGCCGTGACCAGCGGGCCGGCTTCGTCGACTGGCTCGCCGATGACGTTCATGATACGACCGAGCGTTTCATGACCGACCGGAACCGAGATCGGCGCACCGGTATCCGAAACGATCTGGCCGCGAACCAGACCTTCGGTGGAGTCCATGGCGATCGTGCGGACCGAGTTTTCGCCGAGGTGCTGCGCGACTTCCAGAACAAGGCGGTTGCCGTTGTTGCTGGTTTCGAGAGCATTCAGGATCTTCGGCAGATCGCCATCGAAATGAACGTCAACGACGGCGCCGATAACCTGCGTAACCTTGCCGACCGAAACTGCGGCCTGAGCTGCGTCAGCCATAATCTTACCCTCTTTTCCTAGCCTCAGAGCGCTTCCGCGCCCGAAATGATTTCAATCAATTCCTTGGTGATCTGCGCCTGACGCTGACGGTTGTAGCTCAGTGTCAGCTTGTTGATCATCTCACCAGCATTGCGCGTCGCATTGTCCATCGCACTCATCTTGGCGCCCATTTCGCCGGCAACGTTCTCAAGGAGCGCGCGGAAGACCTGGACGGAGAGGTTGCGAGGGATCAGATCCTCGAGGATCGAAGCCGCATCCGGCTCGTATTCATAAACTGCACCCTTATGGGCAGCATCTTCTTCGACGGCGGCGGGAGCCGAAGCCGGGATGAGCTGCAGCCCGGTCGGCACCTGGCTGATCACCGACTTGAACTCGGAGTAGAACAGCGTGCAGACATCGAACTCGCCGGCTTCAAACATCTCGATGATGCGCTTGCCGATGGCATCCGCATTCTCGTAGCCGATGCGCTTGACGTCGCGCAGTTCCTTGCGCTCGACGATCAGGGAAGAATACTCACGACGCAGGATGTCGTAACCCTTCTTGCCGACCGTGAAGATCTTCACGGTCTTGCCTTCGGAAAGCAGCTTGCGAATGTGATCGCGGGCAAAGCGCGCGATCTGCGAATTGAAACCACCGCAAAGGCCGCGTTCAGCCGTGCAGACCACGAGCAGATGCACATCGCTCTTGCCGGTGCCGGTCATCAGCAGAGGCGCGCCGTCAGCTTCGCTGACAGCAGCCGTGATGTTGGCAAGAACGGCGCCCATGCGCTGCGAATACGGCCGCGCGGCCTCCGCCGCCTCCTGGGCACGCCGAAGCTTCGCCGCGGCGACCATTTTCATCGCCTTGGTGATCTTCTGCGTCGCCTTGACGGAGGCGATCCGGTTTTTCAGATCCTTAAGTGAAGGCATCCGGTATCCGTCCTAGAAGTGAGGTCCGATCAGGCGAAAGACTTGGCGTAGCTGTCGAGAGCAGCCGTAAGCTTGCCCTTGGTCGCGTCGCTGATAGCCTTTTCGGTCCGGATCGTATCGAGGATCTCCTTGCCTTCCGAACGGAGGTAGGACAGCAGACCCTGCTCGAACTTGCCGACCTGCGGAACCGCGACCTTGTCGAGGTAGCCGTTGACGCCGGCGAAGATCACCGCAACCTGCTCTTCCGTCTTCAGCGGCGAGAACTGCGGCTGCTTCAGGAGTTCGGTCAGGCGGGCACCGCGGTTCAGCAGACGCTGCGTTGCGGCATCGAGGTCCGAGCCGAACTGAGCGAAGGCGGCCATTTCGCGATACTGCGAGAGTTCGCCCTTGATCGAGCCGGCAACCTGCTTCATCGCCTTGATCTGCGCGGACGAACCGACGCGCGAAACCGACAGACCGACGTTAACGGCCGGACGAATGCCCTGATAGAACAGGTCGGTTTCAAGGAAGATCTGGCCGTCGGTGATCGAGATCACGTTGGTCGGAATGAAGGCCGAAACGTCGTTGCCCTGCGTTTCGATGACAGGCAGAGCGGTCAGCGAACCGGCGCCCAATTCATCGTTCATCTTGGCAGCGCGCTCAAGAAGGCGCGAATGCAGGTAGAAAACGTCGCCCGGATAGGCTTCGCGGCCCGGCGGGCGGCGCAGCAGCAGCGACATCTGGCGGTAGGAAACGGCCTGCTTCGATAGGTCGTCGTAACCGATCAGCGCATGCATGCCGTTGTCGCGGAAATATTCGCCCATGGCGCAACCGGCGAACGGAGCCAGGAACTGCATCGGAGCCGGATCGGACGCCGTGGCGGCGACGATGATCGAATACTTCAGCGCGCCGCGCTCTTCGAGCACCTTGACGAACTGAGCAACGGTCGAACGCTTCTGGCCGACGGCGACGTAGACGCAGTACAGCTTTTCGCTGTCCGGGCCGGCATCGTGGATGGCCTTCTGGTTCAGGATCGTGTCGAGAAGAATGGCGGTCTTGCCGGTCTGACGGTCACCGATGACGAGCTCGCGCTGGCCGCGCCCCACTGGGATCAGCGCATCGATGGCCTTGAGGCCGGTCGACATCGGCTCATGAACCGACTTGCGCGGAATAATGCCCGGAGCTTTCACGTCGACGCGCGAACGGCGGGTCGCATTGATCGGGCCTTTGCCGTCGATCGGATTGCCGAGCGCGTCGACGACGCGGCCAAGCAGTTCCGGACCGACCGGAACGTCGACGATCGCGCCGGTGCGCTTGACGGTGTCGCCTTCCTTGATGTCGCGGTCGGAGCCGAAGATGACCACACCGACGTTGTCGGCTTCAAGGTTCAGCGCCATGCCGCGGATGCCACCCGGGAATTCGACCATTTCGCCGGCCTGGACGTTATCCAGACCGTAGACGCGGGCGATACCGTCACCGACGGAAAGAACCTGGCCGACTTCGGAGACTTCAGCTTCCTTGCCGAAATTTTTGATCTGATCTTTCAGAATTGCGGAAATTTCCGCGGCGCGGATATCCATCAGCCGACCTCTTTCAATGCAAGCTTAAGGGTGGAGAGTTTGGTGCGAAGGGACGTATCGATCTGACGCGAACCAACCTTGACGATCAGGCCGCCGAGGATCGACGGATCGACCGTGACGGCAATCGCCACGTCCTTGCCGGTGACGCCCTTCAGCGCCGCCTTCAATTCATCTTCCTGCGCTTGGGTAAGCGCATGCGCCGAGGTGACCTCGGCGGAAATCTCGCCGCGATGCTGGGCGGCGATGATACGGAAAGCCTTGATCATGCCCGGCAGCGCAAAAAGGCGCCGGTTCTTGGCCACAAGCTTCAGAAAATTGGTAACGAAGGCGCCGAAGCCAGCTTTAGTCGCCAGCACCTCAATCGCGCCGACCTGCTCCTCAGACGAAAAGACCGGACTGAGGACGAAGCGCTTCAGATCGGCGCTGTCATCGAGCATGGCTTGGAACCGATCAAGATCGGCGGTCACTGTCGGTACTGCGCCCTCCTCAAGGGCCAATTCGAACAATGACGAGGCATATCGTTCTGCAACACCAGAAATATGCTGGGATGTGTCTGCCACGGGCACAAATTTCCCTGATTTCAACCCAAGAACTCGGCTTCCGGGTGACGGAAGCCATATATCCTTGAATTCGTTTTGATTTCCCCCAGAAATCAGCAGGAGTACGTTCCTACCTCATCCGAAATTCGGGGTTCGTCTAACATAGGATATTGAGACTCGCAACACGCGTATCCACGGAATACGCCATTCGGGTGAAATTATGATGGCAAAAATCGAAAAGCGTGGGGATAGCGCAGGCAAATAAGGCCACGCCGAGCCTATTTCAGTTCAAATATAGCCCATTCCGTAGAGAAGCGGTAGAGCGGCCAGAATCGCCTGCACAACCAGAAGGAGAAGATTCAAGAATACACTTCCACGATCCGACATGATCGAAAGGATACGGCCGAACGCCGCAACGCCGAAGGAGGCGCCAAGCGCCAGATAGATCATAGGCTGAGCCAGCAGAATCGCAACCAGCCCGAAGCCGGCAAGGAAGCCGCCCGCCGACCGCGCCTCGGCATAGGCTTCGGATCGCCCCTCGCGCACCTGCAATCGAAGGAAGCGATAAGTGTAGCCCGGCGCGAACATCATGACGAGACCGATCAGCGCCGTAGACGCCGCCGAGCAAAAGGCAAGCTGCTCGCCGAATTCGGTCGGAAAATAGAATTCCATCGGTCGCCCCTAAAAGATCGATCGGTGCGCAAATCACCTGAATGAGACGGCCGACTTATGGCATGATCCGGCGGAGCAGGGAAAGGCATGCCGCCATATCAGCCGGGTCAAATCACAGAAAGCTCTGTGGATCGATATCGAGCTGCACCTGCACCGAGCCACGCTCCCTGGGCGATTGCGCCAGCATGGCCCGGAGGAACCCCTGCATGTCGGAATTGCGCCGGCCGTGCACGAGCAGCCGGAACCGGTGGCGGCCGCGCACCAGGGCAAGCGGCGCTTCGGCCGGCCCGAGTACGGAAATACCCTGCACCTGCGGCGCGGCATTGCGCATGCTGCGGGCATGGGTCTCCGCCTCCTGGCGGGTTTCGGCCGAAACGATGATCGAGGCGAGCCGGCCGAAGGGCGGCAGCACCGCCCTCTCGCGCTCGGAAATCTCGCGCTCATAGAAGGCGCCGGCATCGCCTGAGACGATCGCCTGCATGACGGGGTGCTGCGGCTGGTAGGTCTGCAGCAATCCGTGGCTCTTCAGCCCGGTTCTGCCGGCGCGTCCCGTCACCTGAGACAAAAGCTGGAATGTCCGCTCGGCGGCGCGCGGATCGCCATTGGCAAGGCCAAGATCGGCGTCGACAATGCCGACCAGCGTCATCAGCGGAAAATTGTGGCCCTTGGCGACCAACTGCGTGCCGATGACGATATCCGCCTCGCCCTTGGCGATGGCTTCGAGCTCCAATCTCAGCCGCTTGACGCCGCCCATGATATCGGAGGAGAGCATGATCGTCCGCGCTTCGGGGAAATGACGCTCCACTTCCTCGGCAATGCGCTCGACGCCGGGCCCGCAGGCAACGAGGTGGTCGAGCGTGCCGCATTCGGGGCAAGCTTCCGGCGTGCACTCGGCATAGCCGCATTGATGGCACTGGATCTGGCCGCGAAACCGGTGCTCCACCAGCCAGCTTGAACATTGCGGGCACTGGAAACGATGGCCGCAAACGCGGCAAAGCGTCAGCGGCGCATAGCCGCGCCTGTTGAGGAACAGCAACGCCTGCTCGCCCTTGGCAACCGTCTTGCCGATGGCGCGGAGCAAGACAGGCGAGAGGAAGCCGCCGCGTTCCGGCGCGTGGCGGCGCATGTCGACCAGATGCAGGTCGGGAAGAGCGGCATCGCCGAAGCGGGTCGGCAGGTGAATGGTGGTGTAGCGCCCGCTCTGTCCGTTGACCTGGCTTTCGACCGAGGGCGTGGCGGAAACCAGCACGACGGGAAAATCGCCGATGCGGCCGCGCACGACGGCCATGTCGCGCGCATTGTAATAAACGCGATCCTCCTGCTTATAGGCCGGATCGTGCTCCTCGTCGACGATGATCAGGCCGAGGTCCTCGAAGGGCAGGAACAGCGCCGAGCGCGCCCCGGCCACGACCCTGACCTCGCCCGTCACCGCCTGCCGCCAGACCTTCTCGCGCATACGCGGCGCGAGATCCGAATGCCATTCCGCCGGCTTGGCGCCGAAGCGATCCTGGAAGCGCTCCAAGAAACTTGCCGTCAGCGCGATCTCGGGCAGCAGGATCAACACCTGCTTGCCGCGCCTCAGCGTTTCGGCGATCGCCTCGAAATAGACCTCCGTCTTGCCGGAGCCGGTAACGCCGTCGATCAGCGAGACGGAGAACTCGCCCTTGCGCACATCGACCAATATCTCGTCGGCCGCCTCCTTCTGCGGCCCCTCCAGCCGCGAGCCGATATAATCCGGATCGGGCCGGGCGACGACGGGTGGCGGCGGCAGGAAGATGGTTTCGAAAATGCCTTGCGAGATCAACCCATCGACGACGCTTGTGGAAACGCCGGCCGCATGCGCCAGGCCAATGCGCGTCCATGACAGCCCGTCGGCGGCAGTCTCCATGACCTTGGCGCGCGCCGGCGTCAGCCGCTCCGGCTGCCCGCCGATGAAGCGCAACCCCTCGATCATCGGCTCGGGATCGAAGGCGGCCGGCGCGCGCAAGGCCATGCGCGCCACCAGCCCCGGCGGCGACAGCGTATAGGTGGCAACCCAATCGATGAAATCGCGCATATGCTTGCCGAGCGGCGGACAATCGAACACAAGCGTAATGGGCCGAAGCTTCTTCGGATCGACGCCGCCATCCTCGTCGCCATCCCAGACGACGCCGATGACCTGCCTCGGCCCGAGCGGCACCTGCACGACAGAACCCGGCTCGACCGCCATCCCCTCAGGCACCGCATAGGAATAGGCCTTCGGCGCCGGCAACGGCACCAAAACCGGAACCGTGCGGCTCATCACAAGTTTCGCGGGCGCAGCCTCGAAAAGCGCACCGAACAGATCGGAAGAATCTTTATTCATTGCGCCAGACCATGCCCCGGACGAGCACAAAAGAAAACCCGGATTGCCGGATTGCCACTATTCGTCTTCATCATCGATCACACCGGTCAGCCGCATGCCTTCGATCCAGGTGGCACCGTCTTCGCGGATCACCCGGCGCGGCCGCACGCCGCAACGCTCGCGCACGGCAGCGGCCAGAACCTCCGAGTGGGTGACGATCCAGATCTGGCTGGTCTTGACCGCTTGCGCGATCATCTCGGCAAGCGGCACCAGCATGTCGGGATGCAGGCTCGCCTCCGGCTCGTTGAGCGCGATCAGCGGCGGCAGGCGGTAGGACATCAGCGCAGCCGCCAGGCCGAGGAAACGGATCTGGCCGTCGGACAATTCGCGCGGCTGGAAGACGCGATTTGGGAATTCGGGCAGCATCAGGCCGAAATCCGCCGTCTCCTGCGGTTCCGGCACGACAAGACGCGCCCCACCAAGGGCGGCGGCAATGACGCGATCGAGTTCGACGGTATCTTCGCGCGTGTGGACAAGCGTGGCAAAGACGGCGGCGATATTGGCGCCGTCCTCGTCCAGCATGGGAGATGTCACCGCAAGGCATGGCGCACGCAGCGGCGAGCCGCGATCGGTGCGAAAGCCATGATAGAACCGCCAGGCATCGACGGCCCGTCGGAAGGTGCCGACCTCCGGATAGTAGCCGGCATCGCCAAGCAGGGCGATCGCCGTTTCCGAGGTCAGCGCCTGCTCGGGATGCGCCTGCATGCGGCCATTCTCGCCACGAACGGAAATGCCCGGTCCGTCGCGCTTCATCATCGTTACCGACCGCCGGCCCGTTTCGATCGATAATTCCTCGGCCTTGACTTGCGGCTCCAATGGAAAGCCGGCAGAGGCAAGCGGCGGCCGCATGCCGGCCTCGATCCAATAGCGGAAAGTCGCTGCCCGCTCCATGTCGAGCAGCTCGACATCGAAGCGGATGCGAGCGGACTCATGCGAGCGCCGCTTGCCCGACCACATGGCTGAGAACATGCCGCCCTCGCTGGAAATCTCATGCGCCAGCCGCCCACGGACCGCCGCCTGTACGAGCTGCAGCGAACGATAGAGATTGGATTTGCCGACGCCATTCTCGCCGATGAACAGGTTGACATCGGCGAGATCCATTCGGATCGAACGCAAAGAGCGGTAATTCTGGGCGAACATCGAGCGAAGTTGCATGCCCCGGTCTAGCCGATTCCCGATTTAAAGAGAATGCTCGGCCAAGGCCTCGTCCTGCTGCCTGGGCGAAACGAGCGGCGAGAACCTCGCATTGCCGTCAGCCGCAAGATCGACGACCGTGTGCTTCTCCAGCGCTTTCGTCACCTCGTTGACGTCGCCGTCCAGATGCTCGACAGGAATGAGATTGCCGACGAGGAAGTCGAACTGGTCGCCGCGCTTGTTCAGAAGCTCGTGAAAGACAGTCATATCGCGCAGCTCGGTCGACCATCTGGCGAGCCAGTAGAACAGGCCGGAATTGCGCGCCGTCAGGTGCACCGGCAGGATCGGCAGATTGTATTTGCGCGCCAGACCCACGGCGGATGTCTTCCACGGACGCTCGTTCAGCTTGCCGTCCGCCCAATAGGCGATGCGGCCGGACGGAAAAAGCACGGTGACCTTGCCGTCGGCGACGGCACGATTGGTCAGCTGCAGCGTCTCGCGCGTCTTCGGCTTGCTCTTGTGCTCCTCTCGCCATTCCACCGGAATGATCATCTCGGCGAAACGCGGATTGACGCGGACGGCATCGCGATTGGCAAAGATCATCATGTCCGGCCGGCGCGATTTCAGGAGATCGAAAACGGCGACGCCGTCGGCAATGCCGGTGGGATGATTGCTGACGAGAATGAACCCGCCGGATGCCGGGATGCGATCGGCGTGGGTGACGTCGATGTCGAGCTGGAGCAGATCGCTCATATATTCGAAGCATTGAAAGCCGGACAACTTGGCGACATCATTGGCGAATTCGATCGCCTTGTTGTAACGCAGCAGCGTGTAGAGAAAGGGGCGCATGACCGGCCAGAGCGGATTGCGAACGATCTTTTCGCCACGTTCGGCGATCAGCATATCGACAATATGTCCCGGCTGACCCTGCGACACCAAAGCGATCGCTTCTGCAATCTGTCCCAATGCAGTTATCGAACCGCGGCGTGCCATGAAGTATCCTGAATGGTTGGGGTATATTCTATTGCAACCGAATATGATCGAAGCATGACAAGCGCCTCGCATATAGCCGCCAAATCATCGGAGATTTAGGAACGGGCCCATATGCAGATTTTTGGAGTGCCGTTGCTCCCGCAGCACATCGGAAATGCAAGCAGTGCAACGGGAAAGTTAGTGATTCCATAACCTTCCCTAATTCAAAGTGGCAGAAGGAATTTGAATTTCAAGGGGTTTTCCACTGAACGAATTGTTGATCATTGCCGACTCAAGGTTGATGGCGGAGCGTAGCCGCTGGCTCGACGCGCTCGGTCAGGAGCGGCGGCTCTCGGCCCACACACTGAATGCCTATGAGCGCGACACGCGGCAATTCCTCACCTTTCTCACCGGCCATCTCGGCGGCCCGGCAACGATCGCGGATATCCACGCGCTGCGCCCCGCCGATTTTCGCGGTTTTCTCGCCGCGCGCCGAAAAGAAGGGGCCGGCGCCCGTTCGCTCGGGCGCAATCTTGCCGGCCTTCGTTCGCTGCTGCGCTATCTCGAAAAGAAAGGCTTGGTGAATGCCGCAGGCGCGGCGGCCGTGCGCTCGCCGAAACAGCCGAAATCGCTTCCCAAGCCGCTTTCCGATACGCAGGCCATCACGGTGGTCAGCGATGAGGCACAGTTGCATGAGGAGCCATGGATCGCTGCGCGCGATGCGGCCGTGCTGACCCTGCTGTACGGCTGCGGCCTGCGCATTTCCGAAGCGCTGGATCTGAAGCCGCAGGATATGCCGCCGGGCGCGACTGCGCTGCGCATCACCGGCAAGGGCAACAAAACGCGGCTGGTGCCGCTACTATCAATCGTCGTCGAGGCGGTCGATCACTATCGCGCGCTCTGCCCCTATCATCTCGACGCGGACGGCCCCCTCTTTCGCGGCGCGCGCGGCGGCAAGCTGCAGCCGGGCATCATCCAGCACGGCATGCAGAAACTGCGCAGCGCCTTCGGCTTGCCCGATACCGCCACGCCGCATGCCTTGCGCCACTCCTTCGCGACGCATCTGCTGGCGGGCGGAGGGGACCTGCGCACCATCCAGGAATTGCTCGGCCATGCCAGCCTGTCGACGACGCAGGTCTATACCGGCGTCGATTCCTCGCGGCTTCTGGAAGTCTACGATCGCGCCCATCCGCGAGCGTAAGAAAAGATTAACCCCTTGCGTTAAGGGAATATGCGTTTCGCAAGGATAGAGCAGAAACATGTTTCGACATGCCTCCCGAAAGCCGCTTTCGAGCTTTAGAAGTCATGTCCTCTGCCAGCGGAAGGTTTAGATGATTTCTGCCCTCGGATCCAGGACGATGCGGTCACCGACGCCGGCGATCGGTGGCATGCTCCTTTGGCTCGCCACGGCCTTTCCGCTGATGCTGGCGATCATATTGATCGCAACCATGCTGACGCTGCAACCGGCGCACGCCGATGAGACGGTGTCCGACAGCTGCGGCGGCAAGGATCTGATGGCGGAGCTGCAGAAAAGCGATCCTGCCAAATATGCCTCCATCATCGCGGCAGGCGATAAAGTGGAAAACGGCAAGGGCATCTTCTGGAAGATCGAGAAATCAGGCCTGAAGCCTTCCTGGCTGCTCGGCACCATGCATGTCTCGGATTCGCGCGTGCTCACCATGCCGAAGGGCGCGCCGGAGGCAGTAGCGGCCGCCGATACGATCGTCGTCGAATCCGACGAAATTCTCGATGACAAGAGGGCAGCCGCGGCCCTCTTCGCCAATCCGTCGCTGACGATGCTCACCGACGGCTCGACCATCAGCCAGCATCTGTCGCCCGAGGATAACGCCAAGCTCGAAGCGGGACTGAAGGCGCGCGGCATTGCGCTTGCCGCTGTCTCCCGCATGCAACCCTGGCTGATTTCGAGCTCTTTCGAGATGACCGGCTGCGAAATCCACCGCAAGACCGCCGGCGCGAAATTCCTCGATCAGAAGCTGGCAAGCGACGCCGCCGCCGAGGGCAAGCAGGTCAAGGGCCTGGAGACGCTGGCCGAGCAGGCCAAGGCCATGAGCGATCTGCCGATCGCGCTGCATCTGAAGTCGCTGATCCAGACGCTCGAACTCGGCGACAAGATCAACGACGTCAACGAAACGATGACCGATCTCTATCGTGCCGGCAATATCGGCGCGATGATCCCGATGCTGAAGGTAATCGAGCCGGACCAGAACATCTCCGACGACGACACGGCGGCCTTCGAGCAGCGCATCATCCTCGATCGCAACAAGGTGATGGCCGAACGCTCCGCACCGATCCTCGACAAGGGCAACGCCTTCATCGCCGTCGGTGCGCTGCATCTGGCCGGCGACCAGGGCCTGGTAGCGCTGCTGCGCAAGCAAGGCTTCACGGTAACGGCAGTAAACTGACCGCGCTCATCCGTCTGCCGAAATTGGCGAGCATTGTTATGACGATCAGCCGGTGGAATGGTGTAATCAGCGCTATATAGATCCGCCCGAGCCATATCTTTCGCCTGACCAGTGTCGTCGCATCGACCAGCCGACGCCCCTGGTCGTCGTGCCGCACGTCGATGACCACACGAAAATCGAGGTGGCGATCGTCGAACCCCAGAACGACTTGATTGTCCGACTTGCTGACGACCGGAAAGAACCCGATCGTTTCCAGCTCATCCGCCACCAGGCTACGGCTGGATCTCAATCCGAACAGACCAGTCACGGCGTCGCGCAGCCGCACCAATAGCCGCACCCACAGCGGAAACCGGCCAAGCATGGCATGCGCAGCCGTAATTGCCGTAAAATCCGATCTCGCGACCCGCAGCTCATAGCAATCCGCCCAATCCGCACCCGGCAGCGCGGGATGCGGCATATACGGTATCACCATCCGAGGCCTTGCAGACATCGTCTCGCCCGTTGCGTCCATACCAGCAAGCTATCACACTCAGCACATCAACCTGAACAGACAAATGCCGGCTGCGACGATTGTGCAGGTGGACGGACGGCTAGCGCACAGCCGATCCGTTAGCCGGCAATATTTTCATACGCCAGGACGTCTCCGGCTTCAGATAGGCTGTCGCAATTGCCCGGACATCCTGCGCTGTTATGGACTGGTAGCCGTTGATGCTGCCGCGAATCCGCTCGAGACGCCGGGCATCCGTCTGGGCACCATGCAAGCTCTCCAGCCAATAGCCGTTGGTCTGCTGCGAACGCTTTATCTCCTCCACGATCGGAGCCTTGGCGCGCGTGAGTTCGTCCGGTGAAACGTCCCTATCCCGCAAATCGGCGCTGATCTTGTCCACCAGATCGAAGAAATGATCCACCTTCGCCGGAACTGTCTCGACGTAGACATAGGCAAAGCCATAGCCCGGGATCGATCTGGACAGGTCGACGTCGCCCTGTGGGCTGTAAGTCGCGCCCTCGGCAATGCGGAACTGATCGATCAGACGATTCCGGAAGATCGCTCCTGTAACATTGGCGGCAACGGCGCGCGGCAAATCGGAGAGAAAATCGCCGATCGGCATGGCAACAAGCGCGCCGGCATTGTCGCTTCGCCCGTCCTGAAGCCGCACGACCGGTTCCGGCGTCGGTGCCGGAAAAAGCGCGCTACTGTCGGTCCGCTCCTGCGCATCGGGCCGGGCCGGCAGCGCACCGAAGGTCTGTGCGGTCATGCGGATCGCATCATCCACCTGAACATCGCCGGCGATGATGACTTCGATCTGCCCCTTGGAAAGGAACGGCCGCAAGAGTGCCTCGAAATCTTCCGGCTTGGTGTTGAGCAACTGTGTCCGGTCCGGAAAAGTCCAGCGCGGATCATTAGAATGCAAAAGCCCGGGAAGATCGCGGCCGACCACGGTCCCTGGCGTTGCCTGAAGCTGCGTCAGACTGTTCAGATAGGCCTGTTGCACCCGCTTGAAGACATCAGGACGGTAGGCTGGATCGGAGACATAGGCCGTCAGAAGCTGCAATTGCGTCGCCAGATCGCTCGGCCGCGTCGCCCCCTCGAACCTGAAGGAGCCATCCTGGATGGAAAAGTCGCTGCCGACGACGTTGCTGGCGAACGCCTTCTGCAAGTCATCGTAGCTGATTGCTTTGAGGCCGGACAGCGGCACCGCCGGCGCCGCCCATATTGGCAGCGAGCGGTCATGCGGCAGATCGAGCCGGCCGCGACCGATATTCGCACGAACCAGGACTTCGTCGGCGCGGAGCTTTGTCGGCTTGACGGTCAGGCGGACGCCGTTGGCAAAGCGTACCATCGTCACGCCGAGATCATCGACGACTCGCTGTTCGACGACGGCTCCGGCCTTCCCGAAATCGGTATACGCCCAGACGGCCGCTGTCGTATGCTCCGGCGCAGTAACCGGCACGGCGCGCGAGTCCGCATAGGCCTTTTCAACAGCCGCGACACCGCCCTCGGGCATTTGCGGGATCTGCAGTACCAGTTGCGGACCGTTGCCCGCAAAGGCAGCCTGGAGACTCTGGTTGACCTCGGCCGCTGTCAAGCCTTTCATCGCAGCATCGAAGAGCGAGAGGTCTTCCGCCGGCGAGGTGAAGACCACGCCTTCGCCGACACTCCAGGCCAAAGATCCGGCAATGTCCGGGCTCGTGCGCGTTGCAGCGCCGCCCGCAGCCGCCTGCAGTGTCGACCGGTATTCGGCAATTTCGCGATCGATCTCGTTTTGCGCAGCACCGAACTCGGCAATGCGGCGCTGCTCCTGATCGATGGCGGCAAGCGCCGCCTGCCACTTGTCGGGATCGCTATCGGCGGCAATCATCGTGACGTGCGCGGACTTCAACAGATCCTGAGCACCGGCCTGCGCGCTGACGAAGGGCGGGTTGGGCTGTTGCGCCAGAACGGAGATGCGCCGGTTGAGAACAGCCAGCCCTATCCCATCGATCAACTGCTGACGACGCTTGGCAACCGTGTCCTGCGAACCATCATAGGGACGCGTCCAGGCGATCTGCACGCGGGTGGCGCCACCCGGCACGACCACGGTTCCAACGCGCTCCCCGTGTTTTTCAAGAACGCCCAGATCGGGCTCCGCCGGCGCCGGTGTATTTGACATCCAATTGCTGAAGTGGCTGCGGATGTCGGCTTCGAGGGCCGCCGCATCGATATCGCCGACCACGATCAGCGTGGCGCGTTCCGGCCGATAATTGGTGCGATAATAGTCCCGCACCAGATCGACCGGTGCGTTGCTGATGATGTCAGTCTTGCCGATAGGCGGACGCAGCAGCACGCGCTGGCCGGGCAGCAGCAGGTTCATGAAGCCGGTTCCGCCCCGATATTGCGGCGTATCGCGCAGCTTCTCCTCCGAGAGGATGACACCGCGCTCGCGGTCGAAGGCGCCGGCATCCAGCGTGAGTTCGCTCGCCGTCTCACGCACCAGCATCAGGCCGGTGGAAACCGTCTCGGCATCGGCCTCAGGCAGATCGAGCGCATAGACGGTTTCGTTGTAGCTGGTCGAAGCGTTCGTATCCGCGCCGAAGGCCAGGCCGAGGCGCTGGAGGATTCGGGTCATCTCGCCTTCGGGAACGTGGGTCGAACCCTTGAACGCCATATGTTCGAGAAAATGCGCGAGCCCCTGCTGATCGTCTTTTTCCTGGAGCGAACCGGTGCCGATGCGAAACCGGATCGCCACCTGCCCTGCGGGCGTCGCATTATGCATGATGGCGAAACGCATACCGTTGGGCAGCGTGCCGAAACGGAGATCGGGCTCCGCCGGCAGATCGCTGGCGGCCTGCGGCCAACCGACATCAGGCGTTTCGGCATGAGCCGGGAGCACACCGGTCGCTAGGACCGTGAAGGCGACAACAATGAACAGTTGTAGGGATGCGGCAATAGCTGGGATTTGGCGTGACATGCTTGCTTCGGTGATTGGGGGAGCTTCGATGATGCGATGCACGAGAGGCCCCGTTCATCGCATCATCGCATGTGCATTGCAATCCCAGTATTCGACCGAGCTTAAACGCCGTTCTTACATGTGGATCGGCTTGAAGAAGGTCGCAAGCGCTGCCTCCTTCACGGCTTCCGACATGGTCGGATGCGCATGGCAGGTGCGGCCGAGATCTTCCGACGACCCACCGAATTCCATCAGCACGGTAATCTCGTGGATCATCTCACCGGCGCCGAAGCCGACGATATGGCCGCCCAGAACCCGGTCCGTTTCCTTGTCGGCCAGGATCTTGACGAAACCATCGGTCGCCAGCATGGCGCGGGCTCGGCCGTTGGCGGAGAACGGGAACTTGCCGACCTTGTAGGCGATGCCCGCGGCCTTCAGCTCTTCCTCGGTCTTACCGACGGAGGCGACTTCCGGCTGGGTGTAGACGACGCTCGGGATGACGTCGTAGTTCACATGGCCCGCCTGGCCGGCGAGGATCTCGGCGAGCGCCACGCCCTCGTCTTCCGCCTTGTGCGCCAGCATCGGGCCCTTCACCACGTCGCCGATGGCATAGATGCCGGCAACGTTGGTCTTGAAGTGGCCGTCGATCTCGACGCGGCCGCGATTGTCGAGCACGACGCCGGCCTCTTCCAGGCCAAGGCCTGCCGTATAGGGCTTGCGGCCAGTCGCGACCAGCACGACATCGGCGTCGAGCACGACCTTGTCGCCGCCCTTGACCGGCTCGAAGGTAACCTTCGCGCCACCGCCGGACTTCTCGACGCCGACCACCTTGGCGCCGAGATGGAATTCCACGCCCTGCTTGGCCAGCATGCGCTGGAACTGCTTGGAGACTTCGCCGTCCATGCCGCCGAGGATGGTGTCGAGATATTCGACGACGGTAACCTTGGCGCCGAGGCGCGACCACACCGAGCCGAGCTCGAGGCCGATGACGCCGCCGCCGACGACGATCATCTTGCCCGGCACCTTGTCGAGCGCGATGCCGCCGGTGGAGGAGATGATGATCTTCTCATCGATTTCGAGCGGCACGCCCGGAATGCCGGCAACGTCGGAGCCGGTGGCGATGACGATGTTCTTGCCCTCGATCTCCGTCACCTTGCCGTCGTCGGCCGTCACGGCAACCTTGCCGGCGGAAACGATCTTGCCGGTGCCCTGGAAGGCATCGATCTTGTTCTTCTTGAAAAGGAAGGCGACGCCATCGACATTCGACTTCACCGTCGCGTCCTTGTGGGCCATCATCTTGCCAAGGTTCAGCGTCGGCGCTGCAACCTCGACGCCGAGCGCGTCCATGCCATGGCCGGCCTGATGGAACACTTCTGAAGCGTGCAGCAGCGCCTTGGAGGGAATGCAGCCGATGTTGAGGCAGGTACCGCCAAAGGTCACTCGCTTTTCGACGACCGCCACCTTCAGGCCGAGCTGCGCCGCCTTGACTGCGCAGACATAGCCGCCGGGGCCGGTTCCGATAATGATCACATCGTAGGACATGGTTTAATTTCCTTGTTTTCTATCTCTGTTAGTCGGCCGCCCGCGCCAAGGCGAGGCGGATGCCGAAGCCGACGAGCGCCGCTCCGGTGATGCGGTTGAACCATTTGCCTGACGCGATGAAGCGATCGCGAACCGGCTTGACGGTGAAAAAGGTGGAGACGCCGGCAAACCAGGCGACCAGAGCCGCCGCCATGCCGATGCCGTAGCTGAACTGGATCAGCGCCGGCGTGTCGTGATGCACGAGCGTCGAAAACAGCGACAGGAAAAACAGCACCGGCTTCGGGTTGAGCGCATTGGTGATGAAGCCCGTCGCCAGGCAGCGCCAGGCGGAGACCGGCTTGCGGTCGGCATCGGTGATCTCGATTTCCGCCACCTTGAAGCCCGGATCGCGGAACGACTTGAGGCCGAGATAGACGAGATAGAGAACGCCGGCCCATTTGATCATGCTGAACAGGACAAGCGATTGCGAGACGATCAGGCCGAGGCCGAGGATGGTGTAGCTGATGTGGAAGAGCAGCGAGAAGCCCATGCCGAGCCCGGTCATCATGGCGGCGCGGCGGCCATGCACGATGCTCTGTCGCAGGATGACGGCAAAATCGGCGCCGGGAATGACGATGAAGATTGAGAACACCGCCATCAGGCCGAGGAATTCGAGAATATATTGCATGAAAGCCACCCTTCCGCTTAACGGCCACCGCTCACGTCGAGCAAGGCACCCGTTATATAGGATGCGTGAGGCCCCAGGAGATAGAGGATGGAGTCGGCCACCTCGTCGGCCGTTCCGGCACGCTTCATCGGCAATTGCGGAGCGATGTCGCGAGCCCGGTCCGGCAGGCCGGCGGCGGCGTGGATATCCGTATCGATGATGCCGGGCCGGACGGCGTTGACGCGGATGCCTTCGGCCGCCACCTCGCGCGCCAGACCGACCGTGAAGGTATCGATCGCCCCCTTGGAAGCGGCATAATCGACATATTGCCCGCCGCCGCCGAGCGTGGCGGCCAGAGAAGAAACGTTGACGATCACGCCGCCCTTGCCGCCGTGCCGAGTCGACATGCGGCGCACCGCTTCCGCCGCGACGAGCATCGAGCCGGTGACATTGACGCGGAACATGCGGTCGATCCGCTCAGGCGTCATTTCGTCGAGGCGCTGGATCACACCAACGATGCCGGCATTGTTGACGAGGCCATCGAGGTGGCCGAAATGCGCGTCGATCGTGGCAAAGATGGATTTGATGTCCTCGGGCTTGCCGACATCGCCGGCGATTGCGATCGCCTCGCCCCCGGCCTCGCGGATCGTCGCCACCACAGCCTCGGCCGCCTCCTTGTTGGACGCGTAGTTGACCGCCACCGCCCAGCCATGCTGAGCAGCGGCCACTGAAACAGCCGCGCCGATGCCGCGGCTGCCGCCGGTTACGAGAAGAACGGGTGCACTCTCGCTCATTGATAGCATCCTTTCAGGCTGAGGACGTCCCAGGGCGCAACGGTTGCCTTGCCCTCGCCCCAAAGAGAAGACTTCTGGATCGAGGGTCCGAGCGCCGGCAGGAAAAGCCGTTCCGCCGCACTCTCGCCCTCGGTCGGAAGCGCGCTGATATGGCCCTTCAGGTCCGAGGCATAGACCATGCCCTGCCAGACGGTGCAGGCCCTCAGATCGGCCCCGGTCACATCACCTTCCGGGCACTCGAACATGATCCTGCCATCGGCGCGCTTTTGATCGTCGGTGCGCGTGACAACGCCATCGGCCACGACATTGGTGTTGCGCACGGCAAGCTTGAACTTGTTGCTGACGGATGATTCCGACCCCATGGGCTCGAAGCGCAGCTCATAGGCGTCATCCATATCGCCGTAGACGGCCTTTTCCTGCACGCATTCGCCCGCGAGAGCCAGTGCCGGATTAACAGCAAAGGCCATTATCGCCCAGCGCACCGGAGCCAGCCGCGTCATCATGCGGTTAGTCAACATCGTCATTCCCCTCCCGGTTCGCGCCGGCCATCGGCGTTCTCCGTCACGCCGAAGTCGGTGAACAGAACCAGCGGCCGCCCGCCGGCATCGAGGCCCCAGAAGACCGGATAGAAGCCATCGCCCCAGCCGCTCCAGAAGATGGCGACATTACCACGCTCGCCGGCCACCGGCCGGTGCATGGCATATTTGTCCTTGTTCGCCTCGAGTTCGGGCGCCAGGACATCATCATAGTAGTTGATATCCGAGGACGACTTCGCGGCCCGGACCTGCTTTTCCCGCTCCTGAATGAGAGCATAGGTATCGGCATCCATATAGCAGCCGAGGCCAGCATCCACCGGATAGCCGAAGAACTCCTCACCCTTCAACGCATTGATATCCTGGCCCGGAATGAGCGCCAGCTCCCAGCGCACCGGCTTGCCCTCGGCAAACCGAATGCTGCCGGCGGCGATGCGGCCGAAGGCTTCATAGAGCGTCACTGGATAATCGCCCGGAGGCACGGTCCTGACCAGCGCCGGACGGCCCGGTCCGACCAGCGGATCGCTGGCAACGATGCGGCCGGACGTCAGTTCGACATTGCCGATGCGAAGGACGGTGATCGATCGTGCAGCAAGACCGGCGTCGCTGAGCGACGCCAGATCGAGGTTGCTGCTAAGCTTGGAAACGTCGAACTCATCCGCGCCGGCGGATGATGGCACCCATGCGGCGACGGCGCACAACAATCCGCGCAGCGTCCGCATGGGCCATGTCGACATGATCCAACGCTCCCTTAGAGATCGAGAACCAGGCGTTCCGGATCTTCCAGGCTTTCCTTGACGCGCACGAGGAAGGTCACGGCTTCCTTGCCGTCGACCATGCGGTGATCGTAGGAGAGCGCCAGATACATCATCGGACGGATGACAACCTGACCGCCGATGGCGACCGGACGCTCCTGGATCTTGTGCATGCCGAGAATGCCCGACTGCGGCGCGTTCAGGATCGGCGAGGACATCAGCGAACCATAGACGCCGCCGTTGGTGATGGTGAAGGTGCCGCCCTGCATGTCAGCCATCGACAGCGTGCCGTCACGGGCAGCTTTTGCCAGACGGCCAAGCTCCTTCTCGACCTCGGCGATCGACATCTGGTCGGCATCGCGAATGACAGGAACGACGAGGCCCTTGTCGGTACCGACAGCCATGCCGACGTGGCAGTAGTTCTTGTAGATGATGTCGGTGCCGTCGATCTCGGCGTTGACGGCCGGCAGTTCTTTCAGGGCGTGCGTGACGGCCTTGGTGAAGAAGCCCATGAAGCCGAGCTTCACGCCATGCTTCTTCTCGAAGATGTCCTTGTATTTGTTGCGCAGGTCCATGACCGCCTTCATGTCCACCTCATTGTAGGTGGTGAGCATGGCGGCGGTGTTCTGCGCATCCTTGAGGCGGCGGGCGATCGTCTGGCGCAGGCGGGTCATCTTGACGCGCTCTTCGCGGCTGACGTCCTCGACGGCGGTCGGCGCGCGCGCGGCGACCGGAGCAGCCGGCGCGGCGGCAGGCGCCGAGGAAGCCTTGGCGATGGCGGCGATGGCATCGCCCTTCAGGACCTGACCGCGCTTGCCGCTGCCATCGACCTGATCGGCGGAGATATTGTTCTCGGCGAGCAGCTTGGCGGCGGCCGGAGCCGGCGGCATGGCGGAAGCCGAAGCGGAAACGGTTGCTGCAGCAACCGGCGCGGCAGCGGCAGGAGCAGCCGGAGCGGCAGCCTGAGCCGGAGCGGCGGCGGCACCGTTGCCGGCACTGATCTGGCCGAGCAGCGCGCCGAGGCCTACGGTCTCCCCGGCCTGGGCAACGATTTCGGACAGCGTGCCAGCCGCAGGTGCTGGAACTTCGATCGTCACCTTATCGGTTTCAAGCTCGAGAATCGGCTCATCGGCCTTGATGGCATCGCCGACCTTCTTGAACCAGGTGCCGACGGTCGCCTCGCTGACGGACTCGCCGAGGGTAGGAACGCGGATTTCAGTGGCCATTGTTCAGATCCTGATTTTTCGTCGTTATACGTTAAGTAGATGATCCGGCAGCAGATGGCCGGAGAATGATCGATGGCATCGGCGAGATTTCGGTGCGGAAGCCGAGTCCTGCAAGAAGGACGGGATCAGCATCGCAGAGCACCTTCGCGGTGTCGGCATCTTCTGTCTCGATGATCGCCATGCCAAAGGCACCGGCGGCAGCGAAGACCGGGCCGACGACAATGGCCACCCCGGTTTGCGCATGCCCGTGCCAATAGGCGGCATGTTGCTGCATGGCCGCCATCTCCTCCCCAGTGGCGTCATGTGGAAAGCTGGGACGCGGCGGCACGAGTTTCATATGAAAATAAGCCATCGTCCCACCTCCCTATCCTCTTTGCTCGATGACCTTGTCAGAAAACCGCTTCGCACTTTTCTGGATCATGCTTCAACCGCCAAGCGCATCCTCAAGGAACGCCGCAAGCTGCGTCAGATGCTTGGACATCAGGCCCGTCGCCGGAGAGGCGGCGGCCGGACGGCCGGTGTAGCGAACGCGCTGGTACTTGGCATCGATATGGGCGAGCACCCATTCCAGATAGGGATCGATGAAGGACCACGCGCCCATGTTCTTCGGCTCTTCCTGGCACCAGACCATCTCCGCATTGCGGAAGCGGCTGAGCTCATTGATGAGCGCCTTGGCCGGGAACGGGTAGAGCTGTTCGATGCGCAGCAGGTAGATATCGTCGATGCCGCGCTTCTCACGCTCTTCCAGAAGATCGTAATAGACCTTGCCTGAGCAGATGACGACGCGACGGATCTTGTTGTCCTTCTGCAGTTTGATCGGGCCGTCCTTGATCACTTCCGCATCGTCCCAGAGCAGACGGTGGAAGGAGGTTTCCCCCGCCATTTCCGCCAGGCTCGACACGGCGCGCTTATGGCGCAGCAACGACTTCGGCGTCATCAGGATCAGCGGCTTGCGGAAGTCACGCTTCAACTGACGGCGCAGGATATGGAAGTAGTTTGCCGGCGTTGTGACGTTGGCGACCTGCATGTTGTCTTCAGCGCATAGCTGCAGATAGCGCTCGAGGCGGGCCGACGAATGTTCCGGACCCTGACCCTCATAGCCATGCGGCAGCAGGCAGACGAGGCCGGACATGCGCAGCCATTTGCGTTCGCCCGACGAGATGAACTGGTCGAAAACGACCTGCGCGCCGTTGGCGAAGTCGCCGAACTGGGCTTCCCAGAGCGTCAATGCGTTCGGGCGGGCCAGTGAATAGCCGTATTCGAAACCGAGAACAGCCTCTTCCGAAAGCATCGAGTTGATGACTTCATAGCGGGCCTGGGTCGGCGACAGATTGGCGAGCGGGATGTAGCGCTCTTCGGTTTCCTGATCGTAGAGAACCGAATGACGCTGCGAAAATGTGCCGCGTTCGCAATCCTGGCCGGACAGACGAATCTTGTGGCCCTCGACAACAAGCGAGCCGAAAGCGAGCGCTTCCGCCATTGCCCAATCGATGCCTTCGCCTGTTTGCACCATGTTGGCGCGGTTTTCCATGAAGCGTTGAATGGTGCGGTGCGCGTGGAAGCCGGCCGGAATTTCCGACAGCTTGCGGCCGATCTCCTTCAGCGTCTTCATCGGCACGGCGGTCTTGCCGCGGCGCTGCTCGTCGGCATTGTCAGCCGCATGCAGGCCCGACCATTCACCGTCCAGCCAGTCGGCCTTGTTCGGCTTGTAGTGCTGGCCGGCCTCGAACTCCTGCTCGAGATGGGCGCGCCAATCAGCCTTCATCTTTTCGACTTCGCCCTCGGTCAGCACACCTTCGGCGACCAGCCGCTCGGAATAGAGCTGCAGAACCGTCTTGTGGGCGCGGATGACCTTGTACATCTTCGGCTGCGTGAAGGACGGCTCATCGCCTTCATTGTGGCCGTAGCGGCGGTAGCAGAACAGGTCGAGGACGACAGGCTTGTGGAACTTCATGCGGAATTCGGTGGCGATCTTGGCCGCATAGACAACGGCTTCCGGATCGTCGCCGTTGACATGGAAGATCGGCGCTTCGATCATCTTTGCGACGTCGGACGGATAGGGCGACGAGCGCGAGAAGGCCGGATTGGTGGTGAAACCGATCTGGTTGTTGATGATGACGTGCATCGTGCCGGCAACGCGATGACCGCGCAGGCCGGACAGGCCGAGAATTTCGGCAACCACGCCCTGGCCGGCGAAAGCCGCGTCACCGTGGATCAGCAGCGGCACGACCTTGGCACGCTCGGACAGCGGAATGATGTCGCCATCCCATTGGGTGGCGCCCATATCCTGCTTGGCGCGGGCCTTGCCCATGACGACCGGATTGACGATTTCCAGATGCGACGGATTGGCCGTCAGCGAAACGTGCACCTTGGCGCCATCGAAATCGCGGTCGGAGGACGCGCCCAGATGGTACTTGACGTCACCGGAGCCTTCGACTTCATCCGGCGCGTAGGAGCCGCCCTTGAACTCGTGGAAAATCGCCCGGTGCGGTTTGCCCATGACCTGAGAAAGCACGTTCAGGCGGCCGCGATGGGCCATGCCGAACAGAGCCTCCCTGAGGCCGAGCTGACTGCCGCTCTTCAGGATCTGCTCCAGCGCCGGGATCAGCGATTCGCCGCCGTCGAGGCCGAAGCGCTTCGTGCCCTTGAACTTGACGTCGAGAAACTGCTCGTAGCCTTCGGCTTCGATCACCTTCTGCAGGATCGCCTTCTTGCGCTCGGGATTGAAAGCAATACCCTTATCGACGCCCTCGATGCGCTCCTGGATCCAGGCCTTCTCTTCCGGATTGGAGATGTGCATGAATTCGACGCCGAGCGTCGAGCAGTAGGTGCGCTCGAGGATCTCGATCATCTCGCGAATGGTCGCATATTCGAGGCCAAGCACGTTATCGATGAAGATCTTGCGATCGAGGTCGGCCTCGGTAAAGCCGTAGGCTTCCGGCGACAACTCCTTGTAGTCCTCGACCGCAGCGGCGATGCCGAGCGGATCGAGCTTGGCGTGCAGGTGACCGCGCATGCGGTAGGCGCGGATCATCATGATGGCGCGGACGGAATCGCGCGTCGCCTGCAGGACGTCGGCGGTATCGGCCGGCGCGCCGGCGGTTTCCGCCTTGGCCTTGATCTTGGTCTCGATAACCTTCTCGACAATGCCCCAATCGCCGTCGAGCGCGGAAACCAGGTCGCCCTTTGCCGGGATCGGCCAGTTCTTGCGCTGCCACGAGGCGCCCTTGGCCGCCCTCTTCACGTCGTCAGGACTGTCTTCCAGCGCCTTGAAGAATGACCGCCACTCGTCGGAAACCGACGATGCGTCGTCCTCGTAGCGCGCATAAAGCTGCTCGATATAGGCAGCATTCGCGCCATCCAGGAACGAGGTGATCTGAAATTGCTCGTTGGCTTCTTGCCTTGCCATGGTGATATGCGGACAGCCTCGTCCGCCTCCCGACTTGTTTGCATTGCCGGCTTATGGACATCCGGCGACCGTATTTCGTCCACGGCCCATTGGGCCGCACATTTGCTTCTAAAAATTGGAAGGCCGGACGGGATATGCGGCTGCCGCTCCCCGTCCGGGTCTTGCTATAGGTAAGATCAGCCCTTCAGGACTTCCACCAGCGTCTTGCCGAGACGCGCCGGCGACGGCGACACGCGGATGCCCGCCGCTTCCATCGCTGCGATCTTGTCTTCCGCGCCGCCCTTGCCGCCGGAGATCACGGCGCCAGCATGGCCCATGGTGCGGCCGGGAGGTGCCGTGCGGCCGGCGATGAAGCCGACCATCGGCTTCTTGCGGCCCTTCTTGGCTTCGTCCTTGAGGAACTGTGCCGCGTCTTCTTCCGCCGAACCGCCGATTTCGCCGATCATGATGATCGACTTGGTTTCGTCGTCGGCGAGGAACATTTCCAGGATGTCGATGAATTCCGTGCCCTTGACCGGATCGCCGCCGATGCCGACGGCCGTCGTCTGGCCGAGACCTTCATTGGTGGTCTGGAACACGGCTTCATAGGTCAGCGTACCCGAACGCGAGAGAATGCCGACCGAGCCCTTCTTGAAGATGGATCCCGGCATGATGCCGATCTTGCATTCGTTCGGGGTGAGCACGCCGGGGCAATTCGGTCCGATCAGGCGCGACTTCGACTTGAGAAGGCGAGCCTTGACCTTGACCATGTCGGCGACCGGAATGCCTTCCGTGATGCAGACGATGAGCGGCACCTCGGCTTCGATCGCTTCGAGGATCGCGGCTGCGGCACCCGCCGGTGGCACGTAGATGACCGAAGCGTTGGCGCCGGTCGCTTCCTTGCCTTCGGCGACCGACTTGAAGATCGGCAGCTTTTCGCCGTCCTTGCCGGTCCAGGTTTCGCCACCCTTGGAGGGGTGGATACCGCCGACCATTTTCGTGCCGTGATAGGCAAGCGCCTGCTCGGTGTGGAAGGTGCCGGTCTTGCCGGTCAGGCCCTGAACCAGAACCTTGGTGTCTTTGTTGATGAGAATAGACATGCGAGGCCTTTGCTACGAGAGGTTGGAAGACGCGGAGGCAACGCGACGATAGACACCGCTGACGACCTCCTGCCATGTATCGCTGCCGGCGGGCGAGAAAGTGACGCCCATTCGGTAGCAGTCTTCATTTTCGAACTGGAATAGAGTGCGCTGCGCACCGCGCGGCGAGACTTTCGTCAGGACAAGCCTATCCTCGGCCCACTCGCCGGAGGCCGGCGAGGCGGGCGCGAAGCCCACGCTGTCGAACTGATATAGCTTGTAAGCCTGATCCGCACCGTCGAAGCCGAGAATGTTCCGGGATTCGAAAGAGGTATCGCCGTCCCGCGTCTGCACGTAGCGCTGCTCGACGAAGAACCCGCCGAACAGACACTCGGCCGTGAGCCGCGCGGTTGCCGTGCCTTCCTTCGTCCAGGCCGAAGCCGCGACACGCTCTTCCCCTTCCCACGTGCCGGCAAAGGCACCGAGGCGAAGATGAGCAGCCGTTGGAGCGAAGGAGGCAGCCATCCCGATCAGCCCTTGACTGCCTTGACGATCTTCTGGGCGGCATCGTCCAGGTCATCGGCGGAGATGACGTTGAGACCGGATTCGTTGATGATCTTCTTGCCGAGCTCGACATTGGTGCCTTCGAGGCGCACGACGAGCGGAACCTTCAGACCGACTTCCTTGACGGCTGCGAGCACGCCTTCGGCAATGACGTCGCACTTCATGATGCCGCCGAAGATGTTGACCAGAATGCCCTGGACGGCCGGATCGGCAGTGATGATCTTGAAGGCGGCCGTAACCTTTTCCTTGCTGGCGCCGCCGCCGACATCGAGGAAGTTCGCCGGCTCTGCGCCGTAAAGCTTGATGATGTCCATGGTCGCCATTGCGAGACCGGCGCCGTTGACCATGCAGCCGATGTTGCCATCGAGAGCGACATAGGCGAGGTCGTATTCGTGGGCCTGGATTTCCTTCTCGTCTTCTTCAGACGTGTCGCGCAGCGCGCGGATGTCTTCATGACGGAAGAGCGCGTTGCCATCGAAGGAGACCTTGGCGTCGAGGACGCGCAGGCGGCCGTTGGTCATGACGATCAGCGGGTTGACTTCCAGCAGCGCCATGTCCTTTTCGACGAAGGCCTTGTAGAGGATCGGGAACAGCTTGGCACCGTCCTCGCGGGCAGCCCCTTCGAGCTTCAGCGCGTCGGAAATGGCAGCCGAATTGTCAGCAGTGACGCCCGTCGACGGATCGATGGCAACGGTGATGATCTTTTCCGGCGTATCGTGCGCGACGGTCTCGATGTCCATGCCGCCTTCCGTCGATACGACGAAAGCGACCTGACCGACCGAGCGGTCAACCAGGATCGAGAGATAGAGTTCGCGATCGATATCGGCGCCGTCTTCGATGTAGAGACGGTTGACCTGCTTGCCGGCCGGGCCGGTCTGCTTGGTTACCAGCGTGTGGCCGAGCATTTCCTTGGAATTGGCAACGACGTCCTCGACAGACTTGGCAAGGCGAACGCCGCCCTTGGCGTCCGGGCCGAGTTCCTTGAACTTGCCCTTGCCGCGGCCGCCGGCATGGATCTGGCTCTTGACGACGTAAAGCGGGCCTGGAAGCTGCTTGGCGGCAGCGGCGGCTTCGTCGGCGGAGAAGATTGCAACGCCGTCCGCGACGGGTGCGCCATAGCTCTTCAGCAGAGCCTTGGCCTGATATTCATGAATGTTCATGGACTTATCCCTGTTATAGCGCGGAAATTACTTCAGCGACGGCGCGATGGCGATGCAGGCTTCGCAAAGGCCGGCGACGGACGCGACCGACTTGTCGAAGGCTTCCTTCTCGGCCTTGTTCAGGTCGATCTCGATGATACGCTCGACGCCGCCGGCGCCGATGACGGTGGGAACGCCGACATACATGTCCTTGACGCCATACTGACCATTGAGATGGGCAGCGCTGGGCAGGACGCGCTTCTTGTCCTTGAGGTAGGATTCGGCCATTGCGATGGCGGAGGCGGCCGGAGCGTAATAGGCCGAGCCGGTCTTCAGCAGACCGACGATCTCGGCGCCGCCGTCACGGGTGCGCTGGATGATTTCTTCCAGGCGCTCAGCGGTGAGCCAGCCCATGGTGACGAGGTCCGTCAGCGGAATGCCAGCAACGGTGGAGTAGCGGGCAAGCGGAACCATCGAATCGCCATGGCCGCCGAGAACGAAAGCGGTGACGTCTTCGACCGATACGTTGAATTCCTTGGCGAGGAAAAGGCGGAAGCGCGAGCTGTCGAGCACGCCGGCCATGCCGACGACCTTGTTGGCCGGCAGGCCGGAAAACTTCTGCAGCGCCCAGACCATGGCGTCGAGCGGATTGGTGATGCAGATCACGAAGGCATTCGGGGCATACTTCTTGATGCCGGCGCCGACCTGCTCCATGACCTTGAGGTTGATGCCGAGAAGATCGTCGCGGCTCATGCCCGGCTTACGGGCGACACCGGCGGTGACGATGCAGACGTCAGCACCTTCGATCGCGGAGTAGTCGCTGGCGCCGGTCAGGTTGGCGTCGAAGCCTTCGACCGGCGAAGACTGGGCGATGTCGAGACCCTTGCCCTGGGGAATGCCGTCCGCGATGTCGAACAGGACGATGTCGCCCAGTTCCTTCAAGCCGGCGAGATGCGCCAGCGTGCCACCAATCATGCCAGAACCAATAAGTGCGATCTTGTTGCGCGCCATTTCGGTGTATCCTTTGCGATCAAAATCCGTGGCGGGACGCCGAGCGAGGCATCCACAATAGCCGCCAATCGCATAGACCCAAAGGTGCAAATTGGCAATTGATTATTTTGAGAGCAGCAATTTCAATCGGTTAGATCGTAAAATTCTTACGTAAACGTAAGTCACTCTGTCACCGAATTGTTACTCGGCCGCGCGTTTTGCCCGAGTCTGCGCCAGATAGTCTGCGCTGCGCATCTCGAAAAGCCGGGATGTCGTGCGGTCGAATTCGAAGCCTTCGGTCCCGCGCCTTTCCACCAGAAGATCCTCCGGCATCGCAGCCGCGGAAACATAAAGCCGGATGGCATGATCGTAGAGCGTATCGATCAGAATGATAAAACGTTTCGTCTGATTGCGCTTTTCCGGCCCGAGCTTCGGCACGCGATCGAGGAAGATCGTGTCGAAGCGCTCCGCTATGGCGAGGAAATCTGCGGGGCCGAGCGGCGCCTCGCAAAGATCGGCGAAGGAGAAGCGCGCCATGCGATCGACTGCCAGCGGCACATGGATGGAGCGCCCCTTCCTGGGGATCTCCGTGGGCTGCGCCTTGCGTCCATGCAGCGCCTGCATCCAGGATGCATCCATCGCCATATCGGTGCGGTCATCGATCGGGGTCAGATAAACAGGCTGGCTGTTCAGCTTCTCCATGCGGTAGTCGGTCGGCGAATCCAGTGTCACGACATCGACATGGCGCTTCAAGAGATCGATGAAGGGCAGAAACAGGCCACGATTGAGCCCATCGCGATAGAGATTGTCCGGTTCGACGTTCGATGTGGCGATCAGCACGCATCCGAGCGAGAACAGCTCGGAAAACAGCCGCGACAGGATCATCGCATCGGCGATGTCGGTGACGGTGAATTCATCGAAGCAGAGCAGTTCGGCCTCGGCGTAGAGATCTGCGGCAACCGGCGGTATGGGGTCTGCCTGCTTGGTCTCGCCGTTCTTAAACTTCAGCCGCTGCGCCGCGATGCGATTGTGCACATCGGTCATGAACTCGAAAAAATGCGCGCGGCGCTTCTTCTGGCAGGGCGCCATGGCGAAGAACATATCCATCAACATCGTCTTGCCGCGCCCGACGCTACCGTGGATATAGAGCCCCTTGACGGTCTCGACCGACTTCTTGCGCGTGGCAAACATCCAGCCGAGCGCGCTCGACTTGCTGGCGGGCCGCTTCCGCTTCAGATCGGCAAGCACCCGATCCAGCAGTTTCGCCACATTCATCTGCGCCGAATCCACCTGAAGCGATCCGGAGACCGTCAGCGCCTTCAGCTGCTCGCAGACGCTGTGGGAATAGTCGGGCATGGGCTGCATGGGGAAATACCCGCCTGTGCAAAAGGGAACACGCCCGAGGCGCGGCCCTATCGGAGAAGCTTATCGGCTGAGGCTGAGAGGCTGACCGGAAGCGGTCGAGCCATCAAAGCGCGCGTCGGCCGTCTTGTAGAGCGTTCCGATCGTGCTGCCATCGCGGTTCTTCAAGAGAACCTGCTTGCCGGAGACTTCCCAGGATCCCATTGCGGTGAGCTCGCCCGAGCAGCCACGCGTGCCGCCACGCGAGCCGCTGCCGAGGTTGGTGAGCGTCAGGAACATGTCGCAGCTCGATCCGCCGTTGCTGACCTTCCAGCTGCCGACCATCGATTCCTTGGTGACGTCCATGGCGGAAGCAGCCATCGCCTGCTGTTGCTGCGGGTTGCCAGCGCTCGGCGCGTTCGTCGGCGCTGCTGGAAACTGCGAACCATTGGCGCCGTTCACAGGGGGAAGCTGACTTGACTGAACGGAGGGGACAGGCTGTGCCTGCAATGGCGGGGCCGAATAGTTATCGTTGTATGCTGTGCGCTGGCAACCGGCAAGCGACAGACCTATCGCAGCAGCCGTCACTGCATATCTGAACTGCATCATCACACTCCTAATTAATTGTCCACCGCTGACATTTGCAAAGTAATGCTCAATGACGTGGGAATTATCGTATTTCACTTTGGTTAATCAAGTCGATACCGCCACAAATTGCCGTCGGCCATAGCTGGACAAGAATCGGGTGGTTTCAAGGCCTAACCCGGCGAACCTCTTCCAGATAGAAGCGATCGGCAAATTCCTGCATGCTTTTGTCGCGCGCTCGATCTTCGCGAAACCGGCCTGAGAAGTCAGAATAGCGTGCGAGCGAGGCCGTCAGAAATTGCGTGAGGGGCAGTGGCGGGACGCCCTCTCCCATTTCGCGCGTCTCTTTCTTGACCGCCACCAATTGCAGAATTGTTGCCCGAATATCCTTGGCTATGTCGATGTCTGCGAGACATTCGAGCATGTTCATTGGCGGCAATTTGGCAAAATCCGTCTGACGCATCCATTCGAGCGCTATCGCCGGACGAATGGAATAGAGCAGCTTCTTCAAGCGAACAGGCTCGGCTCCATCGTCTGGCTGATGCCGTTTCATTAAGCCGACATAGTGCTGAGCGACCTTCTCCGGCACCATGATCGCATCCAGCAGCGCGCCGAGGCGATCTCGAAAGCCTGGCTCCTCCTCATAGACGATCGGTGATTTCAGCCATTCGACAAGAACGGCGTTGCCCTTCAGTGCCAAAAGCAGCGCCTTGCGCAGATCCCACCCACCGGTGTCGATATCGTCAACGATGGGAAACTCGATGACGTCCCGATGCGGGAACAAGGTCAGATGATCCCGCTCCTGCCTGATATAGACGAAGCGGCAATCATAATCGCTATCAGGCGAGGGAAAGCCCCAGGCGCGGCTGCCGCTTTCGATGGCAAGACCGATGCGAATGCCCTCGGCCTTGACCGAAGCAAGCCGCAACCGAATTTCGGCCACGGCCTCTGGCGCAAAGCCTTCTATCGTCATGCGAACATAATCCTCGTCGCCGCCGAATTGGCGAATGATCGTCGACGGTCAAACCCGCCGTTCGACCATCATCTTCTTGATTTCGGCGATTGCCTTGGCCGGGTTCAGACCCTTCGGGCAAGTCTGGGCGCAGTTCATGATCGTGTGGCAGCGATAGAGGCGGAATGGATCTTCGAGATTGTCGAGACGTTCGCCCTTGGCCTCGTCTCTGGAGTCGATCAGCCAGCGATAGGCCTGCAGCAGGACGGCAGGACCGAGATAGCGGTCGCCGTTCCACCAATAGCTCGGACAGGAGGTCGAGCAGCAGGCGCACAGGATGCATTCGTAAAGGCCGTCGAGTTTCAGGCGGTCTTCGTGGCTCTGCTTCCATTCCTTGGCCGGCGGGGGCGATACCGTCTTCAGCCAGGGTTCGATCGAACGATGCTGCGCGTAGAAATTCGTCAGATCCGGCACGAGATCCTTCACGACGGGCAGATGCGGCAGCGGATAGATCTTCACGGTACCCTTGATCTCGTCCAGACCCTTGGTGCAGGCGAGCGTGTTGGTGCCGTCGATATTCATCGCGCAGGAGCCGCAGATGCCCTCGCGACAGGAGCGGCGCAGCGTCAGCGTCGGGTCGATCTTGTTCTTGATGTAGAGCAGACCGTCGAGCACCATCGGGCCGCAATCGTCGATATCGATGTAATAGGTATCGATGCTCGGGTTCTGGCCGTCGTCCGGGCTCCAGCGATAAACGCGGAATTCGCGCGTATTCGCGGCGCCGACCGGCTTCGGCCAGACCTTGCCTTCGCGCATCTGAGAGTTCTTGGGGAGAGCGAGTTCAACCATGGTCAGTTCCTCTCAGATCAGTACACGCGTGCCTTGGGCTCGATCTTGTGCGGATCGATGCCTTCGGCGATCAGGTCAGTATGGACGGGACGATAGTCGAGCTTCACATCGCCGGCCTCGTTGACCCAGGCAAGCGTATGCTTGCGCCAGTTCTCGTCGTCACGGCCGCCGAACTTGCCCTCGGTGTAGTCCTCGCGAGCGTGCGAGCCGCGGCTTTCCTTGCGGGCCTCGGCGCCGTAGATCGTCGTGATGGCATTGGACATCAGATTGTGCAGTTCCAGCGTCTCGACGAGATCGGAATTCCAGATCAGCGAACGGTCCGTGACCTTGATGTCGGACAGTTCCTTCCAGATCTCCGAAATGCGGCGGCAGCCGGACTCCAACGATTCCTGCGTGCGGAACACCGCGGCGTCTTCCTGCATGGCGCGCTGCATTCTCTCGCGCAGCGCCGCCGTCGGCGTGCTGCCGCTGGCGTGGCGCAGACTGTCGAAGCGTTCCATGATCTTGTCGCAGGCGGCAACGTTAACAGGCGGAACCGGGCCGACGCGGTCGATGACCTGACCGGCGCGGATGGCTGCGGCACGGCCGAAGACCACAAGGTCGATCAGCGAGTTGGAGCCGAGACGGTTGGCGCCGTGCACCGAGGCGCAACCGGCCTCACCGACGGCCATCAGGCCCGGCAGAATGCGCTCGGGATTGTTGCTGTCGGCATTCAGCACTTCGCCCCAATAATTGGTGGGAATGCCGCCCATGTTGTAGTGGACGGTCGGCAGCACCGGGATCGGCTCGCGGGTCACATCGACGCCAGCGAAAATGCGCGCGCTCTCGGAAATGCCAGGCAGGCGTTCGTGCAGCACGGCCGGATCGAGATGGTCGAGATGCAGGAAGATATGGTCCTTGTTCTTGCCGACGCCGCGACCCTCGCGGATTTCCAGCGTCATGCAGCGTGAAACCACGTCGCGCGAGGCAAGGTCCTTTGCCGAAGGAGCATAGCGTTCCATGAAGCGCTCGCCCTCGGAATTGACGAGATAGCCGCCTTCGCCGCGCGCGCCTTCGGTGATCAGACATCCCGAACCATAGATGCCGGTCGGGTGGAACTGCACGAATTCCATGTCCTGCAGCGGCAGACCGGCGCGGGCCACCATGCCGCCGCCATCGCCGGTGCAGGTATGGGCCGACGTTGCCGAGAAATAGGCGCGGCCGTAGCCGCCGGTCGCCAGCACCACCATCTTGGCGGCGAAGCGATGGATCGTGCCGTCGTCGAGACACCAGGCGACGACACCGGTGCAGCGGCTGCCGTCATCCGACATGATGAGATCGAGCGCGAAATATTCGATGAAGAATTCGGCATTGTTGCGCAGCGACTGGCCGTAGAGCGTATGCAGGATGGCGTGGCCGGTGCGGTCGGCGGCAGCGCAGGTGCGCTGCACCGGCGGTCCATCGCCGAAATTCTGCATGTGGCCGCCGAACGGGCGCTGATAGATCTTGCCTTCCTCATTGCGCGAGAAGGGCACGCCGTAATGCTCGAGCTCGTACACGGCCTTCGGCGCTTCCATGACCATATATTGCATGGCGTCGACGTCGCCGAGCCAGTCGGAACCCTTGACGGTATCGTAGAGGTGCCACTGCCAGCTGTCCGGCGTCATGTTCTGCAGCGAGGCGGCGATGCCGCCCTGGGCTGCGACCGTATGCGAGCGGGTCGGGAAGACCTTGGTGATGCAGGCGGTGCGGAAGCCCTGCTCGGCCATGCCGAGCGTAGCGCGCAGGCCGGCACCGCCGGCGCCGACGACGATCACGTCATAGGAGTGATCGACATATTTGTAGGCTTTGCCATTCTGAGCGGGTGAGGTCGGTGCCATGATACAATTATCCTACGAACGCGATCTTCAGAATGGCGAAAAGACAGAGCCCCGCCACGAAAATCGCGAAGAATGTGTTGAGCATGAGAAGGACGATCTTGCCGAATTCGCCGTGGACATAATCCTCGATGATGACCTGCATGCCGAGCTTCATGTGAATGACGCCGGAGATCACCATGAGCCCCATGATGACGGCGACGAGCGGGTTCGACAGCGCATGCACGACTTCCGCGTAAGGCGCGCCGGCATAGATCAGCAGGAAAATGACGAAGAAAATGAAGAGCGGAACGTTGGCGACGGCGGTCAGGCGCTGACGCCAGAAATGATCGGTGCCTTCCTTGGCGGAACCGAGACCGCGGACTTTACCCAAAGGGGTGCGCATATCCATGAGAAATATCCTCTAAAGCATGATCCCGAAAATCATCGAGCGGTTTTCGGAAACGATCACACCAATCAACCCAGCCTGATGACGATGCCGATGATCCAGACCAGCACGGTGAGACAGATCGACGCGATAAGCGTGACCTTGGCCATCCTGGTCGAGACGGCAGGATCGAAACCGTAACCGAGATCCCAGACGAAATGGCGCAGGCCGCCGATCATGTGATGCAGCAGCGCCCACGTATAGCCGAACAGGATGATCCGGCCGATGATCGTGCCCAGGATCCAGTTGACCAGATCGAAATAGCCCTGGCCGGTCGCCGCGGCGATCAGCCACCAGGCGACCAGCACCGTGCCGAAGTAGAGCGCGCCGCCGGTGATGCGGTGAACGATCGACATGACCATGGTGGGAATGGGTTTGTAGATTTGCAGATGCGGCGACAGGGGCCGGTTTTGTGTGACGTTCGCCATCAGAACCTCGCGGCGTTACGATACGCTTAAAACCCGGATATCCGGGACAACGCGCGCGCAAAGACATGCTGTGTGCGTTGCATCATTGCGACCATTAATCACCCGGACGCCTATCGACAAGCACAATTGATGCCTGCACCGAATTTAATCGATTGGGATCGCTTTGCACTTTAGCGAGTATGCAAGGACGCGCTCCCCATTCGACCTCATTTACCATTTCCTCAACCCTGACGTGGACTTCGCGCCGGTCTTGGGGCAATCTGCCGTTAAGATTTCATTAACCGACCCAAACGGGGGCGAATCATGAGCTTGCATCTTTTCAGGGCATCAGCGCTCGTTTTGGCAGCAACAGCCGCATTTTCGTCAAGCGCGGTGCTGGCAGGCGATTACCGTCACTGGCATCACCGCGACCATTCGGGCCTCGTGCGCCTGAACCAGACATCGGCGCCGCAGGGTTTCGGGCAGCAGCAGCCGGCCAGAATCATTCTCATGGAACCACGCGAAGCCGCAGACACCGGCACCTATGCCGGTACGGCCGATGTCTATCAGGCGAATGGTGGCACCTATGTCGTCGGCTATGGCGGCTACAACCCCTATGCCCGCCCTGCCGCGATGCAGCCGAGGCCGCGCGCGAAGGTCATCAACGTCCGCTATGCCGACAATCCCTGCTCGTACGAAGCCGGCGTCTGCGTGATCAGGCCCTGACGGTCTTCAGCCGACAAGAAACCGCCAGACAGTGGTCTTCTTGATCTCGCTGTCCTCCAGCGCCCGCGTTACCGGCACCTGATAGGTCGCCTGCTCTTCCAGGCGATCCTTGGGAAGATAGGCCCTGCCGGGATCACCGACCAAAACCAGCTTCCCCTCGCCTGCCAATTGCCGCAGCCAGGGAACCAGGCTCCCGGCAAAATCGTGATCGTAAAAGACGTCACCAGCAAGTATGACGTCCGCCTCCACAGCGCGGCCGATGATGTCGTCGCCGGCGAAGTCGAGATCGACACCGTTTTCGACCGCATTCAGTCGTAACGCGGTACCGGCCCATGGATCGATATCGACGGCCAGCACATGGCGGGCGCCGGCGCGCTTCGCCGCGATCGCCACCAGCCCGGAGCCGCTGGCGAAATCCAGCACCGTCCGGCCGACAACCATTTCAGGATGGTCGAGAATGTAGCGTGCCAATCCTTGCCCGCCCGCCCAGGCAAAGGCCCAGAAGGGCGGCGGCAGGCCGATCTCTTCCAACTCCTCTTCCGTCTTCAGCCAGAGTTCATGCGCTTCGCTTGCCAGATGCAGCCGGACCTCCGGCACATGCGGCGGCGCCATGAGGCTGGTATTAGCGCGGATGAAGCTTTCCGGGTCGGTTTTCAACGATTCCTCGAACCGGGATCAGACAGGAGGATTGTCAAGTTCGCCCATGCGGCAAACTTCGAGCCATTCTTCGTCGGTCACCGGCTGGACCGAAAGCCGCATGGAGGTGACGAGCGCCATCTGCGACAGCTTCGGATTGGCCTTGATATCCTTCAAGGAGACAAACTTCGGCATGTCGCGGACGGCGCGGATGTCGACACATTCCCAGCGCGGGTCGTCCTTGGCGGTCGAATCCGGATGCGCCAGCGCGCAAACCTCGACGATACCGACGATCTCCAGCCCATCATTGGAATGGTAGAAGAAACCCTTGTCGCCGATCTGCATCGCCCGCATGTTGTTGCGGGCGAGATAGTTGCGCACGCCGGTCCATTCGGTCCCCTTTTCGCCAGCCGCCTTCTGCTGCTGCCACGACCAGGAAGACGGCTCGGATTTATAGAGCCAATGCGCCATGCCTCATGCCTCCGGATTGTTGAAGACCCAATTGAACGGCTTGATCTCGACGCTCTCGAACAGGCCGGCCTTCGTATAGGGATCGGCATCCGCGATCGCCTTGGCCGCTTCGATGGTCTCGGCGCTGACGACGACGAGGCTGCCATTCGGCTTGCCGTCGGCATCGAGGAAAGGCCCCGCTATCTTCAGCGTTCCTTCGGCATTCAGCTTGTTCAGATGCTCCACATGCGCCGGGCGCGTCTCCATGCGGACATTCAGATGACCGGGTTTATCCTTGCAGACAAAGGCGAACAGCATTGCTTGGGCTCCTTCAGATATCGCGAAAACTATTCCGTGGTGATAGGCCGCGTCATCAATTGGCCGATGGCGGTCGCTATGTCGAGCTTGCCGTCGATGATGGCCGAAACTGCTTCGGTAATCGGCATGTCGACGCCGATTTCGCCAGCCAACCGCGCGGCGATAGAGGCGGCATAAGCACCTTCAACCAGCGTGCCGTGCGTCGGATCGCCCGCTTCTCCGCGACCGAGCGCGATGCCGAATCTGAGATTGCGGGATTGATGGCTGGTGGCCGTCAGCACGAGGTCGCCGAGACCGGAGAGCCCGCGCACCGTCTCCGCCTTGCCGCCCTTGGCCGCGACGAAGCGTGACATTTCGGCCAAGCCTCGGCTGATCAGGGCCGCACGCGCGGAATCGCCGATGCCACGGCCTTCGACGATGCCGCAGGCAATGGCCAGCACATTCTTCAAGGCGCCACCAAGCTGCACGCCGATGCGATCGTCCGATGCATAGAGACGGAAACTCGGACCGGAGATCGCCTGCGCAAGCCTTTCAGCAACGGCCATGTCAGCCGCCGCGATCGCCATGGCCGTCGGCAGGCCCTTGGCGATATCGGTGGCAAAGCCCGGTCCGGAGAGAACGGCGATGGCATGTTGCGGCAGTTCCCGCTCGAGCATGTCGGTCAAAAGATCGCCCGAGACCTTGTCGATGCCCTTGGCGCAGGTGACGACGACAGCGTCCTTGGCAAGGTAAGGCCCATAGAGCTTGGCCGCATCGGCCTGCGCCTGCGACGGCATGGCGAAGAGCACGATGCCGGCATCGGAGATGGAATCAGGTTCGGCCGAAAACCGCAGCGAATCCGGAAGCAGGATCCCGGGCAAGACGGCATCATGCATCCGATCGGCTGCGAGATCCGCCATCAGCGCCGCCTTGCGCCCGACGAGCGTCACATCGCTGCGGCCGGTCAGTGCGATGACGGCCGCGAGCGCCGTGCCGAAGGCGCCTGCGCCGATGACTGCGATCCGTTCGTTGCCGCTCATGCCTTCGCTCCGCGTTTGCCATGACCCAGGAGAGTTTCCGCCTTCTGATCCAGCGGCCAGCGCGAACGCGGCTGCACATCGAGATCATCAGGTGCCGCGCCCTTTGCCATGCGCTCCAGTCCGGCCCAGGCGATCATGACGGCATTATCCGTACACAGTCTCAATGGCGGCGCGATGAAGCGAAAGCCGTTGGTGTCGCAAAGCTCCTGCAGGGTGCGGCGCAGCTCGAGATTGGCGGCGACGCCGCCGGCGACCACGAGCGCCGGCGTTTCCGTCGTCTTCGGGAATTCCGCCTTGAAGCGTTGCAGCCCGCGGCCGATGCGATCCTTCAACGTGCGCGAGACCGCCTTCTGGAAAGAGGCGCAGATATCGGCAATGTCCTGCTCCGTGACCGGCGCGATGGCCGTTGCCGCCTGCCGTACCGCGGTCTTCAGGCCGGAAAAAGAAAAATCGAGGCGCGTTTCGCCGACGAGCGGCCGCGGGAAATCAAAGCGATCCGCATTACCGCTTTTGGCCGCCGCCTCCACGGCCGGGCCGCCGGGATAGGGAAGACCCAGGAGCTTGGCCGTCTTGTCGAAGGCTTCGCCCAGCGCATCGTCGATGGTCGTGCCCCAGCGCTCGTATTCGCCGACGCCGCGCACGAGGATAAGCTGCGTATGGCCGCCGGAAACGAGCAGCATCAGATAGGGAAAGGCAAGCCCATCGGTCAGCCTCGCCGTCAGGGCATGGCCTTCCAGATGGTTGATGGCATAGAGTGGCTTGCCTGTGGCGCGCGAGATCGCCTTGCCGGTCATCAGGCCGACAAGCAGCCCGCCGATAAGGCCTGGGCCCGATGTTGCGGCGATGGCATCGACGTCCAAGAGCGACACATTGGCGCGTTTCAATGCCTCGTCGATCAGCGTATCCAGCGCCTCGACATGCGCACGCGCAGCAATTTCCGGCACGACGCCGCCATAAGCGCTATGCTCCTCCAACTGGCTGAGGACGACATCGGAGCAAATCGTGGACGTGCCGTCTTCTAGGCGTTCGACAATGGCTGCAGCGGTTTCGTCGCAGCTTGTTTCGATGCCGAGAATACGAAGAATGGACGCCATGGAAGCTGTTCGTTGCCTTTTGGTCGATTGCGATGAAGCGGAAATATGGTTACGGGAACTGTCGGTAACAACGGATCAAAGCGGATGCAAACAAAACCTTTCCGGATCGGCACGCGCGGCAGCCCGCTGGCGCTCGCCCAGGCACATGAGGCACGCGACCGCCTGATGGCGGCGCACGGCCTTCCGGAGGAGATGTTCGAAATCGCCGTGCTCACAACCAAGGGCGACCGCATCACCGACCGCTCGCTGGCGGCGATCGGCGGCAAGGGCCTGTTCACGGAAGAGCTTGAAGAGAAGCTGGCCTCGGGCGAGCTCGACTTCGCCGTGCACTCGGCCAAGGATATGGCGACGAAACTTCCGGAAGGCCTGGCGCTATCAGCCTACCTGCCGCGCGAGGACATCCGCGATTCCGTCATCGGCCGCACGGCACCGAGATTGATCGAGCTGCCGCGCGGCGCGACCGTCGGTTCCGCGTCGCTGCGCCGCCAGGCGCTGATCCGTCGGCTGCGCCCCGATATCAACGTCATCACCTTTCGCGGCTCGGTCCAGACCCGGCTGCGCAAGCTGGAAGAGGGGCAGGCAGACGCAACGCTGCTCGCCGTTGCCGGCCTGAAGCGGCTCGGCAAGGTCGAAGTCATCACCGATATCCTCGATCCCGACGAATTTCCGCCGGCACCGGCACAGGGCGCGATCGCCATCGAAAGCCGCATTGGCGACGCCAGGATGAACGACCTGCTCGCCGCCATCAATGACGGCCCTACCTTCGATACCGTCTCCTGCGAGCGCGCATTTCTCGCCGCGCTTGACGGCTCCTGCCGCACGCCGATTGCCGGCTATGCAATTTGCGAGGGGGATCACCTGCGGTTCTTCGGCATGATCCTGACGCCTGATGGACAGCAGGTGCATACGACCACCATCGAGGGCAACCGCCGCGACGCCGAGGCGCTCGGCACCAATGCCGGCCAGGCTATACGCGCAGAGGCAGGCAGCACCTTCTTCGAAGACTGGATCTGACATCCGATGCGCGTTGTCGTCACCCGTCCCCAGTATTCGGGTGAACGCACCATCCGGCGACTGACGCAGATGGGTCACGAGGCGCTGCTGCTGCCGCTGGCAGAGCCGGTCCATCATGCCGACGAGGCCAGGCGCGCGCTCCTGGACACACAAGGCGCCATTGCCGTCACCAGCGCCGAAGCTATTCGGGTTCTGGCCGCATTGGGATCCGATCTCGGGCCTTATCTCGGCCGACCGCTCTTTGCGGTCGGCAAGGCAACCGCCAAAGAGGCGGCAAGCCTCGGCTTCACCAATGTCGTCATATCCGAAGGGGGCGGCACGGAGCTTGCGGCCTTGATTTCCGACCAAGCGGCAAGCCTTGCCAAGGCTCCCCTCCTCTATCTCGCGGGCCATCCCCGCGCCGCCGGCTTCGAGGCGAGATTGGCGGAGCTGCAACTGCCGTTCTACACGGTTGAATGCTACCGGATGCGGGATATCGCTCCGAAAGATGATATTCTTCGCCGGCTTTTTATCGATATCAGCGCCAATGCGGTGCTGCTTTATTCCCATCAGACGGCGCAGCGTTTTTTCGGCCTGTCTTTCGTGCAGGAAAATCCTGAGATCTTCGCCGAAACGCACTTCCTCTGCCTGAGCGAGGCCATCGCGGGAGCGATTCCCCCTCAGATGCGTTTACACGTCGATATCGCTGACATGCCGAATGAGGACCGACTTCTGGCGCTGCTCGACGCTGAGTAAGGCCGCAATTTTGATCTAAGGTCTTTCCATAATCGCCTTGTCTGTCTAACTTCGTTGCAGCGCATGAAAAGAGGACCTCATGGTACCGGGAAAACCGCCTAACCATTCGAAGCCCAACGACGAGCCGGTCACGATTGATCTGGAGGCCGAAAAAACTGCGCAGGACGCAGCCCCCGAGGATATGACGGAGCACGCCCACGGCGAGTTCGGCTCATCCTCCGCCAATGAAGTGGAAATGCCGCTGGAGGCGGACAAGGAGCCGCTGCGCGAGGAGCCTCGCGAGCCCACCCCTGATCCCGTCCCGGAAGAGCCGCAGGCCACGACGACGCGACAGGCCGAACCTCATGCCTCCTATGCAGAACATCAGCAGCGACGGGAAGGTTCAACCTCCGGCCTGATCGCCGCCGGCATCGTCGGCGGCCTGATTGCGCTCGTTTGCGCCGGCGCCGTTCAATATGCCGGCCTGTTGCCGGGCGGCGGCTCGCGCAAGGACAATTCCGCCGATATTGCCGCACTGAACGCTGAGATCGACGGGCTGAAGCAGAGCATCGCCAGCCTCGCCGCAGCGCCTGCAGCAAAGCCCGACGGCGCTCTTGCTGCCCGCATTTCAGCGCTCGAAACGGCTGCCGCCAACGGCACCTCGACTGGCGGATCGGCGGGAACGGCAAGCGCCGATGCTGATCAGAGGATCGCTTCCCTGAGTGCGGAAGTCGATCAGCTGAAGGCGGACCTCGGCAAGGCAACCCAAAGCCAGGCCAGCTCCGACGCCGAGGTCGGCAAGCGTCTCGACGACGCAGAGAAGAAGCTCAATCAACCGAGCCAGGAAAGCGCGGTCGCCCGCGCGATTGCCGCCGCGGCACTGAAGGCGGCGATCGACCGGGGCGGCCCCTTCCAGCCCGAGCTCGACACCTTTGCCAACGTCGCCTCGGACGACCCTGCCGTTGCCGATCTCAAGACCTTCGCCCAGACCGGCGTTCCCTCCCGCGCCGACCTGATCCGTCGGGTCACGGATGTCGCGACCGCGATCGTCGCTACGACTGAGAGCAACGATCCGAATCAGAGCTGGAGCGACCGCCTGATCTCGAGCGCCAAGACCCTGGTGCAGGTCCGCCCCGTCGGCAACGTTCCCGGCGACAGCGTCGATGCGATCGCCGCGCGATTCGAAGACAAGGTGAAGAATGGCGATCTGCCGGGTGCGGTGACCGAGTGGAACAGCCTGCCCGATGCCGCCAAGTCGGCCTCCGCCGCCTTCAAGCAATCGCTGGAAGCCCGCATCCGCGTCGAGGATCTGGTGAGCGATGCGCTGTCGAAGGCAATCGCTAACACCGGGAAACAGAATTAAGGACGGAGCGCAGGAATGATCAGACTGCTTATCTTCGCCGTTTTCGTCCTGGCTCTCGGCTACGGCTTCTCTTGGCTCGCGGATCGCCCCGGCGATCTTTCGCTGGTCTGGGAAGGCCAGCTTTACCAGACCAGGCTGATCGTGGCCGCCGGCATCCTGATTGCGTTGATCGCCGCCGTCATGATTGTCTGGTGGTTCCTGCGTTTGATCTGGACCTCGCCGCATTCCGTCACCCGCTATTTCCGCGCCCGTAAACGCGACCGCGGTTATCAGGCGCTCTCCACCGGGTTGATCGCCGCCGGTGCCGGCAACGCCCTGCTCGCACGGAAGATGGCGGCGCGCACGCGCGGCCTCATCCGCGCCGATCAGGAACCCCTCATCAACCTGCTCGAGGCGCAGGCGGCTCTGATCGAAGGCAAGCACGACGAGGCGCGCCAGAAATTCGAGCTGATGGCCAACGATCCGGAAACGCGCGAGCTCGGGTTACGCGGCCTCTACCTCGAAGCCAAGCGCCTCGGCGCGCACGAAGCGGCGCGGCAATATGCGGAAAAAGCGGCCGATCAGGCTCCCTATCTGCCCTGGGCGGCACAGGCGACGCTGGAATATCGCAGCCAGGCCGGCCGCTGGGATGATGCCATCAAGCTTCTCGACCAGCAGAAGATCGCCCACGTCGTCGACAAGACCACCGCGAACCGCCAGCGGGCCGTGCTGCTGACGGCACGCGCCAACGACAGGTTGGAGAGCGATCCGGCCGGTGCCCGCGACGATGCGCTTGCGGCCGTGAAGCTGGTGGATGATTTCGTGCCGGCGGCGCTGATAGCGGCGAAAGCTCTCTTCCGCGAAGACAAGGTGCGCAAGGCCGCCTCCATGCTCGAGCAGGTCTGGAAAGCGCATCCGCACCCCGAGATCGGCAGGGCCTATGTGCGTGCCCGCAGCGGCGATTCCGTCATCGACCGGCTGAAACGGGCCGAACGGCTGGAGGCCATCCGCCCGAACAATGTCGAAGCGTTGCTGCTGACGGCAAAGGCGGCGCTGGATGCCGGGGATTTCAACAAGGCCCGCGCCAAGGCCGAAGCCGCCGCGAGGATCGATGCGCGCGAAGGCGCCTTCATGCTGCTGGCTGATATCGAGGAGGCCGAAACCGGCGATCAGGGCCGCGTGCGTCACTGGATGGCGCAGGCATTGCGCGCCCCGCGCGACCCGGCCTGGGTCGCCGATGGTTTCGTATCCGACAAGTGGCTGCCGCTGTCGCCCGTGACGGGCCGCCTCGACGCCTTCGAATGGAAGGCCCCCTTCGGCCAGATCGAGGGACCTGTGGAAGAAGGTTCTGCCGTGTCTGTCGATGCAGCGTTGAAATCGCTGCCGCCGGTGCGCGAGGCGGTTTCCGCAACCGTGCCAGCGAAATCGACCTCACCGAAAGTTGCATCGCCGGCAGCCGATGCCTATGTCATGGAGTTGGAGCCGGCGGCGGCAAAACCCGCGCCCGACGCATCCGCCGCAGCGCCAGAGCCGGCTCAACAGGAGCCGGAACCGCGGCCCTTCTTCGGCGGTGCGCCGGACGACCCGGGTGTGAAAAATCTAAAACTTGAACCGGAACCCAAGACACGGCTCAAGTTGTTCTAAAGCATGGTGCCCCAAGAACCCTGCTCGACTTGTTTTAAGAATGGAATCGGATGTTTGAACGCTTTCAGGAATTCTTCCATAACCTGACCCAGGATCGCCCCAAATCCGGCTTTGCTCCCGATGATCCGCGCATAGCGGTGGCGGCGCTCTGCATCCAGGTCATGGAAGCGGACGGCAAGATCGAGAACAGCGAGAAGAAGCGGCTTCGCAAGCTGCTGAAGGAGCAATATGGCCTGGACGGCCGTCAGCTCGATCGGCTGATCGCCGCCGGCGAGGAGGCCGAAAGCGAGGCCGTCGACTATTATCGCTTCACCTCGGACTTGAAGCGCCATCTCGACAATGCCCAGCGGCTGGAGCTGCTCGGCATCCTCTGGGATATCGTCTATGCCGATGGCGAGCGCAGCGAGATGGAAGATCACGCGATCTGGCGCATCGCCGACCTCATGGGCATTTCCGATCGCGAACGCATCATGAAGCGCCAGGAGGCAGCAGCCCGCGCGCCTGGTTCCAAGATGGAGACAGGCAATGATGATTGAAGCGCCGGAGAGCGCTGGCCGCCCCATTTTGATCGTGCTCCATCAGGAGCACTCCAGTCCGGGCCGCGTCGGCCAGATGCTGCTGCAAAAGGGCTACGATCTCGATATCCGCCGCCCGGTTCTCGGCGACGGCCTGCCCTCCACGCTTGCGGCCCATGCCGGCGCCGTCATCTTCGGCGGCCCGATGAGCGCCAACGACCCGGACGAGTTCGTCAAGGCCGAGATCGATTGGCTGAAAATCCCGCTCAAGGAAAATCGCCCCTATCTCGGCATCTGTCTCGGCGCGCAGATGCTCGCCCGTCATCTGGGCGCCAAGGTGAAGGCGCGCGACGACGGCAAGACCGAGATCGGCTGGTATGCGCTGAACCCGACGGAAAAGGGCCGGCTGCTGATGCGCTGGCCGCAGATGGTCTATCATTTCCATCGCGAGGGTTTCGAACTGCCGCGCGGCGCCGATCTGCTTGCGACGGCCGAGACCTATCCCAACCAGGCCTATCGCTACGGCGCCAACGCCTGGGGACTGCAGTTCCATGCCGAACTCACGCGCGCCATGATGCAGCGCTGGGTCGTGCATGGCGAACACCGTTTCTGCATGCCGAACGCCCAGCAGGGACGCGAGCATCTGGAAGGCCGCATGATCTTCGACTCGGCGCTCAAGGCCTGGCTTTCCGAATTCATCGACATGGTTTTCGAAGGCAAGCAGGCCATGGCTGCCTGAGGCGGCCAACCCAGCTTGTTTCCGGGTCGCCCCTGTCCGTTCGGCCGTGAATGGCGACGACGATCGGTGATTTTGACACCAGACCGAGAGCCATCGGCTCGTCGAAACGTTCGGAGGTGACGTGCAGCTCATGGTGCGACCTGTCCGTAGCCAACCCCTCGAAGCAGTAGAAGGAAAAGCTCTCCGCCGCTATTTCAAGCGTGATCTGCGAGGTGGCCGGCTCAATGAAGCCGCCATGCGGAGCGATAACAACGACACGCGACGACCGATCCTCAATACGGATGCGATAGTCAACGCCCTCCGCTTCATGTTCGCGCAGCGCTGAAAACGAACCGTATCGATCAGGCTGCCTTTTCATTCGGCAACCTCACGCCGGCTGCGGCTCGCCCTTGCGATCGGGCGCGTTCAGGCTGTCGATCCGGCGAAGCTGCGGGAAGGCCGTCGCCCAGAGGGCGGCCACGGCGAGCGTGCCGACGCCGCCGATGACGACGGCGGGGATCGCGCCGAAATAATAGGCCATGGTGCCGGCGCGGAACTCGCCGAGCTCGTTCGACGCCCCGACGAAGACCATGTTGACGGCGTTGACGCGGCCACGGACGTGATCCGGCGTCCAAAGCATGATCAAGGTTTCGCGGACATAGACCGAAATCAGGTCGGATGCCCCCATGATGGCGAGTGCGGCAATCGACAGCCAGGCCGTATGCGAAATGCCGAAGATCAGCGTTCCCAGGCCGAACAAGGCAACGCCGATGAACATGCAGATCCCGGCGCGATGCCGGATGGGATAGGTCGCCAGAAACAGGCCCATGGCGATCGCGCCGAAGCTCGGCGCGGCGCGCAGCAGGCCGAGGCCCCAGGGGCCGAGCGTCAGGATATCGCGTGCAAAGATCGGCATCAGGGCAACTGCGCCGCCGAGCAGCACGGCGAAGAGATCGAGCGAGATCGCGCCGAGCACCACTTTTTCCGACCAGATGAACCGGAAGCCGGTGAGCATCTCGTTCAGGCTTCGCGCCTCATGGGCGACGCGCTGCTGCGGCTTCGGGATCAGGAAGGTCAGCACCGAACCGGCCGCAAAGAAAAGAACGGCCACAGTATAGGCAACCTCGGGACCGACGCCATATAGCAGACCGCCGGCCACCGGCCCGAGGATGGCCGCAGCATCCCATGACATCGAATTCCACGTGATGGCATTCGTCAGGTCTTTGGGCGGTATGAGATTGGGCGCCAGCGATTGCATCGCCGGCGTCATGAAGGCGCGCTCGATGCCGAAGACGGTGAGGATCATGAAGACCGGCAGCGGTGCGAAGGTGCCGGAGACCGTTAGGAACAGTAGGGCGGCCGTACAGAGGGTGCCGATGAAAATGCAGGTGGCGGCAATCATGCGCCTGTTATAGCGGTCGGCAACCGTGCCCGTCACAAGGATAAGCAACAACGAAGGCAGGAACTGTGCCAGGCCGATAAGGCCGAGATAGATCGGCTGGCCGGTATGCGCATACATCTGCCAGCCAACGGAAACGCTGACCATTTGGGTGGCGAAGCCAGTCAAAAACCGCGCAAAGAAGAAATAGGTATAGGCGATGTGCCTGAAGGCGGCAAACCGGTCTCCGCTTGCAGCGAACGACATTGGGCGAGACTTTCCGGCGCGGCGGCCTGCACTAAAAGCACGCTCGGCTGCCTTTTAAACATGATTCAACATGCATCAGTGCATGGGACTTGCCCGTTTAGTCGTCAATGTCTACATGTCTGTCAACCGCGAAATGGAGACGGATATGCTCGCCTTATTTCAAACCATTGATCTGGCTTTGAATCTTTATACCTGGGTGCTGATCGCCAGCGCCATCTTTTCATGGCTCCATGCTTTTAATGTCATCAATTCGAGCAATCAGTTCGTCAACTCGGTCGGCAATTTCCTCTATGCCGTGACGGAGCCGGCACTGCGCCCGATCCGCCGCATCCTGCCCGATCTCGGCGGCATCGACATCTCGCCCGTCATCCTGCTCCTGATCATCTTCTTCGTCCGCTCGCTGATGTGGAACTCGCTGGTTCCGCTTTTCTTGCGGTGAGCACGCCCTGGCAGGTGTCTTCGGATCACCTGCGACTATCCGTCCGTCTCACGCCCAATGGCGGTCGTGACGCGATCGATGGCGTGGAGACCGGCAGCGAGGGCGAGTGCTATCTGAAGGCGCGTGTCTCGGTCGCCCCGGAAAAGGGTAAGGCCAACAAGGCGCTGATCGCGCTCATCGCCAAGAGCATCGGCATTCCCAAATCCGCGCTCAGCCTGGTCAGCGGCGAGACCGCGCGTAAAAAAATCCTCCGGATCGAGGGCGAGCCGGAGGATTTGATAGAAAGATTAAAGGCTATCGCGAAGAACTGATCAGGCCTTCTTGGCGCGCTCGATGGCTTCAAGAATGAGCTCGCCAGCTTCCTTGGAGCCGCCCCAGCCAAAGATCTTCACCCACTTGCCGGGCTCCAAATCCTTGTAGTGCTCGAAGAAGTGCTCGATCTGCTTCAGCGTGATCTCGGGCAGGTCGGTATGTTCCCTGACCTTCTCGTAGCGCAGCGTCAGCTTCGGCGAGGGAACGGCAATGATCTTCTCGTCCCTGCCGGAATTGTCTTCCATCTTCAGCACGCCGATCGGGCGGACATTGATAACGCAGCCCGGAACCAGCGGACGGGTGCTGGCGATGAGGACGTCGATCGGGTCGCCGTCTTCGGAGAGCGTGTGAGGCACGAAGCCGTAATTGCCCGGATAGGTCATCGGCGTGTAGAGGAAACGGTCGACGACCAGCGTGCCGGCCTCCTTGTCCATTTCATACTTGATCGGATGACCGCCGACCGGCACTTCAACGATGACGTTGACGTCTTCGGGCGGGTTCTTGCCAATGGAAATCGCGTCGATGCGCATGCGTGTCCCCTAATAAGGATGGTTGCCGCCAGCCAAATAATAGGAATCATGGCGCAACGCAACAATCCATCGAGAAAGCAGAGGATTTAGTTGGCGTCAGGGCCAGACGAAGCCGATCTTCTTCAGCTGTCGATGATCGAAGGTTTCGATGCCCTCGCAGAAATCGGCGCCACCCTGCCCTCGATAGAACTGGTAGGCATTTTCGTTTTCCTCGAGGCACCAGACGACGAGCCCCTTGCAGCCAAGCGACTTCAACAGCCGGCGCGCCTCGCCGAAAAGCATCCGCCCGAGGCCGAGGCCCTGATATTGCGGGCGCAGATAAAGCTCATAGATCTCGCCTTCCTGCGGAAGGGCGCGGGCGCGGTTGAGCCCAAGCGTGGCATAGCCGGCAATCTCGCCGGCGACATCGAGAACCAAGAGCGTGGCCGGACCGCTGGTTGCCTTGCGCCACCAGGATTCGCCGCGGCGTTCGATCATCTGGCCGAGTGCGCGATGCGGGATAATGCCGGCATAGGTGTACTGCCACGACTGGCGGTGCACCTCCGAAATGGCCCGGGCGTCATGGGGTTCTGCCCGCCGAACATCAATCGACAACGTCTTCATAACGTCTACTCTGGTCTCGCGACTCCGAATTAACCATCCTCATTCATAAAGACGGCAGACTTGCCCACAGCCTTTATCCGTGGATGATCGCTGAAAATTAACGCCTTTTTAACCTTTCCCACAAGGGTCCAAAAATCGAACACACAAAATAAAACCCCGGCACAATGGCCGGGGTTGATTGGTTCGAAGCGGTACAGGCTTTGCCGTTACGCGGAACGCGCCTTTTCGAAGCGCTTGCGCTCGTTCGGGTCGAGATACATCTTGCGCAGGCGAATCGACTTCGGCGTGACTTCCATCAGCTCGTCGTCCTGAATCCAGGAGAGAGCGCGGTCGAGCGTCATGCGGATCGGCGGGGTCAGCTTCACGGCTTCATCCTTGCCGGCGGCGCGGATGTTGGTGAGCTGCTTGCCCTTGAGCACGTTGACTTCGAGGTCGTTGTCTCTGGAGTGAATGCCGATGATCATGCCGGCATAGACCTTTTCACCCGGTTCGATGATCATCGGACCGCGGTCTTCCAGGTTGAACATCGCGTAGGCGACTGCTTCGCCTGAAGCGTTGGAGAGCAGGACGCCGTTGGTGCGGCCGCCGATCGCGCCCTTGAAGGGCTGATAGTCATGGAACAGGCGGTTCATGATCGCTGTGCCGCGCGTATCCGTCAGCAGTTCCGACTGATAGCCGATGAGACCGCGGGTCGGCGCGAAGAATTTCAGGCGCAGGCGATTGCCGCCGGACGGACGAAGCTCGACCATTTCGGCCTTGCGCTCCGACATCTTCTGCACGACGACACCCGAATGCTCTTCATCGACGTCGATGACGACTTCTTCGATCGGCTCCAGCATCTGGCCGGTGGCTTCGTCCTTGTGCATGACGACGCGCGGACGCGAAACGGCAAGCTCGAAGCCTTCGCGGCGCATGGTTTCGATCAGAACAGCAAGCTGCAATTCGCCGCGGCCGGAGACGTAGTACGAATCCTTGCCTTCGGCTTCCTCGATCTTCAGCGCGACATTGCCTTCGGCTTCCTTGAAGAGGCGATCGCGGATGACGCGTGAGGTGACCTTGTCGCCTTCAGTGCCAGCGAGCGGGCTGTCATTGACGATGAACGACATGGTGACGGTCGGCGGATCGATCGGCTGGGCGTGCAGCGCCTCGGTGACGGACGGATCGCAGAATGTGTCGGCGACGGTACCCTTGGACAGACCGGCGATGGCGACGATATCGCCTGCATGAGCTTCCTCGATCGGCGTGCGCTCGATGCCGCGGAAGGCGAGGATCTTGGAAATGCGGCCGGTTTCGATCAGCTTGCCATCCTGGCCCAGAACCTTGACGGACTGGTTCGGCTTGATCGAGCCGGAATGAATGCGGCCGGTGATGACGCGGCCGAGGAAGGGATTGGCTTCGAGAAGCGTGCCGATCATGCGGAATGCGCCGTCTTCTTCGCCGACACTCGGCTCCGGCACATGCTTCAGCACCAGATCGAGAAGCGGGCCAAGGCCATCCTCGACGGGGCCTTCCGGCGAATAGTTCATCCAGCCGGCGCGGCCCGAGCCATAAAGGATCGGGAAATCGAGCTGCTCGTCGGTGGCGTCGAGCGCTGCGAAGAGATCGAAGACCTCGTTGATGACTTCTTCGTGGCGAGCATCCGGACGGTCGATCTTGTTGATCGCGACGATCGGGCGGAGGCCGACTTTCAGCGCCTTGCCGACCACGAACTTGGTCTGCGGCATTGGGCCTTCCGAGGCATCGACCAGCACGATGGCGCCATCGACCATCGAAAGGATGCGCTCGACTTCGCCGCCGAAGTCGGCGTGGCCAGGCGTGTCGACGATGTTGACGCGAACGCCCTTCCAGACAACGGAGGTCGCCTTGGCGAGAATGGTGATGCCACGCTCTTTTTCCAGATCGTTGGAATCCATCATGCGCTCAACGGTGCGCTGGTTCTCGCGGAAGGAACCGGACTGCTTCAGAAGCTCGTCAACGAGGGTGGTTTTCCCATGGTCAACGTGCGCGATGATCGCGATGTTGCGGAGTGTCATAATGTTATATCTCTGAGGCTGAGGCGCGATATAAAGTAAACACGCCAATTACGTTTGGCGCGCTCATAGCCTTTTTTTCGCGATTGCGAAAGGGGGGAGGCGCGAAAGCTCGCTTGCACGCCTCTTCAACCCATCAACAACATGGTCCCGACCTTTGAGCCCAAGGGCGAGGATCAGGCCGCCAGCCCCTTCTTCTTCAGCATCGCATCCGGGCTCGGCAGCTTGCCGCGGAAGGCCTTATAGGTGTCTTCCGGGTCGATCGAGCCGCCGACGGAATAGATGTTGGCCTTGAGTTTCTCGGCCATCTCGGCATTGAAAGCATCGCCGGTTTCCTCGAAAGCGGAGAAGGCGTCCGCATCCAGCACTTCCGACCACATGTAGGAATAGTAGCCGGCCGAATAGCCGTCGCCGGCGAACACATGCTGAAAATGCGGGGTGGCATGACGCATGACGATCGATTTCGGCATGCCGATCTCGGCAAGCACTTGCCCCTGCACCGCCATCGGATCCTCGACGGCGCCGCGAGTGTGGAACGCCATGTCGACCAGCGCCGACGAGGTAAACTCCACCGTGTTGAAGCCGGCATTGAAGGTGCGGGCTGCCAGCACCTTGTCGAGCAGCGCCTGCGGCATCGGCGCGCCGGTCTCGTAGTGGACGGCATATTCCTTCAGGATGGCAGGCACGGTCAGCCAGTGCTCGTAAAGCTGCGACGGCAGCTCGACGAAATCGCGGGAAACGCCGGTGCCCGATACCGAGGGATAGGTGACGTTCGACAGCATGCCGTGCAGCGCATGGCCAAACTCGTGGAACAGCGTGCGGGCATCGTCGAGCGACAGCAGCGCCGGCTTGCCTTCGGCCGGCTTGGCGAAATTGCAGACATTGTAGATGATCGGCAATTCGCCCAAGTCACCGTTCTTCAATGGCAGTTTGTGCTGCGATTGGAACGAGCTCATCCAGGCGCCGGAGCGCTTGGAGCTGCGGGCAAAATAATCGCCAAGGAACACCGCGACGAGCTTGTCGGAGCGATCGCGGATCTCGAAGACACGCACATCGGGATGATAGGCGGGAACGCCCTTCTGCTCGACGGCATGAATGCCGAACAGGCGGCCGGCGACATCGAAGCAGGCGGCAATGATCTTTTCCAGCTGCAGATAAGGCTTGAGTTCGGTTTCGGAGAAATCGAACTTCTGCGTGCGGATCTTTTCGGCATAGTGCCGCCAGTCCCAGGGCATAACCTCGTGGTTGCGGCCTTCCTCGGCGATCAGCGCGGCAATATCCTTTTCTTCTTCGGCAGCGCGTGCCGCCGCCTTCGACCATACGGTCATGAGGAGGTCATTCACTGCGTCAGGCGTCTTCGCCATGGTGTTGTCGAGCTTCAATTCGGCAAAGTTGCCGTAGCCGAGCAGCTTCGCCTTCTCGGCTCTGAGCGCCAACATCTCGCGAATGATCTCGCGATTGTCCGTCTTGCCGCCATTGGCGCCGCGTGCCACCCACGCCTTGAAGGCCTGCTCGCGCAGATCGCGGCGCTCGGATGATGTCAGGAACGGTTCGATGATCGAGCGCGACAGCGTGACGGCATATTTGCCCTCTTCGCCGCGCTCGCGCGCCGCGGCCGCCATTGCATCCCGCAGATAGCTAGGAAGGCCGGCGAGATCGGCCTCCTCCGACAGCAACAGTGCCCAGTCCTTTTCATCGGCAAGCACATTTTGCCCGAACTGCGCACCGAGGCCGGCAAGCTTTTCGTTGATCGCGGAAAGCCGCTCCTGCTCCGCTTTCGGCAGCTTGGCACCCGACTTCACGAAACCCTTCCAGTGCCGTTCGAGCACGCGGGTTTCCTCCAGCGTCAGACCGAGTTCGTCACGGCCCTCCCAGAGAGCGTCGAGGCGGGCAAAGAGCGCGGCATTCGTGCCGATCTTCGAATAATGCCGGGCCATCTTCGGCGCGATCTCGCGCTCCAGCGCCTGGATCGTCTCGTTGGTATCAGCACCGGCCTTGTTCCAGAACAGCGCCGATATGCGCGACAGCTCATCACCGGCGAGTTCGAGCGCTGTCACCGTGTTGGCGAAGGTCGGCGCATCGCTATCCCCGGCAATCGCATCGATCTCCGCCTCGTGGAACACAAATGCGGCGTTGAAGGCGGGAGCGAAATCCGTGTCCTTCACCGCGTCGAAGCGTGGCAGCCCTTGATGTCCGGTCCATTCGACGAGCGCGGGATTGACGGCGGCGTGGGAAGACATGCAGGGCATCCTTTCGACAGATATCTGATCGAAGCACGATATAAGGCCCGCCCCGCCAAATTGGTATGGCGGCGACAAACAAATTCACGGGGAAGGGTCAGGCCTTGCGCCAGCCGAGCAGGCCAGGCGTGGCATGCCAGAGCGCCTGCGCCGCAAAGCCCATGAAGAGCACGCCGGAGCAGCGCACGATCAGCCGTTCATGCGCGCGATAGAAACGTCGCACAGCCCCCGCGCCGATAATGCTGATCAGGATGATATCCGCTGTCACGAAGCCGGCGAAGGAAACCGTGAGCAATAGCGGCAGCGCGCTGAAAGTCAGCGCTCCGGCTGAACCCGCCACCAAAGCGGTGAACGTCGCCAGCGCAACCGGATATCCCTTCGGGTTGGTGACGCCGAAGATCAGGCCCCGGCGGAACGGCCGGTCGACATTGACAAGCGATTTCCCATCTCCCTTAGGCTTGGCCGTCACCGCGCTCCAGCCGATCCAGGCAAGATAGAAGCCGCAAAGCAATCCGAGCAGATCGAAGACGAAGGTGCCGATGGTCTTGGCGCCGACGATGGCGACCAGCGCAAGCGACGACCAGACGATATCGCCCAGCAGATGGCCGCTGACGAAAAATGCGCCGGCCTTGCGCCCTTGCCCCGCGCCGATGCCCAGCAGCGCCAGAAAAGCCGGGCCCGGAATAAGGACATAAAACAGCGCGGCCAGGAAAGCGCCGACAACGAGCGATTGCGTCATGATGGAGGTCCCCACTGCTGATCGCGGGAGAGTAGCAACCTGCTGAATCGGGTCAAGTCGCTGTTCGTTTTATGACAGAAGAAGCCGTTGTGTTCATGGGTTTAAACCAATAAGAACGTATCGGGGCCCAAGAACTGAAAAGCGTAGGTAGGGAAGCGCTTATGAACAGCAGGATTAATACGGATTCGCTCGCCTTTCTTGTGAGCGATTGCGCCCGATTGATCAGGACGGCCTTCGAGCGACGTATTCTTGTCGCAGGGCTCGGCCTGACAGCGGGTGAAGCACGAACGCTGATGCAAGTCGCTGCCATTAACGGTAGTCGGCAGCTCGACATCGCCTCCCGCATGGGGTTGGAGCCGATGACCGTCAGCGCCTTTCTGGACAAATTGCAGGCGCGGGGCCTGATCGAACGCCAACCCGACCCGCTCGACCGCCGCGCCAAGCGGATCGTCTTGTCGGAAACGGCCGCCGCCAAGCTGAAGCAGATCGACAGAGAGGTTTGCGAGGTCGAGCGCAATGCGACGCAAGGCTTCGATCAGGGATTGCAGACGCAGCTGCACGACGCGCTCTGTACGTTCCGCAGCAATCTGCAGAAGGCAGAACTGCCCGCCGAGACCGAACGTGAGTTGAGGCCGGTCGACTAGAGCGATCCCGGTAAAAGTGCGTAGCGGTTTTCCGTCCGGAATTGCGCAAAACAACAACATAGAGCGGTCAGGCGTTTCACGGAATCGCCTGACCGCTTAATGTCCGGCACAGTTCCGCTTTCCAGCAAGAAAAACCCGCCTCCGGCAACCGGAAGCGGGTCTTTTGTTGTTTGGATTCTGATTACTTCGACAGGTTACGCTTGGCGAGCGTGCGCAAGCGCAAAGCGTTGAGCTTGATGAAGCCGGCTGCGTCCTTCTGGTCGTAGGCGCCCTGATCGTCCTCGAATGTGACGAGCTTATCGGAGTAGAGCGACTTCGGGCTTTCGCGGCCGATGACCATAACATTGCCCTTGTAGAGCTTCAGCGTCACTTCGCCTTCGACATGTTCCTGGCTCTTGTCGATGAGGGCCTGCAACATCTCGCGCTCCGGCGAGAACCAGAAGCCGTAATAGATGAGCTCGGCATAACGCGGCATCAGCTCGTCCTTGAGGTGCGCGGCACCGCGGTCGAGCGTGATGGATTCAATGGCGCGATGGGCCGCGAGCAGGATCGTGCCGCCGGGCGTTTCGTAGACGCCGCGCGACTTCATGCCGACATAGCGGTTCTCGACGAGGTCCAGACGGCCGATGCCATTATCGCGACCGTAATCGTTGAGCTTTGCCAGCAGCGTCGCCGGGCTCAGGTGCTGACCATTGATCGAGACGGCATCGCCCTTTTCGAAGCCGACCTTGATAACCGTCGCCTTGTCGGGAGCGGCTTCAGGGGAAATCGTGCGCATATGCACATATTCCGGCGCTTCCTGCGACGGATCTTCCAGCACCTTGCCCTCCGAGGAGGAGTGCAGAAGGTTGGCATCGACGGAGAACGGCGCCTCGCCCTTCTTGTCCTTGGCAACCGGAATCTGGTGCTTCTCGGCAAATTCGAGCAGGTCGGTACGGCTCTTGAACGACCAGTCGCGCCAGGGAGCGATAATCTTGATGTCGGGGTTCAGCGCATAGGCCGAGAGTTCGAAACGAACCTGGTCGTTGCCCTTGCCCGTCGCGCCGTGCGCGATGGCGTCAGCGCCGGTCTTTTTGGCGATCTCGATCAGGTGCTTGGAGATCAGCGGGCGGGCGATCGACGTGCCGAGCAGGTAGACGCCTTCGTAGACGGCATTGGCGCGGAACATCGGGAAGACGAAATCGCGCACGAATTCCTCGCGCACATCCTCGATATAGATTTCCTTGATGCCGAGCATTTCGGCCTTCTTGCGCGCCGGCTCCAGCTCTTCGCCCTGGCCGAGATCGGCGGTGAAGGTGACGACTTCCGCACCCAGCTCCGTCTGCAGCCACTTCAGGATAATCGAGGTGTCGAGACCGCCGGAATAGGCGAGAACGACTTTCTTCACGTCTTTATGTGATGCCATGATGAGATCCGTTTCAATGCAAGCCGAAGGAAAGGCCCGCAAACCCTGTATCGCGGCACTTTTAGCGAGATTATCGCGAGGCGCAAGGGGAAGTGCGGCGGAGCGCCTCGCACGGGTTCGACGCGGGTTTGACTCGCCTCGGGAAAGCACCATATTCGGCGGCGAGCAAGCAATGCCTCGGAGGGCACCCTTTGACCGATATTCAAGACATTTTCAAGAAATCCAATGTAGCCGTCATCACCGGCGGCGCGTCCGGCATCGGCTTTGCTGCGGCGAAATATTTTGCTTCGCTCGACATGAGCGTCGTCATTGCCGATCTCGGCGGCGACCGCCTGGCGGAAGCGAGCGCCGAGCTCAAGACGATCACAGGCGAGGAGCATGTGATGGCCATCGAGACCGATGTTTCCAGCAAAGACTCGTTGGAGGCGTTGGAGCGCGCAGTCCTGCAGCGCTTCGGCCGGGTGCATGTGCTGATGAACAATGCCGGTATCGGACCGGAAACCTCGATCTTCAGCGCACAGGCCGGCTGGGATGCCATTCTCGGCGTCAATCTGCTCGGCGTTATCAACGGCACGCGGACCTTCGGGCCCGGCATGCTGGCCCATGGCGAACCGGGTGTTATCATCAACACCGGCTCGAAGCAGGGCATCACCACGCCGCCAGGCAATCCGGCCTACAATGTCTCAAAGGCCGGCGTGAAGGTGTTCACCGAAGCGCTGCAGCACGAGCTACGCAATACTGCGGGCGCGAAAATATCAGCCCATCTCCTTATCCCCGGCTTCGTCTTCACCGGCCTCACCAAGGGCGAGCGCAGGGAAAAGCCGGCCGGTGCCTGGACGCCGGAACAGACGATCGACTTCATGGTGGAGAGCCTGAAGCGCGGCGACTTCTATATTCTCTGCCCTGACAATGACGTGGCCCGTCCGACCGACGAGCGCCGCATGCTGTGGGCCGCCGGCGATATCGTCGAAAACCGTCCGCCGCTGTCGCGTTGGCACCCCGACTATGCCGACCAATTCAAGGCATTTCTCGAAAAGAAGGATTGATTTGCAATCCCCCCAAAGCCGGATAAGAGAACACGGATCCCCTATCCGGCTTTCGGAGCATCTCATGGACTTCATACCCAGCCTGCCGACACTTCTCGCCTTTTCGGCGGCAAGCCTGTTGCTGGCGCTGACCCCCGGTCCCGACATGACGTTGTCGATCAGTCGCGCTTTGGCGCAGGGCAAGAAGGCAGCGCTTTTCGTCGTTCTCGGCACCAGCCTCGGCGTCATCGTTCACACCTGTTTGGTGGCCTTCGGCATTTCGGCGCTGATCACCGCTTCGCCGGTCGCCTTCACGGTGCTGAAAACGGGTGGTGCCGCCTATCTCCTATGGTTGGCGATCCAGGCGATCCGCTTCGGTTCCAGCTTGTCGATCAAGAAGGTCGATGCCGTCAAGGGCACGCCGCTCGCCAATATTTCCACCGGCTTCTCAGTCAATCTGCTGAACCCCAAGGTCATCATCTTTTTCATGACCTTCCTGCCGCAATTCGTCACGGCAGGCGATCCGGCCGTGACGCACAAGCTGCTGTTCCTCGGCTTCTTCTTCATCGTCATCGGCATTCCGGTGAACGTGCTCATCGTTCTTGCCGCCGACGGCCTGTCGTCCTGGCTGCAGAAGAACCGGGGCGTCATGCGCGGCCTCGACTATGCCTTTGCCACCGTCTTCTCGATCTTCGCGGTGAAGATCTTCTTCACTCAGGCTCGTTGAGGACTGGGCCTCGCCCGGCGAACCGGCCGGCGATCCACCAATAGACGGTGGCGCTGACTGCCCCCAAGAAGGCGAAGCAGACCGCGATCGTGATCAGATTGAGGGTCTGCGGCTTTTCCACGCCGCCGGAAATAAGGATGGAGGCCACCGCAGACAAGACGGCGCCATAGATCGCATAACCGTACCAGCGACGCATACCGCGCCATTCCAGAATGGGGATGACGATGAGCGACGGCAGAATGCTGACGATCATTGCGAGCTTGGTGAGCGCAATCGTCAGGACGAAAAGTTCGGGGGCGGCCGTCTCCGGCACCGTCCACGCTGCAACGCAGGCCAGCACGAAGCCCATCAGAGCGCAGGCGGCGACATAGCCCCACAGGAGGCGTATCGGCTTGCGCAGCCCAACGAGCATCGATCTCAATCCTCACCGTGATTGGCGATCATCATCGCTTCGAAGGCCAGGCGTTCGGTCTTGCGCATGCGCTCCGATTCCGACTTTAGCTGGCCGCAGGCGGCGAGGATATCACGCCCGCGCGGCGTGCGGATCGGCGAAGCATAGCCGGCCGAATTGATGAAATCAGCGAATTTCTCGATCTGCTCCCACTCCGAACACTGGTAATTCGTGCCGGGCCAGGGATTGAAGGGGATCAGGTTGATCTTGGCCGGAATGCCCTTCAGCAGCTGGATCAGCCCCTTCGCATCCTCGAGGCTGTCGTTGACGCCCTTCAGCATCACATATTCGAAAGTGATGCGCCGTGCGTTCGAAAGGCCGGGATAGGCGCGACAGGCATCCATCAGCTCCTTCAGCGGATATTTCTTGTTGATCGGCACCAGCATGTCGCGCAAGTCGTCGCGCACCGCATGCAGAGAGATCGCCAGCATGACGCCGATCTCATCGCCTGTGCGGTAGATTTCCGGCACGACGCCCGACGTCGAAAGGGTGATGCGTCGCTTCGACAGAGAGAGGCCGTCGCCGTCGGAAGCGATCAGCAGCGCCGTCTTGACGCTGTCGAAATTATAGAGCGGCTCGCCCATGCCCATCATGACGACATTGCTGACCTTGCGGCCTTCCGCCGGCATGACCGTGCCCTGCGGCGCTTCGCGGTCGGGGAAATCACCGAGCCGGTCGCGCGCCAGAAGCAGCTGCGACAGGATCTCTTCCGCCGTCAGGTTGCGCACCAGGCGCTGCGTGCCCGTATGACAGAAGGAGCAGGTCAGCGAACAGCCGACCTGGCTGGAAATGCAGAGCGTGCCGCGGCCCTCTTCCGGAATATAGACGGCCTCGATCTCGACGGGACGGCCGGCGCCGCGCGGTGGGAAACGCAGCAGCCATTTGCGGGTGCCGTCGTTGGACACCTGCTCCTCGACGATTTCGGGACGTGCGATGGTGAAGTGCGTCTTCAGCATTTCGCGCATGTCCTTCGAGACATTCACCATGGCATCGAAATCGGAGACACCGCGCACGTAGATCCAGTTCCAGAGCTGGCTGACGCGCATCTTGATCTGCTTGTCGGCAACGCCCTTTTCCTTGAGCGCGGCACCCATTTCCTCGCGCGTCAGACCGATGAGCGACGGTTTCGGCGAAAGCTCCACCGGCTGCGACAAGGGCATCGGCTTCAGCTTGGGATGGGTCATGATATCGGTGGCGGACATAGGATCATTCCAACGGTTCACATCGGCGATGCCGCAAAAGCTGAAAGAAGCTGCGGATGCGGGCAAGGCACGGAAATCTGAAGATTCATGCGGTGGCGGGACAAGCTGTCTGCCGCACACCTGCTGTTGGCGCGGCCTTTAGCACTAATTTCCGCTCGCGTCATCCCTTTCCCTCAAAAGCAAAGGCCGGCGTGCTTGCCGGCCTTGTCATCACGGTCGCGGCGGCAGGACGATCACATTGACGTGATCCCTTGGCCCTCGAACTTACTTGCAGTTCTCGATCTGCTTCAGCGCGGCGGTAACGCCCTTCAGCGAATAGGTATAGGAAGTGGCCGTACCCTTTTTCGAAGTCGCCGAAACCTTCAGCGAATGGCCTGATTTAAGGGCTGCGACCAATGCAGGCTCCTGCGCGGCATTCTCGACCCAGGCAGCCTTGTCCTTGGTGAACATCACGAAGGTCTTGTTGTCGATGATGACGTCGACCTTCGAATTGTCCTTGAGCGGATAGCCCATCATCGCCTGCGGTTCATAGGAGATATTCTGGCCCGGGCGCTGGGACACGATGAAGAAATTGTCGCCATGGTCGATGCCGGCGGTCGGCGCCTTGGCGGTGGGCACGGAGAGAACGTAGCAGACCTTGCCCGCCGCGGACTGGTAGGAATAGGCGCCCCAGGCGTCGAACTGCTGGATGCGCGTCGGAGCCGCCGGCGCTGCTGCTGCCGCTGCCTGCGTCTGCTTCTTGGTCTGGGCGGAGGCAATGCCGGTGCCGGCGAGAACAAGCGAGAGGGCGATTGCGAAGCTTTTTACAAACATGGTTTCCTGCCGATTTCTTGCGGTCCAGAGCGCGTGGCGAGTCGATTAACGCACGCCTATGCTCGTGAGCTGCCTTATTTTGACTTTATTCAGGTTACCAAACCGTCAACGGAGCACTAACCGCCCTTGGCTCCGTGCCATTTCAACCCAGGTATTGCGCAGAGCTTGAAACGCTTCAGAAGGAATTGGAAAACCCGGATGGTGGAACACCACCCTACGGGATCGATTTAAGACAGAAAGATTCAGGCAAGAATTTGTCCTCGCTAAAATCAGTGGCGCCTCATAAAGGTCAGGAAACCCGAGAGGATTCAGATCGACCCCTGTTGGGCGGGCATCAAGCCGTTTTTACAGCCTCTGGCTCGTTCTCCAACGCCCTGTCGGCAGCGTCGTAATGTTCCTGGCGGATATGGCCCCTGATCATGCTGAAGGCGAGCGTCAGCACCGCGACATCGTCCGTAAAGCCGACCACGGCAAAAAAATCGGGGATAACATCGAACGGCATGACGAAATAGCCGAGCGCAGCCAGCAGGATGCCGCGGACACGAGTCGGTGTCTGCGGATCGAACGCGCAATAGAAAGCCGCCACGACGTCGCGGGAAAACGGGATATGACGAGCCGCCTTCCGCAAGGTCGGCCAGAATTTGCTGCGCACCGTCTTCTCCTGCTCCTTTTGGGTTTCTTCATCACCAGGCATCAGGATTTCCCCGTACTTGATGTCATCCATTCCATTCACCTCTATCGAGACCCGTTGCCCGGGCCGTGTAAACATATGGTGATCGCATCAGGCGATTCAATCGATCCGCCGGGCCACCGCCTTCTCCATCGCCTTCGCGAGCTTGATGTCGTGATCCGTCAGACCGCCAGCATCATGCGTCGTCAGTTTGACGTCGACACGGGAATAGACATTGAACCATTCCGGGTGATGATTGAATTTCTCCGCCGAAAGCGCCGCCTCTGTCATGAAGCCGAAGGCCTCGACGAAATTGCGGAATTTGAACGTCTTCGAAATCGAAATGCGGTCGGCCGAAAGCGTCCAGCCGTCCAGTTCCTTCAGGCTTTCATCGATTGCGGTCGGCTCCAGCTTCTCGTATTTCATGGCAAGGTCACTCCTCTCTAGCGATTGAACGATATCATGGATCGTCAAAGGATTCTTTTTGTCTGCGCCGGCAACATCTGCCGATCGCCGCTTGCCGAAGGCATTTTCAGGCATCTGGCGACCGAAGCCGGTCGCTCCCTTGAATTCGAGATCGATTCGGCCGGCATCGGCGGCTGGCATCAAGGCGAGCGACCGGATCGCCGTTCGGTGGCCGTTGCCGCCGGCCACGGAATCGATATTTCCAGCCAGCGCGCCCGCCGCATCGCATCATCAGATTTCGGCAGGTTCGATCTGATCCTGGCAATGGATCAAGACAATTTAAAGAATCTGCGCAAGGTCGCGCCTGCCGATCTTCACGGCAAGCTGCACCTCTTCAACGCCCTCGCGCTTGGCAGCAACAAGGACATTCCCGACCCGTATTATGGTGGCCGCGATGATTTCGAGGCTGTTTACACCATGCTCTTGGCCGGCTGCAGCGCGTTGTTGCCCAAGGCCGGGAAGGCGCTGTGGGGTTCGTGAAGCGGAAATATCTCTTCGGTGAGATAGGGTCCGCCGCCAACCGATTCGCGCGATGACAGAAGCACGAAGCGCCCCACCGTGAACGGCTGGGTATAGAAGTTGCCGCGGCCGGAGAGGTAGTGCACGACATCGTCGACCCGCGAGGACTTCAATCTGGCGAGCGTGACGTGCGGCGTGAACTTGCGGGGATCGGACTGTAATCCGATGCGCTGGCAGATGCGCTCGATCTCGCCTTGCAGCGCGTACATGTCCGGTGTCTGCGAGACCCCGGCCCAGACCGAGTGCGGCTTCTTGGAACCGAAGGAGCCTATGCCCTCCAGACGAAGCTGAAATTCTGGGCGATCTATCCGGTCCAGCCGGTCGACGATCTCATCAGCCGTCCGACCATCGACATCGCCGATGAACCGAAGGGTGATGTGATAATTTTCAACGTCGATCCACCTGGCTCCGGGAAGACCACCGCGCAACAACGAGAGGCTCATGGCCGCGTTGCGCGGAATTTCGAGGGCGGTAAAAAGTCTCGGCATCACGAGCACTCCCCGAATCTCTTGCAGGTATAAGTAGGGAATCACGCATTTGCAGTCGGTGCAAGCACCTATTTCGCACCTGCGTCAATCATCCCTACGAAAGTGACAATAGCTGGCAGAATGCGCTCGACCATTACATCGACGCCCTTAGGATTCGGATGCATGCCGTCGGACAGCTGCAAATCCGCATGCGTGGCCACGCCGTCGAGGAAAAACGGATAGAGCGCGAGCTGATATTTGTCTGCCAGGCGCTTGTAGATCGGATTGAACTTCTCGGCATAATCCGCCCCCATGTTCGGCGGTGCCAGCATGCCGACGAGGAGAACCGGGATCTTTCGCTGCTTGAGCTGGCCGATCATCGTTTCGAGATTCTTTTCCGTCTGTTCCGGTGGAATGCCGCGCAGGGCGTCATTGGCGCCGAGCTCGAGAATCACCCCGTCCGTGCCGTCGGGCACGGACCAGTCCACGCGGGAAAGCCCGCCGGATGTCGTGTCGCCCGATACGCCGGCATCGGCGACGGCCACATCAAGCCCCTTGGCCTTCAGCGCCGCCTCCAGTTTGGCGGGAAAGCCGTCGCCCGGCGGCAGTTGATAACCGGCCATCAGGCTGTCGCCCAATCCGACGAGCTGGATGGTCCGCGCCTCGGCGGCATCCACAGCGCCAAACAAAAGACCGAAAGTGATGACAGCGAAGTGAAACGCAGCAACTTTAAAACTCATGATCGATTTCCTAAATTCGCTGTCCGGGCCAATTTGCGCCCGCCACTATCTCTGATGTTCTCTGATATATAGGGCGTTCGCATTGGCAAAAACCATCATCGAGCTGAAGAAGGCGGATTTGACGCTCGGCAGTGCCGCCGCCTCCGTCCATGTGCTGAAGGGCGTCGACCTCACCGTCATGGAGGGTGAGGCCGTGGGTATCGTCGGCCCTTCCGGTTCCGGCAAGTCGACGCTGCTGATGGTGCTGGCCGGCCTCGAGAAGCTCGACAGCGGCGAATTGCTGATCCGCGACACGCCTCTCCATAGCCTGAGCGAAGACCGCATCGCCGATTTCCGCGGCCGCAATATCGGCATCGTCTTCCAATCCTTCCATCTCATCGCCAATATGACGGCGCTGGAAAACGTTGCCGTGCCGCTGGAACTCGCCAACAACAGAGACGCCTTCGATATCGCCCGGCGGGAGCTGCAGGCGGTCGGTTTGGGAGAGCGGCTCAATCACTATCCCGGCCAGCTTTCCGGCGGCGAGCAGCAGCGCGTGGCGATTGCCCGCGCACTTGCGCCCTCGCCTGCCGTCCTCATCGCCGACGAACCGACGGGCAATCTCGACACGGATACCGGCCGGCAGATTGCCGACCTGCTCTTTGCCCAGCAGGCCGAGCGCGGCACCACCATGCTGCTCGTCACCCACGACCCGGCGCTTGCCGCCCGCTGCTCGCGCCAGATCCGCGTACGATCAGGTGAAATCGAGAAGGATAGCGCTCCGTCACGCGTCAATCAGGCGGCCATCGCATGAACATGGCGGGGATGCGCCTGACGCTCGCCTTCCGCCTTGCCTTGCGCGAACTGCGCGGCGGTCTTGGCGGCTTCTATATCTTCCTCGCCTGCATCGCGCTCGGCACCGGCGCCATCGCCGCCGTCAACTCCGTATCCCGCTCGATCACCGATGCCATCTCGACGCAGGGCCAGTCGCTCCTGGCTGGCGACGCCCGCTTCGAGCTGCGCAATCGCGAGGCAAGCCCTGAGGAACTGGCCTATCTCCAAGGCCTCGGCAAGCTCTCCCGCTCCACCAGCTTGCGTTCCATGTCCCGCCTGCCCGACGGCTCCGACCAGGCGCTGGTCGAGGTCAAGGCGGTCGATGACGTCTATCCGCTCTATGGCACCTTTCAAGCCAATCCCGATCAGCCGCTATCGACCCTGCTTGCCGTCAAGGATGGCGCCTATGGCGCCGTCGTCGCTCCCCTCCTGCTTGAGCGTTTGAACCTCAAGGTTGGCAGCGATCTGCTGCTGGGCAATACAAAGCTCCACATCACCGGCACCATCACGAATGAGCCGGATGCCGTCTCCGAAGGCTTCGGCTTCGCCCCCCGTCTGCTCACAAGCCGCGATGCCTTGGCCGCCTCCGGCCTGATCACCACTGGCAGCCTCGTCGAGCAGGCCTACAGGATCCGCATGGACGATCCCGCGACCGGGCTGCGCAACCTCGGCGATCGCGCCAATGCCGCCTTCCCGCAGGCCGGCTGGTCGATCCGCACCAGCAGCCGCGCCGCACCCGAGCTTGCCGACGACATCACCCGCTTCTCGCAGTTTCTGACATTGGTGGGACTGGCGGCTCTCATCGTAGGCGGCGTCGGCGTCGCCAATGCCGTGCGCGCCTTCCTCGATTCGAAGCGCACCACCATCGCCACCTTCAAATGCCTTGGCGCCCCGGCCTTCGTCGTGGTGCTGATCTATCTCATCCAGATTGCCGTCATTGCGCTCGCCGGTGTTGCCGTCGGCCTTGTCCTCGGCGCCATCGCGCCGCTGGTCGCCTCGCAATTCATGGCGGAATTCCTGCCCATATCGACTGCACCGCGGCTCTATCCCGGCCCCCTGATGCTGGCGGCCCTCTTCGGCCTGCTGACCACGCTTGCCTTTGCCATTCCGCCGCTCGGCCACGCCCGCGAGGTGCCGGCGACGGCACTTTTCCGCGAACAGGGCTTTGAAGCGCGCCGCCTGCCCGGCTGGCCCTATCTGCTCGCCGCCGGCGTGCTGATGGCGGCTCTTGCGGCTCTCGCGATCGTCACCGCCTATGATCGCTTCATCGCCATCGTCTTCGTCGTCTCCATCGCCGCCGCCTTCGTCGTGCTGCGCGTGGTCGCCGCACTCCTCTCCTGGCTCGCCCGCCGCAGCCCGCGTGTGCGCTCGCCGGCCCTGCGGCTTGCGATCGGCAATATCCACCGGCCCGGCGCGCTCACGGGTTCCGTCGTGCTGTCGCTCGGCCTCGGCCTGGCGCTTCTGGTGACCCTGACGCTGATCGACGGCAACATGCGCCACGAGTTGACCGGACGCATGAGCGAAAAGGCGCCGAATTTCTTCTTCGTCGATATACAGGGACCGGAACTAGAGGGCTTCCGCAAGATCGTCCTCAACGAGGACCCCAAGGGCAAGCTCGTCGAGGCGCCGATGCTGCGCGGCCGGATCGTCGCCTTCAACGGCGAGGATGTCACGAAAATGAAGGTGCCGGCGGCCGGACAATGGGTGTTGCGCGGCGACCGCGGCATCACCTATGCCGAGACCTTGCCCGAAAACGCCGCCCTTATCGAAGGGCAGTGGTGGGACAAGGATTATAGCGGCGAGCCGCTGGTCTCCTTTTCCAACGATGAAGGCAAGGCGCTCGGCCTGAAGATCGGCGACAAGGTGACCGTCAATGTCCTCGGCCGCAACGTGACGGCAAAGATCGCCAGCTTCCGCAAGGTGCAATGGCAGTCGCTGTCGATCAACTTCGTGATGATCTTCTCGCCCAACACCTTCAAGGGAGCCCCGCATGCGTGGCTGGCAACCCTGACCGATGCCTCCGCCACCTCGGCGCAGGAGGCGGCGATCCTGAGGAAAGTCACCAACGCCTATCCGACCATCACCAGCGTCCGCGTCAAGGATGCCCTCGATGTCGTCAATACGCTTGTGGGACAGCTCGCCACCGCCATCCGCGCCGCCGCCTCGGTCGCGCTTATCGCGTCCGTGCTGGTGCTCGCCGGCGCGCTTGCCGCCGGCAATCGCGCCCGCACCCATGATGCGGTCATCCTCAAGACGCTCGGCGCGACGCGGGCAATGTTGATCCGTGCCTTCAGCTACGAATATCTGATCCTCGGTTCGGCAACCGCCGTCTTCGCGCTGATCGCCGGCTCCGTCTCCGCCTGGTACATCGTCAGCCGCATCATGCACCTGCCCTCGACCTTCATGCCCGATGTCGCTTTCTCCACGCTCATCATCGCCCTGGTGCTGACGGTCGGCATCGGTCTGATCGGCACCTGGCGCATCCTCGGCCAGAAGGCGGCGCCCGTTCTGCGCGAACTGTGAATCGCCTTCGCGGATTAACCGAACGCCGCGAAAGCCGCCCGATATTACGCCGATTTAACACGGCGCCAACAGCTAGACCCTTGTGTATAAGGCATGAAAGCCTCATATTCTGTGCAGGCATGCTGGAGCTCCGCAGCGGCGCCTGGGCCTGGAAGGCCCGACACCGTACTCACATCGGAGCTTAAAAGAGGAAAACATGGCTGACTTTCGCAACTACCAAAACCGGGCGCAGAGCGGTGCGCAATCCGGTGCGATGATAGACGAAGGCCTTCGAGCTTACATGCTCAAGGTCTATAACCTGATGGCGCTGGGTCTGGCGATCACGGGTGTTGCCGCCTATCTCTCCTTCACCCTCGCCTTCGCCAACGGACAGATCACGACCTTCGGTCAGGCGATCTATCTGAGCCCGCTGAAGTGGGTGGTGATCTTCGCTCCGCTGGCAATGGTCTTCTTCCTGAGCTTCAGGATCAACCGCATGAGCGTAGCCGCCGCGACGACGACCTTCTGGGTCTATGCCGCGCTGGTGGGCCTGTCGCTGTCGTCGATCTTCATCATCTACACCGGCCAGAGCGTCGTGCAGACCTTCTTCGTGACCGCCGCCTCCTTCGGCGCGCTGTCGCTCTTCGGCTACACGACGAAGCGTGATCTCTCTGCGATGGGCTCGTTCATGATGATGGGTCTCTTCGGCCTGATCATCGCCTCGCTCGTCAACATCTTCCTGGCTTCGTCCGCCTTGCAGTTCGCGATCTCCGTGATCGGCGTGCTGATCTTCGCAGGCCTCACCGCCTACGATACGCAGCGGATCAAGGAAATGTACTACACCGCCGACGATGCGACCGTGGCCGGCCGCAAGGCCATCATGGGCGCCCTGTCGCTCTACCTGGACTTCATCAACCTGTTCATGTTCCTGCTGCAGTTCATGGGCAACCGCCGCTAATTGCACGGTTTGAACAACTCATCGGAAAGGCGGCTTCGGCCGCCTTTTTTATTTGCCTGGCTGCCGGCTCTGCGATTTGATATCGACGTTCAAAATCCCAGATCAGGCAATAGAAGCACATGTCCGTCAGCCTTCGCAGCGCAACTCCAGACGACCTTCCGCACATCACCGCCATCTACCGCGATTCCGTCCTGAACGGCACGGCGAGCTACGAGATCACGCCGCCGAGCGATGAGGAGATGGCAGACCGCTTTCAGGCAATCCGGGAGAAGGGCTATCCCTACATCGTCGCCGAAGACGAGGGCGGCGCATTCCTCGGCTATGCCTATGCCTCGGCGTTCCGCACGCGGCCGGCCTATCGCTGGATGGTGGAGGATTCGATCTATCTTGCCCCGGAAGCCCGCGGGCGGGGCGTCGGCAGGCTGCTGCTGGACGCCTTGGTGGAGAGCTGCCAGACGCTCGGCTTCCGCCAGATGATCGCCGTCATCGGCGGAGCACATCCGGCCTCCGTCGCCGTGCATCGCGCCGCAGGCTTCACCGAGGTAGGGTTACTGAAGGGCACCGGCTACAAGCACGGACGATGGCTGGATACCATGCTGATGCAAAAGGCGTTGGGCGATGGTGCGGATACCGATCCGGATCCGTCGGTTTATCCTGGGACGTTGTTCGGCGGGTAGCACTATCCGTATGCCGAGCCTCTGATACCCCCTCGGTCACTTCGGGACAGAGGGGGCCGCACTATCCTCATGCCCCACCGTCAATTCAGGGAAACTATTTCTCCACCAGCTTCAATTGCTTGTCGAAAACCTTCAACACCTGGCTCAGGTCATGCCCGCGTTTCAGGATCATGCCGCTGGTGCTGACCACCGAGAAGGCGCCCTGCTTGGCGGCCAGCTTCGGGTTCTTTTCGATACGGAAGAGCGGCATCTCGCCGGAGCGTTTGAAGACGGAGAAAACCGCCTTGTCCTTGAGATGATCGATTGCGTAGTCCCGCCACTCGCCCTCGCCGACCATGCGGCCGTAGATCCACAAAATGGCGTCGAGCTCCCGGCGATGAAAGGTCACCGGTATCGGATCCCTGCTCTGTTTGTATTCCCTGAGATCAACAACGACGGAGGTGGTGGTATCGACGGAGCGGCTTTCGCTATGTCGCAAATCCGGCTGATCAGTCATCAATCCCCCAAGGGCTATCTCATGACAAGAGAATGACAGTTTGCCTCAGCCGCTTCAAATTGCAAGACACCTGGCCGCTCACAATTTCTTTTCGGCGCGGGAAAGCATCTTGGCAGCGCCGCATTTCAGTCAAAACGACGCCTAATTTACAAGAATTATAGTCAGCCGTTTGGCGCCGCCGCGCCAAACGGCCCGGCCGGGGCGCATCGATTAAACCCCAGCCCCGAATGCGTCCTCGCCGGGCACCTCCCCTTTTTGGCGGCAGCCAAAATAGGGACCTTTTTGGCGCCAGCCGAAATAGGGAGCTTTTCGGCGCTAGCCGAAACGGAGAGCTTTCAGGCTGATGTGGGAAAAGCCACTCAGCCGTCCGAGCCGATCGTCAAGACAGTTGCCCCGATGATGGCGGCCGGATCACCCGAAGGCGTCGAAGCCTGCAGGAGAACGGCAAGCCCTTTCCTGCCGGCTTTATCAAGCACATTGGCGGGCAAGACGATGTTCATGGCCTTGCCATCCCACATGCCCACGGTTTCGACATCGGAGACTGCATGCATATAGGCAATCTGCTGGCCGTTGTTTTCGCCGCCCTTCGGAGCCACCATCTGTTCCTTGTCGAAATAGACGACGACCACATTGGCCTTGCCCTGGCCAGCACCGATCTTGATCTCGAGCTCGTCGCCCTTCGTGGCGGCATTCACCGGCACGATCAGCCCCTCGCCTCCACGCTGGAAGTCATCAAGCTTGACATTGATTGCGCCGAGGTCGGCACCATTCATATGATCCCGGCCATTGACGACGGCCTGGGGGGTATAGACCCCGCTCCGGCCCAGCGCGCGGGCATAGGCATATTGGCGCGCCGTATTGTCCTTGGACGCCATGGTGTCGCTCCAGCCGAGATAGTTCCAGTAGTCGACATGATAGGCGAGCGCCACAACGTCGCCCTGGCGGATCAGCTTGCGGAACGCCGCATCGGCGGGCGGACAGGAGGCGCAGCCCTGCGCGGTGAAAAGCTCGACCACGCCCTTGATCTTCGCAGCCTCCTGCGCATGCAGCGAACTTGCCAGCGCGATGCCTGCCAGAAGTGGAACCGAAAATCGAAGGCGCATTCCCTTGTACCTCTTTCTCAAATTCGAGAGTGGCTGCCCGTGCAGACCTCGAAACCGCTCACGCTCCCTGGGGCAGCCAAGTCCGTATCAAGCCCGAAAAATCTGAAACAAGAGATAATAGTTTAGCGCGATGACGCAAAGTCACGATGGGGTGAGGCAAAGGCCCGACAACGCGCGTCTCGTACACATCAGCGTGAAAAAAGACGCCGCCGGGAAACTTCCCCGGCGGCATGCAATCATGGCTTCAAAGCCTATCAGGCCTATCAGGCAGCGAGATCTCGCAGAACGGTCTGCAAGATGCCGCCATTGTTGACGTAGATGATCTCATCCAGCGTATCGATACGGCAGATGATCGGGATATCGCGAACCGTGCCGTCGCCATAGGTGATCTTGGCGATCTTGCGCTCGCGCGGCTTGATATGTTCCAGGCCCTCGATCGAGACGATCTCGTCGCCCTTAAGGCCAAGGGTTGCCCAGGTGGTGCCCTCCTCGAAGACGAAGGGGATGACGCCCATGCCCACCAGGTTCGAGCGGTGGATGCGCTCGAAGGACTGGGCGATCACGGCGCGCACGCCGAGCAGGTTGGTGCCCTTCGCAGCCCAGTCGCGCGACGAGCCGTTGCCGTATTCGACGCCGGCGAAGATGACGAGCGGAACGCCCTCGGCCTTGTACTGCATGGCCGCATCGTAGATCGAGGTCTCTTCCTTGGACGGATAGTGGATGGTGTAGCCACCCTCCTTGCCGTTCGGGCCGAGCATGTGGTTGCGGATGCGGATATTGGCGAAGGTGCCGCGCATCATCACTTCATGATTGCCGCGGCGCGTGCCGTACTGGTTGAAGTCGGCAACGCCGACGCCATGGTCGATGAGGTAGGAACCGGCCGGCGAGGCAGCCTTGATCGAACCGGCCGGGGAAATATGGTCGGTGGTGATCTTGTCGCCGAACAGGCCGAGAACGCGGGCGCCCTTGATGTCGGAAATGCCGGCGCCGGTCTTGCCCATGCCGACGAAGTAAGGCGGGTTCTGCACATAGGTCGAGTTGTCGTCCCAGGCATAGGTCTGGCCCGGAGGAACCTGCACGGCCTGCCAGTTGGCATCGCCCTTGAAGACGTCGGCGTACTTGGATTCATACAGTTCGCGGGTGACGTATTTCAGGATGAATTCCTGGATCTCGTGCGAGGTCGGCCAGATGTCCTTGAGATAGACCGGCTTGCCGTTCTGGTCTTCGCCGAGCGGCTCCTTGGTCAGATCGAGCTGCACCGAGCCGGCGAGCGCATAGGCGACGACGAGCGGCGGCGAGGCCAGGTAGTTTGCCTGGACATCAGGCGAAATGCGGCCTTCGAAGTTGCGATTGCCGGAGAGGACGCCTGATACGATCAGGCCCTTGTCGTTGATCGTCTTCGAGATCGGCGCCGGCAGCGGGCCGGAATTGCCGATGCAGGTGGTGCAGCCGAAGCCGACCAGATTGAAGCCGAGCTTGTCGAGATCGGCCTGCAGGCCGGACTTGGCGAGATATTCGCCGACGACCTGGCTTCCCGGTGCCAGCGAGGTCTTGACCCACGGCTTGGTCTTCAGGCCCTTGGCGACGGCGTTGCGGGCGAGAAGGCCGGCAGCGATGAGTACCGACGGGTTCGAGGTGTTGGTGCAGGACGTGATGGCGGCGATCGCAACGTCACCATGGCCGAGATCGAAGTCCGTGCCTTCCACCGCATAGCGGTTCGAAAGCTGGCCGGGCTTCTTGTATTCGGTGTCCAGCGAGGTAGCGAAGCCGGAGGCGATGTTTTCCAGCGCGATACGGCCTTCAGGACGCTTCGGGCCGGCCATCGACGGCACGACGTCGCCGAGATCGAGCTCCAGCGTATCGGTGAAGACGAGATCGGCACCGTCATTGTCACGCCACATGCCCTGCGCCTTGGAATAGGCTTCGACGAGCGCGATGCGGTCCTTGGCGCGGCCGGACATGTTGAGATAATTCAGCGTTTCCTTGTCGACCGGGAAGAAGCCGCAGGTCGCTCCATATTCCGGACCCATGTTGCCGATGGTGGCGCGGTCGGCGAGCGGCAGCGCGTCGAGGCCGGGGCCGAAGAATTCGACGAACTTGGAAACAACGCCCTTCTTGCGCAGCATCTGCACGACGGTCAGCACGAGGTCGGTCGCGGTGACGCCTTCCTTGAGCTTGCCGGTCAGCTTGAAGCCGATGACTTCTGGCAGCAGCATGGAGACGGGCTGGCCGAGCATGGCGGCTTCAGCCTCGATGCCGCCGACGCCCCAGCCGAGAACGCCGAGACCGTTGATCATGGTCGTGTGCGAATCGGTGCCGACGCAGGTGTCGGGATAAGCGATCGTTTCGCCGTCCTCTTCCTTCGTCCAGACGGTCTGGCCGAGATATTCGAGGTTGACCTGATGACAGATGCCGGTGCCGGGGGGAACGACGCGGAAGTTCTTGAACGCCTGCTGGCCCCACTTCAGGAAGCGGTAACGCTCGCCGTTGCGCTGATATTCAAGCTCGACGTTGCGGGCGAAAGCCTGCGGCGTGCCGAATTCATCGACGATGACGGAGTGGTCGATGACGAGGTCGACCGGAACAAGCGGGTTGATCTTTTCCGGATCGCCACCGAGGGAGACCATGGCGTCGCGCATGGCGGCGAGGTCGACAACGGCTGGGACGCCGGTGAAGTCCTGCATCAGCACGCGCGCCGGGCGATAGGCGATTTCATTCTCGACTGTGCCCTTGTTGGTCAGCCATTCGGCGACGGCAAGGATATGCTCCTTGGTGACCGACTGCCCGTCTTCGAAACGCAGCAGGTTTTCCAAAAGCACCTTCATGGAATAAGGCAGCTTGGAAACATCGGGCAGACCATTCGCTTCAGCCTTGGGCAGGCTGAAATAGATGTAGTCTTTCCCGTTCACGGTCAGCGTGGAACGACAATTGAAACTGTCAAGAGATTTAGACACGAGATACCCCGTTTCTGATAGCCAACACAGTCGTGCGAACGCCTATGCACTTTATGCACATCAGGATGCGGGTACGGCCATTTCCGCTGTCCGCACGTAAGGCAGAAAACCTTATGTTCGGCGCAAGGATGAAATTCACGCCGACCGCTGGCGTGGTTGCAGGTCTTATAGATAATTTCGTAAAGACTTGCCAGAGTGGCAAGATGCAAATTTGGACAATTTTTTGCGCGTTGCGGCAACGAAAATAGGGAAAGCCTGAGCGAATGCATCTAAGGGCTGAAAATCTGGCGGCGAGGCGGGGCGAAGACCTGATTTTCTCGAACGTTTCCTTTGGCTTGGAGGGTGGCGACGCCCTCGTTCTGACCGGCCGCAACGGCTCCGGAAAGTCCACGCTTTTGCGCGTGGTCGCCGGTCTTCTAAGGCAGGAGAAGGGCCGCGTCACATTCACTGGTGCCGACGGCGATTCGGACCGCCTACCCGGCGAGGCCAGCCACTATCTCGGCCATCGCAATGCAATGAAATACGAGCTCACGGTAGCCGAAAACCTGACCTTCTGGAAAGCCTTCCTCGGCGATATGCCAGGCGGCGCCGGCCTCGGCATCGAGGCGGCGGCGGACGCTGTTGGACTTGCCGATATCACCCATCTCCCCTTCGGCTATCTCTCAGCCGGCCAACAACGGCGAATCGCTTTCGCCAAACTCCTGGTCGCCCATCGCCAGATCTGGATCCTCGATGAGCCGACAGCCGCGCTCGACACTTCGGCGGACCAGCTCTTCACCGATCTGATCTCGGCACATCAGAAGAAGGGCGGCATCGTCCTTGCGGCGACGCATCAGCCGCTGGGATTAAATAATGTGCGGGAAATGCGGATGACCGGATTTGCCGGGGTGAGTGAAGGGGTTTGGGGATGACGAGAACGACGATTTTCCTCTTCTCCCCTTGGAGAGAAGATGCCCGAAGGGCAGATGAGGGGGGCGAGGAGCGAAGCACAGAGCATCTTGAGCGGAAGCGAAAGATCAGACTTTTATGGAGAAGAAGCCCCCTCATCCGGCCCTTCGGGCCACCTTCTTCCCGAGGGGAGAAGGGGATTGGTGCCACATCATGACCGCCCTCTTCCTCCGCGATCTCAAACTCTCGGTGCGCGCCGGCGGCGGAGCCTTGATCGGCATACTCTTCTTCCTCACCGTCGTCGCCGTCATTCCCTTCGGCGTCGGCCCGGACCTGAAACTGTTGTCGCGAATCGGCCCGGCCATCGTCTGGATCGGCGCGCTGCTTGCCTGCCTGCTCGGGCTCGACCGTCTGTTTCAGGCCGAACGGGACGACGGCTCGCTCGATCTGCTCGTCATGCAGGAGACGCCGCTGGTCCTCACGGTTCTGGTCAAATGCGCCGCGCATTGGATAGCCACAGGCCTTCCGCTGGTCATTGCCTCGCCGCTGCTCGGTCTCTTTATGAATATGAGTGAAACGGCGATCGCCGCCACGGCCCTGACCTTGCTCGTCGGCTCGCCGGCGATCACCTTCATCGGCGCGGTAGGCGCAGCTGTTGCCGTGGCGCTGCCGCGCGGCGGCCTGCTGGTGTCGATCCTGGTGCTGCCGCTGGCCATCCCCGTGCTGATCTTCGGCGTCAGCGCGACCTATGCTGCCGTCGAGGGGCCGCAACCCTTCCTGCCGCCTTTCCTGATCCTGATCGCCCTCACCCTGTTCTTCGCCGTGCTCGGCCCGGCGGCTGCCGCCCTTGCCTTGCGGAACACGACGGATTGATCGCGATGAGATACTGTTTCGCCCATCTGAGACAATGCTGTCGATTGCCGGAAAAGCCATATCGGGTTAAACAAGCCGCATGAGCGATATCAGCCCTGCGATCAGCCGATTTTCCGACCTCGCCAACCCCACGCGGTTCCTGGCCTTTTCGGCGCGTCTCATTCCCTGGCTGGCAGCGATCTCGGCCATACTCTTTGCGATCGGCCTCTACCTCTCCTTCTCGACCGAGGGCGATTACCAGCAGGGCGACACCGTCCGCATCATGTATATTCACGTTCCGGCCGCCTGGCTTTCGATGATGTGCTACACGATCATGAGCATGTCGGCGATCGGCACGCTGGTCTGGCGTCATCCGCTCGCTGACGTCGCCGGCAAGACCGCCGCCCCGCTCGGCGCCGCCTTCACCCTGATCGCGCTCGTCACCGGCTCGCTGTGGGGCAAGCCGATGTGGGGCACCTATTGGGTCTGGGATGCGCGGCTGACCTCGGTCTTCATCCTGTTCCTGATGTATCTCGGCCTGATCGCGCTGAACCGCGCCATGGACGATCCGTCCAAAGCCGCGCGCGTCGCCGCCGTGCTGACCCTGGTCGGCTTCATCAACATTCCGATCATCAAGTTCTCGGTCGACTGGTGGAACACATTGCATCAGTCGGAAAGCATCATGCGTCTGGATGGCCCGGCCATCGACACCGCATTCCTCTGGCCGCTCTTCATCATGGCGCTGGCCTTCACCCTGCTGTTCTTCACCCTGCATCTGATGGCGATCCGCAACGAGATCTGGCGCCGCCGCATTGCCGCGCAGCGCCGTATCGCCGCACGCATGGCAAGCCGGGAGGAATAGCATGACCCATCCCTTCTACGTCTTCGGCTCCTATGGCTTTGCTGCCGTCATGATTCTCGCCATCATCGCCTGGACATGGATCGATGGACGCCTGCGTCGTCGCGAGCTGGCCGCACTCGAAGCATCAGGCATCCGCCGCCGTTCGCAGCGCGCGCCCGAAGGCGATGCGAAATGACCACCGATGCCGGCAACAAGGATCAGCCGAAATCGGGCGGCGGCACCGGGCGCTATCTGCTGGCGCTGATCCCGCTCATCGTCTTTGCCTGCATCGCACTTGCCGTCGGCAAGGTCATGTACGACCAGGAGGTTCATGGCACTGACATCTCCGCCATCCCCTCCGCGCTGATCGGCACGAAAGCGCCAAAGCTCGCTCTGCCGCCGCTCGAAGGCTCCAACCTGCCGGCGCTGACCGATGAGGCCATCAAGGGCAAGCTGACGCTTGTCAATGTCTTCGCCTCATGGTGCGTTCCGTGCCGGGACGAGCATCCGGTACTGAAGGAGCTCGCGAAAGACGGCCGGCTGAACATCGTCGCGATCAACTACAAAGACACGAGTGAGAACGCCCTGCGCTTCCTCGGTGAACTCGGCAATCCCTACAACGCCATCGGCATCGACCCCAACGGCTCCGCCGCCATCGACTGGGGCGTCTACGGCATCCCGGAATCCTACCTCGTCGCCCCCGACGGCACGATCCTCTACAAACAGGTCGGCCCGTTTACGCCGACGAGTTTGAAGGAAGGGCTCTATCCGGCCATAGCGAAGGCGCAGGGGAAGCCGGTATCCTGAACTCCTTCTTCCCTCGGGGGTCCGAAGGACGGGTTGAGACCTGCGGCTCAACCCCGGTCATGTGCCCGAAGGGCGGATGAGGGGGCCGAAAAGCAAAACAACAATGGCCTCAAGCGACAAGCGAACGGCAATTTCCCGGTAACGCCCCTCACCCGGCGACCCTTCGATAAACTCAGGATTGCCACCCTCTCCCCGTAGGGGCGAGGGGGAACAAGCTAAATCCCGCCCTGCCAGGTCTTGATCGCTTCGACCGGCCAGACGAGCATCAGCACGTTCAGCGTGAGATTGTCGCGGATCAGGTAACCCGTCAGCAGCTCGAAGAAGATGGCGATGGCGATCGTGACGATCACCGGCGCACGCCAGGCAAACAGGAAGCCAACCACCATGAACACCGCGTCCATCGCCGAATTCAGAATGCTGTCGCCAACATAATCGAGCGAGATCGTCGCGGCGCGGTAGCGGTTGATGATGATGGGCGAGTTCTCCAGCAGTTCCCAGCCGGATTCGATCAGCATGGCGACGAACAGGCGTATCGACAGCGGCTTAGTGCGCATAAGCAAATGCGTGAGCCCGAAGAACAGGAAGCCGTGAATGATGTGAGATGGCGTGTACCAATCGGCGATATGCTGCGAATTGCCGCTGGATTTCACGACGGGCTCGAAAAGCTTCACGTAACCGCAGGTGCAGATCGGCACGCGGCCCATCATATATTCCGCGACGATCTGCACGAGCAGGACAAGGGCGCAGGCGATGAACCAGAAGCTTTGCTGCCGGTAGCGGTTTTGCGCGTCGACTGCTTCGGTCATTTTCCGCTTTCCGCCGGCTGCTCGATCGTATGCTTCATGATCAGCGGCATTTGCGACAGCGTGAAGAGGATGGTGATCGGCATCGTTCCCCAGACCTTGAAGTTCACCCAGAGATTATCCGCGGCCTTGACGTCGGGCAGGTAATACCAATTCGACAAGCGCCAGACGACTTCGTTGAGCACGGCAAGAACCAGGAAGAAGAGACCCCAGCGAAGCGTGAGCTTGCGCCAGCCTTCGCTATCCAGCTGAAAGGCGGCGTTGAAAACGTAGCCGAGCAACGATTTTCCGAAAGCGAGCCCGCCAAGCAGGACAACACCGAACAGAGCGTTGACGATGGTCGGCTTCATCTTGATGAAGGTTTCATTCTGCAGGTAGATGCCGAGCGCACCGAAGACGAGGACGACGATGCCTGACACGAAGGGCATCAGCGGCAGATGGCCGAGCACAACCTTCGAGACGACGAGCGAGATCACCGTTGCCGCCATGAACAGGCCGGTGGCGACGAAGAGCGGCCCTCCCAGCGCGGACAGCGCCGGGAACTGCTGCGCCAACCAGTCGCCGCGCAGATTGCCGAAGAAGAACACCAGCAAAGGCCCGAGTTCCAGCACCAGCTTCAACAGCGGATGATGCTTGTCGGCGGCACTTGGGGTGAGTTCGTTATCGCTGGTCGTCATTGCGGCACTTTCGCTATCGTCGAATTTGTTCTTATCGTTCATTGGCTGCTTCCGGCACCTGTCCCTGCGATGGCGTTGGCGAAATCCTCGGCCTCGAACGGCTCGAGATCGTCTACACCCTCGCCGACGCCGATGAAATAGACCGGCAGCTTGTGCTTGGCCGAGATCGCCACAAGGATGCCGCCGCGCGCCGTGCCGTCAAGCTTAGTCATGATCAGGCCGTTGACGCCGGCAACGTTGCGGAAAATCTCCACCTGGTTCAGCGCGTTTTGGCCGGTGGTGGCATCCAGCGTCTGCAGCACGGTATGCGGCGCGTCCGGATCGAGCTTGCCGAGCACGCGCACGATCTTTTCGAGTTCGGCCATCAGCTCCGCCTTGTTCTGCAGGCGGCCGGCGGTATCGATGATCAGCACGTCGCTCTTGTTGGCCTTGGCCTGCTGGAAAGCATCGAAGGCTAGACCGGCCGCATCCGCGCCGATCTTGGTGCCGATGAATTCCGACTTGGTGCGCTCGGCCCAGATCTTCAGCTGCTCGATGGCAGCCGCGCGGAACGTGTCGCCGGCGGCAACCATGACCTTGAGCCCGGCGCCGGATAGCTTGGCCGCCAGCTTGCCGATGGTCGTCGTCTTGCCGGTGCCATTGACGCCGACGACGAGGATGACGTGCGGCTTGTGGCTGAGATCGAGCTGCAGCGGTTTGGCGACCGGCTTCAGCACCTTGGCGATTTCCTGCGCCATGATGCGGCCGACATCCTCGCTTGTCACGTCCTTGCCATAGCGCTCGGAGGCCAGCGTATCGGTCACCCGCATCGCCGTCTCGACGCCGAGATCGGCCTGGATCAGCAGATCCTCCAGATCCTGCAGCGTCTGGTCGTCGAGCTTGCGCTTGGTAAAGAGCGCGGCGATCTGGCCTGTCAGTTGCGAAGATGTGCGAGCAAGGCCGGCGCGCAGGCGCTGGAACCAGGAGAGCTTCTGCTTGAGGGCTTCGGGAGCGGGCTCGGGGATGCTGGAGGCCGTGGCGAAGCCTTTGGGGAGGATGGGGGCTGCGGCTGGGGTTTCGGTAGTTTCCGGCGACTGTTCCGAGTCCGTCTGAGCTTCGGTGCTTTCCGACGAGAGCTCCGAGCTAGCCGAAACTTCCTCACCCCCCGCTGTCTTTTCGGACATCTCCCCCACAGGGGCGGAGATCGGTTCTGGGGTGGTATCCTCCGCTACAGCATCAGCCTCAGCGTTTTTGGCTTGCTCCGGCTCGACAATTTCACTCTTACCAGCCTGCTCCAGAGCAACCGGCTCATGCGAAACAACCGCCTCTGCGGCCTTTTCAGCCAACTGTTCGTGCTCGACCGGCGCGGCATCCTCCAACCGATCTCCCCCCGCGTGGGGGAGATGTTCCGGCGGGACAGAGGGGGGCGAGGTAGGTTCGGCCAACTCGGAAGCCGGCGAAACATCCGCGACAGGCGCTTCTTGCTCCGGAGCGGGCACGTCCGGTGCAATAACCTCCGCAGGCGCCTGTTCTTCCGCCGGCTTCTCACGGCCGAAGGTGAAGACTTTTTTAATGAAACCAAGCGCCATGAAGTATCCGTTGAAGCATTAGGCCGCGTTAGCGGCCAGAAGTTGCATGTCGAGGTGCTTGCCATTGTGGCCGGTGATTGCGACCTGCACAAGGTCGCGCGGGCGAAGGCCGGGGGCGGCGACAAGCGTGAAATTTTCGGTATGGGCCAACCCGTTATTCTCCACAAGCAGCCATTGTCTTGTTCCGACCATGCTGTCGAGATGGGTCTGGTGCAGTCTTTGTCCAGCCTCGCGCAGGCGGGCGGCGCGTTCCTTGATCAGGACGCGGTCGAGTTGCGGCATGCGGGCGGCTGGCGTGCCGGGGCGCGGGCTGTAAGGGAAAACATGCAGATGCGCGATCGCGGCCTGTTCGGCAAGGCCAACGGCATTGTCGAACATCTCTTCCGTCTCTGTGGGAAAACCGGCGATCATGTCGGCGCCGAAGCTCGTCTCGGGTCGCAGGCGGCGCACATCCTCGATGAACCGCATAGCGTCGGCGCGCGAGTGCCGCCGCTTCATCCGCTTCAAGATCATATCGTCGCCATGCTGCAGCGACAGATGCAGATGCGGCATGAAGCGCGGTTCGTCGGCGATAAGATCCATCAGGTGCCTGTCGGCCTCAATACTGTCGATCGAGGAGAGGCGCAGGCGGCGGATATCCGGGATCTGCTTCAGCAATGTCTTGGCAAGCAGGCCGAGCGTTGGCGTTCCGGGCAAATCAGCGCCGTAACTCGTGGCATCGACGCCGGTCAGCACGATCTCGCGATAACCGCTTTCAACCAAGTTACGGGCCTGATCGACGACCGCGCCCATCGGCACAGAGCGCGAATTGCCGCGGCCATAGGGGATGATGCAGAAGGTGCAGCGATGATCACAGCCGTTCTGCACCTGGATGAAGGCGCGCACATGGCCGTCGATATGGCGGATCATCTGCGGGGCGGTCGCCCGCACGCTCATGATATCGTTGACGCGGAGCTTCTCTTCTGCCGAAACGCCGAAATCCGGCAGCGCGCGATAGGAGGCGCTCTTCAGCTTCTCCTCGTTGCCGAGCACGGCATCCACTTCGGCCATTTCGGCAAAGATCTGCTTTTCCGTCTGCGCGGCACAGCCTGTCACGATGATGCGCGCATGCGGATTGTCGCGCCGCGCGCGGCGGATCGCCTGGCGTGCCTGGCGCACGGCTTCGCCTGTTACGGCGCAGGTATTGACCAGGGTGGCGTTGTTGAGCCCGGCTTTCTCCGCCTGCGACCTCATCACTTCGGATTCATAGGTGTTGAGACGACAGCCGAAGGTAATGACCTCGACCCCGCTCACCGCGCCTGAGCCCCCTGCTCCTGATCGCGCGTGAAGCTGCCCGTCACGGGATCGACCATACCGGACCACTCCCATTCGGCAGGACCGGTCATGACGACATGCTCGTCACTCTCTCGCCATTCGATGGTGAGCTGGCTCGGCGCAGGCGCGGAGGCGACGTCGATCGTCACCTTGCGGCCGGTGCGGCCGGTGCGAGCAGCGCTGACGGCGGCAGAACAGGCGGCGGAGCCGCAGGCCAGCGTCAGACCGGCGCCGCGCTCCCAGGTGCGGGTCCGCACCGTCGTCCGCGAAAGCACCTGCGCCAGCGTGATGTTGGCGCGCTCGGGAAACATCGGATGGTTTTCAAGCAGCGGCCCGAAGCGAGCGAGATCGAAGGACATCGGGTCCTTGTCGACCCAGAAGATCGCATGCGGATTGCCCATCGACATCACAGAGGGCGAATGCAGGACGGGATTGTCGATCGGCCCGATCTGCAGCTCGATATGGCGCGTGTCGGCGAATTCCTCGGCGAGCGGAATCTTGTCCCAATCGAATACCGGCTTGCCCATGTCGACAGATATCGTGCCGTCCTCGTGCTCGACGGCGTTCAAGATACCGGCGACGGTCTGGAAGGTGAACACCTTCTTTCCGGTCTCGGCTGATAGCGCCTGCACGACGCAACGCGTGCCGTTGCCACAAGCCTGTGCCTTGGTGCCGTCGGAGTTGAGGATATCGATCCAGGCGTCGGTTCCCTGCGCCTTCGGATCATGGATCGCCATGATCTGATCGAACTCGGTAGCAGGATCGGCATTGAGCGCAATCGCAGCCTCAGCCGTCACCACGTCCTTGCGGCCGCGCATGTCGACGACCAGGATCTTGTTGCCAAGCCCGTTCATCCGCGCGAATTCGACCATATTGCTCATGGTGGTATGTCCATCAGTGTTTTCGAGCTGTATATGGCGGAAATGCGGGGGAATTACCAGTGCCGTGATATTCGCTGCTCATGGCCAGGCTTAGGCCGCGCTTGACGAACACAAACGACCGCTTCAACCTCGACAGAGAAGCGACAAAGCTGTCCCGCGATCCTGCTCTATGCGACCGATGTGGTTTGCTCGCGATCCGTCATGTGATTTCTCAGGTGCATCAGCGTCAGCTCGGTTCCCGGGTGGGGCAGTTCGGTCGCCGCCGCACACCGGATTCCAAGGACGGCCGAAGCTCTCTGGTGTCGTAGACGGAGGCCGCGAAGGCGACTTCCAGCCGCCCGTGAAGCCCTGCATATAAACAGTACCCGCGTTCTTGCCGGCTTCTCGCAGGATGAGGTCGCAACCCTCGTGGCGCAATGATAGTTTGAAATCGCGCATATCCGGACATGGCGGAACGCAGAGACTGTTTCTCCCACAACCCGTACATCCAATATCCCGCCTGCTCGCAGGGACGGCATCGCCATGGCGGATAAGGCGGCTCTCTGCCTGATCTCGGCAAAAGACCTTGCGGCGCTGAGCCTGGCGCGATTTATTTCGACAAAAATTTGCTCCAGTGTCGGATTGCAGAAGGTTTGCTCGTCCTAGGATCGTCCACTCCGTCAATTCAGAAGGATCATGACCATGCCGAATACCATTCGCCTGCACCGCGTCCTGGCAACCAGCCCGGAAAAGGTCTATCGCGCATTCCTCGAAGCGGACGCGCTCGCCAAGTGGCTTCCTCCCAATGGCTTTACCTGCAGCGTGCATCACTTCGAACCGACAGTCGGCGGTACGTTCAAGATGTCGTTCCGCAACTTTACGACGGGCAAAAGCCATGCCTTCGGCGGCGAATATGTCGAGCTCATTCCCGGCGAACGCCTGCGCTACACCGACAGGTTCGACGACCCCAACCTGCCCGGCGAAATGGACGTGACCGTGACCTTGAAAAAGGTCCTGGTCGGGACAGAGGTGAATATAACCCAGGCGGGCGTGCCGGACGTCATCCCGCCTGAAGCCTGCTATCTCGGCTGGCAGGAATCACTGCGAAACCTGGCAAAGCTCGTCGAGCCAGAGATCAATCAGTAAGCTCGGCACCCACAAGGCTTCTGCACGCAACCCCTTCTCCCCGAGGGGAGAAGGGGTTTTCGGTGCGAACAGGCGGCGCCCCTTCAAACAACCGGCACGTCGAACACTTCCCCCGCCCTCAGCGGTCGAAACCGGTCCGGCTCCACGCCTTCGGCCTTCAGCGCCGCATCCAACGCGTGAACGGGCTCGTCGATCCCCTCGTCCGTCAGCTGGAAGGTCGCGAAATGATGCCCGGCGACATAAGCGGCGTTGCAGAGCTTCATGCCCTTGACCGCCTCTTCAGGGTTCTGGTGCTGGCCCTTCATGAACCAGCGCGGCTCATAGGCGCCGAAAGGCAGGATCGCGAGGCGGAAGCCGCCATGTTTCTGCCTGACAGCCTCATAGTTGATGCCATCGTGAAAGCCTGTGTCGCCGACATAGTAGATCCTGCCAGCCGGCGTCGTCAGCACGAAAGCGGCCCAAAGGGCCATGCGCCGGTCGCCCATGCCCCGCGCCGACCAGTGATGGCAGGGCTCGACATCGATGGTCACCCCGCCATTGACAGCGATGCGATCGCCCCAATCGACCACGACGATTTCGGCGTCGGGCACGGCGCGGCGGATAATCGTATCGTTGCCGAGCGGTGTAACGATCTTCGGCCGCTGGCGCGCCTGCAGGCTCGCCAGCGTGGCGAGATCGAGGTGGTCATAGTGATTGTGCGAGACCAGCACGAGGTCGATGGGCGGCAGATCCTCGAAGCGGATGCCGGGCGGCACCACGCGCTTCGGCCCGATCGAGCGGAACGGACTGACGCGTTCGGACCAGACCGGATCCGTCAGCATGTTCAGGCCGGCGATCTGCACCAGCATCGACGCATGCCCGACCATGGTCACCCGCATTTGATCGCCGAAGACATGCCGGTCTGGCTTTGCCGAGGGAAAGGCGCTGATGACCGGATTGGGCCAGCGCACCCGGCCGCCCGCGAACTGCCATTTCAGCAGACCAAGCGGACTTCCCGGCCCGACACCGCCGGGATTGAAGAAGCGCAGACCATCGAAATGGTCGGAAGCCGGGCCTTGATAATAGGGGTTCTTTTTCTTGCCGGAGCCGGATGCGCTTGTCATGGCTTGTCCGCTCCTCGCTCGCCCATCATTTCCCCTTCGTCAGGCAAGCCAGCCTTCGCCAGCCACTCCTCGACCTCGCGCGCCGTCAGCGTTCGCTCAAGCACGACATTGGCCGGCATAACGAAAAGCTGCGGCGTAAAGAAGCTCGTGTCCCACAGCGCAGCACCTTCGACAGGAGGCGAAAGCAGGATGACCTGCGTGCCATCGATGCGGGTAATGGTATCGACGGATGCCTCGCCCGATATCTCCACAGCGCCAGACTGATTAGGTTGCACCGTTTCATAGCGCCACCATGGCTCGTCGTTACCGTCTTCCACCACGGTTACGCAACGCGCCATGTCGATGATGAACCTGTTTGGCGAGCGGCCGCCTGGCAGGGTCTCCCCGAAAGCCGCCTGGATCAGCGTGAAGAGATGAAAGCAGTTGACGATATTCTCATAGCGCAGGCGGAAGCCTCGACGGCTCGGCACATGCAGGACAAGCAAGAGGTCGCTGCGGCTCAGAAGCATATGGCGCACCCAAGCCGCACCCGGCGTATAATCCTGCAGCTCGGCGAGCTGCGCCATCAGGCTGGCATCACCGGCGGCAAGCGCACGCTCCTTCGGCATCGCCGCGAGGTGCGAGACGACCGACTGACCGAGCAACTGGAAAGCTTCGAGCAGCTGCTGTTGCCGCGGGCTCAGCTCCTTGCGGCCGGCAAAGCCGCGATGGATCTGCGGCAGCCAGGTCGTAAAAAGCTCCCACACGGCGGGACCGCTACGCTCCACCGAACCCCCGGTCTCTACCACGGTACCCAGCATATTCGCCAGGATCGCGGCACCGGGAGGCGGCAGGCTGCGCAACTCGCGCGCTGCCCGCGTGACGATTTTCGGCTGCACCTTGGCGTCGGCATAGAAGGCCTGCGCCGCGGCGTTGAACCGCGCGTCGACCCGGCCGCCGGCATAGCTGCGGCACGCGGCAAGAAGATTGGTCAGGGCTGCATCGTTCATTCAGTTCTGTCTCGGGGAAACATGATTTGGCGGGGATCAATACAATAACTAGAGGAGCGTATTGGCGGTAAAACGACGTTCATATAGCGATATTGGGCATGCATCCCAGGCATTTCCACCGCCTCGGGTTGACTTTGGCGGCCTTTTCCTGTTTATCGCCCGCAATCTGCGACGAGCACAAGCCTCCGAGCCACCGACCGGGACCCATAAAGGTATAAAGAGATCCCGGAGGTCAACACCCGACAGCGCGACGCGCCCTCGGGTGCTTTTTGGCTTTGCGTCTTGTTTTCGTCATGGAAAAGCACGACGTTTTCGGGCGAGGATCCGCGCATCTCCCTTTCGAGGCAAAGCCGAGGAAGATAAGGAATAGGCGCAAATCTAAAGCCCAAAGCGATCGATAAGGAAGAATTGATGTTTGAAAACCTCCAGGACCGTCTTGGTTCCATTCTGAATGGACTGACAGGCCGCGGCGCGCTTTCGGAAGCTGATGTTTCCGCAGCACTCCGCGAGGTTCGCCGCGCGCTTCTCGAAGCCGACGTGGCGCTTGATGTCGTGCGCTCCTTTACCGACCGCGTCCGCGAGAAGGCCGTCGGCGCCGGGATCCTGAAGTCGATCAAGCCCGGCCAGATGGTCGTTAAGATCGTCCATGACGAGCTGATCGAAATGCTCGGCGGCGAAGGCGTGGGCATCGACCTCAACGCGCCGGCCCCGGTCGTCGTCATGATGGTCGGTCTGCAGGGCTCGGGCAAGACGACCACGTCGGCGAAGATCGCCCACCGCCTGACGAGCCGCGACCGCAAGAAAGTCCTGATGGCCTCGCTCGACACGCGGCGTCCTGCAGCGCAGGAACAGCTGCGCCAGCTCGGCGTCCAGGTCAACATCGATACGCTTCCCATTATCGCCGGCCAGTCGCCGACCGATATCGCCGCCCGCGCCGTGCAGGCCGCCAAGCTCGGCGGCCATGACGTCGTCATCCTCGACACCGCCGGCCGCACGCATATCGACGAGCCGCTCATGGTCGAGATGGCGGATATCAAGAAGCGGTCGAACCCGCACGAAATCCTGCTGGTCGCCGACAGCTTGACCGGTCAGGACGCCGTCAATCTCGCCCGCAATTTCGACGACCGCGTCGGCATCACCGGCCTGGTGCTGACCCGCATGGACGGCGACGGCCGCGGCGGTGCGGCCCTTTCGATGCGCGCCGTGACAGGCAAGCCGATCAAGCTGATCGGCGTCGGCGAAAAGATGGGCGAGCTGGAAGAATTCCATCCCCGCCGCATCGCCGACCGCATCCTCGGCATGGGCGACATCGTCTCGCTGGTCGAGAAGGCGGCTGAGAATATCGACGCCGAAAAGGCCGCCGCCATGGCCGCCAAGATGGCCAAGGGCAAGTTCGACCTGAACGACCTTGCCGATCAGCTCAGCCAGATGCAGAAGATGGGCGGAATGGGCGGCATCATGGGCATGATGCCGGGCATGGCCGGCATGAAGGACAAGATGGCCGCCGCCGGCCTCAACGACAAGCTTTTCGGCCGCCAGCTCGCCATCATCTCCTCGATGACCAAGGCCGAGCGCGCCAATCCGGACCTCCTGAAACATTCCCGCAAGAAGCGCATCGCTAGCGGCTCCGGCACCGACGCCTCCGACATCAACAAGCTTCTGAAGATGCACCGCCAGATGGCGGACATGATGAAGATGATGGGCGGCAAGGGCAAGGGCGGCATGATGAAGCAGCTGATGGGTGGCCTCGCCGGCAAGATGGGTCTCGGCGGTGGCGGCATGGGCGGCATGCCCGACCTGTCGAACATGGACCCCAAGCAGCTCGAAGCCTTGCAGAAGCAGGCGGAAGCCGCAGGCCTCGGCCGTCCCGGCGGCATGCCCGGCCTTGGCGGTGGTGGCTTGCCTGGTCTGGGCGGCGCCAAGCTGCCGGGCCTCGGCGGTGGATTCCCGGGCCTGCCCGGTTTGCCGAAGAAGAAGTGAAAAGGATCGTTGACCCCCATGATTGATCCAGACGTCAAGGCCCAATTGGGCAACTACCGCCAGTCGATCGACAATATCGATGCCGCACTGGTGCACATGCTGGCCGAACGCTTTCGCTGCACCAAAGAGGTCGGCGTGCTGAAGGCCAAGTACAATCTGCCGCCGGCCGACCCGGCGCGCGAGGAATTCCAGATCGAACGCCTGCGCCGCCTGGCAAAGGACGCCAATCTGGACCCGGATTTCGCCGAGAAGTTCCTGAACTTCGTCATCAAGGAAGTCATCCGGCATCATGAACAGATCGCCGCCGATCTCAAAGCATGATCCCGAAATGTGTGAAGCGGGTTTCGGAAGAGATCATGCGACACACAAAAACAGCAACAGCAAATAAACACGCCGCCAAAATCAAGCGGTCACAAAAAGCCTAAGGAGTAAGAAACATGGCATTGAAAATTCGTCTCGCCCGCGGTGGTTCCAAGAAGCGCCCGTACTACCACGTTGTTGTCGCCGACGCCCGTTCGCCGCGCGATGGCCGCTTCCTGGAGAAGGTCGGTTCCTGGAACCCGATGCTCGCCAAGGACGACGCCAAGCGCGTTGAACTCGACGCCGACCGCATCAAGCATTGGCTCGACAACGGCGCCCAGCCGACCGACCGCGTTCTGCGCTTCCTCGCCGAAGCCGGCGTTGCCACGCGCGACGTCAAGAGCAACCCGGTAAAGGCAAAGCCGGGCAAGAAGGCTCAGGAGCGCGCTGCCGAAAAGGCACAGAAGGCTGCTGACGCCGCCGCTGCCGAATAATCGGCCCTCGTAATCATCGAAAAACGGGCGGCATGGCCACATGCCGCCCGTTTTTTATTTCCCATCGGGGGATGTTCATCCTATGAGAGAACGCAACTACAGCGCCGCGCGTCACATGTGACGCGCAAAGGTCGCTGAAGCACTTTAGATCTGCTGCATAATTCCTTAAATCGATTCCGATTTAAGGAATTATGCGGTGATCCGGCAATCGGCGAAGAGACCATGACGAAACTGCAAAACCCGGTATTGATGGCGACAATCGGCGCGGCACAGGGCCTCAAGGGCGAGGTGCGCGCGCGCGCCTATACGTCTGACCCCGCGGCGCTTGGCGACTACGGCCACCTGCACAGCATGGACGGCCGCAGCTTCGAGGTGCTGGAAATCCGTGAGGCCAAGAACGTGGTGGTGGTACGCTTCCGGGGCGTCAATGACCGCGACGCCGCCGAGGCGCTGAACGGGTTGGAGCTCTATATCGAGCGCGACAACCTGCCGGATGACGAGCTCGACGATGACGAATTCTTCTACACCGACCTCGAAGGGCTCGAAGCCGTCGACGACAAGGGCACCGGCTACGGCACGGTCAGCGGTGTCTATGATTTCGGCGCCGGCGACCTTCTGGAGCTGAAAGGCCCGGGCAAGCGTCCGGTCCTCATCCCCTTCTCCGAAACGGCCGTGCTCGAAATCGATCTCGAAGGCGGCAAGATCCTGATCGATCCAATGGCCGCTGGCCTGATCGACAATCCGGAAGACCTTGTCGGCAAGCCGCCGAAACCGCCGAAGCCGGAAGGCAAGACGAAGAAATAATCCTCATTTGGAAGTGACTGCGCCATGAGTTTTCGGGCGACCATTCTGACGCTTTATCCGGAGATGTTTCCCGGCCATCTCGGCACGTCCCTTGCCGGCAAGGCGATGGAGCGCGGCCAATGGGCGCTCGACACGTTGCAGATTCGCGATTTCACCACCGACAAGCACCGCACCGTGGATGACACGCCCGCCGGCGGCGGCGCCGGCATGGTTTTGAAGCCGGACGTGCTTGCCCGCGCCATCGACCATGCCAGCGAAAACGACAGCCGCCCGCGCCTGCTGATGAGCCCGCGCGGCGCACCGCTGACGCAGAAGCGCGTGCGCGAGCTTGCAAGCGGCGACGGCGTCATCATCGTCTGCGGCCGCTTCGAAGGCGTCGACCAGCGGGTGATCGACGGGCGCAACCTGGAAGAAGTGTCGATCGGCGACTACATCCTGTCCGGCGGCGAGCCGGCGGCACTCATCCTGTTAGACGCCATCGTTCGCATCCTGCCCGGCGTCATGGGCAACGATCTTTCCGGCCTGCACGAAAGCTTTGAGGGGGGCCTGTTGGAACACCCTCACTATACCCGCCCGCAGATCTGGGAAGACCGCGAGATCCCCGCCGTGCTCACGTCGGGCAACCACGCCGCCATCACCAAATGGCAGAGAGAACAGGCCGAAGACCTGACGCGGCAACGCCGGCCGGATCTGTTGGAAGAGAAGGCAAAGAAATAGCATCGGGAAACCGGGCGGCAAGTTGACGAGTTAGATCAACCGCCGTTCGCCACTAAGGGGGAATCGGCCGAATGCCATTCAAGAATTCCGATGGCCTCACGAGGATCGCTTCGGGACTTGAGCAAGCAGGGATATGCCGCGCCGACGTTCGGGGCTGGGCCCGGTCCTCACAGTCTTGCGGACGACAGGACGCCGCCGTTGAGGTCGATTTCGATGGTGTCAAATGATATCCAGCGATAAAACGCAACGGGCGATGGAACGACAGCGGCGGGGAGGACGCACAGGATGGCAAAAAGCGGCGCGACGGAGGACGAGCAGGGAGCCTCTGCCTCTAATCTCATAGACGGGAGAATTAAGGAACTGGACGATTGGCGGGGCCAGACGCTCGCTCGAGTCCGAACCCTTATCAAACAGGCCGATCCCGATGTGGTCGAGGAATGGAAATGGCGGGGCGTTCCCGTCTGGTCGGACGGCGGGATCATCTGCACCGGCGAGACTTACAAGAGTGTCGTTAAATTGACCTTCGCCAAGGGCGCTTCGCTGGAGGACCCGTCAGGCCTCTTCAACTCCAGCCTCGATGGCAATACGAGACGGGCCATCGATATCCGGGAGAACGAAGATATCGATGAGGAGGCGCTGAAGGCGCTCGTTCGTGCGGCAGCGGCACTGAATATATCGACGCGGAAAAAACCGAAGAAAGCCTGAACAGAATTCGGGGTGGCGGCGGACCACAAACCGTCATTGAAAGCCGCTTGCGCTGCAACAAATTCGCCGCCAAGGGGTGACAAAGCTGTGACAATAGGATATGTGCGCGCCGGGCATGGGAAATTTCCCATCAACCACCAAAGAAAAGCAGACGTATTCGCCCCTGCCTTCACAGGCATATATCCGAGGCGAGACCTTCAGGGTCCGACCAAGGATAGATCGCTCAGGGCGCTCTGGCTGTTGAAGCAACAACGAGGTTGATACTATGAACATCATTCAGCAGTTGGAAGCCGAACAGGCCGCCAAGATCGAAGCCAAGCGCACGCTTCCCGAATTTTCCGCCGGCGACACCGTCCGCGTCAACGTGAAGGTCACGGAAGGCAACCGTACCCGCGTTCAGGCCTATGAAGGCGTCTGCATCGCTCGCTCCGGCGGCGGCCTGCACGAAAACTTCACGGTCCGCAAGATCTCCTACGGCGAAGGCGTCGAGCGCGTATTCCCGGTTTACTCGCCGATGATCGAAAGCGTCGAAATCGTTCGCCGCGGTAAGGTCCGTCGCGCCAAGCTCTACTACCTGCGCGACCTGCGCGGCAAGGCTGCCCGTATCGTCGAGAACACCGGCACTCGCGCCCGCAAGCTCAACGACGCTGAGCGTCAGGCTTTCGCCGATGAGAAGGCTCGCATCGAAGCCGAGAAGGTTGCAGCAGCCCAGGCTCTCGCAGCCGAGAAGGCAGCAGCCGAAGCCGCTGAAGCAAAAGCAGCCGCCGATGCAGCAGCTGCCGCCGCAGAGCCGGCAGCCGAGTAAATTTCGATCCATCCGGATCGCTACGCTTAAAGGCGGCCTTCGGGTCGCCTTTTTGCTGCCTGCCGAAACAGCTTGGCAGAAAGAAAATTCCGCCGCGAACCGCTTATTTTAGAGTTACTTTTCCGCTTTTACGCTCGCGGCCATGGCAACGGCCTTGCCATCTGCTTTCCAAATATGACACTTTTCCGCGCGCTAATCGGGGAGATTTCCATGGCATTCCGTCGCTCGTTCCTTCTGGGCCTCAGCGCCCTCGTGCTTGCACCTTTCGCGTCCTTCGCCGCCGACCTGCCTGATCTCAAAGGCAAGACTGTCGTGGTCGTCACTGAGAACGCCTACCCGCCGCTGCAATTCGTCGACGCCAAATCCGGCAAGGCGATCGGCTGGGAATATGACGCGATGAACGAAATCGCCAAGCGTCTGAACTTCAAGGTCGAGTACCAGAACACCAGCTGGGACGCGATGATCCAGGCCGTCTCGGAAGGCCAGTACAACATCGGCATGACCGGCATCACCATCAAGGAAGACCGCAAGCAGAAGGTCGACTTCTCCGATCCCTACATGCGCTCCGAGCAGTTCATGCTGGTGCGTGGCGACGAGAAGCGCTTCACCGACGCCAAGAGCTTTGCCGCCTTCAAGGATGGCCTGATCGGCGCGCAGCCGGGCACGACGCCCTTCTACACCGCCGTCTACGAAGTTCTCGACGGCAACGAGCAGAACCCGCGCATCAAGACCTTCGAAACCTTCGGCGCGACCGTACAGGCACTGAAGACCGGCGACGTCGATCTGGTGCTGACCGACGGCACCGCCGGCAAGGGCTATGTCGATGCCTCCAACGGCGGCCTGAAGCTGATCGGCGGCCCGCTCGGCTCCGAGGATTTCGGCTTCATCTTCCAGAAGGGCTCCGATCTCGTCGCTCCGGTCAATGCCGCCATTGCCAGCCTGAAGGCTGACGGCACGCTCGAGGCGCTGAACAAGAAGTGGTTCCTCGATTACAAGATGGGCCAATGAACTCCCCGGATCGACATATGGGAAGCCCGCTCTGATGGCCCTGCTCGCAGGCCCGGGCGGGCACCAAGGCAAGGATGACTTTCCCTGGTGGTTGGTCGCACTCGCCGTTCTCGGCATCGTCGTCTCCATCGCAATCGCGGCGAACGGCCTCTACGCCCAGATCTTCTCCCTTCTGCTCAATGGCGTCGGCGTCACGATCTTCGTGACGCTGGTGGCCTTCACGCTCGCCATGCTCTTCGGTCTCGGGCTCGCTTTGCTCGGCCTGTCGGACTTCATCGTGCTCAGGCAGGTCGCCCGCTTCTATATCGAGATCGTGCGCGGCATCCCGATACTGGTGCTGCTTTCCTACATCGCATTCGTCGGAACGCCGGCCTTTGTCGCCGTCTATAATTGCGTCGTCTCGCCATTGATCTCCGCCGGCTGGGCAAGCCCGCTCGTCACCCGCGACGTGCCCTTCGTCTGGCGCACGATCATCGCGCTGACCATCGCCTATTCCTCCTTCATCGCCGAAATCTTCCGCGCCGGCATCCAGGCGGTGGACCAGGGCCAGATCGAAGCGGCAAAGGCGCTCGGCCTCAGCCGCTTCCAGCGCTTCCGCCTCGTCGTCTTTCCCCAGGCGATCCGCGTCATCCTGCCGCCGCTGTCGAACGATTTCATCGCCATGGTGAAGGACAGCTCGCTGGTTTCGGTCCTCGGTGTTGCCGATATCAGCCAGCTCGCCAAGCTCTATTACTCGGCCAATTTTCGCTATTTCGAAACGCTGTCGATCCTCGCCTTCATCTACCTGCTGCTGACGATCAGCCTGTCGCTGCTGCTCAGGCAACTCGAAGCCTGGATGCGCCGGCGCTCCGGCAGCGACCGCTCCGCCTTCCCCCGTCTGGCGGCGGGCCAGCCGCCAGGAGCGCAGGTGTGATCGTTGCGATTTGATTGCCATTCACCCTTATGACCTATCCCTTGAGGATAGGTCGATGCTCAGCTATGTATTGGAGATATTCTTGCGCCCGGACGTTTCCTTGTTCCGCGGCTTTTCGATACCAGAATATCGCCAGGCTGATATCCTTTTCGATCCCGGAGCCATTATAATAGGCGCTACCAAGATTAACCTCCGCTGATGGGTTACCCTGCCCCGCCGCTTTACGATACCAATTTGCGGCACACGCAAGATCTATTGGTCTGTTCAACCCAAGAAAGCACATGATGCCGAGACCATTTTGCCCTCCTGGGTCACCTTGATCTGCAGACTTTTGAAACAGAATTGCCGCTTTGGAATAATCTTTGACCCCATCCTCTGAAATATAGATACCGCCCAAATTGGATTGAGCAGCGGGGTTACCAGCGTCGGACGCCTTTTGAAGCCAAGCGATAGCAAGGTTTATGTCGCGAGGAACGCCACGCCCGAATCGGTACATATTGCTCAAATTAACTTCTGCGCGGACATTTCCTTGCTCCGCCGCGTTGCGATACCACTCCGTGGCTTGCACATCATCCTTGGCAAACCCCCGACCAACATCGTACATAGCCCCTAATGCGTTTTGTGCGTCAGACAAGCCTTGCTCTGCCGCCTTTCGATACCATCGTTGGGCCGTATCGAAGTTTTGCGCAACGCCTTGCCCGGCTTCATAAAGCAGCCCCAAACCAAACTCGGCTTGAGGATCCCCACGCTCAGCCAAGGGCTGCCAATACGCCAGCGCGCGTTGGTAATCTCCCGCATTATATAGATCCAACCCTTCGTCGGCATATGCCTTCGTCTGAATTGTGGACGGGATAAAAACGGTCGAAACCGTGAAAACTAGAGATAAGCCAACAAGAATGCCGCAGCCTTTCATTAAGACGTACATAGCATTGTCCGCATATATATCTTTGCTTTTTTATTTCAGACGGAAATGCAATCTGATCCGCAGCTTTGAAAAATGCAAGTGAGGTTTGGTGATAGGTTTAACTGACAGATTTTAGCCTTGGCAATTCGGCTATGCAGATGTGGTTGCGGCCGCGGTAGTTTTGGCTTCTGTTAATCTGGCGCGATTAACCACCCCCGGAAACGCTCGCCATTGCCGAAGGTTTTGAAAATTGATATGAGCATGGACATGAGTAAGATCATGAGCAAAGACGGACGATACGTCACGGCTTTCGTGCTGCAGGACCATAAGCGCCTGCCGGCACGCTTCTTTGCGATGATTTCGGGCGCGCTCAACAGCCGACTTCGCTGATCACACCCGAGGCCGGCGGTCCTGATCCGTCACCCCCTTTTTCGACACTGCCAATATGGATCTGTAGCCATGAGCGCTCCACGCACACTTTACGACAAAATCTGGGATGATCATCTCGTCGACGCCCAAGACGACGGCACCTGTCTTCTCTACATCGACCGCCATCTCGTTCACGAGGTGACATCGCCACAGGCATTCGAAGGCCTGCGCATGACAGGTCGCAAGGTCCACGCGCCGCAAAAGACGCTTGCTGTCGTCGACCACAACGTTCCGACCTCGCCCGATCGCCACCTCGGCATCAAGAACGAGGAAAGCCGCATCCAGGTCGAGGCGCTTGCCAAGAACGCCGCCGAATTCGGCGTGGAATACTACTCCGAAAACGACAAGCGCCAGGGCATCGTCCACATCATCGGCCCCGAGCAGGGCTTCACCTTGCCCGGCATGACCATCGTCTGCGGCGATAGCCACACGTCGACGCATGGTGCCTTCGGCTCGCTCGCGCACGGCATCGGCACCTCCGAGGTCGAGCATGTGCTCGCCACGCAGACGCTGATCCAGAAGAAGGCCAAGAACATGCTGGTGCAGGTCGATGGCCAGCTGCCACCAGGCGTCACCGCCAAGGACATCATTCTCGCCATCATCGGCGAGATCGGCACCGCCGGCGGTACCGGCTACGTCATCGAATATGCCGGCGAAGCCATTCGCGCGCTGTCGATGGAAGGCCGCATGACCATCTGCAACATGTCGATCGAAGGCGGCGCCCGCGCCGGCCTGATCGCGCCGGACGAGATCACCTTCGAATACATCAAGGGCAAGCCGCGCGCGCCGAAGGGCGAAGCGCTGGAACAGGCGATCGCCTACTGGAAGACGCTGACATCGGATGAAGGTGCGCATTACGACCGCATCGTCACGCTTAATGCCGCTGCCCTGCCGCCGATCGTCTCCTGGGGCTCCTCGCCGGAAGACGTCGTCTCCGTCCAGGGCATCGTCCCGAACCCGGACGAGATCCAGGACGAGAACAAGCGCACCTCCAAGTGGCGCGCCCTCGACTATATGGGCCTGAAGCCGGGCACGAAGATGACCGATATCAACGTCGATCGCGTCTTCATCGGCTCCTGCACCAACGGCCGCATCGAAGACCTGCGCGCCGTCGCCAAGGTCGTCGAAGGCAAGACGGTGGCTTCCACCGTCGATGCCATGATCGTTCCGGGCTCCGGCCTCGTGAAGGAGCAGGCGGAAGCCGAAGGCCTCGACAAGATCTTCAAGGCCGCCGGCTTCGACTGGCGCGAGCCCGGCTGTTCCATGTGCCTTGCCATGAACGACGACCGCCTGAAGCCGGGCGAGCGCTGCGCATCGACGTCGAACCGCAACTTCGAAGGCCGTCAGGGCTTCAAGGGCCGCACGCACCTGGTCTCCCCGGCCATGGCCGCAGCTGCCGCGATCGCCGGCCACTTCGTCGATATCCGCGAGTGGAACTGATCCGCTTAAAGCATGAATAGCAAAGGGCGGCCCGAACGGCTGCCCTTTTTGTTTGTGGGTAAGGCAATTGCATGGGAAATGAAGTCACTGCACGAACACCCCTTCTCCCCCTCGGGGAGAAGGTGGCCCGAAGAGTCGGATGAGGGGGCCAATCGTCTCGAATCCATAGGCTTTCGTGCGTCTGGCCCCCCTCATCCGCCTGTCCGCACCTTCTCCTCTCGGGGAGAAGGGGTTTGAACCGCCGGCTGACCTTGCTGCGCCCGCTGGCTGAGCCAGACACTGCCGAGCACCACGACGATGCCGAAGATCTGCATCGGGCTCAGTTGCTGGCCGAGCACCCACCACCCCAAGATCACAGCAGTCGTCGGGCTCAAGAATCCGAGTGGCGAGACCACCGATGGCTCAAGCCGCGAGAGGCCGCGAAACCAGAGAATATAGGTGAGTGCTGCGCCGATCAGCCCGAGATAGGCAAAGCCGATAATATTGGCCCCGGTCAGATGCGGAAGCGGCGGCTCGAGCAAGAGGGCGAACGGCAGCAGCAACGCACCGCCCGCGGTCAGCTGCCACGCCGTGAAGGTGAGCGGCGAGACATCCGGCCGCCAGCGGCGGCTGAGCACGGTTCCACCAGCCATGGAGAAGGCGCCGGCGACGCCGGCGGCAATCCCGATGGGATCGAGCGTTGCCTTCGGCGTGAGGATCAGCAGGGCGACACCGCCGATGCCGGCGATCGCGGCGATGATCGAAAGGCTGCGGATCGGCGAGCCGAGCAACAACCGCGCCAGCACGATGACGATCAGCGGCTGGACGGCACCGACCGTGGCCGCCACGCCGCCGGGCAGCCGATAGGCCGAAATGAACAGCAGCCACCAGAAGATCGAGAAATTGAGTGCCCCGAGAACAAGGGACTTGATCCACCAGATCCCGTGCGGCAGCCGCCGCACGATGAGGAGCAGCAGCAGCCCGGCAGGCAAGGCACGCAGCGTTGCGACCGTCAGCGGATAGCCGGCGGGCAAGAGCTGCGTCGTCACCAGATAGGTGCTGCCCCAGATCGCCGGCGCGATGGCTGTCAGCAGAAGGTCGACATTGCGGTTCATGGCCTTGGCCCCAAAATTTATCTTGACCTCAAGATAAACTGAAATATCTTGACGTCAAGATAAATTGGTGGCGATATCCCGACATGGATCGCATCGATAAAATTCTTGACCAGTGGCGCCGCGAGCGGCCCGATCTCGACACGGCGGCGATGGGCCTGTTCGGGCGCATGCGCAACCTCACGCTCCATCTCTCGCGCGAAATGGAGAAGACCTTTGCGCGCTTCGATCTGAACGCGGCAAATTTCGATATGCTGGCAACCCTGCGCCGCTCAGGCGAGCCCTACACCCTCTCCCCCAGCGACCTGATGGATACGATGATGGTGACATCGGGCACGATGACCAACCGCATCGATCAACTGGAAAAGGCCGGCCTCGTCGCCCGCAGCCAGAACCCGAATGATGGCCGAAGCTTCCTGATTTCCCTGACCCCGGAAGGTTTCAGGCTCATCGACGCGGCCGTGACGGCGCATGTCGAAACGCAGGCTCGGCTTGTTTCCGCCCTCTCGCAAGAGGAAAGAGCTGCCCTCGACGGCTTGCTGCGCAATTATTTAGCCAGCTTCGAATCTCGCTGACAGGTCCGCACGCCGCTCCGCGCAAACATCGCGAATGCAGCCGCGCAGCCAGCGATGCGCCGGATCGGCGTCCAGCCGCGGATGCCAGAGCAGCGAGATCGCCACATCCGACGTCGGCACCGGCAACGCGAAACTATGCATGTCAACGCGCAGGTTGCCCGTATAGCGTTCCGGTACGCTGACGATCAGGTCGGAAGCGCGGGCCAAAGCCAGCGCCGCCGAAAAGCTGCCGACAATGGTTGCGATCTGCCGCTCCAGTCCCAGCCTTTCCAGCGCCTCATCGATCTCCCCCTTCTTCAAGCCGCGCCGGGAGACGAGGATGTGCTGGCCGGCGGCATAGCGCGCCGGCGTCATCACACCTTCGCTCAGCGGGTGGCCGCGTCGCACCACGCCGATGAAGCGATCCCGGAACAAGGCCTGCGCTCGTAGTTCCGGCCCGGTATCGTCGCCGACGACTCCGGTCTCGAGATCGATCGTACCGTCGCGCAGCGGCGTGCTGTCCTTGTCCAGCTTCTGGGTGAAGTAGAGCCGCACGCCGGGCGCCTGTTCCGCAATGCGAGCGATTAGCTCGGGGCCGAAATTCTCCACAAAGCCCTCGCGGGTGCGCAATGTGAAAATCCGGACGAGCTGTTTCAGGTTGAGCGTCTCGGATGGCCGCAAGGCCGCCTCCGCCTCCTGCACGAGCCGGCCGACGCTCTCGCGCAGTTCCAGCGCCCGCGGCGTCGGCACAAGCCCGCGGCCGGCCCTGACCAGCAACGGATCGCCCGTCGTCTCGCGCAGGCGTGCCAGCGCCCGGCTCATGGCGGACGGGCTCAGCCCCAGCCGGCGGGCCGCACGCGCGACACTGCCTTCCGCAAGCAGGACATTGAGAGTGACAAGCAGGTTGAGATCGGGCGTCGACATGACGCGACCATAACACGATTTCGCCGAAGCATAGCGTCAAACGCACGAATAAGATGCAAATGGTGCGCGTTCCGCCATATCAGGCAAAGAGCTACCTTTCTGCCAGGACTTCTCAAACGTCGCCAGAAACGGAGCTCATGTTGAAGCCAATTATTGAAAGACCGGACAAGACCGAAGCCGGGCGGATGAAAGCCGCACCTTCGATCCGATGGGCGCTCGCCAGCCTCTCGCTCTCCATGCTGATGCCCTCGCTCGATACCAGCATCGCCAATGTCGGCCTGCCGACGCTGGCAGAGGCTTTCGGCGCTTCCTTCCAGCAGGTGCAGTGGATCGTGCTTGCTTATCTGCTCGCGATTACCGCGCTGATCGTCAGCGTCGGGCGGCTGGGCGATATCGTCGGTCGCCGTCGACTGCTGCTCGCCGGAATAGCCCTCTTCACCCTCGCCTCGCTCTTCTGCGGGATAGCACCGACGCTGTGGCTGCTGATCGCTGCCAGAGCCTTGCAGGGCCTCGGCGCCGCCATGATGATGGCGCTGACGGTGGCGATGGTCGGCGAGACAGTCCCGAAGGAAAGGACCGGCAGCGCCATGGGCCTGCTCGGCACCATGTCCGCCATCGGAACCACGCTCGGCCCGTCGCTCGGCGGCGTCCTGATTGCCGGCTTCGGCTGGGAAACCCTCTTCCTGGTCAATGTGCCGCTCGGGATCGCGAATTTCCTTCTCGCCGCACGCTTCCTGCCAGTGGATCGTCCCAACCGAAAAGCCGGCCAGGGACGCCCGGATGCGATCGGCACGCTGTTGCTGGCCTTGACGCTTGCCGCCTATGCGCTTGCCATGACGATGGGGCATGGCAGCTTCGGTGTGCTGAACATCGGCCTGTTGCTGGCCGCAGCCTTCGGCACCGCGCTCTTCGCCTTTACCGAGGCGAAAGTGAAATCGCCCCTGGTGCGCCTCACGATGTTCCGCGATTCGGCGCTGAGCGTCGGCCTTGCCATGAGCACCCTTGTCTCGACCGTCATGATGGCGACGCTGGTGGTCGGGCCCTTCTATCTCTCCCGCGCGCTCGGCCTCGATGCCGCCCATGTCGGCGCCGTGATGTCCGCCGGTCCGCTGGTGGCGGCGCTGACGGGCGTGCCGGCCGGCCGCATCGTCGATCGCTTCGGCGCTCACCGTATGACCATCACCGGCCTCGTGGCCATGATCATCGGCCTGTTCCTGGTAGCAGCGATGCAGGGCAGGTTCGATGTCGTCGGGTATATCGGGCCGCTTGCCCTTGTGACGGCGAACTACGCCCTGTTTCAGGCAGCCAACAACACCACCATCATGACCAATATCCGTCCGGACCAACGCGGCGTCATCTCCGGCATGCTAAGCCTGTCGCGAAACCTCGGGCTGATCACCGGCGCATCCGTGATGGGCGCGGTCTTCACGCTGGCATCGGGAACCACAGGCATCACCACGGCCCGCCCCGAGGCCATTGCAACGGGCATGCAGGTCACCTTCGCGATCGCCGCCCTGCTGATCGTCGCAGCACTCGTCGTCGCGCTTACCGGTTTCGCCATTGCGAAGCGCACTGCACTTTCCGAGCAGGCGTCGTGACGCCGGGGCAATGCAGCCTGCTCGATACTAGGGAGGCTCGGAGCTTTCACTCCGAGCCTCCTGTACAATGCAATCCGGCGAGTTGAATCAGAACGTTGCCGTCACTGGATCCGGGCCGATACGGCCGCCGGCCGAATCGAGCTTGGCGATGTCAGCCAGATCGTCGCTGTCGAGCTTGAAGTCGAAAACCTTGAGATTTTCCTCGATGCGGCTCGGCGTGACCGATTTCGGAATGACGATCAGGCCGTTTTCGATATGCCAGCGGATGATGACCTGCGCCGGCGTGCGGCCATGCTTGGCGGCGACCTTGCCGATTGCGGCGTTGGTGAGGAGCTTGCCCTGGCCGAGCGGGCTCCAGGACTCGGTCTTGATGCCGAGCTTGTCGTGCACTTCGCGCAGCGCCTTCTGCTGGAAGGTCGGGTGCAGTTCGATCTGGTTGAGGACGGGCGTGACGCCGGTCTCGCCGATGATGCGGTCGAGGTGTTCCTTAGCGAAGTTGGAAACGCCGATCGAGCGGGCGCGGCCTTCTTCCTTGAGGCGCACGAAGGCCTTCCAGGTGTCGAGGTAGCGGTCGCGGTGCGGCGACGGCCAATGAATGAGATAGAGGTCGAGATAGTCGGTACCGAGCCGCTTCAGGCTTTCATCGAAGGCCTTGAGGGTGGAATCGAAACCCTGGGCCTCGTTCCAGAGCTTTGTGGTCAGGAAGATATCCTTGCGGGCGACGCCGGACTGGCGCATGCCTTCGCCGACACCATCTTCGTTTGCATAGATGGCTGCGGTATCGACATGGCGATAGCCGGCTTTCAAGGCTGTGCTGACCGCCATCGGGGCAACGTTTTCGGGCGTCTGCCAGACACCGAGGCCGACCTGCGGAATGGAATTGCCGTCGTTGAACGTAATTGTCGGTTGCGTGGTCACGATAAGTCTCCAGATGATGGATGGTGGGGTGAAGGCGTGATTCAAATCCGGAAAGAAAAGGTTCCGGCCTGGCTCGCGGGAAGCGCCGGTCGAAAATCTATATAGTGGAGAATATTGGGACTTTAACCCCAAGCGACATCTCAGACAACCCGAAGCACCGTACCTTTTCGGAGCACTGGAAGTATGCGCCGCATGTCGCGAAGGCTGACCGCGACACAGCCGGCCGTCGGCTCGTAGCCGGGCTTGATCAGATGGAAGAAGATCGCCGAGCCACGGTGACGCCGTCGCGGGCGGATGTTCCAATCAAGCACCAGGCATATGTCATAGAGGCCGTCGCCTCGCCGCATTTCCTCGTGGCTCGGCGTGAAGGGAGCCTTCACCAGCCTGTTGTAATTGGCATTGTCAGGCTGATCGCACCAGAGCATATCCCTGCCGATGCGCCGCATCGGCAGGGCGGTGCGAAGGAAGCGAACATGGTCGCCGCGAGTGAAGCCATAGAGCAGCTTCATATCGGCAATCGGTGTCGCGCCGTCGCCCTCGCGCTTCAAAATGCTGCGCCCGGATCGGCCGATCGCCGCCGGCACGGTTAGCGGTCCGACCCGCACCAGCGCACGCGTCTTCTTACCCGGCGCAGGACGTACGACGACCGTGGAAGCGGCCCGCTTGGCCCCTGCCCTTGTCTTTTCCATTTTCCTCACATGTTTTTGCTTTGCACGTGATTTCATTTGAAATCATAGCAGGTTCAACCAAACCACCAAGCCTGAGCCGCGTCGCGACTTGCTAAAAATGCAATTTGGCGTAGGACTTAGAAGGGATTAGAACGAGGATCCGAACGGCATGACCGCACGCACCATTCTCCTGGTGGACGATGACAACGACCTGCGCGAAATGTTGGTCGAGCAATTATCGCTTTACGAGGAATTCAACGTTCTGCAGGAGGTGAATGCCGGAAAAGGCGTGCAGACCGCGCGTACCGTGCCTGTCGATCTCCTGATCATGGATGTCGGCCTGCCCGACATGGACGGCCGCGAAGCCGTGAAGCTGCTGCGCAAGAACGGCTTCAAGGCGCCGATCATCATGCTGACGGGCCATGACACGGACTCCGACACCATCCTCGGCCTCGAAGCCGGCGCGAACGACTACGTGACCAAGCCCTTCCGCTTCGCCGTGCTGCTTGCCCGCATTCGGGCGCAACTGCGCCAGCACGAGCAGAGCGAGGATGCGACCTTCACCGTCGGCCGCTATCTGTTCAAGCCGAGCCAGAAACTTTTGACCACCGAAGACGGGCAGAAGATCCGCCTCACGGAGAAGGAAGCCGCCATCATCCGCTACCTCTATCGCGCCGACCAGAAGGTCGTAACCCGCGATATCCTTCTCGAAGAGGTATGGGGCTATAATTCCGGCGTCACCACCCACACGCTCGAAACCCACGTCTATCGCCTTCGACAGAAGATCGAACGCGATCCCTCCAACGCCGAAATCCTGGTCACGGAAAACGGCGGCTACAAGATCATCCCCTAGGGAACAGACATGGCGCTGAACGACGATATCCGCCTGCTGTCGCAACTGCCGCTGTTTCACGGCATGGGCGATGAGCCGCTGCGGCTGATTGCCTTCGGCGCCGACCGCCGCCACGTGACCGAAGGCCAGACCCTGTTCAGGGAGAAGTCACCGGCCGAATGCGCCTATGTCGTCGCGCGCGGCAGCTTCGAACTCAGCACCATAGACAATGCCGGGGAGAAGCAGGTGGAAGCGGTGATACAGGCCGGCACCATGCTCTCGGAGCTGGCTCTGGTGACGCTGGTGGAGCGGAAATATACGGCCGTCGCGGCCGAAGAGTCCGACGTGATCCGCATCACGCGCGCCCTCTTCCACCGGCTGATCGAAGAATATCCCGATGCCGGCCTGCTGATCCAGAATAGGATCCGCGAGAACTTCGCGACACTGGCCAGGCAGGCAGCGGCGCTTCTCGGCCGGTTTTCCTGACCCCGCACGGCGATCCGGTTTTAGCCAGATCATTCTAAAGCGCGTCGCGATCTTTCAGATTCGCTCCTTGCGCTTTAGGCCCTTGGTTTTTCGCATGCCGTTATCGCAAAACCGCCGCACACTTTTGCGCGACATGCTCTTGAGCATATCCAGGAAAGTGCGAAGCGGTTTTCCGCCTGGAATGCGTAAAGAAGCAAAAAGACAGAACGTTTTCGCGATTCGAAGAAAAGCGAAAACGTTCTAGAGATTGAAATGCGCTGTTACCGGCACATGGTCGGATGGGCGATCCCAGCCGCGCGCCGCCTTCAGGATCTCGATGCGCTGCAGGTGCGGGCCAAGATCGGATGACGACCAGATATGGTCGAGGCGGCGGCCGCGATCGGCAGCCTCCCAATCCTTGGCGCGGTAGCTCCACCATGTATAGAGCTTCTCATTGGCGGGCACCTGCTGGCGCATCAGGTCGAGCCAGGCGCCCCGCTTCATCACCTCGATCAGCCCATCGGTCTCGACCGGCGTGTGGCTGACGATCTTGAGCAGCTGCTTGTGCGACCAGACGTCATGCTCCAACGGCGCGATGTTGAGGTCGCCAACCAGGATCGCCGAGGTGTTGGGCTCGGCGTTTGCATGCAGCCGCTTCATTTCCTCGATGAAATCGAGCTTGTGGCCGAACTTCGGATTGATGGCGCGATCGGGCTCGTCGCCGCCGGCCGGAACATAGAAATTATGTAGCCGGATGCGCCGGCCGCCACGCTCGAAGATCGCCGAGATATGTCTGCTATCGCCGACGTTGCAATAATCTTGCCGATGATCCTCGGTCAGCGGAAAACGCGAGGCGATCGCCACCCCATGATAACCCTTCTGGCCATGGATAATGATGTGTTCGTAGCCGAGCGCCCTCAGCGGCGCATGCGGGAAAAGCTCGTTCGGAACCTTTGTCTCCTGAAGGCAGAGAATATCAGGCCGGGCCTGCATCACGAACTGCTCGACGATGGGCATGCGCAGCCGCACCGAATTGATATTCCAGGTCGCAATCGAAAATCCCATGCCCAAGCCTTTCCCTGAGAGCAATTCCAGGAAAAGTGCGCAGCGGTTTTCCGTCCGGAATTGTGTCAAAACAGACAGCTAGAGCGGTTCAGCGATTCCGTGAAACGCTCTAGTCAGGGTAAGGCTTTAGACCGGCTGCGACGGAAAGGAAAGCGCCATTCGGCGCTTCTCCCGTTGCCAGAAATGGAGACGACGATCAGCGCGTATAATCGATGCGGAAAACGCTGTCATCGAAGGCGACATTGGTCTTCACGTTGTTGATGATGACATCGGTCGTCTTGCCTTGCGGGTCGATGACGGTCCACTGGCGCAGGTCGTAGCTCTTCGAATCGAAGATCATCGCGATTGTGGAATCGCCGAAGACGGTGCGGTTGCCGAGCGTGATCTTGGTCAGGTCCGGCTGGGAATCGACATTGCGCACCATGTCGGCGGAAAGGTCGATCTTATTGGCGAGCAACAGGCTCAGCGGCGTTTTCGACAGCTGGTACATGTTCTTCGTATTCGTCTGGTCGTTGATGACCTGGACGTTGTTGCCATCGCAGATGACGCGCATGCGTGACGGCGGATCGTAGTTGAAGCGCATCTTGCCGGGCCGCTGGATGAAAAAGGAGCCGCTCATCTGGTCGCCGCGCGGCCCGATCTGCAGGAAGCCGCCCTTCATCGTCTTGATGGACGAAAAGTGATCGGCGATGGCCTGGGCAATGTTGGGATTGAGGGCGGCAGCCTGCGCCTGCGCAAGAGCCGAAACCGGTAGAGCGCCTGCCGCACCGACCGCGACCACGGCGCCGAGGAAATGCCGGCGGGTCGGTGAAAATCGGTTCATGGGCTGCGCATCAATCTTTTTCATCGAATTCTCCTTCATGCTTTGTCCATGGCGCGCAAAATCGGCGTCTTCATGGCGCGGCGGCCCGGGTTCGGCTGCGGGCCGCGATCAAATTTCCCTGAACATAGGCGGGATATGTGACACGGAAAGGCGGATCGCCTCAGCGATCCAGAATGTCCGCCTTGGTGGGAACGAGGATTTCGCGCTTGCCGGCATGGTTGGCCGGGCCGATCACGCCTTCTTCCTCCATACGTTCGATCAGCGAGGCGGCGCGGTTGTAGCCGATGCCGAGGCGGCGCTGGATATAGGAAGTCGAGGCCTTGCCGTCGCTAAGAACGATAGCGACGGCCTGATCGTAGGGATCGTCCGAATCGGCGAGATTGGAGGTCCCCGCAGGGCCATGGCCCTCATCGTCCTCATCATCATCGGCGGTGATGGCATCGAGATATTGCGGCGAACCCTGCGTCTTCAGGTAGGCGACGATGTCCTCGACCTCGCCGTCGGCGACAAACGGGCCATGGACACGCTGGATGCGCCCGCCACCGGCCATATAGAGCATGTCGCCCATGCCGAGCAGCTGTTCGGCACCCTGTTCGCCGAGAATGGTGCGGCTGTCGATCTTCGACGTCACCTGGAAAGAGATACGCGTCGGGAAGTTCGCCTTGATCGTGCCGGTGATGACGTCGACGGACGGACGCTGCGTCGCCATGATGACATGGATGCCGGCCGCGCGCGCCATCTGCGCCAGGCGCTGCACCGCGCCTTCGATATCCTTGCCGGCGACCATCATCAGGTCGGCCATCTCGTCGATGATGACGACGATGTAAGGCATCGGCTTCAGATCGAACTCTTCCGTCTCGTAGATCGCCTCGCCGGTCTGGCGGTCAAAACCGGTCTGGACAGTGCGGCTGATGGCCTCGCCCTTGGCGACGGCCTGCTCGACACGCATGTTGAACCCGTCGATGTTGCGCACGCCGATCTTCGACATCTTCTTGTAGCGCTCCTCCATCTCGCGGACGGTCCATTTGAGCGCGACGACGGCCTTCTTCGGGTCGGTGACCACAGGCGAGAGCAGATGCGGAATGCCGTCATAGACAGACAGTTCCAGCATCTTCGGGTCGATCATGATCAGACGGCACTGCTCCGGCGTCATGCGATAGAGCAGCGACAGGATCATCGTATTGATGGCGACCGACTTGCCGGAACCGGTGGTGCCGGCGACGAGCAGATGCGGCATCTTGGCGAGATCGGCGATGACGGGTTCGCCACCGATCGTCTTGCCGAGCGCCATGGCAAGCTTGGCCTTGGAGGTCTCGAAATCGCGGCTGGCGACAAGTTCACGCAGATAGACGGTCTCGCGCGTGGAATTCGGCAGTTCGATGCCGATGGCGTTGCGGCCGGGAACCACGGCGACGCGGGCGGCGATCGCGCTCATCGAGCGGGCAATATCGTCGGCCAGGCCGATGACACGCGAGGACTTGATGCCAGGAGCAGGCTCCAGTTCATAGAGTGTCACCACCGGGCCGGGTCGGACATGGATGATCTCGCCCTTGACGCCGAAATCCTCCAGCACGCCTTCGAGCATGCGGGCATTCTGCTCCAGCGCATCGGCGGAAAGCGTCGTATCCCGGGTGACGGTCTTCGGCTCGGCGAGCAAATGCACAGCTGGCAGCTGGAAGCCATAGGGCCGTATGAACGAGGTCTGTGCCTCACGCTCCGCACGCACGCCGGGCTTCGGACGCGCGGCCGGCGGGATGATGCGCTGGCCGGCTGCCGCCTTCGGCGAAGCGGGACGCAACGGCCACTCATCCTCGTCCTCATCATCGGGCAGGATATCGGCCGGGCGCCGCGGATCGCGCTCATAGGACGAATCCTCGTCCTCATCGTCGTCATCGCTGAGGCTGATGGAGGGCGCGGAAACGACACGGCGCGCGGCCGAGCCTCCGAGCGAAGGCTCGACGCGATCGCCCCGGGCCATCGGCGTCTTGGCGCGCACGGGCTCGTTCAGCGTGCCGAATTCGTCATCATTGAAATCATAAGGCGCATCGAAGGCGTGGTCGCGGCGCTTGCGCGGACCCATGCCGAACAGGCGGCGGAGACGAGCATGCGCATTATACCATGCATGCATGACCGCCCCGAAGGCCATAAAGTTGCCCAAAAAGCCGGTGCGATCATCGTCCTCGTCTTCATCGCCTACCCGACGAGCGCGGCTGTGTGTGTTCTCATAATCGTCTTCGTCCTCGTCGTCCTCCACCAGGCTTTCACCGATCACGCCCGCGCCAAAAAGCATGAGCCAGATCGCGGGAACAGCCAGAACCGAACCGATCACGATGGCGACGACGCCGCTCGGATAGGTGCCGATGAAAAGGGCGGGAAAGCGCAGGAGGATATCGCCGACGACCCCGCCGATGCCGTTCGGGATCGGCCAGGTCGGCGGCGCGGGAAAGCAGGCGATGGAGCCGGCCGCGACGACGCAGCCGCCGAGCCACGCGCCAAGGCGCGACGGCACGCGATTGAGCTTGCGGTTGGAAATGAAAGCAAAGGCCCAGGCGGCGACAGGCAGCAGCGCGACGAGGGAGGCAAGCCCGAGCGCCTGCATCATGATATCGGCAAAGGCGGCACCGGGAAAACCGAGCAGGTTGGTCGGCGCATTGCCGGTGGCGTAGGAATAGCTCGGATCCATGACGTTCCAGGTCGCCAGCGCCGCGACGGCCAGCGCCAGCAGGAACAGCAGCCCAAAGCCCGCCAGACCCTTGATCTGACGCCACACCACAGCCGAAAGCGAAAAACGGTCGGGGCGACCGCTCAACGCCGCCGAATTGCTTCTGCCCATGATATCCAGCCCCGTTCCTTGTCGAAAGCGCAAGCGAATCGGTCTATGCCCACTCGCCGGCAGGTTAGCCCTACCTAATCAGAGGAGGGTTAATGGCATGTTAACCATGCGCCCAGGCCTGGCGAATCAACAGCTTTTGCAGCCGGATATTACCGCACAAACAAAAAGGGCCCGAACCAAGGTTCGGGCCAAGAGCGGCCTATTTGCGATGAAATACGCCGCGACGGGATGTTTAGCGATGCCGGAGGCCTTGCTCCGGCATCGCAAGCTCTGATCAGGAATTGTGGTAGGCAGCTTCGCCGTGGGAAGCGAGGTCGAGACCTTCGCGCTCGGCTTCCGGGGTGACACGCAGACCGATGATGATGTCGACGACCTTGTAGAGGATCGCCGAACCGACGCCGCACCAAACGATCGTGGTGACGACTGCGGTCAGCTGAACCATGACCTGGCTGCCCATGGTGACGCCATCGGCATAGCCGACGCCGCCGAGCGATGCGCTGGCGAAGATGCCGGTTGCAATGGCGCCGAAGATGCCGCCGACGCAATGGACGCCAAAGACGTCAGCCGTATCGTCGTAGCCGAACTTGTTCTTCACGACGGACACGAAGAAGTAGCACAGCGGGGAGACGATCAGGCCCATGACGATCGCGCCCATCGGGCCGGCGATACCGGCTGCAGGCGTGATGGCGACGAGGCCGGCAACCATGCCCGAAGCGCCGCCGAGCATGGAGGCCTTGCCGCGGGTGAAGGTTTCAACCAGCGACCAGGAGATGATGGCGGCTGCAGTTGCGATGAAGGTGTTGACGGTTGCGAGCATCGCGCCGCCGGAAGCCTCGAGGTTGGAGCCGGCATTGAAGCCGAACCAGCCGACCCAGAGCATGGAGGCACCGACCATGGTCAGCGTCATGGAATGCGGAGCCATCATGTCCTTGCCGAAGCCGACGCGCTTGCCGACGAGGAGAGCGCCGACGAAGCCAGCGATACCGGCATTGATGTGAACGACGGTGCCGCCTGCGAAGTCGAGAGCGCCCATCTTGAAGAGCATGCCGTTCGAATCCCAGACCATGTGAGCGATCGGGAAGTAGACGAAGGTCGCCCACAGTGCGCAGAAGAGAACCGATGCGCCAAACTTGATGCGCTCCGCATAGGCGCCGATGATCAGGGCCGGCGTAATGGCGGCGAAGGTCATCTGGAACAGCATGAAGATGAATTCAGGAATGACGACGCCCTTGGAGAAGGTCGCAGCCGTGGTCGAGGTCGAGACGCCCGAGAGGAACATCTTGGCCGTGCCGCCCCAATAAGGGCTGGTGCCGCCGCCGAAGGCGAAAGAGTAGCCGTAGAGGACCCAGATGATCATCACGACGGCGCCGATCATCGTGCACTGCATGAGAACGGAGAGCATGTTCTTCGCGCGGACGAGACCGCCGTAGAACAGCGCCAGACCCGGCACGAGCATGAACAGCACGAGAATGGTGGAGATGAACATGAAGGCGGTGTCGCCCTTGTCCGGAACCGGCGCAGCGGCTGCCGCTGCCGGAGCGGCGGTCTGCGCAAAAGCGATCGCCGGCGCGAGCAAGGCCGCAGAAAGCGCACCCACCCGCGCGAAGGTGGAGGAAAGCTTGGTAGATGTCATTGCAAATAACTCCCTGATCAGCCGTGTCTTACAGCGCTTCTGAATCGGTTTCGCCCGTACGGATGCGCACGGCATGGTCAATCGAATAGACAAAGATCTTGCCGTCGCCGATCTGGCCGGTCTTGGCGGCCGACGCGATGGCCTCGACAGCCTTGTCGACGATTTCGGATGCGACCGCGACCTCGATCTTCAGCTTCGGCAGGAAGCTGACGGCATATTCGGTGCCGCGATAGATCTCGGTATGCCCCTTCTGGCGCCCGTAGCCTTTCACTTCGGTCACAGTCAGGCCCTGGATGCCGACAGCCGTGAGGGCCTCACGGACCTCATCGAGCTTGAACGGCTTGATAATGGCCATCACAATTTTCATCTGGTTTCCCATCCTTTGTTTACCCTCGGCATGGAGCCGACTCTCCTTGCCGCCGACGAATGTTTCAGCAGCGACTGTGGGTACACATTCAAGGGGCGTGCCAGATTCGTGACACAATTATAACATATTGAAATCTAACAGATTTATCGAATAAACCCAATAAAGCGGCAGTTCGCGGCGCGGCCTCTGCACAAATAAAGTGCATTTTTATAAATTTGCACCTTATTTAATCATTTGCCTTTTTACGAATCAGCCCCTCTTGCGCGACAGACGCAATCAAGACACCGGATCGCGTAAACAGGCTGCCGCGGGTGAACCCGCGCGCGCCGGAGGCGCTGGGGCTTTCCTGGCTGTAGAGCAGCCAGTCGTCGAGCTCGAACGGGCGGTGAAACCACATGGCATGGTCGAGGCTCGCAACCTGGATGCCCTGATCCAGAACCGATGTGCCATGCGCGTTGAGCGCGACGTCGAGCAACGTCATATCCGAAAGATAGGCGAGCACGGCGTTCCGATAGAGCCGGTCGTCCGGCACGGGGCCGGTCAGGCGCACCCAGATATTCTGCCGCTGGCTCGGCTGCGAGCGGGAGAAATAGCCCTCGATCGATACCGGCCGGATCTCGACCGCCCGCTTGCGCTCCCAATAGCGGCGCACGTTCTCGGGCGCATGGGCGAGATAGCGCTCCTTGACCTGCTCCTCATCCATCAGCTCTTCCGGCATAGGGACTTGCGGCATCTCGCCCTGATGCTCGAAGCCGGGCTCGTCGAACTGGAAGGAGGCCGTCAACGCAAAGATCGCCTTGCCATGCTGCACGGCCAGCACGCGCCTTGTGTTGAAACTGGAACCGTCGCGCAGCCGATCGACCTGGTAGAGGATCGGAACCGCGGGATCGCCCGGAAGCATGAAATAGGCATGCAGGGAATGCACGAAGCGATCGTCTGCCACCGTCCTCTGCGCCGCCATCAGCGCCTGGCCTATGACCTGCCCTCCGAACACGCGCTGCCAGCCCACCTGCGGGCTGTTGCCGCGAAACAGGTTCATCTCGATCGTTTCCAGATCGAGCGTCGCAAGCACGGCTTCCATGGGGGTCGGCTTCTCGCTCTCTCGCGACATTTTGGTTGAACTCCGATGGTAGGAACCATGAACAGGATGCTCTATATAGAGCAGGAAATGACAGTGGGACACAGGGAAGCGCTATGTTGGACATGCTGGTAGTGGGTGGCGGATATGTGGGTCTTGCCGCTGCGGTGGCCGTCAAGCAGGCAGCCCCCCATCTCGACGTCATGATCGTGGAAGCCGCTCCGGAAACCGCGTGGAAGAAGGACATGCGCGCCTCGGCGGTCATCGCTGCCGCCTCGAAGATGCTTGAAGTCCTGGGCGTCTGGGACGAGATCGCGCCGGAAGCAGAACCGATCACCCGCATGATCGTCACCGATTCGCGCACCAGCGATCCCGTGCGTCCCGTCTTCCTCACCTTTGACGGCGAAGTGGCCGAAGGCCAGCCTTTTGCCCACATGGTGCCGAACCTTGCCATGGTCGCCGCGCTGCGCCGCGCGTGCGAACGCCTCGATATCACCATCAGCCACGGCCTCAGCGCCACCGGATTCGTGACCGACGATGCCAAGGTCGCGCTGACCCTTTCGGACGGCAGCGTGCTGGAAACACGCCTGCTGGTCGCCTGCGACGGGGTACGCTCCAAGCTGCGCGACATGGCAGGCATCAAGACCGTCAACTGGGACTACGACCAGTCCGGCATCGTCGTGACCGTCGAGCATGAGCGCCCGCATGGCGGCTGCGCCGAGGAGCATTTCCTACCGTCGGGCCCCTTTGCCATCCTGCCGCTGAAGAACAACCGCTCCTCCCTCGTCTGGACCGAGCGCACCGCCGATGCCAACCGGCTGGTCGCCTCGGACGATCTCGTCTTCGAAGAGGAGCTGGAGCGCCGCTTCGGCTACAAGCTCGGTGCGCTGCACGCCGTCGGCGAGCGTCGTGCCTTTCCGCTCGGCCTGACGCTCGCCCGTGCCTTCGTCGCGCCGCGTTTCGCGCTCGCCGGCGACGCCGCCCATGGCATCCACCCGATCTCCGGCCAGGGCCTCAATCTTGGCTTCAAGGATGTGGCAGCCCTTGCCGAAACCGTCGTCGAAGCCGACCGCCTCGGCCTCGACATCGGCTCGATCAACATCCTCGAGCGCTACCAGACCTGGCGGCGCTTCGACACCTTCCGCATGGGGGTGACCACCGACGCCCTGAACCGGCTGTTTTCCAACGACATCACGCCATTGCGCGTCGCCCGCGATTTCGGGCTTGGGATCGTCGACCGGCTGCCGAGCCTGAAGTCCTTCTTCATGGGCCAGGCCGCCGGCACGGCCGCCAAGGACAATCCACGGCTGCTCGCCGGAGAGGCCATCTGAACGGCCGAAGCCGAAATCCCCATCGGCATGCCTTCCGTCGGCCCGAAGCGGGCCCCTCAAGCACTTTAAGGGTGTAAAATCGCTTCCATGGACTGGAGAAAGACAGTTTGCCTCTTATTTAAGCAGGGAATTGGGAAACCGACGAGCGAAAGGACCATGCAATGGCAAAGAACACGATCTGCGTATGGTATGACAAAGACGCCGAGGCCGCTGCCCGCTTCTACGCCGAGACCTTTCCCGACAGCGCAGTCGGTGCCATCATCCGCGCACCCGGAAACTATCCGGACGGTAAGCAGGGAGACGTATTGGTCGTTGAATTCACGGTTGCCGGTATTCCTTGCATCGGCCTCAATGGCGGCACCGCGTTTACACACAGTGAAGCCTTCTCATTTCAGATCGCAACGGACGATCAGGAAGAAACCGACCGCTACTGGAACGCTATTGTCGGCAATGGTGGCCGCGAGAGCAACTGCGGCTGGTGCAAGGACAAATGGGGTGTATCATGGCAGATCACGCCGCGCGTCCTGACTGAAGCGCTCGCGGCAGGCGGCGATCAGGCAAAGCGTGCCTTCGATGCGATGATGACCATGAACAAGATCGACGTCGGGGTGATCGAAGCAGCTCGGCGCGGCTGAGGCGCCATGGTGCGGACGTCAATCCTCGATGCGTCGCGCTTCCGAAATCAGCATGATCGGAATGCCGTCGCGGATCGGGTAGGCGAGACGCGCCTTTTCGGAGATCAGCTCGTTCTTTTCCCGATCGTAGCTGAGCCGCCCCTTGGTGAGCGGGCAGACGAGCAGTTCGAGCAGTTTCGGATCCACCTTGCTGACCGTGATATCCATCACACCACTCCTATTGCAGCATGGAATCGGTCTCGCCCGAGCCAGCAAGTACGATCTTGACGATCGCGATGAAGGTCTCGGCCCGGGTCTTCAGGTCAGGCGCCTCCAGAAGCGCCTGTTTCTCGGCGGGATCGAAGGGCGCCATCATCGCCAGCGAATTGACCAGCATCATGTTGCTCGCCCGCTCCACGCTTTCCCAATCCGCTTCCAGCTTGTTAGCGTCCAGATAGGCCCGGAAAACCGACAGCAGCTCGGCCCGATCGACGGTATCCTCCTCGTCGCGCGACTTGAGGTCGGAAATGAAGGGCGTGATGTGGAAGCTGCGATAGGGCTGGTGGCCGATGACTTCATCCATCAGCCGGAAGCGGCAGATCCCGGTCAACGACGCGATATAGCGGCCATCGCCGGTTTCCGCGATCGAGGTGATGCGCCCAAGGCAGCCGACATGCGATAGATTGGAAGAGTCCGCCGGCTCGCCCAGCGCCGGCTGCACCATTCCAATCAACCGGTTTCCGGCGATGGCCGAGTCGAACATGGCGAGATAGCGCGGCTCGAAAATATTAAGCGGCAGCTGCGCGCCCGGCAGCAGCAAGGCACCAGACAAAGGAAAGACGACCACAGTTTCAGGCAGATCGCTCGGCTTCAGATATCTGGCATTTCCGACTTGCATGTTTTCCATCCCGCTAGATCACTGCGCCACGCGCCGCAGTGGGCCGCGCAGGAACGACACACAGTCGCGGCCGCGCCCCATCTCACGCCGCACCAGTGAACAATGTGGCCCTATCTGCCGAAAACACAAGAGTATTTCGAGTCAAAACGGCGATACCTCCCGCTTCCCCTCCACCTACGACCACCGCCTAGCGAACTGTCGTAAGGGAGGTTTGGCGCAAGCATTGCACGCTCAGGAAAACAGGATCGATGAAAGTTTGCGGCGGGCAGCGATCGTTGCCGGATCCTTCGGGCCCCAGACGTCGAAGAACTCCAGCAACTGGCGGCGGGCGCCATCGTCGTCGAAGCTGCGGTCTCGGCGCATGATAAGAAGCAGATGTTCGGCCGCCTCCTCCCGCTTGCCTTCGACGTTACGGATCTTGGCAAGCTTGATGCGCTGCTCGTGATTGTCGGGATTGGTCGCCAGTTCATGCTCGATCGCGACGGGGTCGCCGAGCTTGCGGGCTTCGTCGATCTGGTCGAGCTTCTTCACCACGGCCTGTATGCCGGCATCGTTGGCAAGCGTCTCGGGCAGGTCCGCCAATGCTTCGCGCGCCCGCTGGCTCTGGCCGGCGGCGATCATGCATTCCGCCATGCCGGCGAGCGCCTTGGGGTTTTCCGGATCGGCCTGCAGCACCGCGCCGAACAGTTCGGCCGCCCCATTGACGTCGCCGGCTGCGAGCAGGCCGCCGGCTTCCTCGAGAACGGCCGCGATCTCGGCTGCCTGATCGTCGGCACCGCCCGCGGGACCGCCGAGACGATCGATGAACTGGCGGACCTGGCTTTCGGGAACAGCACCCATGAAACCATCGGCCGGACGGCCATCGACGAAGGCGATGACTGCCGGGATCGACTGGATGCCGAGCTGACCGGCGACGGACGGATGGTCGTCAATGTTCATCTTGACCAGCTTGACGCGGCCATTGGCCTCGTTGACGACCTTTTCGAGAACCGGCGTCAGCTGCTTGCACGGACCGCACCAGGGCGCCCAGAAATCGACGAGCACGGGCTGATTACGCGACTCCTCGATGACATCCTTGGCGAAGGTCGCTGTCGTGGTGTCCTTGATCGGCGAAGTCCCGGATGCCGCAGGCGCAGCCCCGTAGGAAGCCGAGGCCGACATCTGTCCGCCGAAGGAAGCGTTGTAGGGATTGTTCGGACCGCTCATGAGTATCTCCCGCCTGCCGGCATCCTGAACTTTGGAAGCACGATCCTCATGCAAGCCGACCGGCTTTGCATGGCATCGCGCTCGATGAAATAGCCTAAGCGATCGGACAATTCGAAGAGAAGTCGGATCGCTCTGATCTTAGCGCTAAAATCGTACGTTAGCCCGTCACTTTCAAGACTAGCGGCACATGACCCGTTGCTTCCATGAAACGCAAGAGATCGGCGCTTGCAATCGACGTCGTCGCATCGTTCGACAAGGGATGGCAATTGACGATGTCATGCGCCATCAGATCGGCATCGAGGACGAAGGTGACATTCTTTTCGGTATCATTGATCGCGCCGAACGCCGTCACCGAGCCGGGAACAACGCCCAAATATTCCATCAGCTTTTCCGGTTTGCCGAAGGAGACCTTGCTGGCGGCGCCGATCAGCGTATGCACCGTCTTTAGATCGACCGTCGCGTTTTCCTCGACGGTCAACAGGAAGAAATTGTCCTTCTTGTCCTTCACGAACAGGTTCTTCGTATGGCCGCCGGGAATCTCGTCGCGCAGCGACACCGATTCGGCGACGGTGAAGACCGGGGCATGATCCTTGGTGCTGTGGACAATGCCGAGACTATCCAGGAAGAGGAAAAGATCGTCGCGGTCTTTCGGGCTGGTCTCAGTCATGGCGTCTCGCAGTGGAAATGGTTCCGCCCCTGATACGTCGCCCAGAATTCCATTGCAATCTTCCAGACGACGAAGAGCGGCGTTTCCGGGCTTTCCGGCAGCTACCGAAAAGAACCCGCAATTTTTCTTCGCCAACTCGTCATTTCCTTGTTGCATTTGAAAAACGGTTAGGCCATATAGCGCCCGTCGCCGCAAGACGACGCCCAGCGGTCCAACACACTACCCCGGACCACTGCGGAGATGAGCGGGTGTAGCTCAGGGGTAGAGCACAACCTTGCCAAGGTTGGGGTCGAGGGTTCGAATCCCTTCGCCCGCTCCAGTTTCCAAAGCCTCGGTTATCCGGGGCTTTTGTCTTTTTAACGATGACTCGGACATCAGCCAGCAAATATGGCTCAGAACGCAGGGTTACGCGGGCAGTCAAAATAAACTGTTCGACCAAAAGTTCGATCGAGGCTATTTCTAATAATTTCCGCGCCTCGCTTGTATTTGTCGTTCAACGCCCGTCATGCGCAAACGCCAATTGGTGAGTTCTAAACTGACGCCATAGTGTTCAGCAATTTCCTGGCTACTTGCGCCACGACCTCGGAAGTGGACCAAACCATCACGGGGTAAGAGGATCGCGCCGGCCAACCAATCGGCCTCTTCCTCAAACTCAGCTGGATAATCGCTGAGAAGAAGAATTCCGCCTTCCGATCTATCGACTCGATTCGGTTTGTGTCTCAATTCGATATGAGCCCATTCATGCATCAAAGTATTGGCTTGCCTTGTCGCGGGGTGCATGGGGTTAATAATGATTGCCGCCCGGTCACCATCGCGTATTGTAACGCCGGACCAACTATCGGGATCCGTCACTGTAAGCTGCTTCAAATGCTCAGGCTCCAAGCCGGGAATTTCCGCTGGAATCCACACATAATAGCCTAGCGATTTTAGATATAACTTAGGCTCAAACCGATCAGAAAATGAGAGGCTGCAATTTTTCCTAACGGAATGAGAGATTTGCTCGCTCTGAGTCTTAAATCCACGACGCATTTCTTCAAATATTCTCGCGATCTCGCAGCGCATTCTGGGCAGCAATAATCATAGCACCCAGTGCCGTTGCGGTATCAAGCGAAGTCGTTTTCTTTTTTCGCAGATGTACGCTGGCAAACTCGCGATCCGACGGATTCGTCTGCATTCCAAGAAATTTGGCGGGCTCCTCGCCTAACCACTTACAAATTGCGGCAAAAGTCATCAGATCGGGCACATTGCCATTTTCGATTCGTGATAACGTTGCAGGGCTCACGCCAATTTCCTTGGCAGCGGCTCTAACACCTAAAGTGCCTCGCCGCTTGGCAACCATTTCGCCAAACTTTTCAATATCTAAGCTCATCACAGTCCCGGGCTAACTTGCGCTATTGACTCGATCATTCGACTCGGCGTATCGTTTCACACATGAAACACAAAGCGCATCTCAAATGAGACGTCTCATTTGTGAAACAAAAGGAATCACGGATGGATTCGCGCGTCAAGTCGATTGTTAAACTTTAGAATGATTTGGCACGCGTCTTCATTTTGGCAACCGCAGGAAGGAGGTGATTTTATTGACCAATAAGGAAGTGACGAGCGCAAAGGTGGCTTCAGCAGCTGCAAAAGTTCTCCGCGATCCGAACGCAAGTGCTGCCGCGAAGTCAGCAGCAGCTTCGGCCCTGACACAGCGCCCGAACAAAAAATAGGCAAGTTCAAAGGGTGAGTCCCTTTGCCTCCCAAGGCAAACTACTATTACAACCCAAGCAAGCCATAATGGCTGAAAGGATTATAGAATGGCAACCAATCCTCCCAAGGGCGACAATCACCGCATCGGAGCGGTTAAAGAACGCTCGCAAGTTTTCAATCCGAAAACTGAAAGTTGGACCAAGCGGGATGCAAACACCGGTTGGTTCATGGATGGGAAAAAGGACGGCACACCCTTTAAAGGTGTGCGGCGTGAAAAGTAATAAGAAGCCGAGGGGCGAAAACTATCGCCTCTCGGCTTTTACTTGAAATTCATTGAGCTTCATTGATGTAAATTAAAAAAGTAAACTTAATCTATTAAAGCACTTAGCATTTTTCTCGCCCGCACAAGCTGATCCTCATTCATTCGCGACAATTGCCTTTGAATATTTGCGAGTTGCCTAGGCCGTGAACTCATTAACCCGCTTTGCTTTCGGTTTCTGGGAGACGCACTCCCATTGAATCGAAGTGTTGCGCGGTCGTGCCGTCGGTCACGTCGTAGATGTAGAGGGTTACCGGGCACCGTGCTTCGTTCGCCCAGTGGATGGCCTCTTGGACAGACACATTGTCTCGCCGGTCATGATCGATCACGACAAGCGGGGATATCTCATCCGCCTGATCGGCATCGATACAGCTATTATCGTGTTCTGTGGCTTCAATGACGGCGTTCACCCGCTTCCATCTATATGGGCGCTTACGGTGATCGATAACATTCCAGATCATGAAATCTGCGCTTTGTATCGCGCCAGTAAGATGATTCAACGAGGCATGAGCCGATATGATCTTACCGATTTTGAATGGCGAGCGATAGAGCCGATCCTGCCCAATAAACCGAGGGGCGTGCCTCGCGTTGATGATAGGCGTGTATTAAACGGGATTTTCTGGGTGTTGCGGTCCGGTGCCCCTTGGCGCGATGTGCCAGAACGATATGGCCCCTATACCACCTGCTACAATCGCTTTCGACGCTGGATGAAGGCCGGAATCTGGGACAAGTTGATGGATGCGGTTACGAGCCAGCGAAACGATGGTATCAGGATGATCGACGGAACGTCGATTGGGGTTCATCACTTGGCGGCAAATCTGAGGGCAGATCATCAGGACCGCTGCCTCGGGCGAAGTCGGGGTGGTCTTACGACGAAAATCCATGCCGTCACCGATGGTAAAGGGTTGCCAATCAAGATTGTGATCACGGCCGGTCAGGCTCATGACCTAACCGCAGCAAGTGAACTGCTTAGCGATCTTCCCCGAGGCGCGATGCTTCTTGCCGACAAAGCTTACGACGCCGATTGGCTTCGCGCAAAGTTGAGAACCAACGGTTCTTGGGCAAACATCCCACCAAAATCCAACCGGAAGCGACCGCTAGTCTTCAGTCCATGGCTATACAAGAAGCGGAACCTCATCGAGCGTTTTTTTAGCAAGCTGAAGTGTTACCGGCGGATTGCAACCCGGTATGACAAGCTGGGCATAACCTTTCTTGCCATGGCTAAGCTGGCTTGTGTTCGTCTTACTCTCCGCCATAACGAGTCCACGGCCTAGTTCGACTATTGTTGCTTGTTACGACAAACCCAACACTGGAAAATGCGGGCTCGGGCACGTCAAGCATTTCAGCTAGCCTTTCAATAGAATTGAAGGATGGCGCAGGTTCGCCCTAAAAACTAATGCAAGTGACACGCTGCATGGGCGACGACCTCGTGCCGAACCGGTTGTCGATGGTTTGCAAAGTCCTCCGTTCCAAATCGATATAGCCCAGATCATTAATGCCTGATCGCAGCCACGGCTCCCAAACCCTGGCGTTCGCGCGTCGAATCGACAATATCCGTAACCGCCGGCCTTCGAGCGAACGGGCCGGTTCGGCGGGTAACGGAACGATGAACTACGCGTATAAGCCGGCAGCCGGCTGCGCGCCGTGCCTCGCGCAGCGACATCGAGACGTTCAATATGACGTCACGGCCTCGCCCGCCCCGAGACGGCTCCCTTCCCTGTCGAAGAGATGGATCGTCGGCCGGTTCGGCGAAACGTGCAGCAGGTCCCCGGGCTTCGCCTTGATCCTTTCCCGGAACACGCAACTGATGGTCTGTTCACCCAGCTTGGCCACGACGAGCGTTTCCGATCCCGTAGGTTCGACCACCACGATCGAGACAGGCACACCCGCCGGATCGAGCCGGATATCCTCGGGGCGAATCCCATACGTCACCGCCTCCGCCATCGTTCGGTCGCTTGGCAAGACCATGCCGTCTGCGGTCCGGAATCCCTCGGGCGTCATGGTTCCGTTGATGAAGTTCATCGCCGGCGAGCCGATGAAACCCGCAACGAAGAGGTTGCCCGGCCGGTCGTAGAGGTCGAGCGGGGATCCGGATTGCTCGACGCGGCCATCCTTCATGACAACGATCTTGTCGGCCATCGTCATCGCCTCGATCTGGTCATGGGTGACATAGATGGTGGTGGTTCTCAGGCGCTGATGAAGCTCCTTGATTTCCGAGCGCATTTGAACCCTCAGCTTGGCATCGAGATTGGACAAGGGCTCGTCGAACAGAAACACGGCGGGATCGCGAACAATGGCGCGGCCCATCGCGACGCGCTGGCGCTGTCCGCCCGAAAGCTGCTTCGGATATCGTTCCAGGAGGCTTTCCAGCCCCAGGATCCGTGCGGCATTGCCCACACGAGCGGCAATATCGGCTCTCGGCATCCGCTTCAGCCGCAGCGAAAATCCCATGTTCTGAGCCACGGTCATATGCGGATAGAGCGCATAGTTCTGGAAGACCATGGCGATGTCCCGGTCCTTCGGCGCCAGTTCGTTGACGACGTGCTTGCCGATATGGATCTCGCCCGACGTGATACCTTCCAGGCCGGCGATCATGCGCAGGAGCGTCGACTTCCCGCAGCCGGACGGTCCGACGAGGACGACGAACTCGCCGTCCTTTATGTCGACGGACACCCCTTTGATCGCCTTGAACGCTCCATAGTCCTTACGCGCATTGTTGACCAAGACATGTGCCATTGCCATTCATCCTCCCGGGTTGCAGGCGATTAGAGAGCGCCGATCACGCCTCGCAGATAAGCGAGGCCCTGCCGCTCCCCCTCCCTGCGGGCTTCGAGATCCTTGCCCGGCCAGCCATAGGCGGCATCCTCATGTTCGATGGAGAGCGTTCCATCGAAGTTCGCGGCGCGCGCCTGACGCAGGAACCGCGGCCAGTCGAGCACGCCCTTGCCGGGCAGCTTGTATTGCCACCATCCCTTGCAATGGTAACCGACGGCCTGCTGCGCGGCCGCATCGATCGCCGTGTCCTTGGCATGCAGGATGACAACCCGATCCAGGACCTCCTCCAGGGCCTTGTATGGGTCGATCCCGATGCGGATCAGATGCGACGGATCGAATTCGAGGCCGAAGCGGCGATCGGGAATTCTGTCGAAAAGCTCCCTCCAGCCACTTGGCGTCGTGCCGACGAAATTGTCGTGCGGACCCGGCCAGTTCTCAATCGCGAATATGAGCCCGCTCGATCGCGTCGCCGCGATCAGCCCGTTGGCGTGTTCCGCAAAGGCATCATAGTTTTCGGCGTCGCTTGCCGTATCGTCGCGCCCCGGAAAGATCACGAATATCGGAACGCCCGCCTCGCCGATCGCCTGTGCAAACTCCGCAGTCATGGCATGCAGCTCAGCCCGTTTCGATGGGTCGGGATCGAGCTGGTTGCCGAAATAGGCCACGGATGAGACGAAGAGATTGCGGCCGCGCGCCAGCGCGACGGCCGCGGCCACTTTCTCCGGCGATTGTATATGGCCTCTGACATCGATCTCGATCGCATCGAAGCCCGCGGCCGCCGCAAAGTCGACAACCTCCTCCAAAGGCCGATCATTGAATGTTGATGTGTAAAAGCCGATCTTCATCGAAATCCTCCCTAATGATCTTGAATGGTCCTAGGCGGTCAGACGGTCCATGAACTTGAGCGGCGAACGGGTGCGCTGCGCGGGATTTGCCGAAGCAAGCATCAGCGCTGTGGCCATTGGCATTGCCGCGGCTCCCAATGCCGACGCATCCTCCCCCAGCGAGGCGCGGTGGATCGAGGGCAGATTGGCGTCCGATCGATGCAGATGTTCGTGTACGTAACGCAGCAATTCATCGACCATGCGGATTGGCAGCCTGCCTCCGACCAGGACAGCATCCGGATCGACGATCGCGCCGATATGCTTGACGGCGACGGCAAGATGAACGCTCATCTCCATCAGCCACTGCGAGACCAGCCGCCGCCCGTCGGAATCGAGGGCAACGAGATCCTGTGGCGTGCGGGCCCGCACACCGTGCTTTTCCAGAAAATCGTAGAGAAAAAACAGCGAGAAAATCTGACCCAGAAGCTGCACCCGGGTGGCGCTGCTATGGGTGGAATCGACGATCGGCAACCAGCCGATCTCTCCGCTCAGACCCATCGCGCCCCGATGGCCGTTGCCGTCCAGAACGAGGCCGCCGCCGGGGCAGGCGTTGATGGCGATGTAGAAGAAACTGCTGCTCTCCGCACCAAGTCCGTATTCCAACTCGGCGAGCGCTGCGGCATTGGCCTCGTTTTCGATGAAAACCGGATGCGGCGTCAATCCTTCCAGCGCGGCGCGTACGTCGAACGCCGTCCATTCCTCGTATTCCGGCGGCTTTCCAAGCAGCGAGATTTCGCCGAGCCAATCGGGCATGGCCAGACCGATCCCGGCCAAGCGAGCCTCGTCGATGAGCCGGCTCCGCTGGAAATGGGAGATGGCATCGGCCGTGAGCTGCATGAATTCGCTAGGGAGGATGAAACGTTTCTCATAATGGACGCGCGCCCGAACGTTGCCCACCGCATCGACGGCAAGGATGGTCAGATGATCACGATCGATGTTGACGCCGATCGCAAAATAGGCGTCGGGATTGATCTCCAGCTCGATGGCCGGCTGGCCCCTGAGGCCGTGCCGCCTGCGCGCCTCGATAATCAGGCCCTCATCCAGCAACCGATCGACGATCCGGGCGATGGCGGGCTTGGTGAAGCCGGTCTGGCGGGCAATTTCGGCGCGCGAAATCGGTGCCTGGCGGTGAATGCAGCGAAGCACGACGGCCCGGTTGTGCTCGCCGGCGTCCCCGACATTTGCGCCGGATAGGTTGAGAAAGATGTTCCCGTCGTCGGTCTGCGTCATGTTTGAATATTCCCTCGTCCGAAATCCTTACTCAATCCGTTAGGGCAGTTCGGCTCGTCACGAAATCTCAAAACCGCTCCTTGTTGTTTCCAATCTCGCACGGAGAACCGCACAAGCGCTTTTCCTGGAATGCCTTCAGTCAGCATCATCAGCCCTTTACCGCCCCGCTGGTCATCGCCCCAAGGATCAGCCGCTGCAGTGACAGGAAGGCAATGATCGCGGGTACAACGGAGATTAGGCAGGCCGCCGCCAGCAACTGGACGGAGGAATCGGTCTGCATTCCCTTGAAATTGAAGATTCCGACGCCGATCGGCATCAGATTGTTCTGCGTGAGAAGCAGAAACGGCACGAGGAATTGCGACCATCCCGCGATGACGGTGATGATGAAGACCGATGCGATCCCCGGTGCCGACAACGGCAGAATGATGCGCCAGAAAACCGAGAAACTGTTGCAGCCATCGATCATCGCCGCTTCGTCGAGGCTGCGCGGTATCCTGTCCACCGCATTCTTCAACAACCATGTCGCCACAGGCACGCCGAGCGCGACATAGACCATGACAACGGCGAAATGCGTGTCGAGCAGGCCGAGCCGGTTCATATAGCGATAGAGAGGAACCATGATCACAAGCGGCGAGATCATCTGGAACATCAACAGCCCCATCATCGACAGGCCCTTGCCGCGAAACTGGAAGCGGGAAAAGGCATAGGCAGCCGGAAGCGCGACGATCAGAACGCCGAGCCCGCTTAAGGCCGCAAGCTTCAGGCCATTCCAGAGATAAAGTTGGAAATAGCTGTTGTTCAGCACGGTCACGAAATTCTCGAAGGTCGGATTGTTCGGGATGTACCTCGCAACGCCGCGATAGATTTCCCGACGGTCACGCATCGCCATCGACAGCAGGTAGGAAAGCGGTCCGGCAAAGAAGACGAACATCACGAGCATGAAGAGATAGCTGATGAGATCGCCGAGACGGCTGCCCGTTCTGACACTCATTGCTGTTCCTCCTTGGGCAGAAACGATGCGTAGACAAGGGCGAGACCGAGGCTGATGAACAGCATCAGCACCGAAAGCACGCTGCCCCCGGACAGATCATAATTCCTGAAGACGATGTTGAAGACGTAGAGCGAGATGACTTCCGTTGCCCGTCCAGGCCCGCCGCCTGTCAGCGTGATGATGGCATCGAAGGTGTTGACCGTCATGATGGTGATGAGGATCATGTTGACGAGAATGGCCGAACGCAGCTGCGGCAAGGTCACGAAAATGAACCGTTGCCACCCTGTCGCGCCATCGACTTCCGCAGCCTCGTAGAGCGAGGGATCGATGGCCTTCAACGCCGCATACATGACCACCATGGAGAATGCCGTGCCGCGCCAGATGTTGGACAAGAGCGCCGACCAGGGCGCTATCGCCGGATCGGACAACCAGGCGACGACGGGCAGATGCATGAGACGCAGGATGCTGTTGAGGGCGCCATAAGGCGCCTCGGAAAACAACATCTGCCAGATGATGCCGCCGGCAATCCCCGGCACGACCCAGGCGACCAGCGCTGTCGTCCGCAGGATGGCGGTGCCGAACAGGCCGCGGTGTTCGCCGCGAACGACGACCACGGCGACTGCAAGGCCGAGAACCTGCTGCCCTACGACGCTGCCGCCGACAAAGACGAGGGTCGCCCAGAGAATGTCGGGAAGCTGCGGGGAGCTCAGGGTGTTGACGACGGAGTCCAGCGTGTATTGCTGGCTGTCGCCGATAAGGGTGGCATTGGTCAGCGACAGGCGGAAGACGTCGAACACCGGATAGAGATAAAACAGGCCGATGACGATGATTGCCGGCATCATCCACGGCAGCGGCGCACCGGTAAAGCGACGCGCGAACGATCTACTGGGAGACGGACTTGCTGCCTCAATTGCGATGGGACTCATGAGCTTCTCTATCCGCGTTTTGATGGCGATTGACGACGCCCAAGGAGACATCGCCGCGGCTGGATCGGCTCAAACCATCACCGGGTCGCAGAGCCGATCCCTTCATCAAACAATCCCGGTCGGAAAGCCGCATTGCGCTTTCGTCCGAATTGCTTCGGCTAGAGACGCTTGTAAGCCTCCATTGTCGCCTTGAAGGCACCATCGAGCGCTTCTTCCGGCTGCTTGGTGCCGGAGAGGACATCCCCCATCATGATCTGGATCTGGTTGGAGATCTCGGGATAGATCGGCACACCAGGGCGCGCTTGCCCGTCGGCCAATGCCTGCGAGAAGGTCTTGTTCGCATCCGTGGCGAAGACCGGATATTTATCGAATAGCGACTTCCTGGTCGGAAGCTGTTGCTGCAATGCGTTTGCCGGGCCCATATAGACGTCACGAGCAAGATTGGCGCACATCTCCACCTTGTCCTTGTCCTTGCTGAAGGCGGCAATCGTCCAGCCGCCGGTACCGGTAGAGCGGTGATCCGCGGTCGGGCCGGGGATCGGCGAGAACGTCCAGTTGTTGAAATCGGCCTCGTCCAGCGTTGCCTTTAGCTGCGCATATTGCCAGTTGCCGCCGATGAAGAGCGCAGTCGTGCCCGCAGCGGCGGCAGCGTTTAGATCATCATAGTTGGCAATGGTGGTCACCCGTTTCGGCGCAGCACCGGAAGCGACGAGATCCTTGTAGTAATTCAGGGCCTTGAGAAATTTCTGCTTGTTCTCCCCCTCGCCAAACACAGGCTTGCCGCTGTCATCCACCAGCTTGCCGCCAAGGGCCCAGTAGTTCGCAAGCCAATCGAAAGTGGCTCCCTCGTAGCGGCCGCCGTTGAAAAGGACGCCTTCCATTCCCTGCTTGACGGAGGAGAGCGCCGCTGTCTTCAGGCCGTCCCAGGTCTGTGGCGCATCGGGAACGATGGACTTGTTGCGATAGAGCACGCGAAGATCCGTATCCCACCACCAGGCGCGGATCGTTCCGTCCTTGTCGAGGATACCGGTGCGGATGAAGGGGAAGAGGTCGGCGACTTCATCCTTTGAGAAATACGGCGTGAAATCCGCGAGGACGTGATTGACCATGAACTGCGACAGGACGAAGGAATCGACCGCGGCGCAATCCGGCGCATTCCCGGCCTTGGCCTGCTCGAGCATTTTCGCCTGCTCGGTGCCGATGTCTGTCGACATGAACTGCAGTTGCAGCTTCCAGTCCGGATGCTTCTTGATAAAATCGACGAACAGCTTCCGATAGCCGTCGGCAATCGCCGGATCGGCATTGTTCGGGCTATCGTTCGTCAGACGGACGACGAGCGTCTTGGGCGCATCGGCAAGGCCGATCCGGTCTTTCGTCGCCAATTCCTGTGCGAAGACGGCATGCACTGACAACAACACTGAACCCAGCGCAAGCGCGCTGACGGTTGCTCTGATCATGATGGGTCTCCTCCCCATTGTGAATGGATGCAGCCTGGTGGTCGGTTGACCTCTCCTCATTTCCATGCTGCATTAATTAGATTAAGTTACTTTGATTTGATGTCAAGGATTTGATGTCGAGCCGTGGGATGGAGGATCAAAGGATGGCGGCTTTCAACACGAGCTGAAGGGACGAATGCCCTTTCCCAGATAGCGAAACACGCAACCGCGGATGCTGCGGTTGCGACGGAGGTGCTTTTCCTCCGGCTACGACGATAGCCGGCTGTTAGATCCAGGAGGACATTATGCGTTTGCTCATTCTCGGCACCGGCGGCATGGCCAACCAGCATGCCACAAGATTCAAGGAAATTGACGGTGTCAGCGTCGTGGGAGGTGTCGACATAGACCCCGAACGTCTCGCGGCATTTTGCTCGCAGCACGGCATTCCCGATCATTTCGGCTCGCTGGAGGAAGCCTTGGCGTGGGGAGAATTCGATGCCGTCGCCAACGTGACGCCGGACCGCATTCACCATCCGACGACCCTGCAGGCGATCGCCGCCGGCAAGCACGTCTTCTGCGAAAAGCCGCTGGCAACGGATGCCGTCAACGCCATGGAGATGGCCGACGCGATGGAGCGTTCGGGCAAGGTCGGCATGGTCAACTTCACCTACCGCAATTCACCGGCCCTCCAGAAGGGACGCCAGATGGTACTGGCAGGAGAAATCGGCGAAGTCCGGCATGTCGAAGCCTCGCATCTGCAAAGCTGGCTGGTCGGCCGGCACTGGGGCGACTGGAAGACGGAAAGCAAATGGCTGTGGCGATTGAGCAAGAAGCATGGCTCGAACGGTGCGCTCGGCGACATCGGCATCCACATTGTCGATTTCACGTCCTACGGCTCCGGGCTCGACGTGGCGCATGTCTTCGCCCGGCTGAAGACATTCAACAAGGCCCCGGGTCACAAGATCGGTGAATATGATCTCGACGCGAACGACAGCTTCACCATGAACGTCGATTTCAGCAGTGGCGCAATCGGCACGATCCAGGCGACACGGACGGCTGCCGGCCAGATGGACCAGCTACGGCTGCGCGTCTACGGCGAGACCGGCTCGATCGAGATCATATACGATACCGGCAAGTCGACGTTGCGCGCCTGCCTTGGAGACGATGTTCACACGGCGACATGGCGCGATGTCGCGTTCGACCCGGTCGAGACCAACTATCAGCGTTTCGTCCAGGCCGTGCGCGCGGGCAAGACCCAGGAGCCGTCCTTCCGGCGCGCTGCCAATATCCAGAAGGTTCTCGACCAAGCGATCGCCTCCGATCTCAGCCATGCGGACAAGGCGCTTGCCTGACATCGCCGACCAAGCTTGTAACCACCGGAGCGTGATGGTCTTTTGTTCGAATGGTCACCACGCTCCGGTTCTTCAATTTCGCATGCCCTAGCCTGCCGCCGGCGGCGGCAGCAATGTGTCGAGGAAGGGCAAAAGGGCGGCGCCCAGTGCAATACCGCCGCCACTGAAACTTGCGGGTTTCATCGGCGAAATCCAGGGGGTCAGAAATGGGCGGACGGTGGTATCCCGGCGTTCGATCGACAGTTGATGAATGAGGGATTCGATGAGGCCGCGCGGCAAATCCCCTCCGATCATGATCGTGCTGGGCGCAATGAAGCCGGCAATGGCGAGGATCGGGTCGAGGAGATGGCCGGCCGCGCTGCGAACCCATTTGTCGAGCGCCGGCGATCTCGGCAGTTCGCGTCCCTCGCGCATGCGTTCGAAGTCCTCTTGGCTCAACACCGCCCTCAAGGCGCCGAAACCGACAGCGCCATTGAGGGGAACGTTGTCGGCGCCGGTGTGCATTTCGCCGATGCTGCCGGCTCTGCCATGAACGCCTGAAAAGGGTATTCCGCGGATGAGGTAGCCAGCCTGGACATCTTCATCGATGATGATCATCGCCAGCGCGTCCAGCGGCACGGCATTGCCCATCGTGCGCTCCGCAAGCAGGGCGGCCGTGCATTCGTTCTCGACGAATATGCGCGGCAGCGTCACCATGGCGGCAAGCCGGTCGGTCTGCTCGTCGGTCCAGCCATTCGCGGCAATGCCGAGCCCGACGATCCGCAAGGATTTGGCTTCGCCTTGCATGAGATCGTCAACGGCGATCTTTGCGGTATCGACGGCCGCATCCGTCACGCTGAATGTCCGGCGCTCGTGCACCTGGCCGCTAAGATCGATCAGGACGATTTCGCCGTGCGACGGGCGCAGGCGGATGCCTATCGAAAAAGCCCCTTCCGGCCGCAAGGCAAACTCGGAGGACGACGCCCCTCCAACATGATGATTGCGCCTGTTGGAGCTGATCAGGCCATCATCAGCGAGTCGGCGCAATATGTTGGTGATTCCCGGACCGCTCAGTCCGCAATGCTGCCCAAGCTCGAGCCGCGTCAGAGGACCATGACGCCTTATCGCTTCCAGGATGACGCGGATGTTTCGGTCGGCAATTTCGCCGGAACGCAGACCGACCGTCTTACCGCGTTTGATGTCCGTGAGGGGAACCTGTGCCCGCCGCGGCCCTGTCCTCAGATACCGCATAACCGCCTTCCGATAATCCTTTAACGCTTGTGGACCAAGCGGAAATCACTGGCAACTCATTTGTGTCGGAACGGCCTGTCCTATCCAGAGTTTGCATGGGCCAGACCTCAGTAAGACACGGCCCGCAATGCGCGTCACGGCCCGTATCTCACCTATTCGTCCGTCCTATTTGGCGATACGAGTCTAGCCGCGCCGTCAGGCTGTCCTGGCTCCGGGTTCGAATGTCACGGTGCCCGCCGAACCGCGCCGTGCCTCGTTGGCGGCAAACAAGAGATCGACGCGCACGGTGCCGGTGAACCAACTCGCCGGACACTTGCCGGAGGGGCTGCTACCGTTTCTGGTGATTTCCATGGTTCATTCCTTTCGGCTTCCTATCCTGCGAGAACATAGGTGTGCCCATTCAGCAGGATAAGAGCCAAAATCCCGCAAAGACTTATGGGCTGCAGACATGAATTGCATGCCTCCGCAGCCATAATCTGTGCTAGAATACCCTCGCACTTATGCGAGAGGTCCATGAATGCTTCGCGAAAACGTTAACGATCTGCTCGCCTTCCTCGTCGTCGCGCGTGAGCGAAGCTTTACGAAAGCGGCAGCAAAGCTCGGCATATCGCAATCTGGCCTAAGCCACACCATTCGCGGCCTCGAAGAGCGCCTCGGACTTCGGCTGCTGACACGCACGACACGCAGCGTTGCGCCGACGCCCGAAGGCGAGCGTCTGCTGACGACGATCGGTCCGCGTTTCGAAGAGATCGAAGGTGAACTGATCGCGCTGACCGATCTCAGGGAGAAGCCGGCCGGCACCATTCGCATCACTGCCGAAGATTTCGCGATCGACCATGTCCTGTGGCCGAAGCTTCGCAAGGTCCTGCACAATTATCCGGATATCAAGGTCGAGTTCGTCATCGACTATGGCCTGACCGACATCGTCGCGGAACGTTTCGACGCAGGTGTACGCCTTGGCGAGATCGTGTCGCAGGCCATGATCGCCGTCCGTATCAGCCCGGAACAGCGCATGATCGTCATCGGCTCCCCGGACTACCTCGAGCGAAATCCGGCCCCAGTGACGCCACAGGAGCTGCCTAGGCATAATTGCATCAATCTCAGGCTGCCGACTCGTGGCGGCCTCTACGCCTGGGAGTTCGAGAAGGACGGCGAGGAGCTGCGGGTGCGGGTCGACGGCCAGCTGACCTGCAACGGCATCACGCAGATCCTGACGATGGCGGTTGACGGCTATGGGCTGGGATTCGTTCCGGAGGGTCTGGCAAAGCCGGAAATCGACGCCGGACGCGTGGTTCAGGTTCTGGGCGATTGGTGCCCGTACTATCCGGGATATCACCTCTATTACCCCAGCCGACGGCAGTCGTCAGCGGCATTTAATGTCGTCGTGGATGCGCTGCGGGACCGGGGGTAGCAACCCGGATTCCTGTCTCGATCGCGCCCGCCCCAACTTGATGGAAACAGGCGCCGCGAGCCTATTGTGCCCTCAGCTTTCCCGCTTTTCGAACACGTCCCTGGCGATAGGAACGGCCGAAAAGACGTTCGGCCAACCGGCGTAGAAGGCCAGATGCGTCAGCAGCTCGGACGCCTGTTCCCTTGTCAGCCCGGCATCCATGGCCCGGTTGAGATGGTAGGTAATCTGCGCCACCTGGCCGCAGGAGATCAGCGACGTGACGGTGATGAGGCTGCGGTCGCGGGGAGCGAGGCCAGGCCGCAGCCAGACATCCTTGAACAACAGAGTGTTTGTATATTGAACGACGCCTTGCGAGACCGGCCCGACGTTCTGCTCCACGCTCGCAGCGCGTTGAGCATCCGCCACCTCGTTCAGCGGCAGAGGGGTTGGCGACGCTTCGGGTAGCTGCTCCGCGCCGATGCCGCGGGCGGCAAAGACGTCCTTGGCGACGGCGACAGCCGTGATGGCATTGGCCCAGCCGGAATAGAAGGCGAGGTGCGTGATGATCTCCGAGAGTTCCGCGGGTGTCACGTCATTGTCGAGCGCCAGATTGAAGTGGTAGGGTATCTCGATCGGCTGATTTCGGGCAATCAGCGCCGCCACCGTCACGACGCTGCGATCACGAGGCGAGAGACCCGGACGCTTCCAGAGGTCGCCGAGCAGTGCGTCTTGCGTGTATTTTGCAAGCGCAGGCGAGACGGCCTGGACATCACCCATCGTGATGGGTGCGGAGGCGAGCCCTTTCCTGTCGTCCTCGGCCAAGGCTGGCGTTGATGCGGCCAGCGTCATTGACAGGGCAGTCGCGGTAAGCTTGTTCATATCCTTATCCTTTTCGACAGCGAGACTGGGCCGAAACGTTTCGGCACCCATGCTGACAGATGGGTGCCGACATCTCAGGGATTAGATGTCCGTTGCTGATAGGGCTTATGGGCCTGGCACATGAGCGGCCCCGGCATCGCAGAGGACACGATGCTCTCGCAACCGACGACGTTGATCATGAGGGCAGCGCGTCAAATCCCGACACGCTTCATATGTTCCTCCGGATACCGCGCACCTTGGATCTCGATGTTCGCGGCTTCGATCTCGTTCAAGTCTTCCATCGTCAGATGCACGTCGATTGCGCCGACGTTTTCCTCGAATCTCTCGAGCTTTCTCGTCCCGAAGAGCGGCACGATCCAGGGCTTCCGCGCAAGCAGCCAGGCAAGCGCCACCTGGGCCGGCGTGGCGCCATGGCGACCACCGATGCGCCCGATAAGATCGATAAGCTTCCGATTCGCCTCCCTTGCTTCGGGGGCGAAGCGAGGAATGCTGTTACGCATGTCCGACTTGTCGAAGGAGGTATCGACATCGATCTTGCCGGTGAGGAATCCCTTACCCAACGGGCTGAAGGGGACGAGGCCGATGCCCAACTCTTCAAGCGCTGGAAGTATCTCGGCCTCCGGCTCGCGGGTCCAAAGCGAATATTCGCTCTGCAGGGCCGCGACGGGCTGGACGGCGTGGGCACGGCGTATGGAATTCGCCCCAGCCTCGGATAGACCGAACCAACGGACCTTACCCTGCGCGATGAGATCCTTCACGACACCAGCCACATCCTCCATCGGTACGTCGGGGTCGACCCGATGCTGATAGAGGAGGTCGATATGGTCCGTTCGCAGCCGCCGGAGGCTGCCTTCGATCGCCCTTCGTATGTGATCCGGCCTGCTGTTGACATTGCCGCTGTTGACGCCCGTATCCGGATCGACGTCCCAACCGAACTTCGTGGCGATCTTGACCTGATCGCGAAGAGGCTCGAGAGCCTCGCCGATCATCTCCTCATTCGTAAACGGACCGTAGACTTCGGCGGTGTCGAAGAAGTCCATGCCCCTTTCGACGGCCGTCCGCAGGAGCTTGATCATGTCGTCTCGGTCAAGCAGTTCTCGAGCCGCTCCATATCCCATGGCGCCCAGGGAAAGTGCCGAGACTTCGAGGCCCTGGCCCAGCGTGCGTTTTTGCATGTCGGTATTCTCCTTTAATCGCGCGGCGTGATCTTGACGGTCGCTGCACGCGCACGCTCCCCGATCATGGGAGCCAGATAAGTGCTCTTCGAATATTTGGTGCGATAGGCATCGTCGATCTTGTCGTTGATCTCGCCCTTTGCGGCCTCGAACAGAACCTCGATCACCATGCCGGCCGCAGTGATCCGGCCTGCCTTCTGGTGGATTGCTGCCTGATACCACCGAGATCTCGCGCCGCTATATCCGCGAACATAGAGGCCGCCCTCAACAGCGACCGACCAGATCCATGTTGGCGTGCCATAGGTCGCGCCGTCATCTCTGAACGGCGATATATGCAGATCGTCCGTTTCGGCGATTTGCTTGAGCCTTTCCTTCTCCCATGCCATACGGCATTTCTCCTGGCCTGCCGGCCTGCAATTTTGTCCGGTGACAGACATCATCTAGAGAATTGCCGTCTGCCGACTATTGGCCTATTTCTACTAGGACTTATGTGCCCGATTCATCAATGTGCTGAAGGTGAGAGAGGCATCATGCATTTCTTCACGTGCCGTCGCCGTAAAGGGATTGGAATCCCTGGCTCACTTCGATTTCGGAAGATCCCAAGCCCAGCCCGACCATCGTCCACAGCGGCGGTACCATGTCTGCGCCCGGTCCATCGCCTTTCGCCAACGGGGAACCATCGGCCGGGGATAGGAGCCAACGGCTATCTCGCCTGGTGCTGTAACCGCGGACATGCTTCGCCCCTTGCCGATCGTCCCTTGAGCCACTAGGGGATGCGGGTCTCAAATCAGTCTCAATTGACGTTCAGGTCTGCACCTCGAATTGACGGACAGAACGCGGTATTGCTCGCATGAAAAGAAAGACGCCCCTGCTGATCGCGATGCTGTCGCTTCTGCCTGTGCCCGCCCTTGCCCATCCGCATATCTTCATCGATGCCAAGTTCGAGGTCGTGGCGGCGCCCGACGGCTCCATCAGCGAGCTGCGCAACGTCTGGAGCTTCGACGAGGTGTTTTCCTCCTCGGTCCTCATGGATTACGACAAGGCTGGCAACCAGACGCTCAGCGCGAGCGAACTCAAGGCCGTCGGCAAGACGGTCCGGGATTCGCTTGCGCAGTACGGATATTATACGAACGTCACCAGCAACGGCAAAGCGGTGCCGATGGCCAAGCCCGACGCGATCCAGGCAGACTACAAGGACGGCTCGCTGACCCTTACCTTTTCATTGAAGCCCGAGCAGAAGACCTTTCTCAAGGGTACCACGATCTTCGGGATTTATGACAAGACGCTCTACACGGCGGTCGATTTCGCCACCGACAACGATATAGCGACGTCCGGAGCAGCCTTCGGCCGCTGCAAAAGCAAGGTTGTGAGGCCCAACCCCAAGGAAGTCATGGCGGAGAACCAGGCAGCCCTCACCAGCATGTTCTTCAGTGATCCGAAGGGCACGGACTACTCGCTGCTCGTGGCAACGAGGCTGGAAGTTCAGTGCTGATGCTGCGCGGGGGACTGCCCCCAGCCTGACGCCATCACCTTAATCAGGCGAGCCGGCATCGATTCGCGCCGAACCTTCGGTGCCTCGGGATAGCGAGATATAGCGGCGGGCGATGATCCAGCAGCCGAGCGCCCAGGTCGCCCCGGCACACCAGCCGCCGAGAACATCGGTCGGATAGTGCACGCCGAGATAGACCCGGCTCGCGCCGATCATCAATGTCAGCAGGATGCCGACCGCGATGGTGAAGATGCGCGTCGAGCGATAGTGTCGCGTACCGGAAATGAGCACTGCAAGCGTCAGATAGGTAACCGCCGATACCATCGCATGGCCGCTCGGGAAGCTTAGATCATGAACCTCGACCAGATGCGGCACGATATCCGGCCGCGACCGCGCAACGCCGAGTTTCAACGTCGTGCTCAGCGCCCATCCGCCGAGCACCGAGGCTAATACGAGGATGGCAACGGCGCGCTGCCGGTCGAGCAACAGATAGACCGTCACCAGGACCGTCATCATCATGAGGACAGTGATGCCGCCGAGACTTGTGATGTCCTTGACCGCATGGGTCAGCCAGCTCGGCCCTATGGGAGTAGACAGGTCACCAGGCTGGCGAAGCGCCAGCAAGATCGCCTCGTCAAACCCCCTTGTACTTCCCTCGAGAACCTCGCCCGTCAGAGAGACGAACAGAAGAACTCCGCCCGAAAGGGCGGCGAACATCACGAGCAGCAGGGGCTCAAAGCGGCTCAACCATCCCATTATGCCTGGTTTGCGAGACCGTTGATCGTTCATGCCGTATCGCCTGCCTGTCGCATTTTCACGTTGCCTCTTCCATATCTGGAAAGAAATCTATCTTCGGCCCAAGCTCCGCACCAATCGAAAAGCCTCGGCTTGCACAACCGTGACACACCGAAAGCCGGTCGTCCTGAAGACGTCCGGACCGGAGTTCTTTCCGAAACGGGACGATGGCTATCTAGGGATAAAATCGGCAGGTTCCAACCGCGGGGAAAAAACAATCACGCCACGTTTGGCGCCAGGGCGTTTCAGGTTCATGACATGTTGCGCCTCTATTCTCGTCCGCGCGCTCTACAATCGCCGACGGTAACAGGGGATTTATTCGTTCATGACGAGGTGCATCTCGATTGCCCGCAAGAGAACACGACAACAGCGCCAAGACCGGTTCGCGGCCAAGGATCGAGATTCCCGGTGGCAAGCAATGAAACCTCATGAGCGCCGCGACCCATCTTCCACAAACGATGCAAAACGTTTCGGCCGTCATCCAGGCACAATGATTGCCGCAAAAATTTTTGCTATTTTCGGAACGTTGAGCTGTGATAATAGTCCCGCAAGGGCGATCAGGGATCGGGTGTAGTCAGAGTGTTAAGTGTTGGGAAATCTTTCTCCGCCCGGTTGCTGGCGATGGCCGGACTGGGGGTGCTGATGACATCAGCCATCGGCGCGTTTCCCGCATCATCCATGGCCGAGGATGCCGCAAAGCCTTCATCAAGTACTTGGGTCGTGACGCTCGGCGCTACCGTGGAGTATGGTCCGAGCTACGAAGGATCGAAGCATTACACCTTCGGCGCCTTGCCCTCTTTCGATTTCCATCGCCTCGGCGAGGCCACGGAATACAGCGCTCCGGACGATAATTTCGACTATACTCTCTTCGACTTGCACGGACTCGAAATCGGGCCTGTGGTCGGCTTGAGGGATGACCGTTTTGACCTCAACAATTTGCAGCTGCGGAGCCAGCGCAGGGTGCGCTGGAATTTCGATGCCGGCGGCTTCGCACAATATTGGCTGATGCAAAATCAGCTTCGGTTTCGGACGGAAGTGCGCCAGTCCCTTTGGGGCGGCGATGGCCTGGTCGGTGATCTCGCGCTCGATTGGTTTCAGCCCGTCGGCGACAAATGGCTCCTGTCCGCCGGGCCTCGCCTATCGCTGGCAAACTCCATCTACATGCGCAGCAACTTTGGCATCTCGGCGGGTCAAGCCGCGAGGAACGGTCATGTTAGCGCCTTCGACGCCGGTGCCGGCGTGAAATCTGTCGGTTTCACGGTGGCTGCGACCTATACGATCTCGCCCGAGTGGAGCGTGCAGGTCTACGAGAAATATAACCGTCTGGTGGGCGATGCTGCCGACAGCCCGATCACCTCGAAGTTCGGCTCACCCGATCAGAATATTATCGGCTTTACCCTCAACAGAACCTTCAACGTCAATTTTTGAGGCGCTGCGCGCTTCATGATCGGCGATGTAGTTTCGCGTAAGCGGAATGACGTCGTTGCGCTTGGCTATCTGGATCTGGAAGACCACAAGATCCTCATAGCGGAAGGCAGCCTCCGCCGTCGAAAGATAATATTCCCACATGCGGCAGAAGCGCTCGTCATAGAGCTGCGCGGCCTCGGGCCAGCGCGCCATGAAACGAGCCCGCCAGCTTTCGAGCGTCTTCGCATAATGCAGCCGCAACACCTCGACATCGGTGATCGCAAGCCCCGCCGCCTCGATTTCCGGCACGATCTCAGAAAGTGCGGGAATATAGCCGCCGGGGAAGATGTATTTGTCGAGCCATGGCGTGGTGAAGCCGGGCGTCGCCGAGCAGCCGATGGTGTGAAGCACCATGATGCCGTCATCCTCGAGCAGTTCGGCGCACTTGCGGAAGAACGTGCGGTAGGAGGCGAGACCGACATGCTCGAACATGCCGACCGAGACGATCCTGTCGAAGCGGCCGGTCAGGCTGCGATAGTCTCTGAGCGCGAATTGAACTTCCGCCGGCGTTCCGCCGGCCTTGTCGGCCACGCGCTTGGAGGCGTAGGCGTGCTGCTCTTCGGACAGCGTGACACCAAGAACGTAACCTCCAGGCGCATGTTCGGCCAGGTGCAGCGCGAGGCCGCCCCAGCCGCAGCCGATATCGAGAATGCTGTTATCGGGCTCGATCACGAGCTTGGCGGCCAGATGCCTTTTCTTGGCGATCTGCGCCTCTTCCAGAGACTGGTCGGCATGTTCGAAATAGGCGCAGGAATACTGCCGGTCGGGGTCGAGGAAGAGCTCATAAAGCCGGCCGTCGAGATCGTAATGATGCGCAACGTTGGCCCTTGAACGACCCGGAAGATTGCGATGACGGAAAATCCGCAGTTTGGTTCGGGCATGATCGATGACGCGCGCGATCAGCGGGTGGGTGCTGTTCTGCGCCTCCCGCAGCATCATGGCGACGAAGTCGTAGAGGGAGCCCTGCTCGACGATGAAGCGGCCGTCCATGTAGAGTTCGCCAAGCCTCTTATCGGCATCGATCAGGAGAGCCCATTGCGCCCGGTCATCGGTGAAACGGACACGCACCGGCTCGCCGGTGCCATCGCCGAATGTGAAGACACGACCGCTTGCGGTCGTCACGGTCAGCGCGCCGCGCGTGACGATGGACGAAAGAGCGCGTTTCAGGCACCAGTCCACAAGGCTGGAGAAAACGGCATAACCCTTGCCCCTGGGGCGATTTTCAGCTTGCGGGTTGGACATCATCTATCCTTGCCGGCAACGGTGCGCGGTGCGTCGTGCTTCGCGTTCCAGTCGCCGTGATCCTCGGCTTCCACGTTGGCGCTTGCGATCAGCCAGACGCCCGTCAGGATCAAGCCGCTGCCGATCACCTGCAGGGCAACGATCCGTTCGCCGAAGACGAACCAGCCGGTCGCGATGATCAGCACGTAGCTGATACCAGAAAGCGGAAAGGCCCGGCTGAGATCGAGCTCGGAAAGAACATTCATCCAGATGAAGAAGCAGGCTATCTCGACGGCGATCGCCGCCAATATCCAGTAGGAGGAAAGCGCCTGCCACAACCATGCCTCCGCGCCGCCATCGCCCAATTGTTCCGCCCCATGCTTGATGAAGAACTGGAACAGCGTGTTGAGCACCGGCACGGCAAGCCAGGAAAAACGCATCGGCATCACGCACCCGCCTCATCTGTCGAGAACAGCGGCGACACCAGCCGCAGCAGTCTCTGAAGGACGGGATTGCGATGGCGAAAGAACATGGCGTTGGACGTCAGCTTGCTGCCAAGCCTGATCTTGTTTTCATAATAGGCCTGACCGCTTTGATAGCGGCTTATGCCATGATCCAGGCAATAGCGCAGGTTGGTGAACCAGCTCAGGAAATAGAGATTGTACGGCCGCCCCTTTTCGCCATCCATGCAGAAGAACTTGTCGATGGCGACATGCTCGTCATGCACGATCAGATTGGCGGCGAGCAGCCGGTCCTCGACGAAGTAGAAGGCGCAGTAGGAACGGCCGCCCATGCGGGTGAGAATTCCCTCGAAATATTCGGGGGTGAGCTCTTCGAACTGCCAGTCGCTGCGGTTTCGCGTGTCGTGATAGAGCGTCATCACCTCGGGCAGGAACGCACCGAAATCCGTCCTGATCTCGACTCTGACCTGTTCGAAGGACTTCAGCTTGCGCCGCATGTCCTTGCGGGTGCCGGAGGAAAGCTTGGCGAGATAGTCGTCGATCGTCTTGAAATCGATGTCGAGCCACGCCGTCGGCAAAGCGCCGATCGAGGCATAGCCATGTGCGGAAAGCGGATCGCCAAGCTCGGCGGAAACCTGTTCCGGAATATCCTTTAGACCGACGAGCGCGCAATCTTCCGTGACGGCAAACTGCTCGAAGAAAGACAGCATCTCCGCAAACAGCACGGCACGGCGCTCGTCCGGCACGTCGGGGTGAAAGCCGATCGCGCCCGTCTCGGTGCAGGGTGACCCCAGGCAGGCGAGGCGCAGCTTCAGAAAATTCGGGAAATGGCGCTGCACGCGCCGCACGGACCTACGCAGGAAGCCCTCTTCCAGCGTTGTGTCCAACGCATAGAGGCAGAGAAAAGCCGGCATGGCGGCGCTCATCCGTCCATCTTCGACGACGGTGATATAGCGCCATTCGAAGCCCTCGATGCCGGCTTCCTCGATGGCAAGCAGGCAATCGTAATCCTCGACCTGACCCTGAAAACAGGCGTTCCAGGCATCGCGGCCGATCGCACGGATGCTGAAGTGAACCTGGGCCACCGGATTGCCCGTCGGTTTGGGCACGGTTTTAAGCAGCGGCTGCGACATGGCGCGCCTCGAAGAAATCCGCAGTGAAATCGGCCACCTGGCGATGCTGTCGGTCCACATGGATCATGTGATAGCTGTCCTTGATCCATTTCAGCTCATGCGGGCCGCCGATGTGATCGGAGATGTAGCGTGCGTGTTTCGGACTGCTGAGGTCGTCGTCCTCGGCGTGCAGGATCAGCGTCGGCGTCTGGATATTCGGCAGCATGCCGCGGAGGGTCTTGCCCAGCCGATGCATCTCGACCAGCCCCTTGCCGGGGAATTTCTCGAGAATGCCCTCGCCTGCCATGCCCTCGATCAGCCGGCGCATCCGCTGGTCCTTGATCCCGAGGGAGGCCGTCTCCTTGAAGCTCAGGCGATCGAGGAAAGGAATACGGGACAGCCAGCCTATCTGCGACGACAATAACGGATAATAGAAGGGAACGTCCCAGCCGTCATAGTGAAAGCAGGGCGAGTAGATAGCCACCGCGTCGATCGCCTTCGGCTGCTGTTCGGCGGCCAGCAGCGCCAGCTTTCCGCCGACGCAGATGCCGGCGGCAAAAACCTCCTGCGTTCGCGTGGCGAGCAACGCCGAGGCTTCGACGACGCTATCGAGCCAATCTTCCCAGCGGGTGCGCCGCAGCGTGCCGGCATCGACGCCGTGGCCGGCCAGCAACGGTGCATAGATGCTGTAACCCTTGCGATTGAGTTGGCGGGCGATCAGCTTCATTTCCGCCGGTGCGCCCGTCAGTCCGTGTACAAGAAGCACGCCTTTTCCATTTGAGCCCTCCATGAAGAAGCTCAACTCATCAGCTTTCATGAGAGAGCTCCGACTGCCGGTTCTCCTTGGCCATGAAGCCGAGGGCGTGGCAGGTGCTGATGACATGCGTACCGGCTTTTTCCTGCTCTTCCTTGATCTGCTCGTGCAGTGTCGGCAGTTTCGTCCAGTGGGTGCGCGGCCGGTAATGATGTTCAGCATGATAGCCGTTGCCGAACCACAGCCAGTTGTAGAACGACTTGTGGCTGGAAACGCCCCAGGCGATCGGCTCGTCCGGATCGCCGTTCAGATGTTCGTAGTAGCCGTTCAGGGACGACAGGCAATTGCCGAGATAATAGAATGGCACGAAGAACAGCACCGCTTTCCAGTCATAGAGGAGCGCGATGGCTGCAAGGCCGAGGAAGAAAAAGAGCTCGAACCGACCCCAGGCCGCATCGAACGGACGGTTGCGGGAGATAGCCTTATGAATATCGCCGAGACTGTCGCGGAAGAAGCTCATAAATGTGTAGGACCACACATTCTCGGGCTGTCCGTTACGACCGTGGCGATAGATCGACAAGAGATCGATGGTATCGCCCTTTTCGTCCGGCCTGTCGCTGTTGCCGGAATGATGGCGCATATGCACCCAGTGATAATAGGTCTGCGAAAAGCCGATCGCGACCGACTCCAGCAGGCTGAAGGCGTAGTTCATCCAGCGCGGCTTGAAATAGGGCGTGTGGATGAAATTGTGGGATATGCTGTTGATGTTCCAGGAGATCGATACGGCATACAGGCAGCCGAGAACCGCCGAGAGCCACAGGGGACGGTTTTCGAAGCCGACGATCAGATAGACATCGAAAGCAAGATGCGCGACGGCGGCCAGAACCGGCGCCACATCCCATCTGGTGTGCGCGAAAATTTTCATAGTCCGGTAACTCCCACACAGGCCACGCCGGCGGTCACGAAGAACACGCCCGTTGCATGGCGTAGGTTGATGTTTTCTTTGAAGATCACGGCACCGGCGAACACGATGACGACATAGCTCAACGCCATAAGGGGAAAGGCGATGGTGAGCGGAACGTGCTCCAGAACGGCCGTCCATGCAAAAAGCTCCACGGCCCAGAACACGATACCGAGCCAGGTAACCGGCTTCGCCATTGCTGAAAGCAGCGTATGCTCGCTGGCCGATTGCTTGAAGCAAACCTCGCGGGCCGTCTCTGCCAGCACGCAGAAGAGTATGAGCCCAAGCATGGGAAGGGTCAGGATGCCACTCATTGCATGTACTCCGCCAGCACTTCCAGCAGCGCGTGATTGGCCGCGCTGTTGATGTTTCTGGTCGTTTCAGCTCCCTGCCGGACGCGCGGCTGATCGATGAAGATCTCGGCTCGCTTCATCAGCTGGGTCCTGAGGCTGCCGGCATAGCTCGGAGCGGAATAGTCACCGATGACATCCGCGCCGATGATGCGATGACGGCTGCCGATTTCGCTGATCAGTGCCAGCAGATAGGGCAGCCGCATGCGGCCCTGATCCCAGTTCGTGACGGCATCGTCGGCGGCAAGGACATCCTTGTCGATGGTAACATAGACAGCCTCGGTGCGAATACGGCTGAGCATGCGGTCGATGAAATTTTCCTCGCCGATCTCCGAGATCGATTTCCAGTGCAGCGCACCCTTTTCCTGCCGATAGCTGGCGCCGCTGCCATAATCGGCCAGCACGCGGCTCGGCGGATGTTCGTAGGGATAGAGCTCGAGCTTGCCTTCACCGAGCCAGTGCAGGTTCGCCCCTTTGCGTTCCGGGCTGCGAAGATCGTGGCTGCAGACGCCTATCGTGATGACCTTCTGGATACCGGGATTGGCAAGGGCGGTATTGACCCAGGAGCCGCAATGCATGCCGCCGTCGAAGGTAACCCAATCCGGATGATTGTCGAAATGGATCAACGTCGCCGCGCCGGATTTCCGCTCCAACGCGCCGGCTAGCAGCATCGCCGTGATGTGATGGAAATCGCCGGATCCCATGAAGCAGAGCTGCGGACCCTTGGCCGGCGCCGGCGTATTCTTGACGATTTTGCGGCCGAGCTCCGCAAGAGCTTTCTGCTTGCCCCATAGCCGAATCTCTCGGCCCGTATCCTTGTCGAAATATTGGTACGCGCCCGCAAACTTGCAGGCGCGCACGAAATCCGGCTGCAACTCCAACGCATCATCGAGATGAAGAAGCAGGAGTTGCACCGTCTTATCTCCGGGCGGCGCGCGTTAGAAGCTGATCGAGCAGGGCAAGAGCCAGATCGATCTCTTCGCGGGTGATCAGCAGATTGGGCGCGAAGGTGATGACGTTCTTGTGGTAGCCGCCGACGTCAAGCACCAGGCCGTACATCTTCGCGCCGACCTGCAGGTCGCCCTTCATGCCTTCATCGCAGAGCCAGTCCATCGTGGCCTTGTCGGGCGTGTAGCTGTCGTCCTTGCAGATTTCCATCCGCAGGGCTAGGCCCAGCCCGTCGACTTCGCCGACGATGGCATGGCGCTTCTGCAATTGTTTCAGCCCGTCGAGGAAATAGGCGCCCTTCGCCATGATGGCCGCGCCGAAATCCTCTTCCTCCAACATCTTCATCGTTTCGAGTGCCACGGCGGTCCCCATCGGGTTGCTGGCGAATGTCGAATGCGTCGAGCCGGGCGGGAAGATGGTCGGATTGATCATTTCCTCCCTTGCCCACACGCCGGAAAGCGGATTGAGCCCGTTGGTGATGGCCTTGCCGAAAACCAGGATATCGGGCGAGACACCGAAATGCTCGATCGACCAGAGCTTGCCGGTGCGGTAGACGCCCATCTGGATTTCGTCGACGACGAGCAGGATGCCGTGTTCGTCCAGCACCTTCTTCAGCTCGACGAAGAAGTTCATCGGCGGAATGACGTAGCCGCCCGTACCCTGGATCGGCTCGATATAGAACGCGGCATATTCCGATTTGCCCGCCTTCGGATCCCAGACACCGTTATATTCGCTCTCGAACAGACGGGCGAACTTCTGGACGCAGTAGTGCCCGTATTCTTCCTTCGACATGCCCTTCGGGCCGCGGAAGTGATACGGAAACTCGACGAACTGCGCCCGATCTCCGAAATGACCGTAGCGGCGGCGATAGCGATAGCTCGAGGTGATCGCCGAAGCGCCGAGAGTGCGGCCGTGATAGCCGCCCTCGAAGGCGAACATCAGGCTCTTGCCGCCGGTATAATTGCGCACCAGCTTCAGCGAATCCTCGACGGCCTGCGAACCGCCGACGTTGAAGTGAACGCGCCCCTTGTGCCCGAACTTGAGTTCGGCATCCTGGGCGATCATCGCCGCAAGCTCCACCTTTTCACGATGCAGATATTGCGATGCGACCTGCGGCAGCCGATCGAGCTGACGATGCGCAGCGTTGTTCAGGCGCTCGTTGCGATAGCCGAAATTGACGGCGGAATACCACATCTGCAGATCCAGAAACGGTGTTCCTGTGCGGTCGTAGACAAAGGAGCCTTCGCATTCTTCAAAGAATTTGGGCTTGTCCGTGTAGTGGACCGTGTCGCCGTGCGAGCAGTAGGTCTCTTCGAGGACACGCAACTCCTCCTCGGAACGGACGGGCGCTTGCGTGTCGCCACTGAAGGCTTCGGCTACATTCGTTTTCATTCAATGCCTCTCAGTCAGATTCATGCTGTCTTGGAATGCGGCAGCACACGGGGGCGCCGTACGACGCTTGGAAGAACGGCTTCCATTTTTGGAAGCAGATCGGAAAAGTCCTCGAAAGCGACATAGGGAATGCCGTTTTCGTCACAGTAGTCGGCAAGCTTGGCCTTCGCGAAAACGAGGTCCACCTTGTCGGAAACGCAAAAATCGCTTCGCCCATCGCCGATGTAGACCTGCAGATCGGCGCTATCGACAACGCGGCATTTGCAGACGCCCGACCCGGACACGCAGCCCGTTGCCGTAAACGGCGGGAACAGCGAATAGGACTCAGCGCCTTGGCCGAAGCTGCAGGTGAGCACGTTGGCAACGATCGGCAGACCTTCGATGCCATGACGCGCCAGAATGCGGCGGATGAAATAGTCGACGCCATCGCTGACGACGGTCACGGGCAATTCATCGCGGCGGCAATAGGACAGGAAGCTTTCGAAACCCGGATCGATCGACACCGTGTCGAGAAACTGATCGAGCTCCGCCCTGCTTGCCTGAATGAGAGCGATCTGCCGGCGCATGCACTCGCCGGAACCGATCTGCCCCTGCTTCCAGAGCCGCTCTATGTCTTCCCACTCGGAACCGGCGAAACGGGACAACACCATATCCGTCGCGTCTTCGATGGATATGGTTCCATCAAAATCGCAAAACACCTGCATGAAATACCCTTTCACCATATCCCTAGTTGCGTCTAACAACCGCGGATGAGCCAGGCATGAGCTGAAAATGATGCGAAAATGAAAACAGACAGGAAGTTGATTTTTAACTTGCGAGCAATCTGAGGTCGACTTGGAGACCCTTGCTCCAACGCGGCGTTGAAAGCTCGACCGTCGCCGAGAGCCGATCTGCCGTATCCGCGACGATGGCGAGACCGAGGCCTGCGCCTTCCGTGTGAAGCGTATTGAGCCGATAGAAGCGCTGGAACACCGCCTCCCTTTCCTGGGGCGGAATACCCGGCCCGCTGTCACTGATCGAAATCCGGCCGAAACCGTCTTCCGACGTGATCGAAACCTTGATCTCCCCTCCGACGGGCGTGTATTTGATGGCATTGTCCAGGAGGTTGCTGACCATCATGCGGATCAGCGATTCGTCGGTCTGGACCTGCAGTGCTTCGTCTCCCTGCAGCACCACGTCGAGCTCGCGGCTGGTGATGATATTGCCGAATTCGGCAAGTACCGACGCCACCAGATGATAGAGCGTCACCGACGTCGGATTGAGGGGATGGTGACTGACCCTTGCCAGCCGCAGCAGCTGCTCAATCAGATGAATGGCGCGGTTGTTGCTGGCAACGAGGTCGGCGACGATCGCCTGCCGTTCATGCTCGCTGTCGCTGTTTCCAAGCATCTGCAGCAACAGTTTCACGCTGGCCTGGGGCGTGCGCAGCTGATGCGCGGCAAGATCGGAAAAGCGCCGCTCGAGCGTCAGCGACTGGCCGAGCTTCTCCAGCAGCTGGTTGATCGAGCGGCCGAGCGGCAGGAGATCTCGCGGCAAGCTTTCGACAGGAATGGCTGAGAGATCCTCGGGCGATCGGGTGCGGATTTGCCGCACCAGCCCGTGAATCGTTCGCAGGCCGCTGTTGATGCCGAGCCAGATAAGGAAGCCGATGACCGGCACGAGCATCAGCAGCGGGAAGAAGAGATTAAGGAGTATGTTGGAGACGAGCGTTTCGCGAAGCGCGATCTTCTCGCCAAGCTCGATCACGATGCTCGTGTTCGGGATTGGCAGCGAATAGACGCGCCAGTCCTCACCGCCATATGTCAGGGTCGTAAACCCAACTTTCTGTTGCGGTACGTCGGAAGGGAAGGCCGTGCTGCTGTAGAAGCGAATATTGCCGTCGACCCAGGCGCGAAACATATGCGCCTCGGCATAATCGTCGGCGTCCTCGTTGAAGGCCAGCTGATTGTCCATGTTGAAATCAATGTCGTCGATCTGCTTTGCCGCGCGGTCCGGCGCCTTTTCCAGGGGTCGGCGCAGCAGGCTCCAGATCACGTTCGCGTCATCGATAAGCTGGGCATCATAGATATTGTTGATCTCCCGAGTCGCGCTGTTGAACGCAAAAGCGGCAATCACCACGATCGTCACCACGACGACCGGGGCGATCCGGAGAAACAGCTTGCGGGTAAGCGTTGAGTTGTTCATCGCTCGATCATGTAGCCGACACCGCGGATCGACTTGATGAAGTCGGTGCCGAGCTTTTTGCGCAGATTGTAGATGGTGACTTCGATCGTATTGCTCTCGACGGTGTTTTCGGCGTCATAAAGCGCGTACTCGATATCGTTCTTCGTCACATAGCGGCCGCTGCGCTCCATGAGGAGCTTCAGCAGATGGAACTCCTTGGCCGTAGTATGCACCTGCGCGCTTCCCTTTCGAGCGACCATGGCGGAAGGATCGACCTCCACATCGCCGCATCGAATGACGCTCTCCGTGCGGCCGTCGCGCCGGCGGATGAGCGCGCGCAAGCGGGCGAGCAACTCGTCGAGATCGAACGGCTTGACCAGATAGTCGTCGGCGCCCTCATCGAGCCCCTCGACCTTCTGACGCACGGAATCGAGCGCCGTCAACAGCAGCACGGGCACCGCGTTGCCACGCTGCCGGATCCGCCGCAGAACTTCCATACCGCTCAGCTGCGGCAAATTGATATCGAGAACGATCGCCGCAAAATGGGAATGCTCGGCTGCCTCGAGGCCGGATTCGCCGTCCCGCATCCAGTCGACGCCGTAGGCATGTTTTTCCAGGGCCTTCTTCAGCGATGAGCCGAGGATATTGTCGTCTTCAACAAGCAGAACGCGCACGATCGACCCCATGTAGCCGAGAAAATTTCATAGCCGATGTGAGCCGCAATTGGAGCGACCTTGTGGCAAAGCTATGACGGATCATTTCCGCTTGGCAAGAGCCGAGGGAGTGCATCACCCTCCCGAAGGTTGCGCTGCCGGTTCGGAAGGATGAAATCGCCCCGTCAGGCAACCTCAGAGCCGCACGCGATCAGGCAATCGGCAAGGTACGCGCTCGCGGGGTTGCCGTCGCGCGACCGCAATATCCCGATCTCGCGATAGAATGTCGACGCAGCGAGCGACACCGCACGCACGGACGGCATAAGGGGCGGGCCGCCATCGACGATCGGCAGAAGCGCCACCCCGAGCCCTTGCCCGACCAGAGCCAGCAACGCGGCTATGTCATCGATCTCTACGGATTCGTTGGGCGCTATCGCATGGGACCGCAGGAACCGATCAACCTGCCGGCCGCCAAACGAGCTGCGGTCATAGCGGATGAATGGCTGCTCCCGCAGCAATGTCTGCCAATCATCGCCCTCCACCCGCTCGGGAACCGCCAGCACATAGGGCTCCCGCAGCAGGGGCTGCCACACAAGATCCTTGGGTATGCCGAAGGGAGGCTCGATGAGTACCGCCAGATCAAGCTCGCCGGCATCGAGCAGATCGAGCAAATGAAGGGAGACACCCGGAACGATATGAACATGATGGTTCGCAAATCGCTGGCGGAACGGCACGAGCGCACGCGCAAGCACCGTCGATTGAACAGAGGCAATGGCGCCGATGCGCAGTTGGCCGCCCGAAACCTCATCGGCCGGATCGGCGATGCGCTCGAACATCGCTATGATGCCCTTGGCGCGTTCCAGCGTTCGCAAGCCCGCGGCATTCAATGTGGCGGAACGGCCGGTTCGCTCGAATAATTGGACGCCGAGCCTTTCCTCGAGACGCTTCATTTGACCGCTGACGGCCGCTTGCGTCAGTCCGATCCGATCACCAGCGGCCGCAAATGTCCCGAAGCGGGCGACAGCAACAAGCGTTTTCAGTTCGGGTATCATGATGCATAATTTTTCCTATGACTCAGCCTTATAATATACAATTTTTCATAGGAAATAATGTACCTTATTGATCGCTGCATCGAGTTCGCACATCTGGAGACGATCATGAGTGCAGCACCTCTTCACCCTTTCCATCTCGCATTTCCCGTCAACGATCTTGCGGCGGCCCGCACGTTCTATGGCGGCCTTCTTGGCTGCCCCGAAGGTCGGAGCTCCCCCGACTGGATCGATTTCAATTTCTATGGCCATCAGGTCGTCGCCCACCTGGCTCCAGGAGAAACCGGCGAAGTGGCGGCGAATGCCGTCGATGGTCACGGCGTTCCCGTGCGCCATTTCGGCGTCGTTCTGTCGATGGAGGAATGGGAGGCGGCGGCCGAGAAGCTGACCAAGGCCAACATAGACTTCGTCATCAAGCCCTATATCCGCTTCCGGGGCGAGCCTGGAGAACAGGCGACCATGTTCTTCAAGGATCCAAGCGGAAACGCCATCGAGATGAAGGCCTTCGCCGACATCAACAGCCTGTTTGCCAAGTAAGGCATTAAGCCCCGCGATGTGAGCGCCCATGAATGGCGGAACGCTCATATCGCAGGGTTTTCCTACGTCCTCGAAGAACCGCGAGCTCCGCCGACAGTCGGACGATCCGTGCTCAGCCTCCGCATGGATGCTTCCAGCACGTCGAAGATCCGGCCATCGGTCGACTGCGCGACATTGAACCGCATGAAGCTGCCGGCATTATCCGCCACGCTGAAGGCATTGCCGGGAGCAAGGATGACGCCTTCCGCCAGGCCGGCGCGGGCGACATCCGCCGCATCCAGGCCCTCCGGCAGCCGGCACCAGAGGAGCATGCCCGCCTGCGGCTCGAGCCAGGGCGTGATGCCGATAGCCTCCAGCCGCGCCGTTACCTCGCTCATGGCCTTGGCAAGCCGGACGCGCAGCGCCTCGACATGCTTGCGATAGCTGCCGTCCTTCAGCGCCAGATAGACGAGCTCCGCCGATAATTGTCCGCAACTGAAGCTGCTGGCAACCTTGAGATCGACGAGTCCGTCGATCCAATCCGGCCGCGCGGCGATGAAGCCGCACCGCACCGAGGCCGAGAGCGTCTTCGAAAAGCTGCCGATATGGATCACCCGCTCGAGCCCGTCATAAGCGGCAAGCCGCGGTGCCGGGACATTCTCGAAATCGGAAAAGATATCGTCCTCGATGATAACCAGGCCGGACGCATCCGCCAGCTTCAGCAGGCGATGCGCCGTCACGGGCGACAGCACGGCACCCGTCGGATTATGGATGGCGGAGTTGGTGATGTAGAGCCGGGGCTTGTGCCGTTCGAGCGCCTGGCCGAACAGCTCGACATCCGGCCCCGTCGGCGTGAAGGGCACGGCGACGACATTGGCCCGGTGCGCACGCAGCAGCGCATGGAAATTGAAATAACAGGGATCGTCCACCAGCACGGTGTCGCCGGGCTCCAGCAGGAAACGGCAGAGAAGATCGATCGCCTGCGTGCCGGATTCGGTCAGCATGATCTGGTCCGGAGGCACGGTGATGCCGTGCTCGCCCAGCCGCCTGGCGAGCAGCTGCCGCAGCGGCGGCAAGCCGAGCGGCGTGCCGTAATTGGCGAGCGTTTCGAGGTCTCCGCGCGCCAGCGTCCTCATCGCACGGCGCAGCGCCGCCTGCGGCAACCAGGATGCGGGAAGCCAGCCGCAGCCGGGCTTCAAGACATCGTCACCCATCTCAAGCGATTGCCGCGAAATCCACAACGGATCGACGTTGCGGTCCGATCTTGCGCCGGCCTCAGACAATGAAAGCGGCGGCAGGGGGCCGCATACATAGAACCCTGAGCCCGGCCGCGAACGGATCATCCCCTCGGCGGCAAGACGCTCATAGGCCTCGACCACGGTGGAGACCGATACCTGCATGGTCTTGGCGAGGCTGCGAACGGAGGGAAGCCGTGCGCCGGGCATCAGGCTACGGGTGGCTATTCGATCGGAAATCGCAGCCATCACGGCTTCGATACGCGTGCTGCCGACCGCGCTCACAACCAATGCATCGCCCATCCGTACTGCACCTCATACCATAACAGTTCCCGTAAATTGTACTGCACTGTCTCTGGAATAGCCAGTCGGCTTCGCCGATACCGCTGGCATCAAGAAGGAGCATGCGCAATGGACAAGGCAACGATAGGATGGATCTACGGGCTGATAGGGGTGGTGATCTTCAGCGGATCGCTGCCGGCGACGCGGGTGGCCGTCATGGACTTCGATCCGCTGTTCCTGACCGTCGCCCGCGCCGTCATCGCCGGCCTATTGGGCCTATGCCTGCTGCTTGCCTTTCGCGAGAAACGCCCCGCCCGCAGTGATATCGTGTCACTGGCGATCGTCGCGCTCGGCTGCGTCGTCGGCTTTCCCCTGCTGACGGCGCTGGCGCTCAAGCATGTCACATCGGCCCATTCGATCGTCTTCATCGGGTTGCTGCCGCTTGCGACCGCCATCTTCGGCGTGCTGCGCGGCGGCGAACGACCACGGCCGGCCTTTTGGATATTCTCGGCTATCGGCAGCGCCCTCGTCAGCGGCTATGCCCTTACGCAGGGCGTATCGGCCTCGCCGGTCGGCGATCTGCTGATGCTCGCAGCCATTCTCGTCTGCGGACTCGGTTACGCCGAAGGTGCCGTGCTGTCGCGCCGGCTCGGCGGCTGGCAGGTCATCTGCTGGGCTCTGGTTCTGTCCCTGCCGGTCACCGTCGCGCTCTGCATCGCCACCATGCCGCATACTATCGACGGCATCGGCGGCCCGGCCTGGATCGGCCTCGCCTATGTTTCGTTGTTCAGCATGCTGATCGGCTTCGTCTTCTGGTATCGCGGACTGGCGCAAGGCGGCATCGCAGCCGTCGGCCAGTTGCAGTTCCTGCAGCCATTCTTCGGCTTCGCGCTTGCGGCGGCATTGCTCAAGGAAAGCGTAAGCTGGTCCATGCTCGTTGTAACGATCGCTGTCGTCGCCTGCGTCGCCGGCGCCCGGAAATTCGCGCGCTGAGGCACTCGTATCAGACGGCCGTGTGCCGGCTTGATCTTCTAAACTGATTGGTCTATAAAATACCAATCGGTTTAGAAGGAGCACATCATGCCGACCCCGCTTGTCCCACCCTTCACCCGCGAGACCGCGATCGCCAAAGTCCGCATGGCAGAAGACGGCTGGAACAGCCGCGATCCCGAGCGCGTCTCCAAGGTCTATACGGAAGACAGCCAATGGCGGAACCGCGCCGAATTCCCGCGCGGCCGCAAGGAGATTGTCGAGTTCCTCACGCGCAAATGGGCAAGGGAGTTGGATTATCGGCTGATCAAGGAACTCTGGACTTTCGAGGGCAACCGCATCGCCGTCCGCTTCGCCTATGAATGGCACGACGACAGCGGCCACTGGTTCCGCTCCTATGGCAACGAGAATTGGGAATTCGATGCCGACGGGCTGATGCAGCGCCGTTTTGCCTCCATCAACGACATGCCGATCAAGGAAAACGAGCGGAAGTTCCACTGGCCGCTCGGCCGGCGCCCCGACGATCACCCCGGCCTGTCGGATCTCGGCCTTTGAAATGACGCGCACCGTCTTCGAAAAGCCCGATGCCGTTGCCCTTGTGGCCGAGGTCTTTCGCGAGCTCGGCTACGAGGGCGCGTCGATGAGCAGCATCACGGCGCGCACCAAACTCTCGAAGGGCAGCCTCTATCATTTCTTTCCCGGGGGTAAGGAACAGATGGCGGCCGAGATCATGGCCCATATCGATGCCTGGTTCGTCACGGAAGTGTTCAGGCCGCTCGAAGAGGATGACCCTCGCGCCGCCATCCTCGGTATGTGGGAGACGACGGACACCTATTTCCGCTCCGGCCGCCGTGTCTGCCTCATCGGAGCCTTCGCGCTGGACGAAACGCGCGATCGCTTCCCGAGCGCCATTCAGAACTATTTCCTGCGCTGGATCGAAGCACTCGCCGGCGCCTTGACGAGAGCCGGCCTGGCTGCTGCGGAAGCAAGAGTGCTTGCCGAGGAAGCAGTGGTCGGCATCCAGGGTGCGTTGACGCTGGCAAGGGCGCTTGGGGATGATGCGATTTTCGGCCGCACCTTGGCGCGGCTGAAGGAGCGGCTGGGAGCGGCAGTCGAATAAAAAGCCCCGCGGCGCGAATCACTTGATAGGCGACAGCGCCTTGACCCTGACGCAGGGGGGTCACATCTTATTGCGCGATGTCCGAGAAACGGTGCCTTCCGCCATCAATATTAACGATGAGTTGCGCGCCAAAGCGCTGATCTTAAATAATCCTCCATAAAAGCGTGGCAGCGTTAATCATGTTTGATTTGCAACTATCCGAGCTCCTGTGCTCATCAGCAGGGAATGGGAGCATCCAGGAGATGGGTAGAAGATGCTGCAGCAGGTAAACGACACCGACAACGCGCTGATCGATCGATTGCAACGTTCCGCGTTCGATTATTTCATGCTTCACACCAATCCGGAAAATGGGCTGGTGGCCGATACGTCAATCAAGACAAGCCACTGCAGCATTGCCGCCGTCGGTTTTGCGCTGTCGAGCTATCCGGTCGCCGTCGAGCGCGGCTGGATCGACCGCGCCGAAGCAGCGACACGGGTGCTGACCACGCTCGATTTCTTCGCCGACAGCCAGCAGGGCACCGAACGCGGCGCCACTGGCCATCGCGGCTTCTACTACCACTTCCTCTACATGGAGACCGGCAAGCGCGCCTGGAACAGCGAGCTTTCGACGATCGACACCGGCTTGATGCTGCTCGGCGTATTGACGGCCGCCGCTTACTTCGATGGCCCCAGCCAGACCGAACAGGACATCCGCAAACAGGCGACCTTTCTCTACGAGCGCTGCGATTGGCGTTGGGCCCTCAACAAGGGACCGACGATCAGCATGGGCTGGAAACCGGCAAGCGGTTTCCTGCGCTGGCGCTACCAGGGCTATGACGAGGCGATCTTCCTCTATGTCATGGCGCTCGCCTCGCCCACGCATCCGATCCCGTCCTCGAGCTACGACGCCTTCGCCTCGACCTACACCTGGATGATGTTCAAGGATACGCCTTTCCTTTATGCAGGGCCGCTGTTCATCCATTTGTTCTCCCATGCCTGGATCGATTTTCGCGACATCCGCGACAAGCACGTGGCCGACAAGGACATCGACTATTTTCGCAACACGCAGACGGCAATCGCCGTTCAGCGCGACTATACGGACCGCAATCCCGGCCATTTCCTCGGCTATGCGAAGGATATCTGGGGGCTTTCGGCCTGCGATGGCCCCAACCCGACCGGAACGAAACATAGCCGGCGACACGGCCAGAGAGTTTTCGGCTATGCCGCCCGCGGTGCGCCACTCGGCCCCGACGACGGCACGATCGCTCCTTGGGGGCCGCTGTCCTGCCTGCCTTTCGACCGTCAGGCCGCGCTCGACGGGACGAAGGCGCTGCTTTCGACCTATCCCAGCCTGCTGCTCGACGGCCGCTTTCCCGGCGGCTTCAATCCGAGCGTCAAAGGCCCAGGCCCGGAAGGCTGGGTGGACGACCGCTCGGTCGCCATCGACCAGGGCCTGCTGGTCATGATGATCGAAAACGCCCGCACCGGCTTGATCTGGAACCTCATGCGCCAATCGCCGATCCTTCGCCACGGCCTGGAACGAGCGGGCTTCACCGGCGGCTGGCTCGACGAGAAACAGGCGACGCCCGCGATCGCCTGATTTTGATCGCCGGTAGCCATCAGGTATCCTCGTCGACATGGCAACGTTGCTGCGCAACCCTTCTCCCCTCGGGGAGAAGGAGCTGCCTCCTTGCACCAATTCATCTTAGCGTAAGAGCGCGGCCGAAACGCATTCACCTGACCATCATCTTCAGCGCTTCAAAGCCCCTTGATCGCCTCGATTACCTCGTCCTCAACCAAAATCCCATTGGCGATTGCTTCACGTCGCGAGGTCTGCCCGCGCCGTCCGGGCAGGCGGACGTTGGGATCTTGGGTGATCTCGCTTGCCAGCAGCGCAAGCCGCTGTGCCGTGTCGGCAACGCTCATCGCCGCCGGATTGATGGCGATGATCGTGTGGCCGAGCCCCGGCGGCGCACCCTTGTCATCGAAGAGCGACGAAGCCTCGAAGGCATAGTTGGCGCCGGTGAGACCGGCGGCGAGAATTTCCACCATCAACGCCAGCGCCGCCCCTTTCGAATCGCCGGCAGGGATCATCGTGCCGGCAAGCGCCTCCTCGGCATTGGTAGTCGGCCTGCCCTCGCGGTCGAAAGCCCAATCGGCGGGAATGGATGCACCCGTCTGCCGCGCGGCCATCACCTTGCCGCGCGCCACTTTCGATAGCGCCAGATCGATCACGATCGGGTCGTCGTCCGGCAGCGGCGCGGCAAATGCAATGGGATTGGTGCCGAAGACCGGCGTCTTGCCGCCCCAGGGCGCCATGGACGCCGGGGCATTGGCCACCATCAACGCCACCAGGCCCTGATCGGCGAAGCGCTCCACCGTCAGGCCCATCACGCCGGCATGATGAGAGCGGCTGATGGCGGCAAGCGCGATCCCCTGCTCGCGTGCGATGATCGGAAGCTCGCCGACGGCAAGATCGAGGGCAGGATAAGCATAGCCATGGCCGGCATCGATGCGCAGAACGGCGGGAAAGGGCCGGCTCATCTGCGGCACGGCGAAACCATCGGTCTTGCCCGCCTTTGCATGCCCCGCATAGGCAAGGACGCGCCGCAGTCCGTGACCGCTCTGACCGGCAGCCTCCGCCGCAACGAGCGCGACGGCCACGGAGCGGGCGTTGTCAGCGCTCACGCTGCTTCGCTGCAGTGCCTCCACGACAAGCGTTTCAGCTTCGGCAAGCGACAGATGCATGAGACGAGACCTTGAGAACAAATGAGGAGGATGAAGACTTTCTACGCCTTCGCCCTCCTCGTCGCAATGCAACAAAACTCTGGCTATTCCACATCGAATTTGACGCCTTGCGCCAGCGGCAGGGTCCGGCCGTAATTGATGGTATTGGTCGCCCGGCGCATATAGGCCTTCCAGGCATCCGACCCGGATTCGCGGCCGCCGCCCGTTTCCTTCTCGCCGCCGAAAGCGCCGCCGATCTCGGCACCGGAGGGGCCGAGATTGACATTGGCGATGCCGCAATCCGAACCGCGCGCCGAAACGAAGGTCTCGGCCTCGCGCATGTCATTGGTGAAGATCGAGGACGACAGGCCCTGCGGCACGGCATTATGCAGCGCCACAGCGCTGTCGAAATCGCTGTATTTCATCACGTAGAGGATCGGCGCGAAGGTCTCCTGCTCGACCGGGCCGGTCTGCTCGGGCATCTCGACCAGCGCCGGACGGACGTAGAAGGCTTCGGCCGATCCGCTCTCGACACGTTCGCCACCGGTGATCTTGCCGCCGGCCGCTTTGGCTTCAGTGAGTGCCGCCTGCATCCTGTCGAAGGCATGTCTGTCGATCAGCGGACCCACAAGCGTTCCCGCCTCCAGCGGATTGCCGATCGTCACCGAGCCATAGGCTTTCTGCAGGCGCGGCACGAGTTGATCGTAGACGCTCTCATGGACGAAGAGCCGACGCAGCGACGTGCAGCGCTGGCCGGCGGTGCCCATGGCTGAAAAGGCGACGCCGCGCAACGTCAAATCGAGATCAGCCGTCGGGCAGACGATCGCGGCATTGTTGCCGCCGAGCTCGAGGATGGCGCGTGCGAACCGGCCGGCGAGGCGCGGACCGACGGCGCGGCCCATCGCCGTCGATCCGGTCGCCGAGACCAGAGGAACCTTCGGATGATCGACCAGCAGTTCGCCGAGGTCGCGACCGCCGATGATCAGTGTCGAGAGATTGGCCGGCGCCTCCCCGCCTTCGGCGACATAACGCTTCAGCGCCTTTTCGAATAGAGCCTGCACTGCAAGCGCCGTCAGCGGCGTCTTTTCCGAGGGTTTCCAGATCGTCGAATTGCCGCAGACCATGGCAAGCGCCGCATTCCACGACCAGACGGCCACCGGGAAATTGAAGGCGGAGATGATGCCGATCGGCCCAAGCGGATGCCAACTTTCCATCATCCTGTGTTCTGAGCGCTCGGTGGCGATGGTCAGTCCGTAGAGCTGGCGCGAGAGACCGACGGCGAAGTCGCAGATATCGATCATTTCCTGGACTTCGCCGAGGCCCTCGGAGGTGATCTTGCCGACCTCGACGGAAACCAGCCGGCCAAGCGCCGCCTTGCCGGCGCGCAGCTCCTCGCCGAGCAGGCGGATCAGCTCGCCGCGCTTCGGGGCCGGCACGTCGCGCCATGCGAGAAACGCCTCATGCGCCTTGTCGATCGCAGCCTTCGCCTCTTCGGACGAATGCTCCTTGAGCCGGCCGATTTCGGCGCCGGTCACCGGAGAGGTGACGGCGAGCGTTCCGCCCGTAAAGCGATCGGCTGCAACACCGAGTTCCGTCAATATCGCCTTGGTCTCGGCGGCAAGATCGAGTGTCGCGGTCATCTCGTTTCCTCTTCCTGTAATGATGGTTCGGTTGCCGTTCTATCTCTTTGCTTTTCCGCAATTCCGGACGGAAAGCCGCTGCGCATTTTTCCTGGAATTGCCTTAAACTCTTGCGCCGACAAAATGCGCGGCTTGGGCGCCGGCCTCGTACCACATTTCCTTGACGGCCCTGAAGCCGGGCTCCACGATATCCGTCACCGGCAGCGGCAGCTCGGCCTCGGAGATCTGGCCGAGGATATGGCTTGCAAGCACTTTTCCGAACACCGTGCCCGGCGCGATGCCGCGACCATTATAGCCGGAAAAGCCGACGACATTCTGCGCAAGCCTATGGAAGCGCGGCAGCGCGTTGTCGGTCATGCCGATCTTGCCGTACCATTCGCATTCGAAGGGAATGTCCCCGAGCTGCGGGAAGAGCTTTCTCAGTGACCGGCGCGCCCAGTTCTTGTGCACGGCAAGGCCGGTGTTGCGCAACGCCCCGACACTGCCGAAAACGAGTCGGCCGGCTTGATCCATGCGGAAGGACGAGAGGACCTCCTTGGTGTCCCATGCCCCCTCCCGGCCGGGCAGGACGGATTTGCGCAAGTTGTCGCCGAGCGGCACGGTGGCAAAATTGAAATAGGGAAGATGCACCTGCTCGTTTCGCACCGTCTCCCAGGGGCCGGTGCTGTAGGCGTCCGTCGCAACGACGATCCAGTCAGCGCTGACCTTGCCGCCATCGGTCGAAACCACCCATTTCGCGCCGCTCCTTTCCGTCGCCGTCACGCGGCTGCCGGTGTGAACCGCAACACCGGCCTTGACCACGGCATGCGCCAGGCCGCGCGCATAGGCGAGCGGCTGCAGGGTGCCGGCACGCATGTCGAGCAAGGCCCCGGCATAGGCGGAGCTGCCGACGCGCCGCTCTGTCTCGTTTGCGTCGAGAACCGTTACAGGCGCACCGCGCTTGCTCCATTGCCGCGCCCGCTCCTCGATCTCCTTCAAGCCCTCGGGGCCGACAGCGCAATGCAGTGTCCCATTGCGCTCCAGCTCGCAGGCGATGCCGTGCTTGTCGATCAGCTCCATGACAAGCTTCGGCGCATTGCCGAGTAGATCGAGGAGCCGCTCGCCATGAACGGGGCCGAGCTCGCCCGGCAGGTCTTCCGGCATCACCCACATGCCGGCATTGATCAGGCCCACATTGCGCCCGGCACCGCCGAAGCCGATTTCATTGGCCTCCAGCAGCGCCACACTGCTGCCTGCCTCGGCGAGATGCAGCGCCGCCGACAATCCGGTATAACCACCGCCGACCACCACGACATCGGTGGAAACCTCGCCGGCAAGCGGCTTCGTCACCGGCGGTGGCGGGGCGGTCTTTTCCCAAAGACCGTGGGAACGTGGGTCATTCAGCATGAGATCGGTCCAATCGATGAAGGCAATCCGGCTAATCTAGCGCCACGTTCGAACTTGCGGAAGCGGCAAGAGCGACATCCGGTGGACAGAGAAAAACTTGCATGGCCATGGCGCTTTCGGCCATTATAGAGAAAATGCCGACCGCCATCGCGGTTGCAGACAAAAGCACGCCGCCGTCGCGGTCGCGGACAGAAGCAGGACAGTCTCATGAAGCCCATTTTCGTTCAGCTCCAATGCGCTCCCGGCAAGACCTACGAGGTCGCCGACGCAATCTACCAGACGGAGCTGGTCTCGGAGTTGTATTCCACCAGCGGCGACTACGACCTGCTGCTGAAGGTCTACATCAAGGAAGAGCAGGATATCGGCAAGTTCATCAACGATAACATCGCCCATATCCCCGGCATTGTCCGCTCGTTGACGACACTGACGTTCCGAGCGTTTTGAGAGATCCAGACTTCGGATCAGCATGCGCCACGGTTAAAGGTTCGCGGGATTGCCCCTCACCCCAACCCCCTCCCCGTTCTTACCGAGAGAGGGAGTTCACTGAGTTTTGCGGCCCGGGCACGATCGCATGGCAAGTCCCCTCTCCCCGCATTGCGGGGAGAGGGCTGGGGTGAGGCGCCACGCACTGTAATCCGGCATCAACACACTCGCCTGACAAGCACAATCCCCTTGCGCAACGCTCCGATATTAACCCTCTTGCCTAAAGCCGCTTGGCTTTCGACCCGCGATTAAGCCTTTTTTAACCGACCGGATGATCTGCTTCGCCGACTGATCAACGGGCGGCGCGCCGTAGCGCCGGATTGCTGTCGCTTGGCGCAGCATAGGGGTTTAAGGTGGATCGATGACATCGGCTATTGCTGACAATCAGGCAAACAAGCAGGCCGGACCGCTGATCGTGCATGTCGTGCGCCAGTTCCTGCCGAACAAGGGCGGCCTGGAAGACGTCGTCGCCAATCTCTGCCGGCAGTTGATCTCCCGCGGCTATCACGTGCGCGTCGTCACCTGCGACAGCCTGTTTTCAGACCCGGGCCGCCAGCTGCCGCCGACCGAAACGATCGATGGCATCGAGGTCGTGCGTATCCCCTGGTCCGGCTCCAGCCGTTATCCGCTGGCGCCGCAGGTGTTCCGCCATGTTGCCGATGCGGATCTCGTGCATGTCCACGCCGTCGATTTCTTCTTCGATGCGCTTGCCTGGGGCAAGCTGATGCACGGGCGCCCCATGGTTGCCACCACGCATGGCGGCTTCTTCCACACGCCGAAATATGCCGCCATCAAGAAAGTCTGGTTCAATACCGCTACACGATTATCGGCGCTCGGCTACAACTATCTCATCTGCTGCAGCCAGTCCGACGCGCGGCTGTTTTCCAATATCGCTAGAAATCGCGTCCGCCTGATCGAAAACGGCGCCGATGTTAGCAAGTTCGCCAATTGCGCCGCATTGGAAGCCCGCCGCCGCATCGTCACCATCGGCCGCTTCTCGGTCAACAAGCGGCTCGACCGCATGCTCGACGTGATGAAGGCGCTCGCGGCGCGCCATGCAGACTGGCATCTCGACATCATCGGCGCCGTGTCGGATCTCGATCAGCCGACATTGGAGAAGGAAATTGCCGCACGCGGCCTCGAACGAAACGTCTCCCTGCATGTGGCGATCGATGACGGCTCGATCCGCAACATCATCGCCCGCGCTTCGCTCTTCGCTTCGGCCTCCGAATACGAAGGTTTCGGCCTGGTGGCGATCGAGGCCATGAGCGCCGGCCTGCTGCCGGTGCTGAATGCCAACGACGCCTACAAGGCCCTGGCCGAGACCCACCCGGCGCTGATGCTTTCAGATTTCTCCGATCCGGAAACGGCCGCCGATACCCTCACCGCGGCATTCGAGCGCCTTGAGGCAGATGACCTGAGCTTGAGGCAGGAGCTGCTCAGCGACGCCCGCGCCTATGCATGGGATGAGGTCGCTCAGCGCTACATGGATGTCTATGCCGAAACCATCACGCCCAAGGGCAAATCGCCTCAGCTCCTGCGCCAGCGCGGCCAGGTCGCATAACCCTCCAGAATGCCCAGAAGCCAGGCGCGCTTGTAGCGCGCCGCATCGGGATTGAATCTGGCGAGCGCCGCGAGCCAGCCGGCAACGGGCCGGAACAGCCGATAACAGACATAGGGTAGCGGGAAAGCCTGCTTGCGCATCAGGGCGCCAAAGCCGCGGCCATATTTGCGCGCCCGCTCCACCTGCCGCGGACCATATTCGCTCGTGACCTGATCGTGATGGACGATCAGGTCCGGGAAGAACATCGCCCGTTTGCCGACGGCAAGCGCTCGCAGCAGGAAATCCGCCTCCTCGCCGCTCTGGAAGGGTGATTCCGAGCCGACGCCGAGGTTTTCATCGAAGCCGCCGATATCGGCAAGCGCCGCGCGGCGCACGAAGATGCCGTTTGAGTTGCCGCATTTCAGATAGTTCCAGCGCGTGAGGGCACGCCGCGTCTCGCCGGTCGGGCTGACGGAGGCCAGCCCCCCGGCGTCGAGGGTACGGCCCGTGACGATCGCAAGTTCGGGGTGCGCGGCAAACAGCGTCCCGGCAGCGGCAAGCGTATCGGCTTCGTACCAGCAATCATCGTCGGGAAAGCAGACATAGTCGCCCGTGGCTGCCGCCAGACCATTGTTGCGCGCCCGCGAAAGCCCCTTGGGCGAGCGGATATGCCGGATCGCGAAGAGAGACGAAAAACGGCCGATGAGCCCGGATAGTCGATCATCCGCGTTCTGATCGACAAGAACGACCTCGAAATCCTTGTAGCGCTGTTCGGCCAGCGACCGGAACAACCGCTCCAGCTGGTCAAAACGATCGATCGTGCAGACGATGAGGCTGAACAATGAAACCCTCCGGACAAGCCCCAGACGGCCAACATCAGAAGGAATGAATATTAGCCGAAGTAAAAAATCAACTTACAGCAGCATTAAACGCTAAATATTAAGGCATATGAAATAGAGCAGACGTTATCTCCACGAAGAGCCGATATGTGCGTTGGTTTCGGCGAATTGAGGAACGGTCTGTCTTCATGACGAAGAGCATCATGGCAAATTCGGTTTTGAACGCGGCGGCGGGATTGACCCTGCTCGCGACCGGTTTTGCCTGTTCTATCATTGCAGCACGCCTGCTGGGCCCGGAAGCCAACGGCATCATCGCCTTCTCGCTGTGGCTGACGACGACGGGAGCGCTTATCGCCGAACTCGGCGCCGGCGTCACGCTGCTGCGCATCCTGCCGCAATTGAAGGGACGGGGCTATTCGGCCGAGGAACGACTGGGCTTTGCCGCCTATCTCCTGCAGCCGACCATCCTCGCAACCTTGATCCTGCTCGCCGGCTATGTTGCCTACTACTGGGATACGGGGCGATTGCATTGGGCCGGCGACGCGTCCGCCGTCATCGCCATCACCGGCGTGTTTTTCGTTCTCCAGTCATTCGGCGCCTATAGCAAGAACTACCTGATCGGCGAGCAACAGCTCGGCACGTTCCTGCGCATCACCGTGACAAGTTCGGCGCTGCAGCTCGCCGCCGTGCTCGCCGGCGCCATCTTCTTCGGCGTCAGCGGCGCGCTTGCCGGCTATGCCATCGGCCAGTTGCCGATGTTCATCGCAACCCTCAGGATCGCCATCGCGCGGAAAAACAACTGCGGCGTCGGCCATGCCTCTCTCATCAGTTCATCCCTTGTCCTCTCGATCGAACTCATCAACAGCTCGATCTTCCTCAACCGCATCGAGCTGCTTTTCCTGCAGCATTATTGGGGCATCGAAGCGGTCGGCTTCTATGCCGTCGGCCTGTCGCTCGCCAATCTGGCGCTGCAGCTGCCGGTGCAACTGAGCGGCAGTCTGCTGCCCTATTATTCCGAACAGATGCATGCGCGGGCATCCGACAAGCTGCCGGTTCACGTCTTCGCGGGCGTGGCGCGCAGCATAGCCTATATCACCCTGCCGATGAGCTTCGGCCTTGCGGCCATCGCGCCTGAGCTGGTGGTGACGATCTTCGGCACGCCGTTCGCTCCGAGCGGCGGCATGGTGGCGCTGCTGTCGCTGACCGCGGTGCCCTATGTCGTCATGCAGATCTGCACGCAATATCTCTATTCCCTCGATCGTGCGCGCGAACGCACCATCATCGGTGGGATCGCCAGCGTCGTCATGGTGGTCGGCTGCCTGATCGCGGTGCCGTTCTACGGCGGCGAAGGCGCCGCGCTGGTTCGCCTGCTGGTCTTCACTGTCATGTGCCTCCTGATGGTCCGTCGCATGGAATTCGAGGGCTCGACGCGGGGCATGCTCGTCAACCTCGCCAAGGTGACGGCTGCGGCCATTCTTTGTGCCGCCGCCGCCTATGGCTTCGTTCAAGCCCTATCCGGCGTCGCGGGCCTGGCGGGCGCCGTCATCGCCGGCGCTCTGGCCTATGGCATCGCGCTCAGGCTGCTGAGAGCCGTGCCCACGGAGGACGTCGACGTCCTGCAGAAAATCGCGGCGCGATTGCCCGCCCGCATCAATCCGATTGCCGTTCAAGCTCTGGCGTTACTGGCGCCCCGCCGAATATAAGGAGACCGTCATGGCTGGTTGGGGAGCCGCCGAACAACACGATAAATCGAAGCGCGTGAAGGCGGCAGCCGTGCCGGTGACCTTCGCGGGTACCGTTGGCCTGTTCACGCCGGCTGCTGTATCTCCAAGCGCAACTGCCGTGCTGTTCCTCAGCCCTTGGGGCTTCGAGGAAATGTGCGTCCGCAAGTTCTGGCGCATCCTGGCGGAGGATCTTGCCGATATCGGCGTATCCAGTCTGCGTTTCGACTATGCCGGCACCGGTGATGCGCTTGACGTCGCCGATGACGGCCGGGGCCTGGTGTTGTGGGAAGAAACCGCGCTCGCCGCCGTCTCCACGTTGAAGTCGCTCTCCGGCTTCGAGAGGCTGATTCTCATCAGCCAGGGCCTCGGCGGCAGCATAGCCGCCACGCTCGCCGAGCACCTGTCCGATGTAGATGGGATCGCCTTCCTCGCGCCGGTCGTTTCCGGCCGTGCCTATCTGCGTGAATTGACCGTCTGGTCGAAGATGATCGACGAGGGCATGGGACTTGCGGAGGCGCAGCGTCAGACCGAAGGTGTCACCGTTGCCAGCCTGCGCATGCCGGACAGCATCGCTGATGCCGTCAAGAAGCTCAATCTGATGACGCTCTCGGGGCTCGGCGCGCCGAACGGCCTCGTGCTGACCCGGCCCGGCCGGCCGGGAGACGCGGACTTTTACCGCCACCTGGAGACGCTCGCCCCGCATGTCGAGCAGGCTCCCTACGAGGGTTACGACGACCTGGTGTCGAACCCCACCGTCGCCGTCATGCCGACCGTTGCGGGCCACAGGATCCTCGAGTGGGTGAAGTCGATTGTCGTAAAGCCCACAGCGGCGGTTTCTATCAATCTCATGAGGCCCGATGCCGAACCGCTCGTCGGTGACGGCTTTCGCGAGACGCCGGTGCGTTTCGGCGCCGGCGAACGCATTTACGGTGTGCTCTGCGAACCCATGGGCGTTCGCACCGGCGCGACGGCACTGCTTCTGACCACCGCCTACGACCGCCATGCCGGCTGGGGCCGGATGTCGGTTGCCATGGCACGCGCGCTTGCCCACGACGGCATCGCTTCCCTGCGCTTCGACACGGCCAATGTCGGCGACAGCCCACCGCTTCCCGATGCTCCGGAGCAGGTGCTGTACTCGCGCGACCAGCAACGGGATGTCGCCGACGCGCTCGACCTGCTGGAAGCGCGAAACCTGCTGCCGGCGTTTGTCGTCGGCCGTTGCAGCGGCGGCTATCTCGCCTTCCAAGCCGCCTTGCGCGACATCAGGTGCAACGGCCTGATCACCGCCAACCCTTACAATTTCTTCTGGGACGAGACCCGATCGGTCGACGAAGCCCTACGATTCGCGCCACGGTCGCTCGAAACCTACGGGCGGAAATTCCTGCAGCTGGAAACGCTGAAGCGGCTCTATGGCGGCCAGATCGATGCTGGAAGCGCGATACGCAACATGGCGATCGTGCTCGCCAGGCGCGCGGTGCGATTGTGCCGTCCGTTGTTCAGTCTCTTTCCCTTCTTAGCCGGTGCGCGCGAACCAGTCATCAGCGGTTTCCACGCGCTCGCCAAGCGCCGGGTCGACATCTCCCTGATCTACAGCGCCCATGATATCGGCCTCGATCACCTCCACGAGCAGTTCGGCGAAAACGCCGCCGGCCTGAAGCATTTTCCGGACATCCGCCTCACCATCATCCCCGAGGCAGACCACAATCTCACCCCGCCCTATGCGCGCAAGGTGTATCTGCGAGAGGTCAGGGAGATGGGATTGAGGCTCGGCAGGCGATGAAATCTGACCGTAACGTCAGCCGGAAATACTCGCCATATCCGGCACTTGTTGTATAGTTGCAGCATGAGGCTGCTGATCGTCGAAGACAACCGCGAACTGGCGTCCTGGCTCGGCAAGGCGCTGCGTCAGGCGCAATATGCCGTTGACATCGCCTACGACGGCGAGGACGCCGAGCACATGCTGAGGGTCGCAGCTTATGCCGCTGTCATCCTGGATCTGTCGCTGCCGAAAATGGACGGGTTGACCCTGTTGAAGCACGTGCGCCAGAGCGGCAACAAGGTGCCGGTCATCATCCTCACGGCCAATGCCAGCCTCGACGGCCGGGTTGCCGGCCTCGATAGCGGTGCCGACGATTATCTCGCCAAGCCTTTCGAGATTGCCGAACTGGAAGCCCGCATCCGCGCCGCCGTCCGCCGTGGCCACGATCACGCCGCGCCGGAGATCGCCGTCGGCGACCTTTTGTTCGATGGCGGAACGCGGCAGTTTTATCTCGCCGGCGAGGCCCTGGCGCTGACGCCGCGCGAACATGCCGTGCTCGAACACCTGGTCATGAAGGCCGGCACGACCGTGACCAAGACCACGCTGTCGGAAAGCGTCTTCGGCTTCGACGATCTCGCCGATACCAGCGCCATCGAAATCTATGTGCATCGCGTCCGCAAGAAACTCGAAGGCAGCACCGTGCAGATCGCGACGCTGCGCGGCCTGGGCTATCTCCTCCGCCATGCACAATAAGGACGCTCCCCCGCCGAAAGGACGCCTGGGCCGCACCGTAAGCGCGCTGACGAACAGCCTGCGGGCACAATTGTTTGCCTGGGTGGTCCTGACGCTGATCGGGGCGATCTGCATCAACCTTTATCTCAGCTTCCGCTCGGCCGACGCCACGGCCGATCTCGTCACCGATCGCACGCTGCTCGCCTCGGCCCGCGTCATCGCCGAAGCCGTGCATGTCGATGGCAGCGGCACCGTGCAGATCGATATCCCGCCGGCGGCGCTTGAAATGTTCGATACCGGCTATGGCGACCGTGTCTTCTACCAGGTGGTGACCGCGTGGGGAAACCTCATCGCCGGCTATCCCGACCTACCCCACCCGAAAAGGGAGCAGGTCGGCGAGGACACGACCTTTCGGGCCGACGGGATGCGGGCCCTGATGCTGAGCCATCCCGTCGTCGGCCTCAACCAGGACGGCCCGGTTTCCGTCACCGTCGCCGTCACCCACAACAGCCAATATGCCATGCGCCGCAGGCTGTGGCTGTCGGACTTCACCAAGCAGCTCGTGCTCGTCCTGGTCGCCGGCCTGGTGACCATCATCGGCCTGCAGCGCGGCCTCACGCCGGTGCTGAGACTTCGCGACGCCGTGCGCGAGCGCGGGCGTCAGCGCCTGGATCCTTTGGAGCCCGATATGGTGCAGAACGAGCTGCGGCCGCTCGTTCACGCCCTCAACGATCACATGGAGCGCGTGCAGAACCAGATGGCGGCGCAGCGCCGCTTCGTCTCGAATGCCGCCCATCAGTTGCGCACGCCGCTCGCTCTGATTTCGACGCAGGCAAGCGTTGCCGCACGCGAGACGGATAGCGCCAGGCGCGACGAGGCTTTGCAGGCGCTGCGTTCGAGCACGCGGCAGGTCACCCGGCTTGCAAGCCAGCTTCTCACCCTCGCGCGTGCGGAACCCGGCAGCCGCCGGCCACGGGACGACACGATCGACCTTGCGGATACCGCCCGGCGGGTGCTGGAAAATCTTGCCGAAGAGGCCTTGCGGCACAATATCGACCTCGGGCTGGAAGCCGGCGAAATGCCGGTGCGCATCGAGGGAGACGGCACCATGCTGCGCGAGATGCTGGTCAACCTCGTCGACAATGCCTTGCGGTACACGCAGCCAGGCGGGCGTGTGACGGTGGGCATCGGACGGGAAGGCGATACGGCCCTCCTATGGGTCGAGGATAACGGTCCGGGCATTCCGGAAGCCGAGCGTGCCCAGGTGTTCGAGCGCTTCTATCGCATCATGGGCACCGAACCCGAAGGCAGCGGCCTTGGACTAGCCATCGTCCGCGAGGTCGTCGACGGCGCCGACGGCTCGGTCGCGCTTGGCGAAGCGGCCGGCGGCGGGCTGTTGGTCAGGGTGCGGCTGCCGGCGGTTTGAACTGCGAAGTTAAGTCGGGAATTTACGTCGCGATCCCTGGTTCTGGAATGCGGTAGTTGCGGGATAGTCCCCTCTCCCGCCCGCGGGGAGAGAGGGTCTCTCACGCCAGCGCAACAAAAAGGGCCGGGCAACATGCCCGGCCTCGGCCTTGGGAGGCGCCAGAAAAGTCGCGGCTTATTGCGCGTCCATATGCTGTTGCGGACGCCAGCGGGTGATGCGGTTTTCCACCAGGGTCATCACATATTCGGCGCCGAGCGTCACCAGCATCACCAGGATGATCGCGGCATAGAGGCCGGCAGCGTCATAGGTGCCCTTGGCGATCGAGATCAGGTAGCCGACGCCGGCCAGAGAGCCGACGAATTCGCCGACGATCGCGCCGATGATGGCAAACGAGAAGGAGACGTGCAGACTTGCGAAGATCCAGCTCATCGCCGACGGCAGGATGACGTTGCGGGTGACCTGCCAGTTCGAGGCGCCGAGGATGCGGGCATTGGCGATCATGTTGCGGTCGGCCTCGCGCACGCCCTGAAAGGCATTGGCGAATACGACGAAGAACACCATGATGAAGGCGAGCGCCACCTTGGAAGGCAGGCCGAGACCCATGATCATCACGAAGATCGGCGCCAGCACGACGCGCGGGATCGAATTGATCGCCTTGATGTAGATCGACAGGATATCGGAGGCCAGCCTGTTGCGGCCAAGAGCGACACCGACGAGAACGCCGGTGATCGAACCGATGACGAAGCCGATCAACGCTTCTTCCATGGTGACGCCGAGATGATACCAGAGCGAACCGTTTTCGGTGCCTTCCGTGACCCAATCATAGAGCCTGTAGCCGATGGCGGTCGGGCTGGAATAGAAGAACGGATCGATCCAGTGCAAATCCGAAGCAAGCTGCCAGACGCCAAGGATCGCCACGAGGATCGCGACCTGCCAGAACAGCACGACATATTTGCGGCGTGACATTGCCTTCATCGCTGCTGCTTCGATTTCCGCATCCGAGGTACCGGCGCGGAAGATCGGCGCATTGCCTGTCTCAAGGGCTGTGTTTGCCATGATCAATCCTCCCCTTATGCCGCTTGGGCGGCACGGCGATAGCTGGTTTCGACCTCTTCGCGAAGGTCATCCCAGATCGTCTTGCAATAATCGATGAAGTTCTGCTCGTAGCGGATCTCCGAGACGACGCGCGGACGCGGCAGGTCGATCTTGTAGACAGACTTCACCGTCGCAGGTCCCGCCGTCAGCACATAGACCTTGTCAGCCAGTGCAACAGCCTCTTCGAGATCGTGCGTCACGAACACCACGGAAGCCTGCCGTTCAGCCCAGAGCTTCAGCAGTTCTTCATGCATGACCGTGCGGGTCTGCACGTCTAGAGCCGAGAACGGCTCGTCCATCAGCAGGATTTCCGGCTCGTTTATGAAGGTCTGCGCCAGCGAGACGCGCTTGCGCATGCCGCCCGAGAGCTGATGCGGATAGTGATGCAGGAATTTCGTGAGGCCGACGCGGGCAAGCCAGTCCTTGGCGCTCTTCTCGGCCTCTGCTTTAGACTTGCCTCGGAACAGCGGGCCGGACATGACATTGTCGATAACGTTCTTCCAGGGGAAGAGCGCATCCGTCTGGAAGACGAAGCCGACACGCGGGTCGATGCCGTTGACCGGGCCGCCCATCAGGCGGACTTCGCCGGCACTGGGCCTGGCAAGGCCGGTGACGAGGTTGAGCGTCGTCGACTTGCCGCAGCCCGTCGGGCCGACGACGGCGACGAATTCGCCGCGTTCGACGGTCATGTTGAAATCGCGAAGTGCCGTCAGCGATTTGCCGGTCGGTGAAACGAAACGGCGGCTGACATTGATGAGCTCGATCGCCGATGTCCGGCGTCCATCCTGTTGCATGGTGCTGATCCTCACGCGTGCCTTAGGGCGTGCACGCAAAGCCCGGTGAACTGCCGCTTCCAACACCAGCCGGAAGCGGCATTGTGACTGCTTACTTGACGTTCTTGACGAATTCCGTCGTGTAGGTCTTCGACAGGTCGATCGTCTTGCCCTTGACGTTCTTGGAGAACGCCGAGAGCACGGCGAGAACGGTCTTCGGGCCATCTTCCGGCATTACGCCATCCGGCGTGAACATTTCCTTGCCGGCGTCCAGGGCCTTGATGTAGCCATCCTTGTCGCCGACGTAGAAATCCTTCGGCATCTTGTCGGCAATCTCTGCGGCGGAATGGGTGTGGATGAAGCGCAGCGTCTTGACGAAGGCGTTGGCGAGCTTCTGCACTTCTTCCTTATGGGCATCGACCCATGCGGCATCCATGTAGAGGGATGCGGCCGGATAGGTGCCGCCGAGCGCTTCCTCGGTGCCCTTGAGCGTACGCAGATCGACGAGAACCTTGGCCTCGCCCGTCTTCAGCAGACGCGAGATCGTCGGCTCGGTGGTCATGCCGGCCTGGATGGCGTCCTGCTGCATGGCGGCGATGAAGGTCTGGCCGGCACCCACCGGAACCGGGGTCACGTCGGCAGGCGAAAGGCCGGCCTTGGATGCCATGTAGAGCGTCAGGAAATTGGTGGAAGAACCGAGGCCGGTAACGCCGACGCTCTTGCCCTTCATATCCGCGAAGGACTTGATTTCCGGATGCTTGGCCGAGACCAGCTCGACTTCGCCGGGCGCCTGGCTGAACTGCACAACCGACTTGATGAACTTGCCCTTGGCCTGCAGGTCGACACAATGATCGTAGAAGCCGACGACACCCTGGACAGCACCGGCCAGCAGCTGGTTTTCGGCATCGACGCCGGCCGATTCGTTGAGAAGCTCGACCTCGAGGCCTTCATCCTTGAAATAGCCGAGCCCTTCGGCAAGCTTGGCCGGTAGATAGATCTGCTTCTCGTAGCCGCCCACCATGATGGAAATCTTGTCGGCGGCCTGTGCCGCCGTGGCTGCAAGTGAAGCAGCAGTCATGACGAGGGAAAGGGCTACGGTATGAAAAAAGGCGCGCGATGAACGCATCAAATGTCTCCTCCTGTTTTGGTGCTTGCGTCGCCCGACGCCGCAGAACATCTGCTTCCTCCACGAAGCTCGACGAACCTAGCGCGTGCAACCTTTCAGTCAGCTTTCAGTGCGCAAGCTCAAAAGGCGACATTACAATTTTTTTTATTTCAATGAGCTGAAAGGGCTTTTGGCGCGCGCTTGAAAAAACGGCACAGGGACAATGGCGGTTGCCGCCATCGTCAAGATACCGTTGCGATCGCCCCTTGCAACGGGGAAGCATCTTCCGATCCTGGCATTTCTACTATAGCGACATATCTAGAACATCGTATGTTCATTGGGGGATGACGGATGAGAAGCGTAGCCGCAGCGCTGATTCTAACGACGATCGCAACCGCCGGGCCGGCCTGGGCCATCTCTCGCTACGAGTCGCTGAGCCGAAGCTGCGCATCCGTGCAGCAGCTCATTGCCGGCGAACGCGCCGTCATATTGCGTTATCCCTCGAGTGACGGCCGCATTATATTGTATGACCGGTATGTCTCCGATGACGCGCAATGCGGCATAAGTGGTTATGCGGCCCGCACCTTCGTGCCGACCAGGGACAACCCGCAATGCCCAGTCCATAATTGCAGATCTTCTTCCGTCTTCAATCCGCATTGACGCGCCGCGTCTTTCTGCGTTTATTTGGCCTTCACTGCCACAAAAACTTTACAAAAAAGACTTTTGGTTGAATTTTACCCATATTTAACACACATTGTACGGGCAGATTGGACGAAGGTTCCCTGCCCCTATAGTGTCACAGCTAAGGTGGCATCCGCCTGGTCCCCTGTTTGAAAAGGAGATTGCGCAGTGAGTGCAAAAGTACCGAATCCGATCGACGCCTATGTCGGCTCCCGTGTTCGCACACGTCGACTGATGCTCGGCATGAGCCAGGAGCGGCTTGCTGAACAGATCGGCGTCACCTTTCAACAGGTGCAGAAATATGAAAAGGGCACCAACCGCATCGGCGCCAGCCGGCTGCAGGCGATAGCCAACGTTCTGGCCGTACCGGTCGCCTTCTTCTTCCAGCAAGACAATACGCAGCCGCTCAACACGGATGGTCTGGGCGCGATCAACGGCCTGGAGGATCTGTCGGAGTTTCTGACCTCCAAGGAAGGTCTGAGCCTTAACAAGGCGTTCATGAAGATCAACGATCCCGGCATACGTCAGTCCGTGCTGACACTGATCAAGTCATTGTCAAACGCCTCCGAACCGCTCGCGGGCCATGTGCCGCAAGCGGCCGACGCATCGATAGGCCTTCGCAACTGACCTTTAGCCTTGCCGCATCGAACATGGTCGAGGCGCGAACCCAACGGAAGCGCTGGTGGTCGCCTCGACAGTCGCAGTTGCGCTGTGTGCTGACGCTGTTTCCCCTCGAAAGCCGGCGCGTGGCATGGGCAATTGGGAGGCTGTGATACCCGGCCGGTCAATGATCTAACCCTTCGGCGGCAATGATGACCGTGGATCCTTCCCCAGCCGAATTTCTTGCCGGACATTCGGGCCGGAAGGCATCCGCGCTCGCCGCATCTCCTTATTCGGATCGCGCCTGCTCAGCCGGGGAAACCTTTCGGCGGATCGAGCCGTGTCTCCTGGCCCACGGCGTCACCCGTCTCGCGCGCCTGACGGGGCTCGACAGGCTCGGCATTCCCGTTTGGCAGGCAATCAGCCCGAACGCCCGCTCGATCGTCGTCCACAACGGCAAGGGCGTCACCGATCTCGATGCCAAAGTCTCGGCCGCGATGGAGGCACTGGAACGGGCCACGGCCAGTACGCCCGCCCTGGAAACCGTAAACACCAGTTGCGAGCGGCTGATGGCCGACGGACGCCGCACCGATACTCTGCCGCAGCTCATTGCCGGCGGCCAGGCCGATATCGCCGATGACGAGGACATCGCCTGGGCCGAGGGTCACGATCTCATTAGTGGAGAGGCCGTCTGGATCCCCGTCGAAGCCGTAGCACTCGATCGCACCATCCGAGTTGCACGTTTCTGGCAATCATCCGACGGGCTGGCTTCCGGCAACACCTTCGCCGAGGCCATCCTGCACGGCGTGCTGGAGCGCATCGAGCGCGACGCCGTGGTACTTTGGGACATCTCCACATTGAAGCAGCGCATGGACGCCTGCATCGACCCTGCCTCCTTCCACGATCCGGTGCTGAACGAGTTGACGGCCAGGATCGATTCCGCCGGGCTGACATTGCGCCTCTTTGACATCACCAGCGATATCGGCATCCCGGCCGTCACCGCTCTGCTCGGTCCCAGCGACATCGCCGCGGCGAGACGCGTGCGCTATCTCGATGTCACGGTCGGCAGCGGCGCACATCCATCGCCGCTCCGGGCTGTGATCCGCGCGGTGACGGAAGCCGCGCAGTCGCGGCTCACCTTCATCAGCGGCGGCCGCGACGATATAGAGCCGGAAAGTTTTACCCGGGAACTGCCTGATAGCATCCGAAGCTGCTTCGACGCTGCCCCAAAACCCGCTGCCAGGCTCGACGCCCCCTTGCCGAAAGGCGCCGAAGCCTTGTTGGAGCTGACGATCGATCACATGCGCCACGCAGGCATCGCCTCTGCAATAGCGCTTCCTCTGGCGCACACCTCCTTGCCCTTCTCGGTTGCAAAGATCGTGATACCAGAGCTTGAAAACCCACCGGGCAACCGCAAGCGCCGATACGGCCACAGGGCGCTTTCGAAATCCCTGCATCTGCTGTGACGATGCATATGCCCGGAAATCGAGCTTGAAGACCTGAGATTTCCGGCCGCTGACCGGCGCATTTCTTCATTCTAACGTCCTGAAATTGCATAGGTAGGATTATTGCACAATCACGCCTCGTGTCACGCTGCATGTCACGCGCCAACTCCAGGAACATAAGTTAAGGTCTGCTCATGTTCTCGGCAGGATGCAATTCACCACCGCGAACAGGGGGCAATAGAGGGTGTGAAATGACTGCAGTACTTTCGATCGAAATGACAAACCAGGACCCGGATTCACTTAAGGAACTGGCGTCGATCGCACGACTCATCACTTATGCGCGGCAAAGTGCCAAAAATCTCAACGCGGAATTCCCGGTCTGGTGCCTGGATCTGGCGCTCGGAGCCGTGTTGCAGGAAATGTATGCAAACGGATTGCAGATGCCTTTGTTCGAAGAGGACACGGACAGGGCAAACATGGCCGTTGCGCATTGAGCGCACCGGTGCGGGTTTCGGCGGGGGACCCGAGAAAATGTCGGTATGGTTAGCAAGCCATGCCGGCATTTTTGTTGAGGAGCAGAGAGCAAGACCAACCTGGAGCGTTTTGTTTCTTTACGCATTCCAGACGGAAAACCGCTTCGCACTTTTCCTGGAAATGCTCCAGCTAAACACCGCTCGTGCGCGGCTGCACACCTGCCACGAAGATCGCGATACATTGACGCAGGTGTCGCAAGCGCGTTTCCCGATCGGGCCAGTCATTCGGATGGCCCGGCTTTGAGATCATGGCACCGAAGATCATGCTCATCAGCATGCGCGCGCCGCTTGCAACATCGGCAATCTCGATAAGACCGCGCTGCTGCTGCTGGCTAAGCCAATCGGCAAGCATCTGCTGCGATTGCTTTGCGCCGTATGTGTGCATCAGTGTTGCAACCTCCGGAAATTGCTGCGATTCACTGATGGCGAGATGAATGAAGGCCTCGCGTTCGCGTTCCTTGGTCTCGTCGATATCGATCATGAAGATCTGTTCAAGCGTCTCGCCGAGCGGCAGATTCTCATCCGCGTCACGCGGCAAGGCCAGCATCGAGGCACGATGGTCGGCGATGATCGCCATGAAGAGATCGGTCTTGCGCGGAAACAATCGATAAAGGGTCTGCTTGGAGATCCTGCATCGGGCGGCAACCAGATCCATCGTCGTTCCGCCATATCCCAGCTCGTAGAATGTCGAGCGAGCCTCGCCGACGATCTCCGCGCGCCGCGTATCGTCGTTCACGGTTTTCGGACGACCGCGCGGGCGGCGTATCGCAGCCTGATCCGCGTTGCCTCCCCGTTCCTTCGTCCGCACTTCCATCTTGACCTCAACAGCCGAATGAGATTGACATTTGGAGCAATACAAATATTTTCCGTACGACATCGTACTGTAAATAAGGCAACAGGAAATAGCAACGTGCGAAAGCTTGCCTCTTTCACCTCCGAATCCACATATCCTGCGATATCCAGCCGCCTTCTGGCCACCCGAAGCGCGATGATCGTTGCGGGGGTCGCTGCCACGATGCTGCTTGTCGGCTGCAATGAGCAGAAGAGTGCTCAAAGCGGTATGCCGGCCGTCAAGATCGAAGTCAGCGCCATGGCGCTGCATCCGCAATCGGTGGCAATCACCGCCGAGCTGCCCGGCCGCACCAGCGCCTATCTCGTCGCCGAAGTGCGACCGCAGGTCGGCGGCATCATTCGCAGCCGTAACTTCAAGGAAGGCAGCGAGGTGAAGGCGGGCGACGTGCTCTACGAGATCGACCCGGCCTCCTACCAGGCATCCTATGACAGCGCGGTCGCTTCCTTGCAGAAGGCGGAAGGGGCCTTGCCGAGCGCTCAGTCGAAGGTGGATCGTTATAAGAGCCTCACGGCACAGGACGCGGTCAGCAAGCAAAATCTGGACGATGCTGTGTCCACTTTGGCTCAGGCGAATGCCGACGTGGCATCCGCCAAAGCGGCCCTGGAAACAGCGCGCATCAATCTCGACTACACCAAGATGCGCGCGCCGATCGGCGGCCGTGTCGATGCTTCCGCAGTCACCGTTGGCGCCCTCGTCACCGCGGACCAGACGACCGCACTGACCACCATCCGCCAACTCGATCCGATCAATGTCGACGTCACGCAGTCGAGCACGAACCTGCTTGAATTCCGTCGCGCCGTCGCGGAAGGCAGATTGAAGACCAGCGGCGACAACGTCTCGGTGCATCTGACGCTCGAAGACGGCAGCCAATATAAGGAAGCCGGCAAGCTCGAGTTTGCTGAAGCCTCGGTGGCCGAAACCGTCGGCACGATCACCGTGCGCGCCGTCTTCCCCAATCCGGACCGCATTCTGCTGCCCGGCATGTATGTGCGCGCCACCATTCAGGAGGGCATTGCCGAAAACAGCTTCCTCGTGCCCCAGCGCGCTGTTTTCCGCAACACCAAGGGCGAGCCTACGGCCATGTTCGTGACCGCCGACGGCAAGGTGCAGCAGCGCGTATTGAAGGTACAGCGCAGCATCGGCAACAGCTGGCTTGTCAATGAGGGCATGAAGGACGGCGACCGCGTGATCGTCGAAGGCAGCCAGCGTGTCCGCGACGGCCAGGAAGTCAACGTCTCTCCCGTGACCATCGATGATGCGACCGGCGAGGTGAAGCAGGCAGCAGCCGACGCCAAGCCGGCACAGCAGCAGGCCGAATTGGAAAAAACCGATATCAAGGCCGCCTCCGGCGCTCAGAAGTGAGATTAGACGATGTCTCGTTTTTTCATTGACCGGCCGATCTTCGCCTGGGTTATCGCCATTGTCATCATGCTTGCGGGCGCGTTGTCGATCCTCACACTGTCGATCTCGCAATATCCGCAAATCGCGCCCACCACGGTGAGCATCAGCGCCACCTATCCCGGCGCCGATGCCGCAACCGTCGAAAACTCGGTGACCAAGGTCATCGAGCAGGGCATGACAGGTATCGACAATCTCGATTACATGACGTCGACCTCGACCTCGACGGGCCAGGCCTCGATCTCGGTGACCTTCACCAACAAGGCCAATCCGGACGTCGCGCAGATGCAGGTGCAGAACAAGCTGCAGCTCGTTACCGCACAGCTGCCGCAGACCGTGCAATCGACCGGCATAACCGTTTCAAAATCGACGTCGAACTTCCTCATGGTCGTCGGCTTCGTCTCGTCAGACAACAAGCTGAACTCCAACGACCTGGCGGACTATGTTTCCAGCACGCTCAACGATACGCTGAAGCGCATCGACGGCGTCGGCAACACCCAGATCTTCGGTGCCGGCTACGCCATGCGCATCTGGGTCAATCCGGACAAGCTCGCCAAATATCAGCTGATGGTCAGCGATGTCACCAGCGCGATCGAGGCTCAGAACTCGCAGGTTTCCGCCGGCCAGCTCGGTGCGCTGCCGCAACGCAAGGGTCAGCAGCTCAACGCGACTGTTACGGCCAAGAGCCGCTTGCAGACGCCTGAGCAGTTCGAAAATATCATCCTGAAGAGCCAGTCCAATGGTTCGCTGGTGCGTTTGAACGATGTCGCCACCGTCGAGCTCGGCGCGTCGTCCTATACCACGTCGAGCACCTATAACGGCCATCCCGCGGCAGGTCTTGCCGTGATGCTCGCTTCCGGCGCCAACGCCATCAGCACGGCGGAGGCGGTCAGATCGACTATTAACAATCTGAGCCAGACCCTGCCGCCGAATGTCGAGATCGTCTACCCCTATGACACGACGCCGTTCGTCAAGCTGTCGATCGAAGACGTGGTCAAGACGCTGTTCGAAGCCATAGTGCTCGTCTTCATCGTCATGTTCGTCTTCCTCCAGAACATCCGCGCTACATTGATCCCGACGCTCGCCGTCCCGGTCGTCCTGCTCGGCACCTTCGGCGTGCTGTCGCTGTTCGGATATTCGATCAATACGCTCACTATGTTCGGCATGGTGCTCGCCATCGGTCTGTTGGTGGACGACGCCATCGTCGTCGTCGAGAACGTCGAGCGCGTGATGGAGGAAGAGGGACTGTCGCCGCGTGAGGCGACGATCAAGTCGATGCAGGAAATCACCGGCGCGCTGATCGGCATCGCCACGGTCCTTTCGGCCGTGTTCATCCCGATGGCCTTTTTCTCCGGCTCGGTCGGCATCATCTACCGCCAGTTCTCGGTGACGATCGTCTCGGCGATGGTGCTCTCGGTCATCGTCGCGCTGATCCTGACGCCGGCCCTTTGCGCCACCATTCTGAAGAAGCCCGCACACGGCTCGAAGGAGCGCGGTGTTTTCGGCTGGTTCAACCGCAACTTCGAGCGGGGAACACGAGGTTATCAGCGCAGCATCAACGGCATGATCCGCTACTCCATCGTCTTCCTGCTGGTGTTCGCGTTGATCGGCGGCGCCGTCGCCTATCTGTTCAATCGTCTTCCCAGCTCATTCCTGCCGGAGGAGGATCAGGGCATTCTGCTGACCGCCATTCAGCTTCCCCCCGGCGCCACTGATTCCCGCACCTGGGCTGTGCTCAATCAGGTGAGGGACTATTATCTCAACACCGAGAAGGACTATGTCGACGGCGCATTCGCCGTGGCGGGCTTCGGCTTCAGCGGTCAGGGACAGAACGTCGGTATCGTCTTCGTGAGATTGAAGGACTTCGACAAGCGCTCGACGCCGCAATCGAAGGCGCAGGCGATCGCCGGTCGCGCCATGGGTGCTTTCTCGAAGATCAAGGACGGCAGCGTCTTTGCGCTCGCACCGCCCGCGATTCCGGGCTTCGGCAGTTCGAGCGGCTTCGACTTCTTCATCAAGGACGTCAACGGCGCCGGCCATGCCGCGCTCATCCAGGCCCGCAACCAGTTGCTGGGCGCAGCCGGCAAAAGTGCGAAGCTCTTCGGCACTCGCCCGAACGGCCAGGAAGATACGCCGCAATATTCCGTGAACATCGATCAGGAAAAGGCGAGCGCGCTCAATATCACCCTGTCCGATATCGACTCGACGCTGTCGACGGCCTGGGGCGGCACTTATGTCAACGACTTCATCGATCGCGGCCGCGTCAAGCCCGTCTACGTACAGGCCGACAAGAATTTCCGCATGCAGCCCGAGGATTTCGGCCGCTGGTACGTGCGCAACTCCGGCGGCGATATGGTGCCATTCTCGGCCTTCGCCAGCGGCGACTGGACCTATGGTTCGCCGCGGCTGGAGCGCTATAACGGCTCGTCGGCCGTTGAAATCCAGGGCGCGGCAGCACCGGGGGTCTCGTCGGGCGATGCCATGAACGAGATCGACAAGATCATGGCGACCCTACCCCCCGGCTTCAGCCATGAATGGACCAGCCTGTCGGCCCAGGAAAAGCTCTCCGGCAACCAGGCGACCCAGCTCTATGCAATCTCCATCCTGGTCGTCTTCCTGGCGCTGGCGGCCCTCTACGAAAGCTGGTCGATCCCGCTCGCCGTCATGCTGTCGGTTCCGATCGGCATCTTCGGCGCGCTGCTGGCCGCCACCATCTTCGGCCAGTCGAACGACGTCTACTTCAAGGTCGGCCTGTTGACGACGATAGGTCTGGCGGCCAAGAACGCCATTCTGATCGTCGAATTCGCCATTGAGCAGCAGAACCACGGCAAGGGGCTGATCGAGGCGACCCTGGAGGCCGCTCGCCAGCGCCTGCGGCCGATCCTGATGACCTCGCTCGCCTTCATTCTCGGCGTCATGCCGCTGGCGATTGCCAATGGCGCGGGATCGGGCAGCCAGAACTCGATCGGCATCGGCGTCATGGGCGGCATGATCTCGGCGACCGTGCTCGGCGTCTTCTTCATCCCGTTGTTGTTCGTTTCGGTCCGCCGCATCTTCAAGGGCAATGTTCGATCGACGGCAGTGCCGGAGGCCGCCAACCCTGACGTGGCGCATTAAGGCCTGTCACTCGCTCTCGAAAAAAAGAGCGGGCGGTTGAGACCTCGATCACGGATCGGCTGCTTCGGCTTGATTTGCCCAATCTGTCATCAATGATTAATATGCAATCATTGATGACAGAATATTTGTATTGCCAATATGACGATCCGCAATATCGACGATCATCTAAAGACCCGGCTGCGCATTCGCGCCGCCGCACACAGGCGATCGATGGAGGATGAGGCGCGAGACATTCTGCGGGCGGCCTTATCGACCGAAGAAAAGTGCAAGCCCAATTTGGCCGAGACAATTCGTCGTCGCATGGCTGCAAGCGGTGGGGTCGTACTGGATATTGCCCCACGTGAACCAATCCGCCCGGTCGATCTCGATCCATGATCATTCTCGACACGAATGTCATTTCGGAACTACGGGCGCGATCACCATCGCCAATGGTTGAAGCGTGACTCGCCGCCCAGCCTCTTCTTACGGCCTCCGGCTCTTGCCCGAGGGCCGACGCCGAAGCGAATTGGAAGCTGCCATTCTCCCGATATTCGAAGAGGATTTCGCCGGAAGAGTTCTCCCCTTCGATGGCGAAGCTGCGGGAGCTTATTCCTTCATTGCAACATCGCCGCTGCGGGCGGGCAGGCCAATCAACCAGTTCGATGCTCAGATCGCCGCAGTTGCGGCGTCGCGAGGAGCGACGCTTGCAACACGCAACGTGCCGGATTTCCTGGACACCGGAATAGCGATCGTCAATCCGTGGAACTATCGGGACTGATCCGATCCATATGCCGCCAACTCAAGTTGATAGCGAAGACATCGGCGGTGCCGGCTCTTGCTTCGGCGACCATCGTGCATGCAGCTTGGCAAGCATCAGATAGATGATCGGGGTGGTGTAGAGCGTCAATACCTGCGACACGACCAGTCCGCCGACGATGGTGATACCGAGCGGACGGCGAAGCTCCGAACCTGGGCCGGTCGCGATGATCAGCGGAATGGCGCCCATCAATGCGGCCAGCGTCGTCATCAGGATCGGACGGAAGCGTTTGAGGCAGGCTTGATAGATCGCCTCCTCCGGGGACAGGCCGAGCACACGCTCACCCTGTAGGGCGAAGTCCACCATCATGATCCCGTTTTTCTTGACGATGCCGATCAAGAGGATGATGCCGATGAAGGCGATGATCGTCAATTCGGTGCCACTGATGACCAGCGCCAGCAAGGCGCCCAGGCCGGCTGATGGTAGAGTCGAGATGATCGTCAGCGGATGCGCCAGGCTTTCATAGAGAATGCCGAGGACGATGTAGACCGTCAGAAGCGCTGCCAGAAGCAGGAGCGGCTGGCTGCTGGACGACTGCGTGACGCTTGCCGCGTCGCCGGCGAAATCCGCGTGCAGCGTGTCGGGCAGGTGCATGTCGAGCACCGCTTTCTGGATGGCGTCGTTCGCCACCTGCAGCGGCGTGTTGAGCGCCAGATTGTAGGAAATGGTGACGGACGGATATTGGCCCTGATGATTGACCACCAGCGGCGCAAGCGTCCGGTCGACCGATGCGACGGCGCTGAGGGGGACCTGCGTGCCACCGGAGGCCGGCACATAGAGCTTGGAGATATCGTGCGGATCGAGGGCGTAGTTCGGATTGGCCTCCAGCACCACACGATACTGGTTGCGCTGCGTATAGATCGTCGAGATCTGCCGCTGAGCGAAGGCATTGTTCAGCGCGGCATCGATGGACTGGATGTTGACCCCGAGTTGTGAAGCGAGGCTCCGGTCGATATTGACGGTCGCCTGCAGGCCGTTGGGCTGCCTGTCGGTCGCGACATCGGTCAGTCCCGGAAGAGCTTGCATGCGTTCCAGCACCTTCGGCGCCCAATACACCAGCTCGTCATAATTCGCGCCCCAGAGCGTGAACTGATACTGCGACTGCGATTGGCGCGCCCCGGCGCGGATGTCACCAGGCGAAAACAGGAAGGTGCTGAGCCCTGGAACGGCCGTGAGTTGCTTGCGAAGCCGGTCGATGACGTCGGCCGTCGGTGCCCGCTCCGATTCCGGCTTGAGTGAAATGAGGAGCTGCCCGCGATTGATGGAGCTGGAAAAGCCGCCGCCGCCCAGGGAAGAACCAAGACCCGAGACCGCAGGGTCCTGGGCGACGATATCAGCCGCCTGCCGCTGCAATTTGACCATGGCCGGATAGGAGATATCGGTCGCAGCCTCCGTCCCACCCTGGATGAAGCCTGTATCGTCCTGCGGAATGAAACCCTTCGGAACCCTGACGTAGAGATAGCCCGACATGACGACGCAGGCGATGATAACAAGCACGGACAGCACGCGGTGGTGCAGCACCGCTTTCAAAGTACGGCCATAAAATCCGATGATCGCGCCCAGCGTGCCTTCGATAATGCGGCCGAACGGACCTGGCCGCGCATCGATGTCGTGCTGACGAAGGCGATGGCCGCAGATCATCGGCGTCAGCGTCAGCGACACCAGCGTTGAGACAACGATGGTGAATCCGAGCGTCAGCGAAAAGGTCTGGAAGAAGCGGCCGACGATGCCGCCCATGAAGAACAGCGGTATGAAGGCGGCGAGCAGTGACAGGCTGATGGAAACCACCGTGAAGCCGATCTGCCTCGCCCCCTCGAGCGCCGCCCGCATCGGCTTCATGCCGCTTTCCAGATTGGCATAGATGTTCTCGATCATGACGATGGCATCGTCGACGACGAAGCCGACCGAGACGGCGAGCGCCATGAGAGAAAGATTGTCTATGGACAGTCCGAACAGCCACATCGCGGCAAAGGTTCCGGCCAATGAGAGCGGCACGGTGACGCCGGCTGCAAGGGTCGGCGTCGCGCGCCGCAGGAAGACGAAGACCACGGCCATGACCAGGCAGATGGTGGCGAGCAGGGTCCACTGCATATCGTTGACGCTGGCATGGATCGTCGTGGTGCGGTCGGAAAGGACTGCTATCTTGACGCCGGCGGGGATGAGTCTCTGCAGCTCGGGGATCAGCTCCTTGACGCCATCGACGGTGGCAATGACGTTCGCATCCGCCTGCTTGGTGATGTTGAGCAGCACGGCCGGCTTGCCGTCGTACCAGGCATCGGAGCGGCTGTTGCGCACGCCCGGCTCGACGGTGGCGATATCCGAGAGGCGGACGGCCGTGCCGTCGCCGCTCCGCACGACAAGCCTTCCATAGGCTTCCGGCGTCCGCAGCTGACTGTTCACGGCAAGAGAGAAGGCGCCGCTGGCGCCGTCGATGGAGCCGAAGGGACCGAGCACGTTGGCGTTGACGATCGCCGTACGGACGGCATCGAGCGATAGGCCCATGGCCGAGAGACGGTCGGGATCCAGCCTGATGCGCACCGCCGGCTGATCGGCGCCGCTGACCGTCACACCGCCGACGCCATCCACCTGCGAGATACGCTGCACGACCACCGTATCGGCCGCATCATATATGGCGCTCGGCGCGACATTGTCTGATGTCAGCGCCAGAATGAGGACAGGAGCCGCGGCCGGGTTGATCTTGCGGAAGGAAGGCAATGTCGGAAGATCGCCCGGCAGGTCGATTGCCGCCGCATTCAACGCCGCCTGCACATCCTGCGCCGCGCCATCGACACTGCGCGAGAGATCGAATTGCGCGATGATGGTGCTCGAGCCGAGGGAGCTGACCGAGGTCAGCTGCGTGACGCCGGCAATGGTGCCGAGATGGCGCTCGAGCGGCGCCGCGACGCTTGCCGCCATGCTGGCGGGATCGGCGCCCGGCCGGCCGGCGGAGACGACGATCGTCGGCAGATCGACGGTCGGCAGGCTTGCCACCGGCAGGAACCGATAGGCGACGATGCCGAGGATCATCAACCCGATCGCCAGAAGCGTCGTCCCGACAGGGCGTTTGATGAACGGCTCGGAGAGGTTCATGTCTCACCACCCGCCAGTTCGTTCATCTCTGGACTCGGCGTTCCGCTGGTGCGGCCGACGATGCGGGCGCGCAGGCTCTCGAAAGCCAGATAGATCACCGGCGTCGTATAGAGCGTCAGAAGCTGGGAAAGCACGAGGCCGCCGATGATGGTGATACCGAGCGGGATGCGCAGTTCGGCACCCGTGCCCTGCGCCAGGGCCAATGGCAGCGCACCGAAGAGTGCCGCCAGTGTCGTCATCATGATCGGGCGGAAACGCAGGATAGAGGCCTTGAGAATGGCTTCGCGCGGGGGAAGGCCTTCCTTGCGCTCCGCCTCCAGCGCGAAGTCGATCATCATGATCGCATTCTTCTTCACGATACCCATCAAGAGCACGATGCCGATCAAGGCGATGATCGACAGGTCCTGCCCGAACAGCATCAGTGCGAGCAGCGCGCCGACGCCGGCCGAAGGCAGCGTCGAAAGAATGGTAACGGGATGCACGGCGCTTTCGTAGAGCAGGCCGAGCACGATGTAGATGGTCACGATGGCCGCGAGGATCAGCCAGGGTTCGCCCGCGAGCGAGGAGGCAAATTCTTCCGCATCACCCGAATATTTGCGCTGGATGTTATCAGGCATGCCAATGTCCTGCTCGGCGGCCTTGACCTCGGCAACTGCCTCGCTCAGCGAAGCGCCCTTGGCGAGATCGAAACTGATCGTCACGGCCGGAAACTGCTCGTCATGGCTGATGACCAGGGGTGCCGTCGTGAATGTCGCTGTGGTGAACGCATTGAGGGGAACCTGCGTGTCGCTGGCGCCCGCAACGTAGAGCTTGTTGAGCGACTTCGGATCCGACTGGTATTGCGGCGCGGCCTCGAGAATGACGCGATACTGGTTCGCCTGGCCGTAGATCGTGGCGATCTGGCGCTGGCCGAACGCGTCATTCAAAGTATCGCTGACGGCCTGCATCGACACGCCGAGCCGCGAGGCGGTTTCGCGATCGACATCGACGAAGATGCGGCCGCCGCCCATTTCGACCTCGGACGTGACGTCGATGAGCTTCGGGCTCTCCTGCAGCTGCTGAGTGAGCTTTGCGGCCCAGTCGACCACCGTGGCCGTATCCGTCCCGGTCAGCGTGTATTGATAGGGTGCGCGGCTTGCCCGGGTACTGATCGAGATGTCGCGTACGCTTTGGAAGGTGACATGGATGCCGGGCAGGCCGTCGACTTCACCGCGCATCCGGTCGATGATCTGATCGGCGGAAACGTCGCGCTGGTTCCTCGGCTTCAGCACGAGGCTGAGATTGCCTGTGTTCAGCGTCAGATTGCTGGCGCTGGCACCGATGACGGAGACGATGCCCTTCACGTCCGGATCCTTGCGCAGCCGGTCGGCCACGGTCGCCTGTATCGTCGTCATGGATTCGAAGGAGGTCGTCGGCTCCGCTTCTATGACGGCCGTGATCAGCCCCGTATCCTGCGCCGGCAGGAAGCCCTTGGGAATGACGACATAAAGCGCGATGGTCGCGGCCAGCGTCACCACCGTTGCCAACAGCGTCAGGGCACTCCGGTCCACAGCCCAAACGAGACTGCGTCTGTAGCCCTCGACAAGTCGCTCCATGAAACGGTCGGTTCCGGCCAGAATGCCGCCCTTGCGCTCCCTGGGCTTTCGCAGGATTCGGGCGCACATCATCGGAGTCAGGGTCAGGGACACGACTGCCGACACCACCACGGCAATGGTGAGCGTCAGCGCAAACTCGCGGAACATGCGCCCGACGATCCCGGTCATGAACAACAGGGGAATGAAGACGGCAACCAGCGAGACGGTGAGCGAAATGATGGTGAAGCCGATCTCGCCGGCGCCCTTCAGCGCCGCCTGCATCGGGTTTTCGCCCTCCTCGATGTGGCGGGCGATATTCTCTATCATCACGATGGCGTCGTCGACGACGAAACCGGTGCCGATGGTCAGCGCCATCAGCGAGAGATTGTCGAGGCTGAAGCCGGCAAACCACATGACGCCGAAGGTCGCGATCAACGACAGCGGCAGGGCGACGCCTGCAATGAATGTCGCCGTCACCGTGCGCAGGAAAAGCAGGACGACGAGAATGACCAGACCGATGCTGATCACCAGCGTCCATTGCACGTCGTGGATCGAAGCCCTGATCGTCTCGGTGCGATCGTTGACGATGTCGAGCGAGATGCCGGCGGGCAGCGCCTGCTTCAGCTTCGGCAACTGCTGCAGGACGCTTTCGACCGTCTGGATGACGTTGGCGCCTGGCTGGCGCATGATATCGAGAATGACGGCGGGCTGTCCCTGATACCAGGCGCCGACACGATTGTTCTCCAGCCCTTCGACGACGGTTGCCACGTCCTTCAATTGCACCGGTGCGCTGTTGCGATAGGCAATGATGACGGATTTATAGACATTGGGATCGACGATCTGGTCGTTGGCCGCAAGCGTGAAGCTCTGCTGGGTGCCGTCAAGCGAACCCTTGGCGCCGGCAACGCTGGCATTGGTGATCGCCGAGCGTATGTCCTCCAGAGCCAGGCCGTAGGAGGCGAGACGCGGCAGATCGACCTGGATGCGGATGGCCGGCTTGACGCCGCCCTGGATGTTGACGTCGCCGACACCGGAAACCTCGCTCAGCCGCTGCGCCATCATCGTATCGGCGAAGTCGCTGAGTTCGCGGATCGAATAGCTGTTGGAATGCAATGCCAGCGTCACGATCGGCGTATCGGCCGGGTTCACCTTCGAATAGGTCGGTGGATAGGGCAAGGTGCGCGGCAGCGTCGAGCCGGCGGCATTGATCGCCGCCTGCACATCCTGCGCGGCGCCATCGATATTGCGGCCGAGATCGAATTGCAGGGTGATCTGGCTGATGCCGAAGGCGCTCGACGAGGTCATGGACGCCAGCGACGGGATCTGTCCGAGCGGTCGCTCGAGCGGCGCCGTCACCAGGGCGGCCATCGTATCGGGATCGGCTCCGGGAAGCTGCGTCGTCACCTGTATCGTCGGAAAATCCACCTGCGGCAGCGGCGCGACCGGCAGGAAGAGAAAACCGAGAATGCCGCCCAGGAGAACCGCGACCCCGAGAAGCGAGGTGGCGATAGGCCGGGAGATGAAGAGCGACGAAACGTTCATTGTTGCTGTGTCGGCGTTGTGGGCGACGTGGCGGGGGCAGCGCTGCCACTGGCATCCGCACCCTGGCCGGCGCCGGCGGCATGCTGGCCGCGATGGCTGCCATTGCCGCCCTCACCGTTGTGCCGACGATGCGGCCGCTCACCATCATTGGCATTGTTGGTTTGGCCGCTTTGCGGATCGTTCTCCGCGACCGGCTGCCCCTGATCATTCGCTGCCGGCGCATTCGGCGTTGCCTGAACCGGACTGGCTGAAATCTGGACTTTCGACTTATCCTGAAGCCGCGCGAAGCCGGTCGTCACCACCTTGTCGCCGGGCGACACACCGTCGGTGATGACCGCCAGCGTGTCATCCTGCTGGCGCACCTTCACCGCCTTCATGGCAACGGTCTCATCCTGGTTGACGATATAGACGAAGGTGCCGTTCGGCCCGCGCTGCACGGCGGCGCTCGGAATGGTCGTCACGCCCTTCAGCGTCTCGACCAGAAGACGCGCATTGACGAAAGCACCCGGCCAAAGCGCCAGCTTGTCGTTCGGGAAATTGGCCTTCAGCCTTATCGTGCCTGTCGTGGGGTCGACCTGGTTGTCGACCACCGCAAGCGAGCCATTGTCGACCACCGTCTGGCCGTCGTTCCCCAGCGCCTCGACGGCGAGCGTTCCGGCCAGGCTGGCCGCGTTGACGCGTGCAAGCTGCTGCTGCGGAATGGAAAAGAGGACGGAGATCGGCTGGATCTGCGACAGCGTCACGATGCCGGTCGTGTCGGACGAGCTGACCAGATTGCCGATATCGACGTTGCGGATGCCGGTGCGCCCGTCGATGGGCGCCTTGATCGTCGTATAGTCGAGCGTCGCCTGGGCGCTTTCTATGGCTGCCACATCGACCTGGATTTGCGCCGTATATTGCGCCACCAGCGACAGCTGGGTGTCGACCTGCTGCTGGGTGCCCGAGGCGCTCTTCACCATCAGCTGATAGCGCGCAAGGTCACGCTGGGCGCCGGCGAGCAGGGCTTCGTCCTGCGCCTTCTTGGCGACCGCCTGGTCGCGCTGCGCCTTGTAGACGCCGTCATCGATACGGGCGATTACGTCGCCCTTCTTGATGTCCTGGCCTTCGTCGAAATCGATTTCCACGATCTTTCCGTTGACCTGGGCGCGCACCGTCACGGTGTTCAGGGCCTTCACCGAACCCACGCCATCGATATAGACAGGCACATCGGCCGCCTTCGCGTCGGCCACAAGCACCGGAACAGGACCGCTGAATTGCGAGAGGCCGCGCCGTCTTCCGCTGCCGCCACTCCCCTGGCCCTGGCCGTTGCGACGCTCACCTTGAGCTTGCTGGGCAGGTGCTGACGCATTCTGATAGCCGAGCAGCCGCTCGGCGCTGCCAAGCCAGAGATCGCGAGTGGCATAGGCGCCATAGGCCACTGCACCGATTACCGCCAGCGACATTACGACCCGAAAGGTCCGAGCCATCAACATACCTTCCTTCAAAGCCTTCGACGGTTCACGACCCGCCAGCATCACAGGGCGCGACTCTAGCTTGCATCGCGCCACTTAGGAATTTGGTATGGCCATTAAATTTTGTCCATTTTAGCGCGACTTAGCGTAACAAACTGTAACATTGGACAAAAACTAGGGTTGTAGTTGCAAAAGATCAGCGGCTGCGCAAGCGCACGCTGTCCCCTGTGATCACAGCACCCCCCAGCCGCGATAGCGCCCGCGACCGGTCATCTCGCGCAGGCCGAGATCAGCCACCAGATTGAGCGCGCCTCTTGGGGTAACACCGACATGGCGGGCGATCATCTTCGCCGAAACGATCGGTCGCGACAGCACGATATCGATAACCTCCGGCAGGCTGCTGTTCGATCGCCGGTCCTTCAGCCGCAATTCCATCTGCAGCTTGGCGAGCGAAAGCCGATCGAGTTCCTTGAGACCCGAATCGGCCGAAAGCGCCATGGCGTCCAGGAAGGCCAACAGCCGTGTGGTGCGATCCGACGCACGCCGCCGCTCGTGCCGCACGGATTTCAGGCCGACATTCAGGCAGAAGAGATGCGAGGTGACCTTGCCGCGGCTGCGCAGATAGGCGCTGACCAGCAGGCCGCCGAGCCAATGCTGCCGCCGCAGCGGCTCGATCCGCTCCCAGGCGTCGAAAAGCACGGCGGCGCCAAGAACCGGCGGCAACAGATCGGCCTCGCGGATCAGGGCGCGCCAGCTCTCCAGCCGCTCGCCTTCATCCCAATCCTCGTCGCGAACCAGGGCAAACGGATCGTCGATCGTCTCCGGCCTGGCATCTGGGACGCCGCCGTTCAGGATCTTGTCGGATCGGGCAAGAATGGCGTCGATCTCGGCGAAATCGACGCCGAAATCATCCCCCCCATCCTCTTGTCCGTCATTAGGCTCACCGAGCGGCGGCGGACGCAGCTGGATGACGTCCTTGGCCTCGCCGATATCGCCCCGCAATGCGGCAAGTCCGGCCGCCTCCAACCCCCAGGAGGGCTCCGCGCTCCACAGACGACGCCTGACCCGCAGCACGGCGTGGGCGATGGTCAGCTCATGTGTCGGCGTGCGCGCATCCATGCGCGCATCGTGCAAGACCAGATCCTCCACATGCACCAGCTCGCCACCGACCCAGAGCGCGCCCGCTGCGTCGAAAAAATGCCCGCGCTCGCGAAAACCGTCCGCCACCGCATGCCTGAGGACACGCTCGTCCAGCCGCGCCAGCATGTCTTCCGCCTTGATGATGGCAGCCAGGAGCGTCGTCAGCGGGAGGGTGGTCAGATCATATCGCATTGGAATCACATCATTGAATCATTCTTACGGAACTTATCATCGCCGCATCCGGCGGGATAGGAAGAGACCCCTGTGAACTGTGGATGACAATCCCCATTTTATGCCTTGACCTTCCAGTGACAGGAAGGTTCATAAGCTATCCGACGCTCCCATCGGAGCAATGGAGTTTGATATGGCATTGCACGACGAACACGATCACAGCCATCACGGCCACGGTCATCATCACCACCACGACGGACAGCCGCAGGAGACGATCACCCGCGATCCCGTTTGCGGCATGACTGTGGATCCCGCCGGCAAGCCGTCGCTCGATTATCAGGGCCGCACCTTCCATTTCTGCTGCGACGGCTGCCGCAAGAAGTTCGAAGCCGCACCGGAAAGCTATATCTCCGCCAAGGACCCGGTCTGCGGCATGACCGTCGACCGCGCCACCGCGCGTCATTTCCTGAAGCACGAAGGCGAGAAATTCTATTTCTGCTCCGCCGGCTGCAAGGGCAAATTCGAAGCCGATCCATCAGCCTATCTCGACGGCAACAAGCCCTCGCCGAAACCGGTACCGAGGGGCACGCTCTATACCTGCCCGATGCACCCCGAGGTCGTCAGCGACCATGCCGGCGATTGCCCGAAATGCGGCATGGCGCTGGAGCCCATGGGCGTCCCCTCCGCCGATGAAGGACCTAACCCGGAACTCGTCGATTTCACGCGCCGGCTCTGGATCAGCGCAGCCTTGTCGCTGCCGCTGCTGGTGATCAGCATGGGTCCGATGTTCGGCCTGCCCGTACGCGGCTGGATCGGCGAACCCACCGCCACATGGATCGAACTCGTGCTGGCAACGCCGGTCGTGCTCTGGGCAGCATTGCCCTTCTTCCGTCGCGCCTGGAATTCGCTCGTCAACCGCAGCCCGAATATGTGGACGCTGATCGGCCTCGGCGTCGGCACCGCCTATCTCTACAGCCTCGTCGCCACGCTCGCGCCCGGCCTGTTTCCCATGAGCTTTCATGGTCATGGCGAGGCCATACCCGTCTATTTCGAGGCCGCCTCGGTCATCATCGCGCTGGTCTTCGTCGGCCAGGTGCTGGAGCTGAAGGCGCGCGAACGCACGGGATCCGCCATCCGCGCCCTGCTCGATCTCGCGCCCAAGACGGCGCGACGCATCGGCACCGACGGCAGCGAAGTGGATGTGCCTGTCGACCAGATTGAGGCCGGCGACCGGCTGCGTGTTCGCCCCGGCGAGCGCGTGCCCGTGGACGGCTCGGTCGTCGAAGGACAATCCACCATCGATGAATCGATGATCACGGGCGAACCGCTGCCGGTCGAAAAGGCCAAGGGTGATGCATTGACCGGCGGCACGATCAACAGGAACGGTTCGCTGATCATGCTGGCCGAAAAGGTCGGTGCCGACACGACGCTGTCGCGAATCGTCGAGCTTGTCGCCAAGGCGCAGCGCTCGCGCGCCCCGATCCAGACGATGGTCGACCGTGTATCCGCGGTCTTCGTGCCCGCCGTGGTCGCGGCCGCCATCATCGCGTTTTCCGTCTGGGCCTTCGTCGGACCGGAGCCACGACTGGCGCATGCGCTGCTCGCCGCCGTCGCGGTGCTGATCATAGCCTGCCCCTGTGCGCTTGGACTGGCGACGCCGATGTCCATCATGATCGCCACCGGCCGCGGCGCACAGGAAGGCGTGCTGGTGCGCGACGCCGAGGCGCTGGAACGCTTTGCCAAGGTTGATACGCTGATCGTCGACAAGACCGGCACGCTGACGGAAGGCAAACCGAACCTCACCGACATCGTCACAGCTGACGGCATCGAGCAAGCTCATCTGTTGTCGCTCGCCGCCAGCCTCGAGCGCGGCTCCGAGCATCCGCTCGCCGAAGCGATCGTTGCGGGCGCCGAAGAGCGCGGAGCCAGCTTTGTCGAGGTCTCCGGCTTTTCGGCAACATCGGGCAAGGGCGTCGAAGGCCGTGCAGGCCATACCGCGATTGCGCTTGGCAACGCTGCCATGATGGCGGATCTCGCCATCTCGATCGACGAATTGAAAGCCGAGACCGAGCGCCTGCGCGGCGAGGGCAAGACTGTCATGTTCGTCGCCATCGACAACAGGCTGGCGGGCCTCGTCGCCGTTGCCGACCGCATCAAGCCGACGACCGCGGCCGCGATCAAGGCACTGCATGAAAGCGGCTTGAAGATCGTCATGGCAACCGGCGACAACGGCCGCACGGCAGACGCTGTCGCCAAGCAGCTCGGCATCGACGAGGTCCGCGCCGACATGCTGCCGGAAGGCAAGAAGGCGCTGATCGATGAGCTGCGAGCGAAGGGCCACATCGTCGCCATGGCCGGCGACGGCGTCAATGACGCGCCGGCGCTCGCCGCCGCCGATGTCGGTATCGCCATGGGCACAGGTGCGGATGTCGCCATGGAAAGCGCCGGCATCACGCTGGTGAAGGGCGATCTCAACGGCATCGTCCGGGCCCGGCGCTTGTCGGAAGCGACGATCCGCAACATCAGGCAAAACCTTGCCTTTGCCTTCGGCTATAATGCGCTCGGCGTGCCGCTGGCAGCCGGCGCGCTCTATCCGATCTTCGGTCTGCTTCTGTCCCCGATGATCGCCGCGGCCGCCATGAGCCTGTCGTCGGTCTCGGTCATCGCCAACGCGCTCAGGCTGCGGCTGGCAAGATAGGGAGAACTTATATGAACATCGGCGAAGCATCCGACCGCTCCGGCCTGCCGGCGAAGACGATCCGCTATTATGAGGATATCGGCCTCATCCGTCCCGACCGCAGCGACAACGGCTATCGCGACTATCGCGCCGGCGACGTGCATAAGCTCCGCTTCCTGCATCGCTCGCGCAGCCTCGGTTTCTCGGTCGAGGAATGCCGGCAGTTGCTGGCGCTCTACGAGGACAAGAGCCGCGCCAGCGCCGACGTCAAGGACATCGCCACCGCGAAACTCACAGAGATCGACCGCAAGATCCGCGAACTGACGGAACTGCGCCGCACGCTGGAACATCTGGTCCATGCCTGTCACGGCAACGAACGGCCGGATTGCCCGATTTTGGAGGAGCTGTCGGAGGGGTGAGATTATTGTGGCGGCAGGTCAGGCGAATGCGTCGATGCCGGAACGATGTGCCTGGCCCCTCACCCCAACCCTCTCCCTGCTTGCGGGGCGAGGGAGCTACTCGCGCCTCTCACGGCGTTCTCCTCAAACCCGCTGTTTTGCTCGATCGTCCCTTCTCCCCGCTAGCGGGGAGAAGGCTAGGATGAGGGCCATGCCGGCAAGCGCGGCGTTGGCAAGCGCGCCTGACCTGCCTCCCACATCATTCCACTCACCCAACCCGCTCAACCGCAATTGCCGTCGCCTCGCCGCCGCCGATGCAGAGTGCGGCGATGCCGCGCGTCGCGCCCCGGCGTTCGAGGGCGTGCAGCAGGGTCACGATCAGCCGCGCGCCGGTGGCGCCGATGGGGTGGCCGAGGGCGCAGGCGCCGCCGTTGACGTTGAGGCGGTCTCGCGCAATGCCGAGATCCTTAGCGGCAGCCATGGCGACCACGGCGAAGGCCTCGTTGATCTCGAAGAGATCGACATCGCCGACCTTCCAGCCGGTCTTATCGAGCACCTTGCGGATGGCGGGGATCGGCGCGGTAGTGTACCAGGCCGGCTCCTGGCTATGGGTGGCATGCGCCTTGATTTCCGCGAGGATCGGCAGCCCCTCGCGCTCGGCAACCGAGCTACGCGTCAGGATCAGCGCAGCCGCGCCATCGGCGTTGGCCGAGGCGCTGGCCGCCGTGATGGTCCCGTCCTTGCGGAAAGCGGGCTTCAGTGTCGGGATCTTTTCCGGCGAGACCTTCTGCGGATGTTCGTCCTTGGCGATCGTCACCGGCCCGCCCTTGGCCGCGACCGAAACCGGGGTGATCTCGGCCGTGAAGGCGCCGTTCTCGCTCGCGGCGCGGGCGCGCGACAGCGTTTCGACTGCATAAGCATCCTGATCGTCGCGGCTGAACTGATAGGCCTCCACCGCCATCTCGCCGAAGTCGCCCATGGAGCGGCCCTTCTCATAGGCATCCTCCAGCCCGTCGAGCATCATATGATCGAAGATGCGGTCATGACCCATGCGGTAACCGCCACGTGCTTTCGCCAGCAGATAGGGCGCATTCGACATCGATTCCATGCCGCCGGCGACCGCGATCGAGGCCGAACCGGCGAGGATCAGATCATGTGCCAGCATGGTCGCCTTCATGCCGGAGCCGCAGACCTTGTTGATCGTCGTGGCGCCTACCGCATCCGGCAAACCGGCGCCGCGTGCCGCCTGTCGGGCCGGAGCCTGCCCCTGCCCTGCCGGCAGCACGCAGCCGAACAGAACTTCATCCACCCTGTCAGCCGACAATCCAGCACGCTCCAGTGCCGCGCGGATGACGTGCGCACCGAGCTCGGTCGCCTGCAAGGACGACAACTCTCCCTGAAAACGACCAAGCGGCGTGCGCGTGGCCGAAACGATGACAACGGGATCAATAGCGGGCATGACATCTCCTCACGGTCAGCAAACGATATGCTTTAACCCATTGCTAGCACGTTAGATGATGTTCGTCATCTAAAAATCGCGAAAATATCACCCGCCAAAATCGCCTCGACGCTGATGGCATAAAGGCGCGATTGCCCTCGTTGGAGACATATCCTATGGATATCCCAGCATAGCGAAATGGATATCTCATGCCACTTTACATCAAGGACGACACAATCGACCGGCTGGCTCGGCGCTACCAAGCGCTGACGAAAGCGTCGACCAAGACCGAAGCCGTGAGGCTCGCACTGCAGAAGGCGCTGGATGAGGAGTTGACCAAACCCGTCCTTGCCGATGTCGCCGTCGCCTTCTGCCGCAACCTCAAGCGAAAGGCGACAGCCAAAGCCGAGGGCGATCATACGACGGGAGAAGCCTGATGTTTATCGACGCTTCGGTATTGTCGGCAATGATGACTGACGAGGAAGAGGCGCGGGCGCTTGCCATCCGCATGCAGCCGGCAACAGCGCGGATGACCTCACCGCTTGCGGCAGCGCGGGCGGCAATCGAGATCTCCACCATCCTGGGGCTCTCGCCAACCGAGTCTGCGGAAGCGGTGCGCGCGTTCCTGCAGCTCATGAACATCCAGATTCTCGCCGTTCCGCCCCGTGTCGCCTTTCTGGCGGCAGAGGCATATGAGCGCTACGGCGAGGGCGGCCGCGCGGGGCGCCTTAGCCTCGACGATTGCATGACCTATGCCTGCGCCCACTATTATCGCCAGCCGCTATTGTCGAAAAGCGGCCGGTTCAATCAAACCGATATCGAAATGGCCTGAGCCACCCGATGCGATGCTGCCGTCAAGGGCAAAGCGAGGCCGAGCCTGAGGAATAGGTGTTCGAGCGCGCGCCGACCGAGTTCGGTGCGGCAGCGCATTGCAGTCGGGAAATCGAATCGCCGGCGCGGATCGGGCCGGTCACCGACGGGTCGGTGTTGATCGTGCCGTCTGGAAGGATAGCGTCCTTCGAGTGGTCGACATTGCCGACGTCGGTCTCAAGCGCCTCGACCTTGAGGTTCTTGGGGTGATGCTTATGCACCTGTTCCGCCATCGCGCCGCTGGACATGCCAATGACGAGGGCCGAGATAGCGAGAGTTTTGAGCAGCATGAGACTGCCTCCTGTGGGGGGGTTAAAGCTCCATTTATATGGGAACTCGTTAACCGATTTACAGCGGCTTGTATCTCAATATCGTTAAGAGTTTGAAGGTTTTGACGACGTGTTGATTTTGTGCCGCGACACCTCCGCGCCGGCATCGTGCGGCAGGCTGATGAAACGCAGCGAAGAGACGGCGCCGATCAAGGCGACGACGAGGAAAGCCCAGCGAAAATCGACAGGAGAGAGCGTGGCGCCACCATGAATGGTGCGCGAGAGATTGAGAACAGCCGCGGCAACGGCAACGCCGAGCAGCAGCGAAACCTGCTGCAGCATGCTTGACAGGGTCGAGGCGGAACTGCGCTGGGAAGCATGGATATCGGCAAAGCCGAGCGTATTCAGCGCGGTGAAATTCATCGATCGTGACAGGCCGGCCGCCAGCAGCAGACAATAGATCAGCCAGTTCGACGTCGATGGCGACAGAAATGCGAAACCGCCGATGCATAGGGACGAGATCAGACCGTTGACCACGAGCACATTACGGAAGCCGAAGGCTCGCAGCATCTGTGTCGTGATCGCCTTCATGCCGAGATTGCCGGCAAAGTAGAACAGGAGATAAGTGCCGGCGTTGATCGCGGTCTGGCCGAAGCCCACCTGGAAGAGCAGCGGCAGCAGGAAGGGCGTGGCGTTGATCGCCACCCGGCTCGCCGTACCGGCCGACAGCGTCGACATGGCGAAAGTCTGGACCTTGAAGGCGGAGAGATCGAGCAGGGGTGCATCGACCCGCATGAAATGCCGGGTAGCGATGACGGAAAACACCACGCCGGCGGCGATCAGCCCGACGCTGGCCACGAGAGCGGTCGTGCCCTGGACGACGAATTCGAGACCGGCGAGCAGGAAGGTCAATCCCGCTGCCGACTGCAGGAAGCCGATGAAATCGAGCGGCGCAACCCTCTCCTCGCGCTGATCCGGCACGAAGCGCAGCGCGAGGCCGAAGCCGATGATGCCGATCGGAATATTGATCAGAAAGTTCCAGTGCCAACTCAGATAGGTGGTGATGAAGCTGCCGAGCACCGGACCGATGACGGGCGCCGTCAGCGCCGGCCAGGTGATCATCGACATCGCATGCACCAGATCGGATTTGCGCGCATTTTTGAGCACAATGATGCGTCCCACAGGCGTCATCAGCGCGCTGCCGATACCTTGAACGGCGCGGGCAATGACGAACTCGGCGAGGTTGCCGGAAAGGGCGCAAAACAGCGATGCCACGGTGAAGATGGTGATCGATGCCAGAAACACCCGCCGCGCGCCGTAGCGGTCGCCCGCCCAGCCCGCAAGCGGCACGAAGGCCGCCATGGTGAGCAGATAGACTGTGATGCCGATGCTCATCGACACCGGCTCGACGCCGAATGTGCTCGCCATCTGCGGCAGCGACGTCGTGACGATGGTGCCGTCGAGGATCTGCATGAAGAAGGCGACGGCGACGACGAAGGCGATAATGCGGGATTGCCGGCCGAAACTGGTCTCGGAAGGATGCTCTGTGGTCCGGACAACGGTCATGGCATGGAATTTCAAAGAATGGGGTTCAGGGCGTGGTCGGGCTCTGCCGACGGCAATCATACGATCATTGAATACGCCCATCACTGCGGCTTGCAAAGCCGCAAACCCATGCGGGAGCCATCAAAAATTGACACGGTGACATAAGAAACCGCGATCTCTGCCGGATTTGCTTCGGCGGCACCCTCTGCCCTCCAACATCGAGCAGGCTTCAATCGTTGGAATAACGCTGCTCACGCCAGGGATCGCCATACATGTGATAACCATTCTTCTCCCAGAAGCCGGCCCTGTCGGCGCCGATGAACTCGATGCGGCTCAGCCACTTGGCGCTTTTCCAGAAATAGAGATGCGGCACCACGAGACGCATCGGCCCGCCGTGCTCGCGCGTCAGCGGCTGGCCTTCCCAGGTTGTTGCGAGGATCGCATCCTCCGCGGCAAAATCCGACAGCGGCAGGTTCGTCGTATAGCCGTCATAGCTGGTCAGCAGCACATGATGCGCCTCGGCCGTCGGCATGGCAAGATCGAGCAGATCGCGAGTCGCCACTCCCTCCCAGCGATTGTCGTAGCGCGACCAGGTCGTCACGCAATGAATGTCGCTGATGCGGGTGCTCTGTTCGATCGCTTGGAAGGCGGTCCAATCAAGGCTGAGCCGCTTTTCCACGAAACCGAACACATCGAGCCGCCAGCTCGACAGCGAAACCTGCGGCTGCTGCCCGAGATCGAGCACCGGCCAGTTCTTGACGAGATGCTGACCCGGCGGCAACCGCTCGGTCTCAGGCCGGCTGATGCGCCCGGTCAGAAACTTGCCCTCCGCCGCCCAGCGGCGCTTGGAGGTTGTGAGCTTGCTATCGGCGGGGATCTGATCGTCGCTCATCGGGGTACCCTCTCTGCTGCGCGGAAATAGGATAACCGGGCCATGCCCATGTCAAGTCAAAGAGCGGCCGATAGCCGACTATATTGCCTCGATTTCGATGAGGAACAATTGCGCCGAACCCGAAATCGGATGTCGCGTGGAAGCCTCGTTCGAGAGGGCTAGGCAATCGCCTGCAATCAGGACCGCGCCATTGATTTCGGCAGTTCCCCGATGGCAAAGAATCAATGCGGTCTCGCTCTTAGGCTCAACCTTGCCATTTCCATCAACCGAAATGCGCCGCACCGAATGCGTGAAGCGTCCCCGCCGCGTCATCACGTTGAGATCGGTGATCGTCCCGTCGATCAAAGTCGCGGAAGTCGGCGCATCCGCCGCGAAGGATAGCGGATCGCTTGCCTGCGTCAGACGCTCCGGTTCGCGGCCCTCGATGAAGAGGGTCATTCCCTCTCCCTCGAGAATGGATAGCGTGCGATCGATACCGGGAAAGACCGAAAACGGCCCATCCGTGGCAACCGTCGCCATGCTGACGCGCCAGTCGAAGTCGGCAAGCCCGACGCCGTCGGGCGAAACGGCGATTTCCACCGTTTCTCCGCCGCCGTTCTTCCAGGGCATGCGCTTGTGGTCACTGGCGCGCAGCAGCTTCATCTTCAGTTCCCCAGGATGGCCGGCAGGCGCAGGCCCTGCTCCTTGGCGCAATCGATGCCGATGTCGTAGCCGGCATCGGCATGACGCATGACGCCGGTCGCCGGGTCGTTCCAGAGGACGCGCTCCAGACGGCGGGCGGCATCATCCGTGCCGTCGGCGCAGATGACCATGCCGGAGTGCTGGCTGAAGCCCATGCCAACGCCGCCGCCATGGTGCAGCGACACCCAGGTGGCGCCGGAAGCAGTGTTGAGCAGCGCGTTCAAGAGCGGCCAGTCGGAAACGGCATCCGAGCCGTCCTTCATCGCTTCCGTCTCGCGGTTCGGCGAGGCGACGGAGCCGGAATCCAGATGGTCGCGGCCGATGACGACGGGCGCCTTCAGCTCGCCGTTCCTGACCATTTCGTTGAAGGCAAGGCCGAGGCGGTGACGATCGCCGAGGCCGACCCAGCAGATGCGCGCCGGCAGGCCCTGGAAGGCGATGCGCTCGCGCGCCATGTCCAGCCAGTTATGCAGGTGGGTGTTGCCGGGGGTGAGTTCCTTCACCTTGGCGTCGGTCTTGTAGATATCCTCCGGATCGCCGGACAGGGCAGCCCAGCGGAACGGACCGATGCCGCGGCAAAAGAGCGGGCGGATATAGGCGGGCACGAAGCCGGGGAAGGCAAAGGCGTTTTCGAGGCCCTCGTCCTGCGCGACCTGGCGGATATTGTTGCCGTAATCGAGCGTCGGCACACCGGCATCCCAGAAGGCGACCATGGCCTCGACATGAACCTTCATTGAGGCGCGGGCGGCAGCTTCAACGGCCTTCGGGTCGCTCTCGCGCTTCGCCTTGGCTTCGGCCACGGTCCAGCCGAGCGGCAGATAGCCGTTCAACGGGTCGTGGGCCGAGGTCTGGTCGGTGACGATGTCGGGACGCGGACCGCCGGCCTTCATGCGCTTCACCAACTCGGGGAAGATTTCGGCGGCGTTGCCGAGCAGGCCGACGGACTTGGCTTCGCCGGCCTTCGTCCACTTGTCGATCATGGCAAGCGCTTCATCGAGCGTCTTTGCCTTTTCATCGACATAGCGGGTGCGCAGGCGGAAATCGATGCGGGTTTCGTCGCTCTCGACGGCGATGCAGCAGGCACCGGCCATGACGGCCGCCAGCGGCTGCGCGCCGCCCATGCCGCCGAGACCGCCGGTCAGGATCCACTTGCCCTTGAGGTTGCCGTTATAATGCTGGCGGCCTGCCTCGACGAAGGTCTCGTAGGTGCCCTGCACGATGCCCTGCGTGCCGATATAGATCCACGAGCCGGCCGTCATCTGGCCGTACATGGCAAGGCCCTTCTTATCCAGCTCGTTGAAGTGATCCCAGGTCGCCCAGTGCGGCACGAGATTGGAATTGGCGATCAGCACGCGCGGCGCATCCTTGTGGGTGCGAAACACGCCGACCGGCTTGCCGGATTGCACCAGCAGCGTCTCTTCCTCGGTCAGCGTCTTCAGCGTCGCGGCGATGCGGTCGAAATCGTCCCAGGTGCGGGCGGCGCGGCCGATGCCGCCATAAACGACCAGCTCATTCGGATTTTCGGCCACATCCGGATCGAGGTTGTTCATCAGCATGCGCAGCGGCGCTTCGGTCATCCAGCTCTTGGCGTTGAGCTCCGGGCCGCGAGGGGAGCGGATTTCGCGGATATTATGGCGTGGGTTTGTCATGTCACATCTCCAAGGAGGGCAGGATGTCGGTTGAAATCGAGGCATTGAGCGCGCCTGATGCGATGAGGTCGCTGGCGGCCTTGAGGTCGTTTGCCATGTAGCGGTCTTCTTCGAGCGATGGCACGACAGTGCGGATCGCTGAGATGGCAAGGGTCAATTCCGGGCTGGTCGCCAGCGGCGCGCGCAGCTCGACGCCCTGGGCGGCGGTCAGCGCTTCGATGCCGATGATGCCGAAGAGATTGTCAGTCATGCCAAGCAGGCGGCGCGCACCGTGACAGGCCATGGACACATGGTCTTCCTGATTGGCGGAGGTCGGCGTCGAATCGACCGAAGCCGGATGCGACATCTGCTTGTTTTCCGACATCAGCGCCGCCGAGGTCACCTCGGCGATCATCAGGCCGGAATTCAGGCCCGGCTTCTTGGCGAGAAACGCCGGCAGGCCGTAGCTGAGCGCGGGGTCGACGAGCAGCGCGATACGGCGCTGCGCGATCGCGCCGATTTCGCAGACGGCAAGAGCGATCTGGTCGGCGGCGAAGGCGACCGGCTCGGCATGGAAATTACCGCCAGAGACGACGGAATTATCAGACAGCACAAGCGGATTGTCGGTGACTGCATTGGCTTCGATTTCGAGCGTGCGTCCCACAGAGCGCAGGAGATCGAGGCAGGCACCATCGACCTGCGGCTGGCAGCGGATGCAATAGGGATCCTGCACGCGCTCGTCGCCCTCGATATGGCTCTCGCGGATCACCGAGCCGGCCAGCAACCCGCGAAGGGCGGCGGCGGTATCGATCTGGCCCTTGTGGCCACGCAGCGTATGGATATCCGGATGGAACGGCGCGGAGGAGCCCATGGCCGCATCCGTCGACATGGCGCCGGTGATGAGGGCCGCCTGGGCGGCGCGATGGGCACGGAAGAGACCGGCAAGCGCCAACGCGGTCGAAACCTGCGTGCCGTTGATCAGCGCCAGCCCTTCCTTGGCGGCGAGCACGACTGGCTTCAAGCCTGCCTTTTCGAGCGCTGCCGCGCCGGAAAGACGCTCTCCGGCATAAAAGGCTTCGCCATGGCCCATCATCACGGCGGTCATATGCGCGAGCGGAGCAAGATCGCCCGATGCACCGACCGAACCCTTTTCCGGAATGACGGGCACGACACCCTTGTCGAGCATGGCCTCGATCAGCCGTACCAACTCCAGCCGCACGCCCGAGGCGCCGCGCCCGAGCGAAACCAGCTTCAGCGACATGATGAGACGGACGACATTGTCAGGCAGCGGCTGACCGACGCCGCAGCAATGGGAGAGGATGAGATTGCGCTGAAGCGTGGCGACATCGGCGCTGTCGATCTTGATCGATGCCAGTTTGCCGAAGCCGGTGTTGATGCCATAGACAGGCGCATTGCCGGCGGCAATCTCGGCGATCCGGGCGGCGGCCTTGGCGATGCCCGCATCGAAGGAGGCATCGAGCTTAGCCGGCTCACCGGTCCAATAGATCGTCGCCAGTTGCTGCAGCGAAACGGAGCCGGGATGGAGAACGACAGTCATCGGTTGAACCTTTTTCCCTTGAAGACATGAGCATGGAGCGGATTGAAGCCGATGCGATAGACCAGCTCCGCAAGGCTTTCGACGTCCCAGATAGCAAAATCGGCCGACTTGCCGGCTTCGAGCGTCCCCGTCTCGGACAGCAGCCCAAGGGCACGCGCGCCTTCGCGGGTGGCGCCAGCGATGCATTCCTCGACGGTCAGGCGGAAAAGTGTAGCAGCCATGTTCATGGTCAGAAGCAGCGACGTCAGGGGCGACGTACCTGGATTGGAGTCCGTGGCGATAGCGATCGAAACGCCCGCCTCGCGCAGAGCCTTGACCGGCGGCTTCTGCTTCTCGTTGATGGCATAGAAGGCGCCCGGCAGGAGCACGGCAACCGTTCCCGCCGCAGCCATGGCCTTGACGCCGTCCTCGTCGAGATATTCGACATGATCAGCGGAAAGTGCGCCATAGGAGGCAGCAAGCTTGGCGCCGCCGAGATTGGAAAGCTGTTCCGCATGCAGCTTCACCGGAATGCCGAGCGACCGGGCAAGATCGAAAACGCGAGCAATTTCCGCCGTCGAGAAGGCAATCCCTTCGCAGAAGCCGTCGACGGCATCGACGAGACCCTCTGCATGCGCCTGCCTCAATCCGGGCAGCACGACATCGTCGATATAGTCGCCGTTACGGCCTTTGTACTCCGCCGGCGTCGCATGCGCGCCGAGATAGGAAGTGACGACCCGGACCGGGCGAACTTCTTCGAGCCGGCGAGCGGCCCGCAGCATCTTCAATTCGGATGGGATATTGAGACCGTAGCCGGACTTCACCTCGATCGTGGTGACACCTTCGGCCAGCAGCGTATCGAGCCGCGGCAGCGCGACGGCAACAAGCTCATCCACCGACAGCGCACGCGTAGCGTTGACGGAGGAGACGATGCCACCGCCGGCGCGGGCGATCTCCTCGTAGCTAGCACCCTCCAGCCGCATCTCGAATTCGCGGGCGCGATTGCCGCCATAGACGATATGCGTGTGGCAATCTACCAGACCGGGCGTGACCCAGCGACCCTCGAGATCGATAGCATCAGCGTTGGAGACATCGGGCAGATCGGCTTCGCTGCCGGCAAAAACGATGCGGCCATCCTTCGTCAGGATCGCACCCTTCTCGACCGTACCAAGCCGGGCCGAGCCCTCTTTCAAGGTCGCCAAACGGGCATTGCGCCAGACGCGGATTGCGCCGTCGCTTGCCGTGCTATCTTCGGAAAAATTGTTCCCACGCATCAGCTTTACGCCTTTCATCGTTGGCTCATAATGTATATACATATTAAAAAGGCTGACAAGAGGGATTTTGGACTCCAAGTCCGAAAGGAAAGGGTGAGACCATGACGACACTTCACGCACGCTCGGCATTGCTTGGCGACGGATGGCACGAAAATGTGCGGCTGACCCTCGAAGGCGGCCGCATTGCCGATATCGCCGTTGATGTCGCGCCCGAAGGCGGCGACAACAGGCAGGATATTCTCGTGCCGGCGGTGCCGAACCTGCACAGCCACGCCTTCCAGCGCGCCATGGCCGGCCTCGCCGAAGTCCGCGGTCCGGCAAATGACAGCTTCTGGAGCTGGCGCACCGTCATGTATAAATTCGCGCTGTCGATGACCCCCGATCATGTCGAGGCCGTTGCCGCGCAGCTCTATATGGAGATGCTCGAAGCGGGCTTCTCCCGCGTCGGCGAATTCCATTACCTGCACCATGACAAGGACGGCAGCCCCTATGCCAATATCGCCGAACTGGCGGAGCGCATCGGCGCGGCCAGCGCCGAAACCGGCATCGCGCTGACGCTACTCCCCGTCTTCTACGCCCATTCCGGCTTCGGCGGCGCGGCCCCCATCGACGGCCAGCGCCGCTTCATCAATTCGCTCGAAAGCTTCGAGGCGCTGATGGCCGGCTGCCGCTCGGTAACAAGCCGCCTGCCCGGCGCCGAACTCGGGATCGCACCGCACAGCCTGAGAGCCGTGACGCCGGAAGAACTTGTAAAGCTCGTGCCGATGGCCGGTGACGGGCCAATCCATATCCACGTCGCCGAACAAGTGAAGGAAGTCGAGGATTGCGTTGCCTGGTCCGGCGAGCGGCCGGTGGAATGGCTGCTCGACAATGCTCCGGTCAATGACCGTTGGTGCCTGATCCACGCCACCCATATGACCGAGAATGAAACCCGGCGGATGGCAAAGAGCGGCGCGATCGCCGGCCTCTGCCCCATCACCGAGGCCAATCTCGGCGATGGCGCATTCGCCGCCCCTCTCTTCCTGGGGGAAGGCGGCCGTTATGGCATCGGCTCGGATTCCAACATCCTGATCTCCGTTCCGGAAGAACTGCGGCAACTGGAATATTCGCAGCGACTGGCACTGCGCGCCCGCAACGTCATCGCCTCAACAGGCGGCTCGACGGCGCGGATGTTGTTCGATGGCGCGCTGGCAGGCGGCGGCGCAGCCCTGAAAGCGCCGGCTGGGCTTGCCGTCGGCAACTACGCCGACATGGTTTCCCTCGATGCCGGCGCCGTGCCGTATCTGTCCGGCGACCGCGTTCTCGATCACTGGACATTTGCCGGTGGCGTCACGGTCGACAGCGTCTGGGTCTTGGGCCGCAAGCAGGTCGAAGGCGGTCGCCACATCAAGAGAGAGACGATCTCCGCACGGTTCCGGCAGGCAATGGCCGAGCTGATCGGTTGAGAAACCACTTTTCCTCCCGCCGATTGGCCCTTAAATAATTCACGGGAATTCCCATGTCTTACACGGAGATGGCAGGCGGCATGACCACGGGTAAAGAGGCGACCCTGCATCAGCGTATCCTGAGCGATATCGAGGGCCAGATCGTCTCGGGCGCCTGGCCGCCGGGTCATCGCATCCCCTTCGAGCTGGCCTTGGCGGAGCAATATGATTGCTCGCGCATGACCGTGAACAAGGCGCTGACCCAGCTTGCCCGTGCCGGCCTGATCGAGCGGAGAAAGCGCTCGGGCAGTTTCGTCACCCATCCGCTGGCGCAATCGGCCGTGCTGGAAATCCACGACATCAAATCGGAAGTCCAATCGCTCAACCTGCCCTATTCGCACAAACTCGTGAAACGCACCGAGCGGCGCGACCGGCCGGAGGACGCGCGGCGGCTGCAGTTTGCAGGCTCCGTCCCGGTGCTCGAAATCAGCTGCATTCACTATGCCGGCCCGCGACCCTTCTGCCTGGAAGATCGTGTCATCAACCTGGATGCCGTGCCGGAGGCGGCCAAAGCCGACTTCGCGACCTTGCCACCGGGCCCCTGGTTGCTGAACCAGGTGCCATGGAGCACCGCCGAACACCAAATCCGTGCCATATCCGCCGAGGGCGAGGCCGCCGCGAGCCTTGACGTTCCCAAGGGGACCGCCTGTCTTGTCGTCGAACGCCGCACATGGAGTTCCACCGGCCCGATAACCCATGTCCGCCTTACCTATCCCGGCGATCGTCACAGCCTGGTGGCGCGCTTTACCCCGTCGAGCTGACCGACACCGCCCGCTATGGCCGCTGCTGCGTAGGCTCGGTCTGCATGGGTATGAGGCTGTCGGATTGGCGCAGCGGCTGAGCGGGATCGACCAGCAGGATGCTGAGCGCAATCAACACCAGTGCCAGAATCAGAATGATACCGATCAGAAGTGGACGAATCGCGGTCATATCGGTTCTCCAACCTCCCCAGCCCAGCGCAACGGCGCGACAGGGATTTCGAGACAACCACCCCAGTCTAACGTCAAACGTTAAGCAAAGTTTGATGTTTCCGCACTTATTCCGGTTTTTCCAATCAATTCTCGGGCGGAACATAGCCCTCATCTCACGCTTGTTTGAATGGCGAACGGCAGAGCCGGCGCATAGGATCGTTGTGTCGATGGCCCCGCCCACCAATCCCCGCAAGGATATCCCACTGGCCGGCTCAGCATCGCATCAAACACGACCGGCTCACCGCTCGGCCGATATCTCAAGGAGACACTGCCATGCATCGCAAACGCCTGATCACGGGTGCGCTGACGCTCACCGTCGCAATGTTCGCCGCGCTGCAAAGCGTTGATGCCGCCGAACGCGTCAGGGTACGCGGCACCGTCGAAAGCCTCAATGGCGACACGCTCAAGGTCAAATCCCGTGACGGCAATGACGTGACGGTTGCGCTGAAATCCGGCTGGAACGTCAGCGGCGTCGTCCAGGCAGCCGTCGATGACATCAAGCCGGGCGATTTCGTCGGCATCGCTTCGCAGCCGACTGACAGCGGCATCAACGGCGCCATAGAAGTCGTCATCTTCCCGGCGGCGTTGAAGGGAACGGGAGAGGGCGATCGCCCCTGGGATTCAAAGCCGAACAGCTCCATGACCAATGCGACGGTCGCCAATGCCGTGACCTCGGTGAATGGCCCGACATTGACGCTCACCTACAAGGGCGGACAGCGCAAGATCAACATTCCCAAAGGCACGCCCGTCGTGACGCTGGCAACCGCCACGAAAGCGGATCTGAAGCCCGGTGCCGGTGTTTTCATCACCGGAGAGCAAACTGACGCTACGACCGTATCAGCCGACCGCGTCGCCGTCGGCCTCAACGGCACCGTGCCGCCGATGTGATCGTCAGGCGAACCGGCACACTGCGCGATTGCCTTGAACTCGGCCTCCAAAAGTAAGACCTCTGCTTCAGAGGTCATTACCAAGGCGCGCATGAGCACGACCGTAACAGCAAAGGGACAGGTCACGATTCCCAAGGCCGTTCGCGACATGCTGGGAATCGGACCTGGCAGCCAGGTCGATTTTCGCCGGCCGGCAAGCAAGTCAGCCGGTTTGCCAAGTTTCGCGGGCATTCCGGAAAGGGCATGAGCACCGACGAGATCATGGCATTGACGCGCGGCGATGGCTGACGTGATCCTTGTCGATTCCAACGTCCTCCTGGATATCATCACGAATGATCCGGTGTGGTTTGATTGGTCGTTGGCGCAGCTTGATGGCGCAAGCCTTCTCGGCCCTCTTTGCATCAACGATGTCGTCTATGCCGAGATCTCGGTTCGCTAGGATAGAATAGAAGATCTCGACGCCATGCTCGCGGAAACCGGCATCGAGATCATGCCCATCCCGCGGGCAGCGCTCTTCCTCGCAGCCAAGGTTTTCACCCAATATCGCAAACCGGGCGGGACACGCGGCGGTGTCCCGCCCGATTTTTTCATTGGTGCTCATGCGGCCGTTAGCGGCCTGTCCCTGCTGACCCGCGACACGAAGCGCTTCCAGACTTATTTCAAGTCACTCACGCTCATCAGTCCAACGGCCTAAGCGCGGAGCAGGAAACCCTACTCCGCCGCCTGCGCATGCGGACGATGATCGATCGCCTCGTCCTCGTCGTCTTCCGGTTTCGGCTGCTTCCAGGCGATCAGGCGGTAGAACATCGGGATGAAAAAAGTGGCGATGAAGGTTGCCGCCAGCATGCCGCCGATGACGCCGGTGCCGATTGCATGACGGCTGGCCGAACCGGCGCCGGTGCTGATGGCGAGCGGGACGACGCCGAGGATGAAGGCAAGCGATGTCATCACGATCGGGCGGAAGCGCAGCCGCGCCGCCTCGAGTGCCGCGTCAGCCGCACTCATCCCTTCCTTGCGTTTCAGCACGGCGAACTCGACGATCAGGATGGCGTTCTTTGCCGCGAGGCCGATCAGCGTCACCATGCCGATCTGGAAATAGACGTCGTTGGTGAGCCCGCGCAGATAGGTGGCGAGCAGCGCACCGAACAGCGCGAAGGGGATCGCGGTGATGACGGCGAGCGGCAGGCTCCATTTTTCATACTGCGCGGCAAGAATGAGGAACACCATGATGACGCCGAAGATCATCGCCTGCGTGCCGGCGCCACTGGTCTCCAGCTCCTGGTAGGCAGAGCCCGTCCAGGCGATCTGGAAACCCTCAGGCAAGGTCTCGGCCGCCACCTGCTGCATGGCCTTGATCGCATCGCCTGATGTATAGCCCGGCGCCGGATTGCCGGTGATCTTGGCGGCGTTGAAGGCATTGTAGCGTTCGAGTTGGTCCGGCCCGATGACGCGCGACACCTTGATGAGCGCATCGAGCGGGATCATCTTGCCGCTGTCGGAGCGCACGAAGACCTGGCGCAGATCGTCAGGCGATTCGCGGAAGGGCGCCTCCGACTGCAGATTGACCTGATAGTTGCGGCCGTAGAGCGTGAAATCGTTCACGTAGAGGCTGCCGAAGGTCGCCTGCATGGCATCGAAGACCGAGTTGATCGGCACGCCGAGCGCCTTGGCCTTCTCACGGTCGAGATCGGCGCGGAACTGCGGGACGTTGGTGTCGAGTGTGGTGCGCACCGCCGCAAGCTCCGGCCGCTTGGAGGCGGCCGCGACAAGCTTCTGCGCTTGCTCCGAAAGCCCCGCGACGCCCTTGCCGCTGCGGTCCTGCACATAGACCTCGAAGCCGCCTGTCGTCGACAGGCCCTGGATCGGCGGCGGGTTGAAGGCAAGCACCATGGCATCCTTGATGCCCATGTTGGCGCCGATCATCGGGCCTGCGAGATTGCGGGCGTCGAGTTCGGGCGTCTTGCGCTCGCTCCAGTCCTTCAGCGTCACGAAGGCAACGCCGGCGCTGCTCTTCAGGCCGCCCGACAGCAGGTCGAAGCCGGAGACCGCAAAGACGTTCTCGACGCCGGGAAGCTTCTCGGTGTTGGCAAGCGCCTCATCCATGACGGCCTGGGTGCGCGTCAGCGAAGCCGCCGGTGGCAGGATGGCGATCTGGAACAGCGAGCCCTGGTCCTCGTCCGGCACCAGCGATCCCGGCAGCGTATAGAAGAGATAGCCGGTCACGCCGAGCAGGCCGGCAACCAGCACGCAGCCGACGATGACGCGCTTCAGGAAGAAGGCGACGCCGGCCGCATAGCCCTGCGTCAGCTGCTCGAAAGCACGGTTGAAGATACGGAAGGGCAGTACCGGCTCGTGATGGCCGGGCTTCAGGATCAGCGCGCAGAGTGCCGGCGTCAGCGTCAGCGCCACGATACCGGACAGGGTGACCGAGATCGCGATAGTGACCGCGAACTGCTTGTACATCTGGCCCGCCAGCCCGCCCATGAAGGAGACCGGGATGAACACGGCGCAGAGCACCAGCACGATGGCGATGACCGGGCCCGTGACTTCGCCCATCGCCTTGATGGCCGCCTTCTTCGGCGACAGCTTCTCCGTCGACATCAGGCGCTCGACATTTTCGAGCACGACGATGGCGTCGTCGACCACGATGCCGATCGCCAGCACCAATCCGAACAGGGTCAAGAGATTGATCGAGAAGCCGAGCAGATACATGCCGGCAAAGGTGCCGATGATCGAGATGGGCACGGCGATGACAGGGATCAGCGTTGCGCGCCAGTTCTGCAGGAAGACGAAGACGACGACAATGACGAGAAGGATCGCCTCGATGAAGGTGTGCACCACCTCCTCGATCGATACTTGGATGAACTTCGTCGTGTCGTAGGGAATCTGATAGGCGACCCCATGCGGGAACGATTTTTGCAACTCGTCGAGACGGCCCTTGAGTGCCGCCATCGTATTCAAAGCATTGGCGCCCGGCTGCAGATAAACGGCGATCGGAACTGCCGGCGTGCCGTTGAGGCTGCTTTGGATGGAATAGCTCTTGGTGCCGAGTTCGATGCGCGCCACGTCCTTCAGCCTCAGCGTCGCGGCATTGGCCGTCGAACGCAGGATGATTTCGCCGAAGCCGTCGACATCGGGCAAGCGCCCCTGTGTCGTCACGGTATAGGTGAAAGCCTGCGGATTGTTGCTGGGCTGGTCGCCGAAGCGACCGGCGGCAAATTGCGAATTCTGCTCCTGGATGGCGGTCGCGACATCGCTCGGCGTCAGATTATATTGCGCCAGCTTGTCCGGCCGCAGCCAGATGCGCATCGAATAATCGACATCGCCGAGCAGGTTGACGTCGCCGACGCCGGGAATGCGTTTGAGATCGTCGATGACGTTCAGAAGCGCGTAGTTGCCGACATAGGTGCGGTCGTAGCGGCTGTCGGTGGAATACATCGCCACGAAGCCGAGGATGGAGGTCGAACGCTTGGTGACGACGACGCCGAGGCGTGTGACGTCCTGTGGCAGGGTCGAGACCGCACGCTGCACGCGGTTGTTGACGTTGATCGCAGCCTGGTCGGGATCGGTGCCGAGCGCGAAGGTCACTGTGATCTGCATCGCGCCGCTGTTGGAGTTCGTCGACTGCATGTAGAGCATGTTTTCGACGCCGTTGATCTGCTGCTCCAGTGGAGCTGCAACGGTCTGGGCCACCGTCTCGGCGCTGGCGCCGGGATAGGTCGCGGTGACCACCACCTGCGGCGGCGTCAGCTCGGGATATTGCGCGATCGGCAGAATACGTATGCAGACGGCGCCCGCAAGCAGAATGACGATCGAGATCACCGCCGCGAAAACGGGGCGATCGATGAAGAATCTGTTGCCCAACATCAGTTCTGCGCCACCTTTTTCGCGTCCTTGGGCGTTGCATCCGCCGTCGCCTGCACAGCTGCGCCCGGGCGCACCTTGATGATGCCTTCGGTAATCAGCTTGTCACCGGCCTTGAGGCCCGAAAGCACCAGCCAGCTGTTGCCGACCTTCTGGCCGAGCGTTACCGGATTGACGTGCGCCTTGCCGTCCTGGTCGATCGTGTAGACGAATTGCCCCTGCGGGCTCTGCATCAATGCCACTTCCGGGATCGTGATGGCATTGTCGAGCGACACGCCCGTTACCCGCGCGCGCACGAACTGGCCCGGCAGCAGCCGGCGATCGGGATTGTCGACCACGGCGCGGGCCTGCAGCGTGCCGGTCGACACGTCGATCGTGGAGGAGGTGAAATCGACGACGCCGTCATGATCGTAGCTCGTGCCGTCGCCGAAAGAGATTTTGACGCCGAGATTGGGCGCTTCGCCCTTGGCCTTTTTCATGTCGACGAGCCGGCGCACTTCGGCAGCCTCGGAATCCGAGAAGGAGAAATTGACATAGACCGGATCGAGCTGGGTGATGTTGGTGAGCAGGCCGGTATCGCCCGTGGTGCCGATCAGGCTTCCTTCGGAGACCTGTTCCAGGCTGGTGATGCCGCCGATCGGTGCGGTCACCTTGGTATAGTCGAGATTGAGCTGCGCCGTCTGAACCTGTGCCCGCGCGGCCGCGACCGCCGCTTCCGCCAGCTCCCGCGCCGAAATGGCGTCGTCACGGGCCTTTTGTGTGGCTGCATTCTGGTCGAATAGGTTGATGTTGCGCTTTTCTTCGCGCTGAGCCTGAGTGAGCTGCGCCTGCGCCTGCTGAAGCTGCGCCTGAGACTGGGCGAGCGCTGCCTGGTAGGTCGCCGGATCGATCAGGAACAGCACATCGCCGGCCTTGACCTCGGCACCTTCGACAAAGTTTCTTTTCAACAGGATACCGCCCACGCGCGCCCGCACATCGACTTGCCTAAAGGCGGAGATGCGCGCAGCATATTCGTAGGAGAGCGATACGGTCTGGGGCTTGACCTCGATTGCCGTCACCTGCGGCGGCGGCATCTGTCCGGCCTGCTGCGCGAGGGAGGGAAATGCGCCGAAAATGAATAGTCCGGCTGCGGCGAGACTGCTGCGCAGGAGGAGAGAAATATGCATCGTCATGGAAAATCACCGCGATCTCAGACATTTTTGTTGCGCCGCAATATACAAACATCCATGAATGATTGTAAACATCAAATCGACGTGACTTTTTGCTCGATATCGTGTGCCGCGCATTGGCGCTTAGATATTAACGTATGAAATCAAATACATGGAATGAGGCGAATGACCCCCTTTCGCCTCAAGGAAGCTTCGAGGAGGAGCATGCGCAGAACCAAGGAAGATGCCGCCAAGACCAGAGAGGAAGTCCTGACCGCCGCCGCCGCGGTTTTCTATGAAAACGGCGTAAGCGGCTCCAGCCTCGAGAAGATCGCCCAGCGTGCCGGCGTAACACGCGGCGCGATCTACTGGCATTTCAAGGACAAGGCCGAGGTTTTGACGGCGCTGCATAGCGAAATCCGCCTGCCGCAGGAGGCGATCGTCGATCATGCGCTGGAACATGGCCACGACGATCCTCTGGGCCTGATCGAGCAGGCATCGATCGAGGTCGTGCATATCCTGGCGAATGACGAGCATCAGCAGCGCGTCTTTGCCATTATGATCCTCGGCTGCGAATTCACCGAGGATCCCTCCGAGACTGCCCAGCGCATCATCACCGCCAACGCCGAAATGTACGAAAAGCTGCAGAAGCTGATCGACATGGCCGACCAGCAAGGCAAGCTCGCCAGCGGCTGGACCGTCGACACCGCCGCCCGCGCCTTCCAATGCTCGATGAACGGTCTTTTTGCCGAATGGCTGCGATCGGGCAAGTCGTTTCCGGTGGTCGATGTCGGCGAGAAGCTGGTGCGCAGCCTGATCGGCTCGATGCGGCGCAGCCAAGACCCGTAACTATTCCCGGGCGTGCCGCATGGCTTCGGCAAGCGAGATGTCCGACTTGATCTCCCGGGTCGACATCGATGTCACGGTGTGCCGCACGCCGGGCAGCCTGTTGAGCTCCTGCCGCAGCAGCCAGTCGAGCGCCGCCATGTCGGTGGCCAGAATATGCAGGAGATAATCGGCCTCGCCGGTGGTCGCATGACAGCGCCAGATCAGCGGATGGCGTCGCACGGCGGCTTCGAAGACATCGAAACGCTCGACATCGATCGAGACCTGCACGAAAGCCTCCAGGCCGAAACCCAGCCGGGCCGGATCGAGCGCCGTCCTGTACCCCCTGATCACGCCCGCCTCCTCCAGCGCCTTCACCCGCTTCCAGCACGGCGTCTTGCTGAGGCCGACCAGCTCGGCGAGAGCAGCAAACGAGATCCGGGCATCCGCCTCCAGCGCGGCAATGATCTTGTGATCCAGTGCGTCCAATTTCATCGTTCTTTCCATATCGCTGAAAATGATCGATCGTACTCCTGTTTTCCAATTTTGGGTGACAAATTGGAACAATGTTCAAGCTGAAATTTCGTATCCTTCGATAGGAGCAAACATGCTTGGCGGCCGCGGGCCGGATGAAAAGGGAACGAAGATGCAAAAGGAAGAATACTACGCCCGTATCGAAGCGCCCGACATGCGCGACTACGGCGTCTACCTGCAATGCGACAAGCTGCTTGCCTGTCAAAAGCCGCTGAGCGGCATGGTCAATGGCGACGAATTGCAGTTTCAGATCGTTCACCAGGTGGAAGAACTCTGGATGAAGCTCATCGCCTACACGTTGGTCGACGTCATCGGCTTCATGGAGGAGCGCAACACGCATCGCGTCGTAACCCTCATGGGCCGCGTGCATCGGCTCATGCGCATGATGACGACCCAACTCGACCTCCTGGAAACCATGTCGCCAAAGGAATACCAGGAAATCCGCCTGCAGCTCGGCAATGGCAGCGGCCAGGAATCGCCCGGCTTCAAGTTCCTGCTGCGCATGCCGCCAGATCTCTGGCACGCCTTCAAGGCGCACTATCTCGATGCCGCCGGACTGACGATCGAGGATATCTACGACGGCAAATACGATCACGGCGACAGCTACGTGGTCGCGGAAGCCCTGGTGGAATTCGACGAACTGTTCCAGAAATTCCGCGCCAACCACATCTATCTCATCCAGCGCTCCATCGGGCTCGGCTCCAAATCCCTGAAAGGCCGGCCGGTTGACCTGTTGCAGGCCGGCGCCCGTCACCGCTTCTTTCCCGATCTCTGGGATATCCGCGCTGAGATGACCGATCGTTGGGGCAGCCAATATGGTGTGGTCCGGGATTCCATTTCCAAGCATGACGCCGCCGAATAGGCGACGGCCGAAAGCAACCTTCCGCCGCGCGGCGTCACGCGATGGAAGGTTTTCACTGCCCGCGCACAAGCGCGACAGTGGGGTTGGCGCGATATGTGTCCCTCCTCACAAGGCGCGTCGTTATCGCCTATAGTCGACGACGATCTTTCCGACGGCGGACCCTCCTTCCACGAGCGTGAAACCCTCTCCTCCCCACAATAACAGCGACGTCAACTCCGGCGGCAACGGCATAGGCAAGGTGCTTTGCTGCCCGATAAAATGCCAAAACCATGAAATATAGCCTATTGCATAATGTTGATATCCAGCATATTTGTTTAGTCACTTCAAAATTCGATCCTCCCGGAGTCCGCATGACGCAAATTCAGGAAGCCGCCGCGCAAGGCCGCGCATGGAAATTCGCGAGCGCCGACGAGGACGACCGCCCAAGCCTTCCCGAAGTCAATTCCACCATCAAGGTTCCCCATACCGGCACCTGGGTTCGGCGCCTGATCGCCTTCCTCGGACCGGGCTATATGATCTCCGTCGGTTACATGGACCCCGGCAACTGGGCGACGGACATCGCGGGCGGCTCGCAATTCGGCTACACGCTGCTTGCCGTCATCATGCTGTCCAACCTGATGGCGATCCTGCTGCAGGCACTGTCGGCCCGGCTCGGCATCGTTACCGGCCGCGATCTTGCCCAGGCCTGTCGCGATCACTATCCGCGGCCCGTCAACCTAGCTCTATGGTTTGCCTGCGAACTGGCCATCATCGCCTGCGACCTCGCCGAAGTCATCGGCACGGCGATCGCTCTGCAGCTGCTCTTCGGAATTCCGCTGATCGGCGGCGCATTGATCACCGCGCTCGACGCCTTCCTGCTGCTGCTTCTGATGAACAAGGGCTTCCGGTATCTCGAAGCCTTCGTTATCGCGCTGCTGGTCGTCATCGCCACCTGTTTTGCCGTGCAGATCGTCGCTGCCGCGCCTCCGGTCGCAGGCATCCTCCACGGCTTCATCCCTTCGCCCGAGATCGTCACCAATCCCGCGATGCTCTACATCGCCATGGGCATCATCGGCGCGACCGTCATGCCGCATAATCTCTACCTGCATTCCTCGATCGTGCAGACCCGCGCCTATAAGCGCAATGACGAAGGCCGCCGCGACGCCATCAAATGGGCAACCCTCGACAGCACCATCGCCCTGATGCTGGCACTCTTCGTCAACGCCGCGATCCTGATCGTCGCTGCCGCCGCTTTCCACACCAGCGGCCATGCCGACGTTGCCGAGATCGGTCAGGCATACGAACTGCTGTCGCCGCTGCTCGGCCTCGGCATCGCCTCCACGTTGTTTGCCGTCGCGCTGCTCGCCTCCGGGCTCAATTCGACTGTCACGGCAACGCTCGCGGGCCAGATCGTGATGGAAGGCTTCCTCCGCCTGCGGATTCCGCATTGGGCAAGGCGACTTTTGACCCGCGGCCTCGCAATTATTCCGGTTGTGTTCGTGACCGCTATTTATGGTGAAAAAGGTACTGCCAATCTGCTCGTGCTGAGCCAGGTCGTCCTGTCCATGCAGCTGCCCTTTGCTGTCATTCCGCTGGTTCAATTCGTCACGAATCGCGAGAAAATGGGCAAATTCGTCGTCTCGAGAAGTATTGCCATTCTCTCCTGGCTGGTCGCGGCAATCATTCTGGTGCTGAACTTCAAGCTTCTCTACGACACCATCTTCGGTTGACGAATCATCCGGAACGCGCGAATCTGGACCTGTGGACGATCACGGCAATTAACAGACTCGTAATATTTGCCTAGATTTCGCCATGATTTGCCCTAGTTTGGGCCCACCGCAGTCTGCAGGGTTCCTCACTTCATGGTCGAAAGTCCATTGCGCGTCCAATTTCCTGCAGAAGCTGCGATGCAGGCGCGGCCGCATCATGAATTTCACATTCCGTTTCTGCCTCGCTCTCCACATCTTCGCCATCTGATCGCGATCAGCCTGGCGGGCACCGCTTCCTTTGGCCTTCTCGCAAGCGTGCTCTATCCATTGCTGGCGCATCATACCATCGAGCAGGCCGTGCCGATGCGCACCGCCCAACTTGCGCGCCCGCAGCCGGCGCTACGCAAGAGCACGCGCATCGCCGCTGCAAAACAGCGTTTCGATGGTGCCCGTTTCGCGCAGGTGGCAGAGAAAACCTCGAGCGGCGAAACCCGCATTTTCACCTATCACCGCACGACGCTGGTTTTCAAATCGGCGGAATCCGCAAACTCAGACGGCAATCTCGGTGCCATCAACGCCTCTTATGGCGGCGAACGTGCCGAGGAGGTGGTGTTCTCGCCGCCGTCGCTGTCGGATATCCGCCATGGTATCTATCCGCAGACGACGCATTATGACGCTGTTCGGCGCTCGCGCTTCCCCGTTCGCGGCGTTCCGCTGAATGTCAGCGTTTCGAGGGCAACCACGGGCGAGTCTGGCCGCGAGTTCCACAAGCTCGTTTCCATGCCGAAGGACAAGCAGGATCTGCAGGACATCCTGGCATCCGCGGGCCTCAGCAGCGACGCCGGCGATGAGCTGCAACGTGCGCTTGAGACCGACACGGTTTCCCCCGGCGACAGCCTGGAACTGCTGCTGGAGAAGAAGGGGCCGAACGCACGCCCGAAGCTGATCATGGCCCGCCTCAGCGGCGACAAGACGCCCGAGCGCGTCGTCGCGCGCGACGATGCGGACAGCTTTGTGCCGATGGCCAATGACCAGCTGTTTTCCACGCTCTATAGCGAAAGCCAGGCCGAATTGCCTGCCTCGACGGAGGTAGCTGCCGTCGATCTCAAGGACGTTGACGGGAACGACGAGACGACAATCAGCGCCAAGCTCGAGAAGGCAGGCCTGACCAGAGAATGCGCCTCGCAGCTCGTCAAGCTTGCCAAGGCCAAGGGCATTTCGCTGACGAGCGTCGAAGATGCGCCCGACAGCGTCGATCTGCTCTTCCGCAAGGCGGAGGAAGGCAAGAACGAGTTGATGTTCATCGAGTTCCATGCCGACGGCGACACGCACCGCTTCTATCTGCACAAGAACAGCGGCGAAGAGCCCTCGGAATTCTACGATGAAGGCGGCCATTCGATCGCCAAGTCGCTTGTGCACCGTCCCGTGCCGAACGGCACGCTTGGCGACGGTTTCGCCTGGCGCATCCATCCCATTCTCGGCGTGAAGAAATTCCATAACGGCGTCGATTTCCGCGCACCGATGGGCAGCCCGATCCAGGCCGCCGGCGATGGTGTCGTCGAAAAGATCTCCTGGGAAACAGGCTACGGCAAATATGTGCGCATCCGCCACGACGGCGGCTATGAGACCACCTATGCTCATATTTCCGCAACACCGTCGGACTTGCGCGTCGGCCAGCGCGTCACCCAGGGCCAGACCATCGCCTATGTCGGCTCGACCGGCTACTCCACCGGCCCGCATCTCTACTATGAACTGCGCGTCAACGGCCGCTATGAGAATCCGCTGACGGCACAATTGCCCGCCGGCACCAATCTCACGGGCAAGTCGCTCGACAGCCTGCGCTCGCAGGTCAACCACGTCGAAAACATCATGAGCTATCTCGACGTGCCGCCGGCGCGCGACGATCCGCCACCGCCCTTCCCGGGCTTTGAGCCGGGACCTGGGCCTGGCGGCCCGGGACCGAAGCACTTCGGCGCACCTTAAGCCTCCGTCGCGCGCGCTCGGCTGATTGCGGAGCAGTTGCGCAGATTTACGACCGAGCACTGACAATCGGCGTTGCGCTTCCTATATCCCTTTCCGAACGCAAATCGTCAGGCCCTCCGCCGTTGCCGCGGCCTTGTACCTGACCCCTCACCCTAGCCCTCTCCCCGCAAGCGGGGAGAGGGGATGACAGAGCAAGGCAATCGGCCACTCCATTTAAGAAGGCTCGGTGTCGAGCATGTAGAGCCCCCTCTCCCCGCTTGCGGGGAGAGGGTTGGGGTGAGGGGCTAAGCATAAAGCGCCACATCGGCGGACACACCCGACCATCGCTCAACCCAGGAGCCCCGTGATGTCGCAAAAGCCAGTCAAAACACCCGGTCCCGATCATCCCATCACGATCGAAGAGAAGCATGCCCATGTCACCGTTTCCGTCGCCGGCAAGGTGATCGCCGACACCCACGAAGCGCTGTCCCTCAAGGAGGCATCCTATCCGGCTGTGCTCTATATCCCGCGCAAGGATGTCGACCTGTCGTTGCTGGAAAGAACAAGCCACGAAACCTACTGCCCCTACAAGGGCGACTGCTCCTATTACAGCATCCCCGCCGGCGGCGAGCGTTCTGTGAACGCGATCTGGACCTACGAGAACCCTTATCCCTCGGTCAGCCAGATCAAGGACTACATGGCTTTCTATCCTGATCGCGTCGACGTGATCGACATCATCAGCTAAAGCGCCAGACCGCTCGACGCATCGAAGACGTAGACCAGGTCCGGGCTGACGGAAACATTCAGCGGCTGGCCATAGCGCACCGGAGCCTCGCCATCGACGACGGCCGTCACCTGCTCGCCGGCGAGGTCGAACAGCACATGCGTCTGGGCGCCGGTCGGCTCGACCAGCAGCGTCTGGCCGCTGAGCGGCGAACCGCCGCTCGCAAGGCTCAGATGCTCGGGCCGCAGGCCGATCTTCACGCTCTGGCCCGGCTTCACCTTGCGCTCGCCGGCGATGCGCACCGACGTGCTATCCTTCAGCCGCACGGCCGGGGCGCCATCGACACCATCGACCACACCATCGAGGAAATTCATCGCCGGCGAGCCGATGAAGCCGGCGACGAAGAGATTGGCCGGCTTGCGGTAAAGCTCGATCGGCGTGCCCTGCTGCTCGATCTTGCCCTGGTTCAGGACAACGATGCGGTCGGCAAGCGTCATCGCCTCGATCTGGTCGTGGGTCACGTAGATCGACGTCGTCTGCACCTTCTGATGCAGCGCCTTGATTTCCGAGCGCATCTGCACCCGCAATTTGGCATCGAGGTTGGACAGCGGCTCGTCGAACAGGAAGACGGCCGGATTGCGCACGATGGCGCGGCCCATGGCGACGCGCTGGCGTTGGCCGCCGGACAGCTGCGCCGGCTTGCGGTCGAGCAGCTTGGTGAGATCGAGCATGCGCGCCGCTTCGTTGACGCGCTGCTCGATCACCGGCTTCGGCTCACCCGAGAGCTTCAGGTTGAAGCCCATGTTCTCGGCGACGGTCATGTGCGGATAGAGCGCATAGGACTGGAAGACCATGGCGATGTTGCGCTCGCGCGGCGTCATGCCATTGACCACCTGCCCGCCGATCGACACATCGCCGTCGGTGATTTCCTCAAGCCCGGCGATCATGCGCAAAAGGGTCGATTTCCCGCAGCCTGAGGGGCCGACGAGGGCGATGAACTCGCCGTCATCGATCGCCAGCGAGATATCGTGGATGACCGTGAGCGCCCCGTAGGCCTTGTGGATGTTGTGCAGTTCGACGGATGCCATGCTTTTTGCTCCGATAGGGCTCAGGATTTCACCGCGCCGGCGGTGAGACCGGCGATGATATGCTTCTGCGCCAGGAAGAAGACGATGATGGTGGGCAGGATGGTCAGCGTGATGAAGGCGAGCACCAATTCCCATTCGGTGCCGAATTCGCCGCTATAGACCATCATGCCGAGCGGCCAGGGATAGATCGAATCCGAATTCAGCATGATCAGCGGCAGGATGTAGCTGTTCCAGCTGCCCACAAAAGAGATGATGCTGACGGTTGCGATGATCGGCCGCGAGAGCGGCAACGAGATATGCCAGAAGAAGCGGATATAGCCGCAGCCATCGACGAAGGCGGCCTGGAACAATTCTTCCGGAAGGTTGCGAAAGTAATTGCGGAAAAGCAGGATACTCATGCCGAGGCCGAAAGCCACCTGCGGCAGCACGACGCCCCAATAGGTATTGAGCAGGCCGAGATCGCGGATGCGGATGAACAGCGGCAGGATGGCGGTCGCGGCCGGAAACATCAGACCGATCAGGAAATAGTTCAGCAGGAAGTTCGAGCCGAAGAATTTTACATGCGCGAAGGCGAAGGCTGCCATCGCCGAGACCGATACCGTCAGGAACACGGTCAACACGGCGATGATCAAAGAGTTCATCATTTGCCGCCAGTAGCGGTCGCCGAACAGGATGCCGGCATAATTCTCGAAATGCCACTCGGCGGGCAGGCCGAAGGGATTGGTGCGAAGATCGCCGAGCGACTTGAAGCCGCCGAGCGCGGTCGTCAGCAGCGGGATCAGCACGATGGCGGCGATGATGGTGAGCGACACATAGAGATAGATCTTCGTGCCGGTGCTCAGTCGAACGGATGTGGCCATATCAGTCATTGCGCATAAATATCCGTTTGTAGCCGAAGGCGAGGGTGACGCAGATCACGAACAGCACGACGCCGACGGCGCTGCCGAGGCCGACCTGCATGCGGGTGACGCCGAAATTGTAGAGGAAGGTCACCATCGTCTGCGTCGAGTTGAACGGTCCGCCGCCGGTGAGCGGCATGATCATGTCGAAGAGCTGCAATGATCCCACCACGGCGAAGAACACGGAGAGACGCAGCGTCGAGCCGAGCAGTGGCAGGGTGACGTAACGGAACTTCTGCCAGCCGGTGGCGCCATCGATCTCGGCGGCTTCCAGCACGCTCTTGTCGAGGGATTGCAGGCCGGCGATGAACAGCATCATGTGGAAGCCGAAATATTTCCATACGATCACGCCGAGCACCGCGTACATCGCCAGATCCTTGTCGGCGAGCACGTAAGGCGTGGGCGTGCCGAGGAAATGGGCGATCGCGGCGAAGAGGCCGTAGTCACCGTCATAGACGAAGCGCCAGATCAGGCCGGCAGCGACTTCGGCCAGCACATAGGGCAGGAAGAAGATCAGCCGGAAGAGCACGACGCCGCGGATGCGGTTGGCGAGCATCGTCGCCAGCCAGATCGCGAGCGGCACCTGAATGGCGATCGACACCACGATGATCAGCGCATTGTTCTTGAGCGATGTCAGGAACGCGCCGTTCTTGAACAGCACCTGGAAATTGCGCAGGCCGACGAATTCAGTGGGCGGACCGTAGCCGTCCCAGCGATAGAGGCTGTACCAGGCCGCTTCCCCCATCGGCAGGATGACGAAGATGGTGAAAAGCAGAAGCGCTGGCGGCAGGAACAGTAGGATGACCGGCATGCGGCCGCGTGCGGCGGCCGACTTTCGCTTCGCTGCGGGCTTCGCCCGTGCGACGGAGGGCATGGCGGTCGTGGCGCTGACATCGGTCATAGATAATCCTGACCCCTGAAATTCCAGGGAAGCACACGTCGTCTTTGGAATGGCGAGCCGGTATTAGGAGCCGGCTCACCCGATCAATTGTCACGCCAAAATTCAGATGAATTCCACAAATTGGCGCTAGGGCACGTTTCACCTTCTCCCCGCCGGGGAGAAGGACGCCCGAAGGGCAGGTTGAGGGGGCGTTGCACCGTAAGGGCCGCAAAGAATATGCCGCACCCCCCTCATCCGTCTCTCACCGCTTCACTTCGCTCAGCGTCTCGATCCACCTTCTCCCCGTTGGGGCGAAGATCTAAGATATCAAAGCTGATCCTGCTCGAAGGCTTCCTGAACCTGCTGCGCGCCATCCTTCGGAGTGACCTGGCCCGAGACGATGCCGACAGCCACGTCGTTGACCACGCGACCGACGGACGGGCCGAGATCCTGGTCGAAGAAGTTCTGGTGCCAGGTCGAATGCGCCAGCTGGTCGGCAGCCTCATGCATCAGCGGACCCTTGACGCCGTCTTCAGCGCCGACAGCTACCGGGATGATCATGCCGGCCTGCGCCATGGTGCGCTCATTCTCCGCATTGGTCAGATAAGCGAGGAAATCGAGCGCTTCGGGCGGAGCTTTCTTGGTGACGGCCCAACCGTTCAGGCCACCGAGCGTATCGGTCCCAAGGCCAGCGCCACCGGTGACGGCCGGAAAGGCGAAGCGGCCGACATTGTCGTTCGCCAGGCCCTTGCCATCGCCGGCATTGGTGCGCTGGTTGGCGACGGTATTCTCGAACCCGAGGATCATGGCAGCCTTGCCGTCGCCGAAGACGCCGAGCGCCTGCGGCCAGGTGGTGCCGAGATAGCCAGGCTGGAAGGGCTCGAGCTTGCCGAGTTCGGCGAGCTGCTCGCCGGCCTTGATGATGGCGGGATCGTTGAAGCCGTTGCCCTTGCCGTTCTTGGCATCGCTGAAGACCTGCTGGCCGCCGTCGCGCATCACCAGATAGCTCCAGTAGAAATGGATCGGCCACTTCTCGCCGCCGCCGCCGGCGATCGGCGCGATGCCGGCCGCCTTGATCTTCTTGACCGCGGCCAGATAGTCATCCCAGGTCTTGATAGCGCTCGCGTCGACGCCAGCCTTGGCGAAGAGCGCCTTGTTGTAGAAGAAGGAAACGGTGCCCATTTTGTACGGCACGGCGCTGATCTTGCTGTCGAAGGTCAGGCCTTTGACGGCGGCCTGATTATAGCTCTTCGACCACGCACCATCCTTGGCGTTCATGGCCGCAGTGAGGTCCTGCAATGTTCCGGTCTGCTGTTGCTGCTTCAGCACGCCGCCGCCCCAGCTGAAGAAGAAATCGGGAGCGTCCTTCGATTGCAATAGTGTCGGCAGTTTCGCCTTGAAGGCCTCGTTGGCCAGGAACTGCATCTCGATCTTCGTACCGGGATGCTTGGCCTCATACTGATCGGCGATCTTGCGCCAGACGGCAACATAAGTCGGATCGGTTTCCAGATGAAGCCATTTGACGACGGTGTCGGCGGCAGCGCTCGACACGCCGGCCAGAATCGCCAATCCGGTCGTTGCGGCAATAGCGGCGATGCGAAGGGCCTTGGCCCCACGTAGATGGATCATGATTTTCTCCTCCCAAGGGAACCAAGAGCCTCAATATTTTTTCCCTTATGCGGATTAATTCAACGGAGCTTTGCTGAAATGTCAACCACCATCGCTAAATTTTCGGCAGATCGTCGGTAAAACGGCTTGACATTGGGCAATGCGCATAGGTTATTTAATACGCATTCCGTTAAAAATACCAGGCCGCCGCCGAGCGGGTCCGACATCCGGCACCATTCTCATGAAAACAGCAGATCCCGAACTCATGCGGGCGATAAACCGCTTCAACGTGCTGGATACGATCCGGCGGGCGGGCTCCATCGCACGCATCGAAATCAGCGAGCGCACCCAGCTTTCGACCACCACGGTCTCGGCGATAACAGCGTCGTTGCTGGATGACGGCCTGATCCTGGCTCGCACGGAGGGCGACCTGCGCGAGGCCGCCGCCCGAGGCCGGCCCCGCGTCATGTTGGAACTCAATCCGGATGCCGCCCGCGTCGTCGGCGCGAAGATCGCCGCCAACCGCATGGTCTTCGTCGTCACCGATTTTCGCGGCGAAGTGCTTTCGACGCTGACGCTGGCGCTCCGCGTCGACCGGCAGCCGATCGGCGTCATCGCCGATCTGATCGAGGACGGCGTGCGCCGCTGTGTCGTCGACGCCAACCTGGCGCTTGATGAAATCGATTCGGTCTGTCTCGGCCTGCCCGGCGTCGTCGAACACCGTACCGGCCATGTGCGCACCAGCCCGATCTTCCGCGAAACCGGCGTCGATTTCGCCACGGAAATGTCCGAACGGCTGGGCGTCACCACCATCGTCGAAAGCGACGCGCACGCCATCACGCTCGCCCATCACTGGTTCGGCAAGGCACGAGACCTTGACGACATGGTGCTGGTGTCGCTGGAACAGACACTGGGGCTGGGCGTACTGCACGGCGGCCAGCTCTTTCGCGGGGCCGGCGGCCTCAGCCACAATCTCGGTGACCTCGTTCTCGGCATCGGACCGCAGGGCACGGTCAGACTGGCGAGCCTTGCCGGCGAGAGCGCCATTCTCGGCGATCAGCCGAGCGGCCGCTTCGCCGAGGCGATCCGTCTCGGGCAGGGCATGGCGCATGCCAAGACGCTGATTGCGGCGGAAGACAATACGCTGATCGGCGCGGCGGTCCGCGCCGGCGAAGCCTGCGGCACGGCGCTCGCCAATATCGTCACGCTGTTTGCCCCGCCGCGCGTCATTCTTGTGGGATCGAGCCTGGCGCTCGGCCAGCCCTTCCTCGACAGCCTGCGGGAGGCCTATTCACTGGCGATCCCACCGTCGATCAGGGGCGTGACCGAATTGGTGTTCGATCAGTCGACCGACGAGACCTGGGCGCAGGGTGCGGCGGTCGTCGCGCTGCGCGAACTCTACGAATCGCCCTGGGGAACGACGGGGCCTGCACCGGCCCTCTGATCCTCGGGGACAGGCAAAGACAATTATCTGGAGGAAGTCTATGAACAAGGTCGGCATCGGCATTATCGGCTGCGGAAACATTTCCGGCGCCTATCTCACCGCCATGAAATCCTTTCCCATTCTCGACATCAAAGGCGTCGCCGACCTCAATCGCGAGCTTGCGGAGGCAAAGGCCGCCGAATTCGGCCTGAAGGCGGTTGAGATCGCAGCCCTGCTCGCTGATCCCACGGTCGAGATCATCGTCAACCTGACCATCCCGAAGGCGCATGTCGCGGTCGGCCTGCAGGCGCTGGATGCCGGCAAGCACACCTATTCGGAAAAGCCGCTCGGCATCAATTTCGCCGAAGGCAAGCAGCTTGCGGAGGCGGCTACCGCCAAGGGTCTGCGCATCGGCGCGGCGCCCGATACCTTTCTCGGCGGCGGCCATCAGACGGCCCGCGCCATCATCGATGAAGGCGCAATCGGTATCCCGGTCGGCGGCACCGCCACCTTCATGTGTCCCGGTCATGAGCGCTGGCATCCGAATCCGGCTTTCTATTACGAAATCGGCGGCGGCCCGATGCTCGACATGGGTCCCTACTACATCACCGACCTCGTCAATCTGCTCGGCCCCGTCTCACAGGTCGCAGGTTTTGCCGTGACGCCGCGCAAGGAGCGCATCATCACCAGCGAGCCGCGCAATGGCGAGCACATCCCCGTGCATGTCGCGACCCACGTCGCCGGCGTCATGGCCTTTGCCAATGGCGCGGTCGTGCAGATCGGCATGAGCTTCGACGTCGCCGGCCACAAGCATGTGCCGCTCGAAGTCTACGGCACCGAGGGCACTTTGATCGTGCCCGACCCCAATCGCTTCGGCGGCCCCGTCGAGTTCCTGAAGAAAGGCGGCGAGTTCGCGGAGCGCGAAATCACGGCTCCCTATGCCGACGGCAATTACCGCTCTCTCGGCGTCGCCGATATGGCGCATGCCATCCGCTCGAACCGTCCGCACCGGGCCAATGGCAGCCTGGCGCTGCACGTGCTCGAGGTCATGGAAGCCTTCCAGACCGCGTCCGATAGCGGGCGCACGGTCACCATAACAACGCAAACGGAACGTCCGGCCCCGCTGTCCGAATCCCTCGTGGACGGAAAAATCGGCCGCTAACCGCGCAATTTCAGGAGGAATATCATGCGTGAAGCACTTATCGTCTGGGGCGGCTGGAGCGGCCACGAGCCGCAGGAATGCGCCCATATCATCCGCGACATGCTGGAGGAGGACGGCTTCAAGGTCTATCTCGAAAACAGCACCGAAGCCTTTGCCGATCCCTCGATCCACGATCTCAGCCTGATCGTGCCGATCGTCACCATGTCGAAGATCGAGAAGGAAGAGGTGAAAAACCTTGCCGCCGCGATCGAGAGCGGCGTCGGCATCGCCGGCTATCACGGCGGCGCCGGCGACTCATTCCGAGAGAGCGTCGAGTACCAGTTTATAATCGGTGGCCAATGGGTCGCCCATCCCGGCAACATCATCGACTATACCGTCAACATCACCCGCCCGGACGATCCGATCATGGAAGGGATCACCGATTTCCCCTACACGTCCGAGCAATATTACATGCATGTCGATCCGTCGAACGAAGTGCTGGCGACCACGACCTTCACCGGCGAGCACGCCTACTGGATCGACGGCGTCGTCATGCCGGTGGCCTGGAAGCGCAAATACGGCAAGGGCCGCGTCTTCTATTCCTCGCTCGGCCACCAGGCCAAGGAATTCGACGTGCCTCAGATGAAAACGATCTTCCGCCGCGGCGCCAACTGGGCGGCGCGCTGAGGGCGCCTGCCTCTTTCTGGCAAGGATTGCCCCTCATTTAATGCGAGCAAGAGTTGCCCCTCACCCTAGCCCTCTCCCCGCGCGCGGGGAGAGGGGACGATCCCGGTCCCTCGCCTCTCGATAGGCTGGAAGGAAGGCTGCGGGTGCCCCATCCCCTTCTCCCCGTGCCGACCGGGAGAAGGTGGCCGATAGGCTGGATGAGGGGCCTAGGAGGCTTCAGGAACTTTAGTGGCCCCATACCTCATACCGGCATGAGAAGCCGGTCACCCTTCACCTTGCTACCTTGACCCGAACTGATAAAATACCGCCAGCAAGCCACAAACTCTTGTGCTGCTTGCGCTTTTCGTTGCCATGGGGGTGGGATGGATCAAGGCGCCATGGAAGCACCCAACAGCTCGTCGGTCAGCTACGGCACCGAACCGGGATTGCGTTTCGCCTCCCTGCTCGACGGGCATGGTGGCTGCAGGCAGCTCAGCATGGATCAGGTCGGTTCCTGCAAGCCCGGAGAGGGCGTCACCTGGCTGCATTTTGAGCGCGACCATCCGGCGACCGCCGATTGGATCACCCACAGGAGCAATCTTGATCCTTTCGTGGTCGAGGCGCTGCTGGAAGAAGAATCTCGTCCGCGTGTCGAACCGGTAGGCGACGGACTGTTGATCATCCTGCGCGGCGTCTGCGCGACATCGCCCGATGGCACGACGCAGAAGCCCGCCGATATCGATCTGGTGCCTCTGCATCTCTGGGTCGATGGCAATCGCATCGTCTCCCTGCGCGACAGCGGCCACTACATCACGGCGCTGCGCGATATCCGCCTGTCGCTGGAGAAGAAAAAGGGGCCGCAGCGTTCCGGTGAGCTGCTCGCCCTGATCGCCGACAAGCTGGTGCGCGATCTCGAACCCGTGCTCGACGCCATGGACGAAGAGGTGGATGAGCTCGATGAGCTGATCTTTCACGGCGAGGCCGGCCAGGTGCGCGAACGCCTGAAGCTGCTGCGCCGCCGCGCCGTGCAGCTTCGCCGTTACCTGGCGCCGCAACGCGATGCGCTGAACCGCATCGAACATGACGACGCGCCCTGGCTTGCCGAACGCGATAAGCTGCGCCTGCGCGAGGTCATCGACAAGCTGATGCGCTATATCGAGTATCTCGACGCCATCCGCGATCGCACCAGCATCCTGCATGACGACCTGTCGACCGTCATCGGCGAGCGCATCGCCCGCAATTCCAATCGCCTCGCCGCCCTAGCTGCCCTGCTCCTGCCGCCGAGCGTGGTGGCCGGCCTGTTCGGCATGAATGTCGGCGGCATTCCCGGCGTCAACGACACCTGGGCCTTCGTCGTCATCGTCCTCTTCGTGACGATCACATCGATCGCCACCCTCTGGGTGCTGAAGCGCATCAACTGGCTTTAACGCCCGGCTCTCGGTTCGGCCAAGCCCATGGCGCAGGCAATCCTTTCGAATAGGCAGCAGGCAATCCCGGCCGACGAGCCGAGCATTGGCCAGGCGATCAAAGGTGCCTGAGCAGCCTGAAACCATCCACCCGCCTTTCGGGTCTGAAATATGGTTTCCTTATATTTCCAATCCCGATCAATCGGTTATCCGTTTTGTTATTTTTTGCTAAAATAAGACCTGGGCGAGATTTATGAAGCGAAACTGAAACGCGACCAGTTTTCGTTTGACATTCCTTTATCTTCATTTATCGTCATTCTTGTTTCGGTTTTCGCGTGAGGGGTGCAAATCGAAACGGGGGAGGTATCATTGTCCAGACATCAGATCCGCATCGGAAATGGCACGAAGTACGGCACAGCAAGCCGCACCGCCGCCATCAACCTCGCGCACCTTGGTTTTCGCTGCCGCGACGTTAGCGCAGGCGGATCGATGCAATTCTTTCTACGACCATAGCCTCGGCAATAGACGGCACCCGGTGAAGGTATAGCCCGATCCGGACGGATCAGTCTTCTTGAAATCCTCGTGGCGGCATCGGCCTGCGACGCATGGAGGGAATCTATCGTGCTTGAACTCAAAGGCGTCTCGAAGTCGGTCACCGGCGAGACGCATATTGCGGAAACGAACCTGACGCTGCAGCGCGGCACGCTGAACGTGCTTCTTGGGCCGACGCTTTCGGGAAAGACATCGCTGATGCGGCTGATGGCCGGCCTCGACAAGCCGACCACGGGCACGATCCATGTCGACGGCGCCGACGTCACCGGCCTGCCGGTGCAGCGCCGCAACGTCGCCATGGTCTACCAGCAGTTCATCAACTACCCCGCCATGACGGTCTACGACAATATCGCCTCGCCCATGCGCCTCAGCGGCGCGAATGCGGCAACCATCGACCGGGAAGTGAAGAAGGCCGCCGACATCCTGCGGCTCGGCCCCTTCCTCGATCGCCTGCCGCTCAGCCTCTCCGGCGGCCAGCAGCAGCGCACGGCGCTTGCCCGCGCCATCGTCAAGAAGGCAGGGCTGGTGCTGCTCGACGAACCGCTCGCCAATCTCGATTACAAGCTGCGCGAGGAATTGCGCGCCGAGCTGCCGAAGATTTTCGCCGAATCCGGCGCCATCTTCGTCTACGCTACCACCGAGCCCTCCGAGGCGCTGCTCCTTGGCGGCAATACCGCGACCCTGTCGGAGGGACGCATCACACAATTCGGATCGACGATCGAAGTCTTCCGCAATCCGAAGGACCTGATCACCGCGACCACCTTCGCCGATCCGCCGCTGAACACCATAATGCTGAACAAGCGCGGCAGGGAATTCGTGCTGGACGAGAATATCCACCTGCCCGTGCCGCAAGGCCTCGAAAGCCAGCCGGACGGCCGCTACACGATCGCCTTCCAGCCGCATCACCTAGCCCTTGCGCCGCAGACGCCGGAAGCCGTTGCCGCGCCGGCGAAAGTGATGGTAACCGAGATCACCGGCTCGGAAAGCTTCATCCATCTCGATTTTTCCGGTCGGCGCTGGGTGATGCTGACCCAAGGCGTCCAGGATATCGACGTCGATGATGCGATCGATGTCTATATCGACCCCCGCCACATCATGGTCTTCGACACCGATGGCGCCGCCGTCGCTCCCGACCTGCAACAAGCCGCCTGAGGAGAGACATCGCCAATGGCACGTATCGATCTTGACCACATCAGGCACGCCTACAACGACCATCCCAAATCCGATGCGGACTACGCGCTGAAGGAAGTGAACCATAGCTGGGAAGACGGCAGCGCCTATGCGCTGCTCGGACCGTCCGGCTGCGGCAAGACCACTTTGCTCAATATCGTCTCGGGCCTGGTGCAGGCCTCCGAGGGCCGCATCCTGTTCGACGGCAAGGACGTGACCCGGCTATCGACCCAGGAGCGCAACATCGCCCAGGTCTTCCAGTTCCCGGTCGTCTACGACACGATGACCGTCTACGACAACCTCGCCTTCCCGCTGCGCAACCGGCATGTTCCGGAAGCCGACGTAAAGCGCAAGGTCGATGAGATCATCGAAATGATCGGCCTTTCCGACAGCGCCCACCGCAAGGCGCGCGGGCTGACGGCTGACGCCAAGCAGAAGATCTCGCTCGGCCGCGGTCTCGTGCGCTCCGATGTCAACGCCATCCTCTTCGACGAGCCGCTGACGGTCATCGACCCGCATATGAAGTGGGTGCTGCGTTCGCAGCTGAAACAGCTCCATCGTCGCTTCGGCTTTACCATGGTCTACGTCACCCACGACCAGACGGAAGCGCTGACTTTCGCCGACAAGGTGGTTGTCATGTACAATGGCGAGGTGGTGCAGATCGGCACGCCGAACGACCTGTTCGAACGCCCGCGCCATACCTTCGTCGGCTATTTCATCGGCTCGCCGGGCATGAATGTCATGCCGGTCGAAATCGAAGGCCGCAACGCGCGCCTCGGCAACCGTACGATCATGTTGCCCGGCGCGCTGCTGGAAAAACGCGCCGGCCGCTCCGAACTCGGCATCCGTCCGGAATTCGTCCGCATCGGCCGCGAGGGCATTCCCGCCACCGTCACCAAGGTCGAGGATCTCGGCCGCCGCAAGGTGGTCCGCGCCAAGCTGGATGGTCAGGATATCGTCGCTGTCATCGGCGAGGACCAGGCGGTGCCGGCCGAGCCGCATATCGCCTTCGATCCCGCCGGCATCAATATCTACGCCGACTCCTGGCGCATCGAGATGGGAGCCTGACGATGGACAAGACCTGGAACAACAAAGCCTGGTTCATGCTCATTCCCGTTCTGCTGCTGGTCGGCTTTTCCGCCGTCATTCCCTTGATGACGGTGGTGAACTATTCGGTGCAGGATACCTTCGGCAACAACGTCTTCTTCTGGGCGGGCACCAGCTGGTTCGAGCAGATCCTGCATTCCGGCCGTTTCTGGGATGCTATGTTCCGCAACCTGATCTTCTCCTTCGTCATCCTGGCGATCGAAGTGCCGCTCGGCATCTTCATCGCCCTTAATATGCCGAAGAAGGGTGTCGGCGTGCCGGTCTGCCTCATATTGATGGCCCTGCCGCTGCTGATTCCCTGGAACGTCGTCGGCACGATCTGGCAGGTCTTCGGCCGCAGCGACATTGGCCTGATGGGCTATGTCCTCGTCGGCCTCGGCATCGACTACAACTACGTCTCCGATCCGGTCGACGCCTGGGCGACGATCATCCTCATGGACGTCTGGCACTGGACGAGCCTCGTCGTGCTGCTCTGCTATGCCGGCCTCGCCTCCATTCCCGACGCCTTCTACCAGGCGGCCAAGATCGACGGCGCCTCGCGCTGGTCCGTCTTCCGCTACATCCAGCTGCCGAAGATGAACCGGGTGCTGCTGATCGCCGTGCTGCTGCGTTTCATGGATAGTTTCATGATCTATACCGAACCCTTCGTCGTCACCGGCGGCGGCCCCGGCAACTCGACGACCTTCCTGTCGATCGATCTCGTGAAGATGGCGCTCGGCCAGTTCGACCTCGGCCCGGCGGCGGCCATGTCGCTCGTCTACTTCCTTATCGTGCTGCTTCTGTCCTGGGTCTTCTACACCGTCATGACCAATTACGATGCGGGAGCAAGCCAATGAGCGGCAAACCCCTGTCCACCACGGCCGACGACGCCGCGCTGCACAAGATGGCAGTCTCCGGCGCGACAACAGGCAATGCCGCCGCTGCCGGCGCGCAGGTTGCGCGTAGGCAGAGCGAGAAGGGCCGATGGTCCTGGCTGGTGCCGGCGATCTACATCGTCTTCCTGCTCCTGCCGATCTACTGGCTCGTCAACATGAGCTTCAAGACCAACGAGGAGATCGTCAACGGGTTGACGCTCTATCCGCACGCGCCGACACTGCGCAATTACACGATCATCTTCACCGATCCGTCCTGGTACAAGGGCTATATCAACTCGATCACCTATGTCGTCATGAACATGGTGATCTCGGTTGCCTGCGCCCTTCCCGCGGCCTATGCCTTCTCGCGCTACCGCTTCCTCGGCGACAAGCACGTGTTCTTCTGGCTGCTGACGAACCGCATGGCGCCGCCGGCGGTGTTCGCGCTGCCCTTTTTCCAGCTCTATTCCGCCTTCGGCCTGATCGACACCCATATCGCAGTGGCATTGGCGCATTGCCTGTTCAACGTGCCGCTCGCGGTCTGGATCCTCGAAGGCTTCATGTCCGGCGTGCCGAAGGAGATCGACGAGACGGCTTATATCGACGGCTATTCGTTCCCGCGCTTCTTCATCAAGATCTTCATTCCGCTGATCGCCAGCGGCATCGGCGTCGCTGCCTTCTTCTGCTTCATGTTCTCCTGGGTCGAGCTTTTGATTGCCCGCACGCTGACGGTGACCGACGCCAAGCCGATCGCCGCCATCATGACGCGAACGGTCTCGGCCTCGGGCATGGACTGGGGCCTGCTTGCCGCCGCCGGCGTGCTGACCTTGGTCCCCGGCGCGCTCGTCATCTATTTCGTCCGCAACTACATCGCCAAGGGCTTCGCGCTCGGCCGCGTCTGAAGGGAAACCGCCATGAACACAGATTTTTCCTGGATGGCCTGGACGCTGCCGACAGCGCTGTTCTTCTCGACGATCCTGGTGCTGCTGATCGGCATGGCGGTCTGGGAATATGTTTCGCCCGGCGGCAATCCGCGCGTCGGCATCCTGCATTTCGAAACGACACGCGGCGACCGGCTGTTCATCTCGCTGCTCGGCGCCGCCTTCATCCACATCGGCTGGCTGGGCCTGGGAGGCCCCAGCCTGTGGTGGGCTCTTGCTCTTTCCGTGGTCTACGCCATCGGCGTCTTCCGTCTGGTCTGAAGCAAACTGGTACGGAGGCCGGGGTCTGGCCGCCTGGGAATATACTCGCAACCTGTAGGGAGGAATTTATGCGAAGACATCTCTTAACGACGACGGCAGTCGCCCTGCTGGCCTTGGCCGGCACGGCTCATGCCGGCATGAACGAAGCCAAGGCATTCCTGGACAAGGAGATCGGCGATCTCTCGACGCTCTCGCGCGCCGACCAGGAAAAGGAAATGCAGTGGTTCATCGACGCGGCCAAGCCCTTCCAGGGCATGGAGATCAAGGTCGTCTCGGAAACGCTGACGACCCACCAGTACGAATCGCAGGTTCTGGCACCGGCCTTCACCGCCATCACCGGCATCAAGGTCACGCATGACGTCATCCAGGAAGGCGACGTCGTCGAAAAGATCCAGACGCAGATGCAGACCGGCCAGAACCTCTATGACGGCTGGGTCAACGATTCCGACCTGATCGGCACCCATTGGCGCTACAAGCAGGTGCGCAACCTGACCGACTGGATGGCGGGCGAGGGCAAGGACGTCACCAATCCCGGCATCGATATCCCCGATTTCATCGGCACCAGCTTCACCACCGCTCCGGACAAGAAGCTCTACCAGCTTCCCGACCAGCAGTTCGCCAACCTCTATTGGTTCCGCTACGACTGGTTCAACGACGAGAAGAACAAGGCCGATTTCAAGGCCAAGTACGGCTACGATCTCGGCGTGCCGGTCAACTGGTCGGCCTATGAGGATATCGCCCAGTTCTTCACCGGCCGCGACGTCAACGGCAAGAAGGTCTTCGGCCATATGGACTATGGCAAGAAGGACCCATCGCTCGGCTGGCGCTTCACCGATGCCTGGCTTTCCATGGCCGGCAACGGCGACAAGGGCCTGCCGAACGGCCTGCCCGTCGACGAATGGGGCATCAAGGTCGATGCCAATTCCCGCCCTGTCGGCTCCTGCGTCGCCCGCGGCGGCGACACCAACGGCCCCGCTGCCGTCTACTCCATCCAGAAATATCTCGATTGGCTGAAGGCCTATGCACCGCCGGAAGCCCAGGGCATGACGTTCTCGGAATCCGGTCCGGTTCCGGCGCAGGGCAACGTCGCCCAGCAGATCTTCTGGTACACGGCCTTCACCGCCGACATGGTCAAGCCCGGCCTGCCGGTCATGAACGCCGACGGCAAGCCGAAGTGGCGCATGGCACCGTCTCCGCATGGCGTCTACTGGAAAGACGGCATGAAGCTCGGCTATCAGGACGTCGGTTCCTGGACGCTGATGAAATCGACGCCGGTCGACCGCGCCAAGGCCGCATGGCTCTACGCGCAGTTCGTGACCTCGAAAACGGTGGACGTGAAGAAGAGCCATGTCGGCCTCACCTTCATCCGTGAATCCACCATCCGCGACAAGAGCTTCACCAAGCGTGCGCCGGAACTCGGCGGTCTGATCGAATTCTACCGCTCGCCGGCACGCGTGCAATGGTCGCCGACCGGCACGAACGTTCCTGATTATCCGAAGCTGGCACAGCTCTGGTGGCAGGCGATCGGCGATGCCGCATCGGGTGCCAAGGACGCACAAGGCGCCATGGACGCCCTTTGCGCCGATCAGGAAAAGGTGATGCAGCGCATCGAACGCGCCGGCGTTCAGGGCGATATCGGCCCGAAGCTCGCCGAGGAACACGATCTCGCCTACTGGAACGCCGATGCCGTCAAGAACGGCCATCTCGCTCCGCAGCTGAAGATCGCGACCGAGAAGGAAAAGCCGGTCACCGTCAACTACGACGAACTGGTGAAGAGCTGGGCCGACTCGGCCAAATAAACCCGATCGATCGATTGAGGAGATGCGGCTGTGCCGGGGTCTGAAAAGGCCCCGGCATTTTGCTGTTCCCAGCCCAAACACTTCTCAGGCGCGCGTCAACGGGACCTTCGTACGGCACCCCGGCGATGGGCTCGGGCGGGGTCATCAACCAAAATCAGCCGAATCGGGGTGCAACCAGTTGTCATATGCTTGACACATTCCATCCGCGCGCAAACTATCCTTACCCGGATCAAGACTTTCACGCCTGTTTGAAATCGTTGATGCGACCCGTTGATTTTACAGAATTTCATAAAGGAGAACGGAGTGAGAAATAGATACTTTGGACGCCTGGCATTCGTGTTCGGCCTCGCTGCAGCCGTGCCTGCTTTTGCCGCCGATGTGCCGGCCGCCATGCCGGACGATAATCTCAACGCCGTTCTCTGGGATCAAACCTCGGTCGAAGCCCAGGCCAATGCGCTTGGCGCCTATGCGCTCGCACGCCTCCGGCTTGACGAAGCGCTTGCCGACAAGAACTGGACGGCAGCACCGGTCGAGCAAACGGGCAGTTTCCAGGATTTCCCGCCGGCCATCATCCTCGATGTCGATGACACCGTGCTCAATACCTCGCCCTATCAGGCGCACAACATCACGGCGGGCACCAGCTTCACGCCGGATAGCTGGACGAAATATGTGAATGCCCAGCAGGACAAGCCGATCCCGGGCGCGGTCGACTTCACGCAATATGCAGCCTCGAAGGGCGTCAAGGTCTTCTACGTCACCAACCGCACTGCCGATGAAGAAAAGCCGACCGTCGAGGAAATGAAGCGCTTCGGCTTTCCGATGGGCGACAATGTCGACACTTTCCTCAGCGCCAAGGAACAGCCCGATTGGGGCTCCGCCAAGGGCACGCGCCGCGCCTTCATCGCCAAGAACTACCGCATCCTCTTGATGTTCGGCGACAATTTCGGCGACTTCACCGACGACTACAAGGGCTCGGTCGAGGAGCGCCAGAAGGTCTTCGAGGCCAACTCCGCCCACTTCGGCCATGACTGGATCGCCATCGCCAACCCGACCTACGGCTCGTTCGAGAGCGCCCCCTACAAGGGGGATTACAAGTTGCCGCCTGAAAAGCAGCGGCAGATGAAGCAGGATGCGCTGAAGCCCTGGGATGGGAAGTAGCCGTCGTTCGAGGGTGATTGTCAGGCACGTTCAAGTCTGTGGAACCTTAGTGCCTGGCCCCTCATCCTAGCCTTCTCCCAGCAAGCGGGGAGAAGGGACGATCGAGAAACCGCTGGTCTTCAGGAAGACTGAAGCTAAGTCAGGCATGAAAACTCCCTCGCCCCGCTTGCGGGGAGAGGGTTGGGGTGAGGGGCCAGGCACAGAATCAAGGCAAAGCCGAACCAGCCTCACCGTCATCCACTCACATAGCCGGCCTTCAATCAGCTCTTCCGCTTCAGCTTCGTCGCACCTTCCTCCACCAGTCTCTTGGCCGCCTCGGCGACCGTGATCTTGCCGAAGGCGAGCTGGTCGGCGACGGGACGCGCGACGTTCTGGTCGAATTCTCCGGAGCCGAGCGGCGCCGGCACGGGATAGGTGCCGACCTGATCCTTGAGCAGCTCGATATATTGCACCGTCTGCTGCTCTACCGGATTAAGCGTCGGCAGGATGGCGGCGCGCACGGCGGGCGACATCGGCACACCGCGCTCGACGCCGAGGATCTTGCCTGCTTCGACATCGTTGACGAAGAAATTGATGAATTTCGCCGCCGCTTCGCCGTTCTTGCTGGTGGCGCCCACGCTCCAGATCAGCGCCGGGCGATAGTAATGGCCGGAGGGGCCGTCTTTCTTTTCGCGCGGCAGCATCGTGACGGCGAGCTTGCTCTTGACCACGAGCTGATAGCCGACGAGCTGGTTGGAATAGGCCATGCCGATGGCCGATTTGCCGAGAGCCAGGCAATTGCTTTCGATGACGTTCTGGTCGAGCGTCTGGACATCGGCGGAGACCGTGCCGCCGCGCTTGCGCAGCTCTTCCCAGTAGCTGTACCATTCCTTGGCATCGTCGACGCCGAAGCCGAGCCCGCCCTCCTCGGTAAAAAGGCTCTTGCCGCGCTGGCGCAGCCAGACATCGAGAACATAATTGTAGCGCGCGCCATAAGGCCCGCCCCAATAGCCGCGTTTGCCGGCCGCCTTGGTCATCTCAACGGCAAGATCCGCATAGTCTGCCCATGTCGTGGTGGGGCCGGGCGGCGTCAGGCCGGTCTTCTTGAACATGTCCTCGTCATAGAACATCGCGAAGGAATTGAGCCCAAGGCCGACGCCGTAAAGCTTGCTGTCGACGGTCGTGAGCTTCAGCACATCCTTGCCGAAACTGTCGACATTCAGCGTCGAGGGCACGAACTGATCGAGCGGCATGCAGGCGCCGCGCTTGGAATAATCGGAAATCGTGCTCGGCTCGAGCTGGAAGACATCGGCGATGTTCTGGCTGGCCATGCCAGTCGCAAGCTTGGCCCAGTAGCCGTCACCGCTGATGCTCTCGCCGATGACGGACAGATCGGGATTCTTGCTGTGAAACAGTTCGGCGACGGCGACCGTGCGCTTGCCGCGATCGGGCGAGCCCCACCACATCGCCCGCAGTTGCGTGGCGTCGGCGAAGGCCGGCATCGCCCCTCCCCCGAACGCGAGACCCGCAGCAGCTCCGGCAGTTCCGATCATGAATGAGCGGCGATTCATGCGCATGAGATTCCTCCTTCTCTTGCGTTGTCATCCGCGACGGTCTCCCGACGTCTTCAGCGGACAATTCCGAGCGAAGATATGCAACTTCATTGCGCTACGCAATAAAAAACTCTTTGTTGCAAATTTGCACAATTTTGCATAACAATTGCGATATGAGCGATGTTCGATCCAAACGTATCAGGCAAGCCGATATTGCTGCCGCAGCCGGCGTCTCCGTTTCGACGGTGTCGCGCGTGCTGACCAATGAACCCGGAATCAGCGACATGATCCGCCAGCATATCTTCAAGGTGGCTGGTGATCTCGGCTACCCGCTGAAGACGGCTGTGGAGGCGGAGGCGGGCGGCCTAGCGCTGATCGCCAGCGATAGCGTTACGGGCGGTTTGAGCGTTTTCTACGAAGGCATTCTGGAAGGCCTGCGCGCCGGCGCCGCCGAACGCGGCATGCGCTTCGACATTCGCCTCATCCGCGAGGCCCGCACCGAACCGAATCTGGTGATGGAATATCTGCAGGCTGCCGGCGCCGAGGGCCTCTTCCTTGTCGGCATAGATCCCTCCGAGGAGCTGTGCCGATGGCTCGAGGCAAGCGGCACGCCCACCGTTCTCGTCAACGGCACGGACCCGAAACTGCGCTTCGACGGGGTTTCACCCTCGAATTTCTTCGGCGCCTACAACGCGACGCGGCGGCTGCTCGATGCCGGCCACCGCCACATCCTGCACCTGACCGGTTCTCATCGCCAGACCATCCGCGAGCGCATCCGTGGCTTCGAAGCCGCGATCGCATCCGTCGAGGGGGCGCATGGCCGTATCGTGCCGATGAACTTCCGGGGCAGCTCCAGCCAGGAGGCCCATGATACAACAGCCGCGATCCTCGCTGCGGATGAGGGCTTTACAGCCGCCTTCTGCATGAATGATTTCATTGCCGTCGGCGTGCTCGACGCCGTGACCGAAGCCGGCCTGCGCGTGCCGGAGGATTTCGCCATCGTCGGCTTCGACGACCTGCCCTGCGCGCTGATGACCAATCCCAGGCTGGCGACCATGCGTGTCGACCGCGCAGCGCTGGGGCGCGAGGCCATAAGCCTGATGATCGCCCGCTTCCGCGACCGCGATGCGCCGGCACGCCACGTTTGCCACGGCGTTATACCGGTCGCCGGCGGTACCCTCCCACCCGAAACCTGAGCCTTCCCCGCAGCGGAACCAATCGAGAGAGCCACACCGATGATCTACGACCCCGCCAGCACCAATCCGCTTGCCGGCAACCCGTTGAAGAACCTCACCGACATGCGGCGGGCGCTGACCGACCTGTTCGATCCGCTCCTGCCCTATTTCTCCGAGGGCAATGCCCGTGTCCGCATCGACGCGGCAGGCGCCCATTTCGACCGGGCGGCCGCCGATCTCGAAGGATTCGCCCGCCCGCTCTGGGGCCTTGCGCCATTCGGCGCCGGCGGCGGCGATTTCGGTCATTGGGACCGTTATGCCGAGGGGCTCGCCAATGGCGTCGATCCCGACCATCCGGAATATTGGGGCACTGTCAACGGTCGCGATCAGCGCATGGTCGAGCTTGCAGCGCTCGGCTTTGCGCTCGCGCTGGTGCCCGAAAAGATCTGGGAACCGCTCGATGCGCGCGCGCGGAACAATCTCATCGCCTATCTCAAGCATGCTCGCACTTTCGACTATGCCGACAACAATTGGAAATTCTTCCGCATCTTCGTGGATATCGCGCTCGACCGGCTCGGGGCCTCCTTCGACCGCAGCCTGACGGAGAATTATCTGACAGAGCTGGATGGCTTCTATATCGCCGACGGCTGGTATCGCGACGGCGATATCAGGCGCATCGACCATTACGTTCCCTTCGCGATGCACTTCTACGGGCTGATTTATTCCAAGCTCGTCAATGACGACCGCGCCGAGCGCTACCGCGAACGCGCCATGCTCTTCGCCAAAGATTTCCGCCATTGGTTTGCGCCAGATGGCGCCACCATCCCCTTCGGCCGCAGCCTGACCTATCGCTTCGCCTGCGCCGGCTTCTGGTCGGCGCTCGCCTTTGCCGATGTCGAGGCGCTGCCCTGGGGCGAGATCAAGGGGCTTTGCCTACGGCACCTGCGCTGGTGGGCCGACAAGCCGATCGCCAATCGCGACGGCACCCTGCCGATCGGCTTTGCCTATCCCAACCTGCTGATGTCGGAAAACTACAATTCCGCCGGCTCACCCTATTGGGCCTTCAAGGCCTTCCTGCCTTTGGCGCTTCCCGAAACACATCCCTTCTGGACAGCAGAAGAAAAGCCGCTGGAAAATGAGCCGGCTATCGTCCCGCAGAAGCATCCCGGCATGGTGATGATGCGCAGCAAGGCCGATGTCGTGGCGCTCTCCAGCGGCCAGGAAAACCAGCAGATGCGCTTCGGCGCCGAAAAATACGCGAAGTTCGCCTATTCGGCCCGCTACGGCTTCAGCGTCGAGAGCGACGAGCGCATCTTTGCCGGCGGTGCGTTCGACAGCATGCTCGCCTTCAGCGACGACGGTCTGCATTACCGCGTCCGCGAGACCAACGAGGAGGCGAAACTTGCCGGCGACACGCTCTATGCCAAATGGTCGCCTTATGCTGATGTGACAGTGGAGACATGGCTCATCCCCGCCTCGCCCTGGCACATCCGCCTTCACAGGATCACTACGCCTCGGCCGCTTCAGACGGCGGAAGGCGGCTTTGCCATCGCGCGGCGCGATTTCGAGGTCGATACGCTCTCCTCCGAGACGGGTGCGGCCTATGTCATCGGCGAGGAGGATTTCAGCGGCATCCTCGATCTCGGCTCCACGATCGAGCGCAAGGGGCTGGCGCAGAAGGCGCCGCCGAACACCAACCTGATCGCTTCCAAGACGCTGGTGCCGCAGCTGCGCGCCACGATCCCCTCAGGACAAACCATTCTCGTTTCCGCAGTTCTGGCTGAAAAGGATCCCTCCTCCGTCGGCGGCATCTGGACGAAGCCGCCCGCCAGGCCCGATATCGATGCCCTGCGCGCGCTCGTGGCCGACAAGGGCATCACGGTCAGCGCCATCGAGGCGCCCGGTCGCCTGCCATGACGCAATTCGTCTCCACACGTCCCGCCATTGCCTTTGCGATGCAACCCACCCGCACGCAACACGTCCTGCCGGAGGTGCTGATCCAGCACCTCGATACGGTCGGCCGCGTGCTGGATGCAACGCCGATGCAGCGCTTCGATGATGACCGCGCAAGCAAACTGCTCGCCGAAACCGAAATCCTGATCACCGGCTGGGGCTCGCCGGCGATCGATGCCGCGGCGCTGGCGCTGGCTCCGCATCTGAAGCTGGTGGCTCATTCCGCCGGTACAGTGAAGGGCCTGCTCGGAGACAGCCTGTTCGATCGCGGCATATCGGTCAGCCATGCGGCGCAGGCCAATGCCCTCCCGGTCGCCGAATTCACGCTTGCCGCCATCATCTTTGCCGGCAAGAAGATCTTTCGCTTCCGCGATCTCTATGTCGCCGACCGCAACCGCAAACGAACGCAGCCGATCCAGGCGGAAGCCATCGGCAATTATGGCCGCACGGTCGGCATCATCGGCGCCTCGCGCATCGGCAGGCGGGTGATCGAACTGCTCGCGCCCTTCGACTACCGGGTCCTGCTCTACGATCCCATGGTCGATGAGGCAGAAGCCACGCGCCTCGGCGCCGAGAAGACCGAGCTGGACGCCTTGATGGCATCAGCCGACATCATCTCGCTGCACGCGCCGTCCCTGCCGGCGACGCGGCACATGATCGACGCCCGGCGCCTCTCGCTGATGAAAGAGGGGGCGACCTTTATTAACACCGCGCGCGGTGCCTTGGTCGACGAGGCGGCGTTGATCGCCACGCTGAAGACCGGCCGCATCGATGCGATCATCGATGTCACCGATCCGGAAATCCCGGAGGCGGATTCCGCCTTCTACGACCTGCCGAATATCTTCCTGACGCCGCATATCGCCGGCGCCGTCGGCCTCGAGCGGACCCGCCTCGGCAAGATGGCAGTCGAAGAAGCCATTCGTTTCATCGAGGGTCGGCCGCTGCTCCACGCGATCCGCCGCGAGGACATGGCGCGCATGGCATGATGCGACGCAGCAAATCCATGAAAACTCCCTGAAATCGCCCCATTTCGGCACAGGCGAACAACCCGTTTTTAATTATTCCGCGCTAGCAATCTTCTTATCGAAGAGGTTCTAGTTATGCGTACCCGCGTGCTTTCCATTCTGGCTGTGTTGCTGCTCGGCGTGCTGGCGGGTTGCGCAACCGCACCCTCGCGCACCCGCAACATCTGCGCGATCTTCGACCAGCGGGACGGCTGGTTCAACAATTGGCAGCGGGCAGCCGAACGCACGGAGCGCAAATACGGCGTGCCGGTGCCGATCCTGATGGCGACGATTTACACCGAATCCGGCTTTCGGCCACGCGCCCGTCCGCCAAGGCGATACCTGCTCGGCTTCATTCCCTGGAAGCGTCCAACGACCGCCTACGGCTATTCGCAGGCCCTCGATGGCACCTGGGACAAATACAAGCGCGAGACGGGCAACTGGACCGCGAGCCGCACCAACTTCGCCGACGCCATCGATTTCGTCGGCTGGTATCACTACCAGACGCATCTGCAGACCGGCATTCCCCTGAACGATTCCTACGATCTCTATCTCGCCTACTACTCCGGCCCGAAGGGCTATCTGCAGGGGGCATGGCGCGGCAATTCCGCCGCACTGTCCGGCGCCAAGCGCTTCAACGGCATGACCAGGATCTACGCGCAGCAGCTGCCGAGCTGCAGCTGATCGCGCGGTCGACTTCGGAGCAATTTCCGCAATACACGTAGCTGCGGGCCTAAGGCCGCGGCTCCAAGAGGTTCAAGCCGCCATCCTCGCCCCAGATGTCGGCGATCGATACCTGCTGGCCGGTGCGGCTGCTCTCCAGCGCCGCGATGCCGCAGAGAACCGACATCGCACCCGCGCGCGAACCGGCGCGTTGCTTGAGCTCGTCGTTCGGGCCGGAGCGCAGCAGCATGTTGCGCAGCCGGTCGTCGCCGCCATAGTGGCCGCCGGATGAATGCGGCACCCATATGCGCTCGACATCGCCGAAATTCTTCATGACGACGATCTCATCCGCCGGTGGTGTCGTCCAGTGTTGCTTCTCGTATTGCCGCAGCTCGATCCGGCCCTTGTGGCCGTTGAAGGCGATGTGGTGCCCTTCGATCGGCATGTAGGTATTCAAGGAATAGGAAACGTTGACGCCGTTACGATAGCGGATCGAGGCGACCATCGTGTCCGGAATGTCGATATCCTCGCGGAAGACGCAGGCATCGCGCACGTAGCCGTCGACAGTGGACGGATCCTCATAGAGGCTTTCGAGCAGCGGTGTCGCGCCGATATCGAGATAATAGTCGCACTCCTCCTTGTAGCGACAGTTACGACAGCGCTCGCCGCGGAACGGACCCTTGCGGCCGTAATGCTTGAGATCGGCAAAGGCTGCGACCGTTTCCGGATCGGAATCCAGATACCAGTTCAGCAGATCGAAATGGTGCGTCGCCTTGTGGACGAAGAGACTGCCGGAATTTTCGACGAATGCATGCCAGCGGCGAAAATAGTCGGCGCCGTGGCTGGTGTCGAGATACCAATGGAAATCGACTGAGGTGACATCGCCGATAACGCCGGAATTGATCAGCTCCTTGATCTTTGCCGCCGTCGGCGCGAAGCGATAGTTGAAGGAGACATCCAGCCGTTTGCCGGTGCGCGCCTCGGCATTGAGAATGCGCTTGATCTTGTCGACCGTCGTCGTCATCGGCTTTTCGCTGATGACGTTGGCGCCGGATTCCATCGCCTTGACGATCAGATCGTCATGGCTGGAATCGCGGGTGCAGACGATGACGAGATCCGGTTTCTCGACCCGCAGCAGCTCATCGAAATCGGTATAAACAGGCACCGACGCGCCGATATAGTCGAGCGCCCGCTTGGCCCGCATGGCGTTGAGGTCGCAGACTGCAACGAGTTCGACCTCGTCGCTCCAGCGCTCGACCAGATCCTTGCCCCACATGGTCGCGCCGCGATTGCCGGTACCGACCAGAACGTAGCGTTTCTTCGATGACTGCATCTGCTCCTCCAGAATCTGTGATGGCGATGGTCAGGCTAGTCCGGGTTTGGCCGCACCTTGCTGCCTGGGCGCTGCATCAAAGACAAAACGAGCCTGACCTTAACCAGAGTCCTATGTCAGCGATGCCTCCATCGCCGTCCAGTCCGGCTCCACGGACGAACCAAGCCCGACGGCACTGATAACGGAGCCGATGGCGACCTGACCGCTCTCGATCCGCAGCCGCGTCCGGCCGTTGCTCACGCGATAGAGATCGGAATGGGCCCGGGCGAAAGCCGCCTGCTCGGCGTCCGGCGCGCCGGCCATGCCATCGACATAGTGATGGCCGTTGCGCTCGATATGCGTCATGCCGATCAGCGAAGCGAGCGCCAGGTCCTGCTGCACGGCAAGGCCGCCCTGCGTCGTCAGATCCTCCGCCGACATGAAATAGGGTATGCCGTCCTCGGTGCTCCATTTGGCGACGCGTGCCCGGTTCAATAGCGAGCGATAGAAACCCTTGCAGGACTTCGAGGAAATGCCGGTATAACCGAGCCCTCGGGCGGTAACGAAGGCATCGATATCGGCATCGGATTCATCGATCTCCACCGGCTTGAATGCGGCAAGCGCCTTTACCGACTTCTCGAAAGCGTAGGCACGCGCGATCGGCTGCTCGACGAACAGGATCGAAGCGGCGAAACGCGCCAGCCTCGGCTCCTCCTTTATGCGGGCGAGCAGATCCGCGACCGCCTCGGCGGATGAAAACTGCTCATTGCCGTCGAGCGTCACCGAGTATGCAGGCAGCTTGGCGTCGATGACAGCAGCAACACGGCAGAGGCGGTCGATATCGGCATCGGGAGCGCCCGACACCTTGACCTTGAAGAAGGTCAGGCCATAGGCGTCGATCGCCTCCTCGAAACTCTCCGGCAGGCCGTCGTTCAGACGGTCATCTACCGGAATATCGTCCGGCACGATCGCATCGACCAGACCGACGGTGTGGCGGGCAGCGAGGCTTCCGGCGGGTTCCAATGTCGACAGGAAGCCGGAAAGATCGAAACCGGAAAGATCGTGCGCTGTCGAAGAGTCGATGCCGGGCCGGTTCGCCCTGATCGCCTGCGCAACCGTCAGCCCTTCCAGCCGGCAGAGCGCATCGAGGATCGCCCTGTTGGCAAGCGCAAGACCGAAAGAGGCGACGAGGCCGTTCAGCTTTTCAGCCGCCGCCCGCGCATGATGGGTAGCCTCGACGGCGGCATGCAGCCCAAACGCCATTCCAAGGCCCGCGCCTCGCAGGGCATCGAGTGCCAGAGCCAGCGAACGGCGCAGCTGATTTTCATTGTCTGCATTGGAAAGCTCAGGCGATTTGTCGAACCATTTCGGCACCATCAGCTCGGCGGCCATCCCCCCAGCCGAACGGCCGCTCGCATCCTCGATGCGCACCCGCAGGAAAATCTGCCGCGCCTCCCGCAAGGTCGCAGCCCCGAAACGGAAGGGAAGCCGCAATTTGACCGGGCGCTCGAATGCCTCGGCCTCGACAAGCCTGATCTTCAATGACTCTGTCATGATGGTTGGGTGCTTCCTTCGAAGAAATCGATCGTCTGCGGCTGACCGGCACTCCAGACAGGCTTCGACATGTTGGTCCGATGCTGTATCCAACAATGCATCAGGCTACCGAGCGCCTGAGCCGGCCCGAAGAGACTATCGAGCAGGTAGCGCCGGTGGCAAATCATATCGAGAATGATGCCAACGCCCTTCATGATGTCTCCTCCCTGCCCGATTCCCTCCAGAATCAGGAAAAGCAAATGCTTGGTCGCTCAAGCAATGTAACCATATGGTTACAAGATCGCGCGATCACTCCGGCCTTGTCAACCGCCTTTTGAAAATTTCTCTGAAGGCTGGAGAGCCATGGGCTCTCGGGATACGCTACGCTCGGATGGAAGCAAGGGTCACCTCTACGATATGTTCGCCCCAGGCATTGAGCGCGTCCGGGCTGGTCAACTTGCGGGCAAAAATCGTCGACAAGGTGTGACGGTTAGACAGGTAGAAGAAACCGAGTGCCGCGATCGTCAGATAGACGGATACGGGATCGACGGCGGACCGGAACACGCCGGCCGCCTCACCGCGGCGCAACACATCTGAAAGCTCATCGATGAAATGCGAATGCATCTCCAGCACCCTGTCCGATCGCTGCAGATAGTGTGCCTGATGCAGATTTTCGGTCACGAGCAGGCTTAGAAACTCGGGATGCGCGAGAAAATGCCGCCAGGTGAACAGCGCAAGTTCCCGCATTCCCTCTTCGGGGTCGCGGCGGGCGAGATCGAGATGCCTTTCGGCGTTGCGGATCGCCGCATAGGTCGCCTCCAGTACGGCGAGATAGAGCCCCTCCTTGTCGCCGAAATAGTGATAGAGCATCCGCTTGTTGGTCTGCGCCCGCGCCGCGATCGCATCCACCCGCGCGCCGCCGAAGCCATGCGCGGCAAACTCTTCCGTCGCAGCTTCCAGGATCGCGGCATGGGTCCGTTGCGGATTGCGCGACACTTTTTTCGACCGTGTTCGTACAGCCTCGCCGATCCCGGCTTGCGGTGACTTTTCAGTCTCTTGCCTCTCCCTGGCGGTCATGACTAACCTCCTCTCGCATCGATCTTTCCCGCGAGGGGCGCCACCGGCTCTCGCAGACGTCGTTTTGATTGTGACACGATTGACGCTTGACAGCGGTCGCATTTCTATCCAACTTGTAACCAAATAGTTATATCATGCAAAGCAGTTCGTAAATCATCGGTTTACTGGGGAGGAGACCAGGATGACTTTGACGATCGACCGCCGGCAGCTCATTGCCGGCATGGCAGCTACGCTAGCTTTCAGCAGTATCGGACTTTCCCGCGCCCATGCGGCAACGGCGATGCGCCTTCTTTGGTGGGGATCGAAGGAGCGAAGCGATCGCACATTCGCAGCCGTCAAGGCCTATCAGGCCAAGAATGCCGATGTCACCATCGCCGGCGAGTCCTTCGGCTGGGACAGCTACTGGACGCGTCTCGCCACGCAGACGGGCGGCGGCAATGCGCCCGATCTCATCCAGATGGACTATCGCTATATCTTCGAATATGCCCGCCGCGGCGCGCTGCTCGACATGACGCCCTATCTCGGCAAGAGCCTCGCGATCGAGGATTTCGGCCCGGCCAATATCGATTCCGGCAAGGTCGACAACAAGATTTACGGCGTCAATCTCGGCGTCAATTCCTCGATGGTCGTCGTCAATGCGGCGGCCTGGACCGAAGCCGGCGTCGAGCCGCCGCATGACGGCATGACCTGGGAACAGCTCGGCGATGCCTGCGCCAAGGTGACATCAGCCAAGAAGCGCCGCGGCTTCTATGGCACGGCGGATGCGAGCGGCGGAGAGCCGGCCTTCGAATGCTGGCTGCGCCAGCGCGGCAAGGCGCTCTATACCGCCGACGGCAAGGTGGCCTTCGAGGCCAAGGATGCCACCGAATGGTTCGACTTCTGGGGACATATGCGCAAGATCGGCGCTTGCGTTCCGGCCGATGCGCAGGCGCTCGACCAACAGACCCTCGAAACCGACATGCTCGTGACCAAGAAGGCAGCCGTCAGCTACGCCCATTCCAACCAGTTCGTCGCCATTCAGGGTCTGGTCAAGGAAAAGCTCAATATCGTTTCCTATCCGGTCCCCGGTGCTGACGGCAAACCCGGCCAGTATCTGAAGCCGTCGATGCTGATGTCGGTTTCGGCGACCTCTGCCAACAAGGACGCTGCCGTCGCTTTCATCAATTACCTGGTGGAGGATCCGGAGGGCGCCAAGGCACTCGGCGTCGAGCGCGGCGTTCCGCCGTCGACAAAGATCCGCGATCTCCTGACCCCGGATCTCGATGCGACGAGCAAGCAGGTCGTCGACTATATCGGCCGACTGACGCCGCATGTCGGAGCGCTGCCGCCGTCTCCGCCGAACGGCGCCGGCGAGAATGCATTCCTGCTGAAAAAGATCGCCGAGGAAGTGGCCTTCGGCAAGACCAGCGCGCAGGACGCCGGGACGAAGTTCACCGAACAGGCAGCAGCAAACGTTACGCGAGGCTGATACCGTGGGTACAAACAGCAAGAGCGTTGCCGGCGGCTTGGCCGTCGGCGTGCGCGCGCCGATGCGCGTGGAAACCACCTACAAGGCGCCGAGCGCATTTTCGCGCAACGCGCCGGGCTATCTCTTTCTCCTGCCATGGTTCATCGGCTTCTTCGGACTGACCCTCGGACCGGCGATTGCGTCGCTCTACCTGTCCTTCACCGACTACAATCTGCTCCAGTCTCCGAACCTGGTCGGATGGGATAATTACGTGCGCATCGCCACGGCGGACGACAAGTTCCTGTCGTCGATGAAGGTGACGCTGTTCTACGTGGTTTGCTCCGTGCCGCTGAAGCTTGCCTTCGCGCTCTCGGTGGCGCTGCTGCTCAACCGCGGCATTCGAGGCCTTCCCGTCTATCGCGCCATCTTCTACCTGCCGTCGCTGCTCGGCTCCAGCGTCGCCATCGCCGTCCTGTGGCGGCAGATCTTCGATGCCGACGGCATCATCAACACCCTGCTCTGGTATGTCTTCGGCATCAACGGCCCGAGCTGGATCTCCAATCCGGACTATTCGCTCTATACCCTGATCATCCTGGCAATCTGGCAGTTCGGCTCGCCGATGATCATCTTCCTGGCGGGCCTCAGGCAGATCCCGACCGATCTCTATGAAGCCGCCAGCCTCGATGGCGCCTCCAAGAGGCGGATCTTCTTCAAGATCACCCTGCCGCTGCTGACGCCGGTGATCTTCTTCAATGCGGTGGTTCAGACCATCGACGCATTCAAGGCCTTCACGCCGGCCTATGTGATTTCCTCCGGCACCGGCGGCCCGATCGATTCGACACTGTTCTATACACTCTACCTCTATCAGGAAGCCTTCGGCTATTTCCGCATGGGCTATGCCGCCGCACTCGCCTGGATCCTGGTGATCATCATCGCGATCTTCACCACCTTCTCCTTCCTCTCCGCTCGTTATTGGGTTCATTACGATGACTGACGCGAAGCTCACCCATTTTGCCGAGGATATGAACCCGCCGCGCGAGCGTCCCTGGTTCGTCTCCGTCCTCATCCACATCGCCCTCGTCGCCGCGTCGATCGTGATGCTCTATCCGCTGCTGTGGATGCTTTCCGGCTCGATCAAGGACCAGAACGAGATCTTCGGCACGGCATCGCTGATCCCGTCACACTTCGACTTCAGCTCCTATGCCCGCGGCTGGTTCGGCGGTCAGGTCACCTTCGGCACCTTCGTCTGGAATTCGGTTGTTATCGCCGTGCTCTCGGTCATCGGCAACGTGATCTCCTGCTCGCTGGCGGCCTATGCCTTCGCGCGGCTGGAATTCTGGGGCAAGAATTTCTGGTTCGCTTTGATGCTCGGCACGCTGATGCTGCCCTACCACGTCACGCTGATCCCGCAATATATCCTCTTCCTCAAGCTCGGCTGGGTGAAGACCATGCTGCCGCTGGTCGTGCCGAAATTTCTCGCTGTCGACGCCTTCTTCATCTTCCTGATGGTGCAGTTCTTCCGCGGCATCCCGCGCGAGCTGGACGAGGCCGCCATGATGGACGGCTGCAGCCCCTGGCGCATCTACTGGCGCATCATGCTGCCGCTGTCGCTTCCCGTTCTGGCGACGGCCGCCATCTTCTCCTTCATCTGGACCTGGGACGATTTCTTCGGGCCGCTGATCTATCTCTCCGACATCAATACCTACACGGTGCAGCTCGGCCTGCGCTCCTTCGTGGATTCCACAGGAAGTTCCGACTGGAGCAGCCTGTTCGCCATGTCGAGTCTCTCGCTGATCCCGGTCTTCCTGATCTTCCTCTTCTTCCAGAGGCTGCTGATCGACGGCATCGCGACCGCCGGCCTCAAACGCTGATTATGAACCTCGCAGCCCCGAATACCCAAGATTCGGGACGGCGAACCAACAAACCTACGAAAGGAAATGTCGCATGAGCGCGCTGCGCTTCGCCGCCATCGGCCTCAATCACGATCACATTTACGGCCAGGTCAACGTCATGCTGCGGGCCGGCGCGGAACTGGTCGCATTCCATGCCATCGAGGACGACCTTGCCGCCGTCTTCGCCGAGCGCTTTCCGCAGGCGAAACGCGTTGCCGACAGAAAAGAAATCCTGGAGGACCGCTCCATCGCGCTGATCGTCAGCGCGGCGATTTCCAGCGAACGGGCGGGCCTTGCCATCGAGGTGATGCGCCACGGCAAGGACGTGATGCTCGACAAGCCCGGCATGGTGACGCTGGATCAGCTCGCCGAGGTGCGCAGGGTGCAGGCCGAAACCAAGCGCATCGTCTCCATTCTCTATTCCGAGCATTTCGAGACGGCATCGACCGTCAAGGCCGGCGAGCTGGTCAAGGCCGGCGCCATCGGCAAGGTCATCCACACGACGGGCCTTGGGCCGCACCGGCTACGCAAGCCGACCCGGCCGGAATGGTTCTTCGACCGCAAGCGCTACGGCGGCATCATCACCGACATCGCCTCGCATCAATGCGAGCAGTTCCTGTTCTTCGCCGGCTCGCTCGAGGCCGAGGTGTTGTCGGCAACCGTGTCCAACCGCGCCAATCCCGAGACGCCCGGGCTGCAGGACTATGGTGATGTCCACCTGCGCACGCCTGACGTGACGGGCTATGTCCGCGTCGACTGGTTCACGCCGGACGGCCTTTCCACCTGGGGCGACGGCCGCCTCTTCATCGTCGGCACCGAAGGCACGATCGAGCTGCGCAAATATATCGACGTTGCCGGCCGCCCCGGCACCGATCATCTCTTCCTCACCGACCGCAAGGGCATGCAGCATATCGACTGCGCCGGCCTTGATCTGCCCTACGGGCGGCAGTTTGTAGCCGACATCAGGGACCGCACCGAAACGGCGATGGGCCAGGACCATTGCTTCAAGGCCATGGAGCTGGCGCTGAAGGCGCAGGCGCTTGCCGAAGCAACATCGCTCAACAGCATCCAAAGGTAATCCGCATATGTCCGACATAAAGAAAGTCGCGATCATCGGTCTCGGTATCGGCCGCTCCCACATCGTCGAAGGCTATCTGCCTCATTCCGATCGCTTCGAAGTTGCCGTCCTCTGCGATCTCAACGAGGAGCGCCTGAACGCGGTCGGCGACGAATTCGGCATCGGCAAGCGCATCAAGGATTTCTCCGAAGTCCTTGATATGTCCGATATCGACATTATCGATATCTGCACGCCGCCCGGCTCGCATTTCGAGCTCATCATGCAGGCGCTCGCAGCCGGAAAACATGTGGTCTGCGAAAAGCCGCTTGTGGGATCGCTCGCCGATGTCGATGCCGTCATCGCCGCCGAGAAGACGGCCAAGGGCAAGCTGATGCCGATCTTCCAGTATCGCTACGGCGACGGCATCCAGAAGGCCAAGCGCATCGTCGACGCCGGCATCGCCGGCAAGGCCTATGTCGCCACCTCCGAAACCCATTGGGTGCGTGGCGCCGATTATTATGCCGTCCCCTGGCGCGGCAAATGGGCGACGGAGCTTGGCGGCGTGCTGATGACGCATTCCATCCATCTGCACGACATGCTGACCTATCTGATGGGACCGATCGCAGGCCTTTTCGGCCGTGTTGCCACGCGCGTCAACGACATTGAGGTCGAGGATTGCGCGAGCGCCAGCCTGCTGATGGAAAACGGCGCGCTCGCCACCATCAGCGCCACGCTCGGCTCGCAGGAGCAGATCAGCCGCCTGCGGCTTGCCTTCGAGAATGTGTTGATCGAAAGCAACCACGAGCCCTACAGCCCCGGCCAGGATCCCTGGAAGATCATCCCGGCCAATGACGAAATCGCCGCGAAGATCGATGCGCTGCTGGCCGACTGGACGCCGATTCCCAACCGCTTCAACTCGCAGATGAAGCTGTTCCACGAGGCGCTAATGTCAGGTGGACCGCTGCCGGTGACGACAGCCGATGCCCGCCAGGCGCTGGAACTGGTCACGGCATTCTATGAATCATCGGAAACGCGCACCGAAGTCCGCTTCCCTGTCGGACCGGAAAGCGCAAAATACAAGAGCTGGAGGCCGTCATGAACGTTGCCCCGTCAGCCATCAGGACGAACAAGGAGGAAGCGCCCATGGCGACAAGTGTCTCGCTGCAGAAGGTTATCAAGCGCTATGGCGAACTCCAGGTCGTCCACGGCATCGATCTGGAAATCGAACCGGGGGAATTTACCGTTTTCGTCGGCCCATCCGGCTGCGGAAAATCAACGCTTCTGCGCATGATTGCCGGGCTGGAGCCGATTTCCGGCGGCGGTCTTTATCTCGACGGCAGCCGCATGAACGATGTTCCCGCCTCCAAGCGCGGCATCGCCATGGTCTTCCAGTCCTATGCGCTCTATCCGCATATGTCGGTCTATAAAAACCTCGCCTTCGGCCTGGAAACGGCTGGCATGAAGAAGCAGGACATCCAGCCGCGCGTCGAAAAGGCCGCCGAGGTCCTGCAGATCACGCAGCTTCTCCAACGCAAGCCGAAACAGCTCTCCGGCGGCCAGCGCCAGCGCGTCGCCATCGGCCGCGCCATCGTGCGTGAACCCAATATCTTCCTCTTCGACGAACCGCTTTCGAACCTGGACGCCGAGCTGCGTGTCCAGATGCGCGTCGAGATCGCCCGCCTGCACCAGCGGCTCGGCAACACCATGATCTACGTCACGCACGACCAGACCGAGGCAATGACCATGGCCGACAAGATCGTCGTGCTCAACGGCGGCAAAATCGAGCAGGTCGGCGCACCGCTCGACCTCTATAACAAGCCGAAGAACAAGTTCGTGGCCGGCTTCATCGGCTCGCCGAAAATGAACTTCCTCGACGCCAAGATCGTCGCCTCCGACGATGGCTCCGCCGTCATCGACCTCCACGGCCAGACAGTTCGCCTGCCGCGCCGGCTGGGCGGCATCCGGCCCGGAGAGAACGTGACACTCGGCGCGCGCCCCGAACATCTGAACGTCGGCGATCGCGGTCTGGCGCTCGGCACCGCCGGCGTCGATCTCGTTGAGCATCTGGGCGGCCAGACGATCCTCTACGCCACGCTGCAAGGCGGCCAGACGCTGACGGTGGCATTGGAAGATCAGCAGGCCATCCGCGCCGGAGAAACGGTCAACATCCGCATCGATCCCGAACGCTGCCACCTGTTCGGACCGGATGGCGCAACGCTGTAAGGGAAGCTGATGCGCGCAGGGGTTATCCCGCCCGCCAGGGGCGAGATAGGGCTCCGCATTCGCCGCACCTTGATCACACTTCGACGATTCGCCGGCTACCGACAGCGCGGATCTGACCCATCGGAACGGCGTCGGCCGGTATTCCTGCCCGCCGGTGAAGCCGAACACGCCGGCTGCCGTCCGGCGGGAGATGAAACCAGTCATCCTCAGCCCGGTAGGCCTCGAAATCGATCTGCACCGATTGCGCAAGCCGATCGCTGCGAAGATCCAGAAACCAATCCTCGCCCTCCTGCAGGACCGATGCTGCAATCTCGGCGTCGTGGAATGCGGCCGCCCTTCCGAGCGGGAAATGAAAGGCTTCCGCAATCAGCGCGCCGGTACCGGGTGCCGTCAGCCGCGCCACCGTCACATCATGCGACGGCGGGCCGAAGCGAAAGGCGTAGCTCGTGTCGAAAAAGGCGCCGAAGAGATCCGTGCAGGCAATCCTCTGCTTGGAGCGGGCTTCGACTACCAGTTCGCGGCTACCGCCCACCACCCTCTGACGGCCATCGCGCAGGCAGGAAACCTCGAGCGCGATATCAAGCGCCGCATCGCTCTCGTTGATCACATGCACATCAAGGCCGTTGGTGCCCTCGTCTGTCAACAGCACCTGCACAGGCCGGAAGGCGCGGCGCAATGCATACCATATCGGCTTGGGCTCGCCGGTCGAATCGATCACACCCCAGCCCGCGCCGGGCAGCAGGTCCTGCAGCGTCCAGACAAGCGCGCCGTTGCAACCCGAACCTTGTCGCCGCCATTCGGCATAGGTCTCTTCCGCGACCTCGCCGGTCACCGCGCGGGAAAGACCGAGATAGAGATCGGGGTCCTCCCGCCGCAATCGGTTGGGCTCGAAGCCGTAGAGTTCCTGAAGGTAATGATCGCGCACATCCTCGAAATCCCAGGATGCGCCGCGATCGCGTGGCACGCGCTCCTTCCATAGCGGGCTATGAACAGCCGGAACCGGCAGATGCCGGATGAGCGTGCGGGCCTGCGGCACATGCGCGAATGCCAGGCTCTCGGCCGCAAAGCGGACATCGGCGCGGCGCGCATCGGCAAGCGGCCGCATGTAGGCGCCGACGCCGTAGTAATGCGTCACGCCGGCATTCGGAGAAAACGGCATGGCGCCGCCGGACGGCGAGTTGACGACATAGGGCACATCGGGCCGAAGCGATTGTACGACCGGCGGGATGATGTCCTCGACAATCGGGCTTTTCCAGAACTGTTCGGGCAGGCCCATCATCGCCGCTTGCTGATGGATCTCGCTGCCGCCGCAAAGAACGGCAAGCGAAGGCGACAGGCGCGTACGGCCAAGAAGCTGCGCAACCTCCGCCTCGACATGGGCGTTGAAAGTCTTGTCGTTCTTCGGGTAGTCGAAATTGGCGAACATGAAATCCTGCCAGACCAGCAGGCCGAGTTCGTCGCAGAGGCGGAAGAAATCCGGCGCCTCATAGGCCATGGTGCCGCCGATGCGGATCATGTTCATGCCGGCCTGCGCCGCCAGCCGCAGCCAGGGTTCGTAATCCTCGCGGCCGCCGGGCAGGCGCACGATGTCGGCCGTCGTCCAGACCGCGCCGCGGCAGAAAATCCGCTCGCCGTTGATGACAACAGCAAAATCCTGCCCATCGGCGCCACGATCGACTGACAGCCGTCGAAAGCCGGTGTTTCCGAGGGGATATTCCGCACCGTCGATGACAAGCGCGACGTCATATAGGTATGGTGCGCCATGCGTATGCGGCCACCATGGCTCCACACCGGGAATTTTCAGGATGGCGTTGTAGCGGCCGGGACTGTCCAGCTCGAAAGCCTGCTCGACCTCACCGCAGCGCAGGACGATCTCCCCGGCATCGCCCTCGATCGAAAGCGATGCATAGAGCCGGCCTTCGCCATCATCGAGCAAGTCCGGCCGCAGGGAGAGATCGCGGACGACAGGCGCGCTCGGGCGCAGAAGGGAAACCGGTCGCCATGGGCCAACGGCATGGATCTCCGGACACCAGCCGGGCATGTGGCCGAGCAATGTCGTGCGCACGAAGCGGAGGCCCTGCGGCGTGATCATCTGCGGCCGCCAGCGGGCGCGGGGACCCTGCTCCGAAAGCCTTGGCCCCAGAGCGCGGAAGCACAGCGCCAGCTCGTCGCCGCCGAGCAGGCTCACGGCGATATCATGGGCTTCGAACATGCTTTCGGAGACGAGGATTTTCTGACCGTTGAGGAAGACCTCGCAGAGTGTCGCCAGCCCTTCCAGCCGCAGCACCGCATCGCCGGCATCCACATCCACCATGCGACAAATATACCAGGCATCCCGGTCGTTGAGGATGTGAGGTTTCGCGCGGTCGAAGAGCCCGGCCTTTTCCAGCGCCTCGGCCACGGTGCCCGGCACCGGCGCGGGGATCAAGCCGGCCGAAAAGGGCACGTCGGAAGGCAAGGCACAGGTGCCCGCATCCGTCAGGACCAGATTCCATCCTTCGCTCAGCCGCATTCCGCCGCCGATATCAGCCAAGCGCCCGCCCATGACATCTTTCCGGGGGATTTCCCCGCCCCACATCTATCCCGAAATCGCCGAGCCGTTTCGCAACCGAACGGCAGCCGGTCAGAGCTTCCGTTCAAGCAGCCCCATCATGGCATCCCACGCATCGGCCGCCGGATCAAGCGCCGTCCGCAATGGCTCGAATTTCTTGCGCGTAATGGCGCGGGCAAGCTGGAACTGCACCGATTTCGCCGCTTCGGAAATCCGTCGCGCTTCGACGGCAGCGTCGGAGAAATCCGCCGTCAGCCAGTCCAGATGGCTGCCCGCGAGCTCGAAATTGGCGCCGAGCTGGCGCAGCGTGTTGAAGGCATATTTATGGAAGAAGCCGAAAGGCCGCTCGGCAACCGCTTCGACCTGCACGGGAAAGACCTCGGCAAAGGCGCGGATAGGATTGGCCTGCGGACGGCGGCGGAAATGGAAGGACAGCAGCTGCCGCGATGTTTGCCGGACGGCGGATTCTCCCGGTGTCTTGTCGGGAAATTTCGCGAATTCCGTATAGGGCAGGAACGGCAGGTCGTCTTCCGTCAGCTGCAGCTGGAACAGCCCGTCGAAATCTTCACCTGAGAGGCGGAAGAAGCCGCCATTGTGGAAATAGTCGATTGTACGGCCGTCCATATCGAGCCGGTTGATCGCGACAGTCGTCTTGCCATGCTCGCGGCGATAACCGACGCCCTGCGTATCAGGCATGAAGAAGGAGTCCATCTCCACCAGGCAGAGCCGGCCGCGGCCGATCTGCTCGCCGACGTGATGCTGGACCTTGTCGTAGATCGCAAGCTCCGTGCAGCGGATGCCGTAGAGCGCTTCGAGATCTTCGAGCGGCACCTTAAAGAAAGTGAACTGGTCGCCCTCGAAATCCTGGCCCAGCGTGAAGCCAAGCATGGCTTCCGGCTGAAGCTTCAGGCTCGAGAGCACTTCGATCCACAGATCGATGTAGCAATTGGTCTCCGGCCACATGCGTTCGCTGTCGTGCAACGCATGTGGCTTGTAGGTGGCGGGATCCAGTCCCTGGAAAACGGCAGCCATGGAAGCGATCAGCCCCACAGCGTCTTGTGCACGCTCTCGGGCCATTCCTTGACGTCGAGACCATGGTGGTGGAAGAGCGCCAGCGCAATGCGCTCGAGGCCGAAGCCGACGCAGGCGGTATGCGCAACGCTACCGTCAGCGAAGTTCAAACCCCATTTCGTCCCAAAGGCGTCCTGGTGATAGTTGAAGCTCATACAGGCCGTCGGGTTGGCTGTCGAGGTGATCGGGATCAGCAGTTCGAACTTCAGGTTCTGGTCGCGCTGGTTGTTGGCGAGCATCTTGCCGGCGCGGCCGAAGAAGGGATCGTTGGCAACGTCGATGGTCACGTCGAGGCCGACGGCCTTCATCATCTCGATGCCGCGATCCATCCAGCTTTGGCGGAAATCCGTCACATGCTTGTCGGTGCCCATGCAGACATATTCGCGCATGCGGAAGAGCTGCTGGCGGGCCGGATCCTTGGATGGCTCGTGACGGAAGCAGTAGGACTGCAGATCAAAGAGCGCGCCGCTTTCCGACAGAGCGCCGCGCTTGGCAACGGTCGGATAAAGCGGATAGCAGGCCGCCGGCGTCAGCACGATATCGGTCGCCTGCTGGTCTTTCGTCCAGTCGTCGCCGACTTCCATGCACTTCAAGAGGCTCATATGGTCGAGTTCGCTGCCGCAGAAGCTGTGCACCGTGCCGGCGAGCTGCGGGAAGCTCTTCATGTAGCCGCTCTTTTCGAAAAAGGCGCGGTTCATGCCCGGCGGAAAGCGGATGGCCTCGGCGCCATCGGCGCCGCCGAATTTGTCGATCAGCCGCTCGAAGGCGGCAATGACGTCTTCGAACTGACCGCTGCGCCCGTAGAGACCGTCAACGCCGGTGTCGATCAGAAGACCAGAATCAAAAAGACGATCGAGAAACGAGGATTTCATATCCATTACGATTACCCCAACAGGCTTGTATCTTGTTTGTGGACGAGCAGCATGGTCGACGTGTTGCCGAGAATGCGATCATTCGAGATCATCAATTGAGCGGAGTGCGCATCGCGCAGATGGCGGCCGAGGCTGTAGGGCGTGCCATTCTTGTAGCCCATGATGCCGCAGATCAGCATGGCGTGGTTGATGATCGGCAGGATCATCTCCGACGACGCGATCTTGACGTTGTTCATCGCGACGGCAAAGGCCATCGAAGACAGCCGATCGGCATCAACCTTGGCCTCTTCATAAACCTTAAGACCGGCAACGACATTCGACTTCACCATCTGCAGCAGACTGGAGACTTCCGCCAGCCGCAATGCACCCGGCGGCTGCGTGCCCGGCGATTTGCGGGCCGCTGCGCGCACGAAAGCCTGAGCACGGGCAACGGCATCGGCCGCAATGCCGTACCAGACGCCGCTCCAGAGCAGATGCGAGCTCGCCAGCATCGATTGCGCGGCGATCTCGGCAAACGGCTTCGGCAGGATCTGCACGGCCGGCGCCTCGCCCTTGAACAGGAAGCCGTCGGAGCAGGTGCCGCGCATGCCGAGCGTGTTCCACTCGACCGTGCGTTCAATCCTATACTGATCCCTAAGGAAAACCGTCAGCACCTGGTCGGAAGAAGCCGCCTCGGCGTGGCTGCGGGATGTGATCAGGATCGCATCGGCATGGGCGCCATAGGAAATGACGGTCGCATCCTTTTCCAGGAAGCAGGTATCGCCCTCGACCTTGATGGCGCAGATGCTGTTGCGCAGATTGCCGCCAATGCCGCCTTCAGTCGTCGCCGAGGCCAGCAACAGCTGCTCGCTCGCAATGCGGCGCATGAAATCACGGTGCCAATCGCTGTCGGCGCCATGCTCGACCAGGCTCGAAAGCTTGATCTGATGCATGGCGAAAACCATGGCGCTGGCCGCGCAGGCCTGGCCGAGGATCGAGCAAAGCTCGGCGATTTCAGTGATCGATGCGCCCTCGCCGCCAAGAGCGGCCGGGATCTGGATGGATAGCAATCTCTCGGCGCGCATCGCGTCGACGGCTTCGCGCGGGAACCGGCCCTCGGCATCGACGGCATCGGCGTGTTGGCTGGCGATCGCGGCGACGCGCGCGGCACGTACCGCCGGTCCGTCTCCCGTCCCAACCTCAAGCAAAGCGACCGCCACGCTCATCATGCAACCTTCCGGCTGTCCAGGATCATACCGACAGTCTTTTCGATGGCGGCAATGCTGGCGAAGGACTTGCGGTTCAGCAGATTGTCGGGAAACTCAACGTCAAAAGCCTCTTCGATGCCGAGCATCAGCTGTACGGAAGCAAATGAGGACAATCCCGTGACATAGAGATCGGCATCATCGGCAATCCCATCGACAGCAACGGGAAGCGCACCGAATTTGGTCAGCAAATCGCGAATCGTCTTATTCATAATCTTGTCCCTTCTGGCAATGGCAAGCATAACTGCAGTTACGCAGTCTTATCGTCAGCCAAGAAGTAACGGGCAAAATAGAACATTCCGCTAATCGACGTGGTAAATACAATTGGGATATACTTCTAGAAAATTCGCATATTCAACATTTTTCTAAATGAAGTTTACCATCTGTAAGCCATGCAAGGCAGCGTTTACAGGCAAATATTAAGATGCCCTAATATTTTCGCGTATTCGATTTGTGAATAGGCACCACCGACAATAAGGTTAATGTGCCAACTTCGCCAATACGTTTTATTCAAAAAATCTCATAACAAGCATAGCGGCAGAGTAAAACGGCGGCCCAGGATCTATGAATCGGGCGGGTAGACGTGCTCGCCGCCGCGATAATCCGAAATCGAGTAGCAACCCTCGCTGACCTCGCGAACCGAACTCTTGCCGATATCCGCCTTGCCGTGGCCGCCGGGAATATCGAGAATGTAGGTGGGCTGGCAGAGGCCGGAAATGCGGCCGCGCAGAGCCGAAACGATCGCCTGGCCTTCGGCGATCGTCAGGCGAAAATGGCTGGTGCCGGGCGCAAGATCGGGATGGTGCAGGTAATAGGGCTTCACCCGCGTTTCGACGAAAGCCTTCATCAGGGCTGCCAGCACATCCGGATCGTCGTTGACGCCCTTCAGGAGCACCGATTGGCTGATCAGCACGATCCCCGCATCGACCAACCGGGCGCAGGCAGCGCGCGCCTCACCCGTCAGTTCCCGCGGATGATTGGCATGCAGGGCCACATAGATGGTCTTGCCGCTAGCCTTCAGTGCCGCGATCAATGCCGCATCGATCCGCAAGGGATCGACAACGGGAACGCGCGTGTGGAAGCGGACGATCTTCACATGATCGATATCGGCCAACTGCCGCAAGATCTCTTCGAGCCGGCGCGGCGAAAGAACCAGCGGGTCGCCGCCGGTGAGAATGACCTCCCAAATCTCGCTGTGACCGCGGATATAGGCAAAGGCGGCATCGAGCGCCTCGCCGTCGAGCGTCCCGAGACCTTGTGGCCCGACCATCTCGCGGCGAAAGCAGAAGCGGCAATAGACCGGGCAGACATGCACGGCCTTCAGCAGCACGCGATCCGGATAGCGATGGACGATGCCTTCGACGGGGCTATGGGCATGATCGCCGATCGGATCGGCACGCTCTTCCGGCGTGACGGCAAGTTCAGCCATGTCGGGCAGGAATTGCCGGGCAATGGGATCGGCTGGATCGGTGCGGTCGATCAGCCGCGCAACGGTCGGTGTCAGCGCCACCGCATATCGCTCCGTCACCGCCTCCAGCGAAATCGCCTGATCGGCATCGATCAATCCGGCACGCTCGAGTTCGCTGATATTCCTGATCGGACGCATCGAATTCATACGCCGAACTCCGCAACCGGCGCCCAGAGCACCTGCTCGATCCGCGAGGCCCCGGTTGCCAGCATGACGAGCCGATCGAAGCCGAGCGCGATGCCGCTTGCGTCAGGCATGACGGCAAGCGCCTCCAGAAAATCCTCGTCGAGCGGATAGGTTTCGCCATAGACGCGCTGCTTTTCCGCCATCTCGATTTCGAACCGCCGCCGCTGCTCGTCGGCATTGGTCAGTTCACCGAACGCATTGGCAAGCTCGACTCCGCAGGCATAGAGCTCGAAACGTTCGGCGACACGGTGGTCTCCAGCGGAGGGCCGGGCAAGCGCGGCCTCGGAGACGGGATATTCATCGAGGATCGTCGCACGGCCGAAGCCGAGATTGGGTTCAACCTTCTCGACCAGCACCCGGCTGAAGAGATCGGGCCACACGTCATCTTTGGCGACGCGTATGCCGACCCGCCGCATGTCCGCCGCCAGACGCTCCGGGTCCGTGGATCCGTCCATGCCGATGGAGGCAAAAAGATCGATGCCGGCGTAACGTTCGAAAGCCGCTCCGACGCTGATACGCTCCGGCGTGAGGAAAGGATCGGTCTCGGCGCCGCGATAGGTCAGCTTTTTTGCCCCGACCGTCTCGGCTGCCAGCGCCAGCAGCACAGAACAGTCGGCCATCAGGGCCTCGTAGCTTTCCCCAGCCCGATACCATTCCAGCATGGTGAATTCCGGATGGTGCAGCGGGCCCCGCTCACGATTGCGATAGACATGGGCAAAACAGGCGATGCGCTCCTCACCGGCCGCGAGCAGCTTCTTGCAGGCAAACTCTGGCGACGTATGAAGATAGAGAGGTGATGCCTTGCCGTCCGTCGTCAGCGCCTCGGTCTCGAAGGCATGGAGATGCGCCTCGTTGCCGGGCGACACCTGCAGCGTCGCCGTATCGACCTCGATGAAGTCGTTGCGCGCGAAGAAACCCCGCAGAGCCGCCTGGATGGCGTTACGGCCAATGAGAAACGGCCGCCGGTCCGCATGGACATTGCGGGTCCACCAAGGAGACGCCTTGCTCGTTGTTGGCTTCATTCCTAGCTTTCTTCAGGGCGCAGGCCGCGTTGGGGGTGGCAATTTCCATTGATTTAGGGTAGTTGCGCCCCCAAGCAAACAATTGCTGCGTCTCGGAGAGCATTTAGACAGTCCCTCTACGACGCAAAACACAGCGTTACAAGGAAGTCTTATGGTCAAGGTCATCGCCTCTTCGGTCCGCAAGGGCAACGTTCTCGACGTCGACGGCAAGCTCTACGTCGTTCTCACCGCCGCGAACTTTCATCCGGGCAAGGGTACGCCGGTTACCCAGGTCGATATGCGCCGCATCGTTGACGGCGTTAAGGTGTCCGAACGCTGGCGCACCACTGAGCAGGTCGAGCGCGCCTTCGTCGAAGACGTGAACTTCCAGTACCTCTATGAAGACGGCGAAGGCTTCCACTTCATGAACCCGGCCAACTACGATCAGGTGGTCGTCGATGTCGAGACCATGGGCGACCAGAAAGCCTATCTGCAGGAAGGCATGACCTGCGTCCTGTCGATCCACGAAGGCATTCCGCTCGCGCTCCAGCTGCCGCGCCATGTCACGCTTGAGATCACCGAGACCGAACCGGTCGTCAAGGGCCAGACGGCATCCTCGTCCTACAAGCCCGCCATCCTGTCGAACGGCGTGCGCACCATGGTGCCGCCGCACATCAACGCCGGCACCCGCGTCGTCATCGCCACGGAAGACAATTCCTACGTCGAGCGCGCCAAGGACTGAGCCTCGGCCGCTTGCTTGCATGAGAAACGCCTCGTCGCCAAGACGGGGCGTTTTAGTTTCAGCGGCTGGCGTCGCCATGGCCGGACATGCACGTCTCCGAAGCAAAGTTACGGCGCGTTGGCCTTCTTCGTATCCCTGACCGTTGCCTCTGCGGGTACGGCCGCCGGTGGCGTGGCTGCGGCCACATCATCCTCGTCGCGCGATACCAGTGCCTGCAGATGCAGGACGCGAGGGGACATGGCATGAAGATAGGCTTCGTTGCGGCCGATATAGATCACGGTCACGTCGGTCAATTCCGCCAGCAGCGCTGAAAACTGCGCCTGAATTTCCGCCTCCAGCCCTTCCATGGCGTCGTCGAGGACTACCCATTTCGGCTTCGCCAACAGCAGATGCGCAAAGCCGACGGCCTTCTGCTCCTCGATATCAAGCAGCCGGTCCCAGCGGGCTTGCGTGTCGAGACGGCTCTTGAGGCGACCAAGGCTCACCTTGTCCATCGCGGCCTCGACCGCGGCCTCGTCGTAGACATCCCGATCCTCAGGGAAACAGATCGCCTCCCTGAGCGTGCCGCTCGGCACATAGGGTGTGTGTGGCATGAACAGAACGTCTTCCATCGGCGGCAGGCTGACGGTGCCGGAGCCGCTATACCATTGATGCGCCAGCACCTCGAACAGCAGCCGGCGGTTCACGCCGTGATCGCCGTTGACCATGATGTGTTCGCCGGCATTGATCGTGACCGTCCCCTCGGCAATCCGGAAGCCGTTCTCGGTCGCCTCGTCGCTGGTCCTGGTGGAGATCTCCATGTCGGTCCATACCATCGTGCCGGGCGCGGCCTTCTCGAAGACGAGGGTGTGCGGCATCGGCGTCTTGTCGTCCATCTCCGTCAGTGCCTTGCGGAAATCGGTGACGCGCATCAGCGTGGCGCGCCATTCGGCGATCGGTCCGAAATTGGCAACATACCAGCGCAGGGCCGAATTGACCTGATTGAAGGCGCCGACTGCCACCATGAGCTGGCCGAAGGTCAGCCCGCCGGAGAAATAGGCGGGCGCAGCCACGAGGATGGGGATGATCAGCACCAGCCAGCCGTAGCCGGCGGAAACCCAGGTGAGATTGGTATTGGCGATCGCAAGCTGGCGGATGACGGCGAGCACGGCGGAAATATCGACATTGATCCGCCGGCGTTCATTCTCTTCGCCGCCGGCAATGGTGATCGCCGGCATATGCTCGTTGGCATGCATGAGCGCGAAGCGCAGCTCGGCTTCCTTCGAATAGCGATCGGCATTCAGCCGCACCAGCCGGCGGCCGACGAACTGGCTGAGGAACGATGCCGAACCGGCATAGAGGATCGCCGCCCAGACCATATAGCCGGGGACGGAGAAGCTTGCACCCCTGAAATGGAAGACCATGCCGCTCGACAGTTCCCAAAGCACGCCGATGAAGCTCAGCAGCAGGATCGTCGCCTGCACCAGGCCGATCGCCAGACCCGTCGTGCTTTCGGCGAGATTGCGGGCATCCTCATGGAGCCGCTGGTCTGGATTGACGCCGATCAGGCCGGAGGAGGCAAGGCGAAGCGCACGCTTGGCCTGCAGCCATTGGTTCACCAGATCCCTTGCCAGGCCCTCGCGCATATAGAGCGCGGTCATCTGGTTCAGCCATGCCTGGATGACGTTGAGGACCAGAAGCGAGCCGGCAATGATGCCGAAGACGCCAAGCTGGTGGAAGAAGGCGGAGGTATCGCGCCTTGCCAGCGAATCGTAAAAAGGAGCGTTCCAGCTGTTGAGCAGCACCTGGACATAGGCGGTGACCAGGATAATCAGGAAGAGCGCTACGGTCAGCGAAATGATCTTGATGCGTACCGGCGAATTCCAGAAAGCCGAGAACATCATCCTCAGCCGAAAGAAAAGACTCAAATCGTAACCGACCTGCTCGTTTCCCTGGATATTCGGCTTGGCTTGCGCTTCAACTGCCATCAGCACTTCCCTGCGACGCACGTCCCGTCAGTTAATCAAGACCCGCCCTCATGTCCACCCTTGCAACAGATTGGTGCGATCACGTTCCTATATACACGGTTTCACGCCTTGAACCGAATAAGGTCAGCAACTAGCTTGCACTGGAAAGATTGAGAAAGCCTTCCGATGCAATTTCAAGGAACTGCCGACTATATCGCCGACAAGGATCTGATGGTCGCCGTCAATGCAGCCATCCGGCTGGAGCGTCCGCTTCTCGTAAAGGGTGAACCGGGCACGGGCAAGACGGAACTGGCGCGACAGGTGGCCGCTGCTCTCGGCCTGGACCTCATCGAGTGGGCCGTAAAATCGACCACCAGGGCGCAGCAGGGCCTTTACGAATACGATGCCGTCTCGCGCCTGCGCGACAGCCAGCTCGGCGACGCACGCGTTCATGATATCAGCAACTATATCAGACAGGGAAAGCTCTGGCAGGCCTTCACCTCGCCGCGGAAATGCGTGTTGCTGATCGACGAGATCGACAAGGCCGATATCGAATTTCCGAACGACCTCTTGCAGGAACTCGACCGCATGGAATTCCATGTCTACGAGACCGACGAAACGATCCGGGCCGCCATCCGGCCGATCGTCATCATCACATCAAACAATGAAAAGGAGCTGCCGGACGCCTTCCTGCGCCGCTGCTTCTTCCACTATATCCGCTTCCCCGACATGGAAACACTGGAGCGCATAGTCGAGGTACACTATCCCGGCATCAAGCAGACGCTTCTGCATGCGGCGCTGACGCAATTCTTCGAGATCCGAGACGTGGCGGGCCTGAAGAAGAAGCCCTCGACATCCGAAGCCCTCGATTGGATCCGTCTGCTCGTCGCCGACGATGTCGATCCGGCCACGCTGCGCGGCGATGCGAAAAACGCCCTGCCGAAGCTCCACGGTGCTTTGCTGAAGAACGAGCAGGACGTGCACCTCTTCGAGCGGCTGGCCTTCATGGCGCGTGGGCAGGGAAAATAATGCAGCCGGATGCTGTTAAGGTCCTGATCTACGCCGTTCGGGAGCGCCACTTGCTTGTTTTCGACGAGCCGGATTTTCCGGCGGTCGAACTGCAGGTCCCCGGCGGTACCGTCGAGGCCGGCGAAGACATAGCGGCAGCGGGAGCACGAGAGTTCGAAGAAGAAACCGGGCTCACAGCAAACGCGCTGCATCCGCTCGGCATCGACGATTACCGGTTCGAGAAGAGCGGTCGCACCTGTCACCATCAGCGGCATTTTTTCCGCTGCACCCTCCCGGAGACGACACCGGCCACCTGGCGCCACTTCGAGATGACGCCGTTCGATGGCAGCGCACCCATCTGCTTCCGCTTTTTCTGGATATCGCTCGCCGAGGCGCGGAAGCGTCTCGGCTATGGCATGGCGGCGCTTCTTGAACATTTGTAAGTGAGAACCGACATCAGAGCGCGGCCGCCAGCCGCCGCAAAGCTTGCCCATTGACCAGCGGGAACAGCAGGTTTATGAAATTCCTTCTGTGGTGATTTGGCCGGCCGGCTTGCAGCCACGTTAAATAAGTCGCTAAAGGGCCGCGTGCGGACCGGTAGCGATTCATGATCGCGGCCGGTTTTTTTGTATTTGGTCGAGTGAAAACAATGCCCATCAAGATTCCCGATACGCTGCCCGCATTTGAGACCCTCCGGAACGAGGGCGTGCGGGTGATGACCGAAACGGTGGCGATCCGCCAGGATATCCGCCCCCTTCAGATCGGGCTTCTCAACCTCATGCCGAACAAGATCAAGACCGAGATACAGATGGCGCGCCTCATCGGCGCATCGCCGCTGCAGACGGAGTTCTCGCTGGTGCGCGTCGGCGGCCACAAGGCCAAGAACACCTCCGAGGAACACCTGTTTTCCTTCTACCAGACCTGGGAAGAGGTCAAGGATCACAAGTTCGACGGTTTCATCATCACCGGCGCGCCGATCGAGCTGCTGGAGTATGAAGAGGTCACCTACTGGGACGAGATGCGGCAGATCTTCGACTGGACGGCGACCAATGTCCATTCGACGATGAATGTCTGCTGGGGGGCGATGGCCGCCGCCTATCATTTCCATGGTGTGCCGAAGCATACGCTGAAGGAGAAGGCCTTCGGCGTCTATCGCCACCAGAACCTTGCACCGTCATCTGTCTACCTGAACGGCTTCTCCGACGATTTCGCCATTCCGGTCTCGCGCTGGACGGAAGTGCGCCGCGCCGACATCGAAAAGGTGCCTGGCCTGCAGATCCTGATGGATTCAAGCGAAATGGGCGTCTGTCTCGTGCACGAACAGGCCTGCAACCGGCTCTACATGTTCAATCACGTGGAGTATGATTCCACCTCGCTGGCGGACGAATATTTCCGGGATGTGAATGCGGGCGTGCCGATCAAGATGCCGCATAACTACTTCCCCCATAACGACCCGGAGATTCCGCCACAGAACCGGTGGCGCAGCCATGCACATCTGTTCTTCGGCAACTGGATCAACGAAATCTACCAGACCACGCCTTATGATCTGGAGGAGATCGGCCAAGAAAGGGCTTGAGCCTTGTTCATTCCCTTCTTCCTGAAGCTGAAGGAAGCGAAGGTGCCGGTCACGCTCCGGGAATTCCTGTCGCTGCTCGAAGGGATGGAAGAAGGGATAGCCGATTACGATATCGAGGCCTTCTACTATCTGGCCCGTACGACGCTGATCAAGGACGAGCGCTTCATCGACCGCTTCGACCAGGTTTTCGCCGATTATTTCCGTGGCGTGGAGGCGATCGGGGCCAATGCTGACGCGGTGGAGGCAACGGCCATCCCCGACGAATGGCTGCGCAAGCTGGCGGAAAAGCATCTCACCGAAGAAGAACGGAAGCAGATCGAGGCGCTCGGCGGGTTCGACAGACTGATGGAGACACTGCGCCAGCGCTTGGCCGAACAGCAGGGCCGGCATCAGGGCGGATCGAAATGGATCGGCACGGCAGGCACATCGCCCTTCGGCGCCTATGGCTATAACCCTGAAGGCGTGCGCATCGGCCAAGAGACGTCGCGCAATCGCCGGGCGGTGAAGGTCTGGGATCGCCGTGACTTCCAGAATCTCGACGACGGCGTCGAGCTCGGCACCCGCAACATCAAGGTGGCGCTGAAGCGCCTGCGCCGCTGGGTGCGCGAGGGGGCGGCCGACGAGCTGGATCTCTCCGGCACCATCCGCTCCACCGCCGAACACGGCTATCTCGACGTCCAGACCCGGCCGGAACGGCGCAACGCCGTCAAGCTCTTGATGTTCTTCGATGTCGGCGGCTCGATGGACGATCACATTCGTGGGGTGGAAGAGCTGTTTTCCGCCGCCCGCTCCGAGTTTCGGCACATGGAGTATTTCTACTTTCACAACTGCCTCTATGAGGGCGTGTGGAAGGACAATCGTCGCCGGCGTGTCGATGTGACAGCGACAACGGATCTGATCCGCACCTTCGGTCCCGACTACCGTGTCGTCTTCGTCGGCGACGCCGCGATGAGCCCTTACGAGATCACGCAGCCGGGCGGCTCGGTCGAGCATTGGAACAAGGAGGCCGGCGAGGCCTGGCTCGCCCGAATGACCGGCCATTTCCGCAAATGCATCTGGATCAACCCCGTTCCGGAAAGCTATTGGGGCCATACGACCTCGATCTCGATGATACGCCGTCTGATGACCGATCGCATGTATCCCCTGACGCTTGGCGGGCTGGAGAGAGCGACGAAGGAATTGTCACGCTAACTGATCAGCATTTGCATGCCGCAGCGCCACCAAATTACCACAACCATTTGTAGATAAAGAAGCACAGCAGATACCGTCCCAAATCGCTGCGGAAACTGGTGGAGATATGCGTGCGCCACGCTGTAAAATTACTTCTCTTCATCGCAACCATTTTGCTCGTCTCGCAGCAGGCAAGATCCGAGGAAGAGGGCTTCTCCGGACAATGGGAACAGATCGACTCCAACGTGAGCGCCGGTGAAAAATGCCGCGTGGGAATAATCAGGCAAGGCAGATTCATGAGGATCAGCACGAACAACGGCTGGAGCGCCACCGCAGAGACGAGCAGCAACGGAAATTCCAGCTACGCGGCAGGCATGGGACGTTGGAACTCCTACGTGGAAAAATATAGTCAAAAAGCGTTCTATATCCTTCTCGCCGTTCGCGGCGACAGATTGATGGTGATCATGAAGACCGAAAAAGCGGATGGGTCGAACCAAATGGTCAGAACGCTTTTCAGCAGACGGACAGCCAAACTTCGTTACGGCAAGACATAGTAGATCAGGATGAAATCGACCGCCTGTCTTACGCACCGCACATTCGCAGCATAACGTGCCAGTCCCAAGCCAGCGGCAAAGCCTAATCAGACCTTGCCTCTCCTCTGCTCGCCCCTAGTTTTCGCCATCGAACTGGTTGCGGAACGGCGCGAATGGAGGCAGGGTCTGACCTCGCATACTCAAAAGCAATGGATGAGTTGATATGACGGAAAGCACTTTGCAGCGGGAAATTTTTGGGACGACGGCGGATGGGGATACCGTCTATCGCGTCAAGATCGTCGGTGGCGGCCTGACCGCCCACATCATGTCCTGGGGGGCGGTCGTCCAGGATCTGCGCCTTGACGGCCACGGGCCCTCGCTTCTGCTCGGCTTCGACAATTTTGCCGATTATCCCCTCCACTCCTCCTATTTCGGCGCCACGCCCGGCCGCTGCGCCAACCGCATCGGCGCTGGCCGCTTCACGCTGGATGGCAAGCAATACCAGCTCGAGCTCAACGAAAAGGGCGTCACGCACCTGCACGGCGGCAAGGACAATATCGCCAAGCGCAACTGGACGATCGTTGAGCACGACACCGACCGCGTAGTCCTCAAGATCGTCGATCCCGACGGGCGCGCCGGCTATCCCGGCAACTGCACGATACAGGCGACCTATCGAGTGCATGGCAACGGCGAACTGTCGGTCACCTACGAATCGACCACCGACCAGCCGACGCTCGCCAACGTCTGCCAGCATGCCTATTTCAATCTTGACGGCCGCGACGATGCTCTCGGTCACGACATCATGATCGCCGCCGATCACTATACGCCGACGGATGAGAAGCAGGTACCCACGGGCGAAGTGCGTTCGGTCGAAGGCACTGTGTTCGATTTCCGCGAGATGGCGCCGATGAAGCGCTTCGACGGAACGGAGCAGGCGCTGTACGACCATAACTTCTGCCTCTCGACCGAGCGCACTGCCAAGCGTTCCGTTGTGCTGGCCCGCAGCGTCAATTCCGGCGTGTCGCTGGAGGTGCGCACCACCGAACCCGGCGTGCAGTTCTATACCGGCTTCAAGCTCGACGTTCCGGTTCCCGGCCATGATGGCCGCAAGATCGGACCGTTCGCCGGCTTCTGCCTGGAAACGCAGGTTTGGCCCGACGCGATCAATCACGAAGGCTTCCCCAATGCCGTGCTCCGCCCGGGCGAGGTATTGCGGCAGGAAACGGATTACATCTTCACCAAGAACTGATCGGGGCATGCCCCGCTCTCTTGAAATTCGGCCGGGCGTCCAAAGCGCCCGGCCGATTCTTTTTAGGCCCGCAGGCAGATTCGCCTTGTGAATTGGTTCTAAATAGGTTCTATATGCACATCATGGATAGAACCAGTTTGATCGCTGAATTGAACAGCCGCGGCCTCAGCGATGGGACCGGGAGTGGGCCGCTCTATAAGCGTCTGGCGCAGGCACTGACGGGCCTTATTCAGGAGGGACTGCTGAAATCGGGCACCGCGCTGCCCGGCGAACGCGATCTTGCCGGCGCCCTGCAGATCGGCCGCGTCACGGTGCGAACGGCCTATCGCGACCTGCTCGCTTCGGGCGTCATCGAATCCCGCCACGGCAGCGGCACCTTCGTCTCGCAGCATGTCGAGCGCATCGAGCAGCCGCTCTGGCGCCTCTCCTCCTTCTCCGCCGACATGCGCTCACGCGGCCGCGAGCCGGCAGCCCGCATCCTGTCGCGCACCATCAGCGCGCCGGCGCCGGAGGAATCCTTCCTGCTCGGCCTCGGCCTTGACGAACCTGTGCTGCGGCTTGACCGCCTGCGCCTGGCCGACGGCCAGCCGCTCGCCATCGAACGCGCCGTCGTCCCCATCAAATTCCTCGGCGAGGACGCGGTATCCGAGGGTTCGCTCTATGATGCGCTCGCTGCCAAAGGCTTCAAGCCCGTGCGTGCCCAGCAAAGGCTGACGGCCGTGACGCTGGACCCCACATCCGCATCGATCCTGACCGTCAAGGCCGGAGCGCCGGCGCTTTTGATCGAACGGGTGTCACGCCTCGCGGACCAGCGCGTCGTCGAATACACCCGCTCGCATTATCGCGGCGATGCCTATGATTTTGTAGCCGAATTGAGAATTGGAGATGACCTATGAGCGAGACCCAATCCCTGATGCTGACGGAAGCCGGCCAGTCGCCGGACGTGGTTGCAACGCTGCTTGACAAGGAAAAGCCCGCCTTTGCCGAAATCGCGAAGCTCTTCTCCTCCACGCGCCCGTCGCTGGTCACGACAGCCGCGCGCGGCTCTTCCGACCATGCCGCGACCTTCTTCAAATATCTCTTGGAAATATCCTGCGGCATCCCGGTCGCCTCGGTCGGCCCGTCGATCGCCTCCGTCTATGGCGTTCCGCTCCACCTAAAGGGCGGCATCCACTTCACCGTGTCGCAATCCGGCGGCAGTCCCGATATCATCGCCATGCAGGCCGCCGCCAAGAAGGGCGGCGCTACCACGATCGCCGTCGTCAACGTCACCGACAGCCCGCTTGCCAACGAGGCCGACATCGTGCTCGGCCTCAATGCCGGCAAGGAACAGAGCGTCGCCGCCACGAAATCCTTCATCGCCTCCGTTGCAGCCCTTGCCGGCGTCACCGCAACGATCTCGCAGGACCAAGCCCTCTTCGCCGGCCTAGCCAGGCTGCCGGAAGCACTGAGGGCCACCTCGGGCATCGACGGCAAGGCTGCCGAAGACGTGCTCTTCAACGCCTCCTCGCTCTATACCGGCGGACGCGGCCCCGCCTTCGCCATCGCACTTGAAGCCGCGCTGAAGGCCAAGGAAACCGCCGGCCTGCACGCCGAAGCCTTTTCGCTGGCCGAACTGATGCATGGCCCGATGCGGCTGGTGCAGCCAGGCTTCCCCATCGTCGCCTTCTCGCCCGATGACGCGGCCTTCGCCAACAATGCCCGGGCGCTGGAGCGACTGCAGAAGCTCGGCGCAACCGCCGTCTCCTTCTCGACCGCTCCGCTTGCCGGGATCAACCTGCGCATGCCGACCACCGGGAACGGCCTGCTTGATCCGCTGGTATCGCTGCTTTGCTACTACCGCCTCATCGAGTCCGTGACGCGCCGCAAGGGCTTCGATCCTGACAAGCCGGCTAACCTTCTCAAGATCACGGAGACCATGTGATGGACTATAAGGTCTTTACCGGCGCCCGAATTTTCGACGGCGACCGCTTTCACGACGACAGTGCACTGGTGATCGGCAACGGCCGCATACACGCGATCACCAGTGCCAACGACGTGCCCGACAACGCCGAAACGGTCCAGCTTAACGGCGGCGTCCTGTCGCCGGGCTTCATCGACGCTCAGGTGAACGGCGGTGGCGGCCGCATGCTGAATGACGAGCCCTCGGCCGAATCCATGTACATGATCGCCGAGGGGCATCGCCCCTATGGCACCACCTCGCTGCTGCCGACGCTGATCACCGATGTCGCGGCCGCGACGACGGCCGCAATCGAGGCGGCAGTCGAGGCCGTGAAGGCCAATCGCGGCGTCGCCGGCCTGCATCTCGAGGGCCCGCATCTGGCGCCGGCCCGCAAGGGTGCGCATCTGGCCGAGCTGATGCGTCCGGTCGAGGACAGCGATGTCAGAACCTTCATCCGCGCCCGTGAGGCGATCGGTACGCTGCTGGTCACCATGGCGGCCGAACAGGTGACGGAGCGGCAGGTGCAGGCGCTTGCCGAAGGCGGCGTCATCGTCAGCATCGGCCATAGCGACTGCACGGCGGAAGCGGCAAATGCGCGTTTCGATGCCGGCGCCCGCGGCGTCACCCATCTTTTCAACGCCATGAGCCAGATGGGCCATCGTGCGCCGGGCCTTGTCGGCGCGGCGATCGACCACCCTGCCCCGTGGTGCGGCATCATCGCCGATGGCCACCATGTCGATCCGATCGCGCTGCGCGTTGGACTTCGCGCCAAGCGCGGTGAAGGCCGGCTTTTCTTCGTCACGGATGCCATGTCGCTCGTGGGCACCGATCTTCCGAGCTTCACGCTGAACGGCCGCACGGTCTATCGCACCAAGGGCGGCTATTGCTCCAAGCTGACGCTGGACGACGGCACGCTCGCCGGCTCCGATGTCGATATGGCTTCCACCATCCGCTATGGCGTCAATGTCCTTGAACTGCCGCTGGCCGAAGCGTTGCGCATGGCGACCTCCTATCCCGCCCGCTTCCTGCGGCTCGGCGATCGTGGCCACCTGACGCCCGGAACCCGCGCCGACCTGGTCCATATCGACGACGGCATCGAGGTCACTCAAACATGGATCTCGGGCCAGCCTTCGGCTTGAAACAATCGAGAAGGAGGCACGGCATGAGCACAATCACAGACAGCTATTTCTCCGCCCTCATCGACCGGCTGGAAACCCTGCGCGAAGCGCTGGCGGAACCGATGTCGAGGGCCGCCGCCGCCATCTGCACGGCAGCGCGCGCCGATCGCCGCGTCTATGTCTTCGGCACCGGCCATTCGCATATGCTGGCGGAAGAGGTGCACTATCGCGCCGGCGGCTTGGCTTTCACCATCCCGGTGCTTGTGGGATCCGCCATGCTGCACGAAGGCGCCGTCATCAGCTCGGTCTATGAACGCACGGAGGGCCTCATCCGCCCGATCTTCGAGCGCTATGGCATGCAGCCGGGCGACGTGCTGATCATCGCCTCCAATTCTGGCGTCAATGCCGCGCCGATCGAGGCTGCCGATTTCGGCCGAGAAATCGGCGCGACCGTCATCGCCATCACCTCGTCCGCCTATTCGGCCGCCATCGCCAACGGCCGCAGGAGGCTTGCTGATATCGCAGATATCGTGCTGGACAATGGCCTGCCGCCGGGCGACGCCATCATCGACCTGCCGGGCACCGATCTGAAGGTCGGGCCGGCGTCGACGGCCATCGGCACCACGGTGCTGAACGCCATCTTCGCCGATGTCGCCGCCGAGCTCTGCAAGGACGGCGAGCCGCCGGTCTACCTCAGCGCCAACATGCCGGGCGCCAAGGAAACCAATCAGCGGCTGGTGAAGAAATACCGGCCACGCAACCCGCATCTCTAGAAACGCGCGGCGGTTTTCAGTCCGGAATTGCATGAAAGCAAACGATTGGAGCGGCTCAGCAATCCCATGGAAAGCTGAGCCGCTCCAATTGATGTTATTGCGCCGCCGCGTCTGAGGCTGACGGCTCTTCCACCACTGCCTCTGTCTGCTTACGCCGCCTGCGCAGCACGACGTAGAACACCGGCGTCAGGAACAGGCCGAACAGCGTCACGCCGAGCATGCCGGAGAATACGGCCGTGCCGAGCGACTGGCGCATTTCCGCGCCGGGCCCGGTGGCGATCATCAACGGCACAACGCCGAAGATGAATGCGAAGGCCGTCATCAGGATCGGCCGCAGACGCAGATGGCTGGCCTCGATCGCCGCCTCCACCGCGCTCTTTCCTTCGAGCTGCGCCTGACGCGCGAATTCGACGATCAGGATCGCGTTCTTGGCCGCAAGGCCGATCAGCACGATAAGTCCGATCTGCGTCAGGATATTGTTGTCCATGCCTCTCAGATGCACCCCGATCAATGCGGCGAGCACCGCCAGGGGCACGATGAGGATGATGGCGAGCGGCAGCGTCCAGCTTTCATACTGGGCCGCAAGCGCGAGGAAAACGAAGATGACCGACAGGGCGAAGATATAGACCGCCGTATTGCCGGTATTCCTTTCCTGATAGGCAAGCTCCGTCCATTCGAAGGTCGTGCCCGTCGGAAGAAGGTTCTTCGCCAGCCCCTCCATGGTGTCGAGGGCCGTACCGGTGGAGACGCCCGGCGCCGGATTGCCCTGGATGGGAACCGAGACATACATGTTGTAGCGCTGCACCAGCGTCGGCCCGGTCGTATCCCGGATATCGACGAGGGTGCCGAGCGGCACCAGCGCGCCAGTGGCTGAGCGAACCTTCAGCGCCAGAATATCCTCCCGGTCCATGCGATATTGCTGGTCGGCCTGCGCCCGCACCTGATAGACGCGGCCGAAGGCGTTGAAGTCGTTGACGTAGGACGTGCCGAGGTTGATCGACAGCGTCTCGAAGATGTTCGGGATCGGCACGTTCAGCGCCCGCGCCTTGTCGCGGTCGATCGCCAGGAAATATTGCGGGCTGTTGGCCGAGAAGGTGGTGAAGACGCCGCTGACACCCTTATTCTGTGCGGCAGCGCCCATCATTTGATAGGCCAGCGGCAGGATCCGGCGCATGTCGGGATTTTCGCGGTCCATGATCTGCATCTTGAAGCCGCCGGAATTGCCGACGCCGCGGATCGATGGCGGCGGAATGGCGATGATGAAGGCCTCCTGAATGCCCTGGAGGCTGCCATAGATCTGGCCGATGATCTTCATGGCCGTCTCGCCGCTCTTCAATCTCTCCTCGAAGGGTTTGAAGGGCGTGAAGATGACGCCCGAATTCGAGGCATTGGTGAAGGTCGCGCCATTGAAGCCGGCAAAAGCAACGGCGTTTTCCACGCCAGGCGTCTTGTTGATGATCGCGGTCGCCTTCTCGATGACGGCATTGGTGCGCGCCAGCGACGCTCCATCCGGCAATTGCACGACGACGATGGCATAACCCTGGTCCATTGTGGGAACGAAGCCCTGCGGCACGATCCTGCCCATGAACCAGGTCGCGCCGAGCAGCCCGACGAACACGAGAAGAGCGCAGCCAAGCGCGACCCAGGTGGTGACGAGATGGCGGATGACCCAGGAATAGCCCCTGCTCATCGACTCGAAACCCCTATTGAACCCATCGCCCAGAGCGCGACCGAAACGCGAGACGATATTGTTGGATTTCTTGTGGTCGTGTGGACGCAACACGATGGCGGCAATTGCTGGCGACAGCGTCAACGAATTCAGGCAGGAAATCGCCGTTGCGATGGAGATGGTCACCGCGAACTGCCGGTAGAACTGTCCCGTTATGCCCGGAATGAAGGCGGTCGGCAGGAAGACGGCGATCAGGACCAGCGAAATCGCCAGAACTGCAGTGCCGACCTCGTTCATCGTCACATGCGACGCCTCCTTTGGCGTCATCCCGAGCGCCAGGTTGCGCTCGACGTTTTCGACGACCACGATCGCGTCGTCGACGACAATGCCGATGGCGAGCACCAGGCCGAACAGCGTCAGCATGTTCAGCGAGAAACCGAAGGCGAGCAGGAAGGCGAAGGTCCCGATGAGCGATACCGGAATGGCGACGATCGGAATGATCGCCGTCCGCCACGACTGCAGGAAGACCAGCACGACGATGGCAACGAGCACGGCTGCCTCGAAGATCGTCTTATAGACCTCGTAAATCGATTCCGCGATGAATTCGGTCGGATTGTAGACGATGCGATATTCGAGGCCCTGCGGAAAATCCTGCGCCAGGCTCTGCATCGTCTTCTGGATGCTTGCGGCGGCGTCAAGCGCATTGGTGCCGGGGCGGGCAAAGATGCCGAGCGCAACCGCCGGCTTGCCGTTCAGATAGCTGTTGGTAACGTAGTCCTGCGCGCCGAGCTCGATACGCGCCACGTCCTGCAGCTGCACGAGCCGGCCGCTATCCGTCGCCTTGACGATGACATAGCGGAATTGCCGCGCATCGGAAAAACGCCCCTGGGTCGTCACCGTATATTGAAAGGCGTTGGTGCCCGAAACCGGCGGCCCGCCGATCGAGCCGCCGGACACCTGCACGTTCTGGTCCCGCAACGCCTGGACGATGTCGCCTGCGGTCATGCCGTAGGCGGCGAGCTTTTCCGGGTCGAGCCAGATGCGCAGCGAATATTGCCGCTCGCCGAAGAGCTGCACGTCGCCGACACCGTCGAGACGGACGAGAAGGTCGCGGATGCGCGTTCGGGCATAGTTGGAGATATAAAGCTGGTCGTAGCGGTTGCTCGGCGAGAGCAGATGCACGACCATCATCAGATCCGGCGAGCTTTTGACCGTGGTGATGCCGATGCGGCGGACATCATCGGGCAGGCGCGGTTCGGCAATGGCGACGCGGTTCTGCACCAGCACCTGTGCCTTGTCGAGATCGGTGCCGAGCTTGAAGGTGATGGTCAGCGACATCGAGCCGTCGGCGCTGGAATAGGAGGACATGTAGAGCATGTCTTCCACGCCGTTGACCTCCTGCTCGATCGGCGTCGCCACCGTATCGGCGATCGTCTGGGAATCGGCGCCCGGATAGGAGGTGCGCACCACGATCGTGGGAGGCGCGACCTCCGGATATTGCGCCACCGGAAGCTGGAAATAGGCAATGCCGCCGACGATCAGCAGCACGATGGACAGAACCGACGCGAAAATCGGCCGGTCGACGAAAAAATGGGAAAACCTCATTGATCCGTCCCCTGTGCGTCCGCCTGAGCCGGCGGCTCGTCATTCGACGCTTCCTGCGGCAATTCGATCAGCTGAGGCGCGACCTTGACGCCGGGCCTGATGCGCATCAGGCCGTTGACAATAATGGTCTCGTCACCGGTCATGCCGTCGCGGATCACCCGGTAGCCATAAAGCTTCGGCCCGACCCGCACCGACTTCGGCGTCACGTTGCCGGCCGTGTCGACGACATAGACGACACGCTGGTTCTGATCCGAACCGATGGCTTCGTCGGGCACCAGAATCGCCTTGTAGCTGTTAGAGCCCTGCACCTGGATGCGCCCAAACAGGCCGGGCTGGAGAATGAGATCGGGGTTGGGGAAGGTAGCGCGAACACGGATCGTACCCGTTTGATTGTCCACACGGTTTTCCGCAAAGTCGAGCTTGCCCTTGAAAGACTTCTGGTGAGAGTCGGCGATCGTCACGGTGACGTTGAGACCGCCGCCGCCCTGCTGCAAGGCGCTGCCGTTCTTGCGCGCCTCGTCGGCATAGGAAAGCAGCCGGCGCTCATCGACGTCAAAATAGAAATCGATCGGGTCGAGAGACACGATGGTCGTGAGGATGGTCTGATCGGCCTGCACGAGATTGCCGACGGAAATCAGCCGACGGTCGATCCGGCCGCTGAGCGGCGCGGTGATCTTGGTGAAATCCATGTCGAGATTGGCGCGATCCACGGCCGCCTCCGCCCCACGCACATTCGCCTGCGCCGAGATGAGGTCGCGGCGGCGATCGTCCAGGTTCGAGGCCGACTGGCTGCCCGTCGTCGACAGGGATTCCGTCCGCTTGAATTGCGCATCGGCAAGCGTGAGCGACGATTTCGCCACCTCCAGCGACGCCGTCGCCTCGTTCAAGGTGGTGATGAACGGCCGCTGGTCGATGACAAAGAGCAGGTCGCCCTGCTTGACCATGGTGCCGTCCTTGAAATGCACCTCCTGCAGATAACCGCCGACCCGCGAGCGCACGGAGACCTCGTCGACCGCCTGGAAGCGCCCGATGAACTCGTCGCTGTCGATGACATCGCGAACGACGGGCTTGGCGACCGTGACGGGCGCAGCCGGCGGCGCGCTTTGCGCCAGCGCCTGGGCGCTCGAGAAAACGGTGATTACACAGCTGAACAAGATGGCACGCGGCAGCATCGGCATGAAGGCCCCCTCGAAAAACCGCACACGACAATAAGCGCCGCCGCGTTAAACGTCTACGATATTTGCCTGCAACTTTTACGAAGGACCTGTCGCCATCAGGCGAAATCCAATCAAGTCTCTTCGGACTTCCCCAACATGCACCACGGGCCGCGCCGGCCCGGGGGTATCAACCGGCTCATCGTCCGGCAGCATGCGTTAATGTATAAACAGTTTATCGGATTCGACAACAGGGAATGAAGCGGCCGCGACCGAGCGCAACCGATTGTTTTTTCTAATATAGACGGACGCGCATAGGGCGAGCTGGCAGAGATATCAGCCCTCCAGCTCCTCGCGCAGCATTTCAAGCTCAAGCCATTCCTCTTCCATCCTGATCAAGCTTTCGCGCAGCTTTTCCATCTCTGCCGCAAGACGATTGAACGTAGCGGGATCCTTGGTGAAGAGAGTGGGATCGGCCATTTTCTTCTCGCGGACGGCGATCTCCGCTTCCGCCTTGGCCATTTCCTTGGGCAGGTTTTCCAATGCGAATTTCTGCTTGTAGGAAAGCTTGGCCTTGCCTTTCGAAGCGTCCGCGGCGGATGACGCAGTCTCTGCGGCCCTCGGCTTTTCAGCCGCCTTTTCCGCCCGCTTGCGCTCTTCCATCGCGCCCTTGCGCTGTGTGAGCATGTCCGAATAGCCGCCGGCATATTCGATCCATCGGCCGTCCGGATCTTCCGGGTTGGCGGGCGCGATCGTCGAGGTCACGGTGCGGTCGAGAAAATCGCGGTCGTGGCTGACGAGGATGACCGTGCCGGAAAAGCCGGCGACGATTTCCTGCAGCAGATCGAGCGTCTCGATGTCGAGATCGTTTGTGGGTTCGTCGAGGATCAGCAGATTGGTCGGCCGCGACAGGATACGCGCCAGCATCAGCCGGGCGCGCTCGCCGCCGGAAAGATTCCTGATCGGCGTGCGGGCCTGCTCCGGCTGAAACAGGAATTCCTTCATGTAGCCGGTTACATGCCGTTGCTCGCCGTTGACAAGCAGGTTTTCGCCGCGCCCGTCGGTCAGGTAGTTGGCAAGCGTGTCCTCGGGATCAAGCTCTTCGCGCTTCTGGTCGAGCGTGGCGATCTCCAGATTGGTGCCGAGCTTCACCGTGCCGCTGTCCGGGGCCAATTGGCCGGTCAGCATCTTCAGGAGCGTCGTCTTGCCGGCGCCGTTCGGGCCGACGAGGCCGATGCAATCGCCGCGATGCACGCGGATCGAAAACGGCGCCACGATGACGCGTTCGTCATAGGCCTTGGTGATCTTCTCGGCCTCGATCACCAGCTTGCCGCTCTCCTGCGCATCCGCGGCGGTCGCCTGCACGGAACCCAGCGCGCCCCTGTGGCCACGATGGCGCGAGCGCATGTCGTGCAATTCGCCGAGGCGGCGCATGTTGCGCTTGCGCCGCGCGGTCACGCCGTAGCGCAGCCAGTGCTCCTCGCGCTCGATCGCCTTGCCGAGCTTGTGCTGCTCCAGCTCTTCGGCTTCCAGCACCTGATCGCGCCAGGCTTCGAAGAATGCAAAGCCGCGATCGAGCCGCCGCGAGGTGCCGCGATCGAGCCAGACGGTCGCCGTCGAGACTTTTTCGAGGAAACGACGGTCGTGCGAGATCAATACCAGCGCGCTGCGGGTCTTCTGCAGCTCGCCTTCCAGCCATTCGATGGTTGGCAGGTCCAGATGGTTTGTGGGCTCATCGAGCAGAAGGATGTCCGGCTCCGGCGCCAGAACGCGGGCAAGAGCCGCACGGCGCGCTTCGCCGCCTGAAAGGTTCTTCGGATCCTCTTCGCCGGTGAGGCCGAGATGCGACAGGAGATAGGTGACGCGATAGGGATCGTCGCCAGGCCCCAACCCGGCTTCGGCATAGGCGGCCACCGTCTTGTAATCGGCGAAATCCGGCGCCTGTTCGAGATAGCGCACGGTCGACGACGGATGACGGAACACTTCGCCGGACTGCGCCTCGACCATGCCGGCTGCGATCTTCAAAAGAGTCGACTTGCCCGAACCATTGCGGCCGACGAGGCAGATCTTGTCACCCGGCTCCACCTGCAGCCCGGCGCCGGCGAGCAGGGGTGCTCCGCCGAAGCTCAGGAAGATGGCGTCGAGTTTCAGAATGGGAGGGGCCAAGATCAGACTCCGCTGAGATCATAAGGGCGGGCAAGGACGATCGCCCTGCCGCTGCCGAGCGAAAAGCGCACAGCGCCTTCCGCCACATTGGAAATGGTGCGCGACGTGCCGAAGGGCAGATGGAAATCGCGCAAGGGATAACGGGCATTGTCGATGAAAAGCCCCGTAAGGTCGCTGAAACCGAGAACCGAAAACAGCGATCCGGTCGGTAGCTGAAGCATCAGCTCTCCCGGCGGAAGCGGCACCGCTTCCTCATCACCGGAGGTCAGCAGCACATCAAAGCCCTTTTCGGCGAGCTGGACGCCGTAGAGCAGGTGCTGGATCGCATGATCAGACCGTTCGCCACCCATGGCCCCGGCGAGGATCAACCTGGTTGCCCCACGATCGATTGCCTCCGATACGGCAATCTCGCCATCGGTTGCCGCTTTCGCCGCCGGATAGGGCTGCTTCGGCACCTTGGGAAACGCCGCGAGGAGGTCCGCGGATGTGGAGTCGAAATCGCCGACCCAGAGCTCCGGCTCTGCGCCAAGCGCCACGGCATGGCGCATGCCGCCGTCGGCCGCGATGAAACGGCTACCGGAAACCGCGGCGCGCAACCGATCCGTCATGCGAAGCTCGCCGCCGAGTAGGATGGTGAAGGTGGTGGACTGGCTCATGCGCCAAGCCCATAGCGCAAAGTCGTATCCCTAGGGAAGAGCGCCGTTCGCAAGAACGACCCGTGTCGGCCGCTCAGTCGGCCGTTTCCTTGAGGCGGGCCTCAATAACGCGTTCATAGCCTGTGACATAGCGATCGAACAACAACGAGAAACTCTTGATTTCCTCAGCCGACCAATCGGCAAAGATGCCGCCGATGACGGAGTATTTTTGCGCCTGAATTTCCGACAGCAACCGTTGCCCCAGCGCGGTGAGCACGACGACGATGCGCCGCGCATCTGCCTGGGACGCCTTTCGCCGCAAGACACCGCGCGCCACCATATCGGCAACGATGCGGCTCGCCCGCGACGGATCGATGCGCAGGATGTCCGCAATCGTCCCGACGGTGACTTCGCCTGTGGCCTCTGCCCGCCTCACGACGTCGAGCACATCTAGATGCGAAAGCTCAAGCCCCGGGGCGACGTTCTGGATGGCGAGCCTGCCGATCATACGGCGGCCTGTCAGCAGGCGCATGCGCGTCATCGCCTGACCGATCAGCAGGAGATTCGCGTCTTCGGTCAGCGGCGGGCCTTCAACTTCACGTGTATTCATCGCTGATGTCATCTTTCCACCATATCAGAGGCGGAAAAGAAATAAAACATGCAAACAGCATTCACCTGTCATTGACAATTATATGCTAACAGCACATATGTTTCCTATATGAAGGCGGGGCGCCCCGCGCATTCGCTCGACTGCGCAGCGTTTCGGACAAGCTGGGATATCTTGCTCCATGGACATGCAGACAACGTTCGCGCCGCTCGTGACGGATCCCAGGCGGCGGCTTATTCTCTTCCTGTTTCTGATGACCGCCATGTTCATGGCAACGCTCGACAATCAGATCGTATCGACGGCACTCCCTACCATCGTCGGCGAGTTCGGGCATCTGGAACGCTTCGGCTGGATTGGATCGGCCTATCTTCTCTCCCTTTCCGCCGTGATGCCTGTTTATGGCAAGCTCGGCGACCTCTTCGGCCGCAAATATGTGATGATGACGGCGATCGCGATCTTCACTGTCGGCTCCGCCGTCTGCGGCCTTGCGGTGTCGATGGACACGCTGATCGCCGCCCGCGTGCTGCAGGGCTTCGGCGGCGGCGGCATCATGGTGTCGATCTTCGCCGTCAACGCCGATCTCTTCGAGCCGCGCGAACGCGCCCGCTACCAGAGCTATTCGAGCCTCGTGCTGATGGCGTCCGGCGCCATCGGCCCCGTCCTCGGCGGCACGATGAGCGATCTGTTCGGCTGGCGCTCGATTTTCCTCGTCAATGTGCCGATCGGCTTCATCGTGCTCGCCGGCCTCGCCACCATGCTGCCCTACCGCAAGCCGGCCCGCCGGCCGAAGATCGACTATGCCGGCGCGCTTGTTCTTGCACTGACGACGACAAGCATCGTGCTCGCCGCAGACGGCACCGAACTCTTCGGATCGCTGCTGTCGCCGCAATGCCTCGGCATCATCGCCTTCGGTGTCATCTGCGCTATCGCCTGGGTCTTCATCGAGCGGCGTGCGCCCGAGCCAATCGTGCCGATGACACTGTTCCGCAATCCGACATTCGGCCTGCTCCTGATCATCTCGATCACCAGCGGTGCGGTCGCCATCGGCATGGTCAACTACTTCGCTCTCTTCCTGCAGACGACGACGGGCCTTTCGCCCTCGCTGGCCGGCCTGCTGTTCATCCTTTTGACCGGCGGCATCGTCTGCGGCTCGCTTTCCGCCGGCAGGTTGATCGCGGCAAGAGGCCGCTACAAACCCTTTGCCGTCGCCAGCGCCGCCTGCAGCACCATTGCTTTCGGCTCGCTCGCCTTCGTCCATGCCGGCACGCCCATCGCCGTCATCGGCGGCCTGATGCTGCTGCACGGCATCGGTATCGGCCTTGCGCAGCAGGTGCCTGTCATCGGCGTGCAGAACGCCGCCAATAGCCGCGACGTCGGTGCTGCTACCGGCGCGGTGACGCTGTCGCGGATGGGCGGTGCCTCGATCGCCATCTCCATCTATGGCGCCATCATCGCCGCCAAGCTCGGCAATGTCGGTGTCTCGATTTCAGGCGTTTCCGACATCAAGGAACTGACGCCGAAGATGATGGCGGCCCTGCCGGAAGCCACCCGCGAAGCCGTCGCCAATGCCTATGCAAGTGCCTTCAGTCCCCTGTTCATGACGGCAGCCGGCATCTGCCTGCTCGGCCTTCTGACAGCGCTCACGCTGAAGAACGTGCAGCTGCCCGGCGCCACCAAGAAATTCGAAAACACGGTTGCCGCCGAAGCCGCCGAATAGATCGTGCGGCCTGCAATCGACGGGGGAATCATTCCCCTTGTCATCCCTTCGTCACAAGGCTAAATCTGCCGATGCTCTAACGGGGTGCCTTATGTCCTTTGGGATATTTGGCTGAGAGGCTTTGACAGGCCAACCCGCGGAACCTGATCCGGCTAACACCGGCGGAGGGATTAGACGCGTGACGAAATCATGGCGCCCTTTTCCCCTTCAAGACGAAACCAAAGAGGAGGCGCTGTCATGCACGACCGATCGCTATTGTCATTCTTCGCCGGCCTGGCTCTCGCCGCCGGCACGACGTTTTTTACTGCCCAGGCCGCCCAGGCTGCCGACAAGACGCTGACCATCTACACCTATGAGAGCTTTACCGCCGATTGGGGTCCCGGCCCCAAGGTCAAGGCCGCCTTTGAAAAGACATGCGGCTGCACGGTCAACTACGTCAGCGTCACCGACGGCGTGGCGCTTCTGTCCCGCCTCAAGCTCGAGGGCGCCGGCACCAAGGCCGATATCGTTCTCGGCCTCGACACCAATCTAGTCAATGAAGCCAAGGATACCGGCTTGTTCGATGCGAGCGGCGTCGACACATCGGCGCTCAAGGTTCCCGGCGATTTCAAGGATGATGTCTTCGTGCCCTATGACTACGGCCATTTCGCCGTCATCTATGACACGCAGACGGTCAAGAACCCGCCGAAGAGCATGAAGGATCTCGTCGAGGGCGATCCCCAGCAGAAGATCGTCATCGAGGATCCGCGCACCTCGACACCGGGCCTCGGCCTCCTGCTCTGGGTCAAGTCGATCTACGGCGACAAATCAGCCGATGCCTGGACCAAGCTCAAGGGCCGCATCCTGACGGTGACGCCCGGCTGGTCGGAGGCCTATGATCTCTTCACCAAGGGCGAAGCGCCGATGGTGCTCTCCTACACCACGTCGCCGGCCTATCACATGATCGAGGAAAAGACCGACCGCTATCAGGCGGCTGCCTTCTCCGAAGGACATTACATCCAGATCGAGGTCGCCGGCCTCGTCAAATCGTCTTCGAATAAGGACCTTGCCCGCGATTTCCTGAAATTCATGGTGTCGCCGGCCTTCCAGGACATCATCCCCACCAGCAACTGGATGATGCCGGCCTCCGCCACATCGACGCCGCTGCCGGACGCCTTCAGCAAGCTCGTAGTGCCGACGAAGACCTTCCTCATGAGTCCTGAAGTCGTCGAGAAGAACCGCAAGGCCTGGATCGACGAATGGCTTGCCGCCACCAGCGGCAACTGACATCGCGACCATGCTGACGGCACTCGAAAGAAGACGCGCCATTTCCGGCGGGGCGCTCAGCCTCGCCGGCATCGCGCTTTTCGTCGGGATCGCCGTCGTCGTCCTGCTTGCCGCCGGCATCGAATCCGGCGGCGACTCCACGCTCGCAGATCCCTATCTGCTGCGCGTGCTGCGGTTCACCCTGCTGCAGGCGACCCTGTCGGCGCTGCTCTCCATCGTGCTTGCCATCCCCGTCGCCCGCGCCCTGGCGCGCCAGCCGCGCTTTCCCGGCCGGCTGTGGCTGATCCGCCTGATGGCCGTGCCCATGGGCCTGCCTGTCCTGATCGGTGCGCTCGGTCTGCTCGGCATCTGGGGGCGCCAGGGATTGCTCAATCAGGCCCTCACGGCACTTGGCCTGTCGCAGCCCGTCAGCATATACGGCCTTGCTGGCATCCTGCTGGCGCATGTCTTCTTCAATATGCCGCTTGCCTGCCGGCTTATGCTCGCCGGGCTGGAGCGTGTGCCGGCGGAATATTGGCTTGTTGCCGGAGGCCTCGGCATGCGGCCCGCCTCGGTCTTTCGCTTCATCGAATGGCCTGTCTTGCGCGGCCTCATTCCCGGCATCGCCGGTCTGATCTTCATGCTCTGCGCCACCAGCTTCACACTGGTGCTGATCCTCGGCGGCGGCCCGGCCGCAACCACGCTGGAAGTCGCGATCTACCAGGCGCTGCGCTTCGATTTCGATCCCGGTCGTGCCGTATTGCTGTCGCTGCTGCAGATCGTCGTCACAGCCGCGATTCTCGGCGCGATGACACTGTTTCCCTCGCCTGACGATCATGGGCTGACGAGCGGCCGCTCCCTGCGGCGCATCGACGGGCAGCTGCGCGCCGCGCGATGGGCCGATGCTGTATTGCTGTCAAGCGCTGCCCTCTTCATCGGCCTGCCGCTTGCCTCAGTCGTCGTCGCCGGCCTCGAAGCCGATCTTCTCAAGCTCGCCGGTCAGACGATCTTCCTGCAGGCGGCTGTCACGAGCCTCGCCATCGCACTCGCCGCCGGCCTTCTGGCCGTGGCAATATCGTTCGCGATCATCCGCACCCGCTCGGTGATCTCGGCCGACCGCAACAAGACCTTCAGCCTGCGCGGTCTGGCGACGGCTCTGAGTGGAACCTCCTCCCTCATCCTGCTCGTTCCGCCGATCGTGCTGGCAACCGGCTGGTTCCTGGCGCTCAGGCCATTCGGCGATCCCAGCCGCTTCGCCGCCGTCCTGATCGTAACAATCAATGCGCTGATGGCGCTGCCCTTCGTCATCCGCGTCCTCGAGCCGGCTTACGTGGTTCATAGACGCCGCACCGAGCGGCTGGCGGCGAGCCTCGGCCTTGAGGGGCTCTCCCGCTTGCGCCTGATCGACTGGCCCGGCCTGCGCAAACCGCTTTTCACGGCGCTCTCCTTCGCCATCGCGCTTTCGCTCGGCGATCTCGGCGCTGTCGCTCTTTTCGGCTCGGACAGCCTGATGACCCTGCCCTGGCTGGTCTACAGCAAGCTCGGCAGCTACCGCACCAACGATGCCGACGGATATGCCTTGATCCTCGGCTTGGTATGCCTTCTCCTCACCATCGCCGGCACGGCGGGCCAAGGCACCCGCGAAGACGAAGGCAGGCGAAATGACTGACCGCGGCGACATGATCGAACGCAGCATCGCGATGACCGGCGTAGAACTGCGCCTCGGCACGCATGATTTCCGCTTCGATTGCGCATTGCCGGAGGGCAGGATCATTGCCATTGCCGGCCCCTCCGGCTCGGGCAAGTCGACCTTCCTCAACCTGTTGGCCGGCTTCGAACAGCCCGATCGCGGCCGCATCCTGCTTGCCGGACAGGATGTGACCGGCAAGCATCCCGCCGAACGGCCGGTGTCGCTCGTCTTCCAGGACAACAATCTCTTTGCCCATCTGGATCTCTTCACCAATGTCGGCCTTGGCATCAGCCCGTCGTTGAAACTCTCCGCCCGGGACCGCCAAAGGGTCTCGGAAGCCCTGGCGCGTGTCGGGCTCCCGGGTTTCGAAAAGCGCAAGCCGGGAACGCTTTCCGGCGGAGAGCGGCAGCGCGCAGCCTTCGCCAGGGCACTGGTGCGCGACAAACCGATCCTGCTCCTGGACGAACCCTTCGCCGCACTCGATCCTGGGCTGCGCTCCGGCATGGTCGAGCTGCTGAAGGCTCTCCACCACGAAAGCGGCAATACGGTCCTCATCGTCTCGCACGATCCGGCCGAGGTCAGGCGTCTTGCCGACCATGCCGTCTTCATCGACGGCGGCACGATTCGGCTTTCCGCCCCCATCGAAGCCTTCCTGAAGGAGGGCGGCATTCCGGCACTGACCACATTTTTGCAGCATTGAATGCGACGCAGCATGCTGTTGCCGGTTTTGCCTTAATTTCGTCCAGCCAAACGGCTGAAAGTCCTGAGAGAAATGCTTGCTAAAATACAACGCTGCCACATTTAAACGGAGTCTCGCTATGCAACCGGTGCCAAAATCGGCTAGAGCAAGGGGTGGAGACCGTCCGGTAAACGCGGATTGATGGGGTGAAAGCAACCTTTATCGGCGCGCGACGACGATCGGCCCGGTAACGATCAACCGGATTTTGGCGCCGAGCCGGCATGGCAGCGAAATGAGTGAGACACAGGTACTGAAGCAGAGCGAACGAGCAAAACGAAGGATCAGCGTGCCCGTCGCAGCCCGTTTGCGCCGCCTGGCTTCTCTTCTTGTCGCCGCGGCAATGTTAAACAGCTGCCAAACGGTGATGGATCAGTCCTATCAGCCGAGCGTTTCGCCCTCAGCCAATCCGCAGATCGTGTCCGAGGTGCAGAAAAACGATCCGCGCGCGCAGATGGGCGCGCGCGAGCATCCACGCATTCTCGCGAGTTACGGCGGCGAATACAAGGACGCCAAGACCGAACGTCTCGTTGCCCGCATCGCCGGCGCCTTGACCAGCGTGTCGGAGAACCCGCAGCAATCCTATCGCATCACCATTCTGAATTCGCCGTCGATCAACGCCTTCGCCTTGCCGGGCGGCTATCTCTATGTGACGCGCGGCCTTCTGGCTCTTGCCAACGATGCCTCGGAAGTTGCCGCCGTGCTGTCGCACGAAATGGCGCACGTGACAGCCAATCACGGCATCGAACGCCAGAAGCGCGAAGAGGCCGAGGTCATCGCCAGCCGCGTCGTCGCCGAGGTCCTGTCGAGCGATCTCGCCGGCAAGCAGGCGCTGGCCCGCGGCAAGCTGCGCCTCGCCGCCTTCTCCCGCCAGCAGGAACTGCAGGCCGATGAGATCGGCATTCGCACACTCGGCCAGGCAGGCTATGACCCTTACGCCGCGGCACGCTTCCTGAACGCCATGGAAGACTACAGCCGCTTCATGACGGCCAATTCCGACGTCGACCAGAGCCTGGACTTCCTGTCCAGCCATCCGAGCACTCCGCAGCGCATCGACCTCGCCAAGGCACACGCCCGCGAATTCGGCGAGGAAGGCAAGGTCGGCGACACCGGCCGCGACTATTATCTGAACGGTATCGACGGCCTGCTCTATGGCGACAGCCCGGAGGAAGGCTATGTGCGCGGCCAGACCTTCCTGCATGGCGGCCTTGGCATTCGTTTCGACGTGCCGCCTGATTTCCGTATCGACAACAAGGTCGAGGCTGTCATGGCGACCGGTCCTGGCGATATCGCCATTCGCTTCGACGGCGTTGCCGACACCCAGAACCAGAACCTGACGAATTATATTTCCAGCGGCTGGGTGACCGGCCTCGATCCTTCGTCGATCCAATCGATCACCGTCAACGGCATGCCGGCCGCCACCGCGCGCGCTTCTGCCGATCGCTGGGATTTCGACGTCACCGTCATCCGCGACCGCACGCAGATCTTCCGTTTCCTGACGGCGGTGCCGAAGGGGAACCTCGCCCAGCTCGATCAGACGGCCAATGTGCTGCGGTCGAGCTTCCGGCATATGACCCCGGAGGAGGCTTCGTCGCTGAAGCCGTTGCGGGTTCGCGTCGTCACCGTCAAGCCCGGCGATACGATCACCACGCTTGCTGCCCGCATGATGGGCACCGACCGCAAGCTCGACCTGTTCAAACTGATCAATGCCCTGCCCACCGGCGCAAACATTGCACCGGGCGACAAGGTCAAGATCATTGCGGAATAACGGCAGGTTTACCTTCCCCCGCTCGGGAGAAGGTGTCTCTCAGGCATAGGTTGCCATACGCGGGTCGGCATCCACCAGCGCGCTGCGGAGCTTGTCCATCGCGCGGCTTTCGATCTGACGCACACGTTCCTTGGAAATACCGAGATCGGCGCCAAGCTCCTCCAGCGTCGCCCCATCTTCGACAAGGCGGCGGGCGCGGATGATCTTCATCTCGCGTTCGTTGAGGTGCTTCAGCGCCGATGCGAGCCAGATGCGACGACGTTCGCCGTCGATCATGTCGGAAACCTGCTCATCCGGAAGCGGCTCGTCGCTGATGAGAAAATCGATACGTTCGGCGCTCTCCGAATCGCTTGCTATCGAAGGCGCCTGCAGCGAGGTGTCGCTGCCGGAAAGGCGCGCATCCATGGTCTGCACATCGGCAAGGCTGACGCCGAGCGTGACGGCGATTTCCTCGTGGATAGACTGAACGGTAATGCTCGAATTGCTTCTTGCGAGCTTGGCGCGCAGACGGCGGAGATTGAAAAACAGAGCCTTCTGCGCCGAACTCGTGCCGCCGCGCACGATCGACCAATTGCGCAGGATATAATCCTGGATCGACGCGCGGATCCACCAGCTGGCATAGGTCGAAAAGCGCACTTCCCGCTCCGGCTCGAAGCGGGCGGCAGCTTCCAGCAAGCCGACGTAACCTTCCTGCACGAGATCGCTCATCGGCAGTCCGAAATTGCGGAATTTGCCTGCCATCGAAATGACAAGGCGCATATGGGCGGTTGCGATCTGATTGCGGGCGCCGCGATCGTCGTGATCCTTCCAACGTATGGCGAGATCATGTTCTTCGTCACGATCTAGATATGGAGCAGCCATCGCAACTTTAATCATGCGCCGATCTGCAGACATATTCGTCATATGCATCTCCTGGGTTCGGCCTCAAGTCGTCTCTGTGCCGCGGTCGACGAAAAGGGCAGCAAGCGTCGTTTCCGAACATCCCTGCTCGGATGAAAATCAATGAATGAAATGCAATTGGAGACCAATCTCCGGCTCGCCGGATAATCGATGACTAGTCTAACTCGATATCAGCGAACGAATCTGACGATTGAAGCATCTTCAGATCGCCGGGGAGCTTCGAATGAAAACGCATAGGCCGGTCCTCGTGAACATCAATGAAACAGCCAGCCGAGACAACTCACCCGTAGGAAGGAACCCGCACCGACCGCCAACACGAGCTATAAACGCGGCAGACGGAAAAAGGTTCCAAAGAAAAAACCCGGCACGAGGGCCGGGTTTTTTGAAGCAGTATCTGGCACTGGCCTTATGCGGCTTCGTCCTGGGAATCGTCTTCTTCGACGACCTTGCCGCGCTTGGGACCCTTGTTGAGATTGGCCTCGACGAGGCGAACGGCTTCGGTCTCCGACATCTTGTTTACGGCAGCAATTTCGCGCGCCATGCGATCGAGCGCGGCTTCATAGAGCTGACGTTCGGAATAAGACTGTTCCGGCTGATTCTCGGCACGATAAAGATCGCGAACCACCTCAGCGATAGAGATCAGATCGCCGGAATTGATCTTGGCATCATATTCCTGGGCGCGACGCGACCACATGGTACGCTTGACGCGGGCCTTGCCCTGGACGACCTTAAGTGCACGCTCGACGAAATCCGTCTCGGAAAGCTTACGCATGCCAATGCTCATGGCCTTGGCCACGGGCACCTTCAGACGCATCTTGTCTTTTTCGAAGTCGATCACAAAAAGCTCAAGCTTCATGCCTGCGACTTCTTGCTCTTCAATCGCGGTGATCGTACCAACCCCGTGAGCGGGATATACGATCGATTCACCAGTCTTGAAGCCATGGCGTGCTGCTGAAGGTTTTTTCTGCTGGGTCGTCATTCTTTTCAAAAACTCCCTGTTACGCACCGGTAAAGGCCGGCGCCGGGTCAGTCAGGCCCGGATGAGACGGAAGCACCGTCGGGTGACTTCATCCTGGTCCAGCCAGACTCATGCAAAAGAAACCCCTCCATCGCGATCCCAGACCCGACAACTCAAAACGTTGATATGTCAAGGAAACCGCGTACGGATTGGTGATTTGCTTTCGTGATGGTTTTGGGCATGCGAAATGCCGCTGTGGATCAGTGTAGGCAAGCTATCACAAAAATCTGAGGAAATCAATAATTTGCTTCACGCGCGCCAAAAAGGCCACGTTGACAGCCCATGCGGCCCAACGGCAATGATTCGTTCCGTGCGATATCGACTACACCTTTATCGGCAGCCTGTCACGGCTTTCGATCAGTCGCCCGCACCCGGGTTCGCCGAGAAATACTTCTCGAACTTGCCCTCTTCGCCGTCCATTTCCTTGGCTTGCGGAAGCGGATCGCGCTTTACCGTGATATTCGGCCAGATGGACGCATATTCGGTATTGATCTTCAGCCACTTGTCGAGACCCGGCTCCGTATCGGGCTTGATCGCCTCGGCAGGACATTCGGGTTCGCAGACGCCGCAATCGATGCATTCGTCAGGATGGATGACGAGAAAATTCTCGCCCTCGTAGAAGCAGTCGACGGGGCAGACTTCCACGCAATCGGTGTATTTGCAGCGGATGCAATTGTCGGTCACGACGTATGTCATGAAGCACTCCAGGAATGTCTCTAGTTTTCCGCGGATGCGCAACCTGGAACGTCGCGCCCTCCCGCGGTGCCGAACGAACAGACGAATGCCAAGCGAGCACGCGTGCCGTCCGGCTGGTTACCGGCAGGTTGATGGTGAGGTATCGACTTTGTAAGCCAATTTCAAGGACAAACAATCTTGAAAACCATCCGGGGCAGACAGAGTTTTCTAATCCCCGTCCTTGGTCAGGCGATCGATGGCGCGCCGGTCGCGTTTCGTCGGCCTGCCGCTGCCCGGCGCCCGCAAGGCCTGTTCGAACGCCGTGAGGCGTTTTGTCTCATCTGGCGGCGGCGTCAGGTCCTCGTAGAGCAGCTTGGCTTCCTCAAAGGGTCCCCTGCGTTCGCCGGGTGCACGCACGACGAGGACCAAATCGCGCCGTTCGAGGGACAGCTCGATCCGGTCGCCTGCCTTGATGCCATAGCTCGGCTGCACGACCCGTTCGCCGTTCACCCGCACGCTGCCATTCTGCACATAGACCTGCGCCAGCGAACGGGATTTCACCATGCGGGCAAAGAACAGCCATTTGTCGATGCGCTGGCGCGAACCGGAAAATGTCTGTCCCTCATCCTTCATGGCCTATTTCTTCATCTGCTCCTTAAGCGCAGCGAGCTTTGCGAAAGGAGAATCCGGATCGATCGGCTTTTCCTTGCGCGGCGGCTTGGCTTCGAAGCGCAAAGGCTGCGACGCGCCGCGATTGTTCCGGTCGTTCCGATTGTTGCGGTCATTGCGATCGCCGCGTTCCTGGCGGTCGTTGCGCTCGGGGCGGCCCCCTTGATGCGGCGGACGGCCACCATCGCGATTATTGCCGCGCGGGCCTTTGTCGGCACCACGGACTTCGCGACCGTCGCGCTTGTCACGGCCTTCGCGATTGCCTTCGCCGCTCGGCTGCTGCTGCTCGCCAGCGCGGCGGTTGCCGTTCTGAGCGCGGCCCTCGCCCTGTTGCCCACGGCGATCACCGTGACCACGCCCGCCTTGACGCTGCTGTTGATCGCTGCGGCCGCCAAGACGCCAAAGCAGAACCGGCTTCGGCTCCACCGGCTCCGCTGCAACGGCCTCGGTTTCGGTGGCTTCGGTAGCCGCAACCGCCGGCTCAGTCGATGCATCCGCAGCCGGAACTGGTCCCTCGGCGGTTGATTCGGCCTCCTTGGCGGGCTCGTCGCTGGCAGCGTCGGCATCGTCGTGGTCTGCCTTTTCGGCAGCAGCTTCCGTCGCCTGCGCGGCCGGAGCCGCCACTGCATCCTGCTGTGCGAGGAAGGCTGTCGCCTCCTCCGCCTTCACGGGATCGGCACGATAGCCGAGACCCTTGAGGATCTCTTCCATATCCTCGAGCGTCGCGCCGAGGATCGAGAGCATCGCCGTCGTCGTCGTGAAGCGGCGGCCGTCATAGGCGCCTTCAGGGCGCGAAGCCTGGCCGGGCTTCCACTGCAGCAGCGGGCGGATGATATCCGCCAACCGCTCGAGAATGTCGATGCGCACCGCGCGCTTGCCAAGGAAGCGGAAGCCGGCGAGCTTGTAGAACATGCGCTCGTAGCTCGGATCGGTGACAACAGAGGTGCGGCCGGCGGCCAGCACCGGAATGAGATCGCCATAGCCCGGCTTGTCCAGGCCATCGTTCTTCAATGCCCAGAGCAGGCTGATGAGCTCGGCCGGAGCCGGCTTCAACAGCGCTGGCACGAAAATATGATAGGCGCCGAAGCGAACGCCGTAACGGCGCATGGAGGCGCGCGCGTCCTGATCCAGCGACTTCACCTCTTCGGTGACATCGCGGCGGAAGAGCACGCCCAGATTTTCCACCAGCTGGAAGGCCAGCCCCTTGGCGAGGCCCTGCAGATCCTCAGCGCGCTGGAGATCGTCGAGCGGCTTCAGGATCGTGCTGATGTGATGGTTCACGAAGCGCTCGATGCGGGCGGCGACATGATCGCGCGCATTGCCGGTCAACTGCTCGTCGGCGAGCAGGAGGACACGCGGCCGCATGATATGATCGCTGCCCGACAGGCGCGCCACGGGATCGCCGAGCCAGCGCACGAGACCATCGGCGCTGATCGCAAGATCGCTGTTGCCGGCCGCGTGCATGCGAGCGGCACGCGCCTCGAACTCCAGCGCAAGCGCCTTCAGCGAAGCCGACTGGACAGCCTTGGCGTCCGGCCCCTCCGTTCCGGAGATTGGCGTGAACCGGAATCCGGTCAACTGCCCCACATGATGCCCCTCGACGAAGACATCCCCATTCACACTGATTTCAGCTTCCAGCATCGCATTCTCTCTCAGGCGCTTCATGAGCACAGATGTCCTGCGATCAACAAAGCGTTTCGTCAACCGTTCATGTAACGCATCGGACAATCGATCTTCGATTTCCCGCGTCTTTTCTTGCCAGTGTGTCGGATCGGCAAGCCAACCGGGCCGGTTCGACACATAGGTCCAAGTCCTTATCTGCGCGATTCGCGCCGAAAGCGTGTCGATCTCGCCATCTGTCCGATCGGCACGATGCACCTGCTCGGCCAGGAAATCCTCTTTCACCGTGCCATAGCGCACGAGATCGGAAAAGAGGGTAGCGATAAGATCGGCATGCTGGGCGGGCGTGATACGCCGATAGTCGGGAAGCGCACAGGCCTCCCATAATTTTTCGACCCGCGCCGGGCTGCTGGCAAGATCGGCAATCTCCAGATCGCGTGACAGATATTCCAACGCCTGCTGGTCTACCGCAGGCAGCGCCCGCGTCAAGCCCTGCACGCGCGGAGCGTCTTCGAGACTGGCGCGCAGCGCGGCGATCGAGGCGAAGTCGAAATCCTTGCTGCGCCATTGCAGCACCTTCACCGTGTCGAATTCGTGCCCCTCCATCCGGCGCACCAGCTCGTCGTCGAAGGGATCGACCTGACCCGTCACGCCGAAAGTGCCGTCCTTCAGATGGCGCCCGGCGCGGCCTGCGACCTGGCCGAGCTCGGCGGGATTGAGATTGCGGAACTGATAGCCGTCGAACTTGCGGTCCTGGGCAAAGGCGACATGATCGACGTCGAGATTGAGGCCCATGCCGATGGCGTCGGTGGCGACCAGATATTCGACATCGCCTTCCTGGTAGAGCGCCACCTGCGCATTGCGGGTGCGGGGGCTCAGCGCGCCGAGCACGACGGCGGCTCCGCCGCGCTGGCGGCGAATAAGCTCCGCGATCGCATAAACCTCGTCGGCGGAAAAGGCGACGATCGCCGTGCGTTGCGGCAGGCGCGTGATCTTCTTCTGCCCGGCATAGAAGAGATGCGACAGCCTCGGCCGCTCGATGACGGTAATCCCGGGCAGAAGCTGCTCGAGAATCGGCCGCATCGTGCCGGCGCCGAGCAGCAGCGTCTCGTCCCGGCCGCGCAAATGCAGGATGCGATCCGTAAAGATATGGCCGCGTTCCAGATCTCCGGCCAGCTGCACTTCATCGATGGCGACGAAGGAAGCACGCGTCTCGCGCGGCATGGCCTCGACGGTACAGACCGAAAAGCGCGCATTGGGCGGCGATATCTTTTCCTCACCCGTCACCAGCGCAACATGCTGGGCCCCGACCTTCTCAACGACGCGCGTATAGACCTCACGCGCGAGCAGCCGCAGCGGCAGGCCGATCACGCCACTGCCATGCGCCACCATGCGCTCGATGGCATAATGGGTCTTGCCGGTATTGGTAGGTCCGAGCACTGCGGTCACGCCGCGTCCGCTCAGGATCATGGGGTGCGAGATTTGAGTCATGGGTCCGTGCATGGGCGAGAAACTACCGTCTTCCGATCAGCGAGCTCCTCCTTGAAGAGAAGAACAAATGACGACCATATGTGACAAAGGCAAGACCTGAATCAAAAAACAGCGGCCGCAACAGCTGATTTCATAAACGGCAGTCTCAACCAAAAGATACATTATCCCTGCACCCCATGCGAGTCCCCCCGACTGGGGAACAGCTTGGGAACGAATCGGCGACGAATCGCTGACTCGGCAGAGTTCTTCATTTGTTCACTACTATATATGGATTTCGATTCACAGAATCCCACCAGATACTGAATCGCACTTTCATGGCCTTTTTCGTGGAAAGGGGAGTCAAGCAATGAATTCGCGGGAGGCGAAATTTCACACGGATTTACGGTTAATCATTTGTAAACATAACGGATTTCCCGATGTGCCCGCCGTCGCATTAACAATCGGGCCAAAGCCGGAACGAATCAGCGACGAATCGCTGATTCCGGCAGTTTCTGCCTTTGTTCTCTACAATATATAGCGGCTTTTCGTCGAAAGCACGCAGGACTCTGAATGGTTGAGACCGCGATTCGGCCCGAATCTTGGATTGCGGTTAATCTTTCAGGGAGCCCAGATATAATGAATCAATAAATACACCCTGTAATTGTATCCGTTAACGCTTCGACCAAAGCCGGAACGAATCGGAGACGAATCGCTGATTCGTCCGCGTATTTCGTTTGTTCACGGCCATATCTAGTAGCTGGCCAGAAATGCATCGCGAGATGAAGAACGACACGCGCCCGCCGGCCAACGCGCAAACTGGTCCCCATTAACCAATCGGACCTGCGACGCACCACTTTCCGGCGAGCCGCCCAGGCTCCTTCCCGCTCGAGCCTCAAGCGCAAGCGCCTTCCCCGCCGACCCCAACGTTAACCAAGGCCATATGCAGAACGAATCGCAGACGAATCACAGACATGATCGCCTTCCCGTTTCGTTCACCGCAACATATTGTATTTTCAGCAAATTTTAACCATAGGCATAAGTCCTGCCTGGCCGGTTCGCCATCACATCACATGATCGCGTTAACCCTTTGCCGGACACCGAGCCCATTGCACTCGCGTATTTTTATTTCTTAGCCGGAACAATTTTCCTGGAAGAAAGTTTCTACGGCAGCAACGCAAGGAACTCCGCTAGTTCCCCACAAACGAACCAGCGGGGTCGCATGGAATATGCTGTTGGCCGGGCGACAAGCCCGTGCCGGCGAAATGTTCGAGCGACGCACATGGAGGACGCATCATGCTTGGTACGGTACTGCTCGTCATACTGATTCTGCTACTGATCGGCGCACTTCCGAGCTGGGGTTACAGCCGGGCTTGGGGATATGGTCCATCAGGCGGCCTCGGACTTGTTCTCGTTATCGTTCTTATTCTGCTATTGATGGGTCGGATCTGATCCTCAGACCATTGTTGAAAACCTCGAAACACTAGGGAGCTAACACCATGAAGAAGATCATCGTCGCGATCGCGCTCGTCGGCGCACTAGCGTCGTGCACCGCCACGGAGAAAGGCACAGCCATCGGCGCCGGTACAGGCGCCCTGATCGGTGGCGTGGCCACGCATAGCTGGGGTGGCGCCGCGGTCGGCGCTGTCGCCGGTGGTGTCGTCGGCAACCTTATCGGACGGTCGCATGAACGTAGCGGCTATTGCATCTACCGCGACCGCTATGGTCACCGTTACGAGGCTCGTTGCCGCTAAGGCAGGCTGACGCCTCATGGCCGGTTGCCCTTGACGGTCGATCATGATCGTCAGGCTCTTTGCGCCGCCCCCCGGGGAGAGCAACTCCTGTAGGACAATCCTCTTCCCGCGAGAACCGATCGCGGGAAGGGAGCAGTGTTTTGAGAAAGGAACGGCATCATGGCCGCAATCATCGCAAGCATTGCAGCGTTCGCGCTCATTGGCACCAGTTTTTACGCGCTCGTCTACGCGACAAGGGCGCGTGACAAGGAAAAGCGGCGGATGGCATTGGAAGCCGTCGTCCTGGAATTCAAGCCGCGACGGCAGCAATCGGCCAATTCAGGCCGAGGATGATTGCCGGGCTCGCCCGGCAATCCCACCGATAACGAAGATCGGCTTCAAGCGAAGAACTGCCCGCCATTGGCTGATATCGTCGATCCCGTGATGAAACCGGCATCGTCGCTGGCAAGGAAGACAACGACGCGGGCGATTTCCTCGGGCTGGCCCAGACGTCCCACGGGGATCTGCGGAATGATGCGCTCGTTCAAAACCTTTTCCGGCACAGCAAGCACCATTTCCGTGCCGATATAGCCCGGGCAAATGGCATTCACGGTGATGTTTTTGGCAGCCCCCTCCTGCGCGAGCGCCTTGGTGAAGCCGAGGTCGCCGGCCTTGGCGGCGGAATAATTTGCCTGGCCCATCTGCCCCTTCTGACCGTTGATCGACGATATGTTGATGACGCGGCCGAAGCTGCGGTCGCGCATGCCCTGCCAGACATGATGCGTCATGTTGAACAGGCCGGTGAGGTTTGTATTGATAACCTCCTGCCATTGCTGTGGCGTCATCTTGTGGAACATGGCGTCCCGGGTAATGCCGGCATTGTTGACCAGAACCTCGACATGGCCGAGATCGTGCTCGACCTTGGCGATGCCTTTGCCGCAGGCCTCGTAGTCGGTCACATCCCACTTGTAGACGGCAATGCCTGTCACTTCGTGGAAGGCCCGCGCTTTTTCCTCATTGCCGGCATAGGTTGCCGCCACCTTGTAGCCCGCATTGCGCAGCGCCATTGAAATGGCCGCTCCGATTCCTCGCGTACCCCCCGTTACCAATGCCACTCTGCTCATGTGCCACTCCCCTTTGTTGCTGCGGAGACGAGACGACCGCTCATCAGGTCGCCTGCTCCGCCTTCGCCGCCTCTTCTGGAAAACCTTGCTCGGGATCTCGAGCGCCCCCGCGCTCGAGATGCTTCAAAATGCCTCGAAGCACATGGCAACACCCATGCCGCCGCCGATGCACAGCGTGGCGAGACCCTTGCGGGCGCCGCGACGCTTCATTTCGAACAGCAGCGTGTTGAGGATGCGCGCGCCGGAAGCGCCGATCGGATGGCCGATGGCGATGGCGCCGCCATTGACGTTGACGATCGACGTATCCCAGCCGAGGTCCTTGTTGACGGCGCATGCCTGAGCGGCGAAAGCCTCGTTGGCCTCGACAAGGTCGAGGTCGTTGACCGACCAGCCCGCTTTTTCCAACGCTTTGCGGGACGCCGGGATAGGTCCCGTGCCCATGATCTGCGGATCGACGCCGGCCGTTGCCCAGGAAACGATGCGCGCGAGCGGCTGGATGCCGCGGCGCGAGGCTTCGCCCTCGGTCATCAGCACGGCTGCGGCCGCACCGTCATTGAGGCCGGAAGCGTTGCCGGCCGTCACCGTGCCCTCCTTGTCGAAGGCGGGCCTGAGCTTGACCATGCCATCCAGCGTCGCGCCATGGCGGATATATTCGTCGGTATCGACAGTGACGTCGCCCTTGCGCGACTGGATCGTGAAGGGAACGATCTCGTCCTTGAACCGCCCGGCCTTCTGCGCTGCCTCTGCCTTGTTCTGCGAAGAAACGGCAAACTGATCCTGATCCTCGCGCGAAAGCTGCCATTGGCGCGCGATATTCTCCGCCGTGATACCCATGTGATAGCCGTGGAAGGCATCCATCAGGCCATCCTTGATCATCGTGTCGACCATTTTCATGTCGCCCATCTTGGTACCGGCGCGAAGATGCGCGGCATGCGGAGCCATCGACATGGATTCCTGCCCGCCGGCAACGATGATCTTCGCGTCGCCGGTCGCGATCTGCTGGAGGCCGAGCGCGACTGCACGCAGGCCGGAACCGCAAAGCTGGTTGACGCTCCAGGCGGTCGCTTCCTGCGGGATGCCGGCCTTCATCGCAGCCTGGCGGGCGGGGTTCTGCCCTTCGCCGGCCTGCAGCACCTGGCCAAGGATCACTTCGTCGACTTCCTTGGCGTCGACTCCGGCGCGTTCCAGTGCGCCCTTGATGGCGGTGGCGCCAAGCTCGTGCGCGGGAACGGCCGCAAAGACGCCGTTGAAAGAGCCGACGGCGGTACGCGCCGCGCTGGCGACGACGATGGATGAACTGCTCATGGATGCCTCCTCACAGAATGGACAGTATATGAGGCGAAACTGTCAAAGCTTTGCGCCTGAGTCAAACAGCAAGAATTTTCATCGTGCACATTTCGCGAAGCTGTCACTGCCTTCAAAAAATGCAATCAAAGGAAAGGTCTTGCCGCATCGCACAAAGCGATTGTCACCAAGCTTCTTTTGCGTCTACACTTAGGGGTGGAGGAGTATTCCATACAATCAGACGGGGCCAGGAGACTGATAATGGCAAAAAATGAGGGCCAGATCGTAATCAAGAAATATGCCAATCGCCGCCTATACAACACCGGAACCAGCACTTACGTGACGCTGGACGACCTTGCGGAGATGGTAAAAAAGGGCGAGGAGTTTACCGTCCAGGATGCAAAAAGCGGTGAGGATATTACGCATTCGGTCCTGACGCAGATCATTTTCGAACAGGAATCGAAGACCGGCAACACGCTGCTGCCGATTTCTTTCCTTCGCCAGTTGATCGGTTTTTACGGCGATCAGATGCAAATGGTCGTACCGAGTTTTCTCGAGCATTCCATGCGTTCGTTCACAGAGCAACAGGTGCAGATGCGCGAGCAGATCAACCGGGCCTTCGGCGAAACGCCTCTCGGCAAGAACCTGCAACTACCGATCCAGATGGTGGAGGAACAGGTTCGCCGCAACACCGAGATGTTCCAGCAGGCCATGCAGATGTTCTCGCCCTTCATGAAGCCCCCGGCGAAGGAAAGCCGCAAGGCCGAGGCCAAGGATATCGACGAGCTGAAGGAACAGCTCCGCGCCATGCAGAGCAAGCTGGATAGCTTGTGAAATCTACCCTTCTCCCCTCGGGGAGAAGGTGCCCGCCATCCTTCAACGCTCCAGAGGGCGGATGCGGGATGAGCGCCGGCCTTGAATTTACGGAGAGTGCATACCCAGCGGCGCGGCCCCCTAACAGGCCGCTTTTCTTCCACCCATACAACCAGATCAAAACGGAAAAAGGCCGGCGAACCGCCAGCCTTTTTAATTCATGCCATCAAGGCAGCGCTGAAATTATGCGCTTTCCTTCGGCGTCAGGACCTGGCGACCGCGATACATACCGGTCTTCAGATCGATATGGTGCGGACGGCGCAGTTCGCCGGAGTTCTTGTCTTCAACATAGGTCGAAGCCTTCAGTGCGTCAGCCGAACGGCGCATACCGCGCTTGGACGGGCTTGTTTTTCTCTTCGGTACAGCCATTTTCGGTACTCCAATTTGCGGACGAAACATATCTACGGCCAGCCAGGCGGCCGAAATAGACATGCATCAATTTCGGAATTTGGCCGGGCTTGTACATGACTTATCGGGCTTTGACCAGTCCCTTCCAGCATTTTTTGCCCGCAGCAGCTGATTCGGCATATCGGAACCGATCGAGGTTCAATCCTCGTCTTCCGGCACGATCCATGTTTCCTGCAGCGCCGCCTCTTCCCACTTCTTCCAGGCAGGTAAGCCTTTCATGAAAGCCATATAGTCCTTTGTGTCGGCATTGGTAGCGATATCGTATCGCTCGAGGCGGCTGACGACGGGCGCAAACATCGCGTCTGCCCCAGAAAACGTTCCGAACAGGAAAGGACCGCCGGAGCGGGACCGCGCCTCGCGCCAGATTGTCTCGATGCGTGCCACATCCTCCATGACCCCTTCCAGCCGGTCGGGGCGGCTCACCGGACGGCGCATGTTCATCGGGCATGCATTGCGCAGGGCACTGAAACCCGACAGCATCTCCATGCTGTAGGACCGTGCCAGCGCTCGCGCCTGCCGATCCCTGGGCAGCAGGCCGGCATCGGGGAAAAGCTCGGCCACATATTCGATGATGGCAAGCGATTCCCAGACCTTGAAGCCGCCATGCACCAGCATCGGTACTTTGCCCGTCGGCGAAACCTCGCGAATGTCGGGATTGCCGGCCGGAAAATCGAAGGGGATCAGAACCTCTTCGAAGGCGATGCCGCAACCCTCCAGCGCGATCCATGGCCGGAACGACCAGGAGGAATAGTTCTTGTTGCCGATATAAAGGATCAGCTTGTCCATGATCCCTGCTCCCTTGTTAGTTCCGGAATTCCAGGACGGGAAGTTCCTCGAAATGGTTCATATCATCGAACGAGCAGAAGGCCGGTGGCCGCAGCTCAAGAACGGGCACCTCGGCACGAAGCTCGGCCGCTACCTCGTCCAGCATCGCCTGCCAGCGCGGCAGCGCCTCGTCGGCCAGCCGCTCGATGACATAGGTGAAGGTGATGTGAAAGGCATAGGTGTCGTGATCGGGATGGCGATAACCGAGGAGATCGGCCAGCACATTGCGCCATTCCCGCATCGTCTTGCGGTCCGCTTCCGTTGCGCCATCGACCAAGAGGCCGCTCGGTCGCGCCTTTATCACCGCCACCTTGAACGGATCGCGCATGGAAAAGGCCTTTAGCCGCTCACGCATGATCTCGGTCATCTCGTCGATCGGCGTGTCGAGCGCAATGCCCGCGGGCCAATGAGGCTGCGTGCGGCGATATTCGATGACGCCCTGGAACAGCGTCATATGAAGGCTGGAAACCGGCGTGAAGGTAAATTGCCGGGCTTCCGGCATCTCCAGGTACTTCTGCCTTGCCACTACCATGGCACGCTGTGTTTGCGAGCCCTCAGGCACATGGCAGACGATCGTATTGCCAGGCTCGTACTGGAAGACCCCGGAAAGATCGTAGCGCGTACCGAGATGGCGCGGCGGCTCAGGATGCAGGCTCTTGGCATATTGCAGCAGCTCGGAGGAAAAGGCGGAGAAGTCCATGGCATGTCCGATCGTCGTTGGCAGATCATCCGCCCTTAGGTCATAGCCAAGAATGGCAGATGACAACAAGCCGATCGAACGACAAGTTCTGATCTCAATCATAAAGGCATTTGATGTATTCGTCGGCATTCCTCGCACGCCGCTGGATCAGCGAGGCGAGCTGGCTGAGGCCGCGCCCCGGCTTGCTCGCCACCCGATCGATCGGATTGGGGAGCGAGACCGCAAGAAGAGCGGCCTGGCGCGCAGTGAGCTTGGAAGCGGGCACCTTGAAATGATATCGCGCCGCCGCCTCGATGCCGTATATGCCCGGCCCCCATTCGGCGACATTCAGATAGATTTCCATCATCCGGCGCTTCGGCCAGACGAAGGAGGCCGAAACCGCAAGCGGCAGCTCCAGCGTCTTGCGCACGAAGGAACGGCTGTTCCAGAGAAACAGGTTCTTCACCGTCTGCATCGGGATCGTGCTGCCGCCGCGCGTGGATTTGCCCTGGAGCGTCTCCTGGACCAGCATCCGCATCTCGCCCCAATCGACCCCGCCATGGAAGCAGAACTGCCCGTCCTCGGAAACCAGGACCGATTTCACCAGCACCGGCGCTATCTGGTCGAGCGGAACCCAGCGGCGATCATATCCCTGAAACGTGACCACATCGCGCAGCATCAGAGTCGAGACCGGGTGTACGAACGGCAATACGTAGAGGAGGATGAAGAGATAGGGCAGCAGCAACAAGCCGATCAGGATGAGGACGATGCGTTGCCAAAGCGGACGGTCCTTGACGCGCGCAAACAACGAGGACCGTTGCGGCATATCGGCTTCCTCCTCATTGTCCGTCGATATGTCCAATTGCCTGACGTCCACGATCGCTCCATCCCGGAACACTCTTCACGCATCCGGGAAACGCTCAGAATGCTGCAATCGTCATACCGTCTACACAAAGCGATGACCAGAGTGCGACGCAATTCCCCAACCGGCTGTTGACAATTCTCGTTGCCAGCCATCGCCTCTCATGCCAAACAGCGGCCATGGACAGCACCCATTCCTCATTCGAACAGCGCCTCAGGGACAATGCCGGCAAGATCGAGGCGACGTTGAGCCGGCTTCTCGGCGATGCCAGCCTCAGCGACGAGATCGTTCGTCCCGTCCGGCTTCTGAGCGCGATGCGCCATGGCGTGCTGAATGGCGGCAAGCGGCTGAGACCCTTTCTCGTCATGGAGTCATCAGCGCTTCTCGGCGGCAATGCGGATGCCGCCCTGAGGGTCGGCGCAGCCCTCGAATGCGTACATTGCTATTCGCTTGTCCACGACGACCTGCCTGCCATGGACGACGACGACCTGCGTCGCGGCCAGCCGACCGTGCATATCGCCTTCGACTACGCGACAGCGATCCTGGCGGGCGACAGCCTGCTGACCTACGCCTTCGATATCATAGCCGCACCCGAAACGGAGTTGCCGGCCGATCGGAAAATGGCGCTCGTGCTTGCGCTCGCGCGAGCATCCGGCATCGGCGGCATGGCCGGCGGCCAGGCACTCGACCTCGCGGCGGAAAAAGAGACGCCGGACGAAAACGGCATCACGACGCTGCAGGCGATGAAGACGGGTGCGCTGATCCGCTGCGCCTGCGAGGCAGGCGCGATCATCGCCGGCGCCGGCTCGGAAGACCGAAGGCGACTGCGGACCTTTGGCGAAAAGATCGGCCTCGCCTTCCAACTTGCCGACGACCTGCTCGACCTGACAGCCGATGCCGCCACCATGGGCAAGGCAACGGGCAAGGATGCCGCCCGCGGCAAGGGCACGCTGGTGGGCCTGCACGGCCAGGAATGGGCCGAGACGACGCTCGCAAGGCTGGTCACCGAAGCGGCCGATCTGCTGTCCGGTTACGGCGACAAGGCGCATGTGCTTGTCGAAACGGCGCGGTTCGTGGCGAACCGCAGGAACTGAACTCTCTCGGACGCAGCGGCCTGCCTTGCACCAGAGCACCCCGTTGCAGGGGCTTTTCGAAACAGTCCAATGTCACCATGACAAGAATCTCCGCAGCGGAGGGTGATTTCCGCTGCGCTTTATGACAAATTCCCCTACCGAATTGGCCCGCAGACGCGGAATTGTCCGCGCCAGCCAAGGCCCCCGGGAATTTTCTCCATGCGCGAGACGCTTGCCTATCTGCCGCAGATCCTGCCGGCCTATATCGCCTATATCATCGCCGTCGTCAGTCCCGGCCCGGCGATCATGGCCATCATCGGCACATCGATGACGCACGGCCGCAAGGCGGGCATGACCCTCTCGCTCGGCATCTTCGGTGGCTCGCTGACCTGGGCGATCGCCGCTGCTGCCGGCCTCGCCACCCTGCTGCAGACCTACGCGATGGCGCTGGAGGTGCTGAAGATCTTCGGCGGCATCTATCTGCTCTATCTCGCCTACAAGGCATTTCGCGCCGTGCGGGCAAGCGGCGACGTGCCAACCGCCACCATGGAAACAAAGGCACCGACCTTCAAGTCGCTGGTCCTGCGCGGCTACGGCATCCACGTCACCAATCCGAAAGCGATCTTCGCCTGGCTCGCCATCATCGCGCTCGGCATGCCGCAGGGCGCGCCCGCCTCCGTGGCGGTGCTGATCATCATCGTCTGTGGCGCCACAGGTTTCGTGGCTTTCATGGGCTATGCGATGCTGTTCTCGACGCCGCATGCGCTGAAGATCTACAGGAACGCGCGCCGCTGGATCGAAGGCGCCATGGCCGGCTTCTATTGCTTCGCCGGCATCAAGCTGCTGACGAGCAATATCTAGCGTGAGGGCGGCGGATCACTCCGCCGCGACGCTCTTCTGGCCGAACCGCTTCTCGATATAGTCGGCAACTAGCGCTTCGAAGTCCGAAGCGATATTCGGGCCGCGCAGCGTCATCGCTTTCTGGCCATCGATGAAGACCGGCGCTGCCGGCGTTTCGCCGGTGCCTGGCAGGGAAATACCGATGTCGGCATGCTTGCTTTCGCCGGGACCGTTGACGATACAGCCCATGACGGCGACGTTCAGCGCCTCGACGCCCGGATATTTCTCGCGCCAGACCGGCATGTTCTTGCGGATGTCATTCTGGATGTTCTGCGCCAGTTCCTGGAAGACGGTCGAGGTCGTTCGGCCGCAGCCGGGACAAGCCGCGACGACGGGTATGAACTGGCGGAAACCCATGACCTGCAACAGCTCCTGCGCCACCTGCACCTCGCGGGTACGGTCGCCATTCGGCTCCGGTGTCAGCGACACGCGGATCGTATCGCCGATGCCATGCTGCAGCACGTAGCCCATGGCGGCCGACGAGGCGACGATGCCCTTGCTGCCCATGCCGGCCTCGGTGAGGCCGAGATGCAGCGCATGGTCGGAACGCTCCGACAGCATGGAATAGACGGCGATCAGATCCTGCACCTGGCTGACCTTGGCCGACAGGATGATGCGGTTGCGCGGCAGGCCGATTTCCTCGGCGAGATCGGCAGAGATCAGCGCCGACTGCACGATCGTCTCGCGCGTCACCTGGCGGGCCGACAACGGCGAACCCTCGGCGGCGTTCTTGTCCATCAGCGCGGTCAAGAGATCCTGATCGAGCGAACCCCAGTTGACGCCGATGCGCACCGGCTTGTCATAGCGGATCGCCATCTCGATGATCTCGGCGAACTGCTTGTCCTTCTTGTCCTTGAAGCCGACATTGCCGGGATTGATGCGATATTTCGCCAGCGCCTCGGCGCAGGCCGGATGATCGGCGAGCAGCTTGTGCCCGATATAATGGAAATCGCCGATCAGCGGCACGTCCATGCCGAGCCGCAGCAGCCGCTCGCGGATCTTCGGCACGGCGGCCGCACTTTCGTCGCGGTCGACGGTGATGCGCACGAGCTCCGAGCCGGCCTTGAACAGGGCCGCCACCTGCGCCACGGTCGAATCGACGTCGGCGGTATCGGTATTGGTCATGGATTGCACGACCACGGGCGCACCGCCACCGACGATCACACCGCCGACATCGACGGCAACGGAGGAACGGCGCGGTTTCGGGTCGAAATCACTGGCAGACGACATGGATAGCTCTCGCAGGCCTTTGAAACTGGTGCCTTTCAGGTGGATCACGGAGCGGTCGTTGTCAACCGCTCCGGGTATCTCTTTTGATCGGACAGGATCAAGCCGATAGCGAGCAAAAGCGACAAAATTAATGCTTGCTGTCACCGATACCGTCAGCGTAGCGCGCCAGCGACGACAGCGCCAGCACGACGAGCAGCAGCACCGGCAGCGCCATCAGCACCGGCGAGAATCCGATGTGTTCGGCGGCAAAGCCGATGGCCGAAGGCGCAACCAGCATGCCGGAATAGCCGAGCGTGGTAACGACGGAGATGGCGATGCCGGGCTGCAGGCCCGGAATATTGCCCGCCGCGGAGAAGGCGATCGGCACCATGTTCGAAATGCCGATGCCGCAAAGCGCGAAGCCGAGAATGGCGATCTCCGCATTCGGCGCCAGCGCCGCCGTCAGCATGCCGACGATGGCAAAGATCGTGCAGACGCGCAGCGTCCTTACCGCACCGAGCCGATCACGCACGAAATCGCCGGCGAAGCGCATCGTCGCCATGGTGGCGGAAAAAGCGGCGAAGCCGAAGCCCGACAAGATGACCGATGCTCCCTTTTCCTGGCCGAGATAGAGCGCGCTCCAATCGAGCACGGCACCCTCCGGCACCATGCAGAACAGCGCGACGATGCCGAGCAGCCACGGCAGCGGGATCATCGGAAGCCGCGCCTTCGGCTTGGCCTCGTCCGGATGCGGCTGATCGCCGAGCACCATTGGCCAGGCGACGACCAGGAAGAAGATTGCCAGCACGGTCGAAACCTCAGCATGGCCGAGAACGCCCCAGTGCGAAATCAGGAAGCCGCCGATCGCCGAGCCCAGCAGGCCGCCCAGGCTCCAGAAGGCATGGCAGGACGACATGATCGCCCGGCGCATGGATTGCTCGACCGACACGGCATTGGCGTTCATCGCCACGTCCATGGCGCCGATGAAGCCGCCGAAGAAGAACAGCGCAACGGCCGCCGTCCAAACATTTGGTGCCAACGTCAGAGCCAGGAGCATCGGTACCAGCAGCACCCCGAACGCCCTGACGACGACCCTCGAACCGCGAACGGCGATCTGCGCGCCGGCCAGCGGCATCATGACAAGCGAGCCGACGCCGAAGACCAGGATCATCAGGCCGAGTTCGAATTTAGACAGTTGCAGCCGCTCGGCGAACTCCGGAATTTTCGGTGCCCAACAGCCGACCATGAAGCCATTCATCAAGAACAGCAGGGAGACGGCCGCGCGCGATTTTGTGAAAAACCCGCTCCTTCGCGCCTCAAGACCCTCCGATCTCGTCATATTGTCCATAAAAAATCCTCCGGATCGGTGCCGCACTCTATTTAAATCGATTGAAATCGCAACGATTGAAAACGGCCGACACGGTCACATTTCGTCTCCCTCTGTTAAAGCGGAGGCAAAGACGCCACAACCTCGAATAAATCATTCATATGTGCACGGCATTGGCAAAATGTCCTATTGACGGCGAAAAAGTAGGCTCCTATCGGTTGAGGCCTGAAAGATTCTTCAGTCGGCCCGAGTCGACCATTTTTTGTCGGCCATCCCTTTGGTGCTTCCGTGAAAAACCCCATCAGCTATGGCATCCTGCTTACGGTGTTTGCCTACATGCTGTTCACTGCCCATGATTCGGCTGTGAAGCTGCTCGTCGCTTCCATTCCGGTCTGGCAGGTCCTGTTCATTCGAAGCTGCACCATCCTTGCAGGCTGCTTCGTCTTCGAAGGCCCGTCGCTGGTCCGCAAGGTGGCGCGCTCGCCGATCATCAAGCCGATGATCGTGCGCAGCATCATCATCCTGATTGCCTGGATTTCCTATTATTCGGCGGCCTCCTACCTGCAGCTCGCGGAGGTGACGACGCTTTACTATGCCGCACCGATCGTCGGCACCATTCTCGCCACCATCGTGCTGCGCGAAAAGGTCACCTTCGCCCGCTGGATGGCGGTGGGCGTCGGCTTCTGCGGCGTGGTGATCGCCTCCAATCCCGTGGGACTGTCGATCTCCTGGCCGGTCTATCTGGCGCTGCAGGCCGCCATCCTCTGGGCAAGCGGCATGGTGCTGCTGCGCAAGACGGCGCTGCATGAGAAGAGCCATATCCAGATGGCCGTCTCCAACATCATGTTCATCATCCTCACCGCCGGCATGGCGATTGCGCACTGGCACACGCCGACGCCGTTCCAGATCGTCCTGCTTGCGCTGACCGGCGTCATCGCCGGCGCCGGCCAGCTGGCCCTCTTCGAAGGCATGCGGCAAGCACCCGTCTCCGTGCTTGCACCCTTCGAATATACGTCTCTCGTCTGGGCCTTCCTGCTCGGCTACCTGATCTGGGGAGACATCCCCGGCGCCAACACCTTCATCGGGGCCATCCTGATCCTCAGCGCCGGGTTCATCATCATTATCAGCGAACGGATGAAGCGGCGCGCCGCGGCGGCCTGAGGCGGATTCAGGCTGGCCGAAGGGATGATTACGCCGCCTGCCGGCGCGTAACCACGCTGAGATTCATTTCGGTGCGCAAGCGGAAACCAAGCGTCTTGTAGAGCGAGATGGCCGGAGTATTCGCGGCAAAGGCATGCAAGTAGACGGTCTCGTCCCTCGCCGAGATCTCGCCGGCAACGAAGCGGAAGAGCAGGGTGCCGAGGCCTCGCCCCTGAAAATCGGGATGGGTGCAAAGGCCGCTGAGCTCGGCAAAACCGGGCTGGCGCATGCGCTGACCGGCCATGGCAACGAGCCGGCCATCGATCTTGACACCCCAAAAGGTGCCGAGGCTCTGGGCGCGCAACGTGAAGGGACCGGGCTTGGTCAATGTGGCCAAAGCGAGCATCTCCGCTGCATCGCCTTCCGTCAGCGGCGCGATCCGGCTGTCTGAGATGCGCTCATGGGGCCGTTCGGCGATCATCTGCACGAGCCTGCTTTCGGAGAGGACCGTCAAGCCCTGCGGGATCGTGATTGGGCAGGCTTCGACGAGCGCCATGACCTCGTCGGCGGCAGGCAGGTTCTCCAATGCCTCAAGGCTTTCCGCCGTATCATCGGCAGCGGCCGCGAAGGGCACGATCGAGGGCGGATAGCGGCGGGCGCGTTCACTGCCTTCGGCCAATGTCGCATGGGCGGTTCGCAGCGCATTCCAGGCCGGCCGGTCGAGAATATGACTCATGATTTCTGCTCCTTATCGACACCTCGACGGGCAAGCGGCGCTTCGGCAAGCCCGTCCTCGATCGCGGCGAGCTGTTGCAGGATCGGTCCGGAGAGATCGCCGCAAAGCTCGGTCACCGCCTGTTCGATGCGCGGCCAGACCGATCGTTTCGAATAATCGACGAGTTCCCGGCCCTTTGGCGTCAGCGAAACCAGCCTTCGGCGCTGATCCTCGGCCGAGGCCTGCATGTCGACGTAACCCAGCTCCAGAAGCTGCGAGATGGTGCGCGTGGCACCCGGCTGGGTGATGCCGACGGCCTGGGCAAGTTCGCCTATCGTCATCGGGCCGGCGCGGTCGATCGCCGCGAGGAAGGGATATTGGGCCGACTGGAGGGAGACGCCGAACTCCACCATGATCTGCTGCGTATCCGCCTGAAGGCGTTCGCCGATACGGCGAAAGCGGCTGCCCAGGCAAAGGAAACCCAGCGATTTCACGATATCCTCAGCCAAGGTGTCCTCCATAACAATTTACATAACTTGTTATATAAACTGTTATGGAATTGATATCAAGCGCCTCTTCGGGTTGGGATGGCGAGCAGTTTCATGTGGGAAGCCGGGCAAGGACTTGTCCAGGCGAAGTCGCAGCCGCAGGGCTCAACGAACGCGACGACGAGCTCACTCCAGAGGAATTCTGTGATACTCCGCAGCTGCGAAGCCGGTTCGAGATCAATATCCGCCGCGGGCCAAATCCGCTATTGCCGGCACCCGCCAGGCGCAAGCCAGGGAGCGCCTCGCAAGAGATCCCTTCAACCGCCGCCAGATAGCCGGGATTTTATTCCGCCTGAACGACAGGCTGCCCGATAGGTTTCGAACGCCTCATCAGAAAAGCCTGCATCGGTCGCTCAAAAAACTTCAGAAGCATCACAGAGATCCCAATCGTGCAAAGCGTAACCAGGACCAATATTCCCGTCACAAAGGATATGGAAAAGTGGTCGCCCAGCAATTTGATCGGAAGCTGCAATGTGTAGGGGTGTATGAGGTAAAGCGAGTAGGAAGCGTCGCCGAGGAGAACCAGGGTAGCCAATATTTTTCCGGCAGGCAGCCGCATGAGCAGGAAGCCCGAGACCAGAAGGACAGCCAACAGGCTCGAGGCGAAAATATTGGGGCCGGCGAGTGTCGTGATGAGGAAATGGGCTCCGCACGCTAAAATAACCAGAGCAACCGCGACGGTATTCGATCCACTCCTGAAGGCGCTGGACGCGGAGTATGCTTTGTGAAGCATCATGCCGAGAGCGAACTCGATCAATATCGGACTTGTGTAGAAACGCCATTCGACAGACCCGTGCGGCCAGATCGCACCCAGTGCCACCAGGGATAGGACGATTGCGCAGGCATACCATGTCGCCTTGGCGCCAAACAGCAGGCAGGCACCGAAAATCATGTAGAAAAACATCTCGTAACAGAGCGTCCAACCCAGAAACAGGATCGGCTGTATCGCGCCTCCGCTTTTCTCATAAGGGATGAAAAGAAGAGATTTAACCACAGTCTCCACGCTCACGATCGTCGAGTTGAGCAGGTTGGGCTTCACAAGCGCAATCAAGATAATCGCGAACGTCAGCAGCCAGTAGAGCGGAACGATTCTGGAAAGTCGCTTGCGTGCGAAATAAGCAACCCCACGTGCCGGATCGGAGGAGTAGCTGATGATAAATCCACTCAGAACGAAGAAAACGTCGACGCCGGCTGCGCCCATGCCAAGATAGTTGCGATCGAGATGATATTGTATCGTGAGACCGCTTCCGAAATGGAAGAGAACGACCGCGAAAGCCGCCGCGAACCGAAGTACCTGGAGAGATTCAAAATGCTTCGAGTTTGATTGCCGAATTGACAGTACGCGTTCGTTAATCATGAAGGCCCCGATCCGCTTTGATTGCCTGTTCCAACACTGTTGCCATTGCCGCATTGGTGCTGCGGCTTGGATGCCAATCGCATCCGAAATCTGTCGGTTTGACCCGCAAGTTCAGATAGCGCAGACGATTTTCGCCTTTCGCGGCGCTCGTCTGGACGGCGAGTTCAATTGCTTTCTCCGCCACGTCGAAATCCTTCTGGGACATCATCGGACCGAGTGCGGCGTATAGATACGCCTTCGGAAATTGATGCCTCAGCCTGGCGACGAGCTTGACGTATTCATCGACAAAATCGCTGGGATTCTTGTTGCCCGAGAAGTCGTTCGTTCCCAAATTGATAACCACCGCGGAAACGCGTTCATTGGGAGCGCTGGGTGCGCCATGTCTCAACGGCGTCACGTTATCCATCACGTCAGCCATGGTTTTCGTGCCTTTGCCGGCATGCGAAAGACCGATTCCCGAAACCGCGAGCGTCGTCAGTTCCATTCCCAGACTACGCGCTGCTACGGCGGTATATGTCAGGTATTGATTTTCCGTCTCGGGGCTGAATTTGCATCCGGGGCCGACGCCCTCGACGCCATAGCCGGCGGTGATGGAGTCCCCTATGGCCACCAGTTCATCCCTCGGGGCTGACGGTGGGAGAAATGAACCGTCCGTTTCCGCCGAAACGAATATGGTATCGCCAATCCATCCCTCGGTGCGGCGCGTCGCGCGAACATCATGGACGCCTTGCTGCAACCCGTCGGCAAGCTGGTATTGGTGCTTCCCCGCCTGCAGATCGAGGCGCTGGGGAACGCCATCCACTTCGATCACCAGACTGTTTTTTCCGGTATCAACGAGCGTGACGGAGAGCGATCTGCCTTCGAAACGAAGCGCGAAACCGCTGCCAGGCCAGCCAAAAGCTGCGTCATCAGCAGCAACGCGGCCGATCCATTTCGATGGCCGCTCAGTCGTTTCCGCCGCAAAGGCCGGCATGAAAGTAGACAAACCCAGAAGGAAAGACGCAGCCACGACAACAAGCCTAGTAACCGGCCAAGGCCGCCAGCACGCAATGATGGGCAATTCGTCACCTCTTCGGGCTGTGTCAGATCAATTCCTGCACTTCACTTCGTAGTAGAAACGCATTTCGATTGCCGCCGGCGTCTCCCGGCAAGCCGCCAGGAGACATTCATGGCGCACGCCCTGCGTGAACGATGCCGCACCAAACAACAATCACATGACGCAACGGGCAACATTGAGAGAAATGGAGCAACACCGGGAGAAGTAGGGCAACATTCAGAATTGTCACCATGCTGCACTGCCACATCAGTCAGCAATTATCGACGGAGACGGAAGCCTCGGCTCTCCTGACGGCTAGATCGGCTGTTCTTTGAGAAAAATATTCGCAATTGCCCAATCGTTTCGCAGTTTTCTACGCTTCCGTGATGCAATTTTTCTGCGATGTATGCGACATTGATTGAAACCGCTCTCAAGAAACGGAAGAAAATTATGAACTGGTTGAAGACTGTTGCTGCCGCCGCCCTCGTGCAGGCTGCGTTTCTCCTGCCCGCCCATGCCGGCGACAACCTCAAGGCGATCCAGACCGCCGGCGTGCTGAAGGTCGGCACGGAAGGCACCTATGCGCCCTTCACCTATCACGACGAGAGCGGCAAGCTCACCGGCTTCGATGTCGAGATCGCCGAAGCCATCGCCGGCAAGCTCGGCGTCAAGGCGCAGTTCCTGGAAGGCAAGTGGGACGGCCTGATCGCCGGTCTCGACGCCAACCGCTACGACACGGTCATCAACGAAGTTGGCATCACCGATGCCCGCAAGCAGAAATATGATTTCTCCGATCCCTACATTGCCTCGAAAGCCGTGCTGATCGTCAAGGAAGGCAATAAGGACATCAAGGATTTCGCCGACCTCAAGGGCAAGAAATCAGCGCAGTCGCTGACCAGCAATTTCGGCAAGCTCGCCCAGCAGTCCGGCGCCGAACTGGTCGGCACCGACGGCTTCGACCAGTCGATCCAGCTCGTGCTGACAGGCCGCGCCGACGCGACGATCAATGACAGCCTCTCCTTCCTCGATTTCAAGAAGCACAAGCCCGACGCGCCGGTGAAGATCGTCGCCCAGCAGGCCAATGCCGATTATTCCGCCGCCATCATCCGCAAGGGCGAGCCGGAGCTGCAGGCTGCCATCAACAAGGCACTGGCCGATATCAAGGCCGACGGCACCTATACCAAGATCTCGCAGAAGTACTTCGGACAGGACGTTTCGAAGTAAGTGGGAATAGGCAGAAACACCAATTTGTGAAAAAGATGCGTCCGGGGTCATCTCCGGACGCATTCTCTTATCGAAAGGCGCTTCTCCTTGGAGCACTGGTTGCAACTGATGTGGGACTCTTTGGGCTCGCTGCTTTGGGCAGGGCTCGTCTTCACTATCCCGCTCACCCTCATCACCTTCGTTCTCGGCCTGCTGCTCGGGCTCGTCACCGCCGTTGTCAGGCTGTTCGGCCCGCGGCCGTTGGTCGCCGTCGCGCGCTTCTACGTCTGGGTGATCCGCGGCACGCCGCTTCTGGTGCAGCTCTTTGTCATCTTCTACGGCCTGCCAAGCCTCGGCATCCTGCTCGATGCCTTCCCGGCCGCCATCATCGGCTTCACGCTGAACGTCGGCGCCTATTCGTCCGAGATTATCCGCGCCGTCATCTCCTCGGTGCCCAAGGGCCAGTGGGAAGCGGCCTATTCCATCGGCATGAACTGGCGCCAGGCGATGAGCCGCACCATCCTGCCGCAGGCCGCCCGCGTCGCCGTACCGCCACTGTCGAACACCTTCATCTCGCTCGTCAAAGATACCTCGCTTGCCGCCGCGATCACCGTGCCGGAGCTGTTCCAGGCCGCGCAGCGCATCGTGGCGACGACCTATGAGCCGTTGATCCTCTATATCGAGGCCGCCATCATCTATCTCGTGCTCAGCACGTTCCTCTCGACGCTGCAGGGCTATCTCGAACGCCGTTTCGCCCGCTCCGGCGGCACGCTGGAGGCGCAGGCATGATCGAGCTGTCGCATATCGAAAAACGCTTTGGCGACAATGTCATCCTGAAAGATATCAGCCTGCTGATCCCGGAAGGCACCGTGACGGCCCTGGTCGGCCCCTCTGGCGGCGGCAAGAGCACGCTTCTGCGCTGCATCAACCTTCTGGAAATTCCGACTGCCGGCACCATCCGCATCGGCGGGGAAACGGCCACTTTCCTCCCGGGCAAGAGGCCCGCTTGGCAGGAGATCCAGAAAATCCGCCGCCAGACCGGCATGGTCTTCCAGAATTTTCAGCTCTTTCCGCACCAGACAGCGATCCAGAACGTCATGGAGGGCCTGACGACCGTGCTGCGCTGGCCGGCGGACAAGGCCCGCGGCCGCGCCGTCGAACTGCTGACCAAGGTCGGCATGGCGCACAAGATGGATGCGTGGCCCTCGACGCTGTCGGGCGGGCAGCAGCAGCGCGTCGCGATCGCCCGGGCGCTTGCGCCCTCGCCGCGCGTGCTCCTCTGCGACGAGCCGACCTCGGCGCTCGATCCGGAACTCGCAGCCGAAGTGGTCGATGTCCTCGGCAAGCTCGCCAACGAAGGCACGACCATGGTCATGGCGACACATGATCTGCGGCTTGCCTCGAAGATCGCCAACAATGTGGTTTTCCTCGAGGCGGGCAACATCGTCGAGACAGGTTCCTCCCGCAGCATCTTCGGCTCACCGTCGCAGGAGCGCACCAAGCAGTTCATCTCGACGCTGAATGCCGGTCACAGCTACGATATTTGAGAATCGGACCGCTCGCCGGAGGCAACGAGAGTGACGCAACCCTTTTTTCTGCGCGCGGCGACCGCTGACGATGCCGAGACCATTCGCCTGCTGACGCGGGAAGCCTATGCCAAATGGGTGCCCGTCATCGGTCGCGAGCCGCTGCCGATGGTTGCGGACTATGCGGAGGCCGTTCGCAAGCACCGCATCGACCTCGTGGAGATCGAAGGCAGGCCCGCCGCGCTGATCGAAATGGTTCCGGGCGCCGACCATCTGCTGATCGAGAATGTCGCGGTATCGCCGGCACATCAGGGGCAGGGCATCGGCCGCAGGCTGCTGGCGCACGCCGAGGATGTCGCGGCCTCGCTGGGACACAGGGAAATCCGGCTCTATACCAACAAGCTTTTTGCCGAAAATGTGCGGCTATATCTGAAGAATGGCTATGCGATCGACCGTGAGGAGCCGTTCAAGGGCGGCGTCATCGTCCATATGCGCAAATCGGTCGGATAGCGTGCGGAAAGCCGCAACGAGCCGGGTGTTTTACACCGGCACGATCTGGTAGCCTTCGGAGGCCCGCTGCACGCGGCCGAAGCCGGTGATATGGCCGCCGGCGATGATCCAGCCTTCGCGGGCGGCATCTTCCAGCACGGCTTGACGCGTTCGCAACGCCATCTCGGCATCGAGATCGAAGATCAGCCCGATCTTCGGATCACCGGGTTGAAGATCCCCCAGATGCAAGGCATCGCCCCAGATCAGGAGATGCTTGTCTTCGCCGCGAACCAGATAACCGGTGTGACCGGGGGTATGGCCCGGCAGAGACCGCGCCTCTATGCCGGCCAATACAGGGCCTTCCTCGATCCGTCGGACTCGCGACCCATAGACTCGCTGGAGCTGTTCGGCCACCTTGAAGCCGCCACGCCGCGCCTCCGGTGTTGCCTCCCGAGCGGCCGGATCGGTGAAAAAGGCAAGATCCCTGTCCGGCACGAACACATCGGCATGGGGGAAATACGGGGTGTCTCCATCCAACAGACCGAGCGCATGATCGCCATGCAGATGGGTGATCAATATGTGCTGGACCTGTTCCGGCGTGATTCCCGCCTCACGCAATGCAGATCGCGCGTGACCGTAATTGGGTCCCCACGAAGTGCCCGTACCGGCGTCCACGAGAATGATGCCATCGGCACCCCGCAGGGCGAAACAGTTTACATCCACTCGAAGCGTCGGCTTGCCCCAAGCCTCGATGACACGCTGCCTTGCAACACTGCCATCGGCATGGATGAGCACATCAATCGACGGTTCGAAAACGCCGTCGTGCAGAAGGATGACGTCATATTGCCCGAAACGCCGGAATTTGCTCGTCATCGATACGATTCCACCTCGATATCCAGACTAAAAAAAGGGGCGGAGCCCGAGAGTCGCCCCTTCCCTATTTCATCAGCGACGATCAGGCGCCGTAGACGACCAGCAGGTCCTTGGCATCGATCTGATCGCCGGCGCGCACGAGCACCTCTGCGATGGTGCCGTCCTTCTCCGCATGCAGCGCCGTTTCCATCTTCATGGCCTCGATGGAAACGAGCACATCACCGGCCTTGATGGCCTGGCCGGGGGCCACGAAGACGGTGGAGATGACGCCCGGCATCGGCGCGCCGACATGGGCTGAGTTGCCCGCTTCCGCCTTGCGGCGGATGGCGCTGCCGGAAGCGCCATGGGCGCGATCCGGCACCTTGATCCGGCGCGGCTGGCCGTTGAGCTCGAAGAATACCGTCACCATGCCCTTGTCGTCGGTCGTCGTCATCGCCTGGTTGACGACGACGAGCGTCTTGCCGCGTTCGATCTCGGCGAACAGCTCGCCGCCTTCCTTCAGCCCATAGAAATAGGCTGGTGTCGGCAGCACGGAAACGGGGCCGTAGGTGTCGGCGGCCAACGCATAGTCGGTAAAGACCTTCGGATACATCAGATAGGAGGCAAACTCGAAGTCATCGACCTTGCGCTCCAGCTTGGTCTCGATCGCCTTGCGCTCGGCATCGAGATCAGCTTCGGCCAGCAGCGAGCCCGGACGTACAGTATAGGGCTTGTCGCCTTTCAGCGCCTTCTTTTGCAAGGCTTGCGGCCATCCGGACGGCGGCTGGCCGAGATCGCCCTTCAGCATGGAGACGACGGATTCAGGGAAGGAGACTTCCCGATCCGGGCTGACGACGTCGGCAACCGTCAGATCCTGGCTCACCATCATCAGCGCCATGTCGCCGACCACCTTGGAAGACGGCGTCACCTTGACGATATCGCCGAACATCTGGTTGGCATCGGCATAGGCCTGCGCCACCTGGTGCCAGCGGGTCTCGAGGCCAAGCGAGCGGGCCTGTTCCTTGAGGTTGGTGAATTGTCCGCCCGGCATTTCATGCAGGTAGACTTCGGAAGCCGGTCCCTTGAGGTCGCTTTCGAAGGCAGCATACTGATTGCGCACAGCCTCCCAATAAAAGGAGATGCGGCGGATCCATTCGGGATCGAGGCCGGGATCGCGCTCCGTGCCCTTCAGCGCCTCGACGATCGAGCCGAGGCAGGGCTGCGATGTATTGCCTGACAGTGCATCCATTGCCGCATCGACCGCGTCGACGCCGGCGTCGACGGCGGCCAGCACCGTCGCGGCGGCAATGCCTGACGTGTCATGCGTGTGGAAGTGGATCGGCAGGCCGGTCGCCTCGCGCAGCGCCTTGAACAGCACCTTGGCGGCAGCCGGCTTCAACAGGCCGGCCATGTCCTTCAGCGCGATGATATGAGCGCCGGCCTTTTCCAGCTCGACGGCGAGATCGGTATAGTACTTGAGGTCATATTTCGGGCGGGCGGAGTTGAGGATATCGCCCGTATAGCAGATCGCCGCCTCGCAAAGCTTGTTCTCCTCGGCAACGGCATCCATCGACACGCGCATGTTCTCCACCCAGTTCAGGCAGTCGAACACACGGAAGAGATCAACGCCGCCCTTGGCCGCCTGGCGTACGAAGTATTTGACGACATTGTCGGGATAGTTGGTGTAGCCGACGCCGTTGGCGCCGCGCAGAAGCATCTGCAGAAGCAGGTTCGGCGCACCCTCGCGGATCAGCGACAGGCGCTCCCACGGATCCTCGGTGAGGAAGCGCATCGAAACGTCGAAGGTGGCGCCGCCCCAGCATTCCAGCGACAGCAGCTGCGGCAGCGCCCGCGCATAAGTGCCGGCGACATGGGCGATGTCATAGGTGCGCATGCGGGTGGCGAGCAGCGACTGATGGCCGTCGCGCATCGTCGTGTCGGTCATCAGCACGCGCTTTTCATTGCGCATCCATTCGGCGAACTTCTGCGGGCCGAGCTTGTCCAGCAGCTGCTTCGTGCCGTCAGGCACCTTGCCGTCGATATAGGGCAAGACCGGCTCCGCCGCCTTCGGCGAGGGCGTCGGGCGGCCGCGCGTTTCGGGATGGCCGTTGACGGTGACGTCGGCAAGATAGGTAAGCAGCTTGGTCGCTCGATCCTGGCGCTTGACCTGCTGGAACAGTTCCGGCGTCGTGTCGATGAAGCGGGTCGTATAGCTGTTGTCGCGGAATTTCGGGTGGGTGATGATCGCTTCGAGGAAGGTCAGGTTCGTCGCCACGCCGCGGATGCGGAATTCACGTAGCGCACGATCCATGCGGGCGATCGTCTCTGCAGGCGTAGACGCCCAGGCCGTCACCTTGACCAGCAGAGGATCGTAGAAACGGGTGATGATGGCGCCGGAATAGGCCGTGCCGCCGTCGAGACGGATGCCGAAGCCGGCGGCCGAGCGATAGGCTGTTATGCGGCCATAATCCGGAATGAAGTTGTGCTCGGGATCCTCGGTCGTCACGCGGCACTGCAGGGCATGGCCGTTGAGGCGGATATCCGCCTGTTTCGGAACGCCCGATTCCGGCGTGCCGATGGCAAAGCCGTCGAGGATATGGATCTGCGCCTTGACGATGTCGATGCCGGTGACGACTTCGGTCACCGTATGCTCGACCTGGATGCGCGGGTTGACTTCGATGAAGTAGAACTTGCCGGTATCGGCATCCATCAGATATTCGACGGTGCCGGCGCCGACATAGCTGGTCGCGCCGGCGATCTTCAGCGAATAGGTTGCCAACTCCTGGCGCTGCGCGTCGGTGAGGTAAGGCGCCGGCGCGCGCTCGACGACCTTCTGGTTGCGGCGCTGGACCGAACAGTCGCGCTCGAACAGGTGAACGACATTGCCGTGCGTGTCGCCAAGCACCTGGCTTTCGACGTGGCGGGCGCGCTCGACCAGCTTTTCGAGATAGACCTCGTCCTTGCCGAAAGCGGCCATGGCCTCGCGCTTGGCTTCCGTTACCTCCTTGGCGAGATCCTTGGGATCGCGGATGGCGCGCATGCCGCGACCGCCGCCGCCCCAGGAGGCCTTGAGCATCACCGGATAACCGATCTCCTCGGCCATCTTCGCGACTTCGGCCATATCATCAGGCAGCGGCTCGGTGGCGGGCACGACCGGCACGCCGACCGAGATGGCGAGGTTGCGGGCCGCCACCTTGTTGCCAAGCTGGCGCATCGTATCGGCCCTCGGACCGATGAAGATGATGCCGGCGGCATCGCAGGCGTCGACGAATTCCGGGCTTTCCGACAGCAGCCCGTAGCCGGGGTGAATGGCGTCGGCGCCGGAAAGCTTGGCGACGCGGATGATCTCGTCGATCGACAGATAGCTTTCGATCGGGCCGAGGTCGCGGGCCAGATGCGGGCCGCGGCCAACCTGATAGCTCTCGTCCGCCTTGAAGCGGTGCAATGCCAGCTTGTCTTCCTCGGCCCAGATGGCGACTGTTTTTATGCCGAGCTCGTTGGCGGCGCGAAAGACGCGGATGGCGATCTCGGAACGGTTGGCAACCAGGATTTTGGAAATGGGCAATGCAGTCTCCTCACGGCATCGAAACGGGCAATGCTGCACCCGCGAAGAGAATTCTTAACTTCTTGTCACGAGAAGTTCAATTACGGAATAAGTCCGTTTCTGAAAGCAATCGCGACGATATGCTGCCGGTTCCGGGCCTTCAGCTTGTCCTGGATGCTGTTCGTGTACCAGTCGACGGTATGGTTCGAGATTTTCAGAAGCTTGCTGATCTCGATCGACGTCATGCCTTCGGCCAGGTGATTCAGAACTTCCATTTCGCGCTTGGTCAGGTTGACGTCGCCCTTGGCGGCTTCTTCCAGCGATTGGGCCTCGTCGCGCAGCTCCAGAAGCCTCCAGAACGCCTTTCTTGCCACAGCATCGAAAAGGGAAAGCTCCGTCGGCGACAGGTCGACGGCATCGCCGCCGATCGTCATGCTTCCAAGCAGGCCGTTGCGTCCGTGAATGGGGAAGATATAGCCGTCGACGAGCCCGTTGGCGCGGGCATCCGCCATCATCTGCTCCATCCGCCGCCGCAGAGGGTCTCCTTTCAGCGCAATCATGGCATCGCGCCAACGGAAGGGCCGCTGCGCCCGGCCGAGATGGCGCGCCACCGGGTCGACGAGCAGATATCTCTTGCTGGCGTAGGTCCGCGGCCAATTATCGGGCCAACGACCCGCAAGTATGAAGTTGGCAATATCGACATTCGGCCGCGGCTGCCTCAACAGGCCATAGAAGTCGAACTTGTAGGAGCGGAGCACCAGCTCGAGTTCGACCACGACATTCTTGGTAAGCTTGCATTCTTCGATGACCACAAGCAATTGCAATAACGAATGGATAGTCACATGCACCCCTTGGCTTTACAGCCCGAATTGTTGGCGGCCGAACATTGCGGTCGATATCCGCTTAAGTCCGCAACCCGCTCGATCGCCGGCAACATACTCAGCTCGGCATAAAATTGAACGCCTTTGGCGAAATTTTTATCTTTCAACCTGGAATGGATGTATTTGCACGACGCAACAGCGTGGTGGCGAAACCATTCTCAAATTGTCACATTTCTGCGGCGACCGATAGCGTCACCTTCGCGCGAGTGCGCGCGGCACGTGAAAATTCCCGTGAAAAAACAGCGTTGGATTCCGTTAATCGCCGGTTCAGGTAGCGATATGTAGCATCGCAACATTCCTAGTTCTGCTTATGCACAGAGGGTGCCCAACGTGTCGCTGTTCAAAGTCTATGCAAGAGCCCTGAAGTATCTTGGCGCGTATCGCTACCGCGTCTGGATGGTCGTGATCGCAAACATCGCGTTGGCGATGACGACCATTTACGAACCGGTTCTGTTCGGCCGCATCTTCGACGCCATTGCCAAGAAACAGGCAGTGACGCCGACAATGATGCTGTGGGCCGGCTTTGCCGTCTTCAGCGCTGTCGCCTTCATCGTCGTGTCCCGCGAGGCGGATCGTCTCGCGCATGGACGCCGCGCATCCTTGTTGACCGAGGCCTTCAGCCGCATCATTTCCATGCCGCTCTCCTGGCACAGCCAGCGCGGCACGGCGAGTGCGCTGAACACGCTGCTGCGCGCCTGCGAAGCGCTGTTCGGTCTGTGGCTCGAATTCATGCGCAACCACCTGACGACGGCCGTGGCGCTCGTCGTCATGGTCCCGACTGCCATGGCTATGGACCTGCGCCTCTCGGCAGTGCTCATCCTGCTCGGTATCTTCTACTGGGTCATAGGCCAGATGGTCATGAACCGCACGAAGGACGGCCAGACTTCGGTCGAAAGCCACTATAACACGGTCTTCTCGCATGTCAGCGACTCGATCAGCAACGTTTCGGTGCTGCATAGCTACAACCGCATCGAAGCCGAAACCAAGGCGCTGAAGTCGTTCACCGAACGTCTGCTTGCCGCCCAGTATCCGGTTCTCGACTGGTGGGCGCTTGCCGGCGCGCTGAACCGCACGGCCTCGACCGTTGCCATGATGGCGATCTTGATGATCGGCACCGTACTCGTCCAGGACGGCAGCCTGAGCCTTGGTGCGCTGATCACCTTCATCGCCTTCGCCAACGTGCTGATCGGCCGTCTGGAACAGCTGCGCAACTTCGCCAACCAGATTTTCGAGGCACGCGCCAAGCTGATTGACTTCTATACGCTGGAAGATTCGGTTCGCGAACGCGAAGAGCCGGCTGGCCTGGCCGAAATCAAGGACGTGAAGGGCGAAGTCGAGTTCCGCAACGTTTCCTTCGGCTTTGCCAGCACCTCGCAGGGCCTGCACGACATCTCCTTCAAGGTGAAGGCCGGCCAGACCGTTGCCATCGTCGGTCCGACCGGCGCCGGCAAGACGACGCTCGTCAACCTGCTGCAGCGCGTCTTCGACCCGCAGGGCGGCCAGATCCTGGTCGATGGCCAGGACATCACCAAGGTGACGCGCCGGTCGCTGCGCCGCTACATCGCCACCGTCTTCCAGGACGCCGGGCTGCTGAACCGCTCGATCAGCGACAACATCCGCCTCGGCCGTGAAGGCGCGACCCAGGAAGAGATGATCCGCGCTGCCCAGGCGGCTGCCGCCAACGACTTCATCGAAACCCGCGAAAGCGGCTACGAAACCCGTGTCGGCGAGCGTGGCAACAAGCTTTCCGGTGGCGAGCGCCAGCGTATCGCGATCGCTCGCGCCATCCTGAAGGACGCACCGATCCTCGTGCTCGACGAAGCCACGAGCGCGCTCGACGTCGAAACGGAGAACAGGGTCAAGGCGGCGATCGACAACCTGCGCCAGAACCGCACGACCTTCATCATCGCCCACCGTCTGTCGACGGTACGCGAGGCCGATATCGTCCTCTTCCTCGACAACGGCCGCGTCATCGAGAACGGCAGCTTCAGCGAGCTCAGCCAGAGTAACGGTCGCTTTGCCGCCCTGCTGCGCGCCAGCGGCATCCTGACGGACGAGGAAGTCCGCAAGGCGCACACGACGGAACACGAAGCCGCCTGATATTCGCAAGGGGCCCAAGATCGAAGCCGGGAGAGCACTGCTCTCCCGGCTTTTTGCTGCCGAACTTCCGGCCGGACGACGTTTGTCAGGCAAGCGCGATGCCACCGCAATCTGCGCCTGGCCCCTCACCCCAACCCTCTTCTCCCCGTTGAAACGGGGAGAGGGAGCTTACCGCACAAAGTCAGCACCTTTTCCCCCGTCCACAGGTGCCGCAAACACGAACAGATCCCCTCTCCCCGCCTGCGGGGACACCTACATCCAGAAGCCACAGCCAACCAAAAACAAAGAAAGGCCCGGCGAGAAAACCGGGCCTTTCCGCGTTTCTGATCGGAGGTCAATTCGGTTGGGCGCTACCAGGAGTTAACATCGGCGCCCAACGGAGATCGGATCAGAACTTGCGCTCAAAGCGGAGTACGCCGGCCCACTGGTCGCGGTCGGCGGCATCCCAATCGGTGTAGGAGACTTCCGGCTCGATCAGCAGATTCTTGACCGGACGCCAGGCGGCGTTTGCGGTAGCGGCGAGGATCTTCGAGCGGTGTAGGCCACCTGGGCATTGGCCTGCAGCTTCGGGGTCAGCTGATAGCTGGCGCCGGTCCAGAGAGGGCCCAATCGCCCCAGCCGCAATCCGCGCCGTTGGTCGGGCAGGCGGAACGGTTGCTGTTGAGGTAGGAGCCTGCATACTTGTTCAGCTTGCCGCCGTCCGTATTCCAGCCACCCATGAGGAAGACCTTGAAGGCACCGAAGTCGGCGTCGATACGGGCCTTGACGGCACCTTCCTCGACGACGGAATCATAGCCGCCGATGACCCTCAGCGACCAGGCACCCGTTGTGTAGCCAGCGCCGAGGACGACGTCCGGAGCCGCCATAGGACGAGGTGTCGCCCGAGGAGTTGGAATCTTCCAGCGAGATAATGACCGTGAAGCCGTTGCCGGCATCGTACTTGTAGGTGAGCTGATTGAGTTCCTTCGGGCCGTCATAGATGACGTCGTCGTTGATGACGTTGCCGGCATAGCCCATGTAATAATTGTACTGCGAGTCGGTCACACTTCTTTCGCGAAACTATCACAAACAAAGTTATGAAGAAAAATCAGACAATTGAGCCGCGCATAAAGCGCGCCTCTACAAAACGTTCAGCGGCGTTTTCCGAAATGCACGGGCATTGCAATCGCTGCGGCCGGCGCTTTCACAGGACGTTGGCCAGCCACCTGAAGCCGCTTGTGCTCGAGATGATAGGCATAGGCGAACTGTGCGGCGATACCGATGACGACATAGATCGCGCCGACGGTAGGGCTCTTGTTGGTCACATAGAGAAGGACCTGGCCGGCCATGGCAAGGATCGTGCCCGCAACGAAGATGCTGAGCGAATGCCGCCCGAGGATCGTCAACGGATGGTTCGCCGAGCGCCGCAGCAGCGCTGATAAGGACGGTATGCTGACGATCAGATAGGCCAGCGCCAGCACATGCAGCAATCGCGGCAGCGACAGGAACGTCTTGTCGAAGCCGGTGACGACAGTCGGCAGGCCGAATGTCGCAAGATAATCGCCGATCACCCAGAGCTTGTCGCTCACCCAGATGAAGGACAGAAGCACATAGGCGGAAGCGAGCCCGATCAGCACGGGATGAACGAGGATCCGCCCGCCACGCTTCACATGCATGGTGGCAACGAAACCGATGACGAACAGGAACTGCCAGGACAGCGGATTGAGGAACCAGAATCCGTCAAGCAGTGTCGTGTGCGGCGCGATGTAATAGATGCCCGAAACAAGCCAGACGCTGGCGGACACGAGAAGCAGGAGCAGGGGATTTTTGGCCTCCAGCAGCATCATCAGCGGCAGCATCAGAAACAGGGCGCCATACATGGGCAGGATATTGTTGTAGCCGATCTGATGCCCGAGCGTCAGCAGCGCCGGAATGCCACGACCCGGATCCATCAGCAGCGCGAGGATATTCACCTCGCACAACAGGCCCTTCTGATGGAAGATCCACGCGCCGCAGATGAACAGTACCAGCGTCACGAAGGTGGTGATCATATGCGCGGTATAAAGGGTGAAGGCGCGCTTGACCGCCTTCCACATCATTGCCAGCCGATTGCCGCGGAGAAACTTCGTTCCATAGGCGAGGCCGACGGAGATTCCGGAGATCAGAACGAAAGCTTCCGCTCCATCGGAAAAGCCGAAGTTTTTCGTGGTCAGTTGCTCGAAGAACTGCCCCGGCACATGATTGATGAAGATCATGATCAGGGCCAAGGCCCTGAGGACATCCAACCGAGTGTCCCGCATCGCCGCAGGCTTTGGCAAACTCATTCGTTTTGCCGCAGCCGCGTCGATATTCACCCTCGAGTTCATCAAACTCTCCTGTTCCGACAATCAAATGCGATCGGGGCCAAAGAGTTCCCCCTTTGGCCCCGATCGTCGAAGCAAAACAGTGCGGAAAGCACTACTGTCCGATCGGATAGCCCTCTTCGGGATGGGCGATTGCCCTATCATTTATGGTGACCGAGTATCCCTCAGCATCGGGCGCTTTTGAGACGGAAATACGGTATTTTCCGCTCGGCAGTTCGAGGTCCGCCCCAAAGCCGTCCCATGTCGAAGGCAGCGCCGGCCTAACATACAGTCTGCCGTTTTTGACACGAATGCCAAGAATGCCTTCGATTGCTACGCGATACAGCCAGCCGGCCGATCCTGTGTACCAGGTCCAACCGCCACGGCCGGTCAATTCACCTTCACCGTAAATATCAGCGGCAACGACATAGGGCTCTACACGATAGGTATCGGCCTGATCACGATCGCGTGCATGGTTGACCGGATTGAGCATGTCGAAGCAATGCCAGGCGTCATCGCCGCGGTCCATTTCCGCCAGTGCCATCACGACCCAGGTGGCCGCATGCGTATACTGACCGCCATTTTCACGGACGCCCGGCGGATAGGACTTGATGTAGCCCGGATCGCGCGTGGACTTGGCAAAGGGTGGCGTAAACAGCCGGATGATCCGGTTGTCGTCGTCCACCAGTTTGTCGAGAACGGCATTCATCGCCTTCTCGCCGCGTGCCTTATCGCCTTCGCCGGAGAGAATGTTCCAGGACTGCGCGATCGAATCGATCTGGCACTCGAAATTCTCGCTGGAGCCGAGCGGGCTGCCGTCGTCGAAATAGCCGCGGCGATAATGACCGCCGTCCCAGCCCGCCGTTTCCAGCGCCTTGCGCAGTTCCGGCAGATGATCCGACCAGCGCTTGACGCGCTCCTTGTCGCCGCGAGCTTCCGCATAGGGGAGGAAGGCGGTGAGGGTACCGGCCAGGAACCAGCCGAGCCAGATGCTTTCGCCGCGACCCTGGATGCCGACGCGGTTCATGCCGTCGTTCCAGTCGCCGCCGAGGATCAGCGGCAGGCCGTTGCCGCCCTTGCGCTTGATCGCGAGATCGAGCGCCAAGGCCGCATGTTCGTAGACGCTGGCTTTGTCCTCAGAGACGGTCGGCTGATAGAAGACGTCGTGTGTGCCGGGCATCAGGGCAGCACCCTCGACGAAGGGAAGCTCCTCGTCCAGGATCGACCTGTCGTTAGTGACTGTGCAGTACTGGTTGATGGCATAGGCCAGCCAGACGACGTCATCGGAGATATGCGTGCGCACGCCGGCGCCGCTGCCGGGCAGCCACCAATGCTGCACGTCGCCCTCGCGGAACTGGCGCTGTGCCGCATTCAGGATCTGCTTGCGGGCAAGTTCCGGCGCATGCATCAGGAAGGCCAGCGTATCCTGCAGCTGATCGCGGAAGCCGAAGGCACCCGACGCCTGATAGAAGGCCGTGCGCGACATGATACGGCAGCCGAGGCTTTGATAGGGCAGCCAGGCATTGATCATGTTGTTCATCGCCTTGTCCGGCGTCGAAATCTTCACGCGGCCGGTGAAATCATCCCAGAAACCGCGGTTCGCCGAAAGCACCGCATCGAAGTCGGCCTTGCGGATATCCGCCACCAATGCACGCGCCTCTTCGAGCGAGGCGGTGTCGCCCATGTAGAAGCAGATCTCCTTCTGCTCGCCGGCCCCGATCGTCAGATCGAAGGCAAGAGCTGCGCAGGGATCGCCGTCCAGATCGGTCGAATTGGAGAGTACCGCACCGGAGACGACGGCCTCCGGCAACTGCACCGTGCCATGGCGGCCGATGAATTCGCGGCGGCTTGCCGAGAAGCTCGAATGCGCCTCGCTTGCCGCCATGAAGGCGATCCGCTTGGAATAATCGATGCTGTAGGGGTTGTTGGCAAACAGCGCGCCCGTCCCCTCGTCCAGCGACGAGAGGATGAAGGGCTTGGTCTTGTGCGGATTGATGCCGAGCACCCATTCCGCATAATTGTAGACCCGCAGCCGCCGGCTGCCCGTGCCCTTGTTGCTGAGGCGCAGGCGGAAGAGCTTGACCGGACGCTCGCGATCGACCGTCTGGGTCAGCTCCAGCGCCACGCCATCCTCTTCGCTCGAGAACACGGAATAGCCAAGGCCGTGACGGGTCTCGTACCGGACCTTCGGGTTACGGGACAGGCCCGCATAGGGTGTCATGACCCTGTTGCCATCGAGATCGGCCACGTAGAGCGCCTCGCCCGGGCGGTTGAGGACCATGTCGTTGGTCCAGGGCGTCAGCTGGTAGTCGCGCGAATTGTGGCTCCAGGTGAAGCCGCCGCCTTCGGCGGGCACGTGGAAGCCGAAACGCTCGTTGGTAATGACGTTGATCCACGGATGTGGCGTCGATTGTCCGCCGGCGAGCCGGACGACATATTCGCGGCCATCCTTGGCGAAACCACCATAGCCGTTCCAGAAATCGAGATCGTCCTGCGCTTCGAGCGCATCGGCAACAAAGACCGACTTCTGCGGCGCCATCGGCACTGCAAGTCGATTGACCGGCACCGGTCCGTCGGACTGCGAGGAGGCAAACAGCGTCGCCGCACGAGCAATCTGGTCAACGAGCTTGCCGTTTCGTGCGTGGAAGATTACGCGCGAGGCCGCGAGGATCTGCTGGTAGGTCTCGTTCTCGATCAGATCCTTGCGAACCGAGAAGATATTCGGCCGCAGCCCGTCGCCCTGATTGTGACGGACGTGCTCGACGAGCTTATCCAACTCGCTCTGCATTTCCTGGACATGATCCGAGGTGCGTTCGTTGACGATGACAAGATCGGCGTTGATGCCGCGCGAGCGCAGATAGTCCGCCGCACTCAGCGCTTCTCTCGCGATTTCGAGATCGATATCGTCGTTGATGCGCAGGGTGAAGATCGGGAAATCACCCGATATGGTCACCGGCCAGAGCGCCGATTGCGAATGCAGACCGGCCAGCACGGTGGCGCCGTCGGCGCGCAGGTGCATGTCCGGATAGACGAGGTAGCGGGCAAGCTTCTGGAAGGCTGCCGCCTGCTGCGAGGTGACGCCGACATGGCGCATCTGCATTTGCGTGCGCGTCCAGGCCTGCGTGAGCTCGACCCCGAAAGTATCGGGATTGCGATAGCGGTCGACCGCCTTGTCGACGTCCTCGCGGCTGGGTGCTGCAATCGTCCAGAAGATCACGCTGACCTTCTTGCCGGCCGGAACGCGCACGACGCGACGCAGCGACAGGCAGGCGTCCATGGTGAAGCCGTCCGTACCGGAGAGCGTTGCGCCCGGATCGAAAGCCGCAGCTTCGGCAAGCGTGCGGCCGCGGCCGAGGAACTTGCGGCGGTCCGTCTCGAATTCCGTCGGGCGTTCGGAGCCGGCATTGTCGACGACCAGATGGGCGACCGACATATCCGGCTCGTTATAGTCGCGCTTGTTGCGCTCCGCCCGGATCATGTCGCCCTTGCCGCCGATCTCGGTGCGCACGAACATGCGCGCGAAGACCGGATGACCCGAATCGACATCGTCGCTGGCGATGGCCGGCTCGAGATAGGAGGTGACTTCGATGAAGCGATCCTCCGCGCCCATGTTGAGCAGCGTCACGCGGCGGCCTTCGGCATCGTGTTCGGTCGCAACGATGCACTCGACCTCGCTGGTGAGGTCGCCCACGGTCTTGCTGTACTCAGCCTTTTCGTCGCTGAAAGTGACCTTGACCTTTTCGCCTTCGACACTGCGCGGCTCTGCGGTTGCCGACCACCATTGGCCGGAAGCGGTATCGCGCAGGAAGATGAAGGTGCCCCAACGGTCTTCCGTCGGATCCGGGCGCCAGCGCGAGACCGACAGGCTGTTCCAGCGTGAATAACCGGCGCCGGTCGCCGTCAGCATGACCGAGTAGTGACCATTGGACAGGAAGGCGAGTTCGCGATCCTGCGTGGCCGGATCGGCGATCTTGCGGATCTCCGGACGCAGCAGATCTTCCTGGATGTTGGCCGGCTGGTCGCTCTCGTGCTTGGCGGCCATGACCGGAATATCGCGCGGAGCCTTTTCCTGCAGCAGCAGTTCGGCAGCTTCGATCACCGGATCGGCATGGAAGAGTTCACGCAGACGGCCATTGAAGGCGACGTTGGCAATGGCGGCGATCGACATGCCGTGATGGTGCGCATAGTAGTTGTAGACAACAGCGCATTTCTTGCCCTCGGGAACACGGGTCGGCGTGTAGTCCACGGCGTCGTGGAAGCCGTAGATGCCGAGCGCGCCGACCTTGCGCAACTTCTGCAGATTCTCCAGTGCGGCGGCCGGGCGATACTGGCTGGCGAGGATCGAGGCATATGGCGCGATGACGGCATTCTGGCCGAGGCCGCGCTTCAAGCCGAGCGAAGGCACGCCGAAATTGGTGTACTGGTAGTGCATATAGTGGTCGCGGGCATTGAAGGCCGCTTCCGAAATGCCCCAGGGGATGCCGGTGCCGAGGCGCTTGGCATAGTTCATCTGTTCCTGGACGATCAGATTGTTCGTCTGGTTCAGGATACCGCCCTGACGCTCCTGCATGACGAGCGGCGGCATCAGATATTCGAACATCGAACCCGACCAGGATACCAGCGCGCCGCGCGACCCCACAGGCACGACCTGACGGCCGAGACGATACCAATGCTCGGTCGGCAGATCGCCCTTGGCGATGGCGAAAAGGCTGGTGAGGCGGGCTTCGGAAGCCAGCAGATCGTAGCAGGCGGCATCGAGTTCGTTCGTCTCGACGCGGAAACCGATGGAGAGCAGGCGCCGCTCCGGGCGATAGAGGAAGCCGAATTCCATGCCGAAGGCGATCTCCCGCATGCGGTCGCGCAGCTTCGTCAGGCGCTGGCGCAGCGAATCGACGTTGGCGAGATCGAAAATGCTGTCGGCGATATGGCCTTCGCAGACCTTCACCAGCGTTTGCGACCAGGTGAGCACTTCGCCGCTCTGCGGAGACTTGACCTCATGATCGAGGTTGCCCGCCAGCTTCTGGATATCCTGCGCCAGAACCGAGAGGTTGATGACGCGGATGGAGGCGAACTCATGCTCGCGCTTGACGGCGACGAGCGCGTTCTGGAAGCCGGCGATGCGCTCTTCCAGGCGGCGGCGCAGAGGCCGCACGGTCTTGCGATCGTCCGGGAGCTCGGCAAGCGTCTCGGCGAGAATGCCGGCAACGTCGCCGATGCCGTCGAGATTGCCCTGCATATGCGCCGAGGGCGCTTCCGCCCAGATGCGGCAGGCCGAGGACACAGCGATCAGATGACCGGCGAAATTGCCGCTGTCGACAGCCGAGACATAACGCGCGCCCATCGGCTTCAGCGTATCGGTGTGATACCAGTTGCACAGGTGCCCGCGGAACTTTTCGAGCTTCTCGACGGTCGCCATGGTCTTTTCCATGCGATCGATGGTTTCCTCGAAGGAAATCCAGCCGAAATGACGCGCGGAGATGATCGACAGGAAATAGACGCCGATATTGGTCGGCGAGGTGCGCGATGCCACAACCGCATTCGGGGTCTGCTGCACGTTGTCAGGCGGCAGATGGTTCTGCTGCTCGACCACGAACGTATCGAAATAACGCCAGGTGCGGCGAGCGATCTTGCGCAGCTCGGCCGAGACGCTTTCCGGCACGTCAAGCCTGTCTTCGGTTTCCGCCGACTGGCTGACATACCAGGCGATCGCCGGCGACAGCATCCAGAGCAGCGCAAAGGGAATGCCGACGAAGAAGGCGTTGTCGCCGGAAAGCGAGGCGAAGGCGAGGGCCAGCAGCGCCAGCACCGGCGCATGCCACATGACGCGATAATGGCCGAGGATCGTCGTCTGCGCGGCGGCTTGGGCGCTGGCGGCCGTGCGCCATTGCAGCATCAGCTTGCGGCTGACGAAGGCGCGATAGAGCGAGCGGCCGATGGCATCGGCCATGATGCAGGCGCCGTCGGCGATGAAGACGATGCGCAGCGCCACTTGCGCATTGGCGGCGCGAATATCGGTCCAGACCGTATAGAGATGGGCGCGCGCGATGATATCGCTGGTGCGGGGGATGATGCCGTTGATGAGCGACAGCGTCGGCGCCACGAACAGGCAGAAGATCAGCAGGATCTGCCACAGAAGCGCGGCAAGCGGTCCCATGAAATACCAGCCGAGAACGGAGGCGAAGAACCAGGCGATCGGCGTCAGCGAACGACGCAGATTGTCCACCATCTTCCAGCGGCCGAGGCCGGTCACGCCGCGCTTCGGATTGAAGAGATAGGGAAGGAGCTGCCAGTCGCCGCGGGCCCAGCGATGCTGGCGCGAGACTTCGACTTCATAGCGGATCGGAAAGTCCTCGACGAGCTCGCAGTCGGTGACCAGCGCGCAACGCGCCATCGAGCCTTCGAGCAGGTCGTGGCTGAGAACAGCGTTCTCCTCGATCTTGCCCTTCAGCGAGGCCTCGAAGGCGTCGACATGATAGAGGCCCTTGCCGGTGAAGGTGCCTTCCTCGACCAGATCCTGATAGACGTCGGAAACGGCGAAGACGTAAGGGTCGAGGCCGCGATTGACCGAGAAAACGCGCTGGAACACCGACGCATCCTTGCCCGTCGTCAACGACGGGGTGACGCGCGGCTGCAGCACGCCATAACCGCGAACGACGCGCTTGCTGTCGGGATCGAATACGGGCCGGTTGGTCGGATGATGCAGCTTGCCGACGAGCTTGGTGACCGTATCGCGCACCAGGCGCGTATCGGAATCGAGCGTCATGACATATTGCACATCCTTCGGCACCGTGTTGGCGCCAGGCAGGAAGGTGGTGTCGCGGTCGCCGCGCAGGAGCATGTTCAGCTCATGCAGCTTGCCGCGCTTGCGCTCCCAGCCCATCCAGGCGCCTTCGGCCGGATTATAGAGACGGCGGCGATGCAGCAGGTAAAAGCGCTGCTTGCCGTCCTCGTCGTAGCGGGCTGCGAGATTGGCCACTTCGCGGCGGGCGTAGTCCAGGATTTCCAGATCGCGCTCGCTCTCTTCCTCCTGGCTATCAGGCCAGTCGCTGAGCAGCGCGTAGTAAACTTCGCCGCGCGGATTGGCGAGGTAGTGAACCTCGAGATTGCGGACGAGCTCGTCGACGCTGTCGCGATTGCCGATCAGGGTCGGCACGACCACAAGCGTGCGGGCTTCTTCCGGAATGCCTTCCTTGTATTCGTAGCCGACGAGGCGCGCCGGCGTCAGATACATGGTGACGACGAAATTGAAGAGGCCGGTCGCACCCTCGGAGGCTGGCAGCGAGAACATCAGCAGCAGGATGACGGTTTCAGCCCAGCCCATGCCGGCCTGGATCATGTAATAGCCGACGACGCCTAGCACCACGGCGGTGAGAAACAGCACCGGCGCCGCGATCGCCAGCCAGTTGAGCTTGCGCCACTGGCGCACGAAGCTCGTCGATATCGGCGGACGATAGCCGATCGCCTTCTCCAGCTTCTCCGTTTGCTGGCCTATGATGAAATCGCCGATATTCGGCTCATGGGGCTCATGTTCGCCGGACGCCGTCGCCGCCGCGGTCATCACCATGGCGACCTGGGCGATCTCCATTTCGGTCTTTTCGGAACGGCGCGCAAGCTTTTCAATGCGGCGGCGATAGCTGTTGCGCGAGCCCGGATCGAGCTTGGCATAGTCGGTCTCGTCCCACAGCAGCTTGTCGACCGCACTGACGTCTTCCACCCAGACCGACCAGTCTGTGTCGTCGATCAGGCGCAGGCTCTTGATGATGTTGCCCATCGTCACGTTGCCTGATGACAGCCGATTGTGCTCGGCCATCATGACGCTTTCGGCGTCGGTGCCGGCTTCGGTCAGCCGCTTTTCCATCCAGGTGACGGCAAGGCCTGAAGTGTGCGAGCCGTCGCGCAGGCGATAGAGGAACTGCGTGGCGAAGGTATTGTCCGACGTATAGGGCTCGAGTGTCTTCAGGAATTCGGCGACCTTGGCCTCGTCGTTGAGGCGGATCAGCTCGTCGACGGCGGCATTGGCCTTTTTGCGCGTGAGACGGCTCTGCTCGACGCGGCTCGAAATGCGGCGCAGATTGTCGACGAGAATATATCGAACCAGCGACGGAACGGCCCAGAGCTCGCCGATCTTCAGCATCTCTACCGACTGGAAGCCTTCGACCAGCGCCAGCAGGCCCGGACCGGAAACCGTGCTGTGCGTATGGGCGACATAGAGCCAGGCCAGCGCCATCGTGCGCGGCATGACCATGCCGCCGAGGGTGATCGTCTGCAGCTGATCGTAGAATTTCTTCGGGAAATCGCGGCGGACTTCCTGAATGGCTTCTTCGATGATGTAGTGGTTGTCGAGCAGCCATTCGGCGGCCGGCGTGATCGATTCACCGGCGTCGACATCGGCATTGGCCGAGCGATAGACGCGCAGAATCTCTTTTTCGTTCTCCTTGTGTCGCGCAAAGAAGTCGAACGGTGCAAAGCCCGGCAGCTTGGTGTTGGCGCCATTGCGGGCGAAGGTCGCGCCGCATTCCCGTATCTGCTCGTTGGAGAAATAGGTCGCGCGGATCGCATCGTTGTGATCGATCTGCTTGGCTTCAGAATCGCGCGGCGTAACGGTGGAGAGATTTTGAGATGTCATGGATTCGGGTTCTGGGTCCAAACAGAGTGAGTGGCATTGCCGCCTTTATCGTTTTTGCCCTGCCTGACACAAGAATTCACGCATCTGGACCCTTTTGCTTCGCTTCCCGGCGGGCGAAGGGGGTGAATTCGAGGTGACAGCTTAGAACAAACATATAGAGGCGAAGATTTTCACGGGCGGTTTTTGAGAATAATGGCGATTTCCATCATCCCAAAGGAAGTGTCCGTGAAACTGGATATGCGGCTAAATGGTTCCGGCCGCGATCCGCACACGTCAACGACAATCGATCAAGGTCATGAGGCATTCTCCTTGGGCTGATTCATCCAATTGCGGAAATTCAGCATGGTTCGGCATATTGAACCCTCAATATCCCGCAGAAGATGAACTTAAACTGAACCCCCTCAAAAGATTCGCAAATTCCTTTCGGGACGCATCGGCTCCGGAAGCGATTAAGGCCGATTGGCTGACCATAAGCGAGCTACCGCCTGAAACGGAGACACCGCAAAACCTACTCGTCGCCATCCCGCGATGACAAAGTCACGCTCATTTCGAGCCTGGGAAGCGCGACGCACCTGCGCGCAAGGGTTACTTGGCATTCTACATGCCGCCAAACGCCTGATTGCGCCCGGCCGCCTCCCGAAATCTCTCTCATCTTTGCGGGAAGCTTACTGTTTTCACGAGGCGTATACCATCGGGTCGGGCAAATTTTCTTTGTCCGGCAAAGTTCCGTCAGTCGGATGGAGAGGAATTGTCCCAAGTGGAAATGGAGGTTTGAAAAGCAGCATACCCAAACGACGCGGCTCGACATCGCAGTCAGCCACGCTTGTCAGCACTTTATATTATAGGAATGGTCTGCATCGTCGCAGATGGCGGTCACGCCAACCGCCTCGCGAACAGCGTGTTTAAACAACGATGCCGCAAACAATGGCCGCGACGAAAAGAAACGCCGCGGAAAACAGAACGACATGAATCGCCATCTGTATCTTGTGCCGCGTCTTCGCGGCGCGCTTGGAACCATCGAACTGATTCACATGCGTATTCGATATACCCAAATTCGCCATGTGTTGCCTCCGTTCGTTTTTTATTTATATCTCATGGGCCAAGCCCAAGGCGGATATTCATATATTTCCTATCATTAGGTAGACATGAATTTCCGTTCAGAACTCCGTCTGAGAAAAATTAAACCACTGGACTGCTAGGGGCCCGAAAGATCGGCAAAGCCAAAATCAGCAGAGAATGCGGCGAGCCCAAATCAAACTGCGCTCTATGGCGCTTGCATCAGCGACCTGCTCTTCGGCAGGACCTGTCCGGCGGCGGCTGTTTTCTTCCGAAAGAGCGGCGGCCCCTACGCGTTCCTCTTTCGCCGGCACCGGCGGATGAAGATAGCCCATGGTCATGCCACCCATGAAAAACATGCCTGCCTCCACTTAACGTCTGACCCTTGATCGGGATCACGAAAGTTAACTGCTATTAACGAGATCATGACATAATTGCGGCGGGTGTCAATAGTCTATACGATTGGTCGTGTTTCGATGGGCCATTCGTTAACGAGCGCGCGGGGTCTGGAGACCGTCCGATCAGGTGCGGACGAAGCCCTTGCTGGCGATCATCAGATTGCGCGTATAGTCTTCCTTCACGTCGCCCGCCGCCAGGTCTTTTGCACTCAGCCGCTCGACAACGGCGCCGTTGCGCATGACAGCGAGACGTTCGCACATATGCGTGACGACGCCGAGATCGTGGCTCACCATGACGAAGGTCAGATGGCGGTCCTTGCGTATCTGTTCGAGCAGATTGAGCACCTCGGCCTGCACCGAAGCATCCAGCGCCGACGTCGGCTCGTCGAGCAAAAGGATGGAGGGTTCGACGATCAGAGCGCGGGCAATGGCGACGCGCTGACGCTGGCCACCGGAGAGCTGGTGCGGATAGCGGAAGCGAAAGCCGGTTCCGAGACCCACTTCATCGAGCGCCCTCGCAATGCGCTTTTCGCCGTCGCCGATACCATGGATCACCAGCGGCTCCAGCAGCAGCCGATCGATCGTCTGGCGCGGATGCAGGGAGCCATAGGGGTCCTGGAACACCATCTGCACCTGGCGATAGAAAGCCTTGCTGCGTTTTGCTCCCTTCAACTGCTCGCCGCCGATGCGGATCCTGCCATCGCTGACGGGCGCAAGGCCCGCGACAGCGCGCAGCAGCGTCGACTTGCCGGAACCGGATTCGCCGACCAGACCGAAGGATTCGCCCTTGTTCACCTCGACGCTGACGGCATCGAGAGCGTAGTAACCATCATAGACGACGCTGAGGCCGTCAACCGCGAGCGCCACCGTCATGCCGCCCACTCCGGCTTGCGATCGAGAACCGGCAATGGATGGCGGTTCTCGCCGATGACCGGCATGCAATTCAGCAGACCGCGCGTATAGGGATGCTGGGCGTTATTGAGCTCGGAAGCCTTGATTTCCTCCACGACCTTGCCTGCATACATGACGATCACGCGATCGCAGAAGGAGGAAACCAGCCGCAGGTCGTGTGACACGAAAATCAGTCCCATGCCGCGCTCCGACACCAGCTTGTCCATGATCCTGAGCACATCGAGCTGCACGGTGACATCGAGAGCGGATGTCGGCTCGTCGGCGATCAGAAGCTCAGGCCCGGCAATCAGCATCATCGCAATCATCACACGCTGGCCCATGCCGCCCGATACTTCATGCGGATGCAGGTCGTAGACGCGCTTGGGATCGCGGATCTGCACGGCCTCCAACATCGCCATGGCGCGGTCGCGCGCTTCTCCCCTGCCCACCTTCTCATGCGTGCGCAGCGTCTCGGTGATCTGCCGGCCGATGGGCATGACAGGATCGAGCGAATATTTCGGATCCTGCAGCACCATGGCGATGCGCTTGCCGCGCAAAGACCGCCGCTCCTTGGCCGAGACCGACAGCAGCTCGATACCGCTGAAATTCAGCGTGTCGGCGCTGACGAGAGCGTGCGGCGGCGTCAGGCCCATGATAGCCCGGCCCGTCTGCGACTTGCCGGAGCCGCTTTCGCCGACGATGCCGAGCCTTTCGCGGCCGAGCGTGAAGGACACGCCGCGCACCGCTTCGATGACGCCCGTGCGCGTCGGATAACGAACCCTCAGGTTTTCTACGGTCAACATCGTCGTCATTGGCCGCTCTCCTTCGGATCGAGCGCGTCGCGCAGACCGTCGCCGAGCAGGTTGAAGCCGAGGCTGACGATCAGGATCGCAATGCCGGGCATGGCCGCCACCCACCACTGGTCGAGATAATATTTGAAGCCGTTTGCGATCATGACGCCCCATTCCGGCAGGGGCGGCTGCGCGCCGAGGCCGAGAAAGCCGAGACCGGCCGCGGTCAGGATGACGCCGGCCATATCGAGCGTCACACGCACGATCACCGAGGAGATGCACAGCGGCATGATGTGGCGGAAGATGATGCGCAGCGACGAGGCGCCCATGAGCTGCACGGCGGCGATATAATCGGAGTGACGCACCGTCATCGTTTCCGCCCGCGCCAGACGCGCATAGGGCGGCCAGGAGGTGATCGCGATGGCAATGACGGCGTTCTCGATGCCCGCCCCGAGCGCACCGGCAAAGGCGAGCGCCAGCACCAGCTTCGGGAAGGCGAGGAAGATGTCTGTGATGCGCATCAGCACGGTGTCGACCCAGCCGCCCAGGTAGCCGGAAACCATGCCGATGATGAGCCCGATCGGCGCCGATATGATCGCCACCAGCACGACGATGTAGAGCGTCCACCGCGAACCGTAGATGAGGCGGGAAAGGATGTCGCGCCCGAGATCATCCGTGCCGAGAAGATAGCCCGGCGTGCCCGGAGGCTTCAGATAGGCATTGGTCAGATCGCCGATGACGGGCGAATGCGGCGCGATGACATCGGCAAGCGCTGCCACCAGCACGAGCGCAATGATGATCAGCAATCCGACAACGGCCAGGCGATTGGCGGAGAATTGCCGCCAGGTGACATAGGCACGCCCGAGCCTTGCCTGCCGGCGCGACTGCGGCCGGTCGGACAGCAGCCAGTCACGCCAGCCGAGGTGGGTGGTCTCAGCGGTCGCCGTCATTTACGTCGCGTCCTTGGGTCGAGGGTCCGATAGAGCAGATCGGAGAACAGGTTGATGCCGATGAAGACCGTGCCGACGACGATTGTGCCGCCGAGAACGGCGTTCATGTCGGCATTGCGCAGCGAACTGGTGATGTAGAAGCCGATACCCGGCCAAGAGAACACGATCTCCGTCAGCACCGAACCCTCCAGCAGTCCGGCATAGGACAGCGCGATCACCGTGATCAGCGGCACCGCTGCGCTGCGCAGGGCATGGCCCCAGATCACCCGCGTCTCCGAAAGACCCTTTGCGCGGGCAGCGACGATATATTCCTGGCCCAGTTCGTTCAGCATGAAGCTGCGCGTCATGCGACTGATATAGGCGAGCGAGAAATAGCCGAGCAACGACGCCGGCAGGATGATGTGGCGGAAGACGTCCCAGAAGACGTCCCACTGCCCCTGCAGAGCGCTGTCGAGCAGATAGAAGCCGGTGATCGGCGTGAAGGTATATTCGTAGGCGATGTCGATGCGGCCGGGATAGGCCACCCAATTCAGCTTCGCATAGAAGATGACCAGCGACACCATGGCCAGCCAGAAGACCGGCACGGAATAGCCGACGAGGCCGATGACGCGGACGATCTGGTCGATGAAACTGTTGCGGCGCACGGCGGCAAGCACGCCGAAGGGAACCCCGAAAATCGCACCGATGATCGTGCCGACGGTCGCAAGCTCCATCGTCGCCGGAAAGACGCGCTTGATGTCGTCCATGACCGGATTGGTCGTCAGCACCGACGTGCCGAAATCGCCGGTAAGCGCGCTCACCAGATAGTAGTAGAACTGCTGGTACAGCGGCTGATCGAGATGCATTTCGCGGCGCAGGCGATCAATCACCTGCGCAGGCGCATGATCGCCGGCAATCGCCAGCGCCGGATCGATCGGGATCACCCGTCCGATGAAGAAGGTGACGGCCAGAAGGCCGAGATAGGTCGTGATCGCAACGACGAGGAATCGCAGCAGACCCATGAAAAAAGGAGCGGCACGGCCCTTCTTGGGCCGCACCTGCATTTTCCGCTCGACAGTGCTCAAAGGACTAATCCTGCCGGATTATCACTTTGACACCGGCCAGACAAAGTTGGTGTCGAAGGTCGGACCGAGCTTGAAGTCCTTCACGTCCTTGCGATAGCCGGCAACTTCCGTCTGCTGGAACAGGATGACGAAGGGGCTGGCATCCAGGAACTTCTTCTGGATGTCCTGATACATGGCGGCACGCTTGGCGGCATCGCCCTCGAACAGCGCTGCCTTGGTTTCCTTCTCCAACTCAGGCGTCGTCCAGGTATTGCGCCAGGAGAGCGTCTTGTTCGAGCTGCCGTCAGAATTGTCGTCGTTGGTCGTGAAGGTATCGGCGTTGGAATGGGGATCCCAATAGTCGTTGCCCCAGTTGCCGAAATAGATGTCGTGATTGCGGGCGCGATATTTGGTCAGCTTCTGCTTGCCGTCGCCGGGGATGATCTCCACCTTGATGCCTGCCTGGCCGAGCGTCTGCTGGATCGATGTGGCGACACCGGTATCCGGCTCGATGCTGCGCACGTCCATGGTCACGGAGAAGCCGTTGGGCAAGCCGGCCTTGGCGAGCAGTTCCTTGGCCTTGGCGATATCGAGCTTGAACGGATTTTCATCCAGCGCACCGAGCAGGCCCTTCGGCTCGAAGGTCTGATGGATTTCGCCGATACCCTTGATCAGGGTCTTGCCGATGGCATCGTAATCGACAAGGTACTTGAACGCCTGCTGCACTTCCGGCTTGGCAAGGTTCGGGTTCTTCTGGTTGAGGCTGATGTAGTAGATCGTGCCCTTCGGCGCGTTGGTGGAGGCAAGCTGGGCGTTCTTCTCGATGGCTGCGAGATCGGTCGGCGACAGGTTGCGGGCAACGTCGATATCGCCGTTCTCCAGCGCCAGACGCTGCGCCGAGCTTTCCTTCATGAAGCGGTAGATGACGCGGGCGAGCTTCGGCTTTTCGCCGTAGTAATTGTCGTTGCGCTCGAGGACGACGGCTTCGTTGGCGCGCCATTCACGCAGCTTGAACGGGCCGGAGCCGGCAAAACCGGTCTTCAGCCAGCCATTGCCGAAGTCGTTGTCGTATTTGCTGTCGGCCGATGGCGTCACCGGCTTGACGTGCTGCAGCACCAGCTTCTTGTCGACCACTTCGGCGACGGTCGCGGTCAGGCAGTTCAGCACGAAGCTCGGTGCGTAGGGCTTGTCGACGGTGAAGACGAAGGTATTCGGATCGGTGGCCTTGGCCTTTTCCGTCACATTGTCGCCGGTCAAGCCGAACTGGGTAAGAATGAAGGCCGGGCTCTTGTTGATCTTGACGACGCGCTCGAAGGACCATGCCACATCATCGGCGGTGATCGGATTGCCGGAGGCGAATTTCAGGCCGGGCTTCAGCTTGAACGTATAGGTCAGATGATCATCGGAAACCGACCAGCTCTCGGCAAGATCGCCCTGGATCTTGGAGGTGTCTTTGATATCGAGGCGAACGAGCAGGCTGTAGCTGTTGCCGGTGATTTCGGCAGCGGAAAGTTCATAGGCTTCCGCCGGGTCCATGCTCAGAATGTCGTCGAAGGAAAAACCTTCGACCAGCGTGTCCTTCGGCGTTGCGGCAAAAGCGCTCGGCACGGCCATTGTCAGAATAGAGAGAGCAACACCGGCCGTAAGGACGCGGAAGCTGCGGTTCATTCTGGTAATCATCATTGTTTTCGTTCCCTTCTTTGAGCTTTTATCAATATTGCGACGCGCGTGTTGCGCTGCCTTCCTTCCAAGCGGACGCCAGGATGCGAAGCCAGTTCTCCCTACACAGCTTTACAAGATCGGCTTCAGCATAACCAACGTTCCGAAGGGCGGCAATCAGCTTCTGGTTACCCGCCGCATCACTGATTTCCTCGGGAATCGTCGCGCCGTCGAAGTCCGATCCGAGGCCGACGCAATCGATACCGACGCGGCTGACCAGATGATCGACATGACGCACCATGGCTTCGATCGGCGTATTGGCATCAGAGCGGGCATCTTCGCGCAGCATGGCCGTCGCGTAGTTCAGGCCGACAATGCCGCGGCTTTCCTTGATTGCGCCGAGCTGCTTGTCGGTGAGATTGCGGGCAACGGGCGTCAGCGCATGCGCATTGGAGTGGCTGGCCACAAGCGGCTGATCCGAGGTCTTGGCCACATCCCAGAAGCCCTTCTCGGTGATATGGGCGAGATCGATGAGGATACCCAGCCGGTTGCATTCGCGCACCAGCGCAAAGCCCGCATCCGTCAGGCCCGGGCCGGTATCCGGAGAGCTCGGATAGGCAAAAGGCACACCGTGGGCGAAGACATTGTTGCGGCTCCAGACGGGGCCGAGCGAACGCAGCCCCGCCGCATAGAAGGTTTCGAGCGCGACGAGGTCGGCATCGATGGCTTCGCAGCCCTCCATATGCATCACGGCTGCGAAAATGCCCTTCTCCATGCAATCGCGAATTTCTCCGGTGGTACGGCAGAGCTTCCACGCGCCGGCGCGATCGAGCCGCAGCGCGATCGCCGCCATTTCCAGCGCGATATCGAGCGACGGCGCCCGCTCCAGGGGAGCAGCAAGCGGCGTTGCGTAATGACCGTTGCGATCGGGATCGGCGAAGACGAGGTCGCCTGATGGAATGTAGATGGCGCAGAGACCGCCGGCCAGACCGCCCGCTTTGGCGCGCGGCGCATCGATATGACCGCTCGATATCCCATCCTTGAATTCGGCGATCGGGTCGGCGCCATCGCGCTCGTGATGCCAGAGTCTCAACAGAACGTCATTATGACCATCGAATACGGACTGCATTGTCTATCCTGGGTGAAGCTCATGCGGAGCAGATGGAAAGCGGCCAGAATAGAAAAGCTGGCGGGATTCGCCATACCCAAATGAAAAAAATTTGCATTTGCATGGAATGCCGGATGCAAATGAAAAAGGCGGGGCAAAACCCCGCCTCGGATCATCGATCCTGTTTCAGGCGTTTCAGCGTTTCGCCCGCTTCTTCTGGCGGTAGACGTCGATGGCGACGGCGGCGATGATGATGACGCCCTTGGCGATTTCCTGGTAGTACGCGTCGACGTTCAGGAAGGTGAAGCCGGAAATCATCACGCCGAGGATGACCGTGCCGATCACCGTGCCGGCGATGCGCCCCACGCCGCCGGTAAGCGAGGTACCGCCGATGACGGCGGCTGCGATCGCGTCCAATTCATAGGTCACACCCATGCCGGCCTGCGCCGTCTGGACGCGGGCGGCGGTGATGATGCCGGCAAGCCCGGCCAGAAGCCCCGCAATTGCATAGACCTTGACCAGATGCCCCTCGACATTGATGCCCGACACGCGCGCTGCCTGCATGTTGGCGCCGATCGCATAGGTGAACTTGCCGTAGCGGGTGTAGCGCAGCACGACATGGAACGCGACCGCGATGATCAGGAAAACGATGACGGGCCAGATTCCGGAACCGATGAAATTGAACTGCTCGGTGAGGCCGGAGATCGGCTGTCCCTTGGTGTAGAGCTTCGACAGGCCGCGCGCCGAGACCATCATGCCGAGCGTGGCGATGAAAGGCGGAATTTTCGTCCGGGTGATGAGCTGACCGTTGATATAGCCGGCAAGCAGGCCGATCAAAAGCCCGACGCCGATCGGAACGAAGAAGGGCATGTCGGTCAGCGCCGGATAGACGGCCCGCGCCCAGGTGGAGGACTGGGCAAAACTCGCAGCGATCATGGCGGTCAGGCCGACGACGGAGCCCGACGACAGATCGATCCCGCCGGTTATGATGACCTGCGTCACGCCGATGGAGATGATGCCGATGACGGAGACCTGCAGAATCATGATCTTCAGGCGCTGCACGTTCATCAGGAAGCTCTGCCCGACGAAGATCCAGCCAAGGATTTCGCAGACGAGTGCAATGCCGATCAGCACGAGGAAGATGCCGAGTTCGGGCGGAACACGGCGACGTCTCGGACGCGTCAATGCCGGTGCGGCCGCCTCTGCAACTTTGCTAACCATGGTTCAATCCTCCCTTGCGATGATTGACGGCGTCACTGCGCCGCCAGCTCCATCACCTTCACTTGAGTTGCTTCCGCTCGATCCAGGAATCCGGTGACCCGTCCCTCATGCATCACCATGATGCGGTCGCTCATGCCGAGTACCTCGGGCATTTCCGACGAGATCATGACGACGGCGACGCCGTCGCGCGCCATTTCGGTGACCAGGCGATGGATTTCCGCCTTGGCGCCGACATCGATGCCGCGCGTCGGCTCGTCCAGGATCAAAATGCGAGGCTTGGTAAGCAGCCACCGGCCGATCAGCGCCTTCTGCTGATTGCCGCCGGAAAGATTTTCGATCCGCTCATCAAGGTTCGGCGTCTTGACGCGCAGCTTGCGCGCCATCTCCTCGCAGGCCTGCTCCACAGAGCCCTCCTGCACGAAGCCGCCACGCACGAACTTGTCGTGCAGCACGGCGACCTGCATGTTTTCGAGCACGCTGAGGATCAGCAGACAGCCGGTGTCCTTGCGGTCTTCGGTCAGAAACGCCATGCCGTGACGGATCGCCGCCGCCGGCGAGGAAATCTCGACCTTCTTGCCGAAAAGCTCGATCGTGCCTGACGATGCCGGCGTCACGCCGAAGATCGTCTCGGCGACATTCGATCGCCCGGAGCCGACCAGTCCGGCAACACCGAGGATTTCGCCGGCCCTGACATCGAAGGAAACATTCGAAAAGACGCCGTCGAGGCTCAAGTCCTTGACCGAAAGGACGGTTTCGCCGATCGGCACCTCCTCCTTCGGGAACATCTGCGTGATCTCGCGACCGACCATCATACGGATGATGTCGTCGCGGGTGACATCGGTGGACGCATGCGTGCCGATATACTTCCCGTCGCGGAAGACCGAGAATTCGTCGGCGATCTCGAACAGCTCGTTCATCTTGTGGGTGATGTAGACGATACCGATGCCCTGTTCGCGCAGGCCGCGGATAATCTCGAACAGATGCGCCACCTCGCGCTCGGTCAGCGCCGAGGTAGGCTCGTCCATGATCAGCACGTCGGAATCGTAGGAGACCGCCTTGGCGATTTCGACCATCTGCCGGCTGGCAACCGAAAGCTCGCTGACCTGGATTTCGGGATCGATCGAAATGTTGAGGCGGCGGAAAAGCTCTTCGGTCTTGCGGCTCATCTCGGCGTGATCGACGAAACCGAAGCGGTTCTTCGGCTCGCGCCGGATCCAGATATTCTCGGCAACAGTCATGAACGGCATCAGGTTGAGCTCCTGATGGATCATCGCAATGCCGTTTTCCAGCGCATCCAGCGGCGATTTCAGCCGGATCTCGACGCCCTTGAGGCGCACTTCGCCCTGGTCTGGAATATAGATGCCGGCAAGGATCTTCATCAGCGTCGACTTGCCGGCGCCGTTTTCGCCCATCAGCGCATGCACAGTGCCGCGCTTCAGACGGAAGGAAACATCGTCGAGGGCCAGGACGCCCGGAAATTCCTTGCGGATGCCTTCTGCGCTGAGCAGGTAGGCGGCGTTGGGGACGGCGCCGCTGGCGCGTACCGCAGCCATGGTGGATGGGCTGACAGCCATTTTTTCCTCCCGGGCAGCTCGGATTTATGAGGATGCGGGCTCAAACGCCCGCATCCGTCGATCATCGCACCGTCAGTTCTTCTTGACGAAGTCCTTGACGTTTGCCGGCGTCACGAGCTGGAAGGGAATGTAAACCTTCTTCTCGATCTTATCACCCTTGGCGAGCTTCAGCGCGGCATCCACGGCGCCCTTGCCCTGACCGGCGGCATCCTGGAATACCGTGACCTTCAGGTCGCCGGCCTGCATCGCAGCCAAGGCATCCTGCGTCGCGTCGACACCGGCGACGACGATCTTGTCGAGCGACTTGCCGGAAGCCTTCAGCGCCTGGATGGCGCCGATCGCCATTTCGTCGTTGTTGGAGATCACGGCATCGAATTCGATGCCGCTGGAAAGCCAGTTGGTCATCAGGTCGGCGCCCTGGGTACGCTGCCAGTTGGCAGTCTGCTCCTGGACGATGGTAATGCCCTTGCACTGGTCGGTGGCGATAACGTCATGCACGTCCTTCGTGCGCATGCGAGCAGCCTGGTTGGACAGCTCACCCATCATGACGACAGCCTTGCCCTTGCCGCCGAGAAGCCGGCAAACTTCCTTGGCTTCCAACGTGCCGGATTCCTGCTCGTTGGATGCGACGAAGGCCTGCTTGTCCGGAAGGCTGTCGACGTTCGCCGGCTCGCGGTTGACGTAGATCAGCGGGATCTTGGCATCGGCAGCCAGTTTGGAGATGGCAGCCGTCGCGTCGGTATCGACCGGGTTGACGATGATGGCATCGACCTTACTGGCGATGAAGTTCTGAATCTGGCTCTGCTGCTTGGCGATGTCGTTCTGAGCGTCTTCGACCTGCAGGTTCACGCCCTTCAAGGTCTTGGCGTAGTCCTGCATGCCGTTGCGCAGGACGGTCAGGAAGTTGTCGTCGAACAGCGCCATCGAGACGCCGATGGTTTCGGCATGGGCCGCAGTCGACAGCATAAGTGCCATCGCCGAGCCAAGGATGAATTTCTTCATGTTTTTCCTCCCAGATACGGTGCCCGGCCGCACCCCTCCTAAATGCCGGAGCCCCCGGTTTCGACCGCAGGACCTACAATCAATTCGGCCGTCACTCCCATGGCGGCCACATTGAAAAACGGAACAAACAAACCGTAAAATTCTCTATGCGGAATATTCATTCCATTTTTCCACGCAAAGGTCAATACTATTTTCTGACCGCATCGCAGAAGCCGGCGATGACGGATTTCTCAGGGCGGATACTGCAAGAATCGACGATCGAACCTACATACGGGCACCCCTCAGGTGGAACCGACGTTCCATCGCCATATGAACGGGGTAGAATGCCATTGATACCGGCCGCCCGGCCGGCCATAACGGAGAACAAGCATGCCTTCGATGTACAGTTTCTCGGTCCCCGTCTTTCAGCGCGGCCTGCAAAATCTTTCCGCCTATCTCGACAGGATCGAAGCCTATGCCGCTGAAAAAGGTATCGAGCCGAATGAACTCATCGCGGCGCGTCTGTTTGACGACATGCTGCCGCTTTCCGGTCAGTTCCAGCGCGCTTCCGATACCGCAAAGCTCACCATATCCCGGCTCGCCGGCATCGATGCTCCGCGCTTCGAGGACAACGAGACGACCGTCGCCGACCTCCGCGAGCGCCTGAAGAAAACGCAGGATTTCCTCGCGACGGTGACGCCGGAGGCTATGGAAGGCAGCGCCGAGCGGGAAGTCACCATCTCGCCGGGAGGCAACAAGACGGTCTTCAAGGGCGAGGATTATCTTGCAAAGTTCGCGCTGCCGAACTTCTTCTTCCACATCACCACGGCACACGGCATATTGCGCAGCCGTGGCCTGCCCGTCGGCAAGATGACCTATCTCGGACCGTTTGCCTGATAGCCTGCCATTGAATCTCGATCAGGGCCGGCGCGAAACCGGCCCTTCTTCCGTCAGCTCCGTATAGGCAAGCGTCTGGTCCAGGTGCTGTGCCCGCAGGGACAGGAGCTTTTCGGCATAGGCAAGCCGGGTTGCCGCGTAGGCTCCATCAGCAGCGACATTGGAAAGCTCCATCGGGTCTTTCGCCAGATCGAACAGGAGTGGCGGCAGGCCGGCGAAATGGACGTATTTGAAGCGCTCGTCCCTGATGACGGCGAGGTTGCAGGCGTTGGATTTCAGGCCGAAATGCCGCTCAGGCTCGCCATTGGCGATATCGCGGAAATCGAACTCCCAGAATGCCGCCTCGCGCCAGCCCTCCGGCACGGCACCCGCGAGAAAAGGCAACAGCGTCTCACCATCGACATGGTTTCGAGGCTCGATACAGAGCCGGTCGCACAGGCTCGGGAAGATATCCGCCGCGCTGGTGAAATGCTCCACTTCCCGACCATGGGCGGCGGGCCTGCCCGGATCGCGAATAACAAGCGGGACATGATAGCTGCCGTCGAAAAAGCCGCCCTTGCCGAGCATCCAGTGATCGCCCATCATTTCGGCATGGTCCGATGTGAAGATGATCAAGGTGTCATCCCAGGCATCGGCATCCCTGAGCGCCTGCCAGATCCGCCCGAGCTGTGCGTCGACCTCGGCAATCATGCCGTAATAGATGGCGCGGATCGCCGACAGATCCTGCGACGTCCAGTCGGCGATGGGACCTTCGCCGCCGTAGATGAAACCGCTCTTGTCGATCAGCGGCAGGGCGAAGGCAAGAAGCGGATGCGCTGCCTGCTCCGCCTCGCGGTTGGCGGCGCGCGCAAAAGTCGGGCCATCACTCGCCGAGAACATGCGATTATAGGGCTCCGGCACCGAAAACGGCGGATGGGGCCTCAGAAAGGAAACATGCGCGAACCAGGGCGCATCCTGCTCGCCGAGCCAACGGATGAATTCGCCGGCGAGGAAGGCCGTCTGCGTCTCGTCCTTGGAATAGGTGGGCGCATTGCTTGAAATCTCGCCGGGCTTCGCGCCGACGGGAATATGGATTTCGCGGCTGACGGCATCGGCATGGCCGCGCGAACGCAGCCAGGATAGCCACTGCTTCTCATGCTCGGGCAGAAGCTGCCGCGCCGTGAAGCCCGGCAGCACGCCTTCGTAGGTCGTCAGATGCGGATCGTGAGGATCCCTGCTGCGCGGATCGGGCGCCGTGTCCGTGTAGCCGAACAGCGTCGGATCGTAGCCGGCCCGGCGCGCTGCAAGCGCCAGATTGTCGAAACGGGCATCCAGCGGCGACCCGTTGCGGCAAACGCGATGGTTCATCTGATAAAGGCCGGTATAGAGCGTCGCCCGCGCCGGCGAGCAGGGCGCAGCCCCCGCAAAATGCCGGCGGAACAGCACGCCCTCTCGCGCCAGCGCATCGACATTCGGCGTCCTGACGCAATCGTGCCCAACCGCGGAAAGGCAATCGCCCCGCCACTGATCGGCCGAAATCAACAGCACGTTTGGGCGCTTGCCCCCACCATTCAGAGAGGAACGCTGCTCAGTGCTGGTTCGACTTGGCATGCCAATTCCAGGCGGATTCGACGATCTCAGTCAGATCATATTTCGGCGACCAGCCGAGAACGTCGCGGGCCTTGTCGTTGTTGGCGACCAAGGTCGTCGAATCGCCCTCGCGACGACCGACATATTCGACCGGGAACGGCCGATCCGACACGGTCTCGATCGTTCCCAGCAATTCCTTCACCGTCGTGCCGGTGCCGGTGCCGAGATTGAGCGCGACGGATTCGCCGCCGCGCAGCAGATATTCTACCGCCCGGACATGCGCGTCAGCCAGGTCGAGCACATGGATGTAATCGCGCACACAGGTCCCATCGCGGGTGTCATAATCGCTGCCGAATACCTTGAAGCCCTGGCGGCGACCGAGCGCGGCTTCGATGGCGAGCGGAATGGCATGCGTTTCCGGCGTGTGCCACTCGCCGATGCGCCCCTCGAAATCGGCGCCCGCAGCATTGAAATAGCGCAGCACCACGGAACGCAGCCCCTTGTACTGATCATAGTCGGCAAGCGCCTGCTCGACGATATATTTCGTGCGGCCGTAAGGGTTGATCGGCACCTGCCGATGGCTTTCGTCGAGCGGCACGCTCTGCGGCAGGCCATAGGTCGCGCAGGTGGAGGAAAAGACGAAGGCCCCGACACCGGCCGCCTGCGCCGCCGAAAGCAGGGTCAACGTGCCGATGACGTTGTTTTCATAGAAGGAAACGGGATCCTTGACCGACTCGCCCACTTCGATCAGCGCGGCGAAATGCAGGATGGCGGCTGGCTTGTGTTTGGCAAGCACCTCGTCGAGGCGCGCGCGATCGCGGATATCCCCCTCCTCGGCCGGACCCCATTTGACGAATTCACGATGGCCGTTGGAGAAATTGTCATAAACGACTGGCTGAAATCCCTTGTTCGCAAGATCCAGACATGTATGCGAGCCGATATAGCCGGCTCCGCCTACCACAAGCACCGTTTCTCCTGCCATAATCACCTCTTCTCAACCTTCAACGACATCTAGCCCAAGCGCGGGGGGACCGTATTCGATCCGACGCGTAGAGTTAGAGAGCTGTAGCCGACTTGCAAGGCCGGAGAAAGGCGCAAGATTGGCAGGATCGGGACGAAAAGCTAAGCCGGCTTCGCCGCAGCCTTACTGGTGTGCATGAGAATTCCGACAAGCGCCAGAACTGGCGGCAGCAGGAAACATTGCATGCCGGCGAACAGAAAAAGTGCGGCGGCCATGCCGCAGCCAAGGGCAAAACCGCCGACGGCAGCTCCCATGCGGGCAAGCCGGGCGGTCATTGCCGCCCGCGCCTCCGGCTCGGCCCCGCGCAGCATATCGGCGATATCGATCATGATCTGCGTCGTCGTCCCCGTCATCATCGTCGTCGGCGGCGTCGAGCCGAGATGGACGCGATGAGCCGCCGTCTGGATCGCCATCGCCGAGACCAGCGTCATGCCTGTGAGGATCGCCTGCCAGCCATCCCCATCGGCGAACGGGCCGAAACGGATGGCGAAAATGGCGGCAAGCACCAACAGCAGGAATTTCAGCGACAGGATGATCTGCAATGTCGGCAGGTTGCGCCGCGACAGATCACTGCCAATGAGGCGCGCGAGAATGACGACGACGCAGAAGACCGGCAGCGCCAGAAGCTTGGCCGCAGCGCCGGACGTTCCGAGCGCCATGGCCGCGCCGAAGGTCACGAAATTGCCTGTGACATGCGCCGTGAACAGTCCGTGCAAGGCAAGAAATCCGGCGGTATCGACATAGCCGCCATTGATGCTCAGGAGGGTGGGCAGGCTCGGCTTCATCGGCTCCTCGTCTTCGCGTTGATCGCCTCCGATCTTATCGCGCCGAACAATCGCCGATGTCGAGATAATTGCGCAGTCACGCTGTACAAGCTTGTGACGATTTCTCCAGCTAATCGCCGCTCGCGCCTATTCGCCGCGCTCGCTTTCGAGTGCGGCGATTTCGTCGGAGATTTCCGTAATCCTTTGCTGAAGCTCTGCTTCGGTGCCGTCCTCGACGTCACCTTCGCCAAAACAATAGCGCGCTATATGCAGCTCAAGCTTGGCCTCGAGTTCCTCGCGCTGGGCGTGGAGATGTTTGAGATGGCTGTTTCGCATTGCGAACCACGCTTTCGATAAAATAAGTCTCACCCTTATAAATAGGTTGGAGACCAGAAAGTTTCGATGCACATGTCAGGCGCCTGGCCAAAACTGCTTCCGCAACACGCTGTAACACCGTATCCCCCGCCTATTGCAAAGCCCTCACCCGATATTCACATTCACGCGACCTGCACCTGAAACACGCTGAAGGCAAATATTGGCGCTGACACGGGCCATGGATTTGGGCTAATTCAGGTGGCTTGTTCGAGGTATGGTGTGTTGAACGAAAAAATTGCCGTCATCGGCCTGGGTTATGTGGGATTGCCTGTCGCGATCGCGCTGGCCGAAAAATTTCATGATGTGGTCGGTTTCGACATCAAGGCCTCCCGCGTCGCCGCGCTGAAGGCGGGTGACGATGATACCCGCGAGGTTTCCGCTGAGAGGCTGAAAGCGAGCGGGCTGCGCATCAGCAGCGACCTGCAGGACCTGCGGGACCGCGATATTTTCATCGTCGCCGTGCCGACGCCGATCGATCGCAACCGGCAGCCGGATCTCAGGCCGATGATTTCCGCCTCGCGCACGGTGGGCCAGGTTTTGCGCAAGGGCTCAGTCGTCGTCTACGAATCGACTGTCTATCCCGGCGTGACGGAAGAGGTATGCGGCCCGGTGCTCGCAGAAGTTTCCGGCCTGCGGCAGAGTGAGGATTTCCATGTCGGCTATTCGCCTGAGCGCATCAACCCCGGCGACAAGGAACACACCTTCGAGCGCATCGTGAAGGTCGTCGCCGGCGACAGCGAGGAAACGCTGGACAGGATCGCCGCCGTCTATGGCGCCGTGGTCGAGGCCGGCATTCACCGCGCGCCCAGCATCAAGGTCGCCGAAGCCGCCAAGGTGATCGAAAACACCCAGCGCGACGTCAACATCGCGCTGATGAACGAGCTGTCGATCATCTTCGAAAAGATGGATATCCGCACCGCCGACGTGCTCAAGGCGGCAAGGACGAAATGGAATTTCCTGCCCTTCACCCCCGGTCTCGTCGGCGGCCATTGCATCGGCGTCGATCCCTACTACCTCACCGCCAAGGCGGAAGAGCTCGGCTATCACCCGGAGGTCATTCTTTCCGGCCGCCGCATCAATGACGGCATGGGCGCCTTCATCGCCCAGAAGCTCATCAAGATGCTGGTATCGGCAAAGAAGCCTATCAATGGCGCCAGAATCGGCATCTTCGGCCTGACCTTCAAGGAAAACGTGCCCGATCTGCGCAACAGCCGCGTGCCCGACATCATCCGCGAGCTGCACCAGTTCGGCCTGGAGCCGCTGGTGCACGATCCGATGGCGAGCCATCCGGAAGCGGAAGAGGAATACGGCATACGCCTGGCGCAACTGAAGGATTTCGGCAAGCTCGACGCCCTCGTTCTTGCCGTTCCGCACAAATCCTATCTGGCCGAGGGTGCTGCCGGTATTCTCGATCTGCTGACCGAGAACGCCGTGGTCGTCGACGTGAAAGCGGCACTCGACCCCCGCAATCCCCTGCTACAGAGCCACTCGGTCTGGAGCCTCTAGGGGTCTGGCGGAAGACCCCGGCCCGACGCCGATCAACCGTCTTTGGCGTCGGGACCACCGACCGTCAGCGCCAGTCCCTCCTCGACGGAATAGGGCGGCGACCAGCCGGTGATCGCTTTCGTTTCGCCGATATCGACCTGAAGCGAGCCAAGAAGACGCTGTGCCGCCGCACGGCGCCCGAGGAGCGCTGCTAGTCCTTCCAGCAAAATCGGTGGCACCGGCAGCATGAGGGCTTTCCGCCCCGTGGCCGACGACAGCCTGGCAATCAATTCGCCGATCGAAAGATCCTCGCCGTCGCTGATCAGAAACACACGATTTCCGACGGCCGGATGACGAACGCAGAGCAGCATGAAATCGACGAGATTGCCGACGAACACGAGAGACCGCCGATTGACGACATTGCCGAACGGCCAGGGGAACGGCCGCTTGGCCCATGTCATCAGGCTTGCGAAATTCGCTTTGACGCCGGGTCCGTAGACCAGCGGCGGCCGGATGATGACGACATCCATGCCCGTCTCTGCGGCCACGGCCAGCAGTGCCTCCTCCGCTTCCAGCTTCGAGCGGCCATAGGCATCTTCCGGGTGCGGGACATCCGAGGCCTTGAAGGGCTTATCCCGCGCGGTTTCCTCGCCATTGACCTTGATCGAGCTCAGGAAGAGGAAGCGCCTGACACCGGCTCTCGCCGCCTGCCGCGCCAGATTGACCGTGGCATCGACATTGACGGCGCGAAATGCGGCAAGCGGATCGGCTGCACTCTCGTTCATGACATGAACGCGGGCGGCCAGATGCATGACGACGTCGGCACCGGCAAGCGCAGCCGACCAATCCGTCCCGCCATCGATCGCGCCCATGGCGACGAATCCCGGCCTCGGCGCGCGGCTCACCGGCCGATACTCCATCTGCCGCCGGGAAAGCTCGGCACAAAGCGCCTGTCCGACAAAGCCCGTCGCACCGGTGACCAGGATCATGCGCCCATTGCCTCTATTCGTTCGTCTGTTCGTTTTGTCGGACATGCTTTGCATAGGACATCGGCTGAGAACAAGCCCGAGGAATTTTGAGCAGGGCGGTTGTGCGCCAATCCGCGATATGAGATGCACAACGGAACAATGGCTATCATCGCGACCGCAAAGCCGGTGCCGATGCAACTCAACGAGACGATGCTCTATACGATCGCCAAGCGCCTTTTCGATTTTCTTGCCGCTCTTGCCGCGGCCATCGTCTTTTCCATTCCGATCCTGATCGTCGCCATCGCCGTTCGCGTGACATCGCCAGGCCCCATCCTCTACTGGTCGGATCGGGTCGGCCGCGGAAATAAGATTTTCGGCATGCCGAAATTCCGCAGCATGCGCACGGATACGCCCGCGGTCGCCACGCATCTGCTGAAGGATCCCAAGATCTATCTGACGCCGATCGGCTCCTTCCTGCGCAAATCCAGCCTGGACGAGCTGCCGCAGCTCTGGTGCATCCTGAAGGGAGAAATGAGCATCGTCGGCCCCCGCCCCGCTCTTTTCAATCAGCACGACCTGATCGCGCTCCGCACCGAGCGCGGCGTCGATGCCTTGTTGCCCGGCCTTACCGGTTGGGCGCAGGTCAATGGTCGCGACGAACTGCCTATTCCTCAGAAGGTTGCGCTGGACGAGGACTATCTGCGCCAGCGCTCCTTTCTCTTCGATCTCAAGATTATCATTCTGACGGCATTGAAGGTGGTTCGACGCGATGGAGTGACCCATTAGCAGGCACCTTGGCAAGCATCGGACGGAAATCGCCGTGGCGGAGGGAGTGGTGCGCAAAAATGCCGTATTCCTGCCCCTTTGCGATCCTAGGGGCCGTCATCGGGTTCCGGAATGCCGGATATTCAATCGAATGTGGACGAAGGCGGACGACGACATTGGACGACTCGCGCATGAACAACCTGCATGCTGATCTCGCAGCCGAAACTCCTGGCGTCGCCAAAGCAGCGAGCACAATGCCGAAAGCTGTGGCGATCATCGGCGGCTTGCTTTGGCTTTTCCTGGCTTCTCCGACCGTCGTCGAAAGCGATGCCTATCGCTATGCCGCCGCGCTCCTCTCGCTGATCGCCCTCTATTACTATATGAGAGCGCCCGTGCGGCCGCGCACGGACTGGATCGGCTGGCTCTGCATGGGCTGGGCTTTCTACGTGATGGCGCGCTTCGGCATCAACTATTGGCTGACGCCGCAGCATGATATCGGTGCATCGGACTGGCTCTACGCCTTTCCCTTCTTCTTTCCCATCATGGGCGTCGCCTTCCTGATCTATGAAGAGCTGATGGAAAAGATCGTGGCGGCCTATTTCACCATGGCCCTCATCATGCTGGTCGCCACGCAGCATTTCCGCGAGGTTTTTGCCGGCGAGACCATCCGCCCGCTGATCATGAACAATCAGATCCACGGCGCCGTCGCCTGCGGCATGATCGTCATCTTTACGCTGTTCTGGCTGCTGCACTACCTGACGGAAAAATCCGGCGATCGACGGATTGCCCGCTTCGCCTACATCGTTTCGCCCTTCATCTTCGCTCTCTGCTTCATCGCCATCTACGGTGCCAAATCGAAGGGCGTCTGGCTGGCGCTCGGCATTACCCTACCGCTGATGGCGCTTATCACGCTGACCTATCTGCGCATGAAGAGCGGCATCATCGCCATCGTCGCCGTAGCGGCCTTGCTGATAGCCGGCGTCTATGGTGTGCGGCACAATCTCGACAAGACGGCAGGTCCGACCGTATCGGCGGCTCTTGCCATGGTGGAAAATGTCACCGGCGGTCACGATCTGGGCGGCGTGGTCTCAAGCACCATCAGCTCCACCAATACCCCGGTATCGATGGACGAGCGCCTGCAGCTCTGGTCGAACAGCTGGGAGGTCTTCTCCTCCGCGCCCGTTTTCGGCTGGGGCAGCAAATGGCTCGAGCGCTGGGCCGAGACGCGCTATTCGCACATTCAATACACGCTGCTGCACAATGGCTACCTGGAGATCCTGGTGCGCTACGGCCTGTTCGGTGCCGTCGTGATGGCCTTCATGCTCGGCGTCTTCATCCGGGCCGTCTGGCGCGCCCGCAAGGCGGGAATCATCCCCCGGGCCGCATGGCACGCCTATATCGTATGCATTTTCTTCTTCTCGCTGACGCTGCTCAGCAACTCCAACAACCGTCTCGCCATCGGCGAAGGCTTCGCCTTCGCAAGCTCCGCCTTCGCCTGCTGGTGCCACATGCGCACCAAAGTCGAATATCTGGCGGCGTCGAAGCCGGTGCTGCAGAGCGCCACATCCAGCGCTTGAGTTCATCAGCCGCGGCGCTTAGCGATCGCCTTTTCGAAGATGCGCTCCAATTGCCGCGCACTTTCCATCCAATCGAAGCGAGCGGCATTCGGCCTTGCCTTTTCGGCAAGGCGCGCATGAAGCTCGCTATCGGTCGCAAGGCTTTCCAGACCGCCAAGGATGGATTGCACATCGTTGGGGTCGACGAGGATACCCGCCTCCCCGGCAGCCTCCGGCATGGATGATGTATTTGATGTCACCACGGGTATGCCCATTGCATTGGCTTCGATGATGGGAAATCCAAAACCTTCATAAAGCGACGGCATCGCCAGAAATCGGGCCCGGCCATAGAGCTGCGCCAAATCGGCATCGGATACATAGCCGGTCAGCCGAACGAACGGCTCGATCTGCAGGGTCGCGATGTGCTCCTTGAGATCACCAAGCCTCCAGCCTTGGCCGCCGGCGAGCACGAGCAGCAACTCTTGCCGTATCGCTTCCGGCAAAGACGCGTAGGCCTGCAACAGCCGCAGCAGATTTTTGCGCGGCTCAAGCGTCCCCACGAATAGAATATAGGGGCGATCGACGCCAAAAGACGACAGAGGCTTGGGCTCGGTCGTCCCGCCGATGGCCGTCAAACCAGGATAGACCACGTTAAGCTTTTCGCCGCATGCCGGAAACTGAGCCTTCAGCACATTAGCCGTGGCGGCGGAAACGGCAACGACTTCATCCGCAACTGCAATCCCCGGCTTCATCAGCCAACGATCGCCCATCCATGTCTGCCAGCGCATGGTTGCGGCCATGTCCTTCCAGACGAGGTCATGGATCGTGATGACTCGCGCGATCCGGCGATCAAGAAAGGACGGCAGACGGTGCGCCGGCCCCCAGAAGACGTCAATCCCGTCCTGTGCCGCGCGGCGTGGCAGCTCCGTCTGCGCCCAGATCATTCTCCTCACGCCGCCCGGAAAGCGCGCGACGCGCAGCTCCGCGGGGGGCAGAGCCTTTACGTCCCCATGAGGCTCCTGCGGAAAATAGAGATAGAGCTGATGGCCAAGAAGCGCGAGATGCCGGCTCATTTCCAACACATACCGGCCAATTCCGGTCATGCTCGTCACCAGATTGCGCGCGTCGATACCGATCTTCATTTGGAAATCACCCCTGCGCCGACATGTGTCGCGATCTTGTCATCACAACGGGACCCTCAGCGGATTGCTCCACCAGCCGACTGACTCTTGAACCATGCCTATCTCGGCAGAGGCAGCACCCCGTCGCTTGAACTCCAGTGGGATATCGATCGCCAAATAGACACTATCGCCGGGCGGCACTACGAGCGGAATACGAGATTCATAGTTGTCGGGACCTATAAAGCCGCCATCTTTCGACGGGATGCGATAACTCGCCGCCACTCCAAACGAACCATCGGCGGTGCTGGCGCTCGCCCATGATTTTGGCGAGAGATTTGTCACTCGGACGAGGTATTTCAGGTTCCCGCTGTCGGTTGCGATCGGTCCTTCGACCAGCTCGATCTTGTGCCGGGTGTCCCCGCGAACAAGCGGCTTGGACATTTTCGTGTTGCCGATATCGGTAATCGGGACATAGGTCTTGTCCGCAGCTGGCTTGTATATCCGATACCAGTCGTCAGCGAGGACGACCCGCTGCAATTCCTCGGCGCTTTCCCTCCAGCTTGTCCCTCTATTCACCATCGGCTGCGAAGAGGAAGAGAGGACGCTATCGGTGGAAGCATTCACGAATGAACGGATCGTTGCTGCAAGAGAATCGGCGGAACCGCTGGTGAAGAAGCGACAATTTTGGTCACTCGCCGTGACTTCGCGAAAAACGGGAATATCGCTCGCAATCACGGCTTTCCCGAAATGCGCCGCTTCCACGATCGGAAGACCGAAACCCTCCGCATAGGAAGCCGCAATCAGCGCATTGCTGCTCGCATAGGCCTGCTGCAGCTTTTCATCCGAAATGCCATTGAGCCAGACGAGGCGCTTTCCGTATTCACGATGCTGCTCGATGCGCCGAACAAGATGCTCGACGCCCCACCCGGGCTTCCCGACGATCGTCAGCCCGACATCCTGACCCTCATCCCACAATCGATCGAAAGCGTCCAAGGCGATCGCATAGCCTTTACGAGGCTCGAGTGTCCCGACCATAAGGAAGGCGGGGCGCTCGTTTTGGCGATCAGCGGCGATGCTTGTGGAAACGGCCGCTTTGCCAAAATCGGCACCGAGATGCCAATAGCCTATCTTCATCTCTCGCGGAAACTGGATGGCCTCGAGTATCGTGATCAGCTCATCGGCAACGGCCTTCGAAATACAGACAAATGCGTTCGAATAAGCAAGTGCCGTCTGAAACCATGCCGAGAAGGTGGGAGGCATGCCTGGATCGCAGAAGCCGGGAAATCTCAACGGAACCGTGTCGTAGAGACACGAAATGACTGTCGCGCCTCTGAGCCGCGCGGCGCGCAGTGTTTTATAGTGATGCCTGAAAAACTCCCAGGAACTGTCGAGCATCAAGATGCGGTCACTCGCGGAAAACTCCAGACGCGCATCTTCTGCGAATGCAGTCACACCCTTGGGTTTCTCCAGCGTCCTCGGAATAGCGAACCAACCGTCGGGGGAATCGCTATAGGCCACGATCCGCTCTACATCATGGCTGTCTGCATCCTGCGACGCAGGCAGATTGGCACATATGTTCTTGACGACCCGCTGAATCCCGGTCTTGTGATCGACGCGATATGTGGATGTGGCGTCGATGATCAGCCGCGACCCTGTCGACCTTATGATCTCCGCGCGCGCAAGCGCCTCCGAAACCATGTCCGGCGGGAGATCAATACTTTGAACCTGGCGCAAAACGGCTTGCTGAGCCGTTGAAAGCGGTTCAGCGTTGCCTTTGCTCCGGGCAGTCGCAACGGCATCCTTCAATGCGGCAACGGCGATGGCGGCGGATCTCGTCCAGCTGAAGTCCAGAGCACGGCTCCGCTGCCTCTCGGCCGCAACTCTTGTCGCCTCGCGGTCGCTCAGCGCATGCTGCATGACCCGCGCTATGTCAGTCACATCGGCTGGGTCGAAGAGAAATTCTTGATCTCCAATGACTTCGGGCAAGGCGCCGGTGTTCGACGCTATCACGGGGGTGCCGCAAGTTGTCGCTTCCAGCGCCGTCAGGCCAAAACCCTCCAGTAGAGAAGGCTGGATTACCAGGTCAGCCTCCTTATAGAGTGCTACAAGTTGGCTGTCGGTCACATGTCCAACCGCTACAAAGTCCCGCGCGGGAAGCCCCAGCTTCCGCCATCTCTCCTCTTCTTCTTTGAGGGGCGATTTCGGATGATCACCGGCCAGCACGAAACTGTACTGCGCTCGCAGATCTGCCGGCAACCGCGCAAACGCCGCGATGGCGGATTTCACATTCTTTCGCCAATCCAGGCCACCAACATAAAGGATGAAACGCTTCTCCGTTGGCCTGGGAAACTTTCCATCAGCATGGTCGATCGCATCCCTGAAATCTTTCGATATTCCTGCGAGCATATTGATGGCATGAGAATTTTTCGAGATTTCGACGCACTCGCTGCGAGAATATTCGGAAATGCAGAGATTGAGATCGAATTGTGAATAAAAGGCAAGGCGCCGCTCATAGCAGGTACGCGTCGCCGACGTCAGCAAATACTGTTGGGGGTAACGGTGAGGTATCGCATCGTAGAATATGGATGCGACAGGAATTTTCAAAATACCATTGGGAAGAAGGGGAATGGCCTTATCCCTGAAACCTTCGAAAGGGCTTGCGGAGAGGGCAATGTCCGGATTGAGCGAGGCCACATGATATGCGAGCGCGATCTCGCTGAGCCGCCGTCGCTCGGAATAGCCGTCGATCCCTTCCCCACCCTCGGCAACGCCATGCCACATGAGGATGTTGGCGGGTTTTATCCATTGTTGAAGATGGTCACGAGCAGCAAGCGCATCCTGCGGCATACCGGCATTGAGCGAGACGAGGAGATCGATCTCCGGGTGATTATCGATGATCCCCAGGAGCAGTTCCTGTACATATCGACCAATTCCGCGCCACTTGCTCGCTGTCTGAAAGCATTGCCCATCAATCCACAATCGCATCAAAGACGATCTTTCATTTCGATTTTGAGATGCCCTGAAGCAACATGTTCCATTTGGTCACAGCGCCCTTCGGCGCATCGATAAACCATTGCCCCTCCTGGTCGCCGTCTAGGAATTCGAGCGTTGGAACTCCATATCCCTGGGCTCTTGCGAATGCCGCAAGCCTTCCCCTTAACATTGGAAAGCGCTGCGCCGACCGAAGGCAGGCATCCTTTAACCGCGGCCTTTTGGCAAGCCAACCCAGGAGCCTTTCCAGAAAGACAGCGACGATACGTTTCAGTAGCCTCTTCATCTCCAGTAGCTTTCGAATTCCTGCCCGAAGCGGGCGAGTAAAACATCATGAAATGCTTTTGTGCACCTGTTCGAGTTGGTGGCGAGGAACACTCTCCGGACTGCTCGCGTCCCGGGCAGCATCCTCCAGATCGCAGATTTGATCGTCCTCTGCTGACGCGCAAGCTCCGCGCTGGTCTACATTATCAGCGCGCGATCCGGATCTTCCAGTCCTCGAACACGTCGCCAAGGGTGCGACGCAGGTCTATTTCCGGCTTCCAGCCCAGGGCTTCGAAGGCCGCCTTGTTATCACCGGCGGCGACGGCAATTTCCGATCCGCGCAACCGCTTCGGATCAACTTCAACGTCGACATCCGATCCGGACAGCTCGATCAGCATATCGAGTATCGACCGAATCTGCACCGGCCGGCCTGACGATAGATTGAAGACTCCACCCAGAACCTCGGATGTCACGTCGTTCAGCGCGGCATCGGCATAGGCGCGCACGACGTCGCGAACGTCGAGAAAGTCGCGGTATGCCGAAAGATTCCCGACGCTGATACGAGGAACTCCGACACCCGAGACAATTTCGGCGAGTTGCTTCGCGAAAGCGGGTACGACATAGTCGACCGTCTGGCCGGGTCCGGTATGGTTGAACGGACGAAACCGGATCGCTTTCAATCCTTCATAGGCAAGTTGGCCGATCAAAATATCGGCCGCCGCTTTCGTCGCGCCGTAGACATTCATCGGCTTGAGCGCCGCGGTTTCCTTTATCGGCACCTTCGCCGCGTCAACGAACGAGGCGCCATAGGCTTCAGAGCTGCCGACGAAGACAAACCGGGCCTCCGGCGCATATTCCATCACGGCATAGGCGAGATTCATCGTACCCTGGAAATTCACATCCCAGGCCCGCTGTGGCATCTTTCGCGCATCCCCCGGGGCGGCGATGGCAGCGAGATGGATGATGGTCGTCGGGCGGCAATCGCGGATCAAGGTCGCCACCTGCTCCCGATCCGCAATTTCGGTCTTCCAGTCCGATACATCGCTTTGACCGGCGGTCAGAACGGTCAGCTCCGTACCCAACTCCAGCCGTCGCTTGTTGAGCTCATGCAACAGCCACGAGCCCACGAAGCCGCTCGCGCCTGTTACAAGAATTCGATGTTCCCTCGGCATGAGCTGCCTCGCCATCCGCTAGAGAGTCTTACTTGTCCAACCGCTTGAGGTCGGCCTCGACCATTTCGACAATCATCTCTTCGAGGCTGATTTTCGGCTCCCATCCAAACGTCTTGCGAGCCTTCTCCGGGTTGCCGAGCAGCACATCCACTTCCGCCGGTCGGAAGAGTTGAGGATCGATCACCAGATGATCCTCCATCTTCAGGCCGACATGCTGAAAGGCGATGGCACACATGTCGCGCACGGTCGTCGTCCGACCGGTCGCAATGACATAGTCGTCAGCGACGTCCTGCTGCAGCATCAGCCACATGGCACGAACATAATCCTTCGAATGCCCCCAATCGCGCTTGGCATCGATATTTCCGAGCCGAAGTTCGTTTGCCAGGCCAAGCTTGATGCGAGCGACCGCATCCGTCACCTTGCGCGTGACGAACTCGATACCGCGAAGTGGAGATTCATGGTTGAAGAGAATGCCGCTCGACGCATGCAGGCCGAAACTCTCACGATAGTTGATCGTGATCCAATGGCCGTAGAGCTTGGCGACCGCATAGGGCGAGCGCGGGTAGAAGGGCGTCAGCTCCGACTGCATCGGCTCCTGAATGAGCCCGTACATTTCCGAGGAAGACGCCTGATAGAAGCGAGCCTCAGGCCGCTCGAGACGGATGGCCTCCAGGATATTCGTCACGCCGAGAGCCGTTACCTGGCCGGTGAGATAAGGCTGCTGCCAGGAGGACTTGACGAAGGATTGAGCACCGAGATTATAGACTTCGTCCGGCTTAACGTCCTTTACGGTACGGACGAGACCGGAAAGATCCATCAAGTCACCGTCGACGATACGGACGTCTTGCTCGATGCCAAGCCATTGCAGGCGACTGAGATTGACATCCGAAGTGCTTGAACGACGGGCAAGTCCGTGGACTTCATAACCGTTTTTCAGCAATAGTTCCGCCAGATAGGCGCCGTCCTGACCCGTGATCCCCGTTACCAGTGCTTTCTTCGCCACTTATATCTCCATTCTCGCCGCATTTGACCAAATTGCCTACAGCAAGGCACCGCTTTTTGCCGAACACATAGTCACGTCCGGGCACCGATTTTCCAGCGCCATTTAGCCGTTATGTGAGCCAATGACAACGACTGGCGACAAGCTCCCTCATCGCGTGCACTATTGATAGCAAAAAACCACCTATGAGGAAGTCCATACTGCAATCGTTCGTTCCATGTCAAAATCGGACTGGGCAGCAAGTTTGGGGATCCTGGGGCCGCCGCATTCGTCGGCCGCAAATTGGGCACCGAAGACAGACCGCGTCATAATAGGCCGAACGAGCTCAATTGAAGACTTCCGCGATCGAATTTTCCCTAGACGCGCTCGCTCTGGATCGGCAATTCGCCCGCCAGTTCGCGATATAGACCATAATAGGCCAAGCACATTTTCTCAGCGGTGAAATGCGAGAGATAGCGATCCCGGGCCGCGGTACCCATCGCGATCGCCTTCTCCCTATCCTGCCAGATGCGCTTCATCGCATCCGATAGGGCATCGATGTCATTCGGCGGTACCACGAATCCCGTCTCGTTGTTCAAATTGACGAAACTTGTCCCAGTGCCGATTTCACAGGAAATCATCGGCTTGCCGAACATGGCAGCCTCGACGAGCGACAGTCCGAAAGCCTCTGAACGGAGCGGGGACGGGAAAACCAGCGCCTCGCAGAGTTCGAGCAGGGCGATCTTGTCGGGATCCGGCAGGGCGCCGACAAAGTGGACATTGTGGACACCTTGTTCGGCCGACTGCTTCAACTCCGCTTCCATCGGCCCGCTGCCGACGACGACGACGCTTAGGCCGTTCCTCCTTGCCGCCTCCAGCAGGATGTGAACACCTTTGTAATATCTCAGAACGCCGACAAACAGGAGAAAGCGGTCGGGAAAGCGGTTGCGCCACCGCGCACGGGTCGCCTCATCAGCCCTTGGATAGTCCGTCTCGTCGAGACCCAAGGGAATGACTGTCGTCTTCGATTCGAACCGTTTCAGGACGTCACTCGACGCCAGATAGTTGGGGGACGTCGCAACGATGCGATCGACACTTTTCAAAAAGCGAGACATCAACGGCTTGTAGAATTGCAGCAGGACCTTTTGCTTCACGATATCGGAATGATAGGTGACGACCGTCGGCTTGTCGGTATGGGCCGCAAGATGGACGATATCCATCACCGGCCAGGGGAAATGATAGTGGACGATGTCAGCCCTGCTGCTCAGCTCGCGAAAACGTCCGAACACCTCGCGCGAGAAGCCGGTGGAGGCGAATTCGAAATCGAGTCTGGCCTTGTGAGCCATATGGCCATCGAATTCCACGCTGTGTTCGCTGGGCTTTTTGCTAAGTGACAGAACATCGGATTCGACGCCGTATTTGGCAGTCCCTTTGGCAATCGCATGGATCGTCCGCTCGACACCACCAAATGTATCGGGCCAATATGTTTTGAAGAAATGTAGAACGCGCATGCTATTCCTGTATCGAAAAGCGATGGCGGCGTCACCTACGGCATCGTTTGGCCTGTCAAAAACACATGACGAGTCGCATTGCCTTGCATGCATGCTTCGCCGGCGAGCGGCCCCGATATCGTCTCAATCGAACGTTTCTGCATCCGCGAGCAACGGCTGGCGTCGATCCTTGGCGGAAAGTGTCGATACGTCGGCGGTTTTCCAGTCGATGGCGATTTGCGGGTCATCCCAGCGAATTCCGCGATCGCTCTCCGGCGCATAATAATCCGTCGTCTTGTAAAGGAATT